>Ga0209086_10000001_pt1 | contig 409992 bp, 413 predicted proteins | sample M_130207_XF_Meta_FD_187312 | JGI IMG/M metagenome (GOLD analysis project Ga0209086, IMG submission 187312) | Freshwater microbial communities from Lake Montjoie, Canada to study carbon cycling - M_130207_XF_MetaG (SPAdes) (version 2) | ecosystem: Environmental > Aquatic > Freshwater > Lake... | reverse complement strand
ACTTTGAAAACTTTCAGTTTTACTTTGATGATTGCTCATGTATGCTCTTCACATACTACAACAAAAGTATCTCAATTTTTTCTTTTTTTTACTCTTTTCACACACTACTAAAAATTTATATATTCTAGGGGAACCAAGTTTCCCCTATGACCCCTCCTTGCCAGCCATTATAGCCGTTATTTTGTTGCCCATAATTTAAATTTATTTTTCTAGAATGTCTACCTTAAATACATGAAAAATCATAGGATGGTTAAGATTTGCTTATTTTGGCTTACTCTGAATTTAATTATAAATTTTTAGTTAAACATATTTATGGCTTATAAATAAAAAAATTGAGATACTTTTTTCTAACAATTGTAAATCATTAGTGAAGCAGAGTATCAAAGTTTAAAGCTTATAACAATGTCAGTTATCAATAATTTGTTTATCCCCTGCGTTGAGGCGTCTTATCCCGCCCATGATTTAATTGATGCATTCTATTTAAGTGGAATTGCTACGGTAAGTGAAGTCGATTATGAGCCATATATAGAGGAAGATTGTTTATATAATAGGGCATATATACAGGTGCACGAGTGGCACGATACTGAAGTTGCTTATGATTTTATTAAGAGCTTAAGAAATTATGATAACGAAACTGTATATCGTAATGATAGAGTTGCATTTATTGTTGAAATAAATGACGAACCTTTGATGGTGCCTTTGTCAAACTGTTATAGAACTATTATCCCTCTTATTCATAATGCATCTGGCACTTTCGAAACAAGTGTTTGTCAAGATGAAGAAGAAGAAGAAGAAAACTGGATAGAGCAGTTGGTGGCGCCTTTGTCAAATTGTTATACAACTATTAGCAATCTTATTCATAATTCATTTGACAATGTCGAAACCAGCGATTGTCAAGATGAAGAATATGATTCATATGAAGAAGATGAAGAAGACCAAGACGAACAAGAAGACCAAGACGAACAAGAAGATGAAGAAGACCGAAAGGAATATGAATACTGGTTGGAGCAGGAGAACTTTATTGAAGAAGCTAGAGACTATCACGAAGAAATTATGGAAGAAAGACTTAAAAATAGGGAAATTATGACTTCTAAACAATTCAGAGAGTGGGAAATCATAAGCGGCTTTGGAAAATCAAAGAAGGAATGCGAATATGAAGTCTATTTAAAGACTGGAAATGTATGCTTTTAATTATATTTATATTATTGTTTGTATTTTGTATTTGTATTTGTTTTAACTATCTTTTTTCATTTATAAAAAAATTGAAATGCTTTTTATCACAAATAATAAATGCATTCATATTATTAATTAAAGCGATAACGTTCAAAATGGGAAATAACAACAGTATTCAAATTGTTCCTCTATCTTCTTTTACAAGTGAAAAGAGATTTGCTCTGGGTATTATTGATGTTCAAAATGATTTTTGTGAAGGTGGGTCATTGGCTGTAAAGGGTGCTAATTCTGTATTAGCTCCAATTAATAAACTTATTATAATGTATTCGCGAAATATTCCATTATTTGCATCTCAAGATTTTCACCCTGAGAATCATATGTCATTCGCAAATACGCATGGTGCAAAAGAATTGGAAACTTTAAATTTAAAGCTTGAAATGGAAGATAAAACTTTTGTTGATGTAACTCAGACAGTTTGGCCGGTTCACTGTGTAAAAGGCACTTCAGGTACTGAATTTCATGAAGACCTTGCTTTATTAAAAACGATACAAATATTTCAAAAAGGAACCAAGTCAAATGTTGAAAGCTACAGTGCTTTTGGAGACGAGTTTGGAGGTAAGTATGAAAAAACAGAGTTGGATAATTGGTTAAAAAACAGAAAAGTTACAGATATTATATTAACTGGTGTTGCGACAGACTATTGCGTTTATAATACAGCATTAGATGCTCTTCGAAATGGTTACAAGGTTCATTTGATATTATCTTGCACTCGAGGTGTTGCTGAAGATACAACAAATAATGCCAAGAAAGACATGGCTGATAAAGGAGTTGTATTTTATAAAACTGTCGATGAATTTTATAACTTGTGGAAAGATGATATTATTTATTCAAATCATGAAAGATAAATTTTGTTTGTATTTTGTTTGTATTTTGTTTGTATTTTGTTTGTATTTTGTTTATATTTTGTTTATATTTTGTAATTTTAATTAAATAGTTTTTTTCCTGCATTAATATTTAAAAACATAATAATAAAATATAATATGTCATATCATTTTGGTGGAAATGAATACAAATATTTAATTGGAAGAACCCTAGGTGATTTATTAATAAAAAATATTGAATATATTCCGGATAATAATTATTTTATGAATGATGGACAATTCGGAAACCCTTATTTATTAACTTTATGTAATGGAGACACTTTTAAATTTCGTCAATTTCAAGAAGCAATAAATAAATATGGGTGTTTGAAATGTATAATGTTGTAAAAAGGTTTCGTATCCACTTTGGATATCAAATCTTTTTTACTTTAATTGTATTTTAAATTGATTATTTAAAAACTTTTTATTTAATTTAATTTCTTGGTTTTTAATTTTAATTAGTTCATTTATTTTTCTATTTCTATTTTCTATTTCTTCTGTATGAATTATTTTTTCAAAATTTTTCTCTCCATTCTTTGCTTTAAAATAAATTTCTCTTCTTTTGTCTGTGCACAGTTTACAAAAACATCCATTATCTATATAATGTTCAATTTGTATATCATTTATGTATTGGTTTTCTAAGCATAAATTCATATAAAACTTATATTCTTGCTCTGTATATGGTATAAATACATCTGATATTTTATTATTCCAAGGTTCCAAATATTTTTTTCTCTCTTCTTCATTATAATAAATGTTAAAATATTTACAATTCTTAATATTATCAAGGTAGTTTATAGGCAATTTATATTCTAATTTAAATCTGTTATATAGCTGTCCAATTCCTTTATTATCAGTTGTATAATCTGTAATTATAATTATGTCTGTTTTAAAAATTGTAGAGAGAATATTTGACCATAATTGTGAATCACATAGTCTTAATTTTATATATGATACGCCATTTTGTTCTTGAATTGTATATTTTTTTTCAAAGTCAAATGGAATTATATTTTGAATGTCATATTTTTCAAAATAATGATCTCCATTTTCCAAATGTGGAAATAATTTATTAAATCTATCACTTATACGCTTAATAGAATATAAATTTAATTTTTCTGCAATATTATTAAAATGGTATGGTGAAATTTTTTCAAAAAACTCTGACATTTTTCTCTCTATTGGAGTTCTATAAACATCTATAACATATACTTTTTTCCCTTTATTTGAAAGATAATTAATAATGTCATTTATTTTTACGTTATTTATTCCTGTTAATACACCTAGCATTACTTCATCATGTATGTGAATAATATTAAAACTTTTCCCTAATGATATTCTTAATGATGATACTAGTGTTGTTGAGCCAACTTTTGGAGGTGTGTATACAAATATATAGTTATTAGTACATGTATTAAATAAATTATTTATTGAGTTATCAATTAATTCTTTTTCTGACATATAAATATATATTATTAATTAAAATTTAGAATCAAATTTATTATTTTTGTATGGAAGCTATTTATGCAACTGATATAAACAATGGATTGTCTAAAGATGGTGTTATACCTTGGAAATCAAAAAAAGATATGAGTTTTTTTATGAATAATACTAAAAATAATGTAGTTATTATGGGAAGAAAAACATTTTTCTCTCTTCCAGATAATTCAAGACCATTAAAAAATAGATTAAATATTGTATTGACAAGTAAACCTGAAGAATATAGAGCTCATAAAGAAGCAATATTTACTAATAATAATATTCACAATTCAATTATTAAATATAGAGAGAATTATCGACAAATGTTTCCGTATTTAAGTAGTGATTTTAAAATATTTATTATTGGCGGTAGAAATATATATGAGCAATTTATTCCATTATGTGAAAGAGTGTGGGTTACACGCATAAAAAAAGATTATTCATGTGATTTATTTTTGGATTATGATTTTTCAAAACAATTTAAAGAACCAGAAATCATAGATGAAGATGATGAATTAACTATATATGAATACATGAAAAAAGTTATTTAATTAAAATTACAAATACAAATACAAATATTTAATACATATCAGGCACATAATCTTCGTCGTCAATCTCGTTCACTTCAGATAAGCTTCTCTTTGACCACTTGTAGGTTACCTTTCCGTTTTCAAACCATCTCTTACAAACTCTGACTTCACCTTCGTCTTCTTCATTCATATCCATTCCGGCGTAGTTGATTTGCTTTCTTGTTCTTCTTGGTATAATTTCTTCTTTTTCCTGAGTAGCCTTAGTCCAAATTCTCTTGCAAACTTGTTCCTTCTTGTCTTGTTCCTTCTCGTCTTCTTCTTCTTCTAATACATAATCTTCGTCATCGAGCTCATTTACATTAGATAATTGTCTCTTTGACATCTTTTCAATTATCTTACCATTCTCAAACCAGGGCTTGAATACGCAAATTTCTCCTTCATCGTCGGAATTCATATCCATCCCAGCATAATTTACAGAATTGATATTTCTCTTTGGTCTTTGTGCATTGAATCTGTTAATTCGCAATCTTGCTTTATCTAAATAAGTCTGATAACTAACATTATCTTCCATATTTATAATCAATCCTTCCATTGTTGGTCTAATAATAGTTAATTCATTAATTAACTTTTTCGCTAAATTTTTATCAACTTCCATTGTTTCTTCGTTTGCTTGATTTTCTAGCTCAAAACTTTTATTGTAAACAGTCAATATAAACTTATTTGACTTATAAAATCTTTCATGTTTCATCATTTCTTTGTTTAATAAGCTGTATATCGTAGTCGCATATATTATCCTGGTTTGCTTAGAAAGAATTGGCATTTCTAATGCACTTAATAATGACTTAATTCTTGTAATTAATTCTGAGCAATTTTTATCATTAGAAACAACATCCTTCATCAAATTAATAATAGGAACATTAACAGAATTAATATTCTTGGAATTCTTCATTTGATTTCTAGTAACGGCGGGCATTTTAGATTTATTTAGTAGATTCGACTTAGAGTTCGCTTTAGTGTAATACTATTATGCTTTTATTATTTGCATTTTAAAGCATTTCAATTTTTTTTATAATTAAAAAATAAATTTAATTATAAACTCCTATAATTAAACACTTTCTGATAAAAATAATTTATTTAGTATTTAAATAAATAATTGATATTATTTATTAAATAATAATAACAATTATAAAATGAATAATAACAATTATAAAATGAATAATAACAATTATAAAATGAATAATAACAATTATAAAATGAATATTGTAAATGATGTATATAGAATCATACTAAATATCAAAAACTGTGAAGAATTAGATAAAGAAGATATAAATAATATTCGTAATATGTCAAATGAAGATAAAATGAAAATAATTCTAACATATAATGAAATGTTATCATGGATAACAGATGTTATTAAACAGGAGAAATAAATGAGAAAATGTGTAAAATATTTTAACTATTTATAATTTCAACCCCACCACAAGTAAAATAGTTTCCTTCCTCCGTTTCATATGTATATTTATAAAAAATTTGTGGTGGCATAGCATCATACTGACCAGATTTTTTTACACTTTCTAATTTCCATAATGGATATTTTTTTTTTATATTAATTACATCTTTTACAATTCTTTCCAAATCAATCCAGCGAGGGTAACCGCCATGTTCTCTATAATCTGTCTTATCAATTCCAGTTGATATTGCAACCAATTCTGGTTGTGTTAATATTTCAAATCCTTCAACACATGATACATTTACAAAAATATTTTCTGCTACAATTTTATCTTCTAATTCTTTTATTCGCTTTAACAAATCTTTCTTTTTATTTCCGCATTCAATCATATCTCTTTGAGCTTTATTATATTGCTTACAATATTGTTTATATTCGTTTTCATTTTGTACAATTTGTTCTTTTAAAATTGTTATTGCAATAATTACTTGAGAAATTACCATATGATTTAAATTAGTACTAGTTATTTAAATCATTATTTATTTATTTAAGCTTCAATAATATTCTTTACGAAGTGTTTATTCATATATTTTTGAATATTAAAATAAGTAAGCTCTTGTCCCTCTTCAAGTCCTAATAAAAATTTAAGCTTCTCATCTGGGGTTATAAATTTACTGTTTGTTTTATTTTCCAAATTATTTGTCTTAATGTAAGCAACTAAAGCTCTTGTTACTTCAGTTCTTGCGATTTCGGTACCTTCATCTTTGTTCATAAATTCACATAATTCTTTTGTTACCTTACTTGGTTTTGCGAATCCAGATGGCTGTCGATTACCCTTATTTTTATTTTTGGAAACTTCTTTTTTTAATCCTTTCATCTGTTTCTTTATATTTTTTTCTAATTGTTTTAAATTTTGCTGAAGATTACTAATTTGTGTTTTAATCATACTCATACCATTTACAATACCTTCAAATTGTTCAAATAATTCATTAGCAATTTGTTCCTCTGCTTTTTTATTGCTTACTATTTTACTCATTCTATAACTACAATTATCAAGTAAACTTTAAATTGATTTATATAAATATATTTTTATTGATATATTTATATATTTATATTTTTATATTTTTAATGGCGTCTATTTGAGCGTTTTTTGTGACGACGTGTTTTATTTCCTTTTTTCATATTTTTACAAATAGGGCAACCACAATTAGATTTATGTCCGTTTGATTTTCTTGAACCACGTCTTTTACGGGTTCCTCCAACAACATTTGTACCAGCTTGACCTTTTTCAGCAGAATCTAGAGCATCATAATCGCCTTCAGATGCTGATGTTTCATTAGATTTTAAATTTGGATCTGCTTTTACAATTCCTTCTTCAATATCGCCTAATTGATTTTCTTCGTCTGGTTCATCTCCACCCTTCTTTGATTTTTTCATATTTTTGCAAATAGGACAACCGCAATCAGGTTTATGACCATTTCCTTTCTTTTTGTGAGTAACTGTATGTTTTGCTTCTTTTTCTTCATCAGAAGAAGAATCATCAGAAGAAGAGTCTTCATGTTTTCCTTTTTTTGAATTTTTCATATTTTTGCAAATAGGGCATTCGCAATTGGGTTTATGTCCATTTTTCTTTTTAGAACCCCCCATTTTTTTTAAAGCTGCTTTTTCTACATCGTCTTGATAGCCTCCTCTTTTGGCTTTGTTTTTCATATTTTCACAAATATGGCAACTGCAATTAGCTTTATGTCCATTTTTTCTTTTAGCTCCTCCTAATTGAGCTATAGGAGAACTAGGTTTATAATTATCGTCACTCATTATATAATATAATTATAAATTAAGTTTTTTAAAAAATATTAAATAAAATTATTTTTAAAAATTTCTAAACCCAAATGTTTTGTATTTTAAGTTGACTCATTTGCTCCTTGACGAGGAGCAGTTCTGCGAATAGTAGGAACTTTCTTAGTCTTTTCAGTATCTTTATTGCTTACAAGAGTCCATTCTTTTTTTTCACTATCTCTTGGCCCCTCACCACGAACTCTAGGCTGGTTACTTTGTGAAGAATCTCTAGGTGCTCTAGGTGTTCTAGTCTGTGAAGAATCTCTAGGTGCTCTAGGTGTTCTAGGCTGTGAAGAATCTCTAGGTGCGCTTTGTTGTCTTGGCATTTTGGTTTCAGTTTGTTGAACTTCCTCTAGTTCAGGCTTTTCTGACTTGTAAGAAGTTCTTGAAATTTTCAATTCGTGTCTAGTTTCACACATAAGCTTTCCTCCTTTAATTCCATTAACTCTAGATGCTTGCCATTCATGGTCGCCTGAAGTAGTCTTAATTAAGCCGAACTCAACATATTCGCCTTGAACTAAATACTTATATTGCTGGTTCTCTACATCTATAGCACTATGATGAACGAAAATATCAGAACCTGAGCGACTTCCATCGGTTACGGTAATAAATCCATAACCGGCTTTGTTATTGAACCACTTTACGCGACCGATAAAGCGTTCAGAAGAAGGTGTAACGACAACATTATTAGAAGACATTATATTATAATTTATTATAATGTCTAATCTTTATATAGTTTAAATTAAATATAATTATTTTATATATTTTGAGTTATGTAATACACATGAGTTAATACAAATCTTTCTAAATCCTCTTTTTTTGATGTATCAACATCAGAAATATCAATTTTTGTAAAATCATATAGCTCAATGTTATTATAAGATATATACTCAAAAACTGGTATCAAATTAATAGACTCTGGTTCGGTAATTGTTCTAAGGTCTATTCCATTATCACTTGCCATTTTTTTTACATAATTTAATATGACTAAAGCTATTACTTTCATTCTTTTATCTTGTTGTTTTTCTGCTTTTTTATTAACTAATTGAAATACATTAAACATTGATTCGATAAAATTTGGCATTTTATCATAAGTATTAGGTTTTATTTCAGACATTTTATTTATAATAACATTTTCTTTTTAACTATTTTTCGTTAATAATTCTATTTCACTCTTAAAAGTATCAATAATTAATTCATAATTTGGTTTTTCTTCAAAACTTAATTTTCTCATATATTTCATATAATTTATCAATACGCTAGGCAAATTATTATTTTCAATAATTTGTATTTTTAAATATTTAATTCTATCATTTGAATTTTCTTCTGATAACAAAATATTTTGCCATGGCAAAGTTCCAAAATAAAAATATAATAATAAATATCCTAACGATTCCAAATCATCTCTTCTACTTAACTCTATAAAGTTATGTGCATTTATACTTGCATATGTATAGCTTCCAATTAAATTTTTTATTTGTTTTTGTGAAATATGTTTTTCATTTTTAATATATGGCTTGCAAAAACCAAAATCTATTATATAAATTAATTTACTTTCATTATTTAAACCGAATAAAAAATTATCTGGTTTAATATCTCTATGTACCAAACCATTACTATGTATTGTTTTTAAAATATTAATAATTTGTATTCCTATTTGTAAAATTAATTTTAGAGAGAATTTATTATATTTGTTTTTAATAGTTTGTAATGAATGTCCTAATAAGTTAATTACCATATAATAATTTATATTATCCTTTCCAAACCATTTAACATTCGGGATTCCTTCATTATTATTTAAGTATTGGTAAATTGTTGATTCATTTTTTAGCAGTTTTAATTCATTTTCAATTGGTTCTATTTTTATTGCAACATATTCATTTGTTCTAATATTTTGCCCTTTATAAATTAACCCATATGTTCCTTCTCCTATTTTATTTATTATCTTATATTTTTTATTTATAATTTCCATTACAAATAAAATCAAAAAGTATTTAAATAGTAAAAATATATAATAAAAATACATTAGTAGAAATCATAATAAATTGTTGAAGCATCATAATAATTTTTGCACCATCTGTTATAGGATATAAATCTGAATAACCTACACCTGCTTGAATAGTTGTAGCTAAAAATAAACAATCTAATAATTCAGGCTCTTTCTTTTTATCAACTGTATAAGCAGGGTCTCTAACAAAATGGTCTTTATATGATATGTATATTAAACCAAATAACAATACACATAAAATTTGAAATGTAACAGTTTTTACAACTATTCTCATATAATATTAATCTATATTATTTTAAACATATAATGATTGATTAGTTACTACATACTTTAATATCATGGTTGGTATTTCTTTTAATTTACTTAAAAATAAAATATTTCCTGTAAGCTCTGCGATTTTTTCCATTTCACATGAAATATTATTAATTTTAAGTAGTGCTTTTACGAACTCACCTAAAAATATTCCTTTTTTGATTCCAAGGTCTTGTAAAATGATTTTACAATCTTCTACTGATTCAGTTTCACACCATTTATCGACATAATTTAATAAATCATAATGAATATTATAATCTACTCCTGAGTCAATCTTATATTTTAGTTCTTTATCTTTATAATTTTCATATAATTCTGTTAAAATAATAACATTTTTCTGAACATATTCGTCTTCTGAATTTGGATAAAGAGTCTTATTATCTTCTTGTACTGAAATATTTGTAAAAATACTAAATAATGATACTAATTGTTTAGATGTTAAATTATCAAAATCGTTGTTTTCTAATAAATTTGCGAAAACTAAACAATGTGTTTCTCTCAATTGAGATGCTATTTTTCCTTTTAGTGTAAGCTTAATTGATGATTCATCATTTAAATCGCCTTCAATATACGCTTCATCATTTAATAAACTTAAAACTGAACCTACTTCAGATTTTATATATGATTTTATATCATTTACATCTTTTTCTAATTCATATATTTCTTTTTCTTTTAATGTGATTTTTTGATATGTTATTTTATCTTGTTCAATAAACTTATGATTGTCTTGAATCTGTTGTAAATTTCTTTCAATTTCTTTTCTTTTTTTATTAACAGATGTAAGCTTATTTTTTTGTAAATCTATATATTGCTCTAATATATCATTTGGTGTTCTTAAATTATTAGCGCAAGTTTTAATATTACTTAGTTCAACATTTAAACCAGAAAGTTTATTATTTAATTGTTCAAGTTGGCTATTTATGTCTCCAGTTATCATGCTACGACTAGCAAAATTTATTAAGTTATTATCACCATTATCTAATAAATTCAGTAAAAGATTGTATGAAATCTTAAATTTTGAAGTAAGAGTTTGTGGTTTTCCATTCATCATTTGCTTGTAATTAACAGAATCTACGTTTCGAAATAAATTGTTGAGATGAAAACAGCTGCCTATTTTATCGATGCCTCTTCTGCCTGCACGTCCTGACATTTGGCTCATCTCATGTGAATATAATATACGATTTGTTGTCCCGTCAAACTTATTGACGTCTGTAAATATTACTGTTTTTGTTGGCATATTTACGCCAATGCTAAAAGTTTCTGTTGCAAATAAAAGTTTAATATATCCTCTAGAATATAATAATTCAACTATTTCTTTTAATACAGGCAAAACACCACTGTGATGTATTGCTATACCCTTTCTTAATAAAGATAGCATATTTACATATTCAGGTAAATGTAAATATTCCGCAAAATTTGATAATTTGCTTCGCAAAATTTGTTCACATTCATAATCAACTGTATAAGGGACTTTTGTATCAAATTCTTGCAAATTTGTAGTAATTTCATTTGCGCAAATTTCTAGTTGTTTTCTACTTAAAACAAAACATAATGCAGGCAACATTTCGTTTTCTACTAAATATTTTGTGACTTGATTCAAAACGTGTGCTCTTTTTACGCGAATATCTTTTGATTCAAATAACTTTAATGTCTTTGTCATTTTAAAATAATGGTCATCATTAAATTTTCCATTTGAATCTTGTATAATAAAAGGTTTATTAATAATGTTCTTAATTTCTTCTTGAATAGATTTATCTTTAATAGCCTTAAAAATTCCTTGAGTTACAGTAATAAAAGAATAATGAGTTAATGGAACCACACGATGAGTTGTATTTGTTAAATATACTTGTTTCTTTATTTTAGATTCAATATGAATATTCTCACACCAAGAAGCGAATAATTCAGGTTTATCTATTGTAGCAGACAACATTACTAACTGAATATGTTGAGGTAACATCATTAAAGTATTTTCCCAGACAAATCCTCTTGATGGGTCATTTACGTAATGAACTTCATCCATGACAACACATGCTAATTCATTCTGAAAATCCATATCAAAATTTGTGCTTGAATTTGAATTTTTTGAAAGACTATTAAGCTGATATAATTTATTCAAAAGAATTTCTGCCGTAACAATTAAAACGTCCGCTTCTGGATTAAATTTTATATCACCTGTTAAAATTCCAAACGATATATGCTTATATTTTTGTGTGAAATCGTAAAACTTTTGGTTTATAAGAGATTTTATTGGTCCAGTATATATAACTTTTTTCCCCTTTGCTACAAAATGCTCTATAGCAAATTCTGCTGGTAAAGTCTTGCCTGAGCCTGTATGAGCTGTAATTAATATATGATGTCCTTCTATAATTCCTTCAACCGCATGTTTTTGAAAAATGCTTAATTCATATGGGTATTTTTCAAAATGTTCTTTATATTTCAGTTCATTATCGTCAGGATAATTATTAATATCGCATATTTTTACCATTTTATTAAGGTTATATAATATACACAATATTTCTTTATATTGATTTGTAAATTATATTTTGATAAAGTATTTAAAAAAATTGATATGAAAGTTAATCAGATAAGTGTTTGGTATAATAATTAAACAATCAAATAATTTTTAAAATGTCAGTATGCTATTATCAAGCCAAAAGATGTAACTCTTATTCTTCAAAATTTGAAAAATTTAGATATATGAATACGATAAATTTAAAATATTCAATTAAAAAAGACTTTATTAATGATATAATATTTCATTTATTGATAAAATGTTGTAAAAATTCTGTAGTAGGATATTCTACAGATAAAGATAAATATTGGATAAAAAAAAATTCTTCAACTTCGTGTAATTTACATATTGAAATTAAAATAAGATGTGTTGATTTGGACGATTCATCTCTTCAATTTACTCCATTAATTGGAACAGATGATGAAATACAAATTTTTATAACAAAATTAAACGAATGTTTAAGCTTATATAAACGCCGATAATTGTAATATATTATCTTCAAAAAATTGAATTTATACTACATAATGTAAGGAACTTATAAAAATAATGCTTCAAAAGGTTCCCTTCATATGAAGAGAAATGATTGAAATTTTGGTGGGAAAGTTTTTTCTAATTTTGAAATTGGACAAAAATAAATGTCCAAAAATGAAATATGAAAATAATTTATGTCGAAAATATGTTTTTAGCTGCATAATTGAATTTTATGGTCTGGTCACAAAAAAAATAATTTTCAATTTGTTACGATAATTTTTTTTATTATTTTTATAGAAATTTTCACAAATTTTATTTTGAGATTATTTTGAGATATTTATTTAGAAAAATCTCAAAATATATATATACAATGCCAAAAAATGAGATAGACTATTCAAATACAGTTATTTATAAAATTTATTGCAAAGATAAATCTATAAGTGACACTTATGTAGGTCATACAACAAGTTTTATTAAGCGCAAATACCAACATAAGTTATGTTGTAATAATTTAAATAATAAATTGAAAATTTATCACTGTATACGAGAAAATGGTGGTTGGGAAAATTGGGAAATGATGGAACTTGCAACTTATAATTGTAAAAATTCAGAAGAAGCTAGAATAAAAGAACAAGAATATTATGAAGAAATAAAACCAGCGCTAAATGTTGCAATTCCATATTCTGATAATTTAAAAGCATATTGTTATTTCTGCAAAACTCAATGTGATTCATTAAACGGTTATAATGTTCACATTAATACAAATTCTCATAAAAAAAAAGTAGAATATTATTCAGAAAATAAGACAAAGGATGACGGAGGAGACAAAAAAAACCCCAAAAAATATCATTGTCAGAAATGTGACTTTAATGCAAACAATAAAAAAGACTTTAACAAACATATTTTAACACTGAAACATCAAAAGGAGACAAAGGAGTTACAAAAGGGTTACATTTTGGATGATGAAAAAAACTTTAAAAATTGTACCCAATATATTTGTGAATGTGGAAAAGCCTATCAACATCGTCAGGGATTATGGAAACATAAAAAAAATTGTAAACCCATAAAATATAATGATCCACAAAATTCAGAAATTAAACTCCTTACCAATTTAGTATTAGATGTTGTAAAACAAAATAAAGAATTAACTCAACAAAACACAGACCTTACAAATAAAATTGTCGATATATGTAAAACAGGACAAACAAATAATATATCAAATAGCAACTTTAATTCTCATAACAAAACATTTAATCTTAATGTATTTTTGAACGAAACTTGCAAAGATGCTATGAATATAACTGATTTTATAGATTCTCTCAAACTTCAACTTTCAGACTTAGAAAGTGTTGGAAGATTAGGATATGTTGAAGGAATTTCTAATATAATAGTAAAAAATCTAAAACAATTAGATGTTCATAAAAGACCAGTTCATTGCAGTGACTCAAAGAGGGAAGTAATGTATATTAAAGATGAAGATAAATGGGAAATAGAGAATGAACAAAAGAAAAAGCTAAGAAAAGTAATTAAAAAAATAGCTGATAAAAATGCCAGATTACTACCAGAATTCAAAAAAGAGCATCCAGATTGTAATAGAGCTTCATCAAAATACTCAGACCAATATAATAAATTAATTGTTGAATCAATGGGAGGTTCAGGTGATAATGACTCTGAAAAAGAAGACAAAATAATAAGAAAAATAGCAAAAGAAATAACAATTGATAAAACAATCGAATCAATAGATTAATTAAAATTGATTTAATATTATATAATCTTATTAAGTTACATAATATATAAAATGGAAGAAAATGAAGCAATTGGAATTGTAATATTAGTATTAATCACATTATTAATGTTTTATATTTGCTTTCCAAAAATTTGTAAATATGAAGAAAATAATTAAACCACGACTTTCTATATTTTCTCAAAATAATATAGAAAGATTTTAATTTTACATAAAACGAAAAATATATTAGAAAATATAGTTATAATTTTAGTTTAATATACCAAGAATATTCATTTTTTTTCATATATATTTCGTAACATATCTATATTTTGTAGATTTCTATTTTCATGGATAAGGGGAGTTTTTTCTATTATTTTTTCTATTATTTCATCTTTTGATAATGTTTTATTATCATCTATATTGCATAACTCAGCAATTTTTTTAAAAAATATTATACTTGAGTTTTTATATCTATTCTTTTCTTCTAATTGGGCAAAACAATAAAAAGGCAATAATGACATGTTAGGTTTTACTTCATTTTCGATAGGATATTCTGGTAAAAAATCATTGGAATAAAATTGTGTTTGCATATCTAAACATAAATATTCCATAGGAACTGCATCATGAATAACAACTTCATTCATTCGGTGGTAATTCACATTTTCTTCATCAAGAGGTAAAAAAGAATTTTCTCTTATTTTTTCAACTGCTGCTTTTAAATTCCAAGGAAAGAATGTATTTCCTTCTGTCATAAATCCATTATTATCACACATATTTATATGGTAGTTGATTTGTTTCAGTAAATTTCTCGAAAATATTAAACAATCTATGGCTGGAAAAAATTTTTCTGTTAAACGATTATCTTTTGTAATTAATGAAAAATAAGACCCTGGATGTTGGTCTCCATCTGTTCCAGTTGCTTTTATTTCCGACCAAATTAAATTCCCATTTTCATCTTTATATTTTTTTGAAGTTGTATGAACTAAGTATAAAATTTCATCTGGTATTTTTATTATATTTTCCATTAAATAATATAATAATGTAATCTTTATATATTTTTATATATTTTTATAATCATCGGGAAATTCTTTAAGTAAATCTCTACAACCAGATATTGCACCTTGTTGGATTAGTTTGTCCTTTCTTTTTTTTGTAAAAGATTTCAACCATTTACTTTTGCTACTTTTACATTTTTTTTGACAATAGATATCATTACAACTTTTTAAATATAATTCTTTAACAAATTTTGACGGGTTTAAATATTTCATTTTATTTCTTTTAGTAAATTCCATTTCAACTCTTTCTCTCTCTGGAAGAAAAACTTTTTTGCAAAATTTTTTACATGTTTTATTTCTGGAATTAACTGGTTTGTAACGCGATTTTTCTTTGAGAAATAGTTTATGAAAATTTTCAGGATATTTGTTATTTTTCATTTATATAATAATATTATATAATATTATATAATATTATTTCAATATAGCATTTATTCGTTAAATTAATTTAAAATAAAAAAGTTTCCTTTCTTTTTATACCTAAATGAGTATCAATGGTTTAAAAACATTTTGTGTTTCCAAATATAGAATTACATAATAATAATTCATCTTTAAAAATAAGCTGACCGTCATTATTTCTATACCATTTCCATAAAAGTCTATTTTTATCTAATAATGTTAGTATTCCATGTCCATATTGAGTTCCATTTCTGTAAGCGGACCATTTTGGTTGTTGATAATATTGGTTATCATGTCCTTCAAGATTTCCTCCATCACCTATTGTTATATAAACAGGTGCATATTTATCAGTAATATTTTTATAAACTGGATATGACCTTTCATATGCATGAACGTGACCGCTAAAAACAATATTAACATTATAGTCATAAAAAAGTTTCTCCATTGATTGCCTCATAATAACTGTTTGTGTATCACCGTAATGATTAACATTAGAGCTATACCAAGGACAATGCATAATTATAATAACCCAAGATGTAATATTTCTATCGATAGTTTCCAAATTTTTTTTTAACCAGCTATATTGCTTAGATGTTTCATTTGTATTAGAATATGGATTTAGATAAATTACATGAGCAGAGCCTGCTTCAAAGCTATAAAACGAATTTCCATAATTATACTCTGATTGAAAAACACTGGGAGTACAGTATGGTAAATTAACATTTGGATTTATATCACTTGCAATCAAAACTTCTCCAAATTCTGCCTCCTTAATGTATGGCATTTGATATCTTTTCTCAAAAGCAGTGTATAATCCATTATAATCAGTCCCATTAAACTCAATTTCGTGATTTCCTGCACACACCATCCAAGGTAATCTTTTTGCAAGTGGTTCAATAATATCACCATATGAATCCCATAATGACTGATTGCAATTAGCATAGCTTAAATCTCCTGCATGCAAAATCATTTTAATGCTTCTGTCATTTGAAAGATGATTTATCGTAGAAATAGAATGTTTTGTTTGACCCAAATCGCCAATTATTCCAAATGATACTTGTCTATTGTCTCCAACCTTTGGAAGTGTAGTAAAATTTAATAAAGGAGAGTTAATTTTATTGACAAAATCACCACATTTGTAAAAATATAGCATACTTGGTTCAAGCTCATAAATTAAAACGTGATGAATATATCCACTCTGGTATAATTTAGGTTCATTAAGGGCATATATAAAGTTATAAGAAATAGATTTTCCATACATATATTTTTCAAGCACTTCGCTATTATTTCCATATGCAACATGAGAATAGCAATAATCTTTTGTAAGCCAAGATATTGTCATAGAGTTTGGAGTAAGACCTTGAGACATATGAATTTGTGATACATGGCAATTAATAGCATTAACAATACTATCAATAAATATAAAAAAAAGTATGTATAACATAATATACTATAATGAAAATATTATTTTAATATATTTTTAAATATATTAAAACTCATGTTATAGTATAAAATATGGAACACAAATCTATAAATAACTTTAATGATATTGAAATCATAAAGAATAAAACATTAATTATATGTGATATAGACAACACAATTCTTTATCATGATGTTAAAATAGAAAAATTTATAAATATATTAAAAGGTGATAATTTTGATGAAAAAGAAATAATTCAATTAGCTAATGAAATGATGAATCTTCATTGCAGATTTTTTCCACCATCTCATACAGATGCAGAAGGATTTAAAAATTTAATAGATAAAACCAAAAAATCAAATGGTAAAATTATATTTCTAACAGCTAGAAGCGAAATTTCTAAAGATTTTACAAAAAAGCAATTTCAACAAATTGGTTTAAATTATTGTGACTATGATGTTCATTATACTGATAATAAAATAATGAAAGGTGATTTTATAAAATCAAATATTGATACATCGTTATGGGATGATATTATATTTATAGACGACCATACATTTAATCTAGTTTCTGTTTCACATAAATTTCCTGAATCAAAATGTTATAAATTTGAAATACACTTAATAAAAGATTATCCAATAAATTAAATATTATATCAATATGTAATAAAAATAACTTAATAATATAATATAATGTTTGTACCAAACCTAAAACAAATTTTAAATATTTTGCTATTATTTTTTTCTATAGAAAATAGCGATTCATATTTGCGTTCAAACTCAATGTCATTTAGCAATTCAATATTGCATAACTCAAACATATTAAAAAGTTATAGTAATCAAAATAGTGTATCATTTATTTATTGTTCATCAAATATATATAGCAATAGTCAGAAAAGTTATATATATAATAGCAGGATAATGACTAGTGAAAGTCCTTCACAAAGACCATCATTAACTTTGTCAAAAAAGCCATCAAACCAGCCATCAAGTGAGCCATCAAGTGAGCCATCAAGTGAACCATCGTTAAATATTGTACCAATTATGTATTTTGAATCAGGTATAACATTTACTGGGTTATATTCAGATATTTTTAATGATGAATCAAAAGAAGCAATAATAAAATCATATGCTAATGGTTTAAATATTTCAGAAATTTATGTGCATTGGAAAGATAGTTATTTTGTAATCCCAAATTTAAAAAAACGACTTCAAAATTATGAAGTAAAAGTAGTTTTAAATGTAAATATCTCTCTAACAGGATTATTGAAGAAATTTACAAACAATCCTTACATATTGTATAGCATATTAACATCAAATTTATTAACAAGTATAAATACGAATGTTTTAATAAATTATTTAAAGGTTTTATTAAATGGTTTAAACCTAGATTTATTAAAAAATATAGCTGTTGTAAAAGTAGAAAATTCGCCGATGTTTGTAGTAAATATTAATAATAATAATGATGTATCTTTAACACCTTCTTTAAATATAATTGTAACAGATTTGCCGACAGAAATGCCGACTTTTTTGCCTTCCGATGGTCCTACTACATCGCCCTCTACACAGCCTTCATACAAACCTTCAAATAATCCTACTACATCGCCGACAGAAGTGCCGACTTTTTTGCCTTCAATATTTCCTACTACATCGCCTACTACATCACCAACTTATTTTCCTTCAAATAAACCCACTACTACATCGCCAACTTATTTTCCTTCAAATAATCCAATTATGTCGCCATCAACTAGACCTACATTGTTACCAAGTTTAGCACCAAGTTATATGCCAAGTTTAGCACCAAGTCCAATGCCAAGTTTAGCACCAAGTCCAATGCCAAGTTTAGCACCAAGTCTAATGCAAAGTTTAGCACCAAGACCAAGTCCAATGCCTATTGTAACGCCTTCTTTAAATCCAACCGCACAAATAAATACAGTAATTTATTCTCAAAATGATTCATCAGACGCAAAAACAATAACTTATATTTTTATAGGATTATTTTTATGTATGTGTTCTGTAGCATCATTTATGATTTTTTATAAATTAAAAAACAAGATTGTTATTATAAAAAATAAGCTTTTTAAAAAGCAAAGTTTAGTAAATGATGAAAATGTAATAATAAAAAAAAAAAAATTATCTTTAAATAAAATTACACCAAGTGATGATGATTGTAGCAGCGATAGAAGTAGTATAATAAGTGTAGATTGTGATATTAAAAATATAAATATAGATAATAGTTCTGATGAAGAAATATAAATTATATCATATGAAGCCTAATTTTTCTTTTAAACTTTTCTTCATCGTTAAATAAAAATAGCTTAAACTTTTTGCAAGTAAAATTTTCAAAATTATCTCTCATTGTTATTCTTGAAGATAATTTTAACTCAGGAAGAAATACAATATATTGATAAAGTCCATCATTTCGGTTAATTTTATCAAACAAATAACCATCATATTCTTTATCCATTACATTAGGATTATTATGACATAAATCAAGCAATGTACAATCACATTGTACTTTTCTAATTGAACGCATTGTTACATTAATATATTCAATATCTCCTAGCCATTTATTGTAAAACTTATCAGTATTATCAGATAATTGAATTATTCCAATAACTTGCTGAAATTTAATCATGTTTAAAAGATCAACAAGACGTCTAATTGGACTTGTTATATGTACATAAGCATCCATATCTAGTATTTCATGCCGAGTATCAACAATTTCAGACCCATCAATATATTGACCAGATGCACTGTTCCATATTTTTATAAATTTACCAACATCTTCAGGAATTGTATCAGGAATGGGAAACTCTCTTTTAATAATTGTAGAACGAAAAATTCCAGTTTTATATTTAATAAGTTCTTTTGCACAATGGTAGTTCATAAGAATCATAAGATAACAAACAGCTTCGTGGCTATTTCTTACATGATTAATATATGGTTTTTTAATTGATAATTTATTAGCTGCATCCAATATAAGATGATATTTTGGGTCAGAAAGAAGTTTTGGTTCTTCATAACAATAATTTTTTGAAACCTTAATTAAACAATTGGAAAATTTAATGTCTATAATGTCATTATTTTTAATAAATATATCCATAACAAATGCTATTCGAGTAACATTTTCTTGTAAACTACATAAACAATCTGATAAAATTGTAGGCAACATAGGTCTCTTCTTATCTGGAAGATAAATAGTAGAAATTCTGCGTGAGAACGAGTCCCATAAATTAAGAACGTCCATCCAAATTGTAACATTAGAAATGTATATACTTAACTGCTGTATACCATTTTCATGTTCAATTATACTAAACCCATCATCAAAATCCTGACTTTTAGGAGGGTCAATCGTAATAATGTGCCAATATTTTTGGTCAGTTCTATCTTGAATAGAAGGATACTTAGATTTTACAGTTTCAATAACAATTTCATGTGATTTATTTTCAAGTGATTTTGAAGTATCTTTTTGAAATTTTTGAATAGATGCATTTAAACTCTTACAAAATAGTTGATATTCATAAAAATTATCAAGAACATCGACAGGACCGATAACATTGTCAAGTTTTGCTCTTGGATGTTTATCGTTCCATTCATCAAATGTAAATGTAACATATAAATTTTTAAAAACCTTTGAAAAACCCATATTTTTAATTTCATATGGAACTAAAAATGAAGGTAAACGCATATCATCTGGAATACATTTGTATAATAGCTTTCCTCCTACCATATCTGAACGTTTTTTAGTATATGTTTGCCCTTCTTTAATTTTATTCTGTCTGCCATATGTTTTATTTCCTGCCAAAACAAGAACACCTGGCATTGGAGGACCAGACCTTATAGAAGAATGTAATAAGGTTACATTTTTATTATAATCAAATGTAAAAGCATCATTTGAAAATAATTTAGATTCAATAGGTTGAATATCTAAGGTTATTTTATTAAAATTAGCAGTATCAAATATTTCCCAAGAGGTATAGCTCCGGTCATTTACATATATTTTGTAACTTTCCATATTTATACTAGATATATGTAGTTATAATTATATCTTTAACTCATATTTATTAATAGATAAATTTAAAAAGTATGTAAAAAAATTTAGGAATAAAAATGCATATAATATATATATATATATATATATAGATATATATATATATAGATGAGTAATCCTTCATTTATTAGTGGTTTAAATGGACCTAGCGGAATAACTTTTGATAGTTATGGTAATTTATATGTAGCAAATTACATTGGTAATACAATTGGAAAATATAATTCAGATGGTACCACAGTAAACGCAAGTTTTATAATAGGGTTAAATAACCCTAAAGGAATAGCTTTTGATAGTTATGGTAATTTATATGTAACAAATTGCATTGGTAATACAATTGGAAAATATAATTCAGATGGTACCACAGTAAACGCAAGTTTTATAATAGGGTTAAATACCCCTAAAGGAATAGCTTTTGATAGTACTGGTAATTTATATGTAGCAAATAGTGGTAATGATGCAATTGGAAAATATAGGTCAGATGGTTCCACGGTAAACGCAGATTTTATAATAGGGATATATGATCCTGACGGAATAGCTTTTGATAGTTATGATAATTTATATGTAGTAAGTTTCGGTAATGAAATAATTGGAAAATATAATTCAGATGGTACCACAGTAAACGCAAGTTTTATAATAGGGTTAAATACCCCTAAAGGAATAGCTTTTGATAGTACTGGTAATTTATATGTAGCAAGTGTAGATAAAATTGGAAAATATAGGTCAGATGGTTCCACGGTAAACGCAGATTTTATATCAGGTTTACATGGACCTCAATATACAGCTTTTGATAGTGCTGGTAATTTATATGTAACAAATTTCGATAATAGTAAAGTTAGTAAATACTATGCACCACCAACTATTTCTTCCATTGTTCCAATTTCCGGTATAATATCAGGAGGTACAAGTGTTACTATAACAGGAACTAATTTTGTTCCTAATATAACCACTGTTAAATTTGGTAGTGCCTCTGCAACATCTGTTAATGTAAATAGTTCAGGAACTAGCATCACATGTTTTACACCAATTCGTTTAGCTGGAACAACAGATGTTGTCGTAACTACATCTGCTGGTTTAGCAACTTTAACAAATGGTTTCTATTATGTAGCACAACCAACTATTTCTTCCATTTCTCCAATTTTAGGTTTAATACCAGGAGGTACAAGTGTTACTATAACAGGAACTAATTTTGTTCCTAATATAACCACTGTTAAATTTGGTAGTGCTTCTGCAACATCTGTTAATGTAAATAGTTCAAGAACTAGCATAACATGTGTTACACCAAATGGTTTAGCTGGATTTGCAGATGTTGTCGTAACTACAGCTGGTTTTTTAGACACTTTAACAAATGGTTTCACATATGTAGTAAGACTACCAATTTCAAATATTTGTTTCCCTGCCGGAACTCCTATTACTACAAATCAAGGAACATTTCCCATTGAGAAAATAAACCAAGCCATTCATACTATCCGTAATAAAAAAATTGTTGGAATTACTCAAACAGTTACACAAGACAGATATTTGGTATGTTTTGAAAAAGATTCTTTAGGAATTAATTTACCTTCTCAAAAAACAATTATTAGTAAAAACCATGGAATTTTTTATAAAGGTAAAATGTTACATGCTAAAGAATTTATTGGAAAATTTGAAAATGTTAAAAAAATAAAATATACTGGAGAAATTTTATATAATGTATTAATGGAAGATCATGATAAAATGATGGTAAATAATTTGATATGTGAAACATTACATCCTGAAAATGGAACTGCCAAATTATATAAATGTCTTCAAAATTTAAATCCTAAAGAACAACAAAATTTAATTGAAAATTGCAATGAATATACTATAAAGAATAATGTGTTTTCTTCTAAAAAAATAACTAACTAAATAAATTAATAAATTTTATATAATATTAATTTATTGGAAATTTACTTAAAATATAATATATATTTAAATGAAAAAAAATATTGTAGCTGTAATCATGGCAGGTGGTTTAGGTAAAAGAATGGAATCTAATATTCCAAAAGTATTGCATAAAATAAATAATATTCCAATGATAAATAGTATTTTAATGCAGCTAAAAAAATTAAGTTTTATTGTAAATTTAGAAAAAATAATAATTGTTGTAGGAAAATATAAAGAAAAAATAAAAGAAGTTGTTGATGAATTATTTGGTTTACCAGAAATAGTTTATGTGACACAAGAAGAACCTCATGGAACAGGTCATGCTATAATGTGTTGTAAATGTGAGTTATTAAAGCATATAGACTCAGATATTTTGATTCTCTCTGGTGATGTTCCTATGTTAAGTTCATATACAATGAAAAGTTTATTAAATATGATAAGTAATATTAAATTTATAATAGCTACAATAGATGACTCAACAGGATATGGTAAAATTGTATTAAAAAATAATAAATTTGATAAAATTGTTGAACATAAAGATTGTACAGTTGAAGAATTAAGTATTTTACAAATAAATAGTGGAATATATTGTATAAAATCAAATTTATTATGTAAATATTTATCTTATTTGCGAAATGATAATAATCAATGCGAATATTATTTAACAGATATAATTAAAATCATTAAAGATAATGAAAAAATAGATATAGATATGTTAGAAATAGAAAAGGATAAATTATATGAAATTATAGGTATAAATACAATAAAACAATTAAATGAATTAGAAGAATTAATAAAAAATAAAAAAAATTGAAACGGAATATGTGTGTGTAATTTAACGCATACAATAATAAATAAAATGGATGCTGAAAACAGAAATAATATTCAATTTATTACTCCATTGAACATAAGAGTTTCAAGATGTTGTTCATTTTGCCACCAAGCTGGACATAATGTATCAAGATGTAATAGTGATAGATTATTAGAATTTGAAATCATATGTGCAAATCAAGTAAGAAATATGACTCAACAAGAATTTAAAATTTGGCTATTAACCAATTATATAAATAAAGACTTACTTTTAAAAAGTTTTGCTATTAGAAAATGTAAATCAAATTCAAGATTACCAACAGCTATTTACATAGAACATATAATATCTTATATTTTTAGAAATTATGTACTTGAAGAAACTTTTGAAGATGATATTCTTAATATTTTGGTAAATTTTAGAAACAATTCAGAGATAAATGAAAGACTAGAACCTAGTATTGAAGATATTCAAGGAATAAATCAAATTGTATTAAGAGAATACATGTTAACATTATTTAATAATTTTCTGAATACTGTTAGGTCTCAAAATTCAGAAAATAGAAAACTACAAATAATTTCAACTATTGAGAATGATGAAATTTGTGGAAATTGTGAATGTAGCATATGTTGGGAGGATAAAGAAGTTAAAGATTTTGTAAAATTGGGATGCAAACACGAGTTTTGTAAGGATTGTTTAATAAAAACTTTAAGGTCTGACATAAGAGAAATTCCTTGCTGTGCTCTTTGCAGAACTGAAGTAACAAAGTTAATTTCAAGAACAGATTTAGTTCATTCTGAACTGGAAAATTTGGTTGCCGAAATGTAAATGTAGTGAAAAAAAACGATAAATTATAAATTTTTTATTTACAATAATGTAGATAAAAAATAAACACAAAATTCAATATCAAATATCTGCCAATCTGTATCAGCTAAACATTATCATTCCAGAATTTATTTAAATACTTTTTTAATTATACCGGATTTGTAGTAATTACAGGTCCGCCTCAGCCTCCTTTCATAATACCTGTTTTTTTAAACATTTCAGGAAGTGAAGACATAGGTTCTCCTCATCCACCACGCATTTTATTAAGACGTCTTGTATGTCTTCTTGCAGAACGTTTTACACGTTTCGTTCTTTTTCTTTTAATTCTTCTTTTAGAAGTGTAGAGAGAAAATAAGTTTTTAACCATCTTCATATATATAATATAAGAAATTATTGAATATTGCTTCCAATATTTAAATCATTTGATAATGGTTCAGGAAGTTCATTTATATTTGTTCCAGGTGTATTTATTTCGTTAATATTTATTTCTACTTCGTTTTGATGGTTTAATTCTTCATGAGTTTCAAGTGGATGAACGATTTCATTATTAAGTTCTATTATGCTAGCCTTTTTAACAATATTTCTTTTAACATTTTGAATTTGTAAAGCGTGCATACATATGTAAGGAGTGACAGCAATATTATTCATATATGTTCTATAATAAAAACAAGAAATACTTGTATTATGATTAAATTTAATACTATACCACCAATAAGCAGGAATAAATAATGTTTTTCCAGGAGTTAATGTAAATTCAAGGCATTTTATTTTATCAAAATCAGCACTGTATTTAGGTTGAGGAGACCAAGGATTAACAGGTGATTTAAATTCAAAATTTTCATAGTCATAAATAGGATATAAATATTTTGTACTGTGAGGAGGCGCAAGCTTAATTTGAGCGCTTCCTTCAGTTAAAAGAAGAAAATTTCTATAATTAATTTCATATCTAAACGGAGAACATGTTTTATCACTTCCCATCATTATATCATAATTACAATTTGAAACCATATATGGTCTTAAAAACGCATCATTATATTTTAAACTTTTAATAACTCCAGTTTCTTCAAGAAAATCTGTGTTATTTTCTGATAAATATGTTGATTTTTTATCTTCATCAAATAATTTAACAGCTGAATGTATAGGCAATGGTATATATAATTCTGCATTTACATCATCATCTTTAATATTTCTAATTTTAACCTCAAAAGCATGATAGTTATTTGAAATATATGTTTTATTAGATGAATTCATTATTTTTTCACAATCAAAATCGAATATAGCAGGTTGTCTCAGATCACATATTTCTTCTAATTTATCCTTAGATGGCTGTTCAATCTCATACATTTCTAAGTCTTCACCAGTCTTTAAATGAAATTGAATATGTAAATAAATAAATAACACTAAACAAAAAATAAATAAACCAAATAATATTTTCATTGTAATCTTAAATAAAAATAATAATAATTTTTATTAACTGGAACGAAGCGATATTAATCATTCATTTTTGGAGCCATAAAAAATATCATTGAGCTATCATCTCCTAAATCATAACTAATTTTCATAGGGCACTCGTTGCTTAATGAAAATTCTACATCTGCTGATAACTTATTTGTTATACACATTTTATTAATATATGCTAGACTGTAAGTTAGAGTAATATCTTCTCCTTCAACTATACTATAACTACTTAAATCATCAATAGGAATATCAACTCTCATTTCTCCTGTGATACCATTTGTAGTCAAACTTATGGAAGTTTCTGAACATTTAATTATAATATCATTTCCAAAATTGTTTAATTGAGAGAACATATCGGTAATTTGTTTTGATAACAAAGAAAAATCAGCATCATAATCAACTGTTGGAATATTCATCTCTTCGTATTCATATTCTGCAAGAGGCATTTTAAATGACTTTTTAAAATCACCCTTTTTAGCTTCAATTGATTCAAAATTAACATAAAGAACGTCTTGTTCATCACTGTTCATTTTTATAATTAAATCTTGGTTTTCACTTTTTGTGCTAATTATAGAATGAAATACATTTGAATCAAAACAAATTTTAGTTGAATCAATAATATCATAATTTGTAAACCAATTTTTATGTAGTTTAACATCAAAAAGGCAAACGTGTGATTTATCCATTCCTTGAATATGTACTAATTCAGTCTCAAACATAACACAAATTAGTGAAGAACAGTTTTTTAACACTTGAAAAACTGAAACAAAAATATCCTTTTTCTTTTTATCGCTAATCTGAATTCTCATATTAAATATTATATTGTATTATTTTTAATATGTTTAATATATAATAATAATGACAATTGAGTATTATTATATTAATCCATTCAACAAATACAATAAAGAGTTTGAAGAATTAGGTTATAAAAAAGGTAATATAAATGAATTATTGAGAATAATTAAGTTAAATCCATTATTTTGCAGAAATCAAAAAGCAATAAGTTATGATTATTTTATAAAATCTATTTCACAAGACGCAGTTATATATATTACAGATGATGAAAATGTTTCTTATAATAATTATATTGTTGGTTGTTGCACATTATACATTAATAGCTCGCCTAATAGTAATATTACAATAACAGGAATATGTGTTCCGTTTTCTTCAGAAAAAAAATACGGAACCTTATTGTTAAATGATGTAAAAAGAATTGGAGAAAAAATAAAAAGTGATGTAATATATTTGGGAGCAAAAGATTCAAATAAAGATTTTTATTTAAAAAATGGTTTTATAATAAATAAACGCTATAAGCCAGAAAAATATGACAGACTAGCTCAAGAGTCTGAAATAGATTATGATGTTGATATGAAATATACATTAAATCTTGTTGGTGGTAAAATTAAAAAACATAAGAACACAAATAAAAAAAGAAAATATAAATCAAAAACTAAAAGGAGAACCTAAATTAAGCATTAGCTAGCTCTTGTTTAATAATACTTTTTAAATCACTACTCATAATAACATTCTCTCCATCTATATCATTAATACTTGTTGTAACAGGTTCTAATTCAATAGTTGTTATACTTTGTTCAGAAGATTCATTAACAGGTTGGATATTTTTTTCTAATTCACTCAATGCGAATTCATAATCAGAAAATTTATTATTTGTATCTGCTGCAAATAAATCATACTTAATCATAAAGGTTTTGAGAATATCTTTTGTTTCTACAAGTTCTCTTTCAAATCTAAATAATTGTTCATTATGCTTAGAGATTGCCAAAGTATGTTTATTACCTTCATCACCAATTCTTGTAAGTTGTTCTGTTAATTTAGCAACATCTTCAGACAATTTTGATATAAATTCATTATTTACAGTTCCTGATTCTTTCTTTTCAACTGATTCAAGTCTGTTAATAATTCCGGAAAAAACGCTATTATCAACTATTGTAGAATTTTCAGGTAAATTAGTGTGTTGTGATGATATACCTTCGTGTTGTCTGACTTCACTGTCATGTTCAGTTTCAATAACCCACTGCTCAACCCTTCCTAAACGCAATGTAATTAACCCAATAGCATCTGAAATACTTAATTTTGTAAATGGTAAACCGTTTTGACTTTGTTGTTGAGATTGTTTAACATTTTGGTATGAATTTTGTTGTGAATTTTGTTGTGAATTTTGTTGTGAATTTTGTTGTTGAGGTGGTCCTCTAGATGTTCGTGCATTTGGAGCTTGTCCTTGAGGTTGTTGATATCCTTGTGGAGCAAAAGCTGCATGAGAACCTATTGAAGTTCCTGGTCTATTTCCTGATACAGGTGGAGCAGTTTCTCCAGCCCTTCTTGATCTAGCGGCGGCAAGTGATCTTGAACTCATAATAATATTATTTTATAATTTGTTTCTAAATTACTTACGCATTAATTTACTTTTATATAATTTCTTATTCTTAATTGTTTTTCTTTTCTTACAAGAAAAAATCTTGTAAGATTTATTATTCTTAATTGTTTTTCTTTTTTTCCCTCCAAGATATAAATATTTATTAAACCCAATATTATTATCATCTGATAATATATCAAATACATAATTAACTTTTTGTCTATCAACCACCTTAATTTGATACAATTCATACTGAGGAAATGAAAATTTATTTCCTTTAATTTGTTTATTTAAATATGGTATAAGAAATAATGCATCCATGTATATATTATATTTTTTGTTATATCCTTTTCTTTCTTCACTTTTAAAAATTTTCATATCTGAGTGTATAAAATTAATATAGTTAATGATGTAAATAAACATATTTATATCAAATATGCGCGTTAGAGGTTCTCTTGCAATATTTGCTTCACTCCAAGAATCGCAAATAATTATATAATCATTACATCTATATATAAAAAAATGATGAGCTGTTATTGTTTCGTGACATAAATTAATCATATAAGATTTTCCGTTTTGAAATGTATTTATATTATAATGGTTTTCAGGAATATACCAAAAATTAGGGTCATCATTGTGAGACGGAATTGTTATATTATGAATTTTCTTTAAATTATACATTAACCCACGATATTTCTCATCAACAAATGCATAACCAGTAATAACTTTATAAAAAACCGTTGCAAATTTGTATACTTGATATTGTTTTAATTCTGTAAATCCATGTTTTAACTTATAATTTTCTAATTTATTCTCGAATAAAAGATAAAAATACATATACATATATGGTGCAAAACGACCGCAACATATCCAATTTCTATTATATGCATCACATGAACTGCAAACATTGTCGATATTTTTTAAATAATTTGCAATTGCATTAATGTTATAAGCAATATCAATACATTGAGTTTGTTCGCATTTATCGTCTGTTACAATAACGTGAAAATTTTTAACAGTGCTGTTATATTTTTGTATTTTTTCAATTGTTTCTTCAACATTACTTTTTTGTGAGTTTATTTGTAAACTTTTATTCTGAATAAATGGTATATAAAAATATATAGTATAAAAATCATTTATTTTGTAATCTTTAAATGTAAATGTAATTTTTTTACATTCATTTAATGACGCGTCTGGTGCATTTTCTAAATCTAAATTCAATAATTTTGGCAATTCTGGTATATTTTTCTGATTTGTAAACCAATCGTCTAAAATGGCAGGTTCATATTCATCAATTTCACCAGGTTCTAAATCCATTATATTATAATGTAATATAACTTTATGCAACGCTTTTCATTTTATAATCATCAATATTCTCTCTAATTTTTGTTATTTTATAACAAATATAATATAACAAATACATTTAAATGATATATCATATATCATTTAAATAATGTCAAGGTTTCTTAAACTCACAACTAGAATTATTAATATTAAATACATAAGCCAAATTCATACATATGATAATTCATTTCAAATTATGATAAATACAAATAACTTGACTGGAATGAATATTTTTGGATTAGGAACTATTCGTTGGCAAAATGAATGGATTTATATAAACGAAGATTCTGAAAAGGAATCAGATAAAAAAGATTATCAAATCGTAAAAGAATGGATAGAAAAATTGGATACCTAAGCAACCATTTTCATTTTAATAGCTTCATGGCTTTGATAATTATGAATTTCAAAATCTTCAACTTGATAATCATTAATATTCTCTCTAATTTGTTTTATAGAGACTGTTGGAAAAGTATATGGTTCCCTATTAAGAATTTCTTTCATTGGTTCAATATGTTCCTCGTATAAATGTTCGTTTCCAATAAAATAAACAAATTCATAAGCTTCTAATCCACAATGTTTTGCTAACAAATGTGTTAAGAAACTATACGACGCTATATTAAAACTTTTGCCTAGGGCAACATCACACGACCGCTGATAAAGCGCGCACGATAATTGGTTTCCATTATGAACATTAAATTGACATAAAATATGACAAGGAGGAAGAGCCATTTGGTCTAACTGTTTAGGATTCCAAGCTGTCATTATCAAGCGTCGACTAGTCCTCTGTTTTGGGTCTTTAAGAGCATCAATAATTTGTTGCAATTGGTCTACTCCACCATCATCGTTAACAATATTATTATGGTCAATCTCTAATTCAGCATCCATTGGTCCACATGCTCCTCTATTCCATATGTATGCATTTTTAATGAATTCTTTGTTTTGATTATTATAATAAGACTTATTAAATGAACGCCATTGGTAACCATATATTGGTCCCAATTCGTCAACTTCGTTAGTAGTTAATTGTCTACTATTTAAAAATTCACGAGAACCATTTGCATCCCAAATATGAACACCTTGTTCTTTAAGAATCTTATTATCTGTTTCTCCACGAATAAACCATAAAAGCTCCTTCAAACAAGTCTTCCAAGCAGTCTTTTTAGTTGTTAAAATAGGAATTTTTCCATCCTTTAGAGAGAAACGCATTGAGTTTCCAAAAATGCTTTTTGTTTTTCCATTTCTACCTTCTTCCCAAAAACCATTTTCCATAATATTTTCAATAATATTAATGTACTGGTATTCTTCGTGTGAATGTTTATTTAAATTAGCAAAAACACGGTCTGAAATTATACCAGTCCCATATATTTCATTCGTATATTTGTCTTCTCTTTCTTTATTTTCTTGCATTAGTTTTTCTTCTTCTGGAGTAAGTGTTCTAAGTCTAGCAATTCCTGTAGCATATTCTTCAGCCATATGTTCCATTTAATTATTATTTAGAATACCTTTAAATACTTTAGTTTAAAGACAATTTTCTTCATTTTAATTTCTAATTATAAATCATATGGATAGTTCAGATGAATCAAACAAAAACTTTTTTAAACATGTCTTTAATTTTGATGATGACTCAAAATCAGACATATTAAATATTATTCAATATGCTTTAATTAGTATTATTCCTGTTGTAATTCTTAATAAAACTATAGGAAAATATGTCCCAGAAGCTGATGATAGAAAAAGTACTTTAGAAGTAACTGCTGAAATAATTATTCAAGTTATTGTTACATTGATGGGGCTATTACTTATTCATAGAATCATTACATTTGTACCAACATATAGTGGTTCTAAATATGCAGAATTTAATATTGTATACATTATTTTAGCAATATTGATGATAACTATGAGTCTTCAAACTAGACTTGGAGAGAAAGTAAGTATTTTGGTAGACCGCATAGTTGAGCTATGGGATGGCAAGAGTGATAATAAAAAGAAAAATGGTAAAAACGCAGTAAAAGTATCTCAACCAATTGCAGGACAAATTACAGGTCAACAAATGATGAATCCAGCAACAGCTCAAGCTCTTTACACTGACGGAACTGCAATTAGTTCTCTTCCAACAAATGATGTAGGTTATGGTAGTGAAAATACTATGCAAGCACAACAAACACCAAATTATAACGCAATGTATAAACAAGACACTACACCACTAGTTGGGGCTGCTACTCCTGGAGTTAGTCAAGAATCTTTTGGTCCTGTTGCTGCTAGTGAATTTTTAGGAGGAGGAAGCGCTTTTGGTAGTGCTTGGTAAATAAAAGTTTAATTAATAAAAATATATAAATATAATTAAAAATATATTTATATATGGACGTAAATAAATTATTGAAAGCTTTAGATGATGAGACAAATGAAACACTTTTTAATTTTACATCAGATAAAATAAAAGAAATGAATTTAAATGTTTTAAAAGAATTGCAACTTCCTAGAAAAGATACTCTAGAAATATTAAAAAAAATACAAGACTATAAATATGTTGATGAAATGAATGATTTAAAATATGGAGCATACATTAGATGGATACCTATTGAAGACCCAACTAATATTTATTTAACAAAAGGAGCATTATTTTGTGAAATGAAAATTACAGATGATGGTGTATTTTGTATTTGTAAAAATTATGGTTTTAATTCACGACATTTTCAAATTTCAATGGATAAAAACCTAATTTTTCAAAGATTAACCGACCAAGAATTGGTATTATTGTCAGCATTAGACCACTTATCAAAATAATTTAAATTCCCTTTACAATTATTTCATCCTTTTTATTAATTTCTTCTTTAATAAGAAAGTTATAAATATTTTCTTTTTGGTCTCCAGTTAAGGTTATAACTTCTCCAAATTTTTCATCTTTTATAATAGACCCATTACAATTGTATGTTTTTTTAAAATATGATATAATTTTTTTTAAATCTAAATCTTCAGCCATTCCAGATATAGTAGTAATACATTGTCTCCCATTTCGTTTTTGAACAGAAATAGTTACTATATTTTTTGAAAATACATCATTATCATCAAATTTTAAATCCATAATTATATATGTAATATGTATTTAAATAATTATTTTAATTACTTACATCTATTTTTATTCTTCCTTTTACCTCCTTGATTACCCCAACTTTCCATTTGTTCATTTAAAGGATTTGTATATAATGGGTCTTCATTTAACATTTGATTTCTTTCCAATTCTGCTTTTCTTTCAGGTGTTGGTCCCGCAAAAACAGAAGATGTTTCTTGAGGACTAGTAGGTCTAAAAGATAATTGACTTAATTGTTCTTGATATTTTTCAAAACGTTTGGGGTCAGGAGGAATATCTCTAATAGGTTCAAATGCCTCATGTTTTCCAGTTTCAATATCATAATTAACACCTCCTTTCTTATTTTTTCTTGTTTTTTTCTCTCTACATTTACAATCTAAGAATAATCCTGGAATAAATTTCCCATTTTTTATAATCTGTATATGAGATTTATGAATAGGTTTTTTAACAGAAGAAACTCTTTTACCTTTTCTAAATTTTGTTACACTTTTATAACCTTTACCCTTTTTAATGAAAACTTTACGCACTATTTTACCTCCATTTTGTAATTTAATTTCAGTATTTTCATAATTAAAATTGTTGTTATTCATAATATATTATCTATAGAAAATAATAATATATAATTTATATGGATATTAATAAATTAGTTCATTTATTTCATATAATAATAGTTGGTGGTTTATTTCTTTATGTAGGAATAAATAGAGATAAGATATCAAAATATATGTTTAATGTATTATTTTGGCTAGGTATAATAATAATATTTTACCATATTTTCAAAACATATAATTATATAAATCTTGGTAAAGGTTTTTGGGTAAATTTAATACATATATTCATAATTGGACCTTTATTAATTTATATTGGTTATTATGAAGAAAAAACTGCTAGACTATATTTTGAGTTATTATTAATGTTAGGGTTTGCTTCAATTGGTTATCATGGTTATTATCTAATAAGTAATTAACATTGTGTATTAATCCATTTTTTTGTTAAAACAGCTTTAACACTTTCTAACGCACCTTCTGTCCATCCTTGGTATCTACTTACAGCTTCACCTACTACTAACATTCCTTTTTCAGGATGTTGAACTTTGTATACAAATTCATCTCTATTTTTAAAATTTTTAAGGGGTTCATAATAATGTGTTCCTATCGGCCAATAATAGTCCTTTATTTCTAATATATTTAATTCTTCATTTATTCCAAGTGATTTTTCAATTAATTCAGAATATAATTGTCTATTTTCCAAATTGTTTTCTAAGTGGTCTTTTAAAATTAGTGCATTATCGTTATCACTATATGCTATCATATAAACACCTTTATCTGGATTCATTGGAATTATTTTTTGAAGTGGTCCAGGAACAATAGTATAATCTGAAATATAATTTTTAAGTATATCAGATGATTTTTTATCAAATTTAGCATAAAGTCTTAAAAAAGGTTGTCCGTGAATTTGTTGGTATAAACTATTTTTATTTGAAGCTCCAGGTACGAGTTCTTTAATTCCTGAAATAGTAGTTGCAATTATTACCTTATTTGAATAGAATATTTTATTATCTTTTGTTATTATTTCAAATGTACAAGGTTCATCTTTAATTTTATTTATTTTTACAACATTTGTTGAAAATTTAATTTTATCATGACCAATTAAATCATATAGTTTATGAACCATTTTTTTCCAAGGAATATCTAATTTTGTCCACCCTCCTTTATTATCGTCCATACCATAATTATATAAGGTTTCAGATATATCAGCATTTTCATAGTCAGTATAACCAGCACTAATTATAAAATTTTGATAATTGTCATTTCCCAAAAGTTTAATGAAAAATTGTTTAAAAGTTTTTTTATGAAGCTCAGGATGTTTTTTATATTCAATCTTTAGTTTATCAATAATTTTAACAATATCAACGGGATTCATAGTTTTCGAATATTTCATTATGGAATTACTTTTAGAATACTTAATATCTAAATTGTTCATTAAATTAATTAATAATGGATTAGTATCTAATCTACCAATTCCTGCACCAGTTACAATTTCAGTTCCATAAAATATTTCATTACTTGTTCTTCCTCCAATCCATTCTTTTTTATATTTTTCTAGGACTAAAAATGATGTATTTTGAGATTTTTTTTTAATATTATAAGCGCTATACAGTCCAGACATACCACTTCCAATAATAATTATATCAACATATTTATTATTCATATAGTAATTTTATATAATTATTTTCTATTTTTAAGTGTTTTTAAAATTTAATTGTTTGATTACCATTACATTTAAATTTACCACGTGTATATCCTTTTCTATTAAATATTGTTTTTATGCAAATGCCGATAGTTCGTCATTCATTTGTTTTATCAACTTTTTTATACATCTACATAACTTACTTGTTAATAATTTTTCGGCTTTATCTTTAATAATTCTATTTGATTTAGAGGTCGGTTCACTATAATATTGTAAATTTTTTTTGTAGTTATTTTTGTCAATTCAGACATATATCTCTCTAATATTTACAATCAAGAAATAAACCAGGAATGAACTTTCTGTGTTTAATAAGCTTTATATGTGCTGAATGTATTGATTTTTTTCCTCTTCTAAATGTTGGTATACTTTTATATCCTTTGCTTTTTTTGCAATGAAATAGTAACTATATTTTTAGAAAAATCATTTTCATTATGAAATTTTAAATCCATAATTATATATTTCTTATGTATATTAATAATATAAATAGTAACTTTATATTATTTAACTAAACTTATCGTTCTTTTGGAATATAAAATGCGTCAGAAGTTTTACATAAATTTAAATTTTTTTGAACGTATTACTCACAACTATGTGTTTTATGCTGGTCTAGATGGGGCTCGTGCTAAACTGATCATAGATTGCTCGCAATAAAACACTATCATTACTATAATTGTATAATCCGTGTTTGGAGGGACCACTCGCACTTCGAGAAATTATACCAATTTGAGATAATACTATTTCAACAGAACCTACCTCTGCTCCAGAATTAGTGCTGATAGAAATTGCCAATATATCATCGTTATCCTCCATAGTTCCTTGTGTTCCGGAGCTGTCGGTTGATTCAACTAGATTAAGCTCAACAGTGCCAGGCATAGTTACTAAATTTTCATAACCTGCCTTAGCAATTTTTAATAAATAATGAGGATTTTCTACGCTAACTACGTGGGATTGAGGTAACATATAAGATACTTTTGAATGATACCAAGAAGAAACATTACCTGATGATTTAGGTTTTGTATATATAGTTATATATGGGTCATCACTGCTTGTATGAAAAATATCAACTTTTGCATAAACAAGTTTTAAGTCAGATAGCTTCATTTCAAACTTTGGAGTTTTTGTAGTTGGAAAGTTTGCAACTGTATATACTTGTACTTTATTTACATCAGAGGTGGTTCCTGTCTTTTTATAGTACCAACCATCATCTGCATCACCACTTCTAGTTGATGGTAATGGTGTAAAACCTTTTGTGTGCTGATCAAATGGAATGTGTCTAATATGATGGATGAAATTTGGTTTTGCTAAAGTATTTGCGACATCAGCGACATCTAATTGAGTAAGTCTTGTATCAAGACTTTCAATCGAATTATTAACGCGTAGAGTTTCTGCTTCCATATTATCGTCCATATACTTTTTATTGACTAAATGACTATCAACAGTAGGAGGTGTTGAAACTTCAACACCTGAATCACTAACAACGGCAGAGGTGCCTAAGTAAAGAGGATTAAACAATCTTCGAGACATTATAATATTAACTAATATTTTTTTTTCTACCAAAAAAAAAATTACACCATAAGTGACCAATTATTTGAAACTTTATTAAATACAAACTGTATTATAAGATTAGAATTTATTATAATGTTTAAAGACCCTGTTATTGGTGTTAATATAAGATGATGCATTTTGTCATATGAATGTACATAAATATCATCTTCAGACGAATTATGTATATAAATATTTTGTCCATCCTCACAGCCGCGAGGTAAAGTAATTGAGTTGACACCATTTAATAATCTAAAATTAGTAATAATATTATTATCAATAATGTAATCAGTTATATTAATATCTCTAAATTTTATTACTTGGTTTTCAAAGGAAAATTTTTTCAAATTAACATTTCCTAAAAAAGAAGCACCAGATAAATATGCTAATTTTGTATAAAAATTATCGTCATTATTAATTGCTTCAGAAATTTTTTGTAATGTATTTAAAGAATTAGGTACGTCTCCTTTTAAATTTGTTAATAAAATATTTACATATTCAGAGTTAACAATTTTTTTACTATTATCATTTTGAGATGGTGTTATTGAAATAGTAGGTGTTCCAGTTAAATTAATATTATCAACCAATTTATCACTATTAATTGTTTTATCTAAAATATCATCATTCATAATTTTATTGCTAAATAATATGCCGTCTTTATCGTTGTGCAATACACCATCTGTTAAAAAACTTTTTATGTGTAAATCACCCTCAATGGTTAAATTTCTGGTTATATTTTCATAAGTTATAATAGAATACATTTAATAATATAATATTATAAAAAAATTAAAATACCGTATTTATATTAATTTTTTAATGAAAGACAATAAAATATGTTATAAAGAATAAAGCAAGAAAGAGAAAATATACAAATTATTATTTTATTTGCAAATATTAGAAAACTATGACTGAGTTAACAAATGATGATTACAAACATATTTTAGAGTTTTATAAAGAGGTAATCCCAAAATCTAAACGTTTAATAAAATTACAAGCAGAGAGATTAATAGCAAATAATTTATGTCGATGTATCAAAAAAGTTGATAATCAGAATGAAGCTCGTGCTATCGGTATATGCACAAAATCAGTTATAAATAATAAAGGATATACGCGAGGAAAATTTAAATGTAAAGGCAAACCAACAATAAAATTACTTAAAAAAAATAAAAAAAATAAAACACAAAAAAAATAATAATAATAATAAAGTTCTTTAATTTTTATTATCAAAATAATTATAATTAAGTTTTTGTAAAATCCATATTTCTAAATATATATTAGTAATGAAAATAGTAGTATTTGATTTAGACGAAACACTTGGTTATTTTACAGAATTTGGAATATTTTGGGATAGTCTAGCTTATTATTTAAAATGTAAAGATAAATATACTTTAACACAAGATGATTTTAATGATATATTAGATTTATATCCTGAATTTTTACGACCTAATATAGTAAATATTTTAACATATTTAAAAGAACAAAAAAAAACGAACTGTTGCCATAAAATGATGATATATACAAATAATAATGGTCCACCTGAATGGGCTCATCATATAATAAGTTATTTTGAAAAAAAAATAAATTATAAGTTAATTGACCAAATTATTGCTGCATTTAAAGTAAATGGTAAAACAGTTGAAATATGTCGAACAACACATAGTAAAACTCATAAGGATTTTATAAGATGTACAAAAATACCTACTAGTGCTGAGATATGTTTTTTAGACGATACATTTTATCCTGAAATGGCAAATGATAATATATATTATATTAATGTAAAACCTTATTATCACGATTTACAATTTGATTATATGATTAAAAAATTAAAAGAAAGTCAAATTGGGAAAAACATAATAAATTATGATAAGGAATTTGAAGAAAAAATGAGTGAACAATTAAAACTTTATAAATATAATTGTATTAATAAAGATTCAACAGAATATGATGTAGATAAAATTTTGGGAAAGCATATTATTTCACATTTGCAAGATTTTTTTAATAAATCAAAAAAAAATAAAACATTACGTAATAGAACAAAACGTAATATTAAACGTAATAAAACTGTAAGAAATAATTAATTTTTATTAGGACTTATAATATTTTTAACATCTCCTTTTATATTATCTAAATATTGATTTAATGCTGTTGTCGTTATAATAAACATACCAGCATTAAAAGCTATTTTTCTATCTAAATCTGTAAATTTATCGGCATGTCTTAATGGATTAAAACGCCATATTAAAAATAAACAGACATATAACCTAATGTAATACTCTAATGTATCTAAAAACTTTGGAGCTGTATTTGATAACCCAAAAAAAGAAACAACTATTAAAATGTATGAAAAATATATAAAAATATCAAAAAATGTCTCTTGAAAATCATTTAGTTTTTTGTAAAAGACCATATTTATATAATGTTTATATTTTATTTTAAATAGATTTATAAATGTCTAATGTTCTTGCACTTGGGTCAGTAGCATTTGTGTATTTTGGCATCCAAAAATAAGGCACTATTTGTTCACAATTTGGATAAAATTGTTTAAATATATCTTTATAATACATTTTTTCAGAATCTATATTTGCTTCATGCAAAAAATAATATTTATCTTGTCCTTTTTGAATACTTTCTATTTGTAATTCTTTTGATTTTTCATTCATTTTATTAGAAATTTTTTCTTGTAGTATTTGATATAATGAACGTCCGTGACTACTAACTCCGTCACTAAATGCTTCTTTCTTTCTCCAAAGGATTTCATCAGGAAGAATTTGTCTATCGCTATGGTCTATAAAATTATATTTTGAAAAACTCTTTCTTAATAAATATTTTTCCATGCATATTTCATTAGAAACAATATAATTTTTATGATTTCTAAAATATGAAGGAATCGAAAGAATAAAATTAACAAAACTTCTATCTAAAAACGGAGTTCTTGGTTCAAGACCATGTGAAGAAATAGATTTATCTGAACGCAAAACATCAAACAAGTGTATATCTTTTAATAATCTCCTAGTTTCTTTATCAAACTCAATATCATCAGGACATTTATTCATATAGAGATAACCTCCTAATAATTCATCTGAACCATCTCCATTAAAAATTACCTTTGCTTCTGAATTATTCTTAATATATTTTCCAAGAATATAATTACCTAAGCTTGCTCTCACTGTAGTAGTATCATAACTTTCTATAGCTTTTATAACTTCTGGAATAGCATTAAACATCTCTTCCTCAGTGACAATAATTTCTGTATGTTTTGTTTCTAAATAATCCGCTACAATACGAGAATATTTCAAATCTTCTGAGTCTTTCAACCCGATACTATATGTTTCTAATTTATTTGGTAAATTTTGTGATTTATAATAATCATTTACCAATGCAGCAATTAAACTGCTATCAAGACCTCCAGATAATAAACAAGCAATAGGTCTTTCAGTTGTAAGACATCTTTTGTTAACAGCCGCATTTAAATAACTTGATATTTTAGAGAATAAATTATCAACAAATGTACTTTCAGTTTCATTATTTATTAGCCAACTATGAGAAAAACTAGGAATAAAATATGGAATATTTGATTTTTCTATCTCCCAAAGAGATTTTACTTTATTTGACAGATTAAAAACACTGTATGTTCCAGGTTGAAATTGTTCAATTCTATAATGAAAGGTATTTGCATTGTAAAATTGTTCTAGACATTTAAGTTCAGATGCAAAACCATATAAATTAAAATAATTATAATTATTTTTAACATTTTTTAAATAATATAAAGGTCTAACACCTAATGGGTCACGAGCAATAAAAACCTTATTGTTAAGGTCATTTGTTATACTATTATCATATAATACAAAAGCATACACACCATCTAACATATTAAGTGTTTGTTCAATTCCATATTTAAGATAAAGATGAATTATAACTTCACAATCAGAACCAGTTTTAGGCTCAATTCCCATATATGTATATAACTCTTTGTAATTATATATTTCTCCATTGCATATCAAAATAATATCATTTAAAACTAATGGCTGATTTGATTCATTATTTAATCCATTAATAGCCAATCTATGAAAGCCTAGAACTATTTTCATATATGAATTTTCTAATTTAGAAAATTCAGGTCCTCTATTTTGTCCCTTTAAAAATTCATTGTTAATCATATTTTGGTCATAATTTTCGTTATTAAGAAGAGCGAAAATTCCACACATTATATTGTATAATACATCAATTTACCTTTATATGTTTTATATAAATGTTTTTTTAAAATAAAAATAATATATATTTATATCAAAATGGAAACACCATATAAACAATCGCAAGTCAAAAACAGCCCTGTAAAAGAATGTGTCTCTGATATTCATAAACAAACGAATCAAAGAATTTATGATAGAAACATTCCATCTCAAATGTTGCAACCATACATTGATGTTCGTCCTGTTATGACAAAATATTCTTACTTTCCAATTGTTGACCCTAGAAAAAAAATAAATGTTCCTCTTCAACAAATGCCAACATATAATGTTAATACAGTTTTTAATCCAGGAAATACTACATCTCCATGGTCAGGATTTGCTTCAAATATAAATTTAGAATCAGAATTAAGAAATCAAGTTTATGCTCTTCAAAAGTGTAGTCAATCTGTTTATGTCCCAAATAGTGGAAGTGATTTATATAATTATAAATTTCAGTCAATTAAACAGCCAAATCCTCACGAATTATTATTTCAAAATGATGGATTTTCACAATTTAATCCAAATCCAGATTCTAGTGTAGTTGGTGCTGGTATTTTTTATAACAATACAAGATGTCAAGTACGTGATATGACAAAGCAGTCATGTTAAATTTTTTAATTTTCTGAAAATGTTATTAATCCAATAATATTATTTTCTGTATTTTCACTATATACACATTTAAATAAATCATTTTCTAACCAAGAATAATCTCCGGATGCACAAGGGTCAGCTCTAAATATTCCGATATCAAATTCTTTAGCGCTTGATAAATGCCATTCTCCTACACTGCTGTAGACAACAAGTTTCTCTCCTGGAAGAACAGTAGTTGGTTTTAAAGAAGCTATTCCATTTTTTGCTTCTGACCAAGCCTCAAGTGTAATAGCTTGAGAGGCATTATTGTGAAAATTAATAGCTTTAGTTGTCTTGAAGAATTGCATAATGATAGTTTTTAATGATTTATATTATTAATAATATTTAGTATTCAATTTTTTTTATAATATTTACACCTTTGCACATTAAAACGCCTATTTTCACAAGTTATGGAATAAATTCATATTAACATATACAAAACCGCATGGACGCACTTCATTGTTACCAACCAAACTGAATTCAAATACACATGTATCTGGGTCTTCATTTACACATACGCAAATATCGTCGTCATAATCATATGATTTTACTTCAAACGCGGCAGGAACTACAAGTTGGGTTATCGGAAGATGAGTAATGACCGGCATAATATCTTCATAACTAGACTGTGTTATTTCCATGTTTCCGCAACAACATAGTCTTCCGCCACCTGACGCACAGTGTTGTTCTGATAAATGGAGCGCATAATACGTATTTTCAAATACAACGTATAATATATACTTTGTGAAAATATTGGGTTTAGTAATTCCCTTTCCAGTTTCATCGTGTAAAATCAAATTATTGCTTTCCGTTTCATACGAGTTACCAATAAAAGTTGTTAGCGTTAGCCCGATAATTTTATATAAATCCATTATGTATTATGTATTATAATATTATATTTGTGTTTTTTTCAATTCAATTTTAAATATAATATCAAATGCATTTTAATATAATATTTAATTTAATAATAAATATTATATGTCAGATGCTTTTGTAAATCAGGTAACGTTGGATTGTCTTTTAAACAAACAGATGTATGGCAATTATTTAAGAAGTAAAGAAGTAAAACAACAAAATAAAGAAGATATAAAATTTTATCGTAAACGCGCATGTAATTTATTTAAAGAAATGATAAATAGAAATGATCCTGAAGATTTATTACCAGACGTAAAATATGCTTACGATAATTTTATAAATTCAACAATACATTACTTTAAGACAATTGACAGAAATGATATAATTCAATCTGAATACAAAGATGTCGATATTCCACTACAAGTTTGTAGTAGTGAAGTACCAGATTTGTCGGGAAACTTTTCTTCCAGTATAGAAGCAGATAAACTTTTATTGCGTTCAGTTAAAATCGATATTCCTACTTTAGATAAATATGTTACAAGAACACGAGTTTATAGAAAAAAAGAAACTATTATATTTCCCAAACAGAGAGAAATTAATTTGAACGAACCTGAATTAAAAAATAAAGGTTTAAAAAAGAATAATATCACTAATATTTATGAAGACACAAAGAAGATTGAAGAAAAATAGTTTTAAAAAAAATGAAACATATAAAAAATATAAACATAATGGAGGTAAAAAATATAACAATAATAATAAAACATCAAAGCTTAAAAAACTAAATTGTAGTCCAAAACAAAAAGACGAAATTAATGAATTCACTTGTTACACTAATAAATCATTATATAAATTAAGAGATTTATGGAATGCAAGGCATCCCGATGTTAAAATTACTTCAAATTCTCCAAAAGAAATCCATCGTTTAATAAGTGAAAAACTTAGTGGTGTTTGCAATAAAGAATCTTGTTGGATAAAACAAAAAGCTGAATTTGGACCAATCGAAAGTGATATGGCTGATTCATTTGCACCTGAATCTCCTCCAGAATGGAAGAAAAATCCTAATGAATGGTTATCAAGTGTGGATATAATTAATGTAATGAAACAATATGAAAAAGCTTATAAATGTTTTGATTTTATTGGTCCAACACCTATTGATTTCGACACAAGAAAATTATATGGAGAATGTGTATGGGATGAATTATGTAATTTTAATCTTGAAAACCAAATTAAAAGTGGTAAAACCAAAATAGGAATTATATTTAATACTGATCCTCATAATAAACCTGGACAACATTGGATCTCAATGTTCATTAATATTAAGAAAAAGAAAATATTTTTCTTTGACAGTACTGGAGACAAACCATCACCACAAATAATGACATTAGTAAATCGTATTATAGAACAAGGATTAAGTTTAAAACCTAAAATAAATTTTAAATTCGACAGTAATGAAGGAATTGAACATCAATATGGAAATACAGAATGTGGTATTTATTCACTTTACTTTATTGTTCATATGCTTGAAGATAAAATGACTGAACATTATTTAAAAACACATATATTAAAAGATGAATATATGAATAAATTTAGACATATTTATTTTAATGATTCATTATAACACGTATAAAGTATATAAAAATAACGTTTTATATTTATATATTTAATGAACATAAATAACTTTTTAAATAAAGAAAACATAAATACTTTATGGGATGTTATAAGTGACGAAGAAATATTCAAATTCTTATCTAGAGATATTCAAACTACAATTTCAAGTCTTTTTTCAAATAATATTAAGGGATTTTTTGAAACAGAGAGAACAAAAACAAATAGCTTAATTGATTTAAATAAAAAATACATTCTTCTTATTCTCAATCATATTAAAAAAAGTTATCCTTATCAACCAAATAAAATTAAAATTTATGATGAATTACCAGTTAATGAACATATAACAGTTAAAGAACGTATAACAGTTAAAGAACATATAACAGTTGAAGAAATTCAAAATGACCGTAAAACACAATTTGAAAAAGATTTACAACAAAGACAACAAGAATTTGAAAATATCATTAATGTAAAAGTACCACCTGTTCCTGAATTTGCAGATAAATGTGAAGAAATTCCTATATCAGAAATGGATAAAATCATAAAAGAAATGACAGCTAAAAGAAAGTATGATGTTGAACAAATAAATCGTAATTACAGTGCAGATGTAAATCAGACAAATAACTGGTTAATGTCTCAAGAAACTTCACTCAAAACTGAAAAACTATCACCTCAAAAAAATAAAGAAGAAGAACAGCATAAATATAGCAGATTTAATTTTTTAAATTTAGAAGAAGTAGAACCAAATAGCATTATTTCACCTGCAAAAAAGAATGTAACCTGGAGAGATAATGAAGAAATAGATGAGGTAGAAGAAAATATATTTAGTAAGCTTAAAAAGATTAATAAAAAAGAAACATCTTCGGATAATATATTTCTCTCTTTAGAAGAAAAGCCAAATGAAGATAGAATCGCAAATTTAGAAACACAATTTAAAATAATAAATAATAAAATGGATTTAATATTAGATTTATTAAAACAAACAAAATAAATAAATGACTATATAATTATATAATTATGAATATAGTCATTTTAGCATTATCGCTTACGATATTAATTTTAAAACCTTCTCTCCACGTTCATTAACTTCATATGAACCAATTTTTAAAGGTTGAATTGATGAGTCTTCAAGCGCTCTTTTATAAATTTGTTTGTCATAAAGATCTAATACATCCTTGTTGATTCTTCTATAAACATATTCAACTCCATTAATTGTTATTGGTTTGCCAACCCATTCAACTGCAACTTTATTTGCTTTTACTGTTGTATCATTTTGTTGCTCAGAAAAGTCAGGAACATAAGAAAATTTCTCGTTTGTTGGATCTCCAAAATTTACACATTTTCCATTTTGATAAACATAACAATCAAATGCTGATTCTTTAATGGCATCGGTAAGTTGTCCTGTTAGACTTGCTTTTATTTCAGAAATTTCAAAAAGAAATTGGTCACTTGTAATTGGGAGACGTGGCAATGCCTTACTCAAATCTTTTCTTTTTAATTCAATAGCTAAATCTGATTTCATTTGAGCTTCGGAAAAAATCATAATATAAACAAAAACTTCTACTGTCTGAAGAGCTTTAGGTAGGTCCTTATGACTACATATACGTCTTGCACGACCAATAACTTGTTCTGAACGAACTGGATGCCAATAAGGCTCCATAATATGAACATAACGTGTATTTCTTAAATTTATACCTTCTGAACCGGATGATGTAATCATAAAAACTTTTATTACCTCACCCATATTATTATTACGGTACTTAGCTTTTAAAACACTGCTAATACTATCAGGAATTTGGTCCCATTCACCATTATAAATATGTCTAAGCATTTCTTTTTCTTCAGATGTTTCAGTTCCAGTGTATAATGCATATGTTGGTTTTCCTTCATCTACTTCAGGTATATCAATCTCCCAAACATTAAGGTTATTCTTTTTAATATTAAATCTAGCAAACCCATTTTTCTCAAGAACTAAACTAAAAAGACCAATTCCTTCAGCAGTTCTAAATTGACTATAAACTAAATGTAATCCTTGATGTTCTGGGTCTTGTATATTTTCTAATATATTTAAAAATTTTGGGCTATAAGTTTGAAGAGCTTCTGGAGTTAAAAAATCATTTGAATGTTCTTCTATATTTTTAATAGCTCTATCTAATTGTTCTTTATATGTTATTCCTCCAATTTCATCTAGAATTTCATCACCTTCAATCTCTCCTTCTCGTTCATCTTCAACATCTTGTTTTGACTCTACTTTTTTACCTTGTTTTAAGAGAGACGCAATATTTGATTCTTCCTTTTCTTCTCCTTCTTCACTCTTTTTTTTCTTTGATTCAGGAACTGGTCTATCTGGCATTATAAAATTGCAAAATAAACGTGAAAAAATGCGATATGTTGATGATTTTTCTTCAAATAAATCGGCAGAATCAGATGGTTTTTTTCTCTGTGACTCTACTTCTCTTTCTTGTTTACGCGCAGATTCATAAACCATAAATTGAGAATCACTCATTGGAATTCTTACAATATGATAATCTACACCAAGTTGTTTATTGTACCTTGGTAATAAACTTTCTTGAGCACTTTTAAAATAAGATGATAAGCCTAAAATACGTCTTTTTAAGGAATCAACATTTTTAAGTTTTTTGTCACCCTCATTAATATATCTAGCTAGAAAACTATCTAAATCATCAGGTAAAGCTTTTTTATTAATAACTTCAATACCTTGATAAATTATTTCAATATCATTTCTTTTCAGAATATTTATTATTTTTCTCTCAAAATCATCATCAGAAGTAAATTCATCGTCGAACATATTTTCACCGCTTTCATTTTTTTTTACATTTGAAACTCCTTGATAACCAGACTCCTTTTTAATTTTATTTTTAAACCCAAATGGATTTCTAGTAATAGTTAATATTTTACTAGAAGGAGAATAATCAATATAATCAAGTGATTTCTCTCCAAGTAACATTTCTTGAAGTGTTTGTTTATCTATTTTATTATTTGTTTTAACAACTAATGGTATTTTCCATGTTTTAATGTATCCTCTTAAAATATTAAAAAGTATTCCAAATTCATTAGGATAGTTGATAACTGGAGTTCCTGTTAATAATACAATTCGAGAATTTTTAGCTCTTAACAACATATAATATAATTTAGCTGCCAAGTTAAGTGGAGTTTGGTCACCAAATAAACTTTCTTCTTTTCCCACAGGCTCGTCGGGCTTTGCTTCTTCTTTCTTTTTTCTTTTTTCTTCACCAGTGATATGTTTTTCTTTTTTCAATTTATTTACTATTCTACTAATCAAGTTATGAGCTTCATCAATAATTATAACAGAATTATCAAAAATATTTTTTGTAAAACCAGATGTCATTTCAGATAAACGCTTAGCTCTTAAACCATTATAGTTAATAAATGTATATTTTTGTTTGATCATTTCATTTAATTGCTCTTCAAGAACACTTTTATCTGTATCACTAATCTCATAATAATTAGAACGTTTCTTTACGTTTATAAAAAATGCTCCATTATGTCTGCGAATATATTCTTGAGGCAAATTTAATAAAATAGAAATAGTTTTTAGTGCTTCAGGATTATCAACAGTAGATATCCATTCCCAATATTGATTTCTTTTATAAAGCAAATCACCACATTTTTTAAGTTCTTCGATATAATTTGCTCTTAATGAAGCTGGTGTCATAATAATAACACGTTTTGAATCTTTCATTCCTTCAGCAATTGCAATAGATGTACATGTTTTACCAGATCCAAGACCATGATATAAAAGTAATCCTCTATATGGTGTATAAAGATTCATATAATCTCTAACAACCTTTTGATGAGTAAGTAGAGAGAAATCTGATGACGTTTGTCCAATTGTATCGCAAGAAATATTTTCTTTATTTTCAGCTAATTCCTTTCGATATGGTTCAAACATTGAGTTGATAAAATTAACAAATATCTCTCTATTATTCATGTAATAACTTGAAACTTTTATTAAAACAGGTGGTGATTTTTTTGGCAAACGTTTGCTTAAATCTGTATCTCCTATTTCAATAAGAGTTTCTGGTCCTAAAATTGCAACACCTTTTTCTGGTTTTTCAGTAATTCTTTTCTGTTTCTTAGGAGCTTTTATGGGAATAACATCTTCTCCTTCAGTTTTCTTTTTGGGTTTCATAACAAATTCCTCAGGAGATTCCTCTTTTTCTTCTTGAAAGGCAACTTTTTTCTTTGGTTTCATAACAAATTCCTCCTCTTCTTCACCCTCTTCTATTTGAGGTTCTTGTATTTGAGGTTCTTGTATTTGAGGTTCTTGTATTTGAGGTTCTTGTATTTGTGGTTCTTGTATTTGTGGTTCTTGTATTTGTGGTTCTTCTTCCTCTTCTTCAATTATAAGAGTTTTTTTAGCATCAATTTTTTTAATCTTTCTAGGTTCTGGTAAAACAACAGGTTCAGAAACCTTTTTTTCTTCAGAAACTTTTGTGACTTCTTTCACTGTTACTTTAATTTTTTTGCTTTCAGCTAATTTCTTTAAAAGAGCAACTCTGTCATATCCCTTTTTAGTTTCATCAACAATTACAGGTTCATTTTTAGTTTCTTCTTCTTCACTTTCAGATTCATCAAATAATATTTTAGGCTTGTTAGTTTTTTTTTCGTTTTCTTCAATTTCTTCTCCTTCTTCACCTTCTTCAATTTCTATTGCCTTAGTTTTTGGAGCTCTAGGTTTTCTAGCCTTTTTAATTCCTTTTATAACAACAGCAATACGTTCTCTCTCTTCAACATTTGGTTTTACCATTAATTTTTCTTTTAATGCGGCTAAAGGATTCATTGCTTATATAATTTAAATATATAAATTTTTAATATTTTACAAATCAATAATTAAAGTATTTTAAAATTCTTTATTATTATAAATGGATGTTATTTATAATAATAATATTAAAGAGAATGAATTCTTAACACCAAATGAAACACAAAAACAACCCCAAGTAAAATTAAATTATGATAATAATAAAGAATATATAATTATAATGCATGATCCTGATGCAGTTGGTGGAAATAGAATACATTGGATGATTACAAATATAAGAAACAATGAAATTAATAGTGGTAAAATTATATTTCCATATAAAGGTCCAAAACCTCCACCTAAAACAGGTAAACATCGATATATTTTTGAATTATATAAACAACAAAAGAATAATAATTTAGTACTTGAAGATAGAATTATTTCAATGAATTCCTTAAGAAATAAATTTGCTTTAGATAAACCAATTTTTAAAATTAAATTTATAAGTAAAAATGAAATAGGAGGTACAAAAAAGAAGAAAACTCAAAAAAATATATATAAAAAATCAAAAAAAACAAGACGCCATTAATTTTTTTCTTCGTTACAATTAATCTCAATAAAATTAATTGCTTCATTACATGCAATTTGCTCAGCTTTGCGTTTAATTTTATGTTGTCCTTCACCCATAAATATAAATACCTTTCCTGAATCAAGAACATAATCTTGAATTGCCTTAAAATTTTTAAAAAATGAAATATCAACTGCATCAGAATGTTTCAATGTATGAATAGCTTGGCCTAAACACAAATAGACTCCCATTTTGTATCCGAATTCAATATCATGTTCAATTTCTAAATAATGTGGAGTTACCTTAAATTCCTTTTGTATCTTGACTTGTAATATATTTTTATAGTTATCATCATTTTGAATTAGAGCAATCCAATCTATATGTTTTTCAAATACATTTTCAATAAATTTTTGTGCCATTTGAAACCCAGGTCCAGTTATAAACATATCTTGAAACCAATTTTCATCGTCTTTTACAATAACTTTATTAAAATCTAAAAAAAGAGCTCCAATAAAAGACTCAAATAAACAACCAAGTTTCTTTAAATTTGTTCTAATTTTTTTTTCTTCGGCGTGTTTAGAAAGAATTAACCATTTATATAAACCCATTTCAAGAGCTATTTTTCCAATTGCTTCATTTTTTACTATTGCAATTTTCTTCTCAGTCATAAATCCTTCATCAGCTTTAGGAAAACGTCTATAGAGCAAATATTTTGTGATACATTCTAGAACTCCATCACCTAAAAATTCTAATCTTTCGTTTGATTTACTGCTTAATGGCATACAATCTGGTGGTCGACCAACAATTGTAATGTTTTGTTGAATATTTTCAAAATTTGGGCGTTTAGTATAAGAACGATGGACAAATGCTCTCTCATAAAGCGAAATATTATGTACTTCAGCGGGTATTCCATATTTAGAAAGAATAGATTGAACTTCGCTCAATGTAATCTTAACATTTAGAGGATTATAAGGATTGAATACTAATCCTTCATCGGTTCTAATAATATCATCATCGTGATTAATTTTAACTTCTGTCATTGTACTATACATTATGGGTTTAACTTTATATAGTTTATCTTATATTTTAAATTGATTTATATTTAAAGAGATTAATGGTATATTATATAAATAACTATGGAAGAATGGCGAATAATCAAAGAGTATCCAAATTATGATGTCAGTAATTTTGGTAATATAAAAAATAATAAAACTTCTAAAATTATGAAACAAACCTTAAAAGGAGGATATTATAATATTGGTTTAGTAAATGAACTTGGTAAAAAGACATTTAAAGTTCATAGGTTAGTTTGTTTAAATTTTATTGAAAATCCTGAAAATAAATCAGATGTAAATCATAAGGATAAAAATAAAATAAATAATAATATTTGTAATTTAGAATGGATGACTCATAGAGAAAATAACATACATAGATGCATAGGAACTAAAATGACAAGTAATAAGAATAAATGCGTTTTGAGAATTGATAAAGATACTAATGAAATTTTAGAAAAATATAATTCAATAGAATTGGCAGGAATATGGGCTCTTAATAATGATTATACTAAAACAGCACATAATGGTAGAAATTCAATCGGCAACTGTTTGAAAGGTTTATCTAAAATTGCATATAAATTTAAATGGAAATATGAAAATAAAAATAATGATTTAGAAAATGAAGAGTGGAAAGAAGTTGTTTTAGAAAATGTTGATATGACAGACAAAAAATACTTTGTTTCAAATTTAGGAAGATTCAAAAACAGTTCTGGAATAATTATGGATAATTATAAAGTAAATGAAAATGGTTACATAAGAGTTTTTATTTACAATAAAACCTATGCTTTACATAGATTAATTGCCTTAGCATTTCTTGCAAACAATGATAATAAAGAACAAGTCAATCATATAGACGGCAATAAATTAAATAACTCATTGAAAAATCTTGAATTTGTAAATAATCAAGAAAATCAAATTCATAAATTTAAAATAGGTTTAGGAAATAATTTTACTAGAAAAATAACACAATATGATTTAAATATGAATAAAATAAAAGTTTTTAATTCAATAACAGAAGCTGCAAAAGAATTAAATATAGGAAAATCAAACATAAAGGGAGTTATAACAAATTATAGAAAATCTGCTGGAGGGTTCATATTTAAATATATTGAAGACATAAATGTTTATGAAGCTGTTACAATAAATAAAAATATAGGAAGAAAAGTAGTCCAATATGACCTAAATATGCAAATATTAAATGTACACGATTCAATTGCTATAGCTGGAAGATTTTTAAATATACATAAGAATAATATTTGGGGAGTTATAAATAGTTATAAAAAAACTGCGGGAGGATTTATTTTCAAATATTTAGAAGAAGTATAATTTAATTAAAAAAATAAAATATTTTTGTAGTATATATCATGGTTTATTATTCCGGATCGCGCAGCGCTAGAAATGCGGCATCAATTTGCAATAGACAAAATGTTTGTGGTGGCCCAAAAAAAGCCGGTCTAGCTCCTAGAGTTGGATGGTATTTATCTAGTAATACTATGTTAATCGGTGCCCCTCAAACAATTCCTCGTTTCTGTATCCCCAACACAACTATCCAAACCCAAAAGACTGGATACCGTGCTACAATTGGTGGAAATATGGGTTAATCGTATTATTAATTATATTTTTTATTCTTTTGAATAAATTATTTAACGATTAAAATGATTTAATAAGATATTATTAAATTATTTAATAACTAATGATCATCAAGATTGATACTCGTGAACAAGACCTTTTTGAAAAAATTACAAATTTAGTTGCAAATATACCTATTTTTAAGCAAGCTGTGATAAAATCTGAAACTTTACCTATCGGAGATATTATTATTTCAGACGAAAAAGAAGATAAGTTAATTATAGAGAGAAAGTCTGTATCAGATTTATTAGCAAGCATTAAAGATGGAAGATATGAAGAGCAATCTTACAGACTAAATGGATTAAATCATCATAACCATAATATTATTTATCTAATTGAAGGAGATGTTAATCGTGTTAACCGTTTTAAATCAGATAATCAAACAGAAAAACTAACTTTATATTCAGCAATGTTCTCTCTAAATTATTATAAAGGATTTTCAGTTCAAAGGTCATTTTCTTTAGATGAAACAGCTGTAATGATTTGCAATATGGCTTATAAACTAGAAAAAGAATCTTCTTCTAAAAAAGTATTTTACCAAAATATTAATCCTTTGACTCAACAGCAATCAGGTGGAGATGAACAAAAACCCAATTCTGAAGAAGTTGAGCAAAGTGAAAAGGATTATGTTAATGTTATTAAAAAAGTAAAAAAAGAAAATATTACACCTGATAATATTGGAGAAATTATGTTGTGTCAAATTCCAGGTATTAGTTCTGTTACAGCATTATCCATTATGGAAAAATATAAAACTCTTCCAAATTTAATAAAAGAAATTGAGTTGAATAATGATTGTTTAAAGGATATTACATCTACAAATACAAAAGGACAAACCAGAAAAATAAACAAAACAAGTTTATTAAATATTGTAAAATTTCTTTTGAAAAAATAAAAATATATATTATGAAGAGTGAATTGATGAACCTATTTTTATTTATTGGAATATGTTTTGTTTTATACTTATTTTTTAAAAACTTTAACTTTAGTGGAATTAAAGAAGGAATGACAGATGCTTCAGGTAATTCAGTAACACCACCTCCAAATGGGGTTGCTGGAAATGCTGCTTCATATGGAGCTACTATAAAAGCAGAGAATATTAAACTTCAAGACGCATTTTTAATAACTAAATATCGTACTGATTATGAAACAGCAATTTTAAATTTAGATGATTTACTTAATAGTTTAATGTTGAAAACTGCTTTGTCAATAGATGCAAAAAAACCAGCAGATGGAATTAAACAATTAGCAGAAATGAATCAAGCAAAATCAGCATTGAATAGTGTTATGAAGTTTGTTGATAAACAATAAGTTTGGTTTATATAATAGATATTAAATATTATATAAAAATTATCATTTAACCAACATACAATGATACTTCATTTGATTTGTAGTAACCTTTTTCAACTAAATCTTCTGTATAAGCAGAGCCTCCCCAATTAGGGTCCATAGGGTCTGGGCTTATTGGAGCTTTCTCTTGTTTCATATTCATTTGGTCTAAAGGAGTTGTTGTTCCAATATAGTAACTAGTTTGGTCATATGCTGGATAAGAATTTTGGTTATATGGAGGGTCGTTTCTTGTCGCATCAACTAAAAGTGTTGGATTTGGATAAGCTTGGTCTCCAACTTGTTCTAAAGATGATTCCATTAATGGTGGTACTTGTGAAGCGATTCCTACAGGTGCTGCAGCTGATGGAGGTAATCCAGCTTGTGGTTCGCTAACGCTAGGTCTTGACTTGTAAACACGATTTCCTTGCGCATCATAAGTCTCTTGTAAGTATAATACAGGACATCTTATATTCTGGCTTCTTTGCCAATCCAAAAATTCAGTATAATCTTCTAAATTGTTAAACTCAACAGGATTTACTCCAGGAATTTGTGCTATTTTTGAATTATATAAATAAAACTTTGAACCTTTTTGTATAAGCAAATCTGGACATCTTGGAGCATTTAAAGTGTTATTTGTTAAACCTTCAGAGTATTTAGAATTACTAGGTTTTGCGTAAAAAAATAATCCAATTAAAAATACTATTATAAATAGAAATGTTAATAATGTCATTATATTATATAAGGATAAAATTGTTGTAATTTATTTTCTTATTTAATTTATATAATAATGGTTTTTTTACATATAGATAAATCAAATTTTAACAAGTCTCAAGGTACTAGTCAAAATCCTGTCAATAAATTAGAAAATTATATACATAATCATAGAGCATTTGTGTTAATTTATATGGAGGGTTGTGGTCCTTGTAATGCTGTTCGTCCAGAATGGAAAAAACTTCAAAATGTTCTAAAAAATTATGCTAATAGAGACGACATAGCTATAGTTAGTATTGATAAAGATTTGGTTTATAATATAAAATATATAAAACAACATCCTACTAGTTTTCCAACAATGAGATATATCTCAAATAGAGGTGAAACGACGGAAAATTATGAAGATAGCAATATAAAAAATAAAGATAGAACTGTTGATTCATTTGTTGAATGGATTAAATCAAAAGAAACTCTAGAAAATAAATCAAAAGGAGTGAAAACAAGAAAAGGAGGGAAAACAAAAAAAATGCTTGGAGGAAAATGGTCTTTAAAATATAAACGTAGTATAAATTGTAAAAGACCAAAAGGTTTCTCTCAAAAACAACATTGTAAATATGGGCGTAAAAAATAAATATATACTAAGTTAATTATAATACTAATATATATATGAATGAATTATTAATTAAATCAACATTAGGTTTAATATATGGATTATTTTTAGGTACAACAGGTATTGCTCCAACTAGTTTAGTTTTATTACTACTTGATCTGTGTAAATTTGGAGATTATAAATCAAACCTAGGTGCTATTCTTTTCATAAATTTATTTCCGTTATCTACAGGTTCTTTTTATGAATTTTACAAAGTAAAACAAGTAGATTTTTCTCTAGCTTATATATTATTAATAACAGCAATAATAGGTTCGTTTATGGGTTCTAAATTAGTTGCTGGAGAAAAAGCATTAATTAATACAAAAGGAATAAAATATATAACAGCTTATTTAAGTTTATTTGTTGGCGTGGCATTTTTATACTCAGCATATTATGAAAAAAACTAATACTTTTCAAAACTAGGTTTATTTGTAAAATAAAAAGTAAAAAAATTTAATACAATATTTCTACATTGTTCTCTCTTACTAACTTCATTTTGGTCATCATTTATACAAAAAACCAAAGGTCTTATGTTTATTATTCTATTTAAAGCATAAGTTAAATTATCGTAATCATTTCTAACAAATATAGCTTTTTTAATGTCATCATTATCTGTTATTATGGCTTTATTTTTTGCATACATATATTTACAAATTGGGTAATGTATTTGTTGACAAGGTGCATTCAAACCATTTTTTTGACAAATATCAAATCCTCTTTTATTTCGTGTTTTTGTCATTCTAACCCAATGAATATAGTCAGAATATTCTTCATTAAATTCTCTAACAATACTTTTTATATGTGGAATAGGAATATGTTTATACATTCTACAAGTTGAAGGTGGATATTTAATACCAAATATATTATATCTTTTATCTAATAATATTGGTTTTGTTTCCATAACATATTTATCAACTATTGCTTTTCCATCATAAGTAAAAAAATCTGTATATTTTGTTTTTTTACCTAAAAATATATCATCACAAAAGTATATATAATGTTCCGAAAGTTCTTTTATATTTGAAATAGTTGATTCAATAGCATTTGAGTTTGAATTTGGTAAATAACTTGGATCAGGAAATGTCTCTGTAGTATCAATCATTATTATTTTACTATTGTCATTTTTAATCCAACTTGGATATTTTTTTGGATAATCAGTTAATATATATATTTTATTTACCCATGGAGCATATAAATCAATAGAGCGTAAGGAATATTTTAATTCATGATTATATGATGACCTTACATTATCGGTAACTTCTTCACCTTTCCAAGTATAAACTATGTCAATAGGAAATGGTGGTGTTTCATCATTTATTAAATATATATTTATTAAAAAAAATATAATCAATGCAATTAAAATTAATATAAAAATATTTTGTTGTTTCATATAATTTATATTGTTATAATTTATATTGTTATAATTTATATTGTTATAATTTATATTGTTATAATTTATATTGTTATAAAATCTAAAAGTTTTCTTTTGAATATCCAATAACTGCACAAGCTATTCTCTTACCAGCATTTCCAGTTTTTAAACTTTCAGTATTTCCACCTTGACCACAATCATCTTCATCTTCGTGAATGATTAACCCTCTACCAATAATATTACACTTAGTTCCTCTAAGTTTAATAACATTATCATAAAAAGTATACTTAGCTTCACCTTTATTATTAGTCTTTATATTACCTAAATCACCAACGTGTCTTTCTGTTACACCAGGACATCCATGTGTTTTTCCGTAGGGGTTAAAGTGAGCACACATACTTGTACATTTATCAGTTAAATCACCTGCCTCGTGAACATGAAAACCATGTAAAGAATTAGGAATTAATCCAGTAATACTTAAATCTATTTTAATTTGATTATTAACTAAATCTTCAGTTAGTTTAACAGTACCCTTAATATCATCGTTAAATACAGCAATAGCATAAATTGGTTTATCACTCATTATATTACATAAATAATAAATTAAAAGGCAAACTATAACTAATAAAGATATATAAAAACATATTATTGATTTAATTCTGTATTATATTTTAAAATTGAATAAAATTAAACAAGATAAACATAAATTAATATATTAAATTAACAATGGAACACATTTTTAGAATTGTAGATTTTAATGTTTATAATGCAAAGGATTCTTCTCATGAGTCATCTGATGATGAACAAAATGTTTATAAAGATACAAACAAATTTGTTATTCAGATGTTTGGTGTTGATGAAAATGGTAAAACATATTCATTAACAGCTGAAGGTTATCGTCCATTCTTTTATGTAATGGTAAATGATAAATGGACTATTCAAATGAAAGAAGGTTTTTTAGCTCATTTGAAAGAAAAAATGGGAAAATTTTATGAAGACTCTATTACAGAGTGTAAAATAATTAGGCGTAAGAAACTTTATGGTTTTGATGGTGGGAAAGAACATAAATTTATATTTATTGAATTTGCGAATTTTAATGCTTTTAATAAAGCAAAGAACTTATGGTATTCAGGATATCAAAATGGTCATACTTTATTTAAAAACGGATACAGATTTAATGACACAGATATACAGTTATATGAAGCAAATATTCCTCCTCTATTGCGTTTCTTTCATATAAGAGATATTAGTCCATCAGGATGGGTTGCTGTCCCAAAAAAGAAAGCAATTGAAAATAAATCTGAAAATAAAACTGTAAACTGTGATTATGAGTTTGTGACAAATTATAAAAATATAATTCCTCTTAATAATAAGGAAACAAGAGTTCCTTATAAAATAATGAGTTTTGATATTGAAGCAAGCAGTAGTCACGGTGATTTTCCTGTGCCAATAAAAACATATAAAAAATTAGCAACAAATATTATTGAATATTTTGAAAGTTTAAAAATGGATATCACTAAAGAACTGTGCAAGAATATATTAAGAAGAATAATTTTATCAGCATTTGGATATGAAAATATGGAACAAATTGACTTAGTTTATCCTAAACCTACAGAACATCTTGGTTCAAAAGAAAAAGTTCAAATACTGTGTGAAATTTGGCTAGAAACTCTTGTAAGAAATTTAAAATCAAATGATGATGGACAATATGAAAATAATATTGAAAAACTATTTGAAAAAATAGGAATTGATGAAGAAGAAGATAATGAATATAAAACTCACGTAAAATCTTATACTGATAAGAAAGCAACTATTGTTGATATTCTTTGTGATAAAAAGTTTGAGCGCGAAGGAAAGTTAAATGAATTAAATGACTCTTTGAGAAAGGTTTTTCCAAAGCTAGAAGGAGATAAATGCACATTTATTGGTTCAACATTTATGAATTTTGGTGAAAATGAGCCAAACTTTAATCATTGTATTGTATTAAATACTTGTTCTGATATTCCAATTGAAAATTCGGTAATTGAAAGTTATGATACAGAAAAAGAAGTGTTGCTTGCGTGGCAGAAATTAGTTCAGCGCGAAAATCCAGACATCATCATTGGATATAATATATTTGGATTTGATTATGAATTTATGTTTAGAAGAGCTGAAGAAAATTTATGTGTTGAAGAGTTTTTAAAACTATCACGTAATAAAGATGAAATTTGTGGAACAAAAGACAAAGACTCTGGTAAATGGAAAATTGAAGAAAGCAGTATTCAAATTGCTAGTGGTCAACATGATTTGAGATTTATTAAAATGAACGGACGTCTTCAAGTTGATTTATATAACTTTTATAGAAGAGGAGAAAATTTAACAAGTTATAAATTAGATTATGTTGCTGGTTATTTTATTGGAGATTTTGTAAAAGGTTTAGAACATATTGATACCGAAACTTCTGTTAAAACTTCAAATATGACAGGATTATTAGTCGGAAGTTATATTCATTTTGAAGAAATAGGTCATTCTGTAGATTATTATGAAGATGGTGCGAAGTTTTTAGTGACTTATGTTGATAAAATAAATGGAAAGTTTAAAATTAACGGAATTGTAAATCCAGATTCTGTGTCTAAAAAAGTTCGTTGGTGTTTAGCAAAAGATGATGTTACACCAAAAGATATTTTTAGAATGACAAATGGAAATGCAGACGATAGAGGTGTAATTGCTAAATATTGTATTCAAGATTGTAACTTAGTTCATTATCTATTTAACAAATCAGATGTTTTAACTGGTTTTATCGAGATGGCTAAAATTTGCAGTGTTCCAATTAATTTTCTTGTTATGAGAGGCCAAGGCATTAAGCTAACAAGTTTTATTGCAAAAAAATGCCGAGAAAAGAGAACATTAATGCCTGTTATTGAAAAAGGTGGTCTTGATGAAGGTTTTGAAGGTGCTATCGTATTGGACCCTAAATGCGACTTATATTTGGACAATCCTGTTGCCTGTAATGATTATGCTTCTTTATATCCAAGTTCAATGATTAGTGAAAATCTGTCACATGATAGTAAGGTTTGGACAACAGAATATGATTTAGCAGGCAATCTAATTGAAGAATGGGGTGAAAAAGATGAAGCAGGCAATTATATTTATGATAATTTACCTGGCTACAGTTATGTAGATGTAAAATATGATGCTTATGTGTATAGAAGAAAACATCCAATGGCGTCTGCAGAAAAGGTTTTGAGCGGATATAAATTATGTAGGTTCGCTCAACCAGTTCCAAATGAAAATGGAGATGGAGAAGCTATTATGCCAGCTGTTTTAAAAGAATTATTAAAAGCGAGAAAAGATACAAGAAAAAAACAGAAGGATGAAAAAGATTTATTTATGTGGCAAGTTTTAGAGCAACGTCAGTTAGGTTATAAAGTAACTGCTAATTCACTATATGGACAGTGTGGTGCTAAAACTAGTACATTTTATGAAAAAGATATTGCTGCATGTACTACAGCAACTGGTAGAAAATTGTTAACATATGGGAAAAGAATTATTGAAGAGTGTTATGGAGATAAAATTTGTGATACAACAAAATATGGAAAAGTTCAAACACGAGCTGAGTACATTTATGGTGACACTGATTCAGTATTTTACACTTTCAATTTAGAGGATTTAGATGGTAATAAAATACGTGGTAAAAAAGCTCTTGAAATAACAATTGAATTAGCTCAGCAAGTAGGTGATGTATCAGCAAAATTTTTAAAATCACCACATGATTTTGAGTATGAAAAAACATTTATGCCATTTTGTTTATTATCTAAAAAAAGATATGTAGGAATGAAATATGAAAAAGACCCAGATGTATGTAAAAGAAATGAAATGGGTATAGTACTAAAAAGACGAGATAATGCACCAATTGTTAAGGATATTTATGGAGGTATTATTGATATTTTAATGAAAAAACAAAATATTCAAGAAGCAATTGATTTCTTAAGAGGTTGTTTAAAAAATATAGTTGAAGAAAAATATCCAATGGAAAAATTAATCATAACAAAATCTCTTCGTTCTGGTTATAAAAATCCTAAAGGAATCGCTCATAAAGTATTAGCTGACAGAATTACAGCAAGAGATCCTGGAAATAAACCAAGCTCAGGAGATAGAATTCCATTTGTTTATATTTCTACGGCAGATAAGAAAGCACTTCAAGGAGAAAAAATTGAAACACCAACATTTATTACAGAAAATAAATTAAAAATTGATTATTCATTTTACATTACAAACCAAATTATGAAACCAGTTCAACAAGTATTTGCTTTAGTTCTTGAAAAAATTTGGGAAATGAACAAAAAAATACCAAAGCTTAAACAATTTAAAAAAGAAACTGAAAATCTTAAAAAAGAATATTTAGAAGATAAAGATAAATTTGAAGATAAATTAGAAGCAATGCGTTGTAAAGAAATTAAGGTATTATTGTTTGATGAATATTTAAGAGTAACAAATAATGAAAAAGAAGGTGTTCAAAGTTTAATGAAATTCTTTGTAAAAAAATAATGTAGATAAATATATATATGAAAAGTAGAAGTCATAAAAATACTCACAGTAAGTTTTCTCGTAGAAATAAAAAAGGTGGTTTTTTTTCTAGTAATAATTATGCTCCTGTTTTACCAGAAGAATGTGACCCTAACAAATTATCAACGATTACAGGTTCAGAAGCCTTACATGCAAATTATCAAAAATGTTGCCCAAAAGGAACGTTCGGAACAAAAAATTCTTCGCCATATTGTAAACAAGTTGATTTAAATTTTCAAGCTACAATTAAAAGTGATAATGATGCAAATGAATATCAAGGATTTGAACCAGAACAAGTTCAACAAATGCAGCAACAAGACCAACTACCATCTGCTCCTAAAAAATCATGGTATCAATTTTGGGGAGGAAAAAAGACAAGAAAAAATAGAAAGAGTTCTCGTAGACATAGAAAGAGTTCTCGTAGACATAGAAGAAGATAAGTATTCTAAATTAACATTAAATAAAAAATGTAAATTTTTTATATAATAAATATTTTTATTTTAATCCTTTGTAAGAGAAGCTCTCTTATTATAATTATTGTAGATGTCATGTATCTGTTTCTTTTCAGAAACCATATTATCAAACATTTGTCTTACCATAGAACTAATATCTTTTACACTAGTCTCCAAATTACAAACACGCTCTGTAAGATTATTTACTTCAGACTCATCATCCTCAACTGACACATCATAATCTTCCTCATCAACTCCTTCATCAAAATACTCTGAATCTTTATCAGAACAATCTTCGTCCTCATCTACAGACATATCATCTTGAACTACAAATTCAATATTTTCAGACAAATTTTCTTGATACTGCTCGGTTTTAAATCCTCTTGCGTTATTCCATGATGAAATAAAACGTTCTGATTCAAGTCTGAACAAAATTGCCTCTACACTTCTTTGATGCTTTTCAGAAATTTGTCCAACAGTCCATTCTAAAAGTTCATACTCCCTTTGAAGGGATATTAATTCATTAATAGTCCATTTATTACCGCTTCTCTTGTATGAGTTCATTGTATAATACTATAATACTAGTATAATCTTTATATCATTTTATATAATATATTATATTTCTAAGAGCTAGTATCATGCGGGTTGTCTTTGTTAATAATCAATAGTGTAGAACATATCCACGCCCCAAAAATAATCCACATATTGTTAATCATATTTGCTGCATTGTATACAATCCATCTAAGCCCTTGACAATGTGGTGTTGCAGTCATAAATGGAGACATTATAAAACCAAATAAAGTGCATGGTACACAAAATTTAACATACAAATGTGAAGCTATATAATGTAATAAAATCCATAAAAGGTAAATTCCTGATATATTTATAATAAACTTAATTGTTTTATATGTTACTGTAAAAAAATAAAGACCAAAATTATAAAAAAAATTAATAAAAAAATCTGAATTAAAACTTGTTTTTTCAATTTCTTTGTCTTGTTCTTCATTAATTTCTTCAATTGTCATTTCTTCTTCTTCTTCTGATTCTCGTTTTTTATTTTTTTTTACCAGTCTAATTGACATTATTATAAGTAATAATAATGTCTTTATATATTCTTAATAATGTAATTATCGTTGGTTTCTATTGTTAAGAGCTGTTAATAAGCTAAGAATAGTTGATGGGTCTGAAAGAGTATCATTAAAAATATTATTTAGTAAATTTCCAGATGAATCAGTTAAAATACTTGCAATGTCATATTGATTGTTAGAAATATTGTCTAAAAAATAGTTAAGAACACTAGGGTTTTCATCTCTTAAATTTGTAGTTCTTTCATTTAAATTTTCTTGAATATTTCTCTCTACATTAAAATTAGAAGAGCTATTTTGAGGACTCTGTTCCTGATTTGAACTATCTAAATAAGAGCTAGAATTTTGAGTATCAATTGAACTAAAAAACTCAGAAGAAGCATTTGAATCGTAATCCCGAATATCATATCTACACACAGGACAATTGCAATGAGACCTAAACCATGTATTAAATTCATCTCTTCTAAAAATATGACCACACTGCCTTATAACTGTTACAATTTCATTATCTTCAAAATTATCAAGAGAAATAGGACAAGAACGATTTCTTGGAGAAACAATATCAGAATATCTTACATTTCTAGTAGAAGTCTCAATTTGAGACTGAGTAGGAAAAACTTCTATAGGTTGGAAAAAACTTTGTAATATTCGAGTGAAATTACTATTAGATGTTTCAGCTCTATTATCTCTATTATAAGGAATTCTATATTCTCTTACACTATCAATAATATAAGGTGTATTATTTAAAACAACTCTTCCTAACCCTGAGTTATTGGTTTGGTTTGTATTATTCTCTCTAAAAGTATTCGTTCTTGCATTTCTTCTATCATTATTGTTTCTTCTAGGAGGATTATTTAATATTTGAATAAGTAAATTTCTAATTTGTGTATTATTTTCATTTAAGTTATTAATACTTGTTGTAAAGTTGTTAATTTGCCTCAAATTATCATTATACATACTATTTAAAATATCAATAAGTAATAATTGTTCATTACTTACAATATAGGAGTTATTATTGAAGCTCATTATTTTATATATATTATTAAATCTGTTTAAATATATTCCATTAGTATTATTATAATAATAATATGAATATGCAATCATATAAAGACAAAGGATTAAGTGGATTAACAAATCTAGGAAATACTTGTTTTATAAACTCATGTATGCAGGTTCTTTCTCATACATATGAATTAAATTATTTTCTAGAACAAGAAACATATAAAAGTAAACTAAAAAAAATATATGATTCTGTTCTTCTTATTGAATGGGATAATTTAAGAAAACTAATGTGGACTACAAATTGTATTGTTTCACCAGGAAAATTTATAAAAACAGTTCAAAAAGTAGCGCATCTAAAAGAAATGGAAATGTTTACTGGATATTCCCAAAATGACTTACCAGAGTTTCTTTTATTTTTAATTAATTGTTTTCATACATCACTTTCGAGAGAAATTAAAATGACAATATCTGGCAAACCAGAAAATGAAACAGATAAAGTTGCTATTCAATGTTTTGAAATGATTAAAAATATGTACTCAAAAGAATATTCTGAAATTTGGAATTTATTTTATGCTGTTCATGTTTCAGAAATATCAAATATAGAAACTGGAGAGAAAATTAAAATTACACCAGAACCATATTTTATGATTGATTTACCTATACCAGAAAATAATAAATCTCCTTCTTTAATAGATTGTTTAAATCATTATGTAGAAGGTGAAATAATTGAAGGGTGGTATAATGATGAAATAAAAGAGAGAATAAATATTAGAAAAAAAATAGAATTTTGGTCATTTCCAAATATTTTAGTAATAGATTTAAAAAGATTCAATAATAGATTTCAAAAAAAACAAATTCTTGTTAAATTTCCAATTGATGAATTAGATTTATCAAATTATGTTATTGGATATAAAAAGGAAACTTATAAATATGAACTTTATGGTGTTTGTAATCATAGTGGAGGCGTTATGGGAGGTCATTATACAACATATATAAAAAATGCGAATGGAAAGTGGTATTTTTTTAATGACACAAGTGTCTCAGAAGTAGGTTTACCAGAATCAATTGTTTCACCAAAAGCGTATGTTCTGTTTTATAGGAAGAAATCTACTTAAGATTATTTTTAAATATAATATATTATTTTAACTATTTATATATTATAAATGGAAGTAGTAAACACAACAACAACAACGGATCCAGTAAATATGTATAATTATTTAAATTCATACATTTTAAATCCAATGGTTTTTATAGTTATATTATTAATTATTGTATCATATTATGTTTTTTCTTCATCTTTAGGAAATGGCGATAGTAGCGTTAGTTCTGATTCAGGTTCAAATATAATGGGAATTATTATTATTTGTATTTTAATAGTTTTAATTGTTATCAATGCTTTTCAATACTTTTTTAGTATAAATGTAACTGCTTATATTCAAGGTTTGTTTACTCCAAATGCACAAATTGATATTGTTGTAGACCAAAGTACATACGATTCACCGTTACAACCACAACCATCAACAGTTCCAGAAATTAAATTTAAGAAACAAGTTTTTAACATTCCAGGTAATTATTATGATTATGAAAATGCTAAAGCTATATGCCAAGCTTATGGTTCAGATTTAGCGACATATGATCAAATTGAAAAATCTTATAATAATGGTGCTGAATGGTGTAATTATGGATGGTCAGCAAATCAGCTAGCATTATTTCCAACACAAAAGCAAACATATGACAATTTACAAACTATACCAGGACACGAAAATGATTGTGGAAGAACTGGAATTAATGGAGGATATATAGCAAATAAAAAAATTAAATTTGGAGTAAATTGTTATGGAAATAAACCAAAAATTACACAAGAAGAAGAAAACTTAATGAACACATCTACACCGTATCCTCAAACAGCAAAAGATATAGCTTTTCAAAAACGTGTTGATTTTTGGAGAAATAAAGTAGATGATATATTAGTTTCACCATTTAATAACGATAGTTGGAGTTCATTCTAAATCTTCAATTTTTAAACAATGAATTTCTGACTGATAATCTTTATATAATTCTTTTTGATATATAGTTAAATATAAATCAAAAATAGAAAATATAAAAAATAAAATCATAAAAACTCGCATTATTTTTATTATATTTTTTTTTATTATTATGTAAGCAAATAAAATATAACTTCCTTTGTTTAATAGTTCTATTGTTATTATTGTATTTTCACTCATATATTTTCTACATATAGGGCATTTTTTGTTTTTTACATACCATGTATCAAGGCATTTTTTATGCATAAACACATCACATTTACATTTTTTAATATAATTTGTATTAGAGTTTAATTTAATTGGATTTAGTTCATCTTCAAATATTGTTTCATAGCAAATAAAACATTCTGCTGATTCTAAATTTTTATTAAACTCATCTAATTCAATATTATAATGATCAACTAGTCTGAATAACATATTATATTAGAATTATAATTTAATATAATATTTATTATTGTTTTCTTCTTTTTGTTCCACCCTTTTTAGCATTTACAGTTATTTTTTGTTTTCTTGTTTTTTTCCTTTTAATTTCTAATTTTTGTTGGTTTAAAGAATGTTCATGGTCTTTCACTAGGTCTAATAATTTATCGTGTAAATCGTCATCAATTTCACTATCACTATCGTCATTGTCTTTATATTCGCCCCCAAGCATTTTATTATAGCTTAAAGCCCAATTTGGAACGACTAAACTGTCAAATAAATCCGAAACTTTATTTGAATCTCCGCCAATTTGTGTATTAAGAGTCATTATCGGAGACATACCTGCTCTCATCATAATTGAATTAACACCAAAACCTCCAGAATAAACACCTGCTTCTTTGTCTGTATTAAATACTAATTCATTTGCTCCTATATAATCAATATCGTTCATATAAATTATTTATATATTAATTAATTATTAGAAAAGCGCTTTATTTCTGGAACGATTTTAACAGTCCTTTTCTGTTTAATATGCTCCATAATTAGTTTGATTTGTGATTCATTTTTAATAACTTCATTTAAAGCCTTTTCTAAATATTTAAATGTTAATGGTTCTGTAACTTTTGTATCTGAAAATTTTAATTTTCCATCGCTTATTTGAACAGTTGTGTTAGAGAGATTATTTATTGAAGCATAAGATGTAATATTTTCTTCTAATATGCTGCGTTTCTCTCTCAATTCCTTAGTTTTTTCATTAATCTGTTTTAACTGGTTATCCAATTGTACCCATTGTTGAATTTTATTTTCAAAACTCATTGATAGTTATATAAAATAAAATATAAATATCAAATAAACTCAAAGCTTATTAACGATGTTTACGAGTTTTTCCACCATTTCTCTTGCGACCATACTTTTGTTGCATACCTAAAAGGGCTAAAGGAACAACAGCTTGATTAATAACAGCTCCCATACCCATATAACCTCCACGTCTCTTGCTGGTTTTTCCACCATTTCTCTTGCGACCATAATTTTGTTGCATACCTAAAAGGGCTAAAGGAACAACAGCTTGATTAATAACTTCACCAAAGAGTCCTCCGCGTTTAGTTCTGCGCTTTCCAGCAGATTGAACTAAGGATAAATTTTGAGCAGTTGGACCATGTGGTTGTTGAGCCCATTGTCCTTGAGCTCCAACAATAACATTTGATTGTCTACCAGCATCAGCACTTTGATCAAAAACGCGACTATATTGAGAATCACCTGAACCATTTACATAACTACCATAAGTAGATGCAGAAGTATAATTTCCACTACCACCTCTTTTAACTCTATGAGAACGTCTGTGTCTACGACTACTATGTTTTGCCATATTATATAAATTGATGAGAATAAAAATATATTTAGCTTAATAATTCATTAAATATATTTAGTGGCGTCTACGACTTTTCTTACCAGCTTTATTTTTACGAGTACGTTTTCCTCCATGACTCTTTTTTCTGTATGTTTGTTGCATACCTAAAATACTTAATGGAACTATAGCTGTGTTAACTAAACTTCCTAAAAACCCTCCACGTCTACTTTTAGTTCTTCTTGCCATTATACAATAAGTATCTAAAATATTTTTGTTATAATTTGTTTATTACGCAATAACATAATTAGAATTACTAGTATTGCTAAAATCATTACAAAAATTAAAAATACTAGAGATACAATAATATAAATATACGGATTTATTTCATATAGTATAAAATCAATAACTGGTTTAAATAACATTTTAAATTCATTTTTTATATCTTCTCTTTTTAAAATATCTAAACATTGCTGAACTAGTGAATCTTTCATATTAAATAAAAATATAAATTTTAAGGATTTTGTGCGTGTTAATAAATTAAAATTTTTCTATATTTTCAATAACATGGATAATATTATTGAGCCTAACGAATCATTCGATTTTTCTAAACTTTCTTTAGCACATCCTGTAGGAATTCAGGGTGGTGCTTATTTTACAAAAATTGAAAATAATAAGAAACCATTATACATTCAAACAACTAAAAGTCAAACAAGGCAAGGATTTGTTAAGACTGGAAAAAAATATTATTGTGATTTAATGTTTGATAAAAATTCAGAAGAACTTATTCATTGGTTTGAAAATTTAGAAGAAAAATGTCAACAATTAATTTTCGAGAGAAGAGATACATGGTTTCAAAATTCTTTAGAAGAAAGTGATATTGAGACTGCGTTTAGCTCTACAATAAGAATTTATAAATCAGGAAAGTTTTATCTATTAAGGACAAATATTAAGAATGACCATAACAATTTACCAGCAATTAAAATTTATAATGAAAAGGAAACAGCTGTAACAATGAATGATATTAATAGCGAAACAGATATTATTTCAATTTTAGAAATACAAGGTATAAAATTTACATCTAGAAATTTTCAAATTGATATTGAGCTTAAGCAGGTAATGATATTAGATAATGACCCCATATTTGATAGCTGTTTAATTAAAACTAATAAAAAAATTCAACCACACGATGAAAAAATATATCAGACTCCTGATTTATATGAAGAATTTAAAATTGATGAATTGAAAAATGATAATAATGATAATGATATTAATGATAGTATTTTAGAAACAAATATTGAAATTGATAAAAAACATTTAGAAGATATAAAAGATGTAGTTAATACTAGTGAAGCTTTAGAAGAACTTGAACCAATTGACATAATTGTTGAAACAGAAAAAGAAGAAACAGAAAGAGAAGAAACAGAAAGAGATGATAATATTTCTTTAGATTTAGATTTTGAAGATTTAAATGAAGATATTGAGGAAAATCCTGATGAATTAAAAGAGGTCAAAAATTTAGATTTATCTTTAGAAAATACTTTAGAAACTATGCAACTTAAAAAACCTAATCAAGTATATTTTGAATTATATAAAGAAGCCAGAAATAAAGCAAAAGTAGCAAAAAAGAATGCACTTTTAGCTTATTTAGAAGCAAAGAATATTAAGAAAACTTATATGATAGAAAATATGAATGATAGTGATAGTGAAATTGATGCTGAAATTGATGATGTTTCAGAAAGTGAATTGGAAGGATTATAATTTTTATAACAAATGTTTAGAATAATTAATATGTATTCTAAAAATTATTTTATCATTAATTTTATATAATGACAGTCTCTTTAAAGAAGCTATGGAATGACTATGGAATTGGAGCCATTATTGTTTTACTAATTATCGCCTATGGAGTTAGCTTGTTTGCAGGTTATTTAGGTGCTAAGGGATTACCTGGTCACGAATCTAATACTCAAATGCAACAACAATATAGAAACACTAACGCACAAGCAAGTGCTGGTGTTCGCCCCTCTGACCCTAATGGCAACGAAGTTTTTGCCTCCGCTACTGGTGTCCAAACCAGTATGCCTGGAATCCCCTCATCTTGCTCTCAACCTAATATCCAAAATCCTGCTGAACTCTTGCCTAAGGACTCTAACTCACAATGGGCTCAATTAAACCCTTCTGGTAAAGGTGAGCTTGCCAACGTTAACTTGCTTAAGGCTGGTTACCACATCGGTATCGACACTGTCGGACAAAGTTTGAGAAATGCTAACTTGCAAATCCGCTCTGAACCTCCTAATCCTCAATTGAATGTTGGGCCCTGGAATACTTCGACAATCGAACCTGATTTCATGCGAATTCCTTTGGAGTTAGGGTCTGGTGCTCAATAAATTTTTATTAAAAAAAAAATTTATGGTGTCATCAGTCTCAATTAATATCATAATCTTTATATTCCTTATTTTTACACATATAAATATTTTGAACTCTATTTTCATTTGTAATTTTTTCAATATTATTTGTTAATTCATTTAACCAATCATATTTATTATAATAAACATCTTTTTGTAAAATTCTTATTACCGAAAAACCATTTTCAGTCGCACATTTCATTTTATATATGTCATTTAGCTGCGTTTCTTCTGGAGACTGCCAATTTCCAATTTGTTCAAAATGTTGTTTCCCATCTAATTCAATTATTATTCTTCTCTCTTCGATTACAAAGTCTAACGGTAAATATCTTTTTGTTTTTGCATTTTTACACCATTCTACTTTAAATTGTCTTTCTAATGTATTGTATTTTTCTTTTAATTTATCAAATAAAATTTGTTCTGTTTTATTAACACAAAATGAACACCAAATACCATTTGTTACTGCGCTTAATTGAGTTTCAAATGAATTATTACAAACGTCACAATTAAATTTATATTTTTTATTAGTACATTTGAATAACATTCTTGGATTTATTGTTTTATCGTGTAAATATTTACTTCTCTCTACAGAAGCGAATGAATTGTTTAAACACATACAACATTCATTATTTTCACATAGTTTTTGATGTGAACAATAAGAACACCAATGATTTTTAACTGAAACATCCTTTAAATTTAAAAGTATTTCGTGTCCGCAATCACAATTAAATTTGAATTTTCTTCTATCTGCGCTTTTAAATACTTGTCTTGGAGTAAGTTCATTTTCATTTGACCAAAATATAGACTTTGAATGACTTACAAACGAATTATTTAAACACATATTACATTCTTGTTTGTCGCATAATTTTTTAGGTGGATAACTACAAAAACCACACCAATTATTTCCTTGATTAATATTTAACAAAGAACTCTCAAACTCGTGCCCACATTCACAATCAAACCAGAATTTCTTATGTGAATTCAATGATACTTCATTTGGCTTCTTTTCATTTCTATCTGACCAAAATTTAGATTTAGGATTTTCTGAAAACATTATTATTATTGAATTAATATTAGGTTATAATTTTAATTCAATTTTTAAATAAATCGTTTAATATTTATCTTTAAATATATCTTCCTGTAATATTCTTATGACTGAAAATCCATTTTCATTCGCACATTTCTAAATGATAAAAGATGTAAATGATAAAAGGTGTAAATGATAAAAGGTGTAAATGATAAAAGGTGTAAATGATAAAAGGTGTAAATGATAAAAGGTGTAAATGATAAAAGGTGTAATATTAAAATCTCCATAATATATATATGAATAAATCAAAAAAAAATACAAGAAAACATAAAAAAACAACCAAAAATACAAGAAAACATAAAAAACCAAACAAAAATACAAGAAAACATAAAAAAACAAACAAAAATACTATTGGAGGTGTAAAAGTTTTAACAATTGATGGTGAATTTACTACAGACGCAGAAATATTACATGAAGGAAAAGATTTTTTTAGAAAAATGACAAACATCATAGCAGAGAAAAAAATATGTGAATTATTAATGAAAAATCCTCATAAAAATATTGTAAAAATATATGATGTGGGTAAAGATTATGTTGATATGGAGTTATTGGATGATGATATTAGAATAGAAGATATGAGTAAAATAAAAAATATAATGATGGAAGTAAAAACATATTTACAAAGTTTAGGAATTATATATATAGATTGGAAGTTAGATAATATTGGTATAAGTGAGGACGGGCAATTTAAATTATTTGATTTTAATGCGTCAGGATTAATTGATATTGAAACAAAAAAATGGACAATAAAACCAATAGAGTGGTGGTCATATAATAAAGCTATTGAAGATGGTATGGTAACGCCAAGTGATATAGATAATTATTCTTTTGACATAGAATTTAAACGTAAAAAATATAACTAATTTTCTCATATCACTTCGTAGTAAATGGGTGTTTTCATAACTAGTGAATTGAGAAAAGGTTATAAAGGTTACTTTACAATCTAGATTTTATAAAAAAAATCAATTTATTGTTAGCACAATAAGGACACCATAATCCTATATTAATATTATTTAATTGTATATAGAATTGTTGACCGCATTTATCACAATCAAACCAGAATTTTTCATGCGTGTTTAAAGGAATTTCATTAGATTTTTTTTGATTCTTATTAGACCAAAATTTAGATTTAGGATGATTAGAAAACATTTATTATTGAATTAATATTAGGTTATAATTTTAATTCAATTTAAAAAATATATAATATATATGGAGAAACATAGCATATTTTTTTATATTTTTATAGTATTTATTCTTTTCTTTTGCTTGGCTATTTATTATCAATCAGATGCATATAATCTAAAATGTATAATTGCTTCTAAGGATGGAAATAGATATTGTGTTAGAGAAAGAGAGAAATTAGAGCTTGCAGCAAATCTTTTAGCCCAAGTTACAAAAAAAATGAAAGATATGGTAGCATATATGAAGGAAAAACATCCAGATGAACCTCGCACCAAAAGACTCGTAGAAGGTTTTAATCCAAAAAAAATTAGCGAAACATTGCCGACAAGTGAATTAACAGCTTATAGTGAAAATAAAGGAGAGAAAATCGCTTTTTGTTTAAATACAAAAAAAGAAGGTAATAGATTAATTGATATAAACACTTTAACATTTGTTGCTTTACATGAATTATCACATATAATGACTGAATCTGTTGGACATAAACAAGAATTCTGGCAAAATTTTAAGTATTTATTACAAAATGCCAAAGAAGCTGGAATATATGATCCTGTTGATTATAAGAAAAATCCTAAAGATTATTGTGGTATGAAAATAAATGATAATCCATATTATGATTTAGTTTGAAAAAGTTTATTCTATTAAATCAAGATATACATTAATAGATTCAATTATATTATTTAAAGCTTTTAATTCTTCTATTAATTTTTCCTTTTTTTTTTGCTCATAACATTTTCTTTTTTCAGTATTTTGTAAGTTTTCAATATCAACAAGGTCACTTAATTTTTTTACAGCTAAAGCAAGAGATTGCTCTAATATTTTTTCGCAATTTTGTTCATTTAAATATGTAGATAATTCAATACGCTTATTTAAATCAACTGACATTATATATTTATAATTACATTTTAATTTAATATCTTTGCAAATTATTAAATTAAAAATAATAGTAGCTTTATATATATGTCAAAGTCATTATCTTCAATAAATTCAACAGAAACAAATCATTCATCTTTAGATAGTCCAGTTTATAAAGTGAAACAAATTGTAAATGGCTCTGTTAATACTATTTATGTATTTAATGGTAAAAACTCACCAGAAAATGAAGAAGAATTATTTAAGAAAATATTTACGGATGAAGAAAATGAACAAATTAAATCTGAAAGAATTACAGTTAAGTTTTCTGAACAACAAATTCATTTTGATGATTCAATTGGAACAGTTAAAATTAAAATAGCAAATGAACTTAAAAAAAAGTTTTCGTTAGATGAAATATATTTATTTTGCCAAAAAAACGAGACCTTAAATGCTATTAATGTTTATAAATCATTGACGCAAAATAATAAACTTCAACTAACAAAGGTTAGATTAGAACAATTTATTTCAAATATTGTAAGTGATGAAAACAGAGTTCCTTTTCAAAAACCAACTGACAAAGATATTTACACATTTGAAGATATTTTTGAAATGAATTTTAATAATAAAAAATATATTGTTAATAAAGTTTTAGGTCAAAAATTTTTTATTGTTGAAAATGAATATCCGTTTGTATGCGATCCTTATGATGTAAGAGAATATGATAGGTTTTTTGAAAAATCAGCACGTAAATCATTAACTACATTAAATAGCCATTTATTATTAAATAGTGGAAATATTATTGATAATAGTATTTATTTATGTCTTGCTGAAGATGTTCTCCAGTACTTAAACAAAAAGGATATATCAGAAGAGAATACAATTAAAATTTATTATCCTTTTTTGTATGATAAAAATATAAATACAATAGACGATATTGAAAAAAATAAAAGCATATTAATAGAAAATACCAACAAAATTATTAATGAAAAAACTATAGAATCATTTAAAACTATTGATATGTTCTATGATGTTTATAATTTAAGAAAATCTGAGCTTAATTATGTTAACAAAGGTATTAAGTATATTAAAGCCATAGTTAGACCAGATTTTGATGTTAAAATTCCTCTTGAAATAATATTTAAAATAATTCATGCTACACAAGAAAATCCTCTGGTTAAATATAATCCCTCTTCAAGACAAGAAAATGTTTACAGACTTTTTGCAGATAAAATTGCTACAGATGGAAGAAAAATTCCATATCTTAAAAAAGCTTCTGTTTTTAAGCTTATGAAAAATATTGGAAGAGGAAAATCTGTTGCTGTTTATATAGAATCCACATCTAATGGTGATATTCAATCTTTAATTTGTGAGTTTGATGAAGAAGGTTTTATTACTATTAGTTCTGAATTTAAGTCTATTATTAGTGTCAATGAAATTGATAATATATTTAAAGAATTAATAAATCCTATTATTATTGAAATTAAAAACTTTTTAGAGCAAAGTGGCTATAAATTAAATCTTTTTAGCAGTTTAAAAGATGAGAATGTTGAAATTAAACAACTTACATATGAAACACAAATTCAAATTAGTAAACCTCTTGACATTCAATCATATAGAGGATGTATATCCAGCATTTTTATTAATGAAACAAATATATTCAAAGGTAATTCAATTAAATTACGTTTTAAACGTGTTGCTAATTATAGTAAATTTACTAGTCAAGAAGCTTTTATTTTGGAAAAATCAGAACAAGGATTAAGAGGTGACCAAATTATTGAAGCTCTTCTTGAAAATTTTTCTGATGAATTAGACAGAAAACAAGCTATCGAAATGGTAAGTAAAATTGCCAATGAACTTGAAATTGAAAGAGGAGTAAGAAAATCTGATATTAAAATTAAAAATAATCCTGGTTTTAAAACTAATATTACACTCGATCATGAAATTGGTGTTATCACTATTACAACTGAAAATATAAATAATATGAATTATTTGTATACATTACCTATTTATTTAGATACTATAGTTCGTTTAACTCAAGATAAATCATCTACTCGTTTTCCTTCTAACGAAATTAATCAATTATGTTCGTCAGGTGAAAAAGAAGAATCGATTATTGATGATATTATTTCATCAACTGAAGAATCTGTTACTAATTCTGAAGTGCCATCAATTGAGCCAGATGAAGAAGAAGTTGAATATACAAAATATAAACATATTGATTCAAATAAACCAAAAGGAGCTTTAAGTTTATTCTTTGATGAAGATGAAGACGAAAATGAGAGTTTTGAAGGTGGGAACCAAAGAAAAGGGTTTGGAATTGATTTTGAAGGTGGACAACAAGATTCTGAATCTTCAATTTCAAGTGAACAATCCGAAAAAAATACATATAATGGTGTAACTGTACCTAGCGGATTAAGCAGCTCCCAGGAATCTGAATCATCTGTCCCATCGGAAAAATCATCTACAATTGATAAATCATCTCCAAAAAATCTTGAATCATTTGGAATTTCAAGCGAAGAAGAAACAAATGTTAAACCATCTTCATCTGAATCTGAAGTATCTTCTGAAAAATCATTAGTAACATCTGAAATACCATCATTAACTCCAAAAGCTCCTGCACTAGATTCTGAGCCTGAAGTATCTTCTGAAAAATCATCAGTAACATCTGAAATACCAACATTAACTCCAAAAGCTCCTGCACTAGATTCTGAGTCTGAAGTATCTTCTGAAAAATCATCGGTAACATCTGAAATACCAACTCTTAAACCATCAACACCTTCATCTTCATCTGAATCAGAAGTATCTTCTGAAAAATCATCAGTAACATCTGAAATACCAACTCTTGAACCAAATGTTAAACCATCTTCATCTGAATCAGAAGTATCTTCTGAAAAATCATCAGTAACATCTGAAATACCAACTCTTGAACCAAATGTTAAACCATCTTCATCTGAATCAGAAGTATCTTCTGACAAATCATCGGTAACATCTGAAATATCAACTCTTGAACCAAAGGCCAAAACACCTTCATCTGAATCTGAAGTACCATCTGAACAATCATCAGTATCTTCTGAAATACCATCATTAACACCAAAAGCTCCTGCACTAGAATCAGAGTCTGAAGTATCTTCTGAAAAATCATCTATTAAACAAGTTATTAAAACACCAACACCAACTCCTTCATCTGAATCAGAAGACGAAGAAGAGGAATATACTGCTCCATCATCAGCAACTAAAAATTCTAAACTAATATCACATGAATCTGAATCAGAAGAAGATGAAGAAAATATTAGAAATATTGATGGTATGAAATTGAATAAACCATATTATTTTCAAACATTAATTGAAAAGAGAGACCCTTTATTAATTTTAAAAGAAGACACTCCTCAGTTTAATTCTTATGTAAGGACTTGCAGTTCAAGTATGAGAAAACAGCCAGTAATTTTGACAGATTCACAACTTGATAAAATTAAAAAAGAACATCCAGGATTTTTAAGAGAAGAGGATGTAATAAAATATGGTTCAAATCCTAAAAACCAAAACAATTATATATGTCCAAGATTTTGGTGTCTAAAAAATAATACTATTATTGATCCTAATGATTTAAAAGAAGTTATTGGTAAAGATGGAAAAAAAGAACTTGTTCATCCAACTTGTGGAAAGGTTCTGCCAAAAGGTGACAAAAAGGTAAAACCTGGATACTATATTTATGAATTTTATAAGCCAAAACCAGGTAAAAAAGATTACAAAAAATATCCTGGATTAATTACAGATTCTCATCCTGATGGGTTGTGTTTACCATGTTGTTTTGACAAATATAATACAGAAGGAAGAATAACTGCTAAGAAAAAATGTTATGGAGAAAAAATTGAAGAAAAAACAAATAAAAAACAAGAAGAAATAGAAGACGAATATATTAAAGGTCCTGATAAATTTCCTCTTGAGCCTGGACGCTGGGGATATTTACCTGTCGAAATACAAACTATGCTTCATGAAGCAAATGCTGACTGTCAGATAAGTAAAACAAATTCAAATATTAAAGAAAACCAAGCTTGTCTTCTTCGTCATGGTGTTGAGGTAAATAACAAACAATCATTTGTAGCTTGTTTATCTGATGCGGTTTTCTTTGGAAAAAGAATTGTTAGTCAAGAAAATAAACTAACGAATAATGTTGCAAAGGTTTTAGGTGTTAAGGAAATGAGAGAACGTATAATAAAATCTTTATCTATTGATACATTTATTAAATATCAAAATGGAAACTTAGTAACTGATTTTAACGATACAACTAAAAATGTAGATGTAAATAAGTATAAAAATACAAAGTTATTTTCAAAACTCGATATGAATAACTCTTCAGATAAAGCATATTATTCAAAAGTAATATCAGCATATGAAAATTTTGTAAATTATTTAAGAGACGATGATGCTATAATTGATCATACTTATTTATGGGATATTGTGAGTATGCCAAATAAATATTTGTTTCCAAACGGTGTTAATCTTGTAATATTTCAACTACCAAATGATGATATAACAAATAATGTCGAGCTTTTGTGCCCAACAAATCATTATTCATCAGAATTTTATGAAGCAAGAAAACCCACAATAATTTTAATGAAAGAAGATGGATATTATGAACCAATTTATTCATATTCTACAAATAATAAAAAAATAAATGTTGCTAAGGAATTTAAAGAATACGACCCACAGCTTTCAAAAACAATGAGAGCTGTTTTTAAAGAAATTATTAAACCATTCTTTAATTTAATTTGCAGACCATTAGATAGTATGCCAAATGTGTATAAAGCAAAAAGACCATTGCTTCTATATGATTTAGTCCAAAAGTTAGATAAATATGAATATAAAATTAAAAAATTAGTTATGAACTTTAATAATAAGGTTATTGGAGTTGTAGCTGAAGAGCCTGGCGTCTCTGAAAATCACGGTTTTATACCGTGTTTTCCTTCTTCTCTCGATGAAGATTTAAAGAAAGACTTAGATTTTGTCTTTATGACAGATTTTTCATTATGGAACACATATGAAAACACTGTTCAATTCTTAAATAAACTTAATAAAAGAAGTAAAAAACGCAGAGATGAACCGGATATTCCTTGCAAACCAGCATTTAAAATAATTGAAGATGAACACGTTGTTGGAATTTTAACAAATACAAATCAATTTATACAATTATCAAAACCAATACGCATAGATGAAATTGAAGATGGATTAGATATACCTTCAATAAATAATAATAACTACATTGTCAACAAAGATTCTACTCCAATGGTTAATACCGAAGTTGATTTTACAACACAAAATGATATTGATCATGAACGTGTTGATTATATAAAAAAAATAAAGCTTGAAACTAGTTTTTATAATGTGTTTAGAAACACAATAAGAATATTAATAAATGATTATGAAAATTCAAAGGTTAGAGAGAAAATTGAAACTGAAATGCTCAAAGAATACATTATATATTCAGAAAAACTAAAAAAAATAGATACTTTACTTAGAGAGCTTGTTAAAGATAAAATACAATTTATTGGAGATGATAATTATTATAAATTGATAAATGAAGTATCATCATGCATAGTTAAAGATAAAGAATCTTGTACAGATACACCTAATTTATGTGCTGTTACTGAAAATGGAAAATGTAATTTAATTCTTCCTCTAAAAAATCTAATAACAAAAAAGATTAATGAACCAATTTATTATGGAAGAATGGCTGATGAATTAATAAGATATAATAGAATAAAATCATTTATGCTTCAACCTCAAACATATTTATCTTTTGGAAATATTGGATATAATTTGAGGGATAATGAAATAATATTGATTCAATCATTATTAACACAAGAATATTTTGAAACCTTAATACCATCTATATCAAATAAATACATTAAGCATAACTCATATGATGAAGTTCAACCAATTATTACTCAAGTATATGATAATACAATTCCATCTTTAGATCACGCTATTGGAAGAAAAAATGAAATGATTTGTGATAAAAAAACAAATGAGCATATAACATCTAATATATGGAGAAATTGCTTTCCAAAAAATTATAATGAAATAGAATATAGTAAGTTTAATTTTTGTACGTTTAATTTCATTATTGACTTAATAGATAAAAAAACTGGTAATAAGCTAACAATTAATCAAATTAAGAATGAATTATTCGAAGAATATAAAAAATATACTGGAAAATATCTTGATAAAATAATTGATATTTTAATTTTGGAAGGTAAAAAAACATTAGGAGACCAAGTTCACTCAGGAACATTAACTTTTTCAAGTTTAATATATACTGACAATTATTTCTTGACAACATTTGATTTATGGTTGCTTGTTACAAAATATAAAATTCCAACTATTTTTATTTGCCAAAAATGGATTTTACAAACCAAATATGAAAAACATGAGTTTATTGGTTATGGAAATCAAGAAGACAAGTTTTCTTTTGTAGTAATACCTGGTTTTAGACCTGAAAATGTACCTGGATATAAATTAATTAAAACCGATGATGATGATGTTTTCATTTCTCTCAACAAATTAGATGAAGAATGTGTGGAGAGAGTTAGAGAATCTATTGAACATAAGGTTTCTATTGATGATTATTTAGAAAATTTTAAAAAACCAATAACAACAGAATATGAAAAGAAAAAACCAGCTAGACTTGTTATCGAGACTCAATCTGATGAAGTTAAGCCCGAAAAGAAAAAGAAACTTATAATTGAAGAGACAAAATCTGTATCTCCTGAAGAATTTATTTTTGAAAATAAGAAAAAACAATCTAGAAAAAAAGTTGTAATAAGAGGAAATAATAATAAAATGACAAAAAGAAATCAAAAGAAGCGCAGACTATTAATTGTTGATAGTGCAAGCACAGAAAAAGTTTAACTTATTGAGCTATCATCCTTATAATCTTCATTGTATTCTTCATCATCATCATCATCTTCTTCATCATCTTCATTGTTTTCTTCTTCCTCTTCTTCATTGTGTTCTTCTTCCTCTTGTTCTTCTTCATCTTCTTCATTGTGTTCTTCTTCCTCTTCTAGAGATTCATAAACTGTATTTTCATTTATTCCTCCTCTAAAAAATAAAGATGTTCTATCAATTAATGATAATAGATTATTTGATCTATTATAGTTTGTTTCTTCACATTTTAAATGATCTGATAAAAAAGTTTCATTGTTTTTTTCTATGTTATTAAATGTTACGTGTCTATCATCAAATTCAATGATTTTACCTACTACTTTTTTCTTAAAATTTTTTGTATGTTTAAAAATAATTTTATATTTTTTTCTTCCAAATTGAGGGTTAAAAATTTGAAACCTTCTTAATCCTTGTTTGAAATAATATAATGTTTGTGTTTTTTTATGGTTTAAAAAAGAATATTGCGACAAACAATACATTAACAAATATGGTTGAAAAATTTTAATTAATTTATTCTTAGGAAATTCTTCATCAATAAAAATTTTATTTTCTTGTATATTTTTACAAAAATTTTCATTAAAAAAAGATATCATATCTAATATTTCATTTTTTAATGTTTGTGAATTTGATTTATAAACAAAATTATTTATAGACCATTCTCTCAATAGATATTCATTTTTACATTTGAAAAGATATAAATTAAAATCGCAATCGAAAAATTTTAAAAGCAAATCACAGTGATAATTTGTTTTATATTTAATAAAAAAATATATATTATATAGTGTAGATTTGTCAAAAGGTAAATTATTATATGGATTTTTTATTGGTAATGGTTCAGAAAAAAACATATATGAATTTGTCAAAGATGTGTTAATAATATTAATTAAGTCATTTACATGAAATAAGTATCTTGCGTTTTTATGAAATATGCAAATAACATTTTTTGAATTTGGTATTAATTCATTTAAACAAATGTCTGTATTTACAACAATCTTAGATTTTTTATATTTATAATTATAAGCGAAACGGTTTAAAATATTATATGTATTTTGGATTTTACAAAAATAGTTTATAAATTCTTCTTCTTTTGTTCCTTTTATATAAAACACATTTAATGTTTCAATAAAAAATTTATATTTATTTTTTATATTTAAATCTTGATTTAACATAATATTAAAAAAAATTTTAAATATACAATTGACTCCGTCATATTTATAATTATAATTTAAATAATTATTTTCAGGTTTAATTATTTTTTTTATGATCAAACTATAAGTCATCTTATTTACTTATTGATATTTATATTTAATATATATTAATTATAAATTTATAATATTTTTAAAATCCTGGATTATAAGTATTGTCATTACCCATATCTTCTGCTTCAATTGTAATAACATTATTTTGAATAGATATTTTATTAGTTCCACAAGGGTCATCAGGGTTTTGAACATTTCCAAAGAATTTATCAATTTCATCTTCAACATTAATTGGTTTATATTCGCTAGTTTCTTCAAGTTTTTGCATTTCTTCAATATCTAATATTACTTGGAATGCTGCTGTTCCAAAGAATCCTTCTTGTCCACACATTACGTTAGCTGAAATACCTCTCATTGTGTCAAGTTCTGCGTGTCTTGCTGCTTTCAAGAACATCTCGGGAGTCTCCTCAAATGAAGCCTTTGCAATAGGACCAATATTATCATTATTAATTCCGTGTCTGAATATAGATATTAATTTATTTGTAAATGTCATTCTATCTACTAAAACACTGTAGTTGTGATAGTTAATGTAAGTTCCATCGAACTCTACAACTTCAACCAATTCATTGTAAATAGCTTGTCTAGCTGCTTCAATTCCAAGAACATTAAATATTTCTACAATATCATTACTTAAAGTTCTTTTGTTGTCAATAAAATCAAGACCTAAAACATCCAAAAGATTTGTTCCAATTGTATCAAGAACCCAAATATCTTGTTTTTTATAAATACCATTATGTTCGACCATATTATCAACAATTTTTCTAAGAATAACTTTATTAATTCCTTTAATACCTCTCAATACAACATTTTGTAAAAGTTGGTCTTGGAAATTTTTTAATATATATATTTGGTCTGATTGGTCAAGCGGATTTACCTTTGGTTTCTTTTGACCTCTTCCACCAGCCGACTTAAGTACATCAGCCATTCTAATTCTAAATATAAGCTTATCTGAGTTAAAATCAGAGTAAACACAATTTATTTGTTCATCATAACAGTTTTTTAAAGTATAATTTACATCATCCATTGTAATATTCTTTTCAAGCATAACCTCAGGGTCCATTACCATTCTAATAATCCATTTTGATTTTTCATTTTCTTCTGATTGAAGAGTTGATTCATTACATTCAGAAACCATATTTTCAAATGCTCTATATTGTTGAATAGTATCTTTGTCTTCGCTGATTAATGAATTTAAATCATCAGGATCAAAACAAACTTCGATTGATTTAACAATTTCTTCTAATCTAGTATGTTCCAACATATACATAATGGTTTGTGCTTTTTCCTTTTGTTTTTCATCTTCTGGCTTTAAATAAATACTTAATGAAGGATTTTTAATATCACTTGATAAAGATAAAATTTCTTCAATTCTTGGAACACCACGAGTGACGTTTGATTTAGATGCTACACCAGCAAAATGAAAAGTGTTTAGAGTCATTTGTGTTGATACTTCACCAATACTTTGACCAGCAATCATTCCAACCATTTCTCCAGGTGCAATAACAGCTCTTTTATAATCAATAATAATTGTATCTAGCAATAATATTAACGAAGCTTTATTAAATCTTTTTACAATAAGCAAATCTTTTGGTGATAAATAATAGTAGAATAATGTCTTAAATAATTCAGTAGGAGGAGCATAATATATTGTTTCTAATTTACTATAACAATCTTCAATCATTTCTAAAGCTTCATGAAGAGTAATATCAACTAATGAAGATACAGTAATATTACACTGTCCTTGAATATTATTAATTACATACATAAATGCTACTGGACAACTAATAGTAGAATCGCTTTTATTTTTGAATACATATTTAATAATTCTTTCTCTATTTTTAATCATTAAATCAATATATTTTTGAGTTTTTTCCATAAATTCATCATTTTGTTTTTTATGTCTTGTCAAAGTATTTTTCAAGAATATATTACTTAAAGTTTTAATCTTTCCATTTTCTTCAGGAACAAGATAATGAGCATAAATATCTTGAGTACTCATTGAAACAATAGGAATATGTTGTTCCTCAACTTTTATAGTGTCGATGTTATCATCTCCATAACAGAATTGTACTATCTTATTTTTATTTGTTCTAACCGTCATATCATAAGAAACCATTAAATCTTCAAGGCCTTTAATTAATCTTCTTTGAATATACCCAGTTGTAGAGGTTTTTACAGCAGTATCAATAAGACCAACACGACCACCCATAGCATGGAAGAATAATTCTTGAGGTGATAAACCATTGATATAAGAACTTTCAACGAAACCACGAGCTCCTGGTGAGTCATCATACTTTGTAAAATGTGGTAATGTTCTATTTTCAAAACCGTAAGGAATGCGTTTTCCATCTACGTTTTGCTGTCCTAAACAAGAAATCATTTGTGAAATATTTAAATCTGAACCTTTTGAACCTGCATTAACCATTATAACAAATCTATTATTCTTTCCCAAACTCTTTAAACCAATCTTGCCTGATTCAGATGTAGCTTGATTAAGAATGCTATTTACTTGTGTTTCAAATTCTTCTTCATTTGTTTTACCGGTATTATTTTCAAATATACCAATTTGAACTTGGTCAATTAAATTTTTAACATCAGTCTTCTTTTTTGTGATTACCTGAATAATTTCATCATTTGTCTTTTGGTTAGAAATTAAATCACTAATTCCAACACTAAAACCAGCTGATTTCATATATTCTGTCACAATATTTTGTAAATCATCAATAAATTTAGCAGAACCCATATTTCCAAAATCATTACAAACTCTTTGCAATAAACCTTTTGTTCTTGCTCCCATAACACTTTTATCCATTTGTCCGCGAATATATTTACCATTTTTTATTTCAATAACATTGTTAGATGTTTTAACATCATCTTTGTCATCTTTGAATGCTTTGGTTTTATATCTCATTGAAAGTGGAGGCATAATTTGGCTTAATATATCAAAGTTATTAATTCCTCCATCCTTTTTAATATCATTTTCTAATTGAGTTTCATTTACACCATTAAACATCATAAGAATATTCATTGCATCTCTTGGACTAAAATGAACTCCTTCTCTTGTGAATTGATATGAACCAAGCATAGAATCTTGATAAATACCAATGATTGAACTGTTATTGGCTGGACTCACTATCTGATATGGCACTGCTGCCAAATTTTTTAATTCTGCCTCGGACTCAGGGTCCTGCGGCATATGTAAATTCATTTCATCTCCATCGAACTTTCGCAGCATTTATGCAGTCAATAATTAAATTTTGTTAGATAAAATTTAAGTATCGTCTGTATAAATTCTACACCCCCAATGTTTCCAAAGGGGAAGGACTGTATCTTAAGCCAATTCAGAGTGATTAGCTCTTCATTATTGACCAACACCCATTCAGTCTCTGAATGCCTTCCATATCCTATCATAACGGACTTAGAAAGTAACACTGCGGATTGTCCATTTCATACTTTTCAGTAATCATATATCACTTTATTACCATTGTATTCAGCTATTAACTGAGTTCCTCATTAATGTTTCCATTTGTGAGTGGTAGTGATATCTTTAGGATATTCCCGTCAACAAGGTGTTTTGCAAATAAATTAATAAATACTTGAGGCAAATCAAGTTTGTTTTCTAAATGGTATTCTAATAATTTTTTTTGATGTTGTTCAATTTGTTCTTTAATTATTTTATTGTTTTTTGATAAATTCTCTTTACACGACAAAGGCATTGTATTTCTCCAATTAAAAGCTAACAATTGTTCTTGTTGATTATCTAAATCAAATTTTGATATTGGTATTACGTGGTCAATATGCCATTCTTTACCATGATTTACCAAATTACAATTATTATTATAATTGAATATCCATTTAAAATATTCCTCAGAAGAACATCCTAAATACTCTACTGAGTGTTTAGTCTTGTTTTTATTTCTTAAACAATTATAAATTCTGGTTCTTATGTAACGTTTAAACTTTTCAGTAGGTTCGTCTCTTTCACAATCTCTACATTTTAAACGATTATAACGAAATTCTTCCATGTGTTTAATTTCGTTACAATATTTACATTGTTTGTTTTCTAAACCTATTTTATTTTGTTCTTCTTGTTTTATTTTTTGTCTTTCAATTACTTTTTTGTGTTTAAAATCAGTAGCCATTTTAATAATTTTTGTTCTGTGTTCTTCATCATTTTTATATTTGTCTCGTCGTATAGAGTTTTTACATTCACAACAAAATGAAACTCGTTTGTAGAATTTATCTATAGTCTTTTCTTCTTTACAATTAGAACAAATCTTATACGTGACAATTTTTGGGTTAGTATTATCCATTTATTATATTATATTACACATTATTTTTTAAGTTGTTTGCCTCAAATATATTATTTTATTCACTAGGGAGTAACACGCTTTTCACGCTCCCTGTTGCCAACCTCGATGGTATTAAATTCGATCGGCATTGTACGGTTTTGTGTCCGCCACATTCATTCTGAAAGTATCACCTTTTTTCATAATTCTTGCAATATGACACATCATACTCATTCTGTGAAGAGTTGGTTGACGATTGAATAGGATTGCATCTCCGTCCATCATATGTCTGTGAACAGTATCTCCTTCTTCAAGCTCAAGTGAATTTCTATCTAAATAATATCTCAACGTGATCACTTCTCCATTATTTTTTTCTAACATCTTTGCTCCAGGCCAAACATCAGGACCATTTTGAATAAGTTTTGTTAAGAATGATTTATTAATTTTATTAACAATAACTGGTTTTGTAATATTTTTAGCTACCTTCATAGGAATACCCAATTCACGAATTGAAATATTTGGATCAGCCGTAATAACTGAACGAGCACTATAATCAACACGTTTTGCCATTAAATTTCCTCTCATACGACCTCCTTTTCCATTCAAACGGTCTTTAATAGATTTTAAAGGTCTTCCAGAACGCTGAGCTACTGAAGCTACACCAGGAATTTTATTATCTACTTGAGTAGCAACATAATATTGCAAAACAGTAGTCCAATCATCAATTACATTTGCAGGAGCATTATTTTGTATTTTTTCTTGTAATGTCTTATTAGTTTTTATAATATTTACTAAAATATGACTTAAATCGTCTTCAGACCTTTGTTGAGCATCATGCTTGACAGATGGTCTAACAGCTGGAGGTGGAACCAACATAACTTGACAAACCATCCAATCTGGTCTTGAATAAACAGGACTAAAACCCATAAAAGTTACATCATCATCAGATATTCTTTTGAAATTTTTAAGAACCATTTCTGGTGTAACTTTTATAATAATTGGTTCTGCGTCTTCAGAATCATTCTTCCATTCAGCAAATATTGTGGCAAGACCCTCTTTTCTAATTTTATTCGGTTGCAATGTTCCACAACCATCTTCACTGTCATCTCCACAACGCTTTACCTTACCACATAATGTAAATACGTATTTCCATCTGGCATCTCCTACTAACTTTAATGCTTGCTTATATTTATCCTTGCTAACTAAAAGTTTACTGCATTTGAAACAGACACATTTCATACATTTTTGAATTGTGCTTAAATATTGTATATAAAATACAGGACGAGCTAATTCAATATGACCTGCATAACCTGGAGTTTGCATATAATCAAGACCATCTGTTGGGCAAATAAGTCCTGGTTCTAAAACGCCCATTCTAGGATCAAATAATCCTCCGATTACAGGTTTATTGTTTATATATGTATCTCTACTTGTTATTTCAGCAACAGATCCTTTTCTTATTTCATCCGGAGATAAAATACTAAATTGAATCCCAATTACCTTTGAACAGTTAATCGACATGTTATTAGAAGTTTGGAACTTAGACATATCTTATATTATAATACAATACATTTAAATTGTTTTATTAATTCAATTTTATTTTAAATAATTAATTATTGTGTTTACTTTAAGTTTCTTTTACAATATTATTTACATTAATTATATTTATTTATTTTATTTATTTTAAAATGCTTATTAATTTATATATGGATAATTAGATGTGTATTATAGTTCTAAATTAGCAATTATTTTTGTTATAAAATAAAATTGATTATAATTTAAAAATATATAAATTAATTATATTATAATAACAATGACACGCGATAGTAAAACTAAATTATCTAAGAAGGAAATTAAGCGCTCTGCAAAGAATGAAGAGCTGAGTAAAAATAAAAAAAAGATTGAAAATTCTGATAGTGATGATAATTGTGAAAGTGAATCTGATAGTGATGAAATGGATATTCATGAATATCGTAAATATCTTTCAAAAATGTTCCCATCAAGACATTTAAATAAAAAAATTAAGGCTGGTGAAAAATTAAAGAAAATTGCTGAAGATGAAGATGAAGATGAAGATGAAGATGAAGATGAAGAAGAAGAGGAAGAAATTATTTCTAAGAAAAATAAAAAGTCTAAAAAATCTAAAAAATCTAAGAAAATTGAGGTTTCTGATGATGAGGAAGAAGAATGGGAAACAGAAGAAGAAGAATTAGTTTCTAAGAAAAATAAAAAGTCTAAAAAATCTAAAAAGTCTAAGAAAATTGAGGTTTCTGATGAAGAAGATATTTCATTAGGAGAAGAGGATACTGAAGATGAAGAAGATGATGTTGAACATGTAAAAGTTGGAAAAAGTAAGGGTAAGTTAAATATTATATTTACGATTGGAGGAATGGACGAAGATGAAGAAGACTGGGAAACAGAAGATGAGGATGATTCTGATTACGAAGGTTATGAAGATTCAGATGATGTTACTGAAGATGAAGATGAAGAGGTATCAACCGATGATGATTCATCTGATGATGATGATGATGAAGAAGAAGAAGATGTTAAACCATCAAAGAAAAATAAATCTAATAAAAAAATAGAAAAAATAGATAATGAAGAATGTGAAAACAAAAATATGGAAATGCTTTGTCAGCTTAAAAAATTATTAGAAGCAAGTCCAAACGATAAGTCTATTAAAAAGTGTATTGATGTTTATGAGAAAGATATTGAAGAACAGAAAGAAAAAACTGAAAAAAAAGAAAAGAAACAGAAGGCAAAAAATTTAAGGATATTTAGAAAAATATTGAAGGATAAAAATACTATGAATGATTTCTCGTTTTATGAAAAATTAGAAAAAGAAAATCAAAAAAAAATAATCAAGGAATTAAGAGAAATAAATAAAATAACTCGTATAGAAAAACCTTATAGAATGACTCTTTTAGAATCAGATATTCCAGTGGAATATAAAGCTTCTGCTATGAAAAAAATAAATTCGCTTCGTTATATGGAGCCTGGAAGTGGGGAGTTTTATAAAAGTAAGAATTGGGTTGATACTTTTATGCGCATTCCTTTCAATAAATATGAAGGACTTCCTATTTCAATTGATGATGGAGTTGAAAAATGCCACGAATTTATGGAAAATGCTCAAAAAACTTTAGACCAAGCTGTTTATGGATTAAATGACGCCAAAATGCAAATAATGCAAATGCTTGGTCAGCTTTTGACAAATCCCAAGGCAATTGGAACTGCTATTGCTATACATGGTCCTCCCGGAACAGGTAAGACTAGTTTAGTTAAGGAAGGTATAAGTAAAATTCTAAATAGACCATTTACATTTATTGCTCTTGGTGGAGCTACTGATAGTAGTTTCTTAGAAGGGCATGGTTATACTTATGAAGGTAGCACATGGGGTAAAATTGTTCAAATTTTAATTGAAAGCAAGTGTATGAATCCTGTTATTTATTTCGACGAGCTAGATAAGATATCAGACACGCCTAGAGGTGAAGAAATTGCAGGAATTCTTACTCATTTAACTGATACATCACAAAACTCACAATTTCACGATAAATACTTTGCGGATATAAATTTTGATTTGAGTAAATGTTTGTTTATATTTAGTTATAATGATGAAACTAAAGTTAATCCAATCTTAAAAGATAGAATGTATAGAATTAAGACAAAGGGTTATATTTCAAAAGAAAAAACAATCATTGCTAACAATTATTTACTTCCAAAGATTAGAGAACAAGTTAGATTTAATGAAGAAGAAATTATTATTCCAAATGATGTTCTTAGTCATATTATTGATACTCATTGCAATAAAGAAGATGGTGTTAGAAATTTAAAACGTAGTTTAGAAATTATTTATACAAAATTAAATTTGTACAGATTAATGAAGCCTGGAACAAATTTATTTGAAGGTGAAATGTCATTACAAGTAGAGTTTCCATTTAATGTAACAAAGGCTATAGTAGATAAATTAATAAAGCGTGAGTCAGATGGTTTGGAAACTTGGCGTTCATTGTATATGTAAAAAAATAATTTAAAACTATAAAAATAATATATGTAATATGAGTGTAGAATATTATATGTATTGTAGAAAAGTTTATGATAAAATCATACAAGAATTAGATTACATAATAGAAATGTTTGATGAAATTGATGATTTTACATTTGCTGAAAATATTATTGATGAAGAACATTATAACATAATTAATCCAGAAAAAAATAAAATTTTTTTTATTGAAAGAAAAAAACATATTGAATGCTTAAGAAAAATATGTTGTGATAAAGTGTTTGAATTGTGTTGTCATGAAATGGTTAGAGATGAATTAGATGTTGATCCAGAAAGAAGTATTAATATAAATTATTGTATTAAATGCGAATACACAGAATTAGTGTAATTTATCTACAACAATGTAAGTAAATTATAAAATAATGCTTAAAAAAAATTCCCTTCATATGAAGAGAAATGATTGAAATTTTGTTGGGAAAGTTTTTTCTAATTTTGAAAATGGACAAAAATAAATGTCCAAAATTGAAATATACAAATACTTTATGCCAAAAATGTTTTTTCACTGCATAATTGAATTTTATGGTCTGGTCACAGAAAAAATAATTCTAGCTTTGTTATGATAATTTTTTATTATTTATGTGGAAAAGGATTTAGGCATTTTTTAGTATTTCCATATAATATAGAAATGGAAGAAAAAATAATGCCAAAAAATGCCGATTTTTATTGCAAAAATTGTGACTTTAGATGCTCAAAAAAAAGTAATTTTGAAATACACACCAAGACTAAAAAACATATCTATCGTCTCACTGGAAATAAAATGGAAAATGCGGAAATAAAAAAAAATGCCGAATGTTCTTGTAAATGTGGTAAAAAATACGCAACAAGCTCTGGATTATGGAAACACAAAAATAAATGTTTTGTAACTGAAGAAAATATTGAACAACAAAACAAGAATAATAAGAATGAAATATCTCAGGAGACCATATTAAGCATTCTTAAACAAAATAGCGAACTCCAACATATGTTAATCGAACAAAATAAGACAATAATTGAACTTTCAAAAAATAATTCAATTACATATAATAATAATAATTCAAATAACAAAGCATTTAACTTAAACTTCTTTCTTAATGAAACTTGTAAAGATGCAATGAATATTATGGATTTTGTCGACTCAATTAAACTTCAGCTTTCTGACTTAGAAAGAGTTGGAGAAGTAGGATATGTTGAAGGTATCTCTAATATAATAGTTAAGAACCTTAAAGAACTAGATATTACTCAAAGACCTGTTCATTGTACTGATAAAAAGAGAGAAACAATATATATTAAAGATTCTGATAAATGGGAAAAAGATGAAAATAAAGAAACAATGCATAAGGTTATAAGAAAAGTAGCATCTAAAAATCAAAGATTAATTCCAAAGTTTAAAGAAGCTCATCCAGATTGTAACAAATATCATTCCAAATTTTCAGATCAATATAATAAGATTATTGTTGAATCTATGGGAGGTTCAGGTGATAATGATTATGAGAAGGAAGAAAAAATAATTAAAAATGTTTCTAAGGAAGTGAACCTGCAGAAGGAAAAGGAATAAACCTAAATTTTACTACATAATGTAAGGAACTTATGAAAATAATGCTTCAAAAAGTTTCCTTCATATGAAGAGAAATGATTGAAATTTTGTCGGGAAAGTTTTTTCTAATTTTGAAATTGGACAAAAAAAATGTCCAAAATTGAAATATACAAATACTTTATGCCAAAAATGATTCTTTTACAGCATAATTGAATTTTATGGTCTGGTCACAAAAAAAATAATTATAAAAATGTTACGATAAATTTTTTATTTTAATTAAAAATAACTTAAAAATATTTTCTGTTTTAATTTTATGGAAACTTTAGGAAATGATTTTGTGGCAAAAAGTGGCAACAAAGTGGCAAAAAATTATTATTGTGAAAAATGTGATTATAAATGCTCTAAGTTATATAACTGGAACAAACATATAAACACAGCAAAACATAACCAGGAAATATTTGGAAACGATTTTGTGGCAGAAAGTGGCAAAAAAGTGGCAAAAAAATATTCGTGTCAAAAATGTGAAAAATATTTTCATACTAATGCTGGATTATGGAAACATAATAATAAATGTTTAGGGGTTGAAAAACAAAACAATAATGAAATATCTCAAGACACCATATTAAGCATTCTTAAACAAAATAGTGAGCTTCAACATATGTTAATCGAACAAAATAAGACAATAATTGAACTTTCAAAAAACAATTCAATTACATATAGTAATAACAATAATAATTCAAATAATAAAACATTTAATCTTCAATTTTTCTTGAACGAAACATGTAAAGATGCAATGAACATTATGGATTTTATTGATTCAATTAAACTACAATTATCAGACTTAGAGAGAGTTGGAGAATTAGGATATGTAGATGGAATTTCAAACATTATTGTTAAAAATTTAAAAGAGTTAGATATAACACAAAGACCAGTTCATTGTACTGATAAAAAAAGAGATACACTTTATATTAAAGATGAAAACAAATGGGAAAAAGATGAAGAAAAGAAAAAAATGCACAAAGTAATCAAAAAAGTTGCAGATAAAAATGCAAGACTCTTGCCAAAATTTAAAGAAGCTCATCCAGATTGTAACAAATCAGCATCTAGATTTTCAGACCAATATAATAAGATTATTGTTGAATCAATGGGTGGACCAGGAGATAATGATTTTGAAAAAGAAGAAAAAATAATAAAAAGAATTACGAAAGAAATTATTGTTGAAAAATAGTAAACATAATTAATATATTATTTAATAATTTTAAATATATTAATTTACCATACAGTATCTGTATTTGGCCACCACATATCGTCACCCTTTTTAACATTATATAATGCTCTAAAAATTTGTGAACGTGATAAAGGAATATTACATCTGTATTTATCAAGTGGATGTGGATTTGTTTTAAGTTGAGCGGATAATGCTTTTTTACTAATTATTTGTTTTTGTTGGAAAGCATAATAAGTATAAAATCCTTCATAAGATAAATATCTAATTGGTATTAAGTCTTTATTATTGTCTTGAAAATTTTGTAAATACTCATCACATATTGCCATACCAGATATATCAGCTAAATCTTCACCAATTCCAATTGATGCATCGAATTTTATTCCGTCTCTAGCAGCAAATTCTTCATATTGTTTAATTATATCTTTTTGTATTTGTTTGAACTTCTTTTTATCTTCAGTGGTCCACCAATCATGTAATATGCCTTCAGCATCATATTGACTTCCCCAATCGTCAAATCCATGTGACATTTCGTGACCAATTGTAAAACCAAGATGTGCCAAATTATATTCTATTCCTCTTTCATCCAAATCCACAAATGGTTTTTGTATATAACCTAAATTTATATAAATATTATTTTTAGATGGTGTATAAGCAGCATTAACAATATATGCTTGTGTTCCAGTCATTTTAACTGGATATTGTGTCCAATCCATTACAGGAATATCAATTACATGTTTTCCTTCTAATGTTATAAATTTATGATGTCTCCAAGTTTGTATTTTAACCATATTATCATATAAGCTATGACCATAATCTAAATCAGGGTCTTCTCTTAAATTTTCAGGCTTTCCAATTACAAATTGAAGCTTATTAAGTTTATATAAAGCATATTTTTTTGTTTTAGGAGACAACCATGTATTGCGTTGCAATATTCTATTAAACACAATTTTTAAATCATTACATAATGTTTTAACGTATTCAATTGATGAAGAATCTTCATATTTTGCAACATATTGGTTTGTTAAAAATGTATTAAATGGAATAGACATATATAAAGCAGCACTTACAGCATCACTTTTATTAATTCCAGCTTGACCTCTCTCGAAACTTCCATAAAAATCATATGTTAATTTTTCCCAGTGTCTAGTTACTCTTGCTATTCTTCTAATTAATATCCAAACCCAATATGTTCTCCATTTAGACGAATTCCAATTTTTAGCCATTAAATCAGTTCCACATTTTAAATAGTTAAGACTTGATGTTATAAAAAATGAAGGAGTTGTTTTAAACCCTAATTCTTTAGAAAATTCTTCCCAATCAAATCCATATTTATTAAAACATTCAGATGCTAAAACTTTATTGTATGATTTTTCTTCGCCGTTAACAACGTCAGCGCACCCTAGAGCATTAAAAATATCAACCTCAACGTCATAAATATCGTCACCATTAAATCCATGACCTTTACCGAGACAAGTATCAAATAATTCATTGCAATATTTTTTAAATGCAATTCTATATTTTTTTTTATATTCAACATCTGTTCCATCATCATAATATACATTAAGATCAACAATAGCAAATTGATGAGCACTAACATAACATCTAAAATTTGTAGGATCTTTATCATCAGGATTTAAAGACCAAACAAATGGAGCATTGTTTGATATCATTTCGTCACTGTTAATATATGCTAATAATTTCCACATATTATTGCCTTGCATATAAGAATCAATTGTTTGAACGGCTTCAGTTGATAACTTTTTACTTTGTTCAATTTCATTCATTTTAATGACAGAATCATAAAAATTTTTAAGATTAGTAGCTAGCTTATCTTTATGTGTTTTAATATAATCTAAAATTATTTCGTTTAATTCTTGATACACCTTATCTTGAGTTAATCTAAAATCATCTATTTGGACAATATAATCTTGTTGCTTTTCGACACTAGTATTTTTCAACCATTGATAATTAATATAATCATAAAAGTCGTCTGCAGGTTTAATGCTATTAGGCGCAAATTTACTTAATAATTCTTTCACAAATTCCTTTTTATGGTTCTCACTAGATTTTTTTAAATGACCTTTGGGTAATGTTTCTGAAAATTTCTCTTCAAATGGCTTTAAACCAATTGGACACATAGCTAAAGTTTGAACATGTTGCTTTTTAGACGTATTTTTCTTACTTCTATTTTTAACAGTCTTAACCATTATATATATATATAAATGTATTAAATTAATATAAAAATTATTTTATTATAATATATAATAAAATCTATGAATATTCAAGAAATCCTTACTGAAAATGCCTTGTTAAAAGAAGAGAATTTAAAATTAAAATTGCAATTGGAAAATTATAATAATTCACGTAAAGCTTATTATGAAAAAAATAAAGAATATGTTAAAGCGCAGGCTAAAGAAGGTTTAAAAAAATTGACAGAAGAAAATCCAGATAAACTAAAAGAATATAGAAGAAAGGCTTATTTGAAAAGAAAAGAAAAAAATAATGAATTAAATGAAAATATTTAGGAAATTACATAATTTGAAATAACTATTTAAATATAATTATCTTTAGTTAATATAAAGAATGAAGTATGATTATCAGACACTTACAGAGTTTTGCGAAGAACATAATGTAGTATTATGTGAAGATTATTCATTAGTGCATTTAACGAGAGAAACTATGATAAATGGAATTTGTAAAACCGAAAATTGTAATAATTCATTTACTAAGGGGTTTCGTGCTTTATTAAACTATAATGGTTATTGTAAAGATTGTGTTACAAAAATTGGAAAAGAAAAAGCAAAACAAACCTGTTTAGAAAAATATGGTGTTGAATATAGTACACAATCAAAGGAAGTACAAGATAAGATGAAGAAAACTCTATTACTAAATTATGGTGTTGAACATATTAGTTATTCTAAAGAAATTAAAGATAAAACAAAAAAAACATGTCTAGAAAAATATGGGGTTGAAGTTCCTAGCCAATGTGCCGAAATTATGGAAAAAGTATCTAAAAATGCTTATAAGTTAAAAGAATATAAATTTCCATCTGGAAGAATTGAAAGAGTTCAAGGATATGAACCTTTTGCATTATACGAACTAATTAACAATGTGTTAATTTATGAAAATGATATATTTATTGGAGCAAAAAAGGTTCCTACTATTTGGTATAACGATGAGAATTGTAAAAAACATAGACATTATGTAGATATTTTTATAAAATCTGAAAATAAATGTATCGAAGTTAAATCAACTTGGACAGTTCAAAAGAAAAAAGATAATATATTTTTAAAACAAAATGCTGCAAAAGAATTAGGTTATAAATATGAAATTTGGGTATATGATAGTAAAGGAAATAGAGTTGAAAAATATGAATAAAATATTAAATAAATTTATAATAATATTTTATTTTATGCTCACAAATTAGTATTGTGAATAAGGAACATTGTTACCACCTCTCGTCACAAGATAATTATATTGTGAGCTCGACATCGCTGCACAACCACTCGAATTGCTATACGTATTAGGACAATATTCTGGTGCAAATTTTGTATTAGCAAACATAAACATTTCGCCTTCAGGTAAAGGAACAGGTTGAGGTTCTCTGGCTAAAAAATCCTTAACACCTTTGCTCAAAGGTTGGCCAGGAACAACAGTCATATTTTGTGCACTCCAAGAGGAAGTATCGATTGATTGTTCTGAACTCAAATCATAAACAGACGACTCTCCATAATTAATGTTGGCTCCTGTAAATCCTTCTTTAGCAGGTGTTGTAGAAACAGAATGAGCTACAGGAATTGCTGGATTTGTTCCGGCAGCAGTTTGTGTTTTCAAATTAGCCTTAACATTTTGTCTAATTTTTTTCTTTTCATCTTTTTTCTTGTCCTTAGAATCTTTATTTGTAGATGATTCGAATCCTTCAGTCATTCCAAAATTACAACATCCGCAAAACATGTGTCCGACTAAAATTAAGTAAACTACTCCAATTAAAATTAAAACCTCGAGATTAAACTTATATCCTAATATTGAGATATCCATATTATACATATTTCATAGATAATAATTTTCCTCTATTTTTTTCTAAAAATAAGTCAATTGATGCATTATAATCGTAAAATTTAATATCTTCAATAAAAAATGTTTTAGTATCGGTTAATAAATGATATAATTCATTATGTTTTATCTTCAATAATTGTTTGTTACAAGCGTCTAAATTTAAAGTTGTATTTGTAGAAATTTTTCTGTCGCAAATTGTAATATTAGGACCTCCTTCAAAAACTAAATTTTTGCCTAAATTATATTTACATTGTTCTCCAATGTTAATTCCATTTATTTTAACTACACCATATACATTCTCTCCGTTTTCAAGAATATCTCCTATAATAATATCTTTGATATCCTTATAAGTTTTATCTTTTAGCTTTATTTTTGTTGATCCGTAAAATCCTCCGTCTAAAAATGTATGAATATCACATAATTCATTAAATTTAATAATATCATTATTTTTAATATTTCTAATGTCATCGTCATATATTTCATCCCAGTCTGTAAATTCCAAATCATTAATATTTATTGTTTTGTTTATTGTATTCAAACAATATAAATAAGGTTCATCATAACAATCTATTTTAACTGCTTCTGGATGTTTTGAAACAGGAATCCATTTCATATTATGTTTTACTATATGTGAATCAGACACAATAATATTATTTAATTTATAAATAATAGAACCCTTTGTTGTAACTTTTACGCAAGCAGTAACTTCGTTATTTCCAATTAATATATCTCCATTTTTAATATCACATATTTTTCTTTTAGTTCCATCATTCATAGAAATAATTGTATTTTTATCAAAACATTTAACACTTGGAATTGTTAAGTTTGTTTGAACTTGTAACACGTCAATCATAAATGCTAATATAACTGCCATAGGTATAGCTAAGGCAATAAAAATAACAGTATTAGATAGTGCAAATCCCCAAGTAAAAGGTATTATCCAAAAAATAGCTATTATAACAGCAAGCGTAATTAAAATCGTAATTATAAACTGTGCTATAGCTCCCATAAGAGATTTAAGAGTATAATATGATCCTAACAATGTAAATAATCCAGCTGTCATAGTCCCTTGTATTTTTCCCATTAAATCTTTAAAACTAATAATAATTTGCTGAAGGGGTATCATAATATTTATAACCCGTCCCATTATTTCTTGTGATATTTCTTGAAACATATTTCTAACTTTATCAAACATACCTCTGATGTTTTGTATATCTTCTTTGATTGTTTCAGCCATTTGATTAAAAATATTAATAATATATGTTATAGGTTCAACTGCTATTCCAGTAATACTTGATAAAATATTTTGTGTGCAATATGTGAAATTTTGTTGTGTATATTCGCTAGCTGACATTCCTTCAGGATGAGTTATATATCCAGCGAAAGGTATAATATTAGGTTTACATCTTTGATTAGGCCAATCATCAATAATAGGTTGTGCATTTATCATAATAATGGAATAAGATACAATTAATGATAATATGATAGTTATAATAATAAATAATACAACAGAACCTCCATATTGGTCAAAATAATTTAATTTTTCGTACATTTTTTTTATATTTTGTAATCCTGGGTTATCCATATATAGTATACTCTTAAAAAAAGAATACTAAAAATACATTTTGAAATTATTTATAAAATATAATTATAAAATATAAAAATTGATAAAAAATATAATTATAAAATATAAAAATTGATAAAAAATTTATTTAAAAATATAAGAACTGTTATGTCTTAACAAAGTGGTCTTCCCAATCCCAAAAAATTTCATTTCCAATTTGTATTTTATGGGTACTTGTAATTAAACAACTAAACCATTTAGATTCAACTTTAGATAATTGAGCTTTTGAATATTTTTCAATTTTAATGAATTTATTCATACTCTTATCAAACACTAAATGTGAACCAGTAACATAAATATGCTCTCCGTTTATTCCAGAATTTCTAATTACATATAATGGTATAGGTTCTCTCTTATTATCAATTTTCATAACTGATTCAATAATTGAACCGTCTTCTAAAACATCTCCTAAATCAATATCTTTCATAGCTTTAATATTTCCATCTTTAAGCTTGAGCATAGTATCAGGATAAAAGCATTTTCCAAGAGCTCTAACCATTTGTCCAGGCGGTCCATTCCATGTACTTTGCATAGTTTTAACACTTCCATCCATGACATACATAAGACTTACCATAATACCAATAGTTTTTCCAATTAAATCTTTTATACCTATAGTAATTTTTTGAAATTCAATAACTAGATTTAAAAAAACTCCAAAAATAGACTGAACTATACTAGAAAAAAATGTTCTAATTTTATCAAACATAGCTCTAATACTATTAATTTCACCCATAAAACTTCCAAGCATGCCTCCAAGGGAACCTGTTAAAAATGTTAAAGGTTGCAATAGATATCCCATAAAATTTGTTTGCATTGATTGAATACAATAGACAAAATTTTGTTCCATATTATCTGCTAAAGGCATATACATTGGATTACAACGATATAGAGGCCAATTAGCTTTAATTACAGCTAATTGACTAAAATAAAAAACACCAGCAATATATATTGCGAATGCTAGATTTATATATATAAAATTAACCCAGTTTTTTCCAGATGGCATAACTTATATTATTAATATATTATTAGTATAAAATTATTAATTATTTATATTTAATAATCTTAATGTTTTCTACTTTTTTTATTTTTTCTATTCTTTCTACTTTTTTTATTTTTTCTAGTACATTTTTTACCCCCACTCATACAACCCCATAACCAATTAGGATTTCCACCTTTTCTTCTTCTACTTCGTTTGGAACCTCCAGTCTTTGTGGCTGCATTATCATAAACAGAATTAGCAGCCATTTGTGTAGATGTTTGAGATCCTGCTTGTATTTGATTATTAGGATTTGTTCCAGGTCCACCCTGAGGTTCGTAAAGCATTTGATATTGTGGAACAACAACTGCTCCGCCTATATGTCTGCGTTTTCTTAATTTGCCTCCAGCCATTAATTTATTAGCTTGAGCTTGTGATGCTGATTTATTTACAGCAGCAAGTCTGGCAGAGTCAGCAGGAGTAGAACCAATCATAGCTTTTTGTGTAGGAAACATCATTCCAGGAACAGAATTAGTAGTAGACATTTAATATATATTAATATTTTATTAGTTTAAAAATAAAATACTTAATATCTTTTATAAGTATAATGGACGAGAAACAAAGACTTCAGCTTCAAAATATGATTAAGACTAATAATGTCGAAGACCAAACAGATTTAATACGAAAATTAAATCATAGCCAAATTTTACGCAATGAAATAAATAATATGATTTTACTTAAGGCTAAATATAGAGGAGATGACGAAAAAATTTATAATGAATGTGCAAACGAATGTAATTTTTTATTTACATATTATACTGATATTTTTAACAAAGTTAGAAAGGATGAAATAGATATTGGTATATTAAATAAATTTTTAGACATGTTAAGACGTATAGAACACGGAGAAATGGATCAACATGAAGGTTCGTTTGCAATTGGAACACTCTTAAAAGAATTATATATTGATAGTGCTTTAAAAAAGTCTGAAAAATTAGATGCTATGTCAGAAAAATCTCCTGAGCCAAAAAGAGCAGATGTAAAAATATCATGGAATCAATTTAAAAAGATAAATAAATAAATATATTGTATTTTTAAAATATAATAATACAATATGAAGACAAAAAGAAATAAAATAGCTAAAAATAAGACTATAAAAAAGTCTATTAGCTTAAAACAACCGCTTCGCTTAAAACAACCGCTTCGCTTAAAACCTTCGTTAAAAATTCTAAAAACAGGTTATCCTTTATATGCCTCAAAACAATATGAAGGTTCAACAATTTTAGAATATAATAAAAGTGAAGAATTAAAGTATAATGATAAATGTTTAATGCAAAATTCGAGTTGGTTTGGTGATTTAAATGTTGCAAAAAGTTATAAAACAAAAGACACTCATATTTATAGATGGACAGCAAAAAATGTAACTAAATTATTAAATATTGATAATCATAATGAGAAATTTATAGATAATATTTTTAAGAGCTCAAAAATAAAATTAATACCAACTATAAGTTTAAAAAAGATACAACTTGATAAAATTAAATACGAACATGATTATTTAAATATGTCCTCGAATGAGAAGGCATTATATGAATTAAAATTTTGTTTCGGTTTTATTACAGTTGAAGAGCAAAATGAGTTCATGAATTTAATAAAATATTTAATAGAAAATAAATTTATTGAAATTAAAATGAGAAATGGTGAAAGTATATTGAAAAAACTAAAAATCAAGACAGGTTATTACAAAGTAGCTTCATTATTGGGTAAAAAAGAAAAATTTAATAGATTAAGCTTTTATGACTTTGATAAGCACGCTATTATGAATTTATGTAAGATTGTAAATAATAAAACATACAATATATCTGGTGTGTATCAGAAAAATGACACTAGTTTTTGGTTTCCTGATTTTATAGTTTATAAAATGGATATCCAAGAGTATATATTATTTGATCCACAAGATAATTTGGTTTATGATAAGTTAATTGAATAAATATAAATAACATAAATACATCTCTCTATATTAAAATATATTTATGTCAAAAAAATATTCCACCACTACAACTCTTGTAATAGTTGAATCTCCTGCAAAATGTAAGAAAATTGAAGAATATTTAGGTCCTGGTTATAAATGTGTAGCTTCTTATGGACATTTACGTGAGCTATCTTCTCTCAAAAACATAGATATTCAAAATAATTTTAATCCTACATATACAATTATTGATAGTGCAATTAAGAAAAAACAAGTAGAACTTTTAAGAAAGGAAATCAAAAATGCTCACGAAGTTATATTAGCTTGCGATAATGATCGTGAAGGTTCCGCAATTAATTGGCATTTGTGCCAGTTATTTAAATTAGATGTAGAGAAAACAAAGCGTATTACATTCAATGAAGTAACAGAAAGTGCATTACAAAAAGCTATTAAGAATCCTACCACTATAAATATAAATGAAGTTCACGCTCAACAAGCACGTCAGATTTTAGATATATTAGTTGGATTCAAAATATCACCAATGTTATGGAAGTTTATATCAAATGCAAAAGGAAAAGAAAATGCTCTTAGTGCAGGACGTTGTCAAACACCAGCATTAAGACTAATTTATGATAATGAACAAGAGATAAAAGAAGCAGAAGAGAGAAAAGTTTATGCTGTAACAGGTTATTTTACAAATTCGAATATTGCTTTTGATTTAAATCCTGAAGGGAAATATGAGTCAGAAGATGAAATGACAGATTTTCTAGATGGAAGTGCAGATTTCTCTCATATTTATACTTGCTCACAACCAACCAAAGTTTTAAAGAAAGCTCCAGAGCCATTTACGACGTCAAGAATTCAACAAGTTGCAAGCAATGAGTTGCGGTATGCACCAAAAGAAACAATGCGAATTTGCCAACTCCTTTATGAAGGCGGATATATAACATATATGAGAACAGATTCGAAGACATATAGTGGCGACTTTATTGAATCTGTGAAGAATTATATAACACGAACATATGCTCAGGGAGAGAAATATATTAGTGAGAATATTGAGACCATGATTACAGGCGCAGCTAAAGAAACTGTTATAACAAAGAAAATGAAAAAAAATGATAAACCTCCACCACAAGTCAAGGACAGCCTTCGGCAAGAAGCTCACGAAGCTATAAGACCCACAAATATTTCTCTCTATGAGCTTCCTGAAACAATGGATTCAAAAGAAAGAAGAATGTATAAATTAATTTGGGAGAACACTTTGGAAAGCTGTATGACTTCAGCTTCATTTAATTCTGTTACTGCATGTATTTCAGCTTTTCAAACTAATAAGTTTACATATACAAGTGAATTAATTGACTTTCCTGGATGGAAAATAGTAGCAAAAAAGTATTCAACAGAAAATAAAGATTATCAATATTTACAAACCATAAAACAAAACTCATCTATTATTTATAAAAAGATTTGCTCAAAAGTTACTATTAAAGGGTCAAAACAGCATTATACTGAAGCCAGATTAGTTCAACTTTTAGAAGAAAATGGGATAGGAAGACCTTCTACTTTTTCTTCTCTCGTTGATAAAATCCAAGAACGTAATTATGTTAAAAAAGAAGACATAAAAGGTAAGGAAATAGTATGTAAAGATTTTGAATTAGAAAATGATGAAATTTGTGAAATTGAGAATAAGAGAGAATTTGGAAATGAAAAAGGAAAACTTGTACTACAACCATTAGGTAGAGTGGTTATGGAATTTTTAGAAAATCATTTTAACGACCTTTTTAACTATAATTATACAAGCCTTATGGAAGATGCTTTAGATAAAATTGCAAAAGGTGAATTAATATGGTTTGAATTATGTGATAGTTGTAATAAACAAATAGATACTTTAGTTGATGGACTATATGCTAAAGGCATAGAAACAAAAATAGAAATAAAAATAGATGAAAATAACACGTATATGATAGGAAAATATGGACCAGTTATTAAATGCATTGAAGACGTAGGTGGAAAAGAAGAAATAACATTTAAACCAATTAAAAAAGATATTGATACAAAACTTCTTGAAAAAGGCAACTTCAAAGTTGAAGATATAATTGACACAAATAAAACAACTAAAAGCCAATTTATTTTAGGACAACATAATGGAAAGGATGTTATATTAAGAAAAGGCAAATTTGGTCTCTACATATCTTGGGGTGAAAATTCAAAAACACTGAAAGAAATTGGAAATAGACCAATTGAAAATGTAACATTTGATGAAGTAAAAAAATATTTGGAAGAAGGCAGTAATTTAATCAGAGAGATAAACTCAAGCTTGTCTATAAGAAAGGGTCCAAAGGGCGATTATATATTTTACAAGACTTCAAAAATGAAAAAACCAGAATTTAAAGATATAAAAGCATTTGTTTCAGAAACTAGTGAAGACTATAAAATATGTGATATTTATATTTTAAAGTCATGGATATATGAAAAATATAACTTATAAATCTGGATATATTTTATTTTTATAATCTCTTAATATTTGAGGCAATTGTAATGTAAATTCAAGTGTAAAACTGAAATTAAATGTACCAAAATTAACTAATTCTCCATTATGATATCTTAATTTAAAATGAAATTTTCTCATTCTCTCTGCAGGAGGATAATAAAATTTATATGGACCTGAATCTTTGTCAAACCATTGAGAAATAGGTGTTGCAGGAACACAAATTTTAGCAAAAGCAGCATTTGAAACACCATTTGTTTTATTTGTTGTTAGAGTAAAATTGCTAATATTATATGGAGATGTTTCATCTATGCAATTTTGTCCCGTTAGTTCCATATACATGTATGCAGGACCCATCAGATTAATTTTATATGGAGGTTCAATCCAATGAACTACTGAGCCAGTCAAACTTGTGTTTGGTAAAAGCCAGTAACCGTTGTCACCACTTGTTAAAGCATCTCCATAATAAAATCTAGGAACAACAATATTCCCAAAATAAGCTTTTTGCGATTCATTTAAAATATTGAAAGTGTCTATAGAACGTGTATTATTTCTGTCAAAACCAAGATAAGAAGGCAATCCCCAATTTGCATAATCAGGAAGAATTGTAGTAACTGGATTACAATTTGAATTTTTATTACATGTTGAATTAATAAATTGTGTTTCATTTGTCAATAAAAAACCATCAGTTGTATTTCCAAACCATATTTTATGTCCTACTGAATTGTATACCATAATAAAATTGGTGTAACCTCCAGCTGTATTAAAAAGGTCTAAAGCTTGTTGGTATTCTTGTTGTTCTACAGGTGTTAAAGCTGGATTTACTAATTGATTGTTAAAATATTCAATAATGAAATTTGTTACAACAGTATTAAATTTATTAGTTAGTTCAGTTGCCATTTGTATAGGATTATAAAATCCATCTTCAATTTCAATTTCAAACTCATTGTTAATATTATAATATAAACATTCAAATATTTTTTCGATAAGAAAATTTCCTACATTATTAATATTTGGGTCATAAGGTTTATCAATTTTAAAAGTCATCTTTGTATTTGAAAAAAAACCAGAAAAAGTATTATAATTGCAAGGAAATGCCCAATCGAATAATCTTAATGATGCAACATTTAGTAAATCTTCAGGTAATTCGATTTCAAAAAAACTAGAACTAGGATATCTTAACATATCTCTATCTTCAGAATGAATTGAAACATATTTTTTATAATATATATATTCTTGAGAATTTGGTATTAAAGGATGAGATGTATTAGTATTATAATTTTTAGAATTAATAAATTGTTGTTGTCCAGAACTATTATTAGAAGAAAACCCTGTAAATGACATTATTATATTATATTATAATAATTTTTTTATATAATAAAAAAACAATAGAATATATATTATAAATGGCTTTGGCATCAACAGTTGCAAATTATGGTGGTAGAGTACAACCACAAGGAAATATAAAACAATTTGTTGTAGGATTAGGTCAAGACCTACATTGGACTTACCAAATTCAATCAACTAATAATTTAAAAGTTCAAACAACATCAGACCAATCAACTCCTGTATATTTTAACTCAGATTTATATGTAGGAGGAAATATATATAATACATCTGATGCTAATGTAAAAAATAATATTGTATCAATATCAAAAAATAAAACAACAAATGTATTAAATTTAAATCCAGTTGAATTTAATTATAAGTCTGACATACATACTCCAAAAAGAGTTCATTATGGTTTTATAGCTCAAGATATAGAAAAAGTATACCCAGAATTGGTAAAACCTTGTGTTTTAGGCTATAAAAATGTAAATTATATTGAATTAATACCATTACTTTTATCAAAAATGAAAGAAATGCAGAATGAAATAGACGAATTAAAACAAAAAACTCAAGAATTAAGAGATGATATTAGATAAAATTATTATCATATATTAATATAAATGAAAGATTGGTATTCAGGTATATATAAAGGTTTAATTTGTGCGTGTGTAGTAGCATTTCTTGTTGGATTTTTTTCAAATGGAAATGTTTCAATGGATTCATATATTACTGGTTATTCTGTATTAATTTTAGCTATTATGATGATATTAATGATATTATTTAATAATATATTAAGAGTAACACAAGGTCAGTCAACATTTGAATTAATATCAACAATTATGTTATCTTCAGGTCCATTTTTATTAATGTTAGGAGTTATAGGATTTGTTTTATATTTATTAATAACATATAAAAATAACATTGTTGCAAGTCATGTGTCACCTAGTTATTATTCTTTTAGCAATATTACAGCTATATTGCTTTTAATTCAATTATTTATCGTTTATACAAATATATCTACTCCAAAATTTGAAGAAACTGGTAAAATGTCTAAACTAACTTCGAGTATAGTCTTATTATTAGGAGTTTTAACAGCTATATCATCAATAATTATGTTTACTATTCTTAAATATTTTACAACGGATGGCTTTAAAAATATTAATTAATTTTAATAAATTTATAAGTTAATCCATATTTATCTTCTGTCTCCCAAATTCCAGATATTTTAAGAATAAATGAACATATAGTTTTATTTCCAATATCTGTAAATATTTTAAGATTTCCATTTCTAAGTTGCTCATAAATTTTATATTGTGGTAATTTATTTATATTTTCATATTTTTTTAAAATATTCTCCTCTATAATTTTTAGATTATTAATTATATCAATGTGTGTATTTACATTAAAACAACATCTATATTTTGTGTAATATTTTTCACAAGATATGTCATTAAATGTAATAAGCAAATAAATTCCATTCAATACAACGTTATGTGTTGAATAAAGTATACGAATAAAATTTCCTTCATTCATTACATTATTTTTTGTTGGTTCACAAAAAAATATATTATTGTCGTCATATTGTTCTATTTTTTTTACAATATTCATAATAGCTAATATATATCTTATAATGTTTTTAAGTTATATATTTACACGATTCTAAAATATTTTTTTTATAAAAAATTGTTTATATATTTGGTTTATAATTTAAATAAAGAATATTTATTATAAATAGTAATGAAGTTTTATGAAACACATTTTGAAGAATATATAAATGAAAATAATAGAGGGAGTTTACATCCAAAACTAAATAAAATATATGCTAATTTCCCTAAGACATTACATGAATTAAAAAACTTAATTTTTTTCGGACCAAATGGTACAGGAAAATATACTCAAATGTTAAAATCTATAAAAAAATATAGTCCAACAGAATTAAAATATGAAAAAAAAATTAGTTTAACATATAATAAGCAACAATATTTTTTTAAAATTAGTGATATACACTATGAAGTAGACATGTCTCTCTTAGGTTGCAATTCAAAACTACTTTGGCATGAAATTTATCAACAAATTATAGATATTTTATCAGCTAAAACGGATAAGTCTGGCATTATTGTTTGCAAATATTTTCAAGATATACATAGCGAATTATTAGAGAATTTTTATAGCTATATGCAGAAAAATAATGACATATCAATCAACTTAAAATTTATAATTATTACAGAAGAATTAAGTTTTATACCTGATAATATATTAAATTGTTGTGAAATAATTAACATAAGTAGGCCTACAAAGACATCATATGTTAAATGTGTTAAGACAAAATTACCAGCAAAATTAAAACCAGAAAATATTACAAATATTAAGATACTTCACATATATAATGAAGACTTAATGTTACAATATAAAATAATTTGTAATAAAATTATACACAATTTAATAAACATTAATGAACTTCAATTTCTTAAATTTAGAGATATATTGTATGACATTTTTATTTATAATTTAGATATAAGCGATTGTATTTGGTATATTCTCTCTTCACTTGTTGAACAAAAGAAAATTAAAAAGGAACATTTGTCAAATATCTTAATTAAAACGTATTGTTTTTTCCAATATTACAATAATAATTACAGACCTATATACCATGTTGAAAATTATCTATTATATTTAGCTAAGTTGATTCATGGTTTTTAGGGTCTCCAAGACCATCTATAGTTAGAAGAAGTTATAATATTTCTATTATAAAATTGATAACCTCTTAAATATGAACTCATAGGTGATGGTATAGTATTATTTGCTTGAGCAACAAAATAAAAGTTATTATAATTATTAGGAACACCTCTTCTGTAAGTAATAGCACTGGTATGAATAGCCATTTATATATTAGATAAATATAAAATTTAATTAATATATTTTTAATACTTAAAGTTTATAATTTATTATTTTTATGAATTATAAAGACGCATTTGAAATATTAGAAATAGATTTATGTCATGTCAGTTACAATGATATTTCATTAGAATACTTAAAGAAACAATATAGAAGATTAGCTTTAAAAAATCATCCAGATAAAAATGGTAACACTCCTGAATCAAACGAGAAGTTTCAAAAAATAAATGAAGCTTATCATTACTTGAAGAGAGAAATAAAGCATTTTAATCCTGAAGATTTAGAAGAAGAAAGTAATAATTCTGAAGAAGATACACAAGATTCTTCTCTCTACTTTAATATTCTAAGAAGCTTTATGAAAACAGTTTTTGAAGGAAAGTATAACGATATACTGTCTAAAATAGTTAATGATATAATGACAACTGGTAAAAAAATATCAGTCAAATTATTTGATGACTTAGATAAAGATACTGCATTGAATATTTATACTTTTCTCTCTAATAATCGTTCTATACTTCATTTAAACCAAGAGATTCTTGATAATATTAGAGATCTTGTTGTTAAAAAGTACGACAACGTTGAAGTATATAAATTAAATCCAAGCATAATTGATTTATTAAACAATAATTTATATAAATTATATGTAAATGATGAATTATTTTTGGTACCATTATGGCATAATGAGTCATATTTTGATGGTTCTGGATGTGAAATAATGGTTATATGTGAACCAGAGCTTCCAAATGGTATAACTATTGATGATGACAATAATATTTGTATTGAAACAGAGTTATCTATATATCACCAATTACCAGATGATATAATGAGTGATGGCTTTATCGGAATAGAAATAGGAGGAAAGGATTTTACTATTCCTCTCTCTAATTTGTATATGAAGAGAGAACAATATTATAGAATTAAAAATGAAGGTTTAGTTAAGATTAAAAAAGATATATATGATGTTTCAGAGAAAACTGATATTATAGTTAAAATAAATCTAATTTAAGGTGGAGATGGTGGTAAAATTAATTCAATATCTCTAGATTCAATAATTTCATAATATTTTATAATCATATTTTTAACAATTTCTAGAGTTTTTTCGTAATATAATATGCTTGATGCTTCAAATCCGTTAAACGGAGGTCCATATTCTATTTCTCTCTGAATATAAATTTTATATACATTTTCAATATCATTTAAACTTATTTTGTCATCATATTTCATTTCAATTTGACCTCCTAAATAAAATATATTTTTATCTAATCTAAACCTCATTTCTGCAATAATTTTTTCATAAATTTTAAATACTTCTTTCTCTCTATCATTAATTGGTTGAAACGAAAATAAAGTTCTTAATGTTAGTGGTATCTCCATAATAAGGTTAATTATACTTATGATTTTAAATATATTTAACAATCAATTTTTATTTTATAAGTTTTGAATTATCTACAATAAATATGTCTAAGTACATTTGTGAAATTTCCTTAGTTACATTCACATATTTATCACGCTGTTTAATATAAGATGATATAGTATGCGTCATATGTGTTGGTTTATTAATTTTATAAAAATTGTAAGTAATACCGTTTCGTCTATTCATATAATAATATATGTATATAAATTATTATATTTAAATAAGTATTTTAAATGATAAATGATAATAAAAAAAATATTTTTATAAATTTCTAATTTTTTTATGATTTTATATATTTTTTATGATTTTATAATTTACTCCTTCTTCTTAGCAACAACACGCTTCTTCTTTTCAGGCTCAGCTGCAGGCTCAACAACTACAGTTTCAACAACTACAGGTTCAACAACTACAGGTGTAGGAGCAGGAGGAGGCAATTCAAACTCTTCATCATCTGAATCCTCAACAATAGTAGTTGAGACAGCTCCTTCAGGGTCAATATCATCTTCAGGAGGAGGAAGAGTTCTTAACTTCTCAACTTCAGAAGCCTTAGGTCTCAAGAAACAAGTTCCTTCAACAATTGAAGAAGTCTTTGGCTTTTGAACAATAGCTTGCTTCAAATTCCAAGTAACAGAAACCTTTCCATTAACAAACCACAAACCACCACATTGAATCAAACAAATTACATGAGTCTTAGGCTTCAAGAAGTCAAGAGGATTTACATGTGAAGGACTCTTTCCCTTCAAGAATAAAGGATTACCTTCTTCATCATAAATCTCAGATTGCCAAACTCCCTTCCAACAAGGAATCTTAACAGTAAGAGTAGGAGGCTTACTCAAATCAGGTTCAATACTTCCCTTCTCCTTCTTAGGATGTCTGAGCATAACATTAAATTTCTCTTCCATAACATCAGCACTCTTAATTTCCTTTCCAAACCATTCCTTAGAATAAGTCAATGCATCAGTCTTAATCTTAGACTCCAAAGCACGCATAGAAGTCAAGAAAGCCTCAGCATCAGCATTACTATAATCTCTACTAGGAAATTGAAGAGACATAGTAAACTTTCCAGTAGGATTCTTGGCTTGGTCCATACCTTCTTGAGCTCCCCAAGTAAGCATTAAAGGTGTTGACAAAGTAAGAGATTCCTTAAAATTCTTATTATATAAATTAACAACCTTTCCTCCAGTAGGGTTTGCCTTAGGAGCAGAGTATGAGAATACACTGGTATCAATATTAGTTCCGTCGATGATTGCGCTAGACATTTGTATTAGTATACATTACATTATTTAGTTATCTTTAAATCAATTTTTTTTTTAAATATAAATGATATTATGGTCTGGTGCCTTTTTTTAAGCTTATGATGTATGGTAAGCATTTAAATTTTAAATAATATATAAAAAGAGTTCAAAAAGAAAATTATATATAAATAATATATGAACACTTCTTTTAAAAAAAATAAAAGCAATGAAAGCCTAATAGACGAATATATGACTTCTATTACGACTAACTGTGAAAACAAAATGCCAATAATTAAGAAACTTTCTAAAATAACAGATGATAATATAAGTATTCCAACTATAAATAATTGTAATGATATTATCAAGCATAATTATAATTTATCTCATTTAAAAAATATAGCAAAAAAATATAAATTAAAAATAAGTGGAAATAAAAATCAGTTGATATCACGTATATATAATTTCTTATATTTTTCATTTTTTATAGTTAAAATACAAAAAAATTTTAGAGGGATGTTAGTAAAAAAATATAATATGCTGCATGGTCCGGGATCTTTAAATAGAAAAATATGTACAAACTCAGATGATTTTGTAACAATGGAACCATTAGAAGAAATAAGCTTTCATCAATTTTATAGTTATAAAGATAATGATGGGTTTATTTATGGGTTTGATATAAATTCACTTTATAATTTATTTTTAAAATCAAAAAATATTGATTCTTTTTTAAATCCATATAATAGAAATTTAATACCAATATCAATTGTAAATTCTATAAAGTCAATTGTTCGCTTAAGTAAATTATTAAAAATAACTCTAAACCTTCATTTTGAAGATGATATGAAAAATGTTTCAAGTGAAAAAGCAATTGAATTAAGAGCATTAAGCTTATTTCAAACAATTGACTCTTTAGGAAATTATTCAGACCCTCAATGGTTTCTCTCTTTGAATAGAACTCAATTAATAAAATTTGTTAGAGAATTATGTGATATTTGGAACTATAGGTCTCAATTAACAAATGAAATAAAACGAAATATTTGTCCTCCAACTGGAGATCCATTTAGAAACCTTAGCATGCCTTATGTTCACACAGAGCAAAATATGTCTAATGTTAAAAAGGTTATTTTAGAAGTTTTAGAAAAATTAGTAAATAGCGGAGTAGACAGAGATAGTAAAGCTTTAGGAGCTTATTATGTACTAGGTAGTTTAACTTTAGTTAATGATAATGCTGCTACATCGCTTCCTTGGCTTTTTCAGAGTTTTGGATACTTTTAATTTTATGTAGTGAACAACTTAATTAAAATTAAAAACACTTATAATCATAGTATCGTAACAATATATATTATTGTCTTAAAAACTACTTAAAAAGTAATCATTACTATATACTATAATAAGATGACTAAGAAAACCACTTCTAAGACCACTACTGAGACTGAACAAGTCGCTACTCCTGTTATTGTTGAATCTGCTGCTCCTGCAGTAGAGAAGAAATCAAGAAAGCCCAAGGCTGTTAAGGCTGCCGCTGCTGTTGAGTCTTCTTCCCCTGTTGTTGAGTCTGCTGAGCCTGTTGTTGTTGCTGTTGCTGATGTTGAGGCTCCTCTTGCTGAGCAATCTGTTGAGTTCCTTGCCAAGCTCCAACAGCTTGGTGTCCTTATTTCCTCATTGAAGGCTGAATATAGAACTCTTGAGAAGAAATGGACTCGTGAGGTTAAGACTGCCCAAAAGCAATCCTCCAAGCGCAAGCGCAAGGCTGGTAACCGTGCTCCTTCTGGTTTCGTTAAGCCTACCAAGATTTCTGATGAGCTCGCTTCTTTCCTCGGAAAGGAGAAGGGAACTGAGATGGCTCGTACTGATGTTACTCGTGAGATTAACACCTATATCCGTGCCCACAAGCTCCAAGATAAGGATAATGGTCGCAAGATTAATCCTGATAGTAAGCTTGCCACTCTTCTTAAGCTCAAGAAGACTGATGAGCTCACCTACTTTAACCTCCAAAAGTATATGTCTCCTCACTTCGCTAAGGCTATCAAGGTTGAGGCTGTTGTTGTTGCAACTGCTTAAAAATAAAAAGTATATATTATTAAAAATATAAAAATAAAAATAAAAAATTATATGGTCCTTTTGGACTACATAATTTAAAGTTATTATATTTGAAATACTTATTATAATTATATATATTATAATGAGTTTAGAGCTATCTATTTACAAACAAAATAGAATTAAAGAGTTTCAAAATATTTATAACATTAATACAAGTCGTTTATATTCTAATGTAGTAATAAACATTAGAAATATTCAAAATTCTAGACTAAATGTTAAAACAAAAAAAATGCAACTAATAAATTTAATTAATCAATACAATAACAATGTTAATTCATTAAAAACTGTATTTGATAAAAGTATATTAAGCATTAATACTTATGTTCCTAAATCAGTAACAATTAATAAAAATAAAAATGCTCTATTAATAGGTATTAATTATACAGGAACCCAAAATCAGTTATATGGTTGCATTAATGATGTTAATTCTATTAAAGAGAGAATAACATTAAATGGATTTAATAATATTACAGTTATGACTGATTTGACTTCAAAAAAAGCTACAAGAGATAATATTTTAAATGAATTTAAAACTCTTTTAGTTAATTCTCAAGAAGGAGATTTGTTATTTTTATTATATAGTGGACATGGTTCATATGCTTTAGATAAAAATAATGATGAAACAACTGGTTATGACCAATTAATCGTTCCTTGTGATTTTAAAACGATTCTAGACGACGAACTTAAAACAATAATTCAACAAAATTTAAAAAAAAATGTAACTTTATTTGCTATGTTTGATAGTTGTTTTAGTGGTTCTGTTTTAGATTTAAAGTACCAATATATGGATAGCCTAAATTATGATAATTTTACAGAAAATGGTAAGGAATTAGAAACAACAGGTGATGTATTTATGATAAGCGGTTGTAGTGATTATCAAACTAGCGCTGATACTTTTATTAATAATAAAGCTAATGGTGCTATGACTTGGTCTTTATTAGAAGCTTTAAAACAAAAACCAAATTGTAATTGGAGAGAGCTTGTAAAATCAATGCGTGATTTATTAAAAAAATCACAATATGAACAAATACCACAATTTTCATCAGGAACTTTTGAAAATATCGATGCTTCAGTATTTATTTAAAATTAACTTCTATTAGCTACTGTCTCAAAATCATCAATGCTATCATCATCTGATTCATACTCACGTAAAGCCTTTTGTAACTCATCATAAGTTATATGGGTTTGATATTTCAAAACTATTGGAGCTGTTATACCAATATCGTCATCATTTAATTGATATTTAACATTTAAAATATACTTGACTGCAAAGTTCACATCTATTTTTTGTGTTTTAAGTATATCAATTAATTTTACTGCATAAATATTATCTTTTAATATTTTTCTATCATATTTATTATTATATAAATCTATCATTATATAATATATCATTACTTTTTTAAGCAAAAAAAAATATTTTTATTATTACATAGGAAAGATGAACCCATCTGTTTTTAAAATATCAATAATTTGATTTTTAACTATAGGTCCATTTATAATCTTAATTTGTTTAAATATATCAATATTTACATGATTTTTACTTAAATCAAACATATCATAAATTTTTATTAATAATTCATAATCTTGTATATAATCTGTTTTTTCAATTAACCAATTATAAAAGTCTAAATTTTGTTTTTCTTTATGATATTTTTTAAAATGTTTTAAAGTTGTGTAAAGAGTTGGTGAGTGTTTATCTTCATTATTTATACTGTTATAATCAGTTCCGGACAATATGCAAATTTCTCGCAATTCCTTTTGAGTAATTCCTAAATTTTCAAGTATATTTTTAATATCATACAAAACAGCTGTGTGATTTAACAAACTAAGATATCTTATAACTCTTGGGCATCCATAAACAAACATATCCATATCTTCACTTAAACAAGCCCACACTTTTTCTTTAATTGTTAACATAGCACATAACTCATCTGCTTCACCTGGTGCATCATAATATGTTGCACCATATGCTCTAATTAACCTCTTAATATTTTCAATATCATTTTTGCTAATATTTACAAATTTTCTTTTTAAAATATCCATATTTGAAATGAGATCTTGTTTTTCAGACTCATCCATATTATAATTATTTTTAAGAATGTTTTTAATTTTATTATATTCTTCTTCGGCTTCCTTCTTATCTTCACGACGCTTAATTAACAGTTGTTTTTTTTCTGGAGGAGGCTTTCCATCAAATATAAATATTGGTATTATATTATAATGTCTAAATACAGATAACATCAAATACATATTTTCAATTAAATTATCATCTGATGCATATCTGTACATATATATGCTTATATCTACTGCTATTTTTTTTCCAGATAATTCAGCAATTTTTACAAACTTCATAGAAGTAGATGTGTTTTCTTTTAAAAATCTATTTAAATGTTTAATACCCATTTTGCGTTATAAGTTATATTGTATGATTTATTTAATATATAAATAAAAATTTCAATTTTATTTTAAATTAAATTAAAAATATTTAATATTAAATTATTTATTAAATATTTTTTAATCTTTAAAATTTTAAACTATTACTTTATTTTATTAATTTATTACATTTTATATATTTTTAGCTCTTCCGAAAGTAACAACTGGTCTTTCATTGAGATTATCCAAACTAGTTGGATTTGATTGGTCAACGTTATTTAATATAACACATCCAGTTGAAACAGTATTAACTCTTATTATTCCATCGTGATCAATGTCAGCTAATAGGAAACCAAACTTATCTTTAACTTGAAGAGCCTTTGTTCTTGTGACAATGTTAAATTTAGCATGACCTAAATTGTTTGGTGGAGACATAAATTTGGGAAGTGTTTTTTGGATACAGTCGAGATTAAATGAAGAGAATGTAAATCTAACTGGTTTAGTGAATAATACATCATCTTGCCAAGTGGCACTTTCAATTGCTGATTTTGGAATTAAATCAATCAAGTCATCTAATGTTTGGATAACAGTTTGGTTTAATGTTCTTTGTGGTAAGGGAAAAACCTTTTTATATCTGCAATTAAATATAGCATTTATAACAGTCTTTTCTGATAATGTAGAATTATTCCAATCAACTGCTGTTGACATAGGGATATATTTATATAAGACAATCTTTGTCGCACCATTAGTTATGTCTTTCTGTATTGATCTTGTGTACATATTCAATATTGTTCCTGGACCAGTAGGTAAGTCAAGTTTAATAATTGGTGATGTAACTAAACCTAAAAAGAAGAATGGGATGGTAAATGTGACGTTTGTGATATTACTTATTCCAAAGACAGTATTACTTAATACTGAAAAAGGTGGAATTCCTGATTGTAAAAATGAAACTTTAGCACCTGTTCCTGATGATAAACTATCCGACAATCTTAACGGTGTGCGTCCTCCAGATGCATTTACATTGGTATCTAATGATAAAAGACCAGAAGCAAAACCATTATATAATGTGGTTAGTAATGTTGGACTAATTTCTGATTTTAATTTTAAAAATAAATTTATAATTATATTACTTCCAGTTATATTGAATTTACGAATTGATGAATTTGGAGATAAAACAAAGCCAGAAGCGACTCTTGGATTTTTATGGTAAAACATAACATCATTTGTTTCAGAATTATTGTTTGTAATTGTAACTGATGTATCGTCGATGTTCGTCCAAACGCGTGAAGCCTGAAAAGGATTGTATTTAGGTCCTGAGTCGCTTGGTAATTTATCAGTAACAGGTAAACAAAATTGTTTATTTACTGGTGAACTATCAATTGGAAGTGATGCAGGACAACCTGAATAAGGTATAATATTAAATCTATGCATAGGAGCATGAAGAACAAAGAATGTAACAGCTTCAATATAATTACTATTTGGAATTCTCTTAATTGTATAACCTGGAACACCTGATAAACCAACTAAATTAGGTCTATATGAGCCTGAACCTTTAATTTCTCCCCAATTAGTTGGTGATGTGTGGACTAATGGATCTACTTGGCCTCTCAAAACAGGGTTACCGAGATAATTATTATGTTTATAAATTACCATATCACCAGCAGTCAAAGATAAAGTGTATATCATATTACTATCAGACTTAAGTTTTGTTGAATATAAATTTAAATTTCCTCCAGTGGTATTGTAATTTACACCACTAAAATTATACAATAAATAGTCTTTTAATGTTTTATTATTAGTAACTGGATAAATTGGAGTTCCTAAGGTATTATTTGGATTAGAAATAGTAATTTGAATAGAATCTCCTTTTGTGTGAATAGTATAAACAGGTGTATCGGTACCACTTAACATAGAATATTCTGGTAACAAAAGTAATCCAATATCAGTAAATGCTGTTTGTACTAAAACTATATTTCCATTAACATCTCTAGGTTTCATATTATCAACAAAATTTGCTGAATAAAGAGAACTATCCAATGTGTCACCTTTATTATAACCTGGAGGAACGCTTCTATGAAAACATTCAATATCGCGCTGCTCATATGATATTGCTGTATTAGTAGATGATTTCTCCCATTTAACTGTCGCCTTTGTTACTCCTCTGGCAACTGTATATATTTGATTAATATCTTGTGCTCCAAGATAACCTCTGTAATATTTAAGTATCAAGCTTTTGGAATAAGTACTAAAATTTCGATGAGCTCTAAAATTTAATCCATTTTCAGATATTTCTATCGCAGTAGTGTCTGTAGAAGCACCAGTCCATGTAATTCTATTTAATGGTAGAGTGACATTACCAGTCAAATTTACACCAATCATATCAGATAATAATGAAAATTTAATTAAATTTCCACAAGTTTCACTATTTCCTAAATTTAATGAACTTCTTATTAATTGTACACCACTTATAATTTCAAAACTGTTTGTGCGACCTTGACTATCACTATAATTAGTTGACATAAATCTTTCTGTTGAAGCTGCAGTAGCTAAATTATTTCCAATAGTTTTTACAATTCTCCAAGTATCTATGGAAGGTGATCTTGCAATGTAAATAGGCGTTCCAATTGCGGTATTGTTTGATATTGTTACTGTGTGAACAATAGAATTATCAGATACTTTGATTATTCTTAAAACAGTACTTGAATCAACTGTTGATGTGTAACTAACTTGTAATTTATATGTTGCTGTGTTCCATTTACTTTGAATAGAGCTAAAACCGTTTGATGGTGAAATAAAAAGTTCGTTGTTTTCATTTGGTAAGCTTCTTCCAATTGATGAATTGCTTCCAGTTTGCAAAACAGATGATTCCCATGAATATAAATTAAAACTATAAGTATTATAGTCATTATTCAAATCTATATAATATCCGACTTGGTCGTTGTATATAACAGGAATCTCTTGAGCTTGGTTGTTCATATATTGATATTGAATAAAAATAGAAATATCTGTATTATTTAAACTTGAGTCATACGTATTCAATAAATTAAATAATGTTGGAGCCTTTGAATAAAATGATGATATGTAAATACTTTCTGACATAGGAGACCAAACTCCCGCACCATTCTGTATTTTTATTTGAGCAGTTAATTCTTTAACATCATTATATTGAATTTGTGATGAAACAGATAAAGCAGTTGTAGAAGTAACGTGTTCACTAATTTTTGTAAAATCTATACCTAAACTTGAAACAGCAAATGATAATAATCCAGATGGATAAATTTCACCACTTATTACATCTGTTCCGATATAATATACTGAAGTTACTTGATACATAGGAGATGTTGCAGTCAATGTTGAATATGAACGTAAACCCAAATTAAATTTAATTTGAAAATTTTTAACTGAAGTATATTGAGTTATTTGAACGTTTTTTCCTGATAAATAACCAATTAAATTATATGAAGTATCAGGAATAATTATGTTAGTTACAGATGAACTTGCGTTAACTCTTGTTATTTGTTGTTGAGGAATCTTAAGAATATTGGAAGTTCCCCATGTAATTTCAACACGGTCGCTAAAATCTGAAGCCAAATTTGATGTTATGTTACTAGAAATACCAGGATTAAATTTAACTGTAAAGGGAAGCGCACCACCTGAACTATCAACAAGGTTATACATTTGAGCAGGATCAGGGAAATAACTAGAATTTTCTGGAGAAAAAGCAACAGTAGAAGTTGCTTCTAATAATCCACCATTTGAAGAAGATAATTGCCATCCGTTAAAACTAAAATCGTTATAAAATGACAAGTCGGAAACAGATCTTAAGCCAATAACTGCTTTTGCACTGAAAGAACCCTGTGACAATGGGACTAAAATATTTTGCATAAATGCATTTGAAAGAATACTTGGGACAGCATTTCCTGATGAATCTTTTAATGCCTCAACTCCATCAAGACGTATTTTAGGAACAATTTTCCATACCTCATTAGTATTTGTATTAGCATTTGTTGAACTCATTTGCCATTCAGAACGATCAAAATAAGAATTTGCTACAACATTATCAGCAATTAAATTAAGAGTTGAAGTATTGTTACTAATAAAATTAAAACTTGTATCATTAATAGGGTTCTTAAAAACTAATTGAGCTTTATAATCAACATAATGATTTACTTTATCATCATTTGAAATAAATGATGGGTATTCACCTTCGTAAGATATTTCTGGTAACAAACCATTTGTTGTATTTGATATAGGCGTTGTTCTAGTTAATGTAGTACCTTTATTAAGAATTATTTGACCATTTTTATTATAAAAATCCTTCATTAATTTTTCTCTTCCTGTATCTAACATGAATGAAGTATTACTAATGTTTGTTTGAATTCCATTTGATGAACTATCTATAGCTACTGTAGCAGGTTGAAATGTTAATGTTCCAGTTCCAGTTGCAAAGTTCTTTATAAAATAAGGATTTTCTGCTAAATATCTGTTATCAAGTTCCATTAAATCGTTTGTTTTAACATCTGTATCTTCATTGAAACCAATTCCTGATTTATCGTCAGCGTTTTTGGTAACTTCAACCTTAAATTGATATTCAGGCAAAATAATTTCTCGAGTTCTGTTAAACATACTTCTAAATTGAGGAGGTGTTAAAGGGTCAACAGGTAAGCGTGTTAAATCTGTATTACTATTACCTAATGTATTTTTTGTATGAATTGGTATAATATTTACTGATGAATCCTGAACCAATACATTATCTTTATAGACTTCAATATTTGTAGAATCTGGGAGTTGTTGTATTCTATAAGTTCCACAATCATTAATTCCAACACCAGTTGGAACAATTGGATCAATTGCAATATTATTTGGTTCAGTCTTATTTAAATCAGGCAAATTATTAACACTTCTTGTTCCATCAGATGAATTTAATGAAAAATATTTGTCTTTTGTCATACCCATCGAATTTGTTGTATTGAATGAAGTTTCCTCTTGAACATACATTTTATTTAATCCGCTAATGTTTCCATATTTTGAATTAAATATTTTATGCATTTCTTTTTGTTCACCACCGTTTGCGAATGTAGCTTCAAACGCATTATCTAATGATGAATTTTCAAAAAGAAATGGACCATCATTTGGTGTACTGGTTATTTGTAAATGTGAATCATAAATAGAATTTGTTGGCTCATCAACTGTAAAATTTTTATTGTGAACACAAGTACTAATGCCGAAATTTAATGTTTGTAAATCATTAGTTGTTACAGAGGTTTGGTTATGGTAAGTACTAACAACAATTGAACCGTCATGTAATCCAGGAGTTGTTGAAATGTCGCAACTATCTAATTCGAGACAATCAAAATTGTTGGCTGTGCATCCGAATCCAGTAGTACTATTAATATAATCTGGACCCGTAATGCGACGAATCACATTTTGTGCGGCATCATCACGAATTAGATGATACATAGATTCATTTTCAAGCTGCGCGTTAGCAAGAGTGCTTGACCCAGATGTTGATGCAATCAATGATGTTGCATAATCTTTCGGAAGGGATGAAAGTTCTGAACTTAGCATTATACAATTTAAAAATAAAATAAATTTTAAAAATAAAATGTTTCTAAATCAATTATTACATTTATTTATCATTAATTTTAAAATTAATGATAAATAAATGTAATACTTTACCTTATAAAGTTATATTATTCAATATTATATTCCTAAAGTAATAAAATAATATATATATTAATTTTATATATTATTTATTTTTTATTTTAATTTATTTAACTGACTCTTTATACGAGTAAATTTTATTTTTATTTTTAAAGTTCAATGTTATTTTTTAATAATTTAAATTTTTTTTTCTAATTCCTCAATACGTTCAACTAAATTTTTAATTACCTTATGATAATAAGGTATAAATCCATTATAATTAACGACAAATTTAGAACCAGCTGGACTTACGAAGTTATCAGAATCAACAGTCTCTTCTAAATCATGTTCAGATATCATAGATACTAAATGGTTTGGACCTTTATTCTTCAATATATCTTGAGCGATAAATCCAGAAGTTTGTTGTTTACTATCCTTCCAATCAAATGTGACTGGTTTAATATTTTTAATTAAATTAATTGCTTCGGTAATATCTATTTCATCAACATTTTCTTTTAATCTTAAATCTGAAAATGCATGAAATTCGGGACAACCAATCACCCCCGCTGCAACAATACTATATGAACTAGCAGTGTTGTTGGATGGTCCATATGTAGTAAGTGTAGGACTAACACCTCCTCCAAACCTATTATAAGCGTTTGCAGTAGAAGAAATAGATTTTCCAATTGTAAGGAAACCAGGCGCTGTACCATTATTTGTAAAAACATTAGAGCCATTATAAGTGTTACCGTAATTACCCATAATAATTGAACCATTAGTATTTGTGCCAATAAAAATATTTTGAGAAGCATCAATTGCTGTATTTCCTTGACTAGAGTCTATAGACATATCCTTATTAGCCGATATTGACATATACTCACTAGAGTCTATAGATATATCCCTACCAGCCGATATTGATATATTTTGACTAGCGTCTATAGACATAACCCTACTAGCAGTTATTGACATATCATAACCACAAGATAATGTCATATTACTGCTAGAATCTGTACAAAATATGGAAAGATTATTTTTTGAAGATAATCCATTTGTATCTAAACGAAGATTTGCAACATTTTCATTATTAGTAACAGTATTACTAGCATCTCTTATACAAAATTCATTAGACCAAATTTCTCCACGTATACTATCTAACATTGCCATGGACTTTTTACCTAAAGGATCATAAAACCTCACTCCATTACTTTTAATATCCATACCACATTTGTTCCATGATGGGTTAGTTGATTTTGATTCAACATTATTTCCAATAATTCCAACAAAAGTTGGGTCATAATTATTAGTGGAATCATTACCACCAAACAATCCAAATTCATTTCCATTATCATTTGTAACTCCAGAAGGAACCACATGTCTAAATTGTTTTATACCAGTTATAATTTCATTATTATTTATATGAACAGTATTAATATCATCAGCATATAAAAGTTCAAATGAAGCATCTACCAATGCTTTATTAGCTTTTGAATTAAGTAAATTATTTACAAGTGCAAATGAAGCATCTAGCAATGTTTTATCAGATATTAAATTATATACAAGTGCAAATGAAGCATCTACCAATGTTTTAGTAGCTTTTAAATTAAGTGAAGCATCTGTATTTGCAATAGTAGTTAAAATAAGCTGTAATGTTGTTACATCTTTATCATCATTGCTTTTTAAAGCAGTAGTTATTTCTTTTAATGTATTCAAAGCATCTGGTGCGTCAGCGATAAGAGCAGTAATTGCATCATAAACGTACTCAGTTGTAGCAAGTTGAGTAGTATGTACAGTTTGTGATGCGGTGACTGCTCTAGGTTCTCCAGTAAAAGTAGGGCTAGCTATATTAGCCTTAAGATTTGACTGTGACTCTGCAAGATTTGCATGAACGTAAGCAGTTGTTGCGATTCTGTCACTATTATTTGACACATCTGGTGTTGGAGCTTTAGGTTCTCCAGTAAAAGTAGGACTAATTAAAAGAGCATATTCGGAAATTAATCCAAGTGTGGAAGGTGCGACAGGTACAATGGGAACTCCAGTAATATTCTGTGAAGAAATATTTAGTTCTCCATTTGACGTAGTAGTAAATATCAGATTATTAAAACCACTCATTATATATTTTATATACAAAATAATTTACAAAAAATTATTAATTAAATGTAATTTTATACATCAATCAAATATATGATTGGTTTATTTTGTAAAATACTTTTAATAATTACATTTATTACTAAATATAAAAAAAAATGAAATGGTTTTTATCTCTAAATCAATATTATATTATACTATTGAGATGAAAACAAGAAGTCAAATTAAATATGAAAATTCGGGAATATATGAAGTCAGTATTGACTTCGATGGAGCAAGCGAAGCCTGGAAGGCAAATAAAAGAAGTATAAACAATGGAAGTTATAGATATGTGTGTGCAAAAAAAGGAATATGTAATAACATGTGCATTGCAAAGTGTTTACCTGGAGAAATTTATTGCAGAACACATTTAAAAATGTTTCAAGATGGGAAATTTTAACCGAGTTCGCAAATACTCATACGTAAATTTGATAAAATATAGTTTAAATTTGGTTTCTTCCTTTTTTTATTTATATCTTTTAAAAAACTTTGTGTATCAACAATACCATTTAGCATACTAGAAGTTTTATAGTTCTTCTCTATAAATTTGCAAAATTCCTTTTGATTTGAAGGTGTTTTATTGAACTGTAAGAGAGAAAAATTATTACTCTTACACCAAGAAAGATAACCTTGATAATTATTAATAAGGATAGTTTTTATTATATAATAAGACAATACATTTGTTTTTTCTTTATATAAATTCACTCTAAGAATATGGCTTTGTTCTGTTGTTGAATATAAATCTTTATATGTTAAACCCATAAAGTTTAGGGTTTTAACAAGTTGAAAAAAACTAAATGTTCTTTCAAAATTAATTAATATTTCAAAATTAGAGAGAAAATCATCAAAATTTGTTTTTTCTTTTGTTGAAAAGAAACTGCAAAATGATGCATTTATTATTTCAGCCCAAAATTCTGTATAAGATTCATAAAGATTTACTTGAGAATTAACTTTAAAAATATTTAATATACAATTATTAGCAAAATCATTGTTCATATCTGAAAAATCTAATCCAAAATTATGAAATGTTTCATGAATAAAAACCTTAAACCACTCTTCTTTTCTAAACACAACAATTTCTGAATCTTTAGGACAAGTTGTAGTAAAAGCTGTATTTACATTTATTTCATCTAAAATTAAAATATTTGAATCAGGAAGATTCTTTTCGAGAGAAGTAAAATATAAATAAACAACAAGAGTATTTACACACTGTTTTGAAGCATATTGGTTTAATATATATATCCACATAATAATCGCATCTACATAGCCATTATAAGTTTCTAATTCCGACTCAACATTGTCTTCTTCAACCATAAAAATTATTTTAATATTACGACCATAGAGAGAAAAATTATAAGATATTTCTGACATTATTAGTTTATCAATATGACTTCGAACAATGTCAGGAAAACTATTTGAATTAAAATTTTGTGGTTTTGATATTTGTGAAGCAGTTGTAATTTTTTTAGTTGTAACATTATAATAGTTACCTTTTTGTTTTAAATTTAATAAATATTTATATGATTGATAAATATCTTGATATATCTCTTTAATTATTGATGAAGTACGTTTAGTTTGATTTACTTTATTTATGTGATTATTTTTCGTAAAAAATAACATTAGATGTTTACTATTTTTTGATAATTTCATTCTTATTATATTAATCTATTAATTTTTATTATATTTGTCTTAATATTTTTTAAATGTAAAATATATATGGATAGCTCAATAATTATAATTTTAGCAATTATACTTTTAATATTAATAGCTTTAAATAATATTGCTTTTGTAGCAAATCAGTCAATTCAACAAGCAGGTTGTTCTCAAACTGCATTCGGTTGTTGTCCTGATGGTGTAAACTCAAAGGTTAATTTTTATGGTACAAATTGTCCAGGATATTTTCCATCTCCTCAACCAATTCCTCCTCCACAACCAATTCCTCCTCCACAACCAATTCCTCCTCCACAACCAATTCCTCCTCCACCACCTATTCCAGGACCAGGACCAAAACCTATTGGTGGATGTGCAGGAACTAGATATGGTTGTTGTCTAAATAATTATACTCCAAAAGTTAATCAACAAGGAAGTAATTGTCTTTTAAAATAAAATAATTTAAATGTAAATTTTTATATTTAAGTATTATATGTCAGAACCAGTTGAACAATTTGGAATTGAACCTATTATTTGTATTGTTGATTTAAGTAATGTGACAATTGAACATATTGATGTAAGCAATGTTGCAGTTAATTTAATTGAAGAAACATTTGTTGAATTAATAAAAAAAATATTTATAAACGAAGAGTTTAAAAAGAAATATACTTTTTTTATTAACGAAGAAAATTTAAATATTATTAATAAAATTATTTCTCAAACTCCAAATATATTTAATGACATTGAAAAATCTATAAAAGAAATAATAAATGATGGTAAAATTAACAGCAATGACGTTCCTCAATTAATAATTTTAGTTCAAATAATTTATCAAGTTGTTTATAACATTAATGATTCTAATATAAATAGCTCTAAAAGGATTGAATTTACAGCTAACATTCTCAAATTTTTAATTAAAGTTTTAGTTATAGAGAGAAAAATTAATATTGAAAAAGATAAAGAAGATGAATTTTACAAACAAACTGATTTATTAATTGATTCGTGTGTTAGTTTATTAAGTTATTCAAAAGCTATCAAACCAAAAAGCTGTCTAAAAAGTTTATTTGGAAAATAAAAAATTCTGTTATATATTTATTATATATTTATTATATAATAAATGAGTTCGAATCTTTACACATTTGGTTCAATAAAAAACCTAGAATCATATAGTAAATATAGTAAATATAGTAAATATGTAACTTTAAATAATGATGATATCTCAACAGTTAATGTATATAGTTTTAACAATGTAAAATTACTTACACAATACCCAACAGAAAAACCAACAGAATTTGTATCTCCATCAATACCTCCGTTATTATATCAACAAAATAATTGCACATGCGTTTTTAAAACAGACCTAACAAATAAAAACAATATTTTAATAATTGTTACGAGTATTACATCATCATTGTGCGCTGTTTTATTTTTTTTGTTAATATGGTATAAATTTATATTTAAAAAAAATTTATTAAAATGGCATACAAATGATGATGTAAATTTTGGATTTGGTTATAATGAAACTTAAATTTGATTGCGTTTAATTTTATCGCGAATTAACATAAGTTCGTCAAATACAATTGGTGGTGAACCTCTACTAAAATGTGTTAATTTAGAATCATTTGTTGCTAATAAAAGTTTCTTTAAATCTTCATTTTGAGTGAACTTAGCATATTGAGCAGCATACATTTCTCTCGATTTTCTTTTTCCAAAGAAATCAGAATCAGCTTTTACTTCAGTTGGTCTTAAAAGTTCACCTTTATATTTACCTGTTTTTCCACCTGCTGATTTTGCCATTCCTGGGTCTTTTGATAAATCTGTTCCAGAATCTAGAGAGAAACTTAAATAGAAATCTGGGAATGTCTTCTTAAATTTAGCAGCTTGATAATAATGTTCAACAGACGCCCATTGATGATTATCTAATGAGAAAGGTTGAACCCAGAAATTTGATAACTTTTTACGCCATTGTGGAATTATTGCTAATTCTGAATATTCTTTTAATCTATCATTAGGAATTTTCTCTCCGCTTCCCTTTCCAGGAAGTGGTTTATCAACTGATTTAGAGTAAAACTGAAATATAATATCATCATTATATAATCCTCGTAATTTGCTTTCAGATATATCTTCATATTGTGCTTCCTTTATTATAGTTTTATTTTCTCCAGCTTTAAACTTTATAAAATCAGGAATAATAGCAAACGGTCCAGCATTTTTTTCCATACACTTTTCAGCAATCATCTTCTTTATATAATATGGTATTTCAGGAAATTTGAATATCATTTTTTTTTTATAACCAATAAGCTTATAATGATTTCCAGTATGGTCAATAATAATATAAAACTCAGGTGTGAATCTTCCACGTTGTTCTAAAATTTTATCATTCAACTGACCACATTGTAATACATTCTTTCTGTCTCCAGCTTTATATAATTCACTTGACATAATAATAAATTTAACATTTAATATTCTCTCTAATGTAGATATTGCCCAAGTATCTGCCCAAAAATCACATTTTTTAATTTTACTTCTAAAAGCATCTAATGTTTCAACGCCTTTCATAAACTTATATTCCTTAAGTATTTCAGCACTAACTTTTTTCTCTTCAACAAGTCTATCATGCTCTGCTTTTACTTTTTTGGCTTCACTTGAAATCATTTTTTGCTCATTTCTGTCAATAATTTCTACAAATCTTTGCTTTAAAAGCAAGTACTGTGCCTCTAATTCTTTAATTTCATTTGTATCTTTAATTATAGCAGAAGTGTACATATCAAACTGGTTTTTATAATTCAAAAAAATTTCTTCTGTAGCATCACTTGATAATTTTTTTCTGAGTTTATTAACAGATGTTTGTTGTAAAATACTTGAAAAAGAATCTCTAATAGTAGCAAATAAACAATCTCCACCTCCTTCATTATCAGTAATTGTATAATATTTACTTTCCATAAATTTTTCAATCCATATATCTTTAGGAGATTCATGATATTTATCTTTTATATCCTTAGCTTGTTTTTTTGTTTCTTCTTTAAGTAAAGGAGGCAATGGTACACCTTTAGTCATAACAAAAATATCTTCTCTCTCTTTTGGAATTTCATAATATTCATTGTATTCATTATCTTCTTCTTTTTCACTTTCTTCTTCTTCTGATTCAGTAAGTTCTCCTTCTTCTTTATCAACTCTTCTAAGTGGTACTTCAGGTTTTAGTCTTAACTTGTTTAAAAATTCTTTTGTTGCAAATGAATATACTAATGGTTCTTCCATTTTTTCGACATCAAGATTATTATAATCATCCAAATAAGTTAAATAATCTGATGCTTTTATTTCATAAACTCCTATTTGAACAACTTTGTTATTATATTTAACTAAATAAATAGGAAAGTATAATACATTTTTATCTTCAAATGTATTTTTTGCATTCCCAATAGCAATAATTACATCAATTTCTTTTATTTCTAATTGATATAAATTAGCTTCAGTTTTTAAATCTCCTGAATCAACACTTTTAAGTTCAGGATAACTTACATTGCTATCTATTTTTGATAATACCATTTATAATTTATTATAATATTTTATATTTAATACAAACTAAATATAAAAATATTTACCATAATACATATTTCTTCATAAATTTATCATTTTTTAATTCATTAATATAAAACCACATATTTTGTCTTCTGAATACAATATCTGAATTGTTAGGATTTTTTTCAAACTCAACTAAAAAATGAATAATTTCTTCCTTGTTAAATTTATTAGATTTTACATCTTTTGCAAAACCATAATATTCACATATTAATAGCAATTCCTTTACAGTAAAATTTTCATTATAATTAATTATTTGAGGAATACTCATTTCATCATCTAGTTCGGTGTTTTCTATTTCATATAATAATTCTTCTATATCTAGCTCTGAATTATTATTTTCTAGCTCATCCATAAAGTATGTAATTGAAACATTTTGCCCATCAATTGACATTATTATTATTATTATATTAAATTTATTGTTTAATATAATATAAAAAAAAATATTTTTATTTGTAGAATTAATTTTATATTTTTACAGAAATTACATATCAATTAAATCCATAAACTTAAATAATGATTTATTTGTTAAACTCTTATAATCTTTTACTTTGCTGTTTGCTATTCTTTCAACAATTTCATTAATTGTATATCCTTCAATTTGTTCATATTCATCTCCTTCATCATCATCATACAAATCTCTCTTATATAAAATCGCAATAGTTTCGGTAAGCTCGTCAACTTCATTCTTTTTATCATCAATTGAAATAAATGAATAAACTTGAGAAAGTAGATTTCTAGTAATCTCCATAATTTGAGATTTTGGAATTATACCATTAAACATCAAATTAAGATAAAATAAAGCAAACGCCTTTCTCTTTTCATTTGTCTTATTAATTTCACAAAATCTGTCATAATTAACTTTTGGGTCAACATATTCAATATTATTAAATAAATCAGTGAATTTTTCAAAATTCTTCTCGAATATTTCCTTCATCATATTATATTTTGTTGATAAATCAGAATATAAATCAGCATATATCTTTGAATAGAATCTATTTGTTGAAGCAATATCAAATATAGTAGAACTAACGCGCAACATATCTTCACTTGTAATATTTTCTTCAATTAATTTATCAATATTTTCAATAATTTTATTACGCATATCAATATAGTTTTTATCTGACATTTTATTCAAATAAACTCGAATAGTATCAATTTGAAAATCAATTCCAACTTTTTCTTCAATTTTTGTAGCCTGAAATGTTCTAACAACATCCCAATCATCATCATTAATAATTTCCGTAGCCTTTCCGCGCTTTCCTTTCTTAAAACCTCCTAATTCTTTAGAAACTGGTTCAGTCTTCATAGGATTTTCGCGCTTTTTAAATACAGGTGTTCTTACATAATCTGGTGACCCTACTTGTAATGATAATTGAGAAATATTTTCAAGTGTCTCTTCTGGAAGACTAAAATCAAATCCATCGAAAAGGATTTTATTAATATCCTCAAGAGTATATCTCATTGTCTTTGTCGCCATCCTAATGTGTAATATACTATATGATGTAATATTTATATCAATTTTTTTTTAAATATTATAATATTTGTAAATACACTTAAATACATTCGCTGATAATATATTATAAATGACAACAACAGAATCTGAAGTTATCGAAGCGTATGATGCGAACGGAGAAGTATTTGATTCTTCGTTTGAAATTAAATCTTGGGATGAGTTAGACATAAATCCTAAATTATTAAGAGGTATTTTTGGATATGGGTTTGAAAAGCCTAGTCCAATTCAACAAAAAGCTATTAAACCTATTATTTTAGGAAAAGATGTTATAGCTCAAGCGCAATCTGGAACTGGTAAAACTGCTACATTTACTATTGGAGCTTTATCTAATGTAGATACAACAAATAACAGTACCCAAGTTTTGGTTTTGTCTCCAACCAAAGAATTAACTCTTCAAACAGCAAAAGTTTTTGAGAGTTTAGGTAGTATGATGGATGGACTAAAGATACAAACATTTTATGGTGGTTCTATTATTGAAGAAGGTAGCAGTTTTTCTAATAAAAATATTCCTCATGTTATTTGCGGTTGTCCAGGACGTGTATTTGATATGATGAGACGCGATAGAATTTCTGCAAAAAAAATAAAGATTATTATTCTTGATGAAGCTGATGAAATGTTATCTTCTGGATTTAAAGACCAAGTTTATAATATTTTCCAACATTTAAATAATGAGGTTCAAGTTGTATTAGTTAGCGCTACTTTACCTGATACTATAAATCCAATTATAGAGAAAATTATGAGAGACCCTATTAAAATTTGTGTAAAGCGCGAAATGCTCACTCTTGAAGGAATTAAACAATTTTATCTAGCTGTTGATGATGATAGACAAAAATATTTAACCTTAAAAGATGTATTTTCACATTTATCAGTATCACAATGTATTATTTATTGTAATAGTATTAAACGTGTACAAGATTTATATGAAGCTATGAAAGAAGACGACTTTCCTGTCTGCAGAATTCATAGTAGTATGGATAAAGTCGAAAGAGAAAAGTCATTTAAAGACTTTAGAATGGGAGGTTCTCGTGTTCTTATTTCATCAAATGTTACTGCACGTGGAATTGATATCCAACAAGTAAGCATTGTTATTAATTTTGATTTACCCAAGTGTGTTAACACTTATCTTCATAGAATTGGAAGAAGTGGTAGATGGGGTAGAAAAGGTGTAGGAATTAATTTTATTACTAGACGCGATATTATAAAAATGAAGGAAATTGAAGCTCATTATGCAACTGAAATTTCAGAATTACCATCTGATTTGGGATTTTTGTCATCTATGTAAATAAATTTTTATATAAAATTCGTAAAACTAATTCATTATATTTCTGATTAAATTATAATGAATAAAGAAGAAGACAATAGTATAGTTCATAAAATTAATGAGCATTTTAAAATGCCAATTTATTATAATGATGAAAAAATAGAAATAAAAAATAATATTATTACAGATTTAGAACTAATTAGTGCAATTGACACATCTTGTAATCCAATATATTCATTCTGTTTTAATAACGATAATGATGTGTCAAAAACAATTACAAAGCAAATATCTAAATATTATACAACTGATATTAATTTTTTAAAAGATAATCAAAAACTTATTAAAGAATATGTAAAACCAGAAACTAGATATACAAAACTATCTCCAAACTATAAAAACATAGTTGATATATGGAATGAATTAAAGATAGAATCAGGTTTTAGAGAGAAATACTATTATGTTGATTGGGAAATGATTGAATTTTTAAATAAATCTGAATTTTTTCTTCAATTTATTAGCATTTATAATTTATTTTCACCAATATTCTCTCTAATGGTTCCAATAATAATATTAATAATTCCTTTTCTTATCCTTAAAATGAAAGGTATACCTCTTACGGTTAACGAATATGTTGATGTTCTTAAAACGGTAGCTCAAACAAATGCAATAGGTAAGTTATTTACTGTAAATTTTGCTGAAATATCTGCCCAAGAAAAAATATATATATTCATTTCAGCAGCTTTTTATTTGTTTTCAATTTATCAAAATGTAATGGTTTGTGTAAGATTTAATAATAATATGAAAGAAATCCACAATCATTTTAGAGAGATAAATTTATATTTAGACAACACACTTTCCTCTATGGATAATTATTTAGGCTTCTCAAAAGATTTACAGTCTCATATTAAGTTTAATAATGAACTTAAAATAAAGATGTCAGTTCTTGAAAATATTAATAATAAAATTAAATCAATTTCAGAATATAGCTTATATAACATAAGAAAGATTAAGGAAATAGGAAGAATATTAAAATACTTTTACGAGTTGCATAGTGAAATTGAATATGAAGAAGCAATGCTATATTCTATAGGTTTTAATGGTTATATTGATTGTATAGAAGGATTGCAAAATAATATTGAAGAGAGAAAAATAAATTTTGCTGTATTTATAAATGAAAATAAGAAGAGCGTTTTTAATAAAAGTTATTATGCTTGCTTAAAAGATAATAAACCAATTAAAAATACAATTAAATTTAAGAAAAATCTAATAATTACAGGACCAAATGCTTCAGGAAAAACAACTATTTTAAAGTCAACCCTAATTAATATTATTTTTACTCAGCAATTTGGCTGTGGATTTTATGAATCGGCTAAATTATCTCCATTTAAACATATACATTGTTATTTAAATATACCAGATACATCCGGGAGAGATAGTCTTTTTCAAGCAGAAGCTAGAAGATGTAAAGAAATTTTAGATATAATAAGTGAAAATAAAACAGATTCACATTTTTGTGCATTTGATGAATTATATTCTGGTACAAATCCTGAAGAAGCTGAAACAAGTGCCGCTGCATTTATGCTTTATTTACAAAAATATAAAAATGTATCTAGTTTACTAACAACACATTTTGTTAAAGTATGCAAAAAATTAGATAAAATTAAGGGAATACAAAATTGTAAAATGGTTACAGAAAAAAATGAAAATAAAATAAAATACGCTTATAAATTAGAAATTGGCATTTCTGAAGTAAAAGGGGGAATAAATGTTTTAACAGAAATGAATTATCCAAAAGAAATAATAGATAATACTATTTTAGATGCATATAAGTAAATATTAATAAATTCGTTAGTTAATAAATAAATTTATATAATCTTTTTGTAATAAAATGTCGTCTTTAACAGATTTATTTAATCCTACTTTTTTAATGTTTTTAGGAATATTAGTACTTGTTGTAGCACTGCTTGTTGTATATTTTGAAAGTAAAATGAGAGACCAAAACCATAAAATAGCTTCTATGTTGAGTCTCGTTTCAACTCTAGCAGAAGATATGAATGGAGTAAAAATGGGTTTAAACCATTTAGCAATGAATATAGTAGGTGGTTCTGTTTCTCAACATAGTTCTCAACAACCTTTAGGACAACAAAATATGCCTTTTTTTGTAAAAGAAGAAAATAAATTAATTGAAGTGTCTGACGATGAATCGTCTGAAGATGAATCAGGTGAAGATGAATCAGATAATGATGAAGAAATTGGTTCTGAGTCAGATAATGATGAATATAAAGAAAGCGACTCTGAATCAGATAATGGATTCGTAAATGATATTAAAATTTTAAAAATAAATGTTACAAATGAAAATAACGATATTGATGAAACTGAAAATTTAGATTTAGAAGAAACAGTTTCTTTTGGAGATTTTGAACCAGAAGATGAATTATCAGAAGATGAATTACAGGAATTATCAGAAGAGTATACTGAAGAAATATTAAATCTTCAATATGATGAACGCACACACAAAGAAGAAATATTAAACCTTCAATATGATGAAACTACAGAAGAAACAAAAATTATATCTTCTTCTGATTTAAAAACAATTAATATTAATTTAGAAGAATCACTAACTGAAAATTGTGACTTTAAAAAGCTATCTTTGCCAAAATTAAGAAGTGTTGTTATTGAAAAAGGACTTGCTTCTAATTTAGACGCAAACAAATTTAAAAAACAAGAATTGCTTAAATTGTTAGGAGCTGAATAAGTTTTTTATATAGTAAATATATAATATGTCTTGGTCTACTTGTTACAGCGGCTCTAATAATATTAATTTTAATTTTCCACCAATAATGGCTGATGGAAGAAACTATGCTTCATGGCAACCAGATGCTGAAGTTAACGAAAGAATTCAGTTTAAAGAAGGTATTAAATCTAATTGGAGTTATCGTCAGTATCTTCAAAATAACGGTCTTCAAATTATGAACTATAATAGTATGGAAGCTTGTTATGATTTAGGTCTTGATCCACATGTTAAATCTGACAGAACACCTTCTGATAATGTTCCATATAAATTTAAAGGTATTTTTGACTCTAGTAAACCTGGATTTGGATATTGTAATTCAGACCTTAAAAATCCTTATCTAACAAGCGAACAATTAAATTCCAGATTAATTGCTCCTTCAATTAATCCATCAAATTACAAAAATATGGTTCCTGGAGTTAGAATGTAAATATAATTTACAAACAATATAATAATAAGTTTTTATAATTTAATATTATATGAAAATATTATCAATTGATGTTGGAATAAAAAATTTAGCTTTTTGTCTTTTTGATAAGTCACAAACAGCTCAGAAATTTAAAATAACAAAATGGGATACTATTGATATATCAGAAAAAGAAGATAATATAAAATGTGTATTTATAGAAAAAAATATTATTTGTAATAAACCAGCAAAGTTTAAAAAAGATGATAATTGTTATTGTTTAAAACATTCAAAGAAACAACAATTAAAAATTCCAACAGCTGAGCAAAAACCAACATTTATAAATAAACAAAAAATACAAAAACTATATGAAATAGCAGATTGTTACAGTATTAAATATGAAAATAAAATTAAAAAAGTTGAATTAGTTAAGCTAATTAATGATTATATTAACAATAATTATTTTCAAACAATTGACAGCAAAAAGGCTGCTGATGTGGATTTATTTAATATTGGTATTAATATTAAAACTAAGTTTAATAAATTATTTGAAAATGAAGATAAAATAAATTATGTTATTATTGAAAACCAAATTGGACCATTAGCAATAAGAATGAAAACTATTCAAGGAATGATTGTTCAGTATTTTATTATGTCAAATTTAAATGTTGAACATATAGAGTTCATTTCTGCTTCAAATAAATTAAAAGATTGTGATGCTAAAGATAAGGCAACATATAGCGATAGAAAAAAATTAGGCATTTCAAAATGTTTAGAAATAATAACAAATGATTTTATATTTAACGAACATATTGAATACTTTAACAGTCATAAAAAAAAAGACGATTTATCAGATTCTTTTTTACAAGGAATTTGGTTTATTAATAATAAAAAGGTTTAATTATATTTAATTTTAAAAATAATAATTTATTATTCGTATTACTTAAAATTAAATGTTCTAGTTAATGAATAATACAATGGGAGATATAATGGAAATTACAGAACTAGATTTTAACGATAATGATTTTGGAGGAGGAAGAGGAGGAGGTTTTGGAAAATCATCTAATTTTGGAGGAGGTCTTGAGTTGCTTATGAACGATAAAATTAAGGAAAGTAATAGACCTTCAAGTGATATTAATTTAGATGATTTAAATAATTTAGAAAATGAATTAAATGATTTAGTTGATGACTTTCCTTCTGAGAGTTTTAGACCAAAATCTGATTTTTTCAGCAAACCAAGTGTATCATTTGAAGAACCATCTATTAATATTGGTGGATTTGACAATAATTTAGGAAAATCTACTTCTCAAACTGAAAATGATAACAAAACTTGGGATGGTTATGGAAAATTCAATAATATTCCTATGAACCCAGATAAAGCTGTACCACTAGAACCAAGAATGTCTAAAGAAGAAATGTTAAGAGAGAAGTTTAAGTATTTGAGAAAGCTTGAGGGATTAGAAAAGAAAGGTGTTGAATTATCAAAAAAATATTCAATGGAGTCTTCTCTTCAAGAAATGCAAGGTGAATATGAAACTATTATGGAAGAAAAGGCTAAGCAAAACTCTGTTAAATTCCAAGGAAATATGCTTATGGCTATTATTAACGGTATGGAATTTTTAAATGGTAAATTTGACCCATTTGATATTAAATTAGATGGTTGGAGTGAACAAATTCAAGAAAACGTAAATGATTATGATGATGTTTTTGGAGAATTATATGACAAATATAAGAGCAAGGCATCTATGTCACCTGAATTGAAACTATTATTTCAACTTGGTGGAAGTGCTATGATGGTCCATATGACAAATACTATGTTTAAATCCGCTATGCCTGGTATGGATGATATAATGCGTCAAAATCCTGATTTAATGCGTTCTTTCCAAAATGCAGCTGTTAATTCTATGTCTCAATCATCGCCTGGATTTTCTGGATTTATGTCAAATGTTATGAATCCTGAACCTCAAGCTCCTTCTGGACGTGGTCCTCCACCACCAATGGCTACACAAGGACCTAATTCTGCTCCACCACCAATGGGACGTCCTGGAAATAATAATTACGCACGACCTGATTTGAATATGAGTCGCAGTAATTTTGTTGATGATGGAATTAGTCTTAGAGAGAATTTTGAACGACCTGATGTTCAAGATAGAACAAGTAGAAGACAACAAGCATCTCGTCCCGAAATGAAGGGACCAAGTGATATTTCTGATATTCTCTCTGGATTAAAGACTAAGACCATTAATATTCAAGAACCTGTTAGACAATCACAACCTATTAATGATAGTAGTACAATTAGTATAAGCGACCTTAAGGATTTACAATCTGATGCTAATATGCCAAAACGAAGCGGTAGAAGAAAAAAGTCAGCTAGTAATACAGTCTCATTAGATATTTAAATATAATGTAAATAATGTAAATAATTTAAATAAATATTAATATTAATATTATATAATTCATAATATATAATATTTATATATTATATGTTACAATCATACAATACAAATTATAACTTAACAGGAAATAATCAGTGGATTCAAGGTACATTGAACACAACCGATGCCACAATCTTTAATTCGATTACGATGTCAAGTTCAGGTCAATATTTAGCTGCATGTGGCAATTCAAATATATTTACTTCGAATAATTATGGTGTTAATTGGACGCGTGGTCCAACAATTTCTGTGTCTTCAATTACATCATCTAGTAGTGGACAATATTTAGCAGCTTTGTTTACTAGTGCCGGTGGCGTTACCTCCGTTTATACGTCTAGTAATTATGGAATTGGTTGGACGAATGAAAATACCTTGAGCAATTGTTACGGTAATAAAATTGTATCGTCAAGTTCTGGACAATATTTGGCTATTTGTGGAACAAATGGTGTAATAAATTTATCCTATAATTATGGAGTCACATGGATAATACAATTTCCGCCATCTACACTTCGTACCTTATCATCAATATGTATGTCAAGTTCAGGTCAATATATATTTACATGTAGTAATAATGCGCTTGGTGGAAGTTATATAATAGGGTCAAGTAACTTTGGATTAAATTGGCAAGTTTTGAACGGTAATGGACTTAATTGGAGTGTAATAACGTCGTCAAGCAATGGACAATATGTAGCTGCAGCTTTTCATACTACAAGCGCTGTGCCTCCAACTCCAGAATCTGGAGTATATACATCAAACAATTATGGTGTTACATGGACATATCAACCCAACTCACCAAATAACAAAAGCCCGTCATCATTTACGTCGTCTGGAAGCGGACAAACAATAGCCTTATGTCAATCCATTTCATCACCTGACCCATCAGGTTGTGTATTTATATCGAATGATTATGGAGTGACATGGAATACAAATCCACAATTAGTAATTACATCATATTGGTATGGTATTGTAGTTTCTACTTCGGGTCAATACTTAGCAGTTTGTTCAAATAGTAATACAGGTATTTATACTTATTCAAATAATGTCGATATAGGAACTATGTTTTGTTCTATGATAGAAGAATTACAAATATCACAAACTAATAAATTAATTTACCCGTCTACATATTTTTACTGGTCTACTTTCTTAAACCTTGGTTTATCAGGCTATTATGGTTATGCAAGTAATCAATTTGTTACAGGAACGTTGCAAGGAGCAGCACAGGTTGCTACCAATCAAAATGGAATATATTTAGTAAATCAGGTGGCAAAATCATCAGGTTCCATTTATTGGAATATACCCAACTTTGATTATAATCAAAATTTTGAAGTAATAGCGACTTGTATAACAGGAGGTCCTGGATATGGACTAAATCTATGTATTGGCATAGGTTGTAGTTATGCTCCTACAGCGATAAATGGAACTAGTCAATATACGCAACTTGGTCGAGGATTATGGTGCGTATATGATACGCTAAATAATACAACTTTTTTTAGTGTATCAGCATCTACTGGAGCTAAAGTAGGAGGAAATTCTGTTGTTCCACTAGGGTTAAGTTATTTATCGACAGGGATTGTAAATTGTATGTCAACAATTAAAATTACTGTAATAACAATTGCAGGACTTAGAATAGCTAATATATATTTGAATGGAATATTACAAAACTCAGTTAATTTAGCATTAAACATCCCTTTTAGTTGGAATGATGGTACATATTTAATTATAGGTGCTGCTTCGTATAATAGTGTTAATTTATTTACATGTTCAAGTGTTCAATTAAATTATATATAATTTATTTTAATCAAATATGCAATGTACATTTGTTTTTATATAATATATACCAAAAATAAATCCAATAAGAAAAACAAACTATATTCTTAATTCATATACATTAACTATAAAGGAAAAACATTATCAATTATCCCAATAGTATAAGAAAATGGCATTAGATATTTAAATATAATGTAAATAATTTAAATAATTCATAATATATATTATAAATGCAAAGAAAATTTTTAAAATTAACCGATGATGACATAAGAAATAATAAATTTTTGTATGACCCCGAACAAATTGAATATAGTATTAAATACAATTGTCTTAGTTTAAGAATAGTTAGCAGATGTCAAAAGCTAACTCCATATATCTGTTCTAAATATGTTATCTTTGGCGGAAACGACGAGAAATATGGCGATTGCACCGAAGATAGATGGTTAGATGATAATGATATTATATCAAGACAACCTCATATATCACAAGAACAATTAATCGAAGCTCACACTTTTGTATTTTATGAAGAAGAGAGAGAAATGGAAGAAAATATATTTATGAATAGTGAAGATAAATTTAATAAAAATTATTAAAAAATGGTATATATCTATACCAATAAGGTTGTGTATAGTTATCATACAAATAAACAGGAGTTATATTTGAATAATAACCTCCATAATATCCGCGGGAACCTCCTCCTCTACCATAACCTCCTCCTCTACCATAACCAAATCCTCGACCATGTCCTCTACCACCTCTACCATGACCACCTAGACCTTCAATTAACTTTTTTCCATCCAAATTTATAAGTATTATATAACAAATTATAAATAAAAACGCACAAATTAACCATCTTTTCATGTTAGTCATATATTTATTGTATATATTTTATTTTAATTTAATTATCATACTTATTACTTCCTCTACCAAATGAATGATCTCTTAACCAATACATATTTTTTAATTTATAATTTAATATATATTTATCAAATATTTCAGGAACCCATTTACAAATTGGTATCATAGTATGTCTAACATCATTCAAATTTTCAAATTTTCTTTTTAATTTTAGTTCTTCATTCCAACAATAATCAGCACCTTCAAATGAATTATATTTGTAACAATTAAAACCTTTTATTGGTTTATAAGTTGTTGGTTGTCTGAAATTTGTATCTTCCCAACATAAATAAACTCTATCATACCAATCATCAGGTTTTTTATTATTCATTATATCGTTTAAAAGTGAGCTTTCAGATAGACTAGCCATTTTATTTAAATATAATATAAATTATGTTATTGTATTTAAATCAATTTTTTTATTTATTCAACTGTAACAACCTTTGCCAAATTTTTAGGCTTATCTGGATTTATTCCCCTATTAATAGAGAGATAATAAGCAAGAAGCTGAATGGGTATTATTCCCAATAAAGAAGCATATGTTTTATTTTCAGGAATTAAAATATATTCTGATTGTATTTCATTTAAAATACTTTTATCATTTGTAATAAATATTATAGGAGATTTTCTAGACAACACTTCTTGATAGCAATTTAATGTTTTTGCACGATGAGTTTGGTCTAAATTAAAAATAATAACAGGAAATTTTTCATCAAGCAACGCAAATGGTCCGTGCTTTAAAGAACTAGAAGAATAACCTTCTGAATGTATGTAAGAAATTTCTTTGATTTTTAAGGAACCTTCTTTTGCAATATATTCATCACTTCCCTTTCCAAGAAGAAACATATTATTTGCTGTTATTTTTTTAGAAATCTCTTCTATTTTTTCTTTACAACCGTCTAGTGTTATTTTTATGTCGTTTGATAAATTATGTAGGTCGCTAATCATTTTGGAAAAATTTTTGTATCTGTTATCCTTTAATTTAGCAAACCATATAGCTGCCATAGAAAGGCATACAACTTGGCTTGTAAATGCTTTTGTTGAAGCAACACCTACTTCTTTTCCAGCATTACAATAAATTCCACAGTCTACTTCTCTCGCAATCAAAGAGTCAACAACATTTATTATTCCAATTGTAATAATACCATTATGTTTTGCTATTTCAATACAACGATGTAAATCTTTAGTTTCACCAGATTGAGATATTAATATAAAAGCGGTATTTCCATCTTTTGGTATGTCAAATTGATTAAATTCAGCACCATCAAATGTTTGAACTGTATTAAAATTACAAATATTCTTAAAAAAATACATTCCATATAATCCTGCAAAATATGATGTTCCACAACCTAATATTATTATATTCTGTATGCTTTTAAGGTTTTCAGAATATTTCTCTAATCCACCTAATTTAACTTCATAATTATTTCTAATTCTTCCTCCTTTATTTATTGAATTTAAAACTACATTTGGTTGTTCATAAATTTCCTTTAATGTCCAATGTTTATATGGAGATGGAGATATTTCTGAATCTAAAACATATACATTATTTTTAGAATATATTTTAGATGTACTAAATAATATTTTATCATTTGTTTTTGTTATAGTGCATATATCATCTGTATACAAAGTTATATAATTATTCATCATATTACAAAACCCACTTTGTTCTGAAGTCACTATTACACAATTTTCATTTTGACCAACTAATAATGGAGAACCATTTCTAACACAAAATAATTTATTTGGTTCATATAAACTTTGAATTAATAAACCATATGTTCCTCTAAGTAAGCTAATTGTTTTTTCAATAGCCTCAAATGTATTTTTTGTAATATTGTAATTAAATTCAATAAGATTTACTACTACTTCTGTGTCTGTTTGAGATTTAAATTTAAATTTATTTAAAATCAACAATTGTTTTAAATCATTATAATTTTCAATTATTCCATTGTGAACCAAAGAAAAATTCCCATCATTCGACAAGTGAGGATGAGCATTATCATCATTTTTAACACCATGTGTTGCCCATCTATTATGCCCTATTCCTATATAAGTATTTTCTACTTTCTTTAAATTTAAATTTGAAAGTTTAGTAATAGCATCTTCTTCATTTGTTGAAGCATACTTATAGACTTCCATTTTGTTATTATTTACTACTACAGATAATCCTGCAGAGTCATAACCTCTATTTTGCAATTGTATTAATCCATTTATGATTAAATCAAAAATATTTTCATTATTATTATTTAAAACAATTCCAAATATTCCACACATTTATTTATTTAAATATTTTATTTTAAACTTTTTAACATTTCAAATGCAGACTAATTGTATTATATCATTTAAAATAAATCCCATTCTTCTTCATCTTTTTCATATACTAAAACTTCTTTATTTGAGCTGTCTATATAATCTACTCCCGTTCTATCTTCATTCATTTGAATACGCAATTTAAAGTCCCATTTGCTTTGTGTAACCCATTTTGTAGGTATATCGTTACATATACCTACATAAATATATAATTTTATCCCATTTATTTTTTTGGTATATGTATTATTAATTTTAATACCGTCTTTTAGATTTAGTAATTCGCTCATTTTAACTATAATATTATATTTAATTAGTAAAATTTTAAATCAATTTTTTTTTCATTTCAACTGGTATTTTAAATGAAAAAAAGGTGTAAATAAATTTACATAGAATAATTAACTATTATTGACAAATTATTATTTATATCATGTACAAGTTTTACATTTGATTTTTCGACAAATATTCTATCAATTCCATCTGTTGTTCTGACAATAAATTTAATTGTTACTTTTATATAATCCTCAAAACTATATTCAATAAAATAACCATGAGGTTCATAATGTGAATAATTCATTAGTTTTACTAAAACTTTTTTATTTCCAACTTTTATTGGTCTTGGAATTTTATCTAATAATTTATATCTTTCATCATTTTTTGATATTTTGTTAATATACTTACCATATCTATAAGTTATAACATTTGTATAATTTATTATTTTATTTATTAACACATCTGGTAATTGTGAATAAATATTCATTTTATTATTAATATATTTTCATTTTAATATTTAAAAATATAATATATTAATTTAATAATGCAACCTAGGCAAAGACAACCAAATGCAAATGCAAATAATAATATCTCAATGACTAGTTGTCATAAAGGTGGAATTAAAATTAGAGACATTGGTAACAATAAGATTATCGATCCTTTTGCTGGAGTAAATCCATTTAATATTCATACTGAAGAAAAGAGTGTAGCTGTTTCATATGATAGAACATCTTATGAAAAACTAGATTTAAATATTGATAGCTATTCTAGAGAAGAATTATTTAAACTTTTTGGTCTTAAAAATATGAGTCTTAGCGAAGAAATTATGAAAGAATGTAAAAAAACAGTTCTTAAAACACATCCAGATAAGTCTCGTCTAGATGAAAAATATTTTTTTTTCTTCGGAAAAGCATATAAAAAATTACTAGGAATTTATGAGTTTCAAAACAAAACTAATTCAAAAAAAGTTTCTGACAATAATGAATATTTTGACTCAAATAATGCTGCTGTATTAGATAAAGTATTTGATTCTAAAAAAGAATTAAAAGATTCTAAAAATTTTAATAGTTGGTTTAATGAACAATTTGACAAACATAAGTTAGAAGACGTAAATGAAACTGGATATGGTGGTTGGCTTAAATCAGATGATGATATTGTTTACATGCCAAATATAACAAAGTCAAATATGGCATCAGAAATGGAAAAAAGAAAAAAACAAGTTCAAACTATGACTACATATAATGGAGTCAGTGACCAATATGCATCTACATTTGGTGGCTCATCTTTGATGGCATATGACAGCAATTTTTCTTCTGGATCTCTCTTCAGTAGTGATGGAATGGGTTATACAGATTTACGCCAAGCTTATGTTGAATCCGTCATTCCTGTTACAGAGGATGATTTTAGAAAAACACAAAAATTTAAAAGTGTTGATGAATATAAACGTCATAGAGAATCTGTTGATACTAAACCTCTCAGTAAAGAAGAAGCTATGCGACAGCTGTATCAAGATAATAAACAAAAAGATGAAGAATCTGCAGCACTTGCGTTTTATTATGCTCAACAATCAGAAAAAGCTAAGGTTAGTCAAGATAATTTTTGGTCTGGTCTTAAACAAGTAACTAACTGGTAAAAATATTATTAATTATATTTTATCATTATAGTATAAATATGACATCAAAAAACAAAACGCAAAAAAAACAAAACAGAAAATTTTCATCAAACCTTCATTTATATTCAAGTCCTCATAGAGCTCAACTTATGGCATACAAATATTTAGGCAAAACAGCAAAACTATATCCTTCAAACAATCCAGTTAAAAAATACAAAATTTTTGATCCAATTAATAAAAAATGGGTTAATTTCGGCCAGTTAGGTTATGAAGATTACACGAAACACCATGATAAAAAACGTAGAAAAAATTATTTAACTCGTACAAAAAATATGCGAGGTGATTGGAAAAACAACCGATATTCAGCAAATAATTTGAGTAGAGAAATTCTATGGTAATTATTAGTAAATTAATGAAATGTTGTATATTGACACTCTATATAAATATAATAAATATATAACATTATATATAATGGTTAAAAAATTGTTAAAAGGAGGAAACGAAGGACAAACTGACACTGAAGATTTTAGTGATGATGAAGCAGAAGACCTTCCATTAACTCAACCTCAATTAAATAATCTTTTGGGCTTACATTTTGACGACGGGGAACTTCAAATGGCGTTTGAAATTAATCCAAATTTAACTTATCAACAAATAGTAGATAGATATTATCAAACAGCACAACAAGACTTTAATCTAAATTTACCTCAAATAAATAATGTTATTCAAGCAGAAGAATTATCAAATATTCTTGATACAAATGTTGAAAAAAGAGATGTAGCAGCTCAAACAATACATTATCTTTTTGAACAAAATGCAGGTAGAAAAACTAAAAAAACTAGAAAAACTAGAAAAACCAGAAAAACTAAAAAAACTAAAAAAACTATAAAAACTAAAAAAACTAAAAAAACTAGAAAAACTAAAAAATATAATCGTCGTTAAAAAAATCAATTTATTATTCAATTCTATAATAAATGGATTTAGAAGCTATTTTATTTGACAAAGATGGATTTAAATTTTCACGTGTTAATAAAAATAATTATAAACTAACATTTTCAATGGAAAATAACAATATAGTTTTATCAAAAATTATAGATTTTAGTTTAATTAAACTTATTTATGATTTAAATGATGATGTTTATGAAAAAGTTAATATAGAACAACTTAATGATTCTGAAGCAATAATAACTCTTTTAATGAAACATTTTTTTGAAGACTTAGGATTACCACAAAGGTTTTCATATATATATATGAAAAAAACAGTTGAAGAGAGGAAAATTACATTCATGTCAGAGTCAATTAAGAGTCACCGTCCTCCAAATATGCCACAAGATGCAGAATTAATGGCAATTGAAAATATGATAAGTATTTGTGACATTGTTACACCACATAAAGTTAATTTTTCATTTAATATTATATTTGACCAATCTATGAAAGTTCCACCATTTGCTGAAAAAATGACAGGAATAATTTCAAATAAAATATTTAAACGTGTAAAACAATTTATAGAAAACGTATGTTTATAATATAATGTTTAAAAATCTTAAAGGTATTTTATTTTTATTAAATGTTATATTTATTTTTGGAACAGAAATGCTAATTTATGCTTTATTTAATGATTATATGTTATTAATTGATAGACTTACTATGAGACTATCTTCAATTAATATTTTATGTGTCAAAGTTTTTCAAGCATTTGCGTCAAATAATAGTCTTATTGATGATGAGACAAATAATAAATTATTACATTTCACAGATAACGCTCCTTGGAATTGTTCTGATATTAATTTACATGATTTAATTGAAGTAGCAAATAAATATAAACTTTATCTTAAATTGGGATATGAAATACCTATTAATTCTGGAATGATTTCACTTGTATTCAAAGCATATAAGAGTAATAACTATTTAGAACCAGTTATAATTAAAATGAAAAGAAATAACATCGAACAAAAATTAAATGATTCTATTGACAATTTATTATTTTTAATATACATTTTATCTTTCATTCCGATTATAAATAAATATCAAATATCAGAAGTTGTAAATAAAAATATTGAAATTATTCGACATCAAACAGATTTTTTAAAAGAGGTAGATAATATGAATCGAATTAAAACAAACTGTAAAAATATTAAATATGTAAAAATTCCACTAGCTGATAGAAAAATAACAGAAGAGTATCCAAATTGCATTGTAATGGAATATATTAAAGGTATTAAAATTAATCAAATACAAAAAGATGATTATGAAGGTTTCGCAAAACAAATTATTAAATTTGGATTTGTAACGACTATTGTTCATGGAGTTACTCATGGAGATCTACATGGAGGCAATATATTATTCATTAAAGATGAAGAAGATAAAAAATATCCATACAAATTAGGAGTAATCGATTTTGGAATTATATATGAACTAGAGCCTCAATTTAAAGGTTTGGTTTTTGATATGTTAACTCAAATGTTTGAATCTACTCCTAGAGAATCAGCTATTAAATTATTAAATTCTGGAATTATTGATCCTCCAGGAATCCTTGAACAAATACCAAAAAAAGATTATGAAAATATAATAGCTTTTACTACAGAAATTATTGATGAAACTATTAATAATTCTAAGAAAGTTAATCAAGTTCAAATATATAAATTTATATCAAAGTTAAAAGAATATTTAACCAATTCTGCTCTTGCAAATATTGGAATTATACCAAGTGATAATTTTGTAAAAACACAGCTTGTTTTAGCTATGTCACATGGGGTTACATTAACATTATGTAACAATGATTTTATGGGTTTAGCTGATAAAGTAATTAACGAATTATTTCATACTAATATGATTATATAATTTATAAATTGTTAATAAATGTAGCATTATTCCGATGCCAAATACTATTAAAAATGAATAAACTGAAAAATCAAATTTTGTGTAGATTGAAGCATAAATATATCCTAAAAATATTCCCACAATAACTTGAAGTACAGTATGACAATTTTTAATAACACGTTGAGCTGAAAAAATAAAAATAATTATTAAACAAATTGGTAATGAAATAAACTCATATGAATACATTAAAAAAGCTATTATTGATGCTATTTCTGCGTGTCTCGAAGGCATACCAACGCACTTAAAGTAATTATTATTCTGTTCGCATTCATTTAATGGTCTTTTTATATATTTATAATTAAAATATGCTTTCGAGAACTTTTTTTCTAAACCATTTTGTATTAAATAATGATATAATGAAACTATTATTATAATCATTATAATTTTATAATTTGTATTTAATGTCATTAATATATAATGATATTAAATTAGTATAATTTTTTATCAATTGTAACTTCTTTTGCAATATTTTTTTGACAAACATCTAATACCATATTCTTTAATTCTGAATTTTCTTTAATTAATATCATTATAATTTCTTTGTCTGATGGTTCAGAATTATATTTTTTTTCTTCATTGCATGTTTTTTTATGTCTCCATAATCCAGAGCGTCCTTTATATTTTTTCCCACACTCACAACAATTGAATATATTTGGGATTTGTTGGGATTTGTTGGGATTTGTGGTTGATTTTGTTTTTGTTACGTGTTTTGTTGTTGTTAAATGTTTATTATAGTCTTTTTTATTACATGTGCCATATTCGCAAATCGAGCAATAAAATTTATCATTTTTTGTTTGGTTTATTTTGGCTATTTGGTCTTCTTCGACTGTTAAATCGTCTTTGATTTTTATACTTGTGTCAATATGTAAAACTGTATATTCATTATTTGAAACGGGTTTCACCAAATTTAAAGACGGATTCAATAAATCATAATGTTCTTGTTCTCTAATTCTTGCTTCAGTTGCGTCTTGACAATTATATTTAGCTATTTCTGTCATAGTCCAATTATCCCAACCACCATTTTGTCGTATTATATCATATAACTTTAACTTTTTACCACTATTGCATAAAACCTTATGTTGGTATTTTCTTTTAATAAAATTTGTCGTGTGACCTACATACAAGTCTGTAACTGTTGCATCATCACAAAAAATTTTATATATTATTGTATTAGAATAAATAATAACATCTTTAGGCATAAGTATAGTATATATTTAAGATATTTATTTAAGCATTAATCACAATAAATCCTAAAATGTCTCAAAAAATCCTAAAATGTCTCAAAAAATCCTAAAAATGTTTCATTCTGTTTCATTAGAAAATCCCTAAATACTTTTTTATTAAATATAATAAAAAGTATCGTAACAAAGCTAGAATTATTTTTTCTGTGACGAGACCAAAAAAATCAATTATGCAGCGAAAGAATGATTTTTGGTATAAAGTGTTTTCATAATTCAATTTTGGACATTTTTTTTGTCCATTTTCAAAAATAGAAAAAACTTTCCCAACAAAATTTCAATCATTTTATATAATAAATTGAATTTCATACTTAAAGAGATTCTTCTTTTTCAATAAAAACTTGTTTAGAAATATTTTTTATTATTTTTTCTTCCTTTTCAAAATCATTATCACCAGGTCCTCCCATAGATTCAACAATAATCTTATTATATTGGTCAGAAAATTTGGAATGATATTTGTTACAATCAGGATGTTCCTCTTTAAATTTTGGAATTAAGTTTTGGTTCTTACAAGTAACCTTTCTAACAACCTTATGTAATTTTAGACGCTCTTCGTCTTTCTCCCATTTATCATCATCTTTAATATACATAATGTCCCTCTTTTTATCAGTGCAATGGACTGGTCTTTTATTAACGTCCAGTTCTTTAAGGTTCTTCACAATAATATTGGAAATGCCTTCAACGTAACCAAGTTCTCCAACTCTCTCTAAGTCAGATAATTGTAGCTTAATTGAATTGACAAAATCCATAATATTCATAGCATCTTTACATGTTTCATTAAGAAAAAAGTTTAGGTTAAATGCTTTATTATGAGAATTAGTATGAGTAGTATTATGAGTGCCATTTTTAATGACATCCATCATCATATTTTGTGTAGACGTATGTTGAGATATCATAACATTTTGTTGTTCTAACATCATATTTTTAAATTCAGAAGTTTCTTTGATTAATTCTGTATTTTGGTTAATAAGCATTATAATTAATTTATCTTTATCAAATGATTCAGCATTTGAATTAGTAATAATTGTTATATTACATTTTTTTTTGTGATTCCATAAACTAGAATGATGTTTATATTCTTTTCCACATTCACAAATAAAAGAATTGGAACTTTGTTGAACTAAATTTGTAGTATTTGTAGTATTTAAGTGTTTAGGTGTAGATAAATGACGATTGTATTGAGATTTTCTAGATGTATTGTAGTCACATAATTTACAAACAAAATGTTCTGAACTTATTGGAACTAAATTTGTAGTCATTTGTAGTATATTAATACTACATAAAAAGTTCCTAAATACTTTTTAAAATAAATAATAAAAAATTTATCGTAACAAAGCTAGAATTATTTTTTCTGTGACCAGACCATAAAATTCAATTATGCAGTAAAAGAATCATTTTCAACATAAAGTATTTGTATATTTCAATTTTGGACATTTTTTTTGTCCAATTTCAAAATTAGAAAAAACTTTCCCAACAAAATTTCAATCATTTCTCTTCATATGAAGGGAACTTTTTGAAGCATTATTTTTATGAGTTCCTTACATTGTTGTAGTAAAAATGACTTAAAAACTACCATATTTTATATATATCCATCTTAATTTTATATGCAATTCACAATAGATAATATTAATTTTAAATTTATACCTTCAAAGGTAACCTCTTTTGATACTATAGTTAAAAATAAAAAGACTATGGAAAATGATATTTATAAAAAATATGAAGCAACAGCTGAAATTTTAGGCGAATTAATTGTATGCAATGATGTTACAAAAATTAAACAAACTGAAAAAAAAATTATAAAAGAAACTTATAAATCATATCTTAAAACTCTTGAAAATAGAGATCCAAAAAAAGATAAATGGATTTACAACATATTAGATGGTTCATCTGAACAAGAATATATTCTTTATAGAGATGATAAATGTATTGTTATTCCAACATATATGTGGGACTCTGTTAATATAGATAAATTGCATATATTATGCTTACCAATCGATTTAAATTTACGTTCAATTAGGTCTTTAACAAATGAACATATTCCTCTTCTTGAACATATGGAACGGGTAACAACTGAAATAATTAAAATTAAATATGATTTGGATGAATGTTATCTTAAAATGTTTTTTCATTATGAGCCTTCTACATATCATTTACACATTCATTTTGCAAATGTATCAAATCATGAAACACGTTCTTCTGTTGAATATTCACATGAGCTTCATAATGTCATGTTTAATTTGTCAATCTGTTCGAACTATTATAAAAAAGCAATATTAAATAGACGAAGTTAAAATATATAAATTTAAAATTGAAAGTAATTAAATATAAATCAAATATATTATTAATGAATAACAATATATTTGAACAATTAGAAATGAATCCTACTTTTATATTTGTTGATGGAAGTTATTACAACTTTTATAGATATTATGCTTTAAGTACATGGTGGAGAAATGCTTATCCAGAAGAGCCATTAGAAGACCCATATCAAAATGAAAAATTTGTTGAAAAATTTAAAAAGACACATGTAGAAAACTTATTAAATATTCCAAAAAAATTAAAGCTAGACAAAAATATAAATCCAATTTTAATTGTTGGGAAAGATTGTAAGAGAGAACATATATGGAGAAATGAATTATTTCCGAATTATAAAGGTACAAGAGGTCAAGATGCTGGATTTATGGGTGGACCATTCTTTAAAATGGCATACGAAGATGAGCTTTTTCAAAAAGGTGGAGCAAAGGCAATATTAAAACATCCTAAGTTAGAAGCAGATGATTGCATTGCTATATCTGTAAAATATTTACTAAATAAATATCCACAATGCCATATTTATATTATTACAAGTGACAGAGATTATTTACAATTAAATTCTCATAATGTAGACTTATATAATCTTGCTTTTAAAAATATAGCTGAAAATAAGAGCTCAACAGGCGATTCAAAAATGGATTTAGAAATTAAAATTATTATGGGTGATACTAGTGATAATATTCCATCAGTATTTCCAAAATGCGGACCTAAAACTGCTCAAAAATGTGTTGAAGACCCAGAATTCTTTAAAAAGAAAATGGCAGATAATCCGGCATACTATGCACAATATGAATTGAATAAAAAATTAGTTAGTTTTGATAGCATACCAAATGAATTAGTTGAAGAATTTATGTTAACAATTAAGAAATAAAAGAAAGTAAACAATATAAATATTTTTTAACTAACATATATAATGAACATAGTATCTTCAATTAAAGATGATAATCCAAATATAAATTTAAAATTGTTTATATTGGACCCATTGTCTGTAATAGTAAAATTAGCTATTTTAAGTAATAAACCAATAGGAACAAAATTATTAATACAAAATAATGTTATATATTTTCAAGAACCTGGACCATTTCAGGCATTTTGCCGAATTTTTTATAAGTCAAATAAAACAGATTTACAATATATGTATAATCCAATTAATATTGCTTGTTTACATTTTTTATCAAAAGATTTTGTCGGAAAAACCACAAGAATAAAACAATTATTTATATGTGCTCAAAAAGGATTAAAAAATTTAATGGAAACTTATAAAAATTGTTCAATATTAAATTTAACACTAAATTATTATTATGCTTTATTAACAAATCATATAGAGCAACAATACAATGACAATATGTTTAATAAAGATAATTTTACTTGTTATTATACAAAAGAAGTATGTGATAATTTAAATAAGCAATGGACTGATGAAAAAATAAAAGTTGTATTAGATATTATATCATTTTTATTAAAATATAATGATAATCCAAACAATGTAAAATCTCTAGAAACAATTATGGAAAGTATTGATAAAAATACTCAAATAGTAATATAATTAAAATGGAGTAATAGGCAAATCATCTCTTACGAAATAAGATTCACCTTCTCTCGTCCATTTAACAACCATAGTAATTATTTCAACACCAGATTCGATAGCTTCTTTTACTGCTTCTCTATATATTGGATCAATAATAGATACTTGAAATCTATCAACGTCAGGTCGTTGTATTACATAACACATAATACAACGAGTTTTAGATTCATTTTTAATTAAAGTAAGCTCTTTAATATGCTTCAATGCACGTGGACTAACGGTGTCAGTGCTTTTTTTTCTGTACCCGTCAGGGAAATATGCAACTTTAGAATTGTATACTCGGTCATCGTAACATTTACCTTTTCGGTCTTTAGCTGTAATATCTTCATAGTCAGCAAGAGGAACATTTTTAACTTCCATAATAAATGACACACCATTGCAATCAATTCCACTAAAATCAAACCTAGAATCAACCTTCCCTTCTACATATATGGAAGTCTCTCTTTTAAAACGTCGCACATTTTGAAGCTTACTTAGCAGATTATTTTTAAGAGCAGTTTCAGTTAATTCTTCTGCTAACTTTGGATAAATTCCTACAATTATTTCATTATCTTTCTCTCTAATTATAGATAAATAAACTCTATATTCACAACTAATTTTATCTTTTTTTTTATTTGATTTAGGAACAGGTGACATTAATATTGATGCTCCACTATCAGCTAATCCACAACATCCAAGAGATGCAGTATGTCCTAAAACAGTTTTTTTTTCATTAATTGGAATAATGTCTGCAACATACGGAGTTTTTATATAAGCAGAAGGTCTTTTAATAACAGTTCCTTCAGTTAAATTTTCAATTTTAAGCATTAATAATGACATTGTTAAGTTTAAATTTACATATTTAGTATTTAAATTTTTAAATTCAATTTTATTTTAAACAAAACGTATAATAATATATTAATATTATAAGTATGACTACTATTCCAAATGAATTAATTATTAATATTAATACTAGTGTTCCTGGATATCAAAAACTAAGATATAAACCTTCAATGACAATAAAAAATATTAGTAAAGATGACAATAAAATACATTTTGAACCTTTAATTAAGTTAAATAAAACTCTAATAGATAAAATACCAGAAGACTTAAGAAAAAAAGAGTTTTTTAATAAAGGATTATTTTATTCATTAATTAATTATACAAATCAAGATAAAGCTAAAAGTTTAAATCAAGCAATTAGAGAAGGTTATATTGATAATAATATTAAAGTTACACTTGACACTATTTTTTCTGAAAATTCTGTAATATATATTGGAGGAAAACCATATGTAATTGGAGATTTACAGTGGAGCAATGGAGATTGGAATGTAGATACTAAAAAGAAAAAAGAACAAATTGATAGCAGCAAAATAACCGACCCTATGTTATACCAATCTATTGTTACAGACGAAATTATTAGCGGTGAAAAACAATTAGAACAGTTGAAACAAACAAATAAAAACTTAGTTTATGGACCAAACTATAATGGTCCAAAAATTGACGTTGCAAGTGGTATTAATATTCAGAAACCAATTCAGAAACCAATTCAGCAACCAATTCAGCAACCAATTCAACAACCAATTCAGCAACCAATTCAACAACCAATTCAACAACCAATTCAACCACAAATTCAACCACAAATTCAACCACAAATTCAGCAACCAATTTCAAATCAATTGCTTATAAAACAACCTTCAACAGACACAACCATTCTTCAAAGAGAAATAAAACAATTGCCCCCGATACCATTAGAAGAGCCTGAAATATTAGAAGATAATACACCTAAAATAGAGCCTCAAAAAAGAGAATTAACAAACGTAATTGAACCAATAAATAAATTTAAAACATCAGAAACTACAACAAACTTTTTGAAAAATACTTTTTTACAAAAAAATTTTTATAATTTAATTAACGTAATATTTAAAGCAAGTAATGAACAAACAAAAACATTAATAAATAAATCACTTAAAGAAAGTACAACAGTTCAAGTTAAACTAAAAGATTCAAAAAACTTAAGTCTTGCAGCTTATAAGGATAATGTTGAAGGAATAAAAACAATTCAAAATATTGGAGGAGGTGATTGTTTTTTTATAGCTGTTGCAGATGCAATAAATTATTATAATTTCCATAACCAAAATACTAGAATTATAAGTGGAATATATGGAACAGGTCAAAATTTATTCACTCAATTATATTTAAGGAATTTGGTTTATGATTTTATAGAAAATTGGTCAAATCTTGATGATGAGCTAGAAAATATTGCTCCAGCAAACGTAGATAATTTAAATATTATTTTTTCTCAAAGTTTAAATGGGTTAAAACAATCACTCAGAGATTCAGGTCAATCTGACGATATAAGCAAAGAAACTTATTTAGACTTGGTCGAAAATACATACAAACAAAATGATAATTTTTTGGTGCAAAATATAACAAATATTCCAATTAAAATTGAAGATTATGAAAAACCATTTACTGTAATAGAAAAATCACAATTAAAAAAATATATTTTAAGCAAAAATTATTGGGCAAATCAATTAGCAATATATGCATTATGTGAAAAATTAAAATTAAATATTATACCAATATCTATGAAAAAAAATAAACCAAATTCAACAAACATATCTATACCTTTTGCAAACTTTGGAACTGAATATAACAAATGGAATAAATATTTATTTTTATATTATCATGATAGCCATTTTGAATTAATTACATTCAACTATAAAACAAAGATTTTAAAAATTGATGAAAATGGAAGTCCAACTGGATTTAAAATTAATTTAAATAAAAAGGTAATATTTAATAGAACAAACGTTATTAACGAATTGCCTCCTATTTATATTTTATTTACTATTTTTGGAGCTTATTACAGCAATATAGTTGATATAAATGAAAAACTTAAATTTTCATTTCAAGATAAAATAATGAATATTCTTGAAAATGTAATAAATTATTCTTTGTACGAACAAAATGAATATAAAACATTTTATGATATTTTTAAATCTTATTTTAAAGAAAGTAGAATTAAATATCCAAAAATTGAAAATCCAGAAAATACACAAATAGGTGGAATACCCAATAATTATAGACCACAATATAATCAACAACCATATTATAATCAACAACCATATTATAATCAACAACCATATTATAATCAGCAACCATATTATAATCAACAACCATATCCACCATATTATTCACAATATCCATATGATAGACCAGCATACAAATTTATGAAAAAAGAAGAACACACAGATGATACACAATTAGCTTATTATATAACAATTGATTTGGAACTTCATCCTGGAACTAGCATAACACCAGAAGAAATTAAGGATTTAAAATGCAGGCAAAAATGGAATTCTGTAAGAAAATCTTGGGCTAATTTTACTGGAAAACCATATATTATTCCTCCAGTTTACCAAACCAAAACGTTAAAAAATAGAGAACAAAATCAATATCAAAACAATAAAACACAATATAAAAGACCTTTGCCTCAAAATAATACAAGAAAATATAGACCAAATCAATATAGACCAAATAATACACTTAAATATCGTTAATTATATAACAATAATATTATGTTATTGTTATATATATGTCTAGTCAAGAAAAAATGGAATTACCAGAACCGTTAAAAATAGATAAAAATATATTAAATCAATTAGATGATTTAGAAAAAAATGGAGAGACAATTTATGCGTTTGCGGGAGAACAAACTATTGAGACAATTTTTCAATTATATCTTATTAAAAAATATAAATCAAAATGTGTTGTTGAACGTAAAGATTTAAAATTTGTAGATCGTCCAATTGGTATAACAATTAATCTAAAATTGAAGCACTCTCAAGCTGAAGAAAACATAATGAAAGAAGAATTCACACATTTTTCAAAAAAAATAACAGAATGTGTTGAAAAAGGAGAAAAAATAATTATTATACCACTTAGTTACAATAGAGGAAAAGGTGGTCATGCAAATATTTTAATTTATAGAAGAGATTCAAATGTTATAGAACATTTTGAGCCTCATGGTGGTGACTACATAGGAAATGAAAAACTTCAAAATTCTGTAAAAAAAATTATGTTGTTTTTTACAAATATATTAAATTCAGAGTTTAAAAAGAAGGGTATACCATCAGCTAATTATATTGAAGCATCACAAGTTTGTCCTTATATAAAAGGTTTACAAACATTAGAAGCCGAAAGTAAGTTTAAAAAGAATAAAATAGAAGGAGGTGGTTTTTGTGCTGCTTGGAGTATGTTTTTTGCTGAAGCATGTTTAAAAAACCCTAATATGTCTAGCGCAGAAGTATTAGAAAATATTTATAATTATTTAACAACAAAACCTTCTGCTGAAGACTATTTAAGAAAAATTATAAGAGGTTATACAGGATACTTAGTTGAAACAGTAAACAAATATTTAGAAATATTTTTTAAACCTAAAATAACAGTTGTTGATATAGTTAATTTTACAAATAATTTTAAAATAGTTAAATTACATACTTTAGGAGAAGCTATGGTGGTTCTTGTTAATATTGAATCAGAAGCACTTTTAGATGAAAATTTTGACGTAAAAAAAGAACTAAAGAAAACTATGAAAGAATACAGAAATATAACAAAAGGTATGACAAAAGAACAACAATCAAGAAACAGACCTTTTAATAAAGAAATGCGATTTTTATACTTTAGAAAAAGAATATTGCAGAATTATGAAGAATATAGCAAGCATGGAAAAATAACAGAACCTTTATTAGATTCCCCTTTTGAAATAAAGAGAGAAACAATGGTAAATCTAAATGTAAATAAAAAAGGTCATGTATATGATAAGAGAGAAAATCCAGAAAATAAAAAATTAGAACAACCAAAATCTGTAAAAGCTAAAAAAACTTCTCCAAACGCAAAAACAAAAAGAAACCCTATAACTGTATTACCAGAAGGCTTAAAGAAACAAATGGGAAAAGATAAAGCAAAAATGGTAGAACAAATAATTAAAGAAAAAAAACTTGATATTAGTACAAAAGAAGGACAACTACAATTATTACAAATAATTAAAGAAATGGGAAAGAAATAAATAATACCAATTAATTAAATTTTGTTATTATTTATCAAAATTATACTTTTCAAAATTAAACTTTTTAAAGGCTTCTTTTTGCATTTTTCTCTGTTTCTCTCTTTTAGCCTTTTCTAAAACAGCAATTGCTGCAGATAGTTCAGGTTCAGTAACAACCCCATCTTCATTTGTATCAACTAATTTATCAAGTATTCTATACTTAGGAGGAACAATACATAATGAACTTTCTTCATTAAACAAATATTCAGATAGAATAGTGAATATAGCAGTTAACCCAAGAGCTGTATAAATATCACGAGTACCCATCCAAGCCATAGCAAAAACCAATAATTGTTTACTTACAGACCATTTCATGTATTCTTCAGTTGACCTGCTAAATTGAATTTGTATAAATTTAGAACCAACGTTAAGAAGAATCATAACTATACCAGCAAAAAACTTACTATTATTTAAATACATAACATGATGATTTGCATATGAGATACCGTTAAATAATGGTGTAAAAATTGTAGTTTTTCCTCCAAGTTGTTGTTGTTGCGCATTAATATTTGGAGTTGAATTAGTTGGCTGAATTGAAGTCATTATACTAAAATAATATATTATTATATTTTTACATTATTCCAAATTTTCTAAAAAGATTAGAAACATTTGATGTAGTTTTGTTATAAAATCCTTCTCCTACTATGCGTGTATTTCTAACTACAGGTCTATATAATCCTCTTATTCCAGGTGTAAATTTTTCTATGTTATGTAAAGAATTAAAATAAGCAAACGTAATAATAATAAAAAGGAAAAAACAATTATATAAAAAATAATTCATATATAATTATAATCTATAAAAAGTTTTAGATTGATGAAAAAGAATTTGTAAAAACTGAATTGTCTGTAGGTTCAACATCATCAGTTTGGCTACGTGAGCTAGAAAAAACAGGAACTTCATTAGAACGTTTGCCTCTTAACATTGTACCCTCTCTATCAATTATATTAAAGCCTTCACGTCCAACAAAAGTTTCAGTAGCTTTTGTAACAGGTGCTGCAGAAACTGCACTAGATGTTGTAGTAGCAGTTTGTTGCACATTTTGTTTAAGTTTATGTTGTGTAATTGTATGTTTTTTGTCTTTTTTGTCTTTTTTGTCTTTTAGCTTAAGTTTATCATCTGCTAATTTATTATTTGTTGAATTTCCAGAAGTAAAACCTTCTATGTATCCAATATCACTTTGATTAAACATAATTATAATAAATAATACAGATACTACACCTAAAATCTGGTTCGTATAACTAATTCCTAAAATAAAAAGAATAAGAAAAGCTCTTCCTAAAACTGTATCAATTAAGAAATCAAAAAACCTAGCTTGGCTTAATAAAATAACAAGAATTAAGGTAGCTACAGCACCAATATTGTTTTTACTTACTAATTTGAACTCCATATAAATATTCTTATATAATTTATTTAAAAAATATAATTTCAGTCTGTTTTACAAATTATTATCTAAATTTTTAATAAGAATGTCTTTAGCAATGTTTGCAGCTCCATTTGATGATAATATTGAATCATTTAATAATAATTCAGACAATAATGTAATAAACAAAAAACGTCGCGCACATAGTAGAACACAAAAAATGTATCCTAAAGAGAATTTTGACACAAATAAGGTAAATTCTGTTTTAGATAAAATTCACAATAATTCTGATGACGATGACGATGATAGAGATAATTTTAACCCTCCTCCCAAATCAGAATCGGTAGGCGTTCAAAAAACAATTCCTCTCCCTCAAAAGGAACAAATGATGAATATGTCTTCAAATAATGATTTAATGTTTAGAACATTAGGCAGAGCTCCTCAACCAAATTATGAGAATACTGATAATTTGGATTTAAACGACTACACCAATTATGGTGATAATAAATCAAACGAAGAGTATTATAAACGCGTATTGCCTGGATATGAACCTCAAAAAAATATTGTAAATAAACCTTACTATAGTGCAGTAAACTATAACATTCAAGAGGAGCCTAGTCAAGATGTATTGTTAAAAAAACTTAATTATATGATATCTCTTCTAGAAGATCAACAAGATGAAAAAACAAATAATGTCACTGAAGAAGTTGTGTTGTATTCTTTTTTAGGTATTTTTATTATTTTTATTGCTGATACTTTTGTTAGAGCTGGTAAATATGTAAGATAAATTTAAGGAATAATGCTGTTAATATATTATTAAAAATTAAATAAATATCTTAAAACTATTTAAACCAAAGTCATTATAGTAATGTAACAATAATGGTAAAATACATTATAATTCATAATAAACATGAAGGTTGTTATGATTTTCAATACTATGAAGATGAAGCATCTAGAATGAGATTGACATCAATAACAATAAATCCTCCTAAAATTTTTATGTTTGATAGCAAAGAGCAAGCACAGGATTTTTTTGAAGAATATATTAATGATGTTGATGTGATTGATATTAGATGCAGAAAGGGTCAAGAAGTAGAACATATTGATTATTGCACATGTGGAATTATTGAGCTTGATGAAGAAGAAAATCCTATTTTATTTTATAATAAAAAAAATCAAATATTTTTAATGGAACATGGACCTCAAATTTTTTTAACTCCACAAGAACTAAAAAATGATGTTAAAAATTTAAATTTGACAAACAGATTAATGCGAAAATGTAAAACTCTTGGTAAAGAACAAAGAAAAAGATATATTGAATTAGGTAAATATTGCCAAGATTGTTCAGTTAATGATAAAGACAGCGATAGCGAAAATGAAGGTAATTAATTTATAATTAAAACTTTATTTGATTTAAAAGTAGGATAACCAAAATTATAAAAAAAATATGCTGTTGGACTAGTTATTAAGGGTTTTGTTTTGGTTTTAATATTTTCTATAATTATATTATTATCAGAAATATCTTCAATTGCAGAAAAACCAAAATAGTTTTCTGCTGCTATTTTCCAAAAACTTATTTTAAATCCTTGAATGAATAATTTATCATCACAATTACAAATAGATGCAAAACAGCTTAATACTTCCATTCCTTTTTGAATTTGTACACAAGTTTTTCTAAAAAAATAAGCACAAACTATATTATCATCAACCATTATAACATAAATAAAAATATTTTTGGTCTTAATTAGCTCAATAATATTTGTAACTTCAGTATTAATGACTATATCAAATTTTCTTCCAGAATTACCTATAAAATCAAATAAATGACGAAAATTTTGCTTATTTATTTCAAGTAATGTATACTGTGCCGAAAGTTCTAATGGTTTTGTCCAAGTTGTAACAGGAAATCCATAAGTTGAATAAACACACAAAGGAACAATTCCAGTTAGTTCTTCTTCTCTCTTAAAGAGAGAAACAACAATTTTTGTATTGATATGTCTTTGATTATAATGATGAGTTTGTATCAATTGTGGAGCTATTCCCTTTTTTCTATTATTTATATCAACACATAAATAATCTACATAATAGGCACAAAACTTGGCTTCCTTATGACCATTATTAATAACTACATACACCACTCTTGAAGTCATTAAGCCTACAATTTTTTTATCTGATATCGTAGTGCCTTTTTTTAAGTCAATCATATAGTTATCTTCATTATAAAAAGAAACAAAAGATTTATCATTATGTCCATTAAAATATGGAATTATATTTTCAGTTTGAGGAGAGAAAATATTATCTTTATTTTGAAGATAATTTATTTTAATTAAATTTACAAATCTTTGAATTTGTAACGATGATAGTTGTGAAAATAATATTGTTTCTATATTTTTGAAATTTGTATATTTATTTTTTTCAGGAAAATATTCATCTATAATTCCAGGAGCTTTTATCATATAACCAATATCATATATATGAAAAACTGGTTGTACAGCCCAAAAACCAAATTTAAACCTTATAAAAATATGAATTATTAATATTGTAAGTATTCCAAAAAATAAAATATAAGATATATTTTCTAACATATTAATGTTATCCTAGAAAATATATGAATTTAATCAACGAACTAATTTAAATTCTCTCGAAGTAGTCAGTTATCTTAGATTTTTGAATATTGTTATTTGTAAATCTTTCAATTGATTTTTGATATATTTCACATGCATCAAAAATTCCTTTAAACTCTCCAATAATAGTGGTTTTATTCTCCAAATCTTTATAATGTTGGAAAAAATATTTAATTTTATCAAGCGTGTTACCATGATAAATCTTTTTAGCTAAATCATTATTAGGGTCTACTTTCTTAATTGGACAAACAATTAATTTTGGGTCATTACCTGCATCATCTCTAGTCTCTAAAACACCAATAATTTCACATTTAATAATACAATTTGATATTAATGATTCTTCCATAATTACAACAACATCAATAGGGTCACCATCTTCGCTTAATGTATTTGGAATATATCCATAATTAAATGGATATTTAAATGGTGTATGCAAAACTCTATCACAAATTAACATATTTTTTCTTTATAAAATTCATATTTTACATTTCCACCTTTTGATATTTCAATAATAACATCTACTTCAAACATTGAATAATATAAATTGATTTTTTTATATCATTTATAGCATTTATAACATTTATAACATTTATAACATTTATAACATTTATAACATTTATAATTTAACTTGGTTTAACAAAAATATATAAATATTGGTGTTCATAAGCACATTTAACCATATCAATTTTTCCTTGTAAAATAAATCCACAATCCTGTGCCATATTAACAATTGTTGAAGTATCTTCCATATATAATTGTTGTTGTTGTTTACGAACTTTTCCATCATTAAATTTAAATTTTTCATCAAATGTAGCAATATCATTTGATTCATCTATATCAAAATTAGCAGTATATACAAAGTCATTAAAGGTAACCTTTGTTTTTGTAATTCTTTCCTTAGCATATTTTTGAGGAGAAACAATGTATAATGGATTTCCAGGAGGTAGTATAGGATCAAAACTCTCTCTATCAACAAGATGAACAATTAAATAACCTCCAGGCATTAACCAATCCATACAGTTATCAAAGAAATGTCTTTTATCTTTAAAATAATAGATTGTAAAATATAAACAAAGAACGTGAGTTAAAGAGTTCATTTTAAATAATCCATTATCAAGAGCATTTCCAACTTCAAAATTATTAGAAGGATATGATTGTTTAGCTTTTGATATCATTGAAGGAGATATATCAATACCAATAACATTTAAATTTTTTGAAGCTAAACTAGAAACTTGATGACCAGTTCCACAACCAATATCGGCAATAACGCTATTTTCAGTTATTGATGTACTTTTTAGAATTGTTCCTACTTCATAATCATTTTTAACATTACTAAAAACTAAATAATCATAAATATCAGCATAAAAATCATCATATACAGCATTTCCACTTTTAAATAAAAAAGGTTCTGAACTGAGCATACCTTCTTTTACAGGCATTAATGATTTAAAAAAAACAATAGCTATTAATAAAAAAGCAATAATGACTAGTATTTTTCCAAAATTAGATAGTTTATTGTAAAAATTAGTAAGTGATTGTAATGTTTTCATCTATATGTATTGTTGTTATTTTTTTTGTATAAATTTTAAATATATGGGTGATTCAGAAATAAATGACTTAAGAGGTTCTGGAGATTTTAAAGGAATTTCTTTTTCAAAATTTAAAAAAACAGATGTTAAAAAGGAGTTGCTAAATAATTTAATAAATTCAAAAATAGAACCAGCGTGCTATTGGAGCGCTGAATTAATATGTGCCGGTCACTACGGTGACTTATGGGAAATAATTTTATATTTTTATACAAAACACATTCATTTAGGAAATCCTAAAATAGCTGTCTATTTAGAATTAAGAATTAAACATTTTAAAGAAATAGTAAATAATGGCTATTCAGATAGTGAATTAAGAATGAGAAATAGTGATAAAATAAGACGATTATTTTGTGAAATGATGTGTGTATTATGTGATGCAAAGAGAAAACATAGTTTTGATACAGTTAAAATAAAAAAAGAAGATTTTGATATGACGCAATTACGTGATAAATTTAAAGCATCTAGCAATAAATATGCACAAGATATATTTTTAGATGAAGACCCAAAAGAATTGTTTCCTGCCATTAATGAAATAGCCTTTAATATTTCAGAAGATAGCAAAAATATTATGAATGCATGTTATTGGTTAGAATGGATTATGGAATTTGAAGCAGTGTGTAAAGCAAAAAAAGAAAAAATATGTTGTGAGAGAAGAAATTTTTCACAAGTTGAAACTAAATCACAAAAAGATATAATTTGGATTGTATGGGATTTGTTTTTAGTAGAAGCATCAAAGCGTTCAAAAATTGTAAAAAAAACAATGGATGCATTATTAACATTATTTACACTAAGATATGCAACTGGTTGTCAAAAGAAAAGAAGAAATATATTATATTTTGCTATATCTTTATTATGCGAAAACATAATAAGCAATGAAGAAATAATTAGAACATCTCAGCAAGAAATGGTCGGAAATATTCTCAAAAAAATAGATTTAGTTTATAAACAAATTAAAAAAAACGAAGTATCTCCAGGAATGGATTTCTTATTTAAAGATGTTAAGGAATATAATCTTGAAAAAACAATTGAGAAATTAGAAAAAATGAATACTTTTGGAGAAAATTTTGTTCCTAGAATTTAATTTATAGAATTAATATATAATGTCAAAAACAAATAAAAAATTTCCTAGCAAAAAAAGAGGAACTCGTAGACTAATAATGTCAAATAACTCTTCTCTTTCCGCGTTTCAAAAAGAAGTTACTGTTGTATTTTTAGAGATGCTTTTAATGGTTAAACTATTTCATTGGAAAACAACAAGCTATGCAACACACAAAGCAACTGATGATTTGTATACAAAATTAAATGCTAATATTGATAGTTTTATAGAGGTTCTTTTAGGTAAGACTGGATTTAGAACTAATCTAATGAGTAATAAGAGTATTAGACTTGTTGATTTAAGTTCTGCTGAATCATTAAAGAGAGAAATAGAAGCATTTAAAGGTTATTTAGTCAGTTTAAATGATAATAAGGCTATGAAACAAATGGCTAATACTGATTTATATAATATCCGTGACACACTTTTAGGTGATATGAATCAATTCTTATATTTATTGACATTTAAATAAATGTGCGCATTTATAATAAAAAATAATATATATATTTTTATTATAATGGATAATTCAAATAGTTTATCAAGTTCACTATTACAATCGAGCGAAGTAAGCGGTTCAATAGCTTCTTCATCTGGAGACGGTTCTGGTTTTTTTGACAGTTTAAAAAGTATAAATCTTACAACTTGGTTAATTATATTTTTAGTTTTGGCATTTTTAGGTTTCAATATTTTTGTTTATTTAGCCAAAGGGACTCAAGATATCACAAACTTTTTTGCTCCATTAATAGAAAAAATATTCGGAACAACCGTCTCTGTAACTGGTCAAACAGTTGATGTTGCTGCTGAAGGAGCTAAAGCTGTTGTTGGAGGAGCTAAAGCTGTTGTTGGAGGAACTGCTGAAGTTATTGATACAAGTTTAACTGCGGTTCAAAATGTGAGTGCTCCTAGTAGCTTAAAAACACAATCTGTCATGCAACAACCTGATGTAACAACAAACAATACTCTTAACAACGCATTAAATAATTCGCAACAAGGAAACCAAGATCAAGATTATGAAGCTGTTGAAGCATCAAGTTCAGTTGGAGGTTCCGGAAAATCTGGATGGTGTTATATTGGTGAAGATAGAGGATTTAGAAGTTGCGTACAAGTTGGAGTAAATGATGAATGCATGTCTGGAGACATATTCCCTAGCAATGAATTATGCATCAATCCTAATTTAAGAGCATAAATAAATAATAAATTATTATATTTAATAAATTATTATTTAAAATATTAAAAAAATTAAATAGCGTTAAATATTTGGTCATAAGAATTAACATGAGGTTCTTCTTTTTGTGAAATATATGAAGGATAAGTTGAGAAATCGGGATGCTTCTTGAATAAGAAATTAAATAAATAATTAGTAGCAACTCCAGCATTTGAAAATGCAAATGAGGTAGTTCCAGTTTTTAAGCAAAGATTTAATGAGTTAATAACAAAATTAACTTTTCCTACAGCAGCACTTGAATCTGTACCAACAGAAATTGCTAAAATTTTATCATCCATAGAAACTATACTGGGGTTAATGCTGGTTTCTAGATTAAAGTTATTTTTATTTGATTTGTTTCTAGTAGAAACCATTAACTTAATGCATGTTTTATTGTAAACGTTCATAGGAGCTATTCCAGTGTGTAAACAATATGATTTATTTGCTGTTAAAGACGTAGTAGTAGGGTCTGAATTAAATACATAATTAATTGCAGCATTTGCCCAGGAGGCATAATTGGTGCCATCATTTTTAGGTACAGTGTAAATAGTAATAAATGGAAGTGACACGTCACTTTGAGCAAAAATATTCATATATAAATTTTGTATATCACCAACAGTCATATTTGTTCCATTAGTAGGCATATACCAATTTATTTTTTCCGAAACTGCAATGTTAGAAAAATACCAACCATCTTCTGAAGTTTTTGATGTAATAACCGAAGGAATTGGTAAAGGACCACATTCATCTTGCCAGACAGATGGAGTGCAGTTTACAAGGATTTGATTATATGCTTGAGAAACTATTGTACTAACAGATGTCTTAATTTCCTCAGTTTTGTCAACTAAAGCATTGTGATTACTGTTAATTCCAGTAAGGAGAGTTACAGTGTCAGATGCTCCAGCAAAAGCAGTCACTAATTTATAAACATTATTGAAACTAGCAACTACAGAATCATCTATTCCTAAAATAGTATTAATTCTTTTTGTTTGATTCCAAATTTGTGTATCAACGTATTCTTGAGTAGATAAATATTTAGACGTTGTTGAAGTTGTTAATGGTTCATCTCCACTGGCTAAAGTAGTGGAAGTATTTGTTGAAGACGCTGGTAAAACATAACTATTATAAGATATATCGGATGTTGCTGTTCCGTCAACGTGTGAAACTGTAAATTTATTAGAATTAATTGATAAATCACCAATAACAGAAACATTTCCTGCAGTAAAAACATCGCCTGATGATGCTGCAACTGTAAATTTATTATTGTTAATTGCTAAATCACCTGTAGCGGAAAGAGTGCCTGCAGTAAAAACATTGCCTGCAGTAAAAACATCGCCTGATGATGCAGCAACAGTAAATTTATTAGTGTTAATTGCTAAATTACCTATAGCGGAAAGAGTGCCTGCAGTAAAAACATCACCTGATGATGAAGCAACAGTAAATTTATTAGTGTTAATTGCTAAATCACCTGCAACAGAAACGTTACCAGATGAAGCAGTAACTTTGAATCTATCAGTGTTAATTGTCAAATCATTTACTGCAGAAATTTTACCGTCATTTCCTAATATCATATTTGGAGAATTTGATGTTCCGCCAATTGAAATACTGCCTGAGGTTGTAGCAGCAGCAAAGCGAATATCTCCGCTTGATGAATCTACACCAAATTTGTCACCAATTGACAAATTTCCAGATGCGTTAATGCTTCCTACAGTCGTTAAAACTCCCATATCAGAAATAGTTAAATTTGACCCCTTAACATTTATAGATGTTGAATTTAAAGAACCTGCTACATTTATATAACCATTACTGTTAATATCACCACCGGCATTAATAGTTAAGGCGCTTATTGTTCCATTTGAACTTATATTTAACTCTTTAGCACTAACAACAGAGGATGTCGTTAAAGGAAGGGTTGTTTGTATTCCAGACGCGGTGCTATTTATAGTTAAATTTTTAGATAAATATAGCTTTGGTCCGGATATAATTCCAGTAGCAGACGCAGAAGACAAAGAAGATAATTCAGGAGGTGCCATTCTATATATTTACTAATTATTAATAATTATACAAAAAAAATAACTATAACTTATAATTGTAAAAATATATAAAAAATAAGCAATTAATAACACAATAATAGTATCAGAAAAAAATAACTTGTTTTAATTTTTTATTTTGTTGTGAGTATGAGATATTAAAAATTTTAGCAGTTGTTTTATTATACATTTCTAAGCTAAGAGATCCGTCAGGATAAAACGCATTATTATATATTAATTCATTTGAATTTATTATAAGATTTTTACCTGTATTATTGTGAATTGTAACAACTGTATGGTTTTTATGAATAAAATATATTAATTCTATAGAATTTTCACTATTTTGTGTATTTTCAATTGTATAAAATTTACCTACGTCAGCATTAGAGACAGAATATAAATACGGTATTATTTTTTTATGGTGGTCTAAGTGCAAGTATGAATTTGAAATTGGGTGTATTTTATAATGTGAATATGAATGTTTATATTCAAGAGATTGTTTATATTCAAGAGATTGTTTATATTCAAGAGATTGTTTACTAGAAACATAGTTCTTATTAGAACTATTATTATTATTATTATTATTATTATTATTATTATTATTATTATTATTATTATTATTATTATTATTATTAGAATTTAAAATAATTGTGTTAGAAAATGCTGATGTAATTCCATTGCTCACACTTGTTATATTTAAATAATTATTTCCTTGAAATAAATTTATAGTTGCATTATTAATTTCAAATGAAACAATTTGTATTATTTTATTATTATTATAAATTATAAATTCAGAAATAGGAATGCAATCATTTTTTATAAAAGTCCATGAAATAGTTGCAATAGAGTTAATTGTTTCATCTAAAATTAAAGTTGGTGGATCTGGAGTAACAGCACTAACCAATCCTTTGTAACCTTGAGGCCATTTATTAAGACTATTACTCATTGTTAAGTTTTGTCTTGGAAACCATGTTTGTATTTTATTATTCCAACATAAAACACTAGGTCCAGGAACATTAGAAGCGGATGCTGGATTACAAATTGTAGCTGAAACTGCTCCTGTTTGAATAATTTGACCTGTACAAGGATTGGCATACGTTCCACAAACGAGTGTACCTCCGTCTTGTATTGAATTGTTTGAACAATCAAATGGATTTGGAACATTATATTGAAATGGTCCTGAAATATTATTAGGAGCACCAACAATTTGATTAGGATAAGGATATGTAGTATAATTAACTCGAAGCAATCCCGATGTGTTAGGATTTGTATACGTTTGTGTTTGTGTTGCAAAAACCTTAGTTCTATTTGGTCCAAAACCTTTTGCAAGCTGTGTATATTTTTGTTTTTTTGTTAATCTGGAGCTGTTTCCTTTATATTGCAATACATTTCCTTTATAAAATTGTTTTTCTTCATAATTTGCTTGTGCTAAAGAGACAGTTTGATTAGTTAACGGTATATAAGCTGAATTATAAGAACTATCTGGAATAATATATGTGCATTGGTTTTGAACTCTAGACCACACTCTTGGTGGAACAGGATTATAATTATATGAATTTGACATTTATATATAGATTATTTATTAATTTAACTTAAATAATCTATTTAATTTAGAAAGCTCCGCCTGGTCCAGAAGGATTGTATGAATCTCCAGCACCGTAGAAAAACCATCTTAAAGACAAATAGTCAAATAATTTGTCACTCATACCGCTATTACCAATCATCTTAGTATTAGGTCCATTATTAGCTATTGATTGTATAGATGCTGTGCCTAAAGCATAATTATAGTACCATAAATTAGAAATATAACCATTAAATCCTCCATTCATAGCAACAAAAACATCTCCATAATTTTGTTTTGGAACGCCAACTAAATTGATACTTCTAGCAATTGTTCCATTTATATAAACATCTAATGTAGTATTTTGACATCTAATAATAACATTAACCCATTTATTAATAGGAATGTCTGGTATCATAATTTCTTCATTAATAACATTAAATGTATTCATTTGTAAAACAAGAGTATTTGAGTTTGGAGCTAAATATAATCCAGGAGCATTATTTGGATAAATTAATCCATTTGATTGTAAATCACTGTTTCCTTTGCTAAAAATATGTTTATATGTTGCTTCATTGCCATCATACAAATTATTAATAAATAACCAAACAGACCATGTAAATTCAATACCATCAGTTGCATTAACAGACCTATATATTGTCACAGCACCATTATTACTAGGGTCTTGAGGATATACAATCATTTGTGTCGCATCAACCATACCATCCATAAGATGAGGCGATTCAGTTGGTTTAAAAAAATAAGACATAACAGAAATTCCAACTCTTAGTAATATTATAAAAGCAAAAATTACTAACAGTAAGAAAGCAAATTTTGCTACTAAACTATTTGAAGCTAAAAATTCTCTAGTGCCAAAAGTTCCTGTTCCTGTTGTTGAAAATGAATTAAATGCGCCGTTATCACTCATTATATATATTAATTAAATAAGAAAATTTAATTAGTTAAGAAATTTAATTAGTTAAGAAATTTAAATAGTAATACTACTTTGTGTTTTACCATTTTCTACTAAAGCTAGTTGAACTTGATAAGAAGTAAACATACTAGACATATTAGAATATCCTTGTGTATAAATGTTCCAAGCCTCTTGTGGATTAATAGAATTAGGATAATATTGGAATTTAGATGTCCATCCTTCAAAACCACCTAATGGTGTAACATAAACATTTGCATTATTATTAACACTAGCAACTCCAGGCAATAAACATGTTCTAACTAATTTTCCATCAATGTAAACATCCATTGATCTTCCATAAACACTAACAACTAAATTAACCCATTTTTGAATTGGAACATTTGCTACAGAACAAGTATGAACAACTGTACTTCCTCCTGCTGTTGTTGGCTCTTGATCAATTCCTGGATAACAACCTATAGAAATATCAAGGTTATTTTCAACTGCTCCTAAAACAACAGCAGGACAAGGATCCATTCCACTTACACCAGAAACAGAACCTCCTTGTTTTCCACTGGCAGCACCCATTCTTCCGAATATAACTTTCGACTCACCATAACGATAGTTCCAGTTATTTATGTAAAACCATATTGAGTATGCAAAATTACTAGAAGGAACACTTGAACCATTTGTTGCTAAAGAAGTAGCACTTATAGTAGAAGATGTTTTTCCATCTTGCATATTTTGAAGAGTGTATGGGTCAGAAATAATATATCTTATTAACATAAAAATAAGAACAATCACGACTATTGTAATCACTATACTTAAAGGACTCATTGTATAATATAGATTTAGAAATTTTCTACTTAATTTAGTGAATTAATTATTAAATTAATAATTAATAATTAATAATTAAGTTTTAAAATAAGAATAAATATTTTATATAACTGTTTTGACAGACGAATTTATAGTTGCAATATTTTGGTTTATTATTGTTTCATTAGAGTCACTAAGAACTGGTGGCGTTTTATTTTTAATCATATTGTATAAATAATAAATATTGGACGAATTAATTGCTCTGCTAAAATAAACTACATTACATATACCTCCTTTTATTCCACCATTCTCTCCAATAGTTAAATTATCAATTTTATAATATGGAACGACACCTTTATCGGACTTAACTAAATCTCCATTTAAAAATATATCTAAAATTCCTCCATTATAATTAATAATTATATTATTCCATTTTTGCAACAGAACATTATCATTTTTATAGAGGATTCTATTTCCATTTTCATCAAAATCGATAAGTTTATTGTTTGTTGTATTTTTTAAATCTTTTTGATTAGTTATTACCATTAATGAGTTAGTTGTTCCATTATAAAGAATATTAGGTTTGTTACCAAAATTTAGCAATGATGTATATTTACTATAAGATGAATTCGTATTAGGAGGAGCTGCATCTAGAAAAACCCAAAATGAAATACAATATTGATAATTAAAATCATCACTTCCATTTAGCTCTTGGTATGTTCCTAATGAATATTGTGAATCTGTATATACTGGTTTATTAACTAGTTGTTTTCCTCCTTGAAGATTGAATTTATTAAAAAGAGTTGGCATTTTAAAATAAACTAATAACAATACTATAGCTAATACAATCATTAATAATGATCCGATTGTTGATGCGCTTGCTTCACCTGCAGTAAACTTACCAATAGAATTAAATACTCCACTAAATAAACAAGGAATATAAAATACTGTATCTAATAATAAAGTAAAAAAAGCATTTTTATTTGAATTTCCAACAGGAAGCTGAACATTTATTGTTTTATATATTAAACCTAATACAATCATAACAAGCAAAATATTTAAAACAAAACTTATTATTCCTGATGTTCCTGACAAGCTTTGAATATTATACACTAGCCAAAAAATAATTAAACCTGAAATAATAATTCCAAATAAAAACAATAAAGAACGTTTAAATAAATTCATTTTATTGTTTGTAAAAGCATTATCTAATACCTCTGGAAATAAACTAGAACCTAATAATAAAGCAGATAAAATGCAAATAATAAGTATCATTATCATCCCAAATGCAGAAGTTGCTTTGTCATTAAAAAATCCTCCAGGATATGTTGAAATCGCAATTGTAACAGCAATAATAAATAATATAAACCCTATACTTCCATAAGATGAAAAATTGGAAAAATTATCTAAAAAATTACTAGATTTTGCTCCAGGTGATAATTCTTTTGCTTTATCTGGTAATGTTAAAACAATCATTAAATATAAAAACCCAAAAATAGATATTATACTTGTTAATAATAATGTGTATCCAAAATATTGTTGAATATATCCTCCTGGATCTGTATTATAATAAATAATAAAAATTGTTATTAAACAAAATAACATTATTAAGGATTTTATTCTCTCATAATTAACATTAAATTGTTCAACATAGTTATGTGTTAAACCTTTATAAAACATTAAAGCTCCTAATGCTGCAGTAATTGGAGTTATTATATAAGCATAATTATTAATTATGTCATTTGGTATCATCGTAAAAAATAAAATCAAAAAAATTGTGTAAATAATAATATATGTGACATTACTAATTTGTTCAAATAATTTTTTGACATCTTTAAAATTAGGCAGCAAAACAATACAAATTCCTACTACTAACATTGTAAAAAATAATACAATAAATATATCAGCAACCATTTCTTGTTGAGATTTTGATGATTGTTTAAATGGAATATTAACTTTAAATAAAATCATAAATAAAATAATAATCAAAATTATTATCATTCCTATAAGAGGATAAAAAACCATAGGATTTTTAAATTCTGGTAAAACATTTGTATTATTATTTGTATTATTTGTATTCATATATTACTATAATAGAATAATATTTAGTTTTAAAAATATTAGTCTATTAAATATTTGGTAAAGAGCTTTAAGTATATTTAAAGCAATACTCTATAATACTCATCTTTATTTTTTAATTCATCTAATTCTCCACGCATATTTATTTCTAATCTATATACTTCTTTCATTACCATAAATGGTGTTGTAAAAGGATTTACATACATGACAGTTCCAAACAAACCATATAAAATACTCCACGAATAAAAATAATATGGTTTTTTAGAATAAAAATTAGGCGGTGTATATTTATATTTATATTGGCTTTTGCTATTCTCTTCTACCTTTACCTTTTTATTATATTCTTCTAATTGTTCATTATAATTTTTAAATAGTTCATTATATTCTTTTAAATCTTTTCTACAATTATAACTATAATGTTGTGTCCCTCTATAAAAACCTAATGCACCAACCGGCAGAGTTAATGAAAAATATAGTTTTGACATTTATTTAATTACATAACTTATTTTATAATCTTTAAGTTGTTTTTACATATTTTCACTGGCAGTCTTTTTTCCGTGACAGTTTCGACATAAAGCTACTAAGTTTTGAACATCATTCCCACCACCATACTCCAAACGCATACGATGATCAATTTCAAATGTATGGTCTAATTGTGATTTACAATTACCACATTTCCAGTCTTGATTTGAAGCAACATATTTTTTCTTTGTTTCACTAACAGAACGTTTTGTTCCACCTTTACCAGAACTTGTAATTCTTCTCTCTCCACAAAAACCAGGAGCTGAGCCTATTCCATTAAACGATTCCATAAAACATTCATCATCATTATCATTTTTTGATGTAAAATCCATTATTGGACTTAACATATCCATAGAATTTTTATCTATTGGCATGAATTTTACTATATTATTTGCATATAAAAGCATACTTCTACCTTGATTTGGATTCCTTTTTAATAATACATATATTCCTACACCTAAAAGAACATAAAATATCATTTTATAATATTTTTTAAATGATAATAGCATTTTTGTATATTTTCCATCGGAATAAGCATTATACACAAAAAATGCTGTTAATCCTAGTACAAATATTTCTAATCTCATATATATATTACATAATAATAGGTTTTATAGTTATAAAATAATTTTACTAATTTTAATTTAATTATTTTAAAACACTTAACGCTTCTTCTTGTCATGGTGTTTGGGCATAGTCATAGCCTCTTGACCATAAGCACCTTGCATTTGAAGACTTCTCATAATTTGGGTTTGACCACGAGTAACGCGATAAATTCCAAACATAGCTAAAGCAATAATAACATATGGCAATAAAACCAAAAACCAAGAAATATTCTTGTATCCTTTACCACATAACCAAGATAAAAGGTATGTCCATATAAAAGCAAAAATTAATTTCAAAGCAACAGCAATTACTCCTATACCACTAAATAATGCAATTACAGAAGCAATTACAGCAATTGCGAAATAAAGCTTTGCTGGTGTACAAAGTTGGCTAAAATCCTTCATTATACAGTATTACAATATTTTTATTTTAAGGATAAGAAAAATGGATTCTTAAATCTTTTTTGTTTTGGTTTTCTATTAAATATAGAATTTTTAACTTTTCTTGTTTTATTCTTACTATATTTCAAACCACTTGCAAGAGCAGTTTTAATTGAAGATGATTTACTTACATGGCTAGTCTTTCTTTTTGAATGAATAATTTCATAAATAATTTGTTTTATTTCTTTTAAATCACCCATTAAAGATGAAATATCAATTGGTTCATCTGATATAATATATAAATAGTTTACATACAACCCTTTTATGTATTCGAATAATTCCTTTTGTTTTGGTGTTAGAGATTTATAATTATTTGATAACATTTCAATATAAGGATAATAACAATTAATAAATCCCCAAATATCTATATTTTTAATAAATACATTATCTAAATATTCTCTCAAATTTAAGGTACCGTCACTTCTAAATTTTGTGAATTTAACTAAAATATTGGTTACGTAATCAACTATAGAAGCCATAGCAAATTCTGTTTCAATTATGTTTGGTTTGCTTTTTTCTGAAACAGATGTTAAACTATTGTTATATAGCAAATAAAAAATTTCATTTATAAATTTATAATGTCCTGGTCCTCTTTTTTCATTCCAAAAAGTTATATAATCTATTACAAATGGTTTTAATTCGTCATAATTTTCGTAGCTTCCTCCGTCTTTTATATAATTTGTATATTTTTCAACAAATTCATCTGAAAAAATAATTACTGAAAAAGGAACATTAAATTGAAATGGTCTATTTCTCCATGAACTTGGGAAAGGATTATCTTTAAAAGGAACATATTCTGTTGATAATCCCCAATCAATTAGTCTTGTTTTTATTTTTGATGATGAATTATCAACTAAAACATTTGAATCTTTTATATCATTGTGAAATATATATTTTTCATTCATTTGAATAATTCCCTTTTTTAAAAGATTTGTTAAACTATTATGCAAATCATATAATTTACTAAATGTACCATTTTCATAAACATAATCATCAATTGGTAATCCACCATTGGGAAGATTTAATGACATTACTTTATCTAAATTTGAATTTATATTAGCTTTTGTTAAGTTATCTTTTGGCAAAGCAGTGCATTTTGAAGTAAATTCGGTCAAATCACTTGGTTGCAATTTTGATGGTCTGCAAAGGGTGGCATCATATAACAAAAAATAGTCTTCATAATTTTTAATTGAATCTAATTTTTCTTTTATTGAATTTATTTCTTCATATTCTTGAGTAGCATGTTTTTCTGTCATTAATTTCGAAATTTTACCAGTTTCCCTTTTTTTTACACCTTCACATTTTAGAGCAGGAGTAAATACACAACCATAACCTCCTGATGCTAATACTTTTCCACCTTTATCATTTTTCATTATTATATATAATATGTATACATAATAATTATCTTATTTGTCATATAAAAAATATATTGCTCCTGAAATTCCTAATACAATTCCAAGATATATTAACTTCTCTCTAATTTTATAATATTGATTTATTTTGTCATCTTCAGATTTATATTCATCGTAATATTTAATAAAAAAATCATTTAAAGATATTTGAGGCTTTTCTAGTTTTTCATTTATTTTATTATGAATGAAATGCATCCAACGCACAAAAGAATCACGATTATCTAAGTAAGGGGTTACAGGATATTTATCTATTAGTTTACTAAATTCACCTGAAATTTCTTCAACAGGAAGAAACAATGGTAGATTTTGAATAAACTCGTAATACTTCTTTTTAGTTACAGTGTTTGGGTGATGAGGATATGTCATAACTAGTGTATGTAAAAAGAACCAATAATGAGGTCCCCATACTTTTGGGTCTAGATAAACGGTTGCAGGCATTAATATTTTCTTTTATAAAAATATTAATTATTAAACTATCTTATAGTTATAAATTAATATAAATCCACGAATTTGATTATTACTTATGATTATTTAAGGAGGAAGAACGGTAGCAACAGTTTTTCCAAAAAAAGCAACGCCTGGTGGATTAGCAGTAGGCGATGTTTTACCTAGAGTAGTTGCTGTTGCTGAGGATATAGTTACAGTTGTTAACCCAGAAAATGAAAACGCACTTGAACCAATAGTAAGAACTGAATTGGGAATTGTTATAGATGTCAAATTTGTACAACCTTGGAATGCAAAATTACCAATAGTTCCAAGTGTTGAAGTTGGTGTAAATGTTACAGTTGTCAACCCTAGACAACTAGAGAATGCATTTGAACCAATAATTGTAACTGAATCAGGAATTGTTATAGATGACAAACTTGTACAACCAGAGAACGCATGTTTACCAATACTTGTAACTGAATTGGGAATTATTATAGTTGTCAAATTTGTACAAATATAGAACGCACTTGAACCAATAGTTGTAACTGAATTGCCGATTGTAACTCCTATTAAACTAGATGGATTTTGGATTGTGGTTGCTGGGATAAAAGTTGTAATTGCTGTGTAAGAATAATTAGGCAAATTTGTATCTAAAGTAAAAATAACTCCGGTCCAATCAACAATTGGTCCTTGATCTACATTATACACTAGAATTGTTGTAATTGGTTCTGGTATTGATGATGCTGATGATGATGGTATTGATGATGCTGATGATGATGGTATTGATGATGATATTGATGATGATGATGATGATGATACAGTAATAAATTGGTTTATACATCCAGATGGATTTGTCGAATGTGTTTTACACCAATTTAACATTCTAGTTGATGAACCTCTACCTTTAGTAGAGCCTAAATTAATGGTTCCTGCTACTATAGACTTATTCGCGCCTATGTGTGAATAAAAACCTTTTTTAAACATTTGCAATCCTGGCATTTATAATATAATACATTAATTTAAAATAATTACTGAATAATATTTAAACGTATGTCTTTATTTGTAAATAGTAGTATGAATAAAAATACAAATACATGCAATAATTGTGGAAAACAAGGTCATTCTTTTCATCAATGTAAATTACCAATAACCAGTTATGGAGTAATAGTATTTAGGTCAAGCTTAGATGGATTACAATTTCTTATGATAAGGAGAAAAGATAGCTTCGGATACATAGATTTTATTAGAGGTAAATATTCGCCTTATAACATTTATCAAATCCAAAATATAGTAAATGAAATGTCTTTAACAGAAAAACAAAGAATTTTAACAGAACCTTTTGAAGATTTATGGAAAACAATGTGGGGTGAAACTACAAACTCACAATATAAAAATGAAGAGCAATCTTCATGTAAAAAATTTGAACTGATTAAGTTAGGTATAAATATAAATAATGAATTTATAGATTTAAAGGAAATAATAAAAAGAAGTACTACAAAATGGATTGAAACTGAATGGGAATTTCCAAAAGGACGTAGAAATTATAAAGAAAAAGATTTAGACTGTGCTTTGAGGGAATTTGAAGAAGAAACTGGTATTTCTCAAAGTAAAATTACAATTGTGGAAAACATAATACCATTTGAAGAAATATTTATAGGTTCAAATCATAAATCATATAAGCATAAATATTTTTTGGCATATATGAATGAAACAGAAGAATATTTAAATAATTTTCAAGTAACAGAAGTAAGCAAAATAGAATGGAAAACAATAAACCAATGTTTAGAATCAATAAGACCATACAATTTAGAGAAAAAAGAATTAATAACAAATATTAATAAAGTATTACAAGAATATAGATTATATTCATAATATATAGTATTATGACAGAAAATCCAGAAAAAAAGAAACCCTTAATTATAGAATCATCGTCTGACAGTTCAGTATCAAGCGACAAATCATCTATCTCACAAAAACAATCTAATTCATTATCAAGCAATATATTAAACACATTAGATGAAGTATTTAGACCATTAACAGATTCATTATCTAGTGATGACAATTCTAAAACATCAGATAGTTCATCTGTTCCTTCATCATCATCTGTTCCTTCATCATCATCTGTTCCTTCATCATCATCTGTTCCTTCAACATCCACTCCAATTGAAGCAAATGAGTCATTATCTTCTGATGACCTTAAAGTTTCATCTCAAGATCTAGAAAGTGAATATAAAAAACTTAACTGCAATAATGAACATTTATATTCTAATGAATGTAACAAATTTTTATTAAAAAAAGAATTTATTGAGAGAGAAACCTTGTCAGAACATCCTGAAGCAGATCCTTATTTATATCCTAATTTAAATGATAAACAATTTAATATTAAAATTGCAACTAAAAAAGAATTTAATGATACCAAATACGATGGTACAATTTATGATAATATTAAACAACAATCAGATATTTTAGCTAAAGCCGACTTTGAGTTGCAACCACATCAAGCATTTGTTAAAAACTTTATGTCTTTCCAAACACCTTATAGCAGTTTACTTTTATATCATGGTTTAGGTTCAGGTAAAACTTGCAGTGCAATTGGTGTCTGCGAGGAGATGAGAGATTATATGAAACAAATGGGTATTACAAAAAGAATTATTATTGTGGCTTCTGAAAATGTTCAGGATAATTTTAAATTGCAATTATTTGATGAAAGAAAACTAAAGCTTGTTGATGGATTGTGGAATATTAGAGCTTGCACAGGAAATAAATTATTAAAAGAAATAAATCCAATGAATATGAAAGGTATGACTAGAGAAAAAGTAATTAGTCAAATTAAAAATTTGATAAATACTTATTACATATTCTTTGGTTATGTTCAATTTGCAAATTACATTATTAAAACTATGAATTATAATGAAGAAGTGCAAAAACAAGCATTTAAAAAACATGAGAAATCAAAAGAAGGAAATCAAAAAAGAGAGAGAACTAAAATTGAAATGCTTAAAGATGTAAAAATTGAATTGAATAGCAGAATTATTAAACGATTGCAAAATGAATTTAGTAATAGATTAATAGTTATTGATGAAGTTCATAATATTCGCAAAACAGATGATAATGAGAATAAAAAGGTTGCAATTAATCTTGAATTACTTGTTAAAGCAGGATTAAATATGAGATTTTTGCTTCTCTCTGCTACTCCAATGTATAATAGTTATAAAGAAATTATTTGGCTTCTTAATATTATGAATACAAACGATAAGAGAGGACGTGTTGAAGTTAGAGATATATTTGATAAAGCTGGTAATTTTAAAAAAAATGGTGAAGAACTTTTAACAAGAAAAGCTACAGGATATATTTCATTTGTTCGAGGTGAAAATCCGTATACTTTCCCTTATAGAATATATCCTAGTGAATTTGCTAAGCAACACACATTTCCAGCTATAAAATATCCATCATATCAAATGAATCTAAAAAAAATAAAACACGAGGATAAAAAAAGGGTTTTAAGTTTATATTTAACGAAACTTGATGAGTGTAGTAACTGTGGCAAGTGTCAATATTGTGCTTATAAATACATTATTTATAATTTAAGAAATAAAAAATTTTCAATAACAACCAAAACTGGTGTTGTTAGAGATATGCCTAGTTTTGAAAATATGGAATCATTTGGTTACACATTACTTCAAATGCCATTAGAATCACTCATTATTTCTTATCCAGTTCCAGGATTAAAAGCTTTATTAGATGAAATTCCTCAAGACACGTTATCTGAAGATTTATCTCCAAGTTTTTCAGAATCTATTTCAAATGAAGAAGAAGAGGAAGAAGCTCCAGGTCCAGTAGAAGAAATTCCTGAGGAGGAAGAATCAGAAACTACAACTGTCAGCGAGGAATTTATATTGCATCCTAAGAAAAAACCATTAGTTATTGAAAGCGATAGTGAAGAGTTTGTTATGAAGCCTAAGAAAAAACCATTAATTATTGAAAGCGATAGTGATGAAGAATCAGGAATAAAATTAGACGAAAAAGATACATCAACTCCTGAAGTAAAATCAAAAAAAGTAACAATCAAGAAACCTAAAATGATAATTGAAATATCAGACAATGAAAGCAGTAAAACTTTAGTTCCAAGCAGTGATAAAACATTAGTAGAAAGCAGTAAAACTTTAGTAGATAGTATGGACCAATCAGATAAAAAAGGAGGAAATAAAGAAAATTTAAGTTCAATTGATCCTCATCAATTAACTGGTAGAATTGGATTAGAGAGAATGATGAATTATGTCGACGAAAAATCGCCTCCTGTTAAAGGAGATTTTGAATACAAGAGAACAACTCTAGATAATTATGGTAAAATATTCTCTAGAGAGCAAATAGGAAAATATAGTGCTAAAATAAAGTGTATATTAGATAATATTGTAAATCCAGAGACTGAAAAAGTATCTGATGGAGTAATTTTAATTTATTCTCAGTACATTGATAGTGGATTAATACCAATGGCACTTGCTTTAGAAGAGATGGGTTTTACTAGATATGGACAAGGAGTAAAACCATTATTTAAGAATAAACCTACAGATGTTGTAGATGTTAGAACAATGAAACCTCCAACAGATAAAACAAAATTTATACCAGCTCGTTATTCAATGATTACAGGAGAGGGAAGATTATCGCCAAATAATGATTTTGAGGTTAAAGGATTAACTGGAGAAGATAACAAAGATGGACATAAAATCAAAGTTGTTTTAATTTCCAAGGCTGGTTCTGAAGGAATAGATTTAAAGTTTATGAGGCAAGTTCACATACTAGAACCTTGGTACAATATGAATCGCGTTGAACAAATTATTGGTCGTGCTGTTCGTAACTTCTCTCATAAAGACTTACCTTTTGAAAAAAGAAATGTTGAAATTTTTATGTACGGAACAATTTTGGGAAATAATGTTGAAGAAGCAGCTGATTTGTATGTATATCGTGTTGCTGAATATAAAGCTATCCAAATAGGAAAAGTAACAAGAATTTTAAAAGAGACTTCTGTAGATTGTATAATTAATCATGATCAAACAAATTTTACACAAAAAATAATGGGTGTTAGTCTTAAAGAACCAATTACACAAGAATTATCGAGTGGTATTACAATAAATGATTTTAAGATTGGAGACGCTCCTTTCTCTCCGGCTTGCGACTATATGGCAGAATGTAATTATGATTGCAGACCAGATAAAGAAATAAAAGATGATGAATTAAATGAAGATACATATAATGAAAATTTTATTATTATGAATTCAGAAAAGATTTTACAAAGAATTAGAATGCTTATGAAAGAAAGTTATTTTTATAAAAAAGATATAATATTAAAATCTATTAGAACCCCAAAAGAATATCCATATGTTCAAATTTTTTCAGCATTAACTCAATTAATTGAAGATGAAAATGAGTTTATTTCTGATAAATATGGTAGAAACGGAAGATTAGTAAATATTGGAGAATATTATTTATTTCAACCTATTGAGTTAAGAGATAAAAATGCTTCAATATTCGACCGTTCTGTTCCTATTGACTATAAACACGATATGATTAAATTTGAAATAAAACAAAATATAGTAAAACCAGTTATTGATAAGAGAAATATAAATAAGCTTATAGTTGAAGAAGAACAATTAACATTTCCAGAAGGAAAAAGAATCATTGATGAAATGAAAGTTAATTTTGACATTAGTCGAGATTTTACAAAACAAACAAAAGTTCCAAGAGGAGACGATAATTGGTATAAACATTGTGGAATAGTTATGAAAAAAATATCAAAAGAATATCCTGAGTCAAAAGATCATATATTTGACATTCTTGTAGCACATATGATTGAAATTTTAATATTTGAAGATAAATTAGAAGTAATGAACTACTTATATTCATTAGATAATATTAAAAAAGGTACATTTGAATGGAAGGCAAAAGAATATTTTGAAATTAATAGTGTTGCTACAAAAAATTTTACAGCATTTATTATGTATAAATTGAATAAACGTTTGATAATGATTTTAAATGGAAAAAATAAATGGATTGAAGCTGGTCCAGAAGATCAGAGAGAAATAGCATCATCTAAAGAAACAAAAGAATATTTAATGATGAAACCAGAAGATTATAATAAAATTATTGGATTTATGGGATATGAAAAAAGCAATCGATATTTAGCATTTAAAACTAAAGATATGAATTCAAAACGAGATACAGGAGCTAGATGTGATGAATCTGGAAAAATTAAAACGCTAGCAAAATTAAATGAAATTGTTGGTGAAAATAAATACACAAATGAAAATACAAAAATACAAAAAGATGAGGATGGAAATGTAATTTTTGAAGCAGTCGGCCAAGTTGAATTATGTGTTCTTCAAGAATTTATTTTAAGATTTTTTAATACTATTAAGAGGGATGAAAAAAAATGGTTTTTTACACCAGAAATGGCTATTTGGCATAAACTTTACACAGTTTTTGTTTAAAATAAATTAATTATATTTTATAATAAAATTGAAATAAATACAATTAAAAGATAATATGTATATAGAATATATGGAATCCGTATCAAAACCTACGCAACAAAAAAAGAAAAGAGATAACAGAATACAAACTGTTTACTCTAGATGTTTACTTAATAGAAAAATTAGTTTACCTATAACAACAATCGGTAAAAATTTAAGAGAAACAATAGAAGAAAACATTAAAATTAATTTTGAAGGAAAATGTGTTGTAGAGGGATATATTAAACCAAATTCATCAAAAATAGTTACATATTCTAGCGGAACTGTTCAACGCGGAAACTTTGTTTCATTTGAAATTATATTTGAATGTGATGTTTGTTTTCCTGTTGAAGGAATGCTAATTTCTTGTATTACTAAAAATATTACAAAAGCTGGAATTCGCGCCGAAAGTGCAAATGATGTCCCGTCTCCTGTAGTTGTTTTTGTAGCAAAAGACCACCATTATGCTTCTTCACACTTTAATGAAATACAAGAAGGTGATAAAATAAATGTAAGAGTTATAGGACAACGTTTTGAACTTAATGACAAATATATTTCAATTATCGGAGAGCTTGTTAAGGAAAAAGAATTTATCCAACAAAAACCAAAACAAGTCGCAAAACCAAGACTTGTATTTGAAGACTAAAAGCGGAGATAAATTATTATATAATGATTATATAATGATCATATAATGGTAAACAGTTAAGAATTTTTTTCTAATATTAATATAATTCTTATTATTAATTTAAAAACATTAACTTAATCTTATAAAATGGAAGCTATTCTTTCTACAAATGATGTTAATAATTTTTCTATGAGTGAACTTAATTATATACGAGAGATAATTGAAAATATGAATAAGTTTAATCAAATAGAAGTTTTAAGAATACTTAGTAGACATAAAAGTGTTTTTTTAAATGAAAATAAATACGGAATTCATATAAATTTATCTGAATTAGATACAGAAATAATTAACGAGTTAAATGTTTATATTAAATACGTTAATGCTCAAGAACAAAACCTTAATAGTATTGAGAAACAAAAAGAGGATTACAAAAATACATATTTTTCAAAAGATATTAAAGATAATACCAAATTATTATTAAGCAAGTAAATATGATAGCATATAATGATGTATTAGATGAATTACAAGATTATATATTAGACGAAAATAATATACAAAAATCATTAAAAATGAAGATTGTTCGTTCTGAAAATGAAAAACAACTTAAAATGAATAAAATAAATATAAATATAAATAATAATATAAAAAAACCTGAATTATTTATTCCTAACCAACAAGACACTCTATTTTGGTGTTATTATATAATTAAAAATGGAGATGTTTTATATGAAACCCTTAATAATAAAAATTCTTTAGTATCTAAGCAAATGAAAATAGATTTGGTATCTATAATTAGAAAAAACAAGGATATTGTTAAAACATATAAGTTTGATACAATTACAAATATTGAAAGCAATTTAGCAAATGAAAATAACTTAAATAAGAAAACTTTTCTAACTTTATGTTCTATTGAAAATATAAATATAATTTATGTTAGTAAAAAAACATATTTTGAACTTAGAATGAATGACACAAATATAGTTTACATTATTCACGAATTGCAAAATCAATCAAACTATTATAATAAAAATGGATTTGAAATGGCTACAGAAGAAAAAATTAATACAATTAGAGAAACCTTATATAGACTTGTCACTATAGATAAGTCTATAAAGGCTATGTCATCTTATAAAGTTCAAGATTTAATAGAAATATGTAATAAATTAGCAATTGAAACTATCACTAAAGAAACTGGAAAACACAAATCTAAGAAAGAATTATATGAATTAATTATTCAATATTTTTAAATTTAAAAAAAAAATGAACAACAATTTAAAAATATGTATTATTATATATATAATAATGAGTTCTATTGATAAATCAATTGTTACTAATTTAGAAGGTGAACTAGGATCTATCGATTATGGTGAACATGAGTTAAATCAAGCATTTAAAAGTCTTGATGAAGAAACTAAGAAAAAGGTTTTAAAATATAAAAATAAAGACATTCAAATATCTATTCTTCGTAATATTTTAAATCAAGATCTAAAGGCTTTCTATGAAGGGTTGTCTGAACTTGAAAAAAACAAACTAGATGTTCTTCCCATTCGTGATAAATTTCTGTTTCTTAAAAATAAAAAACAGGACATTGATAATTCAGGCATTAAATATAAAGGTCCTAAAGAAGATTCTAGTCATACTCCTCCATTTCCACCACCAAAAAATATTCAACAAGGTCTTAAAATAGCTATTATTATTCCTTTTCGTGACAATACAAAAGATAAAATTCGAACAAAACAATTAAACCAATTATCAGATTATTTTGAAAAATATTTAAAAGGTTATAATTACGAAATTTTCGTAGTTGAGCAAAGTGAGGATGGTCGTAAATTTAATCGTGGACAACTCCTTAATATTGGATTTGAATATGCAGTAATGCATGGATGTACAAATTTTATTTTCCACGATGTAGACCTTTTACCCTCCGATGAGCTAAAAGAGTATTATATTAATACTCCAAAAAAAGAACCTATTCATATTGCAGCTGTTTGGGATAGATATGGAGAAAATTCAAAATATTTTGGTGGAATTGTTGCATTTAATAAAGAAATGTTTGAAAAAATAAATGGTTATCCTAATGATTTCTGGGGATGGGGAGGAGAAGATGATGAGTTATATAAAAGAACTAAAAAATTTTATGATATTTTAAAAGTTAAAAAGGGTTCAATTAATGACCTTGAAAATTTAAATCTTCAACAAAAACTTGATTATCTAAGAGAAAATGACCTTAAATTTATGCAAAAAAATGAGGCTCTTGAAAGACACGAAGCTACATGGAAAAAAAATGGTTTAAATTCCTTGAATTATGAACAAGGTGTCATAACTAATTGTGGAAAAAATTGTATGTTTATAAATGTTAAATTGTCAGATACTGAAAATGTGGAAGCTGCTAATGAATCTATTAATATTAATGTTGTCCCACAAGAAATATTTGCTCAAGAAGATAATGAAGTTATTGTTGATAAAAAAATACCTTCTCAACAAAGATTAGATAATTTAATAAAATCATTCTATAGCACAAATCCATACTCTTTTAATGCTAATATTAATCACGAATTAGAGGTTAAATTCGGAACAAAAGGAATAAAACAATTAACACGAAATGATTACGACAATGTTGTAAAAAAATTAAAATCTTCTGGTTTTGATATTAATGGAGGAGCTTCAGGTGAATATTATTTGCGTATCCAATGTGAATTTCTTGATAGTATGACAGGACGATTTAAAATGTCAGATGTTAGAACTGAAATTACAAGCTTATATGGAGTTCAAAATTATTGTAATAATAATGATATAAAACAAATAAATAGTTCTTTACTTGATTTTATACATAAAAGACACGGATTTATTAATAGAGAAAAAATATTCCCTGTTGATGTTGATGACTTTAATTTTAGAGTATCATACCAAACTGAAGAAAAAGTAAAACAAGGAGTTAAAAATTTTATTTTAGAAAATTGGAATAAATCTAAAAAAGAATTTCGTTTATTGAATCGTGTTACATTTGAACATAATGATTATCCATTTAAGGTTGATATAACCATTTCTAAATTTGCAAATAGAGGTCCTGACAAGTTCGGTCGTGAAAATAGAGGCTCAATGATTAGAGTTTATACAATTCAAGAGTCAAATGTTTTCAATAACCAAGAAAATTATGAAATTGAAATTGAAATTGATAATAAAAAAATTGGACCTTCAACATTATTTAATACGCCTGATAAAATTGCTACAGCTTTGAGAAAGGTTATCAAAATAGTACTAAGTGGTCTCCAAGGAACTAATTATCCAATATCATATCCAGAGCAAAAAACAATTATTGAATCTTATATGAAAATGATTTGGAAAGATGCACACGACCCAACTAAATTTGTCCAAAGTAAAAATTTTATAGGACCAAATTCAATTACATTGCAACTTAAAAATATAGTACCCATTGATGAAAATTCAAATGAACCAAATATAAGAAAAGATTTTGTTGTTACTGATAAAGCTGATGGTGAACGCCATTTGATGTATATTTCAAATGAAGGTAAAATATACCTAATTAACACAAGTATGGATGTTATATTTACAGGAGCAAAAACAAATGAAAAAGATTGTTTAAATTCATTATTAGATGGTGAATTGATTTCTCATGATAAAAATGGTAAATTTATAAACATGTATGCTGCTTTTGATTTATATTATATGAATAATAAAGATATTAGAGAATACACATTTATGTTATCAGATTTAGAAGATGATATTAATAAATCATCACGATATATATTGCTAAAAAAAATAACTTATATTTTAAAACCAGTTTCTATTATGGATAATAAGAAACCAGAAGAAAATAAAAACCAATCTATGAAAGAATTACTTTCTAGATATTCAAAGGCAAATGACTTGATTTCTCCAATTAGAGTTACAACAAAAGAATTCTTTCCAATGAGCAAAAAACAAAACATATTTGAAGGTTGTAATCTTATTTTACAAAAAGAACGTGAAGGAAGATTTGAATATATAACGGATGGTTTAATATTCACACATGCATATTATGGTGTTGGGTCAACGGAAGTTGGAAAGGCAGGACCAAAGACAAAAATTACTTGGGAGCATTCATTTAAATGGAAACCTCCTCAATACAACACAGTTGATTTCTTAGTTACTACAGTTAAATCTTCAAATGGAGAAGATATAATAAAATCACGTTTTGAAGACGGAATGAATACTGGTGCTGCTGTTCAATATGACGAATACAAAATAGTAGAATTAAGATGTGGTTTTAAAGAATCAAAGGATGGGTTCATAAATCCATGTCAGGACGTAATTGATGATAAATTACCTGAATATGGGCCTCGATTCGAAGATAAATATGATAATGATTATGTTCCTATGAGATTTTATCCTACGGAACCATACGATCCAAATGCTGGTATTTGTAATGTAGCATTATTAATGGATGGTAATGGAGGTAAAAATATGTTTTCTGAAGAATCTGAGGTTTTTGTGGACAACACTATTGTTGAATTTAGATACGATTTAAATAAAGATTCTGGATGGAATTGGATTCCTTTAAGAGTTAGACATGATAAAACAGCTAAATTAAGACGCGGAGAAAAAGAATATGGCAATGCATATAAAGTTTGCAATGAAAATTGGAAATCAATACATCCAAGTGGAAGAATAACTGAAGATATGTTATGTACTGGATTAGATATTCCAACTCTAAGTGTAAGTGAAGATGTTTACTATAACACTCCATCTGGAAAGTTTTACACAGAAGCGATGAAGGATTTCCATAATTTATATGTTAAAAAAAAGCTTATTATTGGAGCTTCCAAACAAGGAGATACATTGATTGATTTAGCTTGTGGAAAAGCAGGTGACCTTCCTAAGTGGATAAGTGCTAAATTATCATTTGTATTTGGAGTTGATATATCTAAAGATAATTTAGAAAATCGCCTAGATGGAGCTTGTGCTAGATTCTTAAAAATGAAAAAATCTAATAAAAATATTCCATATGCTTTGTTTGTTAATGGTAATAGTTCTTATAATATTAAAGATGGAAGTGCTATGTTAAGTGATAAAGCAAAACAAATTACATCTGCTGTGTTTGGAAAAGGGCCAAAAGAAGCTGACAAAATCGGAAAAGGAGTTGCTAGACAATATGGTAGAGGAGATGAAGGGTTTAATCTATCATCTTGTCAATTTGCAATTCATTATTTCTTTGAGACACCAGATACCTTAAAAGGTTTTATGAAAAATATTGCTGAATGTACTAAACACAATGGATACTTTATTGGTACATGTTATGATGGTAAAATGGTATTTAAAGATTTAAAAAAGACAAAGACAGGAGATAGTATAAAAATTATTGAAGATGGCAAAAAAATTTGGGAAATAACAAAAGGATATGGATCAGAATCTTTCGATGATGATTCAAGTTCAATTGGATATAGAGTTGATGTTTATCAAGAGTCAATTAATCAAACGATATCTGAATATTTAGTAAACTTTGATTATTTAGATCGTGTAATGTCAGCTTATGGATTTGAAATAATTACTCGTGAAGAAGCTCAAGATTTAGGACTTCCAGATGGTTCAGGATTATTTAGTGAATTATTTTCCAATATGTTATATGAAATTACAAAGAATAAATTTAAAGAAAAAGATTATGCAAAAGCTACAAGTATGACATCATACGAAAAACAAATTTCATTCTTAAATAGATATTTTATTTATAAAAAAGTTAGAATTGTTAATACAGAAAATGTCGAGCTTGAGCTTGGTGAATATCAAGAAACAGATGCTATTAGAAATAAAGAAGAAACTAAACATGCACAGGAAGTTGCTGAAGAGCAGGTCAAAAAAACTAAACCAAAGGTACGTAAATTAAGTAAAAAAATATTGCTTATTGCTGCAACTGAAGCCATTGATGAACCAAAGGTTGTTATTGAATCTGAAAAAAAATCTAAAAAATCTAAAAAGGAAATTAAACCAACTAAACAATTATTAATTGTTGAAAGTGATGAAGATGAAGATTAACTTTAATTAGTTAATAGGCTTAAATAAATTTTATAGTATATATGTAAACCAATGAGTTATTTTTTATTACCAAAAATTAATAATAATGTTAACATTATTCCAAAGCATAATGAAACTAATGAATTATATATACCATATGTTTCAAACAGCCTGTTTAATTATTACAATGAAATATTTGAACAAATAAATAAATCTTTTGATTTTTCATTAAACAATTTAGATGACCTTATTAAAATTGTTAATCCATATGAATATATCTTTTCAAAAGTTCCTTCTTCAAAATTCTCTGTAAGCAAACTTAAACCAAAAACAAATTTATTTTATGAATTTCTTGAAATATCTACAACTCTTAACATATTTGATTCTTATAAAAATAATACAATTAATGCTTTACATTTTACACAAAATAAAAATGACACAATAGAATGTTTTGAATTGATTCGCGAAAATTATATAGACCAAATTACATATTTTGATGAAATTAATGACGATAATATAAAATCAATTAGTGATAAAAAATTCGATTTTTTATTTTTTGAAGCTAAAACAGATAATTTAGACAATTATATTATTTCAATGATTGAAATTTTTATGGTTATTTTAATGAATCAAGAATCACATGGGTCCTGCATAATTAAAATTGGGCAAACATTTCATAAACCTATTATTGATTTGTTGTATTTTTTGTCTTCATTATATGATAAAACAATTATTTTAAAACCAAACACAAGTAATATTACGACATTTGATAAATACATTATTTGTAAAAATTTTCAAACTAATGATAAAAAAAAACAACAACAAAAATTAAATTATTTTAGGTTTGTTGTTTTTTTAAAAAAACTTGAGGGTAAAAAAATTTTATCATTTTTAGATTGTGAAATACCGTATTATTTTTTAACAAAAATTGACGATATGAATATTATAATGGGACAACAACAAATAGAATCATTAGATATGATAATAAATATTATTAAAAATAAAAATAGAGAAGATAAAATTGAAACTATAAAAAAAACTAGTATTCAAAAATCTGTTTCTTGGTGCGAAAAATATAAAATTCCACATAATAAATTCTCTGATAAAACAAACATATTTTTGCCTATAAATAAAGAAATAATAGATTCAGAATCTATTTAAAGCTATAATATATTATATGTTAATAATATAAATGGGTAATTTTTTTGTAAAACAACAAATTAATGAAAAGAATCATTTAAAAGAATCTCAAGTAACTGAAGAGTTACAAATAAATGAAGAATCTCAAGTAACTGAAGAGTTGCAAGTAAATGAAGAGTTGAAAGTAACTGAAGAGTTACAAATAAATGAAGAGTTGAAAGTAACTGAAGAATCTCAAGTAACTGAAGAGTTGCAAGTAAATGAAGAATCTCAAGTAACTGAAGAGTTGCAAGTAAATGAAGAATCTCAAGTAACTGAAGAATCTCAAGTAACTGAAGAATCTCAAGTAAATGAAAAATTGAAAGTAACTGAAGATGTGCAAGTAAATGAAGATAAACAAAAAAAAAGACAAAGAAATAAAAAAAATAAAAGAAACTAGGAATAAAAGAAAATTATAATTTATTAATGTATATTAAATTATAATTATTTATCTGTAAGCAGCAGTTCCAGTAGAAGTATTGTATGTATTTGGAGATTGTGAAAAATGATTAGAACTAAATACTGTTCCAGGAAAATAACGATATGGACTTGGTTGTGATTTTGGATTTTGATATTGAGGTAATGTTTTATAATGACAAAACTTTTTATTTTGATATGGTCCAGATTGAGAAAAGTTAAGTGGCCAAGGCGTATTGCACCCAGGTGCTTTATTCTTTTGCAAGTTAATTAGATTTGGATTATTTCCAGCATATAATTCATTTGCATTTACTAATAGTGGTCCGGTGTTGTTATAATTTTGAATTGAAGCAGCATTTGTTGAAATTGTATCAACATTGAGCTTAAGATTTCTAGTTGAACTATCAACAGCACCTTGTTTGGCATATTGATAGTTATTTGGTTTATATACAACAAGTTGACAACCAGCTGGATTAGAAGGTCCTGATAGAGGCATACCCCAATAAGGATTACTAATAAAGTCTGTAAAAACTTTAAGAGCTTGTGTCTTTTGGTTTGCTGGCAATGTATTTAACCAGTTAAAGAATCCTTCAATTGAGTTAATTCCAAGAGTATTAAATGTATTAACTTGTGTTTGTGTTATTATTCCCGCATTAACCATAATAGAAAGCATTTGTGAAATAAGAGCATTTTGAGTAGCGTTAAAAATTTGAGCACCTGGTTGACAATTTGCAAGATATGTATTAGATAAAGCTAATGGACTTCCTGGTGTAGCTCCGTTATTTCCATTAGTAGAAATATAATAAGGATTGTTATCTTGATATGGTCCAGCACTGTTAGTTCTATATGATAAGAAATTAAATGCTTTTTGGTCAAATGTTTTACATCTATTTTGAAGATATTGTTTTGTAGTTGTATAATAGTTTTTATTTAAATTTGTACTAGCATAAATAGCTCTGCGCTTTGCCTTATATTCAGGATTGCAACATAAAGTAGGATTTGTAGTATTTGGCTCAGGATTTTCAGTTAAATATGTTTTATTTGGATAATAATTAGCAACAATACCTACACCCTCACATGTTTTACAATCAGAGTTTAATTGAGAAACTCCATCAGTTTCAGTAAGAGGGTTTTGTCTAACTATAAAAGAACCAGGTTTATCTTGCATATCATTCAATAAACCAGAACCACCAAATCCTCCACCGAGAGAAGTTCCCTTACTCGATTGAACAAATCTATTAATGTTATAATTTATTAAAGCATTTTCATTGATAGTTATTGGAATAGCACCATTTTGTGGACTAACTCCATTTAAGTTTGGAACACCTGTTATTGGTTGAGGAGGAATGACTCTACCTTTTCTAAAATGTTTAATTGGTCTTGGTAAACCGAAACCAGTAGGAAACACATTTCCAGGGTCATTATTTGTTAAAGGTCTTATATGACCAGGTGCTGTTCCAACTGGATTGCTATTAACTCCAGTTCCTTTCCATGTAACATATTGTTTATTATAAGTTGTACTTCTATGATTATATCCTGAACTGGGCATAGAATTCATTCCTAATGGTTTAAAGGCTGATGACATTTATATTATTATTGAAGAAAATAAAAAGTAATATTATATTATATTAATGTTAACGTTGGTAAATATATTGGTTTTATTTTTTATTATATTAATTGGATATCAAATAATTTTAGCAAACCATACTATAGAAGGACTTGAATCCTATCAGCCATATGATACTAATAATCCCGCAAATGCTCTCATTTTAGCACAACAAAACGCTGGTAATATTGAATATATAAAGCAAAGGCTTGATAGTGTTCAAGGATTGAACCAAGAAGTTCAAGATATAAGTGGAAATGTTATAACATTACAAGACCAGTTAAATCAAATGCTTACTACTCAACAACAATATGCAAATCAAATGACTGGAGGAACACCTCCTGATATTACTGGGGCCGTTAGTGACAGCTCAACTACGACACAAGATACTTCTTAAAATAATTTGGATAATTATTTAAAATAAATATATTTATATATTTTAAGTAAATGTCTAATATATTTCAAGAAGTATTAACTGATGTTGAAGGTGTTCAAGATAAACTACTTGGTCCAACATATCCATATTACAAAAATATTAAAAATCCTAGTCAAATTGGTATGAGTGATAATGGAACACTTCAACAAACAGCACAAGATATAAATGGATTAATTCAATATGTAGAATTATTAGTTACAGGAAATAGTCAAGCATCAGCAACTGGAGGACCTTTAGGAAACAAGTTTTTCTTACAAACAGGAGCTAAATGTGCTGCTACTGATAAATGTTCTAATCCAAATGACTCGTCAACTTGTGAAAGTGTTGATAGATATATTTATGTTGATAATGTTCCACAAGGAAATATACCATTTATATCAAGTGGTTTAGGTGTTGATTTTTCAGAATTTAAAGGTTTAATTCCTGGAGCAATGGGAAACCTAAATGTATTAAACCCTTTTGCAATTATGAGAGCATTTATGTCTGGTTCTACCCCTCCTTGCCAAGAACTAACTATGCAAACAATTGATGTTAATAATAATTCATCTTCTGAAACTAATTATGTAACATTAACGGATATCCAAAGTATGGATCCTTGCACATTTTCAAACGGAAAAAATCCAGTAACTGGAGCTAGTTGTCAAGAAACATTTCAAACTGGTGTTGGAAAAGATGCCTCACCTGTTATGTCTGATGACCCAATGGATCAATTATATTTTGCTAGTTTAGGCATAATTGGTCTGTATATATTATACCGTTTTATGGAAAAATCGCGTTAATCATTATAAATTATATGTACTTAATTTATAATGCAAAAAAAAAGTAAAAGAAGAGTTAGAAAGAATAAAAGAAAAACTAGAAAGAATAAAAGAAAAACTAGAACTTATAAAAAAGGTGGTACCAATTATGATAAAGTAAATTGTTGTATTTGTGGTAAAGAGGTCGACAAATCTGATACACTTGTTCCTCAAAGTTGTTCGAGAATTAATTTTGAAAAGGCTCACCGTATATGCAGTCAATGTTGGTGGAATCTTGAATACGGATTTGCTCGTGAAAATGCGCCACATGGATGCCCAGGTTGTGCCAACAATTTTCCTCTAACAAATGTCCAACCTAAAACAAAGGTTTCTGAAATAGTTGATTTAACTTTAGAAGATGACTAATTTACTTACATAATGTAGGGAATATCTGTTTTTTAAGCTTAAAAAAGTTCCCTTCATATGAAGAGAAATGATGAAAAAAATGACGGGAAAGTTTTTTCTATTTTTGAAAATGGACAAAAATAAATGTCCAAAATTGAAATATACAAATACTTTATGGCAAAAATGTGTTTTCGCTGCATAATTGAATTTTATGGTCTAGTGACAGAAAAAATAATTCTAGCTTTGTTACGATAAAATTTTTTTTAGAAATATAAATTAATTTAAAAAAGGATTTAGGGGTTTTTTATATTGCTTATATATACAATGATTAGCAATACTTTTGACCCCAAAAAACCCCTGATTTTTTTATGTGATGTTTGTGACTTCTCATCATCTAACAAAAAAGATTATAATAGACATAGTCAGACCAAAAAACATATTTTCAATGTTTCGCAATGTTTTTCAATAGAAAAAACGCAAAAAACCCCATATGAATGTAATTGTGGTAAGATATATAAAGACTCTTCTGGTTTATGGAGACACAAAAAAAAATGTAATGTAACAATTGTTACAGATTCAAATGTTGAAACTATTGATAAAGACCAATTAATTCTAATGCTTATTAAACAAAATTCCGACTTAATTAAAGAATCAACTGAATTTAAAAATATGATAATGACTCAACATACATCAACTCAAAATATGATGATGGACGTAATAAAAAATGGAACCCATAATACCAATATTACTCATACTAATTCCCATAATAAGGCATTTAATCTACAATTCTTTCTTAACGAAACGTGTAAAGATGCAATGAATATTATGGATTTTGTTGATTCAATTAAGTTACAATTATCTGACTTAGAGAGAGTTGGAGAGTTAGGTTATATAGAAGGGATATCTAATATCATTGTTAAGAATTTGAAAGACCTTGATGTTACTCAAAGACCTGTTCATTGCACTGATAAAAAGAGAGAAACATTATATATTAAAGATGAGGATAAATGGGAAAAGGATGATGAGCGTCTAAAATTACATAAGGTTGTTAGAAAGGTTACTTGTAAGAACCAAAATTTAATTCCAAAGTTTAAAGAAGCTCATCCTGATTGTAACAAATATCATTCCAAATTTTCTGACCAATATAATAAGATTATTGTTGAATCTATGGGAGGTTCTGGTGACAATGATTTTGAAAAGGAAGAAAAAATAATAAAAAATATTTCTAAACAAGTTTTTATTGAAAAAGAAGAATCTCTTTAAGTATGAATTTCAATTTATTATATAAAATGATTGAAATTTTGTTGGGAAAGTTTTTTCTAGTTTTGAAATTGGACAAAATAAATGTCCAAAATTGAAATATACAAATACTTTATGTCAAAAATGATTCTTTCACTGCATAATTGAATTTTATGGTCTGGTGACAGAAAAAATAATTCTAGCTTTGTTATGATAATTTTTTTTATTAAAACTTAAAACTTAAATCTGTCTCTATTTTGTGGAAACTTTAGGAGACAAAATTCTGCTAAAAATCTGCCCGAAATTTTATTGTAAAATTTGTGATTATGGAACGTCTAAAAAAAGTAGTTACAATGACCATTTATTATCAGCAAAACATCAAAAACGCAGAATAGGTGATGTTTTAGAAACAACTGGAAACTCAATTCTGCCAAAAATCTGCTCGTCTAAATTTACTTGTGATAATTGTAATAAAGAATACGCATCTAGAAATGGCTTATGGAAACATAATAAAATATGTAAACCAGAAGCAATTATTAATACTAATAAAGACCAATTAATTCTAATGCTTATAAAACAAAATTCCGAATTAATTAAAGAATCAAGTGAATTTAAAAATATGATGAGAAAAGGTGTAAAAATGTAGCAAAACGATTTTTAATTGATAAGGATAAATACAACAATTTTGATTAATCAAAAGTTAATAAATCCATAACAACATAGTTTTGTTCTTTCATTTCTATTTTCTTTGTCAAATGAGCAATTAATTTTATATTTTCATCATTCTCTCTTTGTAACCTTGCAATTATTAATTTTTGATTGCAAATTGTTTCATTTAGTTTTATATTTTCAGTGAAATAATTCATCTTATTTGTGTTTAAATCAGATACCCATTTTTGGTGTGTTTTTGTTTTAACATGACCTGAAAAACTTTGTCTTGTATCAAATATATGTTCTTTTCTAGTTCCACAAGGACATCTTAAACCATTTTTAAATTTACTTGATGATGGCAGATAATCAGAATAATTTCCATTATCATTAATACATGGTTCATAAATATCTGATTCGACTATTAAATCCATTACTACAGTAATGTAGTAATAGATATTTAAATTATATTTATATATAATTAATGTTTGCAGGACTTTGAATGTCTATGCTTTCCTCCACGACGTTTCTTAGTTTTTCCTCCACAACGTTTCTTTGTTTTTCCTCCGACCCAGTTATGAGGTTGAGCAGATTTAATACCAGAAATAGGAGAAGCATGAGCAGCTAATCCAGTTGTAGGTGTATTGTCGCTAAATCCACCACGCATTTTTCTACTTCTCTTTCTTTTTCCACCTAATGTTGAGGTTGTTGAAGGATATGTTGTAGAAGGTGTTGTTCCAGTAGCTGAATCATAAGCGCCGCTGGTTGCACTTTTTGTTTTATTCCAAGCAGATGAAGCGGTATCTGATATAGATGATCCCCATCCACTTAATGTAGAACCTACTGAACCAAACATACCTGAACCAGAACCAGAATCAGAAGAGCTGTAACCATTAGGGTTAGACTCACCAAATCCTAATAATCCTCCTTTTTTCATTTTTCTATGTCTTCTAGGCATTTATATATTATAAAAAGAAATTAATATATAAATTAAGGTTTATTTACATAATTGTTATAAATATAGAAAGCAGCTAAACCACCTAAAATTTCAACAATAATATATGGAATTAAATCCGACTTAGCTAATTTACCTGCACTATAGAGAGAAATAGCTACAGCAGGATTAAACGCCCCTCCAGAAATAGGTCCTCCTAATAAAACGACAATAGCTAAAGCAGAACCAATAGCAGCCCAATTTCCTGTAGCAAAAATTACAAACATAAGAAACATTGTTCCCAAAAATTCAACTAAATATTTGTTCATTATAAATAATATAAATAATATAAATAATTTAATTATAAAATTTATTTAATTTAAATACCAGCCCAAGGACTAAGACCAGAAGGCTTTCGTGGCAAACTATTAACTAAAAATTGTATATATTGAGGTCCTTGTCCATGACTTTTCATGAATGCATAAATTCTTCCTTGAGAGCCGTTTTTAGTACGAGGACTGCTAATAAGAAGACCACCAGCGGTTCTTCCATAGCTACCGAGACCATAAGCAGGAGTTAAAGAAGGAAATCCAGTATTTCTATAATATGGCATTTTATAATAATACTAAAGATTTTTTTTTATACAGATTTTAATAATTTTGACGTACAATAGAACCCCATCCACATATTTGCCCATTTGATAAGCTTGTATTTTGTATAGCTCCCTTTTTTTTAGGAGCAACACATCCTCCTGAACGCGCTCTTCTTAAACTACTTCTTGTTCCACTTGGATAATAACTTTTACTTCCAATAGGAGCAGAATTAGGTAAATTAACCTTATAAGCACTTTGTCCTACAGCATTTGCTTTAAGTATATTAACATATAAAGAACCTGGAATGGGAGGAATGTAATTTGTATGTGATGATACTGGAACCTGTCTTTGAGAAGAATTAATAACATATCCTAAAGGAGATGAAAGTTTTCCTAAAGCTATTTGTTGTTGTAAAGCCTGATTACTAACAGATGTTCTTAAATATTGATGTCTAGCATTTGTGTTCATTTGAGCGTCCACAGGTGTTTGCATTGAATAAAATTGAGGTGGTGTTGGTCTAATTCCATTTAATATACCATAACTATGGTATGGTATTTGGCAAGGAGTTTGATTTGTGCTTAATGGTCCTGTAATAGGAGCATTAACATAATTATTATAAGATACTGAACCTATATTAGTAGATACTGCATATGGAGTTGTCATTTATTATATAATACTTTTATATTATTTTCTTTCTCTCTTTACATAGTTTGGTGTTCCACAAAATAAACAAGATTGAACTAAAATATTTTCAGGAACCATTACATTATTGTTACGTTTACATTTACAACATTTAAAAATTGAAGACAATTGACATATTAAATGATTATTGAAGTCTGTTTTTTGATATAATATTTGTTTTCTTTTATCGTTTTCCATAATATTTTATATTATCAAATAAAATATTATATTATATTATTAAATAAAATATTGGTTTAATATCTTCTAATAGCTCTTTGAGCAGATTGGCTTCCATTTGATTGGTCTCCTCCGAATGAATAATCATTATAATTCTTATTGATAGCTCTTTGCTTTAAGTATGTTATATAATCAGAACTATCATAAACATATTTAACGTTACAAGCAGCAGCAGGAATGTTTTTAATCAATTGAAGACTATTATACGATGCTGATGGGGTACAAGATGTCGATATTGAACCAAAATGTGATTTTAAACCACGTAGACCAGGTCTGCTTTGAGGAGTCTGGCAACTTCCTCCACAAGAAAAATTTTCACGACTTAAAAGGTCACCAGCATTATTAACAGCGCGGAAAGGAGTAGTAATTGATTGTTTCAAATTATTACGTCTTAATTGACTAGGATAAGTTGTATTCCAAGCATTTTTTAAAGTGAAACGTATTTGTTCAAATTCTGGATATGTTTTATCATTTGTTTGTACTGCTTGAGGCATATATCCTTGAATAGCACCACCAGGACTGGCAGGATTTTTGGCAAGAATAGAGAAAGCTACATTACTTCCATTAATTGGGCTAGTATATCCGACAGACATTTATATAATACTATAGTAAAAAAAAGTTTAAAAATTGAAACTTTATCTAAACTTCCACAATTTACAAAAAAATATTTGAATAATATATAATGTTTGACTTTTTGATGTTAGTAAGCGCAATTATATTTATAACAACTGATTTTGTTTATTTAAACGTTATTAAAGATTATTTTTTAAATCAAATTAAACAGGTTCAAGGGTCTGAACCTAAAGTAAATTTTTTAGGTGTAGCTCTTTGCTATATATTTTTAATTGCTGGAATAAATTATTTTATTATTAAGCCACACAAAAGTGTAAATGATGCGTTTTTATTAGGTATTGTTATTTATGGTGTTTATGAAACAACCAATTATGCTTTACTAAAGAATTGGTCAATATTTACTGTAATCATTGACACGCTATGGGGTGGTTTATTGTTTGCTTTTACAACTTATATTGTAAATATGTTAAGAGGAATAGTTTAAGAGCTATTCATAATTAATCATAAAAGGAAAGAAGTAGAGAGAAATAATTAGAGTAATTATATTCATATTTAAACTATATGTAGCAAAACTAGAACTCATTAAGCAAGCAACTATCATCATAAAACTATCTCCTAATATAGCCCCTACACCAACTTCATTCGCATATCCCTTAAAAAAATCTAGCATTGAGTTATATCCTACAGGTAAACTAGTAAACATCCAATAAAATAATAAATCGTGTATAATTTGAATACATACAGCTAAGCTAGTAAATTTAAGTATATTAAATGTGTCAAATAAGTATTTATAAAAAAACCTAGCTAAAATTATACCTATTACTAAAATTAAAACATCTGCTAATACTGCACTTAATTGATATTTTTTATACCATTTTTTTAAATAAACAGATTTAAATGCTCCATGAAAAACTAAAAATAAAACAAGTAAATCAGCATTTATACAACCATTTAAAATAGGCAAATAATCATTTAAATTGTTAAAGTTAGAAATATCTTTAAATATCATATATAAATTTATGATATTTAAAAAAAAATGAATGTAATAGAATGTAATTTATATACAGTAAATAAGTATTAAATGGCAGATATAATCGAATTATCAGGTGGACCTTATATTGTGAGAACAAATAAGGGTGGTGGAATAGAGTTTCGTTATGGTTGGTCTGAAATAAATATTGAAAATGGGAATCATATAAAAATTATATGTACAGATGATGATGACTATACAAGAATTATATTAAATTTTAGTATTAAAAATACTATACCGAGAGAGTATAAAATATTAGAAAAAATCCAAATATATCTAAAAAATGGATATAATACATGTTATGCTTATAGTTATTCTGATATAAATAAATTTAAAATAGCATGTGAAAATTACTTTCGACAACTGGATAACCAATTAACGATTTGATTTAGTTTTATTATGTGAATTACTTCTATTTCTTCTTGTTTTACTTCCACCAGAAACTGGTTTAATCATTTTGCATAAAGGATTACATTCAAAATTTGTTTTTAAATAAAATGGAACAGCTTGTGTAGCAGAACCTAACTTTATATTTTTAAGACCATTTTCTTTACAAAAATCATTAAGTAAATTAATAATATAAGTTCCTGTTCCTTTTATCTCTGTATTAGTGCAAATTACATCAATATATAAACTTTTACTTCCTTTATAAAATTTAAGGGTTGCAAATCCATTTATTTTTTTACTTCTTGTAATAGAAGATTCAACTCTTAAAACAGCATCACACTCTATTAAAGAGTCCTTAATATAACTAGCAGCTAGTCCACTACAAAACTTTCCTGAACTGCGTATCCCTTTATATAAATGTTCTCTAAATTTTTTAAACTCATTGTTTTTCTCTCTTTCGGTTTTATCTTCAGTTGGAAGAATTATAAAATCTTCAGGTTTTTCTATTAAAAGATGATTATATTTTTCGCGCTTATAATCATTATCCTTAATTATTTTTGGATTAAAAAATAATATATTATTAATTTTATTAGTATTAATTACAGTTGTCATATATAATATTATTATATATTATAAATGAAAATAAATCAAAAAATTTATGAATTTTTACTAGTTATTTTATTATTAGCATTAAGTTATTCATTATGTTCTACACATGAAAGACCTGTATCAGGATATGTATCAAGAAGAAGAAGTTTTTGTTCTGTACCTTTTTATTTAATTTTATCTGTAACACTTATAATTTATTTAATTAGAAATTTTAATTTTCTGTCATAATTCTTGGAGCTATATTCATTGTATTCAATTCCTGAAATAATAACTTACATGCATATGGTATTTCTACATAAGCAAAGTCTGTACGATTGTCACAAATTCTGCAATGGTGAATATGCATTTTATCATTATATGAAGCAATTAGACCACATTTTTTACAAATATGAACAGAATATTTATCTGAAGCATCATACATTCTTCCTCTAGTAAATCTGGAAGCTCCATGTGATACCATGCAATTGTGTGACACTATACCATTTGCTAAGAATGAATGAGTCTCATCTACTTGAATATCATATACAGGATGCACTCCTGCAGGTCTTATATCTATAACTTTTAAATTCATAGTAGGTAATCCATCACATTCTCTATTAACTCCATAACACGATGAATGTGCCAATTCTTCACAATCATTAAGTTCATCTTTATTAATATTTGAAGTATCAGTATCATTCAAGAACCAATCTAATGCTCCTATAGATTTTAAATATTCTTCTGCAGTAGGAAATGAATTACTAGTAAATTTTCCAAATGAAGTTCCTTTAATTAAGTGGTCTGTAATATCGTGTGTAGATGGAATAGCATAATTATGTATTAATGGTTCGATTAATTTTAATTCATCAACTGCCTTTAAAATAGCTTTTTTAGTGGAAACTATTTTATTGAGATTTTCTTTTTTAATATTTGTAAAATTAGTTAACTCATCGACTTTAGCAACTATCCAATTATGTTGTCTAGTAACTTCATTTCTTAAACGTTTATAAGATACTCCTGCTTCCAATCTCTGTGATTTATGGCAGCAATAACGGAAACCAATTTTTTCAGAGAATGGTATTAATTCGTCAATATCTAAATGTAATGTTAACTGGTAGTTTTTAGAATTGTCTTCAACATATTCTTTGCTTTTAGAATAACTAGTTTCTTTAAAATTTTGTATAGTAACTTTATTAATATCGAATCTAGCAAATAGATTTTTAATATCATTCATCATTTGAGTAAGTGACTCTAGTTGAAGTTTATTTTTAGTTTGTGAAAATGAAATAGATGTAAGAATATCACGTTTTCCTCTATGCATTCCAAGAACGCAAGTATGACCATCTCCACCAAACAATCCACCTAAAAACTCGCGAACAATAGGCAACGGACAATTAGACTCCATAATAAACTGAGGCATTTTGGCTGGTTGAATAACTTTTTTACCTAAAAGCAAACCGTCTAATTGAGCAATGTGATTTATTAAAGAAGCAGGAATTCTTACTTCATATAAATTTTTACATTTATAATTCGTCTGTTTTGTATCGCATAATTGTTGTAAATCATTTACAAAACTATTTACATCGATCATGTGTCCTAAAAATACAGACGCAGTATAACCATAATTATTTTTCGCAATATGACCATCAGTTATTAAATAACCAATTAATTTAGATATAATTAATGTTTTTTTATAATTTTCTAGAGTATCAGTTTTGAAAATTAAATCCCCAACTTTTAAATTCCACCCAACACATTCTTTTATTTCCTCATTAAAATCTGCAACTGGATAAGTTACACTAGATTTTACCTTTTGTTCGCCAACTATTAAATCCTTTGCTTTTATCCATTGATTCTCTGACGTTAATATTGGATGATCAGGAGTGCATATATTTGTTCTTCCATCTTCAAATGTCAATTTAACGCATTCTCGTTCACCTTTATAAAGGAATCCAGATTGTTTTGAAGGAATCATTTTATTAGTTTTTTCATCCCATCCTAAAACTTCAAAATCACACGATTCCATATTTTGAATTAAAGTACTCAGACCATTTGTCAAAACAATTGGTGTATTGATGGATTCACAATCCCTTTCCATTTCTCCAAAGCGAAGTCCACCGTCTCTACTGCGACCTTCAGCAGGTTGTCTTGTTAAATTAACCATGGGTCCAATAGAACGACTATGCGCCTTATCATTAACCATGTGCTTGAGTCTCTGATAAAATACAGGACCCATAAATACACTACATTCATGCTGTTCTCCAGTTAAACCATTATATAATAATTCATTTCCGTGTGCTTCATATCCAACCTTAATAAGCTCGTCGCAAATATCTTTTACATCAAATTCACCGAATGCAGTTCCATCACCAAATAATCCAAGTTGAATTAAAACTTTTCCAAGAACAGTTTCTTTAAGCTGACCAATAGTCATACGAGATGGAATTGCATGAGGATTAATAATAATATCTGGTGTAACTCCATCACTAGTAAAAGGCATATCACATTCAGGAATAATATTTCCAACAGTACCTTTCTGACCATGTCTCGAGCTAAATTTATCACCAATAACAGGTTTTCTGACAGTACGAAGTCTAACTTTAGCAAAGTTGTAACCATCTCCATTTCTATCAATAAAATTCTTATCAACATAAGTCTCTTCAACAGTTTTATAAATTTTACTTTGGTCTTCATATTTAATAACTTTTGTATGGTCGTTTCTATTTTCCTTGATTGGTGTAACCTTAGCAATAATTACATCACGATTTTCAACTAAAGTATTTTCAGGAATAACACCCTTAGAGTTAACCTTGTTATAATTACCCATCTTCATTCCCTTTGTTTTAGTTGAATCAGGTTTGCATCTGATTTCTTCATCTCCATTAATCTTTTGTTTATCCTCATCTTTTTCAGTGTGATACACAGTTACTAATGACATACCTCTATCAATTGAACCTTGATTAATTAATAATGAATCTTCTTGATTGTAACCAGTGTGAGTCATAATTGCTACAATAACTTGTGTACCAGAAGGAATTTTATTTAGCTGAATCATATTCATAATTCGAGTATCAACAAGAGGTCTCATTGGGTAATTAAGAACATAAGCAGTTTTATCCATTCTATTTTCGTAATTAGTTACATAAACACCCATTGCTTGCTTACCTTGAGCACATTGATATGTATTTCTAGGAGATTGATTATGCTCAGGAAATGGAATACAAGATGCTAAAACACCAAAGATAGTTGATGGATGAATTTCGCAATGAGTAAATTTATTAATATTATCAGACTTAACTATTATATCTTTAGGTTTAGTAGCAATTAAAGACCAACTTTGTTCTTCTGGGTCAATATATTCAATAACAGAATCGTCAATCTTTGAACTTGTTAAAAGATTATCCCAAATTAATTCTGCCTTATTTAATTTGTTAATGATATCGTTATTAATTAATAAATTTGCATTTTTAACTCTCAACAAAGGTCTTGTTAGTCTGCCACTATCATTGCAAATTCTAATTTCGCGCATTTTATAATCAAATGAAATGGAAGTATAAATATTAATAATTCCCTTGTACTTTTTATCCTTCAATGCCATATATAATTCTTGTGGAGAATCTGTAATACCAACCCAAGAACCATTAATAAATACCTTTACTTTCTCATACATATCCTTTGCTGTTATTTCAACACTATCAATATGCGTAATATTAGGCATTATATATTCATATAATGGTAATGAACTAGAATAAATAGTAATATGTGTCATATAACTTAGATTCTTTACAACACCAACAGACTGACCTTCCGGAGTTTCTGCAGGACATAAGAATCCCCAACAAGTATTATGTAACTTACGAGGAGGAATAAGCTTACCACTTTTATCGGTTGGTGTAGAAACTCTTCTAGCATGACTTAAGCTAGAAACATAATTAAGTCTATTTAAGACTTGAGCCACACCAACCTTATTAGAATTAGTATGTTTAATTCCGAAATCACCAGTTGAAAGAGCTCTTTTCAATCCATTTTCAATTGTAGTAGACTTTATAATTTTATAAATATTTGTCAAATTAATAATATTTTCATAATCATCAGTTGATTTCCAAGAGCCATTATTTATTTCTCTAATAACTTGTTTCTCCATATCCTTAACCAATTTATTGAAATAATTTCTAAAAAGATTATTAAGAAGAGTTCCAGTTAAATCAACTCTTTTATTTAAATAAGAATCTCTATCATCTTGTTTTATAATTTCAAATGAAGCTAATAATAGTTTATTAGTCATATATCCAAGGAAATATATTTTTTGCTCCATATTGTGGCAATGAGGAAACAAATCATTATTTAAAATTTCTAATGTAAATTCATGCTTCTTTTTGGCTCCTGTTTCCTTATCCATATTAATAGGAGTATACATTACAAAACTTGTAATATATTTAACACATTCTTCTTGCGTAATATGCTTATTAGCTTCAATAATAGAAGCTTGCAATGCTTGTAACATTTGTTTATTTTTTGCACTTGAAATATCCAATAATATTCTATCACAAATTTCTTTATCAGAATTGATACCAAGCGCGCGAAACACAATAAATAATGGTATAGGTTGTTTTACACGAGGTAATTCTACACAAATTGCATTGCCAAATCCATTATTCTTTGAGCTAAGGTACATGTTAATTTGCTTTGGTGAAATGCACTTAAAATCAGGAACTGACTTAATCTCTGCCTTCCATGTGTACTTAGTATCATTTTTAGAAATATTAAAACAATAAACTCTATTCTCAGCAGCACGCTCTTGACCTAAAACAGTTTTCTCTGAACCATTAATAATGAAATATCCTCCAGAATCAAATTTGCATTCGCCTGTTTGAGTATTTTCAAAATGTTTGTATTGACTAAGAACACAAATATTAGACTTTAACATAATAGGCACTTTTCCAATATGAACCTTTGGAATAGTTTTATAAAAGGTTTGAATATTTTCTAAATTAGGTCCGCTTCGAACAATATACTTGATATTGATATCAATAGTTGTAGAAGAAGCATATGTAAAATTTCTTAAACGTGCTTCTTGAGGAAACATTAATTTTATAGCTCCATTATTCTCATGAATCTGAGGTCTGTAAATATGAAAGTTTTCAAATGTAATGAAAATTTCAAGAGAATGTTTTTTAGATATAGGATCTAAGTCCTGCTCAGATGCAATATGAACAGGATTAAACATTTCAATCGTTTTAATAATTTGGTATCCAACAAAATTATTATACGATTCTAATTGATGTCTTACGAATCTTTCCAAATGCTGCCCCCTGAAATATGATTCAATAATATTCCAAGGAGTTTCAATGTACTGTTCATTCTCGATATCAAACATATTTTCGTTATTAATAGAACTCATAGTTGTCGTCTCTTTAGCTTTCTTATTTGGAATCATTATTTCGGTTATTTTATATCTCAATTTATTTTTAAATTGTTTTAATAATATAATAAATTAACACAAATATCAGTAAATATAGTATATTTTTATTAAAATAATTTTATACTTATATGTATCTAAGGATTATAGAGAAACATATAAGACTTTAGCAGGGTTATTTATTTGATTGAAGAGTAACATGGAAAGAAAGAATATAAATATTATTATTTATTTGATTTACTTGATTTACTTGATTTACTTGATTTACTTGAAACGCTTCTCCAAGCAGCGTGAGAACTACTTTTAGATGATTTACTTCTAACTATTGGGCTTCTAAAAGTTACTCTTTTTGAGCTTTTTCTTGGAGATGATGATGGAGAATCCCAAGGATTGCCATGTGTTCTACGCATTGCTTTACGAGTTCTTTGTCTTTTTGAAAGAAAAATAGACTTCATATATAATGTAATTAAAATAATATAAAATGATTTTCATATTATATTATAAAAATATGTTAAATAGAAGAAAAAAAAATATAATGGACCCAAGAAGAATTAGTAATTATAATAAATTTTTGTGTACATTAGATCAAACTTCAACTAATTTAGCTAATCTTACTTTTAATAATTTAAAAACTGAAGAACATGTTAAAAATGAGATAGATAAAGTAATTGATACAATTAATAATAACTTTAAATTTAGCGACCATTCATCTTCAATGTTCACTGGACAAAATATTATTGATAATTGTTGTAGTAATAAACCAGACCCTAATTATTACAGAGATGTTACAAATTCTAGTAGAATTTTATATTATATGCGAACAACACCAAGTCTTTTTAAAGAAGATGAACCGGAACTAACCCAAAAAGAACTAATAGAAAAAGAACTAACTCAAAAAGAACTAACTCAAAAAGAACTAACTCAAAAAGAACTAACTCAAAAAGAACTAACTCAAAAAGAAGAACTATTCCCTTCAGTAGAAATTAGAGAGACAATAAACATTGATGTTGAAATAAATGATATATCAGATATTTTAAAACTTATTGATAGATACCAAAATAACCCAGCTATTAAATATAATATTAATATGAAAGCATTACATGATATTAAAGAGCCATTAGAAGAGTTAAATAATATGATTGGAATGGTAAGTTTAAAGAGTAATATAGTTGACCAAATTTTATATTTTGTTCAAGAATTACATAAAAGTAATGTATCATCAGGAGATTTTATGCATACTGTAATTTATGGACCACCAGGAACCGGAAAAACAGAAATAGCCAAAATAATGGGGAAAATTTATAGTAAAATTGGTATTCTTAAGAAAGGAACATTTAAAAAGGTAACAAGGAGTGACATGATTGCTGGTTATTTAGGTCAGACAGCTTTGAAAACGCGAGATGTAATTAAAGAAGCATTAGGAGGTGTTCTTTTTATAGATGAAGCATATTCTCTTGGAAATCCTGATAAAAAAGACAGTTTTTCTAAAGAATGTATAGATACATTATGTGAAGCATTAAGCGATAATAAAGAAGAATTAATGGTTATAATTGCTGGTTATGAAAAGGAACTAAAAGATTGTTTTTTTAATTATAATCAAGGCTTAGATTCAAGGTTTACATGGCGTTTTAAGACAGATGACTATACAGGGGAAGATTTATATAAAATATTTTTAAAGAAGGTAAAAGACATTGGTTGGGAAATAGATACCAACTCAACAATAACAGTTGAATGGTTTAAAAAGAATAAAGAAAATTTTAGATTTTACGGAAGAGATATTGAAACCATATTAGCTAAGACAAAAATAGCACATAGTAGAAGAGTATTTTGCCGTCCAGAGTCTGAAAAGAAAAAAATAAACCAGAAAGATTTAGATAAAGGATTAGAATTTTACTTGAAAAATGAAGATATTAAAAATAGAAAGGATAAAATGGAAATGGAAAAATATTTATATAGTACATTATATTCATAAACAGTAGTTATATTTCATTTATTTTTATTTGATATTATAATAAATGTCAAATAAAACTATTTCAATAAACCCTGGGTTGTTTAGCGTGGGTGGTTCAAAAACCAAAAAAAATAGAGATAAGAAACAAATACCATCAATTAAACCATTAATATCTCCTAGTGTTTTAAAAAATAAACTGTTAAAGAGAATTAAAGAACATAAACAGAGAGAAACTGAAAATTTAGAGAATAACAAACGAACATTGACTGTTCCTGAAGAAAAAAATGAAAAAATAAATGAAATATCTTCATATTCAGATGAATTTAGCGATTCTATAAATTATTTACAAACTTTATCAAACCAAAAAAAAATAAACAATGAAAAAATAAATTACGAAAAACAAAAACAAAAAAGAAGAGAAGAATTAGAGAGAAAAACTATAAAAAATTTTCAATCTATAAATAATTCTATTTCTCAACAAATTGTAAATGTTGATTTACCAGAAGAATTAAGACAACCGCTTATAAATATAAACACTGAAAATTTTATGTCAAATAATAATCCAATAAGCATAAATGACCCAGTTCCGTATGGTGTTCTAAAGGGAGGAATAAAACCAACCTATAGAGACTGGAATAAAACGCAGAGAAGCAATGTCGTATTAAATCCAAACTCTGCTCTAATAATTGAAGGTTCAATATTTAACAAAGAAAAATCAGAAAGAGAGAATCGTTTAAACAATTTACGTGAAAAACTTAAGTTTAAGCATTTAGAAGAAACAAACAAAATAAATGACGACATAATGATGACACATAATTTAATCCAAAAAACAATTGTTCCAAATGTACCGGAAATTAAAGACATAAATACAGTTAATAATGAAGAAATTATTGCAATAAAAAAAATAACTACAAAAACAACCAAACGAAAGTATACTCTTGGAAGATCTAAAATTAAAAAATCCGTTTCTGTTTTGATTAAAGATAGAGGTACTCGTAAAAAAATTTTAAATGCACAGAAAGAGCTTAAAAGAAAACCTATAAATGATGTAAAAATATACTTAAGAGAGCATAATTTAATTAAAATAGGCAGCAATGCACCTAATGATGTTATAAGAAAATTGTATGAATCAGCTATGTTATCCGGAGAAATAACAAATAGTAATGCTGAAACACTATTACATAATTTTTCTAAGTATGATAAAGAATTATAAATATAATATATATATATTTTAATATGGAAGACATAAAAGACAGATTAGGTAACTATAAATATAATTTTTTTTATAATTTACAAAACTATATTGAAACTGAATTAATATTCTTTGGAAGCATAAAAAGATTTGATTTTTTTAAAAATTCAAGTGATATAGATATTATAATTATAACTGATAATGTAAAAAGCTTATTATATAAAGTTCAAAATTTTTTAAACATAAAAAAAACAAATATCCAAAAAATTTACCAACAATACAGCGTAAATGATAATATTGTATCTGGATATAAAATTAAGTACGATGATAAAGATTCTGATATGTCATTTGATTTGCTTATTTATGATGATAAATTTCGTACAGATGTTATGAAAAATATAAATGATATAAATAATTTACCAATTTATATGCTTATAATATTATATATTTTAAAAAGCTTACATTATAGTTTATATTTAATTCCTAAGAAAATTTACAATTATTTGAAGTGTTTCATATTTTATTGCTATTTTAATAAGGGTTTACGTTATTATAAAAGAGAATTTTCTACAGTTGTTGCGTTAGATAATTTTGAATAAATTTTAATATTATTATAATTTAATATGGAAACTACAAAAAAGAAATTATCTTCTTATGAGCAAGATTTTTTTAATAAGTTAAAAAATTATATTGATAAGCCAATATTTTTTTATGGAAGTATTCAGAGAGACGATTATTTTCCGCAATTAAGTGATATTGATATTGATATATTTTCAGATAATATAAATAGTACTTTAAATTTGTTACAGAATTTTTTAGATTTAAATAAGAAAGATTTCAAAAAATCTATTTATAAAATGAATAAAACAAATACAATTATTCCTGGTTATAAAAATAAATATACAGATGAAGCTAATAAGTTAACAGTTGAAATATCAGTTTATGAAGAAAAATATAAGAATGATATTTTGGCTGAACATCAAAGCAAATTTAACTTACCGCTTTACATAACAATTGTGTTGATATTTTTAAAAGTTTTGCACTATAATTTAGGAATATTACCAACGTATTATTATAGCAAATTCAAAAAGTTTTTAACAAATACTTTTTATGACAATAACAAAGCAGAATTTATTGTATTAGATATTTGAAATTACACATTTTAAATATATATTAAAGAGAAATATATATATTTAAATAATGGCACTTATTAAAGAATATTTTGAATTAACAAAGCGTTACCAAGATGATTATGGAGAAAATACAATATTATTAATGCAAGTCGGCGCTTTTTTTGAAGTTTATGGAATTCATAATGAAAAAACAGAAATTATTTCTGGAAGCAAAATTGTAGATTTCTCTCAAATTTGTGAATTAAACATAGTTGAAAAAAATACTTGTGTTGGGAAAGATAATGTAATGATGGCTGGATTTAAGGATATGCAAATTGAAAAATATATAAAAAAAATTCAGGATTCAGGATTTACAGCAGTTGTTTATGCTCAAGATGAAGCTGTTAAAAATACAACACGAAGTTTAGCAGGTATTTTCTCTCCTGGAACATATTTTCATACTGAATCAACAAACCTAACAAACTCTACAACTTGTATTTGGATTGATTTGGTTGAAAATAAGATATTAATGAAAGGTAAATATGTAGTTGTTGGAGTTGCAAATATAGATATTTATACTGGTAAAACAAATATATTTCAGTTTAAAGAAATATATGTTAATAATCCTACTACGTATGACGAGTTAGAACGTTTTATTTCTATTTATAATCCAAGTGAAACTATTTTGATTAATAATTTACCAGGTGAAAATGAAATTGATTATGTTATAAGTTATGCAGGTATTACTAGCAGTTTAATTCATAAAATAAATATTACAAATGAAAATACTACAAAAATGACAAGAGTTAAAAACTGTGAAAAACAACCTTATCAAAAAGAGGTTCTTTCTAAATTTTATAAAATTGACAATTATGATGCATTTGTTCAAAATTTTTATGAAAATAATATTGCAACTCAGGCTTTTTGTTTTTTATTAGATTTTGTTTATCAACACAACCCTCATCTTGTAAACAAAATTTCAGAGCCTATTTTTGAAAACTGTTCTACTAGACTTTCATTAGCTAATCATTCACTCAAACAATTAAATATAATTAATGACGGAAATGTGAAATCAAGCAAATTTTCTTGCGTTTCTCAGCTACTAAATGATTGTCTTACTCCTATGGGAAAGAGAAAATTTTTGTATAATATTTTAAATCCTATTTGTGATGAAATTCATTTGCAGAGAGAATATGACATTACTGAATATTTTCTCTCGAAATATACTTATTACGATAGTTTTTTAAAGACTAATCTTTCAACAATAAAAGATATTTCGAAATGGGAAAGACAAATATTTTTGAAAAAAATTTCTCCAAAAGCATTTTATAATTTATATAATAATATTTTAACTATTCAAAAAGTATATGAAAAAATAGAAGAAGATTTAACAATTAAAGAATATTTATCAGTTTATGAATCTAATATTTTAAATATTACAAACTTCTGTGATGAAATATCACAATTTATAAATAAAAATTTAGATTTATCTTTAGCACGTGATTTAGAACAGTTACAAAATTTTGAAATTAACTTTATCAAAAATGGAATTGATGAAGAGCTAGATAAAAAGACTTCTACGTTAAAGGAATCAGAATTAAAATTATACTCCATAGCAGAATATTTAAGTACATTAATTGAAAATAAAGAAAAGAAAACAGGCAATTATGTTAAAATTCATGAAACTGAAAAAAATAACTTTAGTTTGCTTTCAACAAGTAGGAGGTGTAAATTATTGCAAGACGCTCTTCCAACCGAACCAACAATTATTAAGCTTAAATATGATTCTACTTCTAACAAAACATTTGACTTTAAAACTTCAAAAAAACAGTTTGAATTTGAAAAACAAAGTGCGTCGAATAATTGCATTTTAGATGAGCAAATAAACTGTTTATGTAAAAATATTTCAGTTATAAAAGTTTCTTTAAGAGATTTAATTACATTAGTTTATAATAAATTTGTTGTTAATTTTGAACAATATCAAAGTAGACTAGAAAGCATAATAAATTTCATAACACATATAGATATATTATACACAAAAGCTTCTATTGCTAAAAAATATAATTATTGTAAGCCTAATATTATTAAATCAGATAAGTCATTTGTTGATGCTAAAAAGCTAAGACATTGTTTGATAGAAAGATTTCAATCGAATGAATTATATGTAACAAATGATGTAATTCTTGGAGATAATAATACAGATGGTATATTGCTTTATGGTACAAATGCTGTTGGTAAAACTACAATTATACGAGCATTAGGAATTTCAATTGTTATGGCTCAAGCAGGATTATTTGTTCCGTGTTCGGAGTTTAATTATATGCCATATAAATACATATTTACACGCATAATTGGTAATGATAATATATTTAAGGGTTTATCAACATTTGCTGTTGAAATGTCAGAACTTCGCACCATATTGCGTCTCGGAGATGAAAATAGTTTAATATTAGGAGATGAATTATGTTCAGGAACTGAAATACAGAGCGCAATTAGCATTTTTGTTGCTGGAATTCAAAAACTAGATAAATGTAGAAGCAGTTTTATATTTGCAACACATCTTCATGAAATTGTTGATTATGACGAAATTTCTACCTTAGATAGAGTTAAATTAAAACATATGTCTGTTGTTTATGATAAAGAAAGAGATACGCTTGTATATGATCGTAAACTTAAAGATGGACCAGGAAATAATATGTATGGTCTTGAAGTTTGCAAATCATTAAGTTTACCACAAGACTTTTTAGATGCAGCATATGAAATAAGAATGAAATATCATCCAGAAGGAGAAAGTATTCTTTCTCTCAAAACTTCTAGATATAATTCTAAAAAAATAGTTGGAGTTTGTGAAAAATGTGGCAAGAGTCCAGGAACAGAGGTTCATCATCTTCAACATCAAAAAGATTCTAATAATGAAGGTATTATTTCTACTACAGATAGCATATTTCATAAAAATAATTTAGCAAATTTAATGACATTATGTGAATCTTGTCATAATAAAGAACATAAAGAATCAAAAAATGGTGGAAAGCGGGTTAAAACTACAAAAGGAATACAAATCAAAGATATTTAAAATATTAAATATTATATATTATATATATGCTATCTAATTTTGACGAAACAGTTATACCACAATACAGTCCAATAGGTTCAAGGGGAGGAAGAAGACGCTCTCGTAAAAGTAGAACAAGAAGAAATAAAAGAACAAATATTCGTTCAAAGAATACAAGAACTAGAAGGAGATATAATTAAATTAAATTATAAAATTTAACATTTATTTATAATTTAATATTTACTTTTATTTAATGCTTTCTATTGCGTCTTGATTTGCGACTACTTTTACGTTGACGTCTTGAGCGTCTTCTTTTTGATACACCTTTTGCAACTGTTTTTGCACCTTTAACACCTAAATCAAAACCAGTTGCCATTGTTCCATAAATAGTAGAAACACCTTTTTCTACAACAGGAATAGAAATTTCAGCAACATTCTTAGCGGTATTTCCAACAGTTGTTAAACCTTTATCAACAACAGGTAAAGCTCTGCCAGTTGTTTTAGTAATTGAATTAATAATAGATTTACGATTGCTACGCGAATTAGTTTTTGCCATTATAAAATATACATATAAAATATTTACTTTTAATATATATAAAATGAATTTTAAATGTATTCTAAAGATTGTTATTGTTGTATCTCTTATTCTCTCTTCAATAATATTTATAAACTCAATTGGTTTAAATTTAAACGCAAAAAAACTTTTAACAGTGGAAGGACTCACAAATCCACCAGATACTTCAATTATAATTAACAAAAGTGATGCATTTTGTGAAAGTCATCGAGGTTCTAGTGGAACTTTAGATAAATCTTGTGGAAAATTAACTAAAAACAACTGCAATTCTACATCTTGTTGCGTTTGGACAAGTAATAACATGTGTCTAGCAGGAGGAGCAAAAGGACCTACATTTAATACAGATTCAAATGGAAAAACAAAACAGTTAGACTATTATTATTTTCAAAATAAATGTCATGGTGCCAAATGTCCTTAAACTGGTTGAGCATTTATTAAAATAGGGTCTTTATTTCTAATGATTTTACACAAACCACAAGTATTACAAGTGTATATAATTACAGATGTATTATCAATTACCTCTGCTGCTTCACCAAAAAATATACCACCTAAACCTTGACGCACTTTTGATTTACTTATTGTTCCGGTATTTTCTGTATAGTTATTACTATTACATACTTCACAAGTTATATCTTTACCATTATAGTTTAATTTAACAGGAGTACTAGAACTAAATGTTTTTCCACCTCTTGTTTTTCTTATTTTTCTTAATTTTCTAGATTTTCCACCTTTTTTATTGTTTCTATGTGTTTTCATCCTATATAAATAGTATTTTTTTATAATTTTTTTATATTTATTTTTGAATCAATTGCTAACTCTTGAACAATTGGATTATTATTGTAATCTTCTAAATATATAACATCTTTAATCCCACATGCAGCTATAGACCGAAAACAATTTATGCATGGATAGTGGGTTACATATATTTTAGAACCATCTAATGATACACCTCTTCTTGCACAATCAGAAATTGCATTTACTTCACTATGAATTATAGATTGTTCGTGATTGTCGTATACTCTGCTTATATGTGGAGCTCCTTGTATATAACCATTATAACCCATTGAAATCAAACGATTATTTTTTACGATTACAGACCCAACATTTAATCTTTCACATGGTGACCTACAAGACCCTAATAATGCAATTGACATAAAATATTCATCCCAGTCAAGTCTAGTTTTAAAATTTTGATTTTTATGATTGCAAATTAATGAAAGCATAAAGTATAAAAGCAATTTATATTTATATTCTTAATATTTTAATAACATTTAATAATAAAATAAAAAATTGATTTAAATTTAAAAACATATAAGAATAATATAATAAGTTATATATAAGAGATGATAATCCCTATTAAATGTTTTACTTGTGGCACTGTTATTGCCAATAAATATCGTTATTATCAGGAACAAGTTCGCAAGAAGAAATTAGCAAAAAGAGGAAATAATGAATCAATTGATCTTGACAAGGTTCTTTATTTAACAAAAGAATTTGTTGATAAGACACCTGAAGGAGAAGTGCTAGATGAATTAAATATGAAAAAAATGTGTTGCCGCAGACATTTCTTAACTCATGTCGACATTGAATAAATTTCTTAATATATATTATAAATGGGTAGAAAGACTTCTCGAAAAAATCAAAAAGTGTATAGAATGAAAGGATGTTCTAAAAGAACTCGTAAAAATTATTTAGGTGGTTCTGCCGACGCAAATTTAGCATATACTGGACATAATATCCAGACAGTTCCAAATCCTTTTTTAGCTTATACTGGAAAAGGAGGTGCTTGTAGTAGTAATTTATCTTCTTCTTTAGCAATGCCTTTAAATCCAAATTCATTAAATAAAATTATTCCTAATACTGGTCCTGTCAATACAGGTTCCCCTGCAACACCTTTTTTAAATCCTCAAACTCAACGTGGAGGAAGTTGTGGTTCATGTGGAGTTCCTTTTATGAAAGGAGGTTGTGGTTCTTGTATGAAAGGAGGAAGACGTAAGAAGGGTGGTTGCGGACCATTATGTACTCCTGGTTTTATGGTTGGTGGAAAAAATCATCGCATAGGCTGTAAATGTAGTTCTTGCAAAAATATGGTAGGTGGAAACCCAGGAATTCCATATCCTAATGGTCTTGTGGGTTCTCCATGGACACCATCAACTGGAGGATGGCCTGGAGTAGATGGAGTTCAAGGTGGACGTAATTTTTTAGCTCCAAATGATTATAAAACAGATGTTCAAACATCAATCATATCAACAGGTTCTCAACCACCTTTTTCTGTTGGAGGAAGAAAAAAATCAAGAAAACAAAAAGGAGGTACTTTAGATAATTTTTTAGGACAAGATTTAATTAATTTAGGAAGACAATTTCAATTTGGTTTAGGAACTGCATATAATGCATTATCTGGTTATGCTTCTCCTGTCAATCCTATGCCTTGGAGAGGTCAATTGCCGAATACACCAGGTTTAGCCACAGTTAGAGCTGCCTATTCAACATAATTTTTTTCTGTTTATATTTTTTTCTGTTTATATTTCATAATGGCTGAATTTCCAAAAACTCTTAAAGAATTATGTACACCAGCAATGTTGTATTTTGTTATTTCTATCATTGGTTTAGTTATTGTCTTAATGCAAAATTTAGGTAATACAAATAGTTATCATGTTGGTTCATTTTCTTGTCGTGTTCCAAATACAGCAGTAGTTTTTATAGTAAAACTTATTTATGTATTATTTTGGACTTATATTCTTAATTTAATATGTAAAGATGGTCATACTAGTCTTTCATGGTTACTTGTTCTTCTTCCTTGGTTACTCTTATTTGTTATGATGGGAATTCTAATGATTAATATGTAATTTTTTTAAATAAATATATAATAAAATATAATTTTAGTATATATAAAAATGTCAACAAAAATTAAAAATGGAATATCATATGAAAAAAATGGATGGAAATATATATCAATTAAGGGAAAACCTAAGGAAAGAGGATATGCATATGGATATCTTTGTGCAAATGATTTTAAAGAGATTCAAAAAATGTTAAAATTTTTAATGTTTGAAGCTTATGGAGTGGAATGGGATTTTTTTATTAAAGAAATTGCAACAGATTTTAAGGAAATGACAGAAAGAGATTTTAAAGAATTGTATGAAGAAATGGAAGGAATAACAGAAGGTTGTAATGCAAATGATTGTAAAACATCTATAGATGAAATAATAGCATGGAATTTTTATTGTTCAATTCCTTATTGGTATTCAACAAAATCTCAAAACCGTGTTGGAAAAGAAGGAGGTTCTGGAGATAAATGTAGTGCGTTTATGGCTGTTGGAGATTGGACTGAAGATGGTAAAATAGTTTGTGCACATAATTCATTTAGTGATTTTATTGATGGTCAATATAGCAATATAGTTTTAGATTTAAATCCTGATGAGGGTCATCGTTTTATAATGCAAACATCTCCTTGTTGGATTTGGAGTGGAACTGATTTTTTTGTAACAGCAAAAGGAATAATTGGAACTGAAACAACAATAGGAGGTTTTATTCCTTACGAAAAAAGATTTCCAATTGGCTATAGAATTAGAAAAGCTATGCAGTATGGAAATTCATTGGATGAATATTGTAAAATACTTTTACATGAAAACTCAGGTGATTATGCTAACTCTTGGTTATTTGGAGACACAAATTCAAATGAAATTTTAAGAATTGAATTAGGACTTAAATATCACAATATAGAGAGAACTAAAAATGGTTTTTTTATTGGATTTAATGCTCCTTATGATGAACGTATTAGAAATTTAGAAGTCCAAAACTCTGGTTTTTATGATGTAAGAAGACATCAAGGAGCCAGATTGGTTCGTCTAGGTGATCTTATGGATGAGAATAAAGGTAAGATTAATATTGAAGTAGCTAAAAAAATTATATCTGACCATTATGATGTATATTTACATAAAGATGATAATCCATGTTCTAGAACTGTTTGTTCTCATTATGACCTTGATGCAAGAGAATATATGTCTGATCCAGGTAGACCAAAACCATTCTCACCTCATGGAGCAGTAGATGGCATCGTTTGTGATACTAAATTAGCAAAGAATATGAGTTTTATTGGTCGTTTTGGTAACTCATGTGGAATTCCTTTTATTAAAGATGAATTTTGCAAACAACACAGGCAATATTATAAATTTTGTCCTTATTTAAAAGATAGACCAAGTGAACCATGGACTGAATTTTCAATTTTAAATGTAAAGAAAAAATTTAAATTAACCAAAAAAGGAGGTAGACATTTAAATAATAAAACTAAAAAGAATAAATAAACGAATTTAAATTTTTGGTAAGGTTTCAGCTAATAAATTTGTCATAGAATAGTGTAATTTAGAAGAATCATTCATCCAATTACTTCCACCTCTATAATGTAAAATTTTTTTGTGATATAATTCAGAAAAATATTTTCCATCTTTATTTCTTACATCATTATCTAAAAATAATTGTATATTTTTGTTAATACTTTCAGGTATATCTTTTTCATTCCAATGACATGACCATAAATGTTGGATTTTTAAAACCTTATTTTCATCAAGAGTAGATAACCATTTAACACATTTACCTCCTGCATCTAAACCAATGTCAAGAGACCAGTCAATTAATTGTTTGTTTGGAATTTCATTAATATTTAAATAAAAAAGATTTGGCCATGGATAATTAACAATATTATTATTAAAAGTTCGTGATTGATTTATATAACAAAAGTAATAATTTTCAAATTCTTTTATGTCAAAATAATCAACAAAAAACATATCAGAGTCTAACATAAAATATGTGTCTGGATATTTAAACATAAACTCTGTTATAAAATTTACAGAATTAGCATGTCTAATTGAAGGCACATTTAGATTTATATGATGTGAATTTGGAATGTTTATACAAGGAATATTTAATTTTTTACACATATCGACTATTTGTTGTTTCATTGTTACGTCGCCAAAATTTGTAATATCAGGCCATGTTTTCGCATCATTAAATATTATTAGCTCATAATCTTGTTCTGTTTTTAAAAATTTTTTTATTGAATTATACATTAATTCGATAAATATAGGATTATTAACAAAAACTGAGACAATTTTCATTTTATTATATAATTTATATTATCTATTTATATTATATTAAATAGATAATATAAATTATATGATGAAATATCATATTGTAATAGCAAGATATAATGAAAATATAGATTGGATAAAATATATTAATACTAATTTATTTGATATATTTATTTATAATAAAGGAAATAATATTAATATTAATAATTGTAAAGTTATTAAACTTGATAATACAGGCAGAGAATCTCATACATATTTATATCATATAATAAATAATTTTGAAAATTTACCTGAAAAAATAATTTTTACACAAGCTCATCCATTTGACCATGTAAGAAAAACTTTTATAAATGAAATAAATAGTTTTAATAACTGTTCTTTTGACTTTTTTTATTTTTCAAGAGATGTTTTGAATATTCATTATGATAATAATAGTAAAAAATTTTTAGAACAAGGTTCTTTAAATGGTAGTGAATGGAAAAATTATCATGATATAAATTCTCCTATAGCAACAACTATGAAAAAAATATTTCAAAATTATGATGAACAAAAAGTAAACATTTTTTTTGGAACTGGTGCAATTTATGGTGTTAATAAACAACAAATAATAAGACATTCAAAGGATTTTTATATTACATGCATTGATGTATTAAATAATAGCTTAGATTTAAAAAATCCTGATGAAGGTCATTCTTTCGAAAGATTATGGCACTATATCTTTAAGATATTTAATATTTAAATAACTTGAAATAATAAATATAAAAATTACATTATAAAAAAATATGATTATTATAATATAAAATGGATAAGGAGAACATATCTTGGAAATTAATTGATAAATATTTTAAAGACAATACAAATTGTTTAGTTTCTCATCATTTAGAATCATATAATGAGCTTTTTAAGAATGGAATTAGACGTATTTTCCATGAAAATAATCCCATAAGATTTATTGAGAGAGAAGAAGATAGTAACGAAAATGGAAATAGAAATGAATGCATGTTATATTTAGGTGGAAAAGACGGTTCTAAGATATATTATGGTAAGCCTGTTATTTATGATGATAATAATGCGCATTTTATGTTTCCAAATGACGCTCGTTTAAGAAATATGACTTATGGAACAACTATACATTATGATGTTGAAGTAGAGTTTAAATATTATATTGGAGATGAAAAAAAAGAACATTCGATAATAATACCTAAGGTTTTTCTAGGACGCTTTCCAATTATGCTTCAATCAAACCTTTGCATTTTAAATACTATGAATAAAGATGTTAGATTTAATATGGGTGAATGTAAAAATGATTATGGAGGATATTTTATTATTGACGGAAAAGAGAAGGTTATAATTTCACAAGAAAAATTTGCCGATAATTTACTTTATATTAGAACTAATAAAGATGATGATATTTATAGTCATTCTGCTGAAATTAGGTCTGTTTCTGAAGATACATCGAAGCCAATTAGAACAACAGCTGTTAAAATTATATCTCCTTCTCCTAGTTTAAGTAATAATCAAATTGTTGTTTCAGTTCCAAATGTAAAGAATCCAGTTCCTCTTTTTATTTTAATGAGAGCATTAGGAGTGTCTTCTGATAAAGATATAATTCAAACTTGTTTGTTAACTAATTTGGATGATGAAATAGAAAATAATAAAAATTCTTATATAGATTTATTTATTCCTTCTGTTCATGATGCAAATAAAATATTTAATCAACAAAATGCTCTTGAATTTATTGCTGAATTAACTAAAAGAGGAACTGTATCAGGCGTTATTGAAATTCTCTCTGATTATTTTTTGCCACATGTAGGCGAAATGAATTTTTTAGAAAAGGCGTATTTTATTGGTTATATGGTTAAACGTTTATTAAAAGTTTATACAAAAGAAGAAAAACCTACTGATAGAGACAATTTTAGATTTAAAAGAGTAGAGCTTTCTGGAACACTTTTGTATGATTTATTTCGCGAATATTATTTAATTCAAAAAAAAGACATTACCCGTAAAATAGATGAAGAATATTACTATCATAAAGGAGAATATAAAGAAGACGATACTCTTTCTAGAAAAGAAAAGAAACAAATAAAATCTAAAGAAAAGAATAAAAATGAAGAAAATAAATATAAGGATAATTTTATTGGTCTTATTGAATCTAATTTTAAAAAGTTTTTTAAAGATAGACTAGTTGAACAAGGTTTTAAAAAAGCTTTTAAAGGTAATTGGGGGTCTCAAGAGCATACAAAGAGAATAGGAGCTGTTCAAGATTTAAATCGCTTAAGTTGGTATACATTTATTTCACATTTGCGTAAAATCAATTTACCATTAGATGCAAGTGCAAAAGTTGTTGGTCCTCGTCTTTTAAACTCTTCGCAGTGGGGATATATTGATCCAATTGACACTCCCGATGGTGGTAATATTGGTTTACATAAACATATGTCAATTAGCGCATTTATTACAAGTGGTTCTTCAGGAAATCCAATTATAAAATGGTTAAGAATTAACACGCCTATGCGCATTTTGTTAGAATGTTCTCCTGAACAATTAGAAAGCAGTTCTAAAATATTTGTTAATGGAAACTGGATTGGTGTTATTGATTCACCTATTGAGATTGTAAATTTACTTAAATTGTATAGACGAAATGGTATTATTCCTACATACACTAGTATATCATTTAATTATCAACATAATGAAGTGTATATTTATACTGATTCTGGAAGATTATCAAGACCTATTTATTATATTGAAAATAAGAATTTTAGTTTTGATAGAAAAGATGTAAAAGATTTATTAGATAGTGGAAAAATAACATGGGAGCAAATTATATCTGGATTTATGAAAAAATCTGATGAAAATTTCAAAACAAAAAATAATAAAATTTACGATTTAATGGAACTATATAATGAGATTGGAACTAATAAAGCTGAAATTTTAAATAAGTTGGAAAAACTTAAGTCTATTGTTGACTATGTAGATACTTCTGAAGAAGAAACTGCTTTAATTGCAACACATGTTGACGATATGAAAAAAAGTACTAGGTATACTCACTTAGAAATTGACCCTTCATTAATATTGGGTGTAATGGGAAATTTGATTATTTATCCAGAAAACAATCCTGTCACTCGTAATTCTTTTTCTTGTGGTCAAAGTAAACAAGCAGTTTCTGTTTATCATACTAACTATCAAATGCGTATCGATAAAATGGGAGTTATATTAAATTATGGACAAACGCCATTAATTAAGTCTAGATATCTTGAATATGTTAATAATGAAGAACAGCCATATGGTGTCAATGCTATTGTTGCAATTATGTGTTATACTGGTTATAATGTTGAAGATGCTATTTTAATTAACGAAGGCGCTGTTCAACGTGGTATTTTTAGAACAACATACTTTTCATCATACGAAACTAGAGAAGAAAGCTCAAAAGTTACAGGAACAACAAATTCTAAATTCGCAAATATAGAAAAAAATAATGTAATTGGTAAAAAACAAGGTTATGATTATAGTTTTCTAGATGATCATGGATTAGTTAAAGAAAATACTGAAGTGAACGAAAAAATTATTTTAATTGGTAAAATTAATTCATCATTATCTAATAAAGATGTATGGACGGATGATTCAATAAAAACAAAAAAAGGACAGCTAGGTTATGTAGATAAATCTTTTATTACTTTGGGAGAAGAAGGTTTTAATGTAGCTAAAGTTAGAGTTCGTGAAGAACGTCTGCCTGCAATTGGTGACAAAATGGCTTGTGCTTTACCGACTCAACAAGTTTTAACTGATAAAGGATGGATTGAAATACAAGATATCGATATTTCTAAACATAAAGTTGCTACATTAGATATAAATGGTAATATGTGTTATGAATATCCTGTAAATAAATTTGAATATGACCATACTGGTAAAATGTATTATGTTAAAAATAAACAAGTAGAAGTTGTATGCACATTAAATCACAAGTTATACGTTAAGCGTAGGGAACATAGCGGAATAAAGAAAGATTACGAATTAATTGAAGCACAAAATGTTGTTGGTAAAATGGTAAGATTTCAAAAATCAATGAATAATGTATATCCTGATGTTGAATATATGGTTTTAGGAGAAAAACAATATAAAATGGATGATTGGTTACAGTTATTAGGCATGTTTATAGCTGATGGGTCAAGCAACAAAGCTGGTGCTATTGTTATATCTGCATTAAAACCTAGAAAAATAGTATTTAATACTAATATTTTAGCAAAATTAGGAGTAAATTCTAAATATGATAATGTTCAAGATAGATTTACTATTTTAAAAGGACAATATCAAGAAATTTATGAAAATCTAAATAAATTAAGTGTTGGGGCATTAAATAAATATTTACCAGAATATGTTTGGACATTATCACAAAGACAATGTATTATTTTGCTTGAAGCACTTATGGAAGGAGATGGACATACTTATGCTGATGGTTTTTCTAGATATGGAACAATTAGTCCTAAATTAGCTGATGATATTTGTAGATTAGCAACACATTGTGGTTGGTCTGGTGTAACAAAAATTGCAGCAGAACCAGGAGATAGTCCACATATGATAAGAGGTTCTGGACATAATAAAGATAAATTTCATCTAATTGAATCTAAAAACACATATTATAAAATTAGTATTATTCGTAAGCAAAATAAACCATATATTAATAAAAAAGTAAACGATTCCAATGAGGAAAAATTAATAGATTATGAAGGGAAAGTATATTGTGTTGAAATGCAATCGTCTCATTTATATTATATGCGTGAGAATATTTTCGCACCATCTATGCTCATAGGAAATTCTCGAGCCGGGCAAAAAGGAACTATAGGTCTCATTATTCCAGAAGATGATATGCCTTTTACTGAAGACGGAATTCGTCCTGATTTAATTATTAATCCGCATGCTATTCCGTCTCGTATGACAATTGGTCAAATTATAGAAAGTTTATTCGGAAAAGTTTGCACAAGCTATGGAGCATTTGGTGATTGTACAGCTTTTCAAGTAAAAGGACCAAATTATTCAACTTATGCTCCTCTTCTTGTTAAAGCAGGTTTTCATTCGTCAGGAAATCAAGTTTTATATAATGGTATGAGTGGAGACCAACTTGCAGCAGATATTTATATTGGTCCAACCTACTATATGCGTTTGAAACACATGGTTAAAGATAAAATTAATTATCGTGCTCGTGGTCCTAACACAGTTTTGACTAGACAGCCTGTTCAAGGTCGCGCAAATGATGGTGGTCTTAGAATAGGTGAGATGGAACGTGATGGTGTTTTAGCTCATGGTATGTCTTATTTCTTAAATGAATCATTTATGGTAAGAGGTGAAAAACAGGATTATTTTATTGCAGTTTGTAATAAAACTGGAGCTATATCTATTTATAATGAATCTAGAAATTTATTCTTAAGTCCTTATGCAGATGGTCCAATTAAATTTAACATTAATCCTGATGGTTCTCAAAGCATTATGAATTTAAGTAGATTTGGACGCTCTTTTAGTATATTAAAAATACCATATGCTTTTAAATTAATGATTCAAGAATTACAGGTTATGAATGTTCAAATGAGAATCATCACTGAAGAAAATGTCGACCAATTATTGACTATGACTTATTCTGATAACATTAATAAATTAATGAAAAGTAATTTAGATTCAAAGGATTTAATTAATGAAATTAACTCAAATATTAGTAAAAAATTAAATGAACCAACACGATATAACAATATTAATGAACCTCCTGAAATTCCAGAACCTGTTCAAATTGGTAATACTCCTGATTCTCCTACTGGTTCTCCACCACCTTATGATCCTAATTCACCTCAATATGCCCCTGGTTCTCCAACATATGTTCCATCAGGTTCACCTCCATATGCCCCTGGTTCTCCAACATATGTTCCATCAGGTTCACCTCCATATGCCCCTGGTTCTCCAACATATGTTCCATCAGGTTCTCCAGCTTATGCTCCTGGTTCACCTCCATATGTTCCTGGTTCAGATATAAGTAGTACTAATAAAGAATTTAAAATAAATCCAAATATTTTAGACGTTGAAGAAGAAAATAAAGAAGAAGAAACTAAACCTGCTTCAGAAGCTTCAGAAAATCCAGAAAGTTCTTCTAATGCTGAATCAGGAGATAGAAAAATAATACTTGAATCTCCTTCTTCTTCAGAAGTTACAACTTCTTCTGGAATTAAGAAAATAACATTATAAATAAAATTGAAATAAAAATAATTCATTATGTTTATATTATAATATAGAATGGCAAGCCAAAACTCAAGTGTTTTAATTTCTCAAATTTATACTTCTAGAAAAACAATTCTAGAATTAATGGATAAGCAAGGTTATAATATAAATGATTATGCAAACTTTAGTATTAATGAGGTTAATACAATGAAACAAAATAACCAACTAGATATGCTTCTAGAAATTAGAGATGATAAAGTTAATACTGAAATTATTAAAAGAAAAATATATATAAGATATTATTTAACTGTTAGACCAGCTCCTAAAAATATTCAAGAAATGATTGATGATTTATTTATTTTATCTGAGACTCTTAATAAAAATGATACATTATTTATAATTATTAAAGATGACCCAAATGAAACATTAATTAATGAAATTAAGCATATTTGGGAAAGTGAAGGTATTTTCATAGTTGTTGAAAGTATAAGAAGACTCCAATTTAATATATTAAATCATAGTCTTGTTCCGCCTCATCGTGTTATGCTTCCTTCTGAAGTAAAAGAAATTATGAAAAAATATAATATTACAGATACTGTACAATTTCCAGATATTTCTCGTTTCGATCCAGTAGCACGAGTAATTGGTTTGAGACCTGGTCAAGTTTGTAACGTAATTAGACCAAGTAAAACATCTATTGAAGCAAATTATTATAGAATTTGTATTTAAAATTTAAAAACAAAATATATAAATAATATATGGAATTTGATAAACCTAGCAAATCTGGTTTTACAATTTATAGCAAAAGTGGTTGTCCAAATTGTCTTAAAACAAAATCATATTTAAAAGAAACAAATTTGATTTTTAATGTAGTTGATTGTGATGAATATATTATTGAAGATAAACTAAATTTTTTATCTTTTATTAAACAACATGCAAATGAAGAAGTAAAAATGTTTCCTATGATTTTTTATAATGGTACATTTGTTGGAGGATTTTCTGAAACAACAACTTTTGTTGAAAGGCTTCTTTTATCTTTTGAAGAAAATTTTAGCTTTTAATTAATATTTATTTTAAATAATTATATATATTAATGGCATTACAGTTTAATGAGGATACATTTAATAATTTTGAAGAACCTATTCAATTTACAACACGATTAGAAACATTGCAATCTCAGTTACCAGCTATTTTAAATGACTTTACAAAATATTATGTTTTTTTTAATAAAAATCCAGAATATCCCGAATATGAACAAATGTTTAATAATATTAAAAGTAATTTGAATCAAATAAATTCAGATTTATTTACATTATCAAATAATGTTCAAGTAAATACGGAGGAGATTAATGAAAAACTATTTATTTTGGATGCTTTAATAAGAGAAGAAAAAATAAAAAACAGAGATTTAAAAGTTAAGCTTGGTATTGTCGAACATAAAAATAATGCATCAGTTGAATTAATTTCAGATTATAAACAAATTTATGATTCTGGTTATTTACGAAACTGGGCTTTATTTTTTAGTATTTTAATTGCTGGAACTGCAATTTCAAAAATTTACAAAAGTTCTTCTGTATAATTGTTGTTTCGGTTGAAATTATATTTTTTTATATTAAATAAATTCAAATGCTTTGTTCAATTTTAAAGAGACCAATTTTTTTCAATAAATCATTACAAGATTATTGTTTAAAATCTACAAATGAATCAATTAAAAAAATAATTGAAAATTGTGATGAAGAGAGAAAAAATAAATTAACAAAATTTAATTTAACAACTAATGAGCCATGTCCTGAACCCAACAACAATAATAATATTGTTCATTTTATTTGTTTTCTCTCTATATCTTCCTTTTTAATTTATTTTTATAACAGAAAAGCAAATATGTTTTCTTATTGTAAATATATAGATGAATCAACAAAATAACGAAAATGAATACCAAGAAAGTATTTCAATAGTTCTAGATTTAGAAAGTTTAAGTGCTCAATATAGAAACTATTTAATTGAATATCAACAAGCTGTTGCTAATTATGTTAATTTTTTACAGCAAAATAATAATGAACAATCTATGTCGACAATTCAAGGCTCGTCATATTGGGGAACAACTTCTGTAGGACAAAATGTTTCACTTAAATTGCAACAATGTGAAGCTTCTTGTGCAAATACTGTTGGATGCACAGGTGCTACGTTTAACCCACCAAACAATGGACAAGTTAATTGTTTTTTAAGAGGAGGTAGTGGAAATTTAACACCTGGAACAGATAATAATTTTGCAATTATACCAACAGCACAAAAACTTCTTTCAGTAGTTCAAAATATTAATCAACAACTTACCAATGTAAATTCACAAATTCAACAAAAAACTAATGCTGGTCAACCTTTTTATAATGAACAATCTGAACAACGCGGTCTTCAAACAATTGAATTAATAGGGCAATTTATTCAATTAAATCAAGAGAGAGAGAAAATTAATCAAATGCTTGATGAATATCAAACTTTAGACCAAGCACAAACTCAAGGAGATATAATGATAAACCAAAATTATTATTCTTTCTTATTATTGCTTGGACTAGCTATAGTTATTTTAATTATATTATATAAATTCGGATTTTCTTCTACAACAGAAATTGCACCTCCATTATTACAAAGCGGAGGAGAATTAGGAATAAATGCTTATTATATTGTATTTGGAATTATTATTGTTGCGTTTTTTTTACATTTTATTAAAAACGGTTATTCTCTATAAAATAAATATATTGATAAATTGTTTTCTTTTTATTTATATATAATGTCTTCACAATTGCAAAATTTAAGCAATCAATTTAATTCATTAATTTCACAATATACTGATACATATCAAAATTATATTAGTGTAATTAATTCAGATGATAATAGTTTAACAACAGTTCCAAATACTTCATTTGTTGGAGAAAGTAATATAAGTGTATTAAATAATTCTAGTATTAATAAGTGTCAAAATTCTTGCACATCAAACAAATCTTGTTCTGGAGCTACATTTAATAATAATTCTAACAGTTGTACATTAAGCAGCGGAAATGGAAATATTGTTTCTACATCTCAATCAACTGCAATTGTTCAACAAGCACTTTATTATAGTTATCAATTACAAAATATAAATTCACAATTAATGGATATTAATAAGCAAATGATGACTATAACAAATAACAATTATGGTAAATTTGAACAAACACAACAACAAAATCAAGAACAAGAACAAGTATTACAAAGTAATTATCAAACTTTAACTCAAGAGAGAGAACAAATTGATAGCATGGTTAGACAATTTGAAACAATAAATGCTGCTTATGAAAATGGTAATATTAATGTAACTTCAAATTATTATAGTTATATTATTTTAATTTTTGTTGCTATATTTCTTGTATTTATTTTAATAAAATTATCTGTTTCTGGAGAGCAGAGAGGAGGAGGTCCTGAAGCTAGTTTCAGCAAAAATCATTTGTTAATTTTTGGTTTCTTAGGTTTTGTTGTAGTTTTTAATTCTATGATAAATAAATAAATTTAACATTAATATTATATATTTTTGTATATCATTATATTATTATGACAAGTGTGGTAAATCTATTTTCCAATTTTAATGATTCAACAAAAAATAAATCAATCACTGAAGTAGCAGCAGAATATAAGGCTCGTAAGATTGATTTAAATACACCTACTCCCGCTTTAAGCCAAGGAGAAAAATTTAAAAAGTATCAAAAAAAATTACAAAAGAGTTTAGAGAAAAATATTAATAATGTAAATTCAAAAGAAGGTTTCCAAGGTTTTCAAGACATTCAAAATAATTTACAGCTAAACCCAAATAGTTTAACATCAGAATCAATTAATATTGTTGAAAATAACAGTTATGATACTCAGCAGAAACAAACCATTTCTAATTTGCAACAAGAATATAAAAATACCTTATCTGAATATGAATCATTAACAGCTCAAATCAGTGGTTCTACTACTAGTTATTTAAATCGTGTCAACCCTAATAACCCATATTTAGGTAAAAATATAAAGATTGGTAAAAATGTAATGTATGTTACACAACAAGGAGTAGCTAAATTGTATCCAACCCAAGCTATTTTAAATTCTACATCTGGTTCTAATAACTGCCCCTCTCAACAAACAATTGTAACCGTAAATATTCCTTGGAGCTCTTCTTATGCAACAGCAGGAGTTAATATTCCTACTAATCCTCCTTTAATCACTGGCACACCTATGACTGCTGAACAAAGTTGTGGAAATGAAGGAGATAATGTATTTGTTAACAAATTAATTAACAATCCAACTGCGACTTATCAAGGTTGTTATGCTGATAATACTAGTTCACCACTAATGACATTTATTGGTGGTGCCCCTGCGCTTCCTTCTGGAAATTTACAAAATGGTAGCTTTGACCAACCTCAAATTGCTAATAATAGTTATCAATATATAAATTCTTCTATTCCTGGATGGGGAGCTTTTTCTGCATGCTTAATAAATAATTCTACTGCTTGGGGATACCCAATGCCTTATCCCGCGGGAAATCAAGCAGCATGTCTACAAGCTCAAGCACAAATAGCGCAATGGATTTATTTATCTAGTGGAAGTTATACAATATCATTTTATGCTTGCGGAAGACCAGGTTATAGTGGTGCAAACCCCGTAAGTGTTATTCAAGATTGGTGGTCAGAAGTAATTTATACATTTACGCCATCAACAACCGCTTGGAAACAATACTCTGTTACAGTTAATTTACAAGAATCAAAAACATATGCTTTTGGTTTTACAGGACAAGGTCCTAACGGCAACTATTCTACAGCAATTCAAAACGTTACGATCTCAAGTTCAGGTTCTTCTGGTTCAAGCAGCTCATATACGTATGAAATGTGTCAACAAGCGGCTATTGATGGTGAATATAAATACTTTGCTCTTCAGGATGTAAACCCTGCTACCTCACAAGGCTATTGTGCTGCAAGTAATGACCAACCTAGTATAACTAGTTTAGGTCCGGGTCAAGTTCCTAGCGGCCAAGTTCCACTGTGGGCTTCAAATACATCTGGCCAAACTGGTAATAGTGCTATACTTTCAGTTACTGGAGCGTTAAGAGTTATGAATACTTCTGGACAAGCTGTATTTAACACTCCAACTTCGAATGCAAAACCTTCTAATTATTTAGGTTGTTATGGTGATGGTCCTAATAGAGCTATGCCTTTATATAGTAACGGTTCACAATCATTTAATAATGCTCAGTGTCAATATGCTGCACAACTAAATGGATTTGCTTATTATGGTTTACAAAATTCTACTTCAGGACAAAATGCTCAATGTGCTGTAAGTAATAGCTGGGTACAAACATCAGAATATGGAAAAGCTGGAAATTGCACTAAAATTAGTGATGGTTCATGGTCTGGAGGTGGATGGTCTAATTCTGTTTATAATACAAGTTTACCTCAAAGTAATTATTTTTTAATTCTTCAAGATGATGGTAATTTATGTATTTATAGAGGAACAAGTCCAAGTGATAATCAAGGTTATATATGGTGTGCAATGTCTAATGGAAAACAACAACAAGCAAATCCTAATTATGCTGCAGCAAAAGGAAAATATGGACAAAATTGGATACCACAAGGTTCTACATTGGCTGCAGGAGATTTTATTGGTTCAACAAATGGAAATATGGCTTTAATTATGCAATCAGACGGAAATCTTGTTTTATATACATTTACAATGGTATCAAATTGTAAAAAAATGGCTGATGGTAATACAGGCGGTGGCTTAGGAGCTAATGCTTTATACAATATTGGTGAAGTTGGCATTCCAGCTAATATGTCACAAGTTGCTTATATTGACCAAAACTCTGAATTGCATTCATATCCGTCTTCAAACACACAATATTCAAACACATACACTGAAATGCCTGGAAATGATAGTGCTGGTTATGATATACCAAGTGCAGCATTTGGAAATGCTACAATTCAATCTTGTGAAAGTGCATGTAATAATAATACAAACTGTGCAGGATTTGCTTTTAGTAATAATGTATGCTATCCAAAAACTTCAAGTATGTATCCAAATGGTTCAAGGACATTAAATCCAGCTGTTAATTTGTTTATAAGAGGAAAAAATCCTATTGCCCCTCCAATTGGAGCACCATCTACAGTAAATAATGTAGATTCAATATCATATCAAAATTATGTTAATGGTGGAAATATTGGAAATAAATATGGTTTGGCAAATGCTACAAGTACTCAAAAACAACAACTTGATCAATTGCAAACAAGAATGAACATGTTAACAAGTCAAATAAATCAAATGACTGGAAAATTCGATTCTGGAACAAATCAAGCACAAACACAATCTCAAGCGAATGTTCAAGGTATTCAAGATTATTTACAAGGATTAGAATCTACAAACGGTCAAATTAATAATTTTAGTACAAATGTTGAACGTATTTTAAGTGATAGTGATATTGTTGTATTGCAAAAAAATTATGACTATCTATTTTGGAGTATATTGGCAACGGGAACTGTATTAATAACAATGAATATTGTTAAAAATTAATAAAATAAATATTATATAATTATCTTCTTATAATTTATATAATGTCTGGGCAACCGAATGTAGCACAAAATAATGAGCAAATACTTACTGATATTCAATCATTACAACAAATGGAACAGCAACTTTTTAACAGTTTAGAAACAAACACAACTCTATCTCCTCAACAGCAACAACAAATAGTTGAAAAAATGAATCAACTTTCTAATATGCGTATTAATTTATACCAAACATTAAGCGGAGTTAATAGTTTCTTTCAAAGTTCTTTATCTTCATCTGTTGGAACTTTACAAGAACAAACTGTTGCTATAGGTATTGTTGAAAATGAATTAAATCACGCCAAAAAAAATTTAGAACTTTTAGAATCAGAAAAAAATAACAAAATTCGTCTTGTTGAAATTAATGACTACTACGGTGAGAAATATTCTGAACATTCTGAGCTTATGAAAATTATTATTTACACACTTGTTCCAGTTATTATTTTAGCACTTTTAAATAATAAAGGCATTTTACCTAGTACAATTTACTATATTTTACTTATAATAGTTGCTGTTATTGGTTCTTATTTCTTTTGGATTAGAATTGCTTCAATTATAATGCGCGATAATATGAATTATCAAGAATATAATTGGTACTTTGATCCAAATGCAGCTCCTTCTGGAAGTGCTTCATCAACTGACCCTTGGTTAACTTATGATATGGGGTCTTGTGTAGGACAAGAGTGTTGTTCTACTGGTCAAACATGGGATGCTTCTTTAAATCAATGTGTTGGTGATTCAACTGTTGTTGTTACTGAATCTTTTCTTACAGAAACAATGGTTAATAACGCATTAATAAAAAAACAACATGGAAAACATAAACCTGATGTAAATATAGGTAATATTCATTACAATCAATCACAAAGTTTTATAAATAATTCTAAAATTTAATAATTTACTATATTAAATTCTTATAGTTGTATATTATAGTAATGAGTAATCAATTTGATATAAATAAGTTTAATACAATGGTAAGCCAAGCTTCTGATTCAATATTGTGTAATTCTGAATGTAAAAAAAAAAGAGAAACTGAAAAACTTAAGCAAAACTATTTTGATGCGCAGACTAATTTAGCTTCTGCATCCAATCAAGTTCAAGTTGCGCAAAAAAACTATGTCACTTTTACTCAAGGTAATGCAGGATATATTAGTTTACAAACTGATACATTACAACAAAAAGCAGATACAATTTCTGATGAATTTACAAATAATTTTAACGAAGAAGTTGGGAAAATTATGGTGCAAATCAATACATATGATGGTATACTATTGAATTTTAAAAATATTTTTGAGTTATTAAAAAAATACAAAAAGGAAAACATTGAATTATATGAAGAATTCAAAGAGGAATCAAATGATATCCTCACTAATGAACGCAAAACTTATTATGAAGACCAAAATATTGATAGTCTTAAAACATATTACTATTATTTTCTTTTAGTTGTTTATATTATTTGTGTTTTTTGTTTTGGAGTTTTCTCTCTAATATACCCATCACAAACTGATTGGAAAATAAGATTTCTCACATTTATAGCTTTTATTGCTCTACCATTTTTCTCAACTTGGATTCTAGGGAAAATATTATATTTTATATATGAAGCTTATAATTTGTTACCAAAAAATGTGTATGGGGAAAAAAACTTTTAAAATATTTATTATTATTAATTTATAAATATTTTATTATTTATAGGTCAGCAATTACATCATCTTCTTCCTCTTCAGGATAAACAACCTTAACACCATGCCAACCACTGCTCTTGCATTGTCCGAATTTTTTATTCATATATTCATATAATTCTTCACCTTTTGGTGTCTTTCTTGAACCTTGAGATTCTTCAAACCATTTCTTAAACTCACCTGCTAATTCAGTTTTCTTAATTCTATCTTTATTAATACCAGTTTTAACAATTTTATCGCTAACAAATGCAGCAATATGGTCTTGTCCTTTTCTATATTTATTTGAAGCATTTAATACTGTATCACAATCTTCAACAATGCCATCTGTTTCAAATGCACGTTTAACTAACATACTTGCAAATACAGATGCTAATTTAGGCAATTTATCCTTTAAACTTTTATCCTTTGGATAAATATACTTTGTTTCATCTGTATGAGTTTCTCCTTCATCAATAAATTTTGATATAAAATCACATTTTCTAATTCTTCTCCATGTTCCATCATCATTACTTTCAATATCAAATAAATTATTGGTACAAACAACTAAATTAAATTGAGGTTCAAATATTTCTGATTCAGAATACAAACCTCTTGCTTGAATTGGATCTCCACCAGTAAGCTCTTTCATAATACCTTCATTTAATTTCACACCCTTTGATGGTTCTTGCATTACAGCATATCTAACACCCTTTAGCTTTAAAACTTCATCAGATGTTCCGCCAATTTTACCTCTTACATCGGTTACAAGAGTAATTGGAACTGTGCCTTTATATTCACCTAGAGTAACTGACATTAAATCGGCAATAATAGATTTACCATTACTACCACTTCCATGATATACATTAAATGTTTGATTTTTATTTGCACCAATTAAACAAGATGCTAAATGGTCTCTCATATATCTATTAACATCTGGAATTGGAAATAATTTATTCATAAATATATCAATATCATTAGCGGTTCTAATAAATTCTTCATTAGTATCATCATAAGGTGTGTAATTAATTTTTGTTGATTTCGTGATATAATCTTCTGGATAACCTTCGCGAAATACTTTATTAGTAAAATCTATTACACCATTATTAAAACAAAGCAAATATTTATTTGTATCCATATTTCTAATAAATTCTCCATCATAAAAGATTTCAGCAGCCTCTCTCATAATATGGTCCTTATCAGCTGTTTTCTTTAATTTTATACTTAATTCACCAATTATTTTCATTTTCTTTTGAAGAAATGTTTTTCTTTCATCATCATCTTGATATTCGATTATTTCTTTTGATAATTGTTCCACCTTAGATGCTAATAAATTATATAATTCTTCTGATATTTTAGCTCTAAGAGTTAAGCCTTTATCAGTATTCCATCTATGATTTCTAAATTGATACCAAATACCTTTTTTATCATAACTTACACAAACATATCTATCTTTATACATTTGCTTTAAAACCTGAGCAATATCATATTCTGTTCCTGTTTCAAAAGCCTTTTCTAAATAATAGTCAATTGTGGTTTGTTTTATTTTTTCATATTCTTCAAAATTTTCTTTTCTAACCCAATACATAATTGATTTACGTGTTACAGAAATACCATCATGATTTGTTCTATGAAATTTCTTCCATTGACAATATAATTCCGAAATACTATTATAATCAAAATCTTCGGCTTTGCTTCTTAATTGTACCCAAGATATAAATAATCTTTCATCAGTATGTTTTAAAGCAAAAGCAACTTGACGACTAAATAAATGTGAACCTGGTTGGTAATACTTTTCGGGCAATGCTTGTGCAAAATAATGCGTTTCTGATATTTCATATTCATTTGATTTTAAATTATTTAACATTACATTTACTGCTTTTTCTAAAGTTTCTTTATCTTTAATATCAGTTATAGATATATATTCATCATTTTCATTTTCATCATCTTCAACTATTAAGTTCATCTTAATTTTACTCGATGCTTTCTTAATTTTTGTACCTCTTCCGCCTGCAGTAGATAAACGCTTATTATATTCATCAATTATTTTTGGATTAATTTCAAATTTTGGATTTTTATCATATTGAACCGATAATTTTTCAAAATTTTTCTTTAAATCAAATTTACTTACATCTTCTTCATTCATTTCATATTGTCCATCTGTTGGATCAATCGACATTGTATAATGATGCGTAATTTCATATGCTTCATTTCCTGGTTTTCTAGACCCAAATAGCTGCCAATTTGTTTTACCTCTGCTAATTCCCTCATCTAAAACTGAATCCCATGTATTAATAAGAGGCAAATCCCAAATATCTTTTAACTTATCAATCATTTTATCACGAATTAAGGTCTGCATTGTATGATCAATTTGCATTCCAATTAACATATGAATGCCATCTTTTGTTAAACTTCCATCTGCTAACCTATTTACGTTTGGCTTCTCAAAAACGAAAATATCAAATGACTTATTCGGTTCTATTAAATAATATTCCTTAATTACTTCGGCATATTCACAAACCATATCACTAACATGTTCTCTTGTATGTTGTCTTGAACTTACGTCATAATTATATCTAAAATCAAAATCAACTGCCATAGGACCACCTATTTCTAATTGTTTTTCTGTTAAATATTCTTTACGCTTCTTGTTAAAGATGCTATCATAATATAAGCTATAAAACACATTTAATTCTTCCTTAGGAATTATATATGCTCCAGCATATATGTTTTGTTCTTTATCAGGAATTCTTGTATGTGTAAAACTTATTGCATCTCCTGTTTTTGGTTCATTCTTAGCGCTATGCTTTGCTAAAAATTCATTTAAATCTTTAAATTGTGACGATGTTGTCATTGTTATACTCATTGTTGATATAATATATTAAGATTTTTCTATTTCATTTTTTTTAAAATTAAATAATTAAAATTATATATATATAAAATTTATATTTAAAGATTATGGGCATTTATTATTTTAAAAATAGGTTTAAAAATTAGACTATAATAAATGTAGTTATGGCAACATTTATTTCAAAAGAAACAATTTCTAGATTACTCAAGGATGTTAAACAAATTTTTAAAACACCTCTTATTGAAAACGGAATATATTATATCCATGACGACACCGATATGCTCAAAGGATATGCGCTCATAATTGGACCCTCAGATACGCCATATTTCGGTGGAAACTATTTTTTTGAATTAAATTATCCTTGTGATTATCCTCACAGTCCTCCAAAAGTTAAATATTGGACTAATGGTAATAATATTAGATTTAATCCTAATTTGTACGTCTGTGGAAAGGTTTGTATTTCTCTCTTAAACACATGGAGAGGAGATCAGTGGACTTCTTGTCAAACCATTTCTACTGTTCTTCTAACTCTTTGCACTTTGCTTTGTAAAGATCCATTGTTAAATGAGCCTGGCGTTAATAAAAATAACCATGACATGAACAGTTATGACCAAATTATTGAATTCTCTAATATTGATATAGCTATTTGTGATATTATTGATAAGAAACAAAGCGTTTTTATGCCTTTTTTTGAAAATTTCTACCCTTTTATTAAAGATAACTTTTTAAAAAATTACGATAAATTGATTGATTTTGCAGAGAAAAAAAATGCTGAATTAAATTCTGAATCTAAAGAATTTAGAACTGGATTTTATTCTATGAGAATAATGGTTGATTATAATAAAGTAATTGAAAAATTAAAATCATCTAAACAAATTATTGAAATTATGTGATTATGTAATTAACAATTATTAATTTTAATATTTAAAAGAAAATTGAAATAAATAAATAATTTAAAAGTATATTATATATCAAAGATGCACTTCTGTTCTAACTGTTCAAATATGTATTATATTCGCATTAATAGCGATGACCCAAATAAGCTTGTGTATTATTGTCGTAAATGTGGAAATGAAGATAAATTACTTGCTATAGAAAACGTTTGTGTATCTAAAACACAAATTAAAAAATCTGAACAAACATTTAGTCATATTATTAATGAATATACAAAGTTAGACCCTACATTACCTCGTATAAATACAGTTTTATGTCCAAATTCTGATTGTGCTACTAACAAAGAAGGGGTTCCAAGAGAAATAATTTACATTAGATATGATGATAGTAATATGAAGTATGTATATTTATGCTCTACATGTAATACTGTTTGGCAAACAAATGAAAATACATAGTTGTATTCAGAATTTATTAATAATTTATTTAATTTTTATAAAATATTAATTTATCTTTTTGAAGAAAATATATTATTCTTGATTGAATATTCATTGCAATTTTCAATTAAATTTTGTTGTTCTTTAGGATTTAAATTTTGAAGGCATTTATATAATTTTGCAGTTCCATTTTCAGGATGTAACGTTTCACATATTAAATTATTTACCATCATTTTATTATGATCTTCCATTAATACATTATATAGAATTTCCCCAGTATATTTTATTTTTTTTATATTTTCAAATTTGTTAATAAATTCTTTTGCTTTCATTACAGAACCTTTGTAGTAAATTAAATGATTTTTTGTAATAATTGTTTTTTCAGATGGTAAATTGTTTCCAAGAGAATCTTTTTCAAAACACACCAAATATTTATTTTGTGATATAGTTTTAGTAATTAATTCTATTTTTTTGTTGCGAATTGTATGAATTTCAGGATTTAAATTTTGAATAGCAATATTTCCTTGATTTGTTGAAATAAGAGTATTTGCAGGGAAACATACATTTGATATTGGTGCTACTTTTTCTCCAAAATAACACGCCAAAGCAAAATTGCCATCAGTATATCCAGCAACAATAATCTTACCATCAGGTTTAATTGCAACAGAATAAGCTCTATCATTACCTCCAAAATCAGTAATAACTTTACCATTTGTGCCAAATGACGTATCTATATTGCCATCAGATAAATAACCCGCTAAAGCAAAATCTGTATCCTTATATCCAGCAACAATAATCTTACCATCAGGTTTAATTGCAACAGAATAAGCTCTATCATTACCTCCAAAATCAGTAATAACTTTACCATTTGTGCCAAATGACGCATCAAAACTGCCATCAGATAAATAACCCACTAAAGCAAAATTGCCATTTGTATATCCAGCAGCAATAATCTTACCATCAGGTTTAATTGCAACAGAATTAGCTCCATCAGAACCGCCTAAATTAGTAATAACTTTACCATTTGTGCCAAATGACGTAGCTATATTGCCATTAGGTAAATAACACGCCAAAGCAAAATCTGTACCCCCATATCCAGCAGCAATAATCTTACCTGTAGTTGGGTTAATTGCAATAGAATTAATTTTGCTACTCATTTCTCCAAAATAAGTAGTAACTTTACCATTTGTGCCAAATGACGCATCTATATTGCCATCAGATAAATAACCCACTAAAGCAAATCTTTTATTCCAACTAGTTGGATCAGTATACCCACCAACAATAATATTACCATCAGGTTTAATTGCAATAGAACAAGCTCCACCAAAACTGCCAAAACTAGTAATAACTTTACCATTTGTGCCAAATGACGCATCAAAACTGCCATTAGGTAAATAACCCGCTAAAGCAAAAGCTTCATTCGAACCTTTATTTGTATATCCAGCAACAATAATCTTACCATCAGGTTTAATTACAACAGAATAAGCTATATCAATTTCTCCAAAATCAGTAATAACTAAACCATTAGTTCCAAATGATGCATCTAAATTACCATTAGATAAATAACCCGCTAAAGCAAAATCATTCGAACCATTTACATTTGTAAATCCAGCAACAATAATCTTACCTGTAGTTGGGTTAATTGCAACAGAATAAGCTTCATCAGTTCCTCCAAAATCAGTAATAACTTTACCATTTGCGCCAAATGACGTATCTAAATCTACGAAACGTGGCATATATATATATAGTATTATAATCCTTCAATTTAATTTAATTTATTTTTATTTTTAAAGAAAATTGAAATAAATATTTAAAACAATCTTTAGATAATATAGCAACAATGAGTGACGACGAATATAATTCTGATATTAATTCTGGAAGTGAAGATTCTGACAATGAGATTGTAATTCCTTCTACTAAAAAACCTTTATTTAAACCATCAATTAATATTAAGTCATACACTAAAAGTTATAATGATATTGATGATTCGGACCCTGATGATGCCGACCCTGATGATGCTGAGCCTGAAGAAGACGAAGAAGAAAATATAGTTGGAGGTGCAGATGAAATTGTTAGTGAAGATGAAGCATCTGAAGAAGGTGGAGGTAAAGAAGCTGATGATGATGATGATGCTGAGCCTGAAGATGAGGAAAATGAGGAAGATAGTGATATTGAAATTGACGAAGATGGAGAACCAATTCAAAAGGTTTTATCTCAAAAAACAAAAGGAATAAATAAATCTAAAAAACCTCAATTAATTATTCAAGATGATGAAGATGAAGATGAAGATGAGTATGATGAGAATTATTTGCAAAAATTTGATAATGAAATTATTAAAAATTATGTTAACGAATTTCATCCTGAATGTTTAAATCATAACTATGAAGAAATACAAAAATTAGCTATAGTCACTAAAAACTCTAATGGAATTATTATTGATCCGCTTCATAGAACTATTCCATATTTAACAAAATATGAAAGAGCTAGAATTTTAGGTCAACGTGCAAAACAAATTGAAACAGGTGCTAAGCCTCTTGTAAATGTTCCTGAAAATATAGTTGATAGTTATATTATTGCTGAGTTAGAACTTCGTGAGAAAAGAATTCCCTTTATTATAAGAAGACCTATTCCTGGAGGAGCTTGTGAATATTGGAATTTAAAAGATCTTGAAGTTATTGCATTTTAAACAATCAAATAATACTTTGTTATAAATTTTATTATAAATTTTTTATTTTTATTTAAAGGTATAAAAATAAAATACTTATGAATAGAGCTCCTATTAAGTTAATTTGTGAATATATTTGGATTGGAGGAGACGGAGAGATAAGGTCAAAAACAAAGGTTATACCTGGATTTTGTTATCCTAATGATATTGATTTTTTTCCTGAGTGGAATTATGATGGTTCATCTACTAAACAAGCTGACATTGATGGAAATACTGAAGTTATTTTAAAACCTTGTGCCTACTTTAAAGACCCACTAACAACTACTAAAAATAATCGTGCTTATATTGTTTTATGTGATACTTACATTGATGAAAATAATCCGCATCCTACTAATTTTAGATATAATGCATCAAAAGTATTTGAGTTAGGAGAAGAGGAAGAACCTTGGTTTGGTTTAGAACAAGAATATTTTATGTCTAACTCTAGCACATGTAAAAATTTAAAAGATGGTGATCATTATTGCGGAAGAGTTGAAAATTATTATGAAAGACAAATTGTAACACAGCATCTTCAAGCCTGTTTAGAAGCTGGACTTACTATTTCTGGAATTAATTCTGAGGTTTCAGATTTTCAATGGGAATTTCAAATTGGTCCTCAATTAGGAATTCATGCAGCTGACCAATTAATAGTTGGAAGATATTTACTTGAAAAAATTGCTGAACAATACAATGTTTCAATTAATTATCATCCTAAGCCAAAACCAAATATTAATGGCTCTGGATGTCATATTAATTTTAGTACTTTTGCAACTAGAAATGAGAATGGAATTGATATTATAAATAGATACATAAATCTTTTAGAGGCTAAACACTCTGAACATATTAAAGAATATGGTGATTTCAATCATATGAGGTTAACTGGTAAGCATGAGACATCTAGTTATGAGAATTTCTCTTGGGGAATAGGAACAAGAAATACCTCAATCAGAATCCCAAACCAAACAGCAAAGGATAATCGTGGTTATTTTGAAGATAGAAGACCAGCTTCAAATATTGACCCATATCGTGCAACTTCTATTATATTTAAAACATGTTGTATTAAAGAAGAAGAATAAAACCCTAAAAATACTACATAATGTAAGGAACTTATAAAAATAATGCTTCAAAAAGTTCCCTTCATATGAAGAGAAATGATGAAAAAAACGTTGGGAAAGTTTTTTCTATTTTAAAAATTGGACAAAAATAATGTCCAAAATTGAAATATACAAATACTTTATGTCAAAAATGAATCTTTCACTGCATAATTGAATTTTATGGTGTGGTCACAGAAAAAATAATTCTAGCTTTGTTATGATAATTTTTTTATTATTTATATAAATAAGAACTTGGACATTTTTTATATGCTATATATATGCTATACGATGCTACATATTTAATGCCGAAAAATGCCAAAGAATTTGAATGTGAAGAATGTGCATTTAAATGCTCTAAAAAAAGTAATTATGATAATCATATTATGACACTGAAACATAAAAATGCTATAGATGTAGCACAGAATGCTACAGGTTTAGAGACAAAAAATGCCAAATGTCCATTTTGTGAAAAAAAATTTAATCACTCTTCAAGTATGTATAGACATAAAAAGGAATGTAAAGGAAAAAATGAAACTCCAAATACTAACAATAATGACAAATTAGTTGAGTATCTAATGAAAGAAAACTCTGAGCTTAAACATATGATAATTGATGTATGTAAAAATATTAATCCAAGTAATACTCAAAATAATCATTCATTTAATAACTCTAATTCACATAATAAGACATTTAACCTTCAATTCTTTTTAAATGAGACGTGTAAAGATGCAATGAATATTATGGATTTTGCTGAATCTGTAAAACTTCAGCTTTCTGACTTAGAAAAACTTGGAGAAATTGGCTATGTAGATGGAATATCTAATATAATAGTAAAAAACTTAAATGCTCTTGATGAAACAAAGAGACCTGTTCATTGTACAGACACAAAGAGAGAAGTTTTATACATTAAAGATGATAATAAATGGGAAAAAGAAGATAATGATAAGAAAAAAATACGTAAATTAATTAAAAAAGTTGCAGATAAAAATGCAAGGTTAATACCAAAATTTAAAGAAGAACATCCAGATTGTAATAGATCCGTATCAAAGTTTTCAGACCAATATAATAAATTAATCGTAGAATCTATGGGAGGTTCTGGAGATAATGATAATGAAAAAGAAGAAAAAATAATTAGAAAAATTGCAAAAGAAGTTACTATTGATAAAACAAATTATTAACAAATTACTGTTTTTATGTTATTTGTTAATACACAACCTTCTACATTAGTTTTTGTAATATTTTTAATTTGAGTATAAATTATTTCAACATTTTTTAAGATTTTAAGTTTATTTGTATTATTTTTACATAGCAAAGCACCTGCTTTGATTATATATGTTAATTCTTTTTTGTTGATATCTTCAGGTAATTCACATACAACGTGACACGAAGATTCTGTTTTTGCATGAAACCATAAATCATCATCTTTTCCAGAATCTATAACTGTAAAATTTTCACTTTGTTTTTTTCCAATATAGAAAATAACTTCTCTCTTTATAGCTTGAATTAATATTCTTTCAGTTTTCATTTTATTTATTAAATTATTAATTATTTAATAAAATTGAATCAATTTTATATTTAAACATATTAAATATACAATTATAAAAAAGAATATGTCAAACAATAATAGTTTATATGTATCAACATTTTCAGATAAATTTGGTATAACTAAAATAGTTGACAAAATAGATTTTATAAAAAATTGTTCAACTGGAATTGTTTTATTTACAATTGTCACAGGATTAATAGCATTTGAAAATTATAGAAAGAGTATTTATCACAATAATGAAGTAATACAAAAAATTAATGATATAAATGAAATAAATAAATCTAATTTTATTGGATTTATTAAAAAAATTGACACTACAAATAAGACAAACGAATTAAAATTTAATGAATTAATTGAAAGCAATAACAAAATTATACAAATATTAGAAAAATATTCTGAATTATTAGAAATTATTAACCAAAATCCTTTATTTAACTTTGGAAGCAAAGGAACATTATCAAAATGCTCATCTAGTTTATCAATATTAACTATTAATGATGAAAAAGAAGATTTAATTTATGCAAATATAGAAACAAAACAAGAACCAGAATATAAAGAACCAGAACCAGAACAAGAACCAGAATATTCAGAATCAGAATATACAGATTTAATTGATGAATGCTATGATGCATTACCTTGCAGTAATTCAAAAAAAGCAACTGCATTTAATAGTATATTTAAATGGAAGTAAATACAATACAATATAAATACAATATAAATAGTATACAAATATAATGTTAATTATGTATTTACAAAAATCTTTTTATGAATCATACTTAAATTTAATTTTTAGAATTAAATCATTTTTTGAAAGATTATCGTGTAAAAAAAGAAATTATTCTGAACTTGATGACGATGAAACATTTTATTTTAGTAAAAACTCGAACAATTATATATAACAATAAAATTTAATTATAATATATATTTTTTGATTTAAAATTAAATTAAATAATATATTATGAAGGCTGCTTTATGTTTTATTATTAGTTATGAACATATATTAAACAAGGAAGAACTATGGAAAGAGTGGATAGAACCAAATAAAGATATTATAAATGTATATTTTTATTACAAGGATTTTAATAAAATTAAATCACAATGGATAAGGGAACATACAATACCTCCTAATTTTATACATGAAACAAGTTATTATCATGTGATTCCAGCTTACTTGTCTCTTATGAGATTCGCTTTGTTGCACGATGCATATAATTCATGGTTCTGTATGTTAACAGATTCTTGTTGTCCTATTATATCTCCAAAAAAATTTAGATATTTATTCTATCAAAATTATAACAAGAGTATTATGAGTTGGAGAGAAGCATGGTGGAATGTTGATTTTCATAAACGCGCAAATTTGGCGAGACTTCCAAAAGAGCTTCGTCTTGCAAATGATCCGTGGTTTACACTTAAGAGAGAAAATGTTTATCACGTTCTCGATTTCGTGAACAAACAACAAGACACAACAAAAACTATTTGCAGCGGAGGATTAGCAAACGAAAGTTTATTTGCTATAATTTTATATTGCTATAAGCAATTAGAATTAAAAGGACCTGTTATACAATCAGCTACACATATTGTTGATTGGAACAGAATGGAAAGTGCTACAAGCCCACACTTATTTATAAAAGCAGATGAAAAGGATGTAAAATTTATTGATTCTTCATTAGAAAAAAACAAATATGTCATGTTTATTAGAAAAGTATCTCCTGAATTTCCTGACCATATTTTAAGACATTATATTTATGAACAAAACAAAGATAATGACGACAAGTTAATTTTGATAGAGCCTAATATTTTTACTTATAATAGAATTAAAATTAATTTATATATTTATTCACCATATATGATGGGTTTATTGTTAGCTTATTTTATGTATTTATATTTATTTTAATTCTTCGAGTCTAGTTTTTAATTCTTCAAATTGAGACCACCAATCATCAAACTTAATTAATCTTTTCATATCATAATACCAATATTTTTCTTCATCATCAGCTTTATCGTCTGGTTCATAACCAAAAACAAAATCTGTTTTTTTTATATCATTTAACCATTTATTTAGTCTGTTAACAAATAATTTATCATTTAATGAATCTGTATATTGGAAATCACCTTTTCTATCTTCATAATATATGGAACCTGTTATTTCATTATTAAATTCATTTGCTTCCACGATATAATTAAATTCAGATATATTTGTAAATATATCTCTCAAAGTAAAGTACACATTATCTTCTAATGATAATTTTTTAAAATTATTATCATTATGAACTTGTAAATATTTAATACCGTTAATGGTTCTTGTAAATGACATGTTTATTATTGTATAATTTATATATGTATATTATATCAATATCAATTTTTTTTAAAATAAAAATTAAAAATTAAATATTAATCTTTATTTATATATTAATCTTTATTTATATATATATAATATGAATATTGAAGCTATGTTAGAAGAAGAAATTGAAGTTTTATATAATGATTGTTATGGAGGTTGGCGTATAAGCCCAAAAGCTTATGAATTATATAAAACACGAAATAATAATGTAAGCCCAAGAGGAAAAATAAAAAAAATAAGAACAGACCCAATACTTATTCAAATATACCATGAATTAGGTAATGAATTTGACACTAAAAATAGTAAGACTGAAATAGATATTTTCCCAAAAAAATATGAAAATTATTTTTCTTTTAAAGAATATGATGGATTAGAATCAGTTCATATAGATTACGCTCAATATGAACTCGATAATATTAAAAATAAAATAAAAGAAATTTTACAAAGTTCTCTCAGTAATGATGAAAAAATAAATGAATTTAATAAAATTAAATGTTAAGTGTATAATTATAAAATTTGCTATAAAATAGTAAGAATACCATATGACATTATTATTATAGACTTTAATAAAATAAAAATGAAATAAAATTAATTTAAATATAAATCTTTAATACTATATAATGAGTGAAACTGATATTTTAAAAAAAGAAATAGAAGATCTTAAAAATAAAGTAGTTGAATTAGAAGAAAAATTGAAAAAATATACAGCTCCAGCTAGAAGCAAAATATATTACGAAAATCATAAAGAAGAACTTTTAGAAAAGATGAAAAAATATAAACAAACACCAGAGCAAATTAAAGAGCGAAATAGAAAAGCATATTTGAAAAAGAAGGAGAAATTAGAACAAGATAATTTAAAAAATAATTGATTTAATATATATTACGTAATTTATATTAAAATATAATCTTTAGTAATAATAAAGAATGATAAGATTAAAATATGATTATGAAATGTTGAAAACTATTTGTGATGCAGGAGGCGTTACATTGTTAGAAGATTATAAAGACACATTTATTACAAGAGATACGAGAATTATTGGAAAATGCATTTTATGTGAAAATAGTTTTAATAAAAGCTTAAATAAGTTACATAAGCAAAGAAATTTTGGATGTGAAACATGTGCTAAAGTATTAAAATTTGAAAGAATTAAAAATACAATGGTAGATAAATATGGAGTTGAATATGCTGCACAGTCACAATCTTTTAAAGATAAAATGAAAGCCGCTACCTTAGAAAGATACGGAGTAGAACATGCAAGTCAGAATGAAGAAGTTAAGGGAAGAATTAGGCAAACAAATTTAAACACATATGGAGTAGAATATGGTTTACAAGATAAATCAGTTAAAGAAAAACGGCGAGTTTCAAATTTAGAAAAATATGGGGTTGAAAATCCTCTTCAAAGACAAGAAATAAAAGATAAAATAAAAGAAACTAATTTAGAAAAATATGGTGTTGAATATGTTTCACAGTGCCAAGAATTCAAGGATAAATGTAAGAAAAATAATTTAGAAAAATATGGTGTAGAACATTTTACACAAACTGATATTATGAAGGATAAAACCAAAATATCAAATCTAGAAAAATATGGTAAGGAATTTTATTCACAAACTCATGAATGTAAAGAAAAAGCTAAACAAACATGTTTAAAAAAATATGGTGTTGAACACGCTTTACAGTGTCAAGAAATTTATGAAAAACAAAATAAAAATTCTTATTATCTGAAGGAATATTTATTGCCTTCTGGAATTAAAATAAAAATTCAAGGTTATGAACATTTTGCATTAGATGAATTATTTAAAAAAGAAAATATGGTTGAATCTGATGTTATAACTGGTTCAAAAAATGTGCCAATAATTTGGTATAATGATGAAACCGGTAAAAAGCACCGTCATTATGTAGATATTTATATTAAATCAAAAAATAAATGTATTGAAATAAAATCAACATGGACTTTAAAAAAACAAAAAGAAGTAGTATTTTTAAAATTAAATGCTGCAAAGGAGTTAGGTTATATATATGAAATTTGGGTTTACGATAATAAAGGTAATAAGGTGGATTTTTATAATTAACATTTCCATCTGTTACCACAAATGCAGCAAGAAACATAAATTGTCATCGCTTCGTCTGCTGACCTTGTTTGCATTTGATAATAAGTACATTGGTTATTTTTACATTTTCTGCAAGTAAATGTATCAGTTGCTGCAGAAATATTTGTCTCAAATTTATTTTTATCTCTCTTAGATTTTGATTCAATTAACTTAGACCATTTTTCAGGATATAGTTCTTGATGTGTCATAAATGCTATAATATGAGGTTTAATACTTTCATCATTTATACTTTTCAAAACATCTTCGTTTAAATTTTTCATAACACTGCGTAAATGGTCAACGTAAATTTGAACGAACTGTTTATTATCCCACTTTTTAACAATTTTGCGTCTTTCAGCTTCTTTCAAAGTATAATTGAAAATGCCTTTTTCTAAATTATTGCTATTTTTTTCATTATTTAATTTCTCGTCCAACTTCTTTCTAATATTAGAACGAAATAATTCAGAGTTATCGATTTTACGAAGAGACATTCTTATTGATTTATATATAAAATATATATTTAAATCAATATCAATTTTATTATTTTTCATTATTTGAATCAGAATCATAATCATATGATTCTTCACTAAGTTCAGAACCTAAATCCTCAATAACAACATCACAATCAGCTTCATCGGATATATCTTCATTATCAGATTCTTCAGTATCTTCTACACTAGAAGATGTTTCATTTTCTTCTGTATCACTGCTATCAACAACAAACCCATCCTTTAAATAACCATTTTTGGTTTTCTTTTCTTTAGGAACATTAGCAAGTTCATCTTCCTCTTCTTCATCTTCTTTTGCTGTAGTTGCTAAATCTTCAAACCCACCAAATAATTTTTCATAAATTTTATTCCATAAAGCCAAACTTAAATCTGTATAAACTTTATTGCCATCATCCTTTTTATGATAAGCTAAAACAGCACAACTTCCAAAAAATAATTTATTATCAATTGGTGGAGGAAAATCATATTTATTTTCAGAGTTAGGACGTCCTTCAGTTTTTGCAAAAACTTCGATAAAATATTTTTTTCCATCAAATTTAGCATTCCATTCAATTTGTTTAATAAAATCTTCACTTTTTTTAAAACCGCACTTTTTATACAAATCTTCAGCTTTAAAATCTTTTATAGATAGAGATTTTAAAGACCCACCCTTTTCAACGATTACTATAGTTAGTGGTTGAGACATTTATTATAATAAATTGAATAGGTTTAAATAGTTTATGCGATATTACTTATAATGAAAATATATATAAACAATTTTAATATAGATTTATTAGACTCTATAATAAAACAATTAGATGACAATTATATTGGCTCTGAAACATACATTCAAATCTATTCTACTGATGGAGTATATCAAATAAATGAAAAAAATATAACTAAGTTAAATCCTAATGATAAAAGCATACAAATATTTGAGAATTATTATGAAAAATTTACATTAATTGTTGATTCGTCATATTATACAAAGGAAATTATGAACTGTCTAAACCCTGAACATATATCTACAAATGTGAAAAGATGTTTTTTCAAAATAAATAAAACATCTTTTTTAAATCTAGTAGTAGAAGGTATAGAAGCCATAAATTTTAGTAAAAAAAATAAATACAATATAAATCCTAGTGACATATACTTTGAAATATCAGATAATATTGATATAAATGATGCTTTAGTTAAAAAAGAAATAATTGTGTTTTTATCTCTCTTAAACAATATCGTAATATAATATGTTATCTTGGGTTATTCAAATTACAGTTATATCAACAATTTTAATATTTTTAGTTCACCATCTAATAAATTTTTTTAAATCAACATTAACTGTTCCAAAAATAAAAGATTTAGTAAATACTCCGACACAAAAATATGAAAATATGTACAATATTATAAAGCAAAAGCCAAATACTTATACAAACGAAGATTATACAAATGAAGATTATACTTTAATAGATTTATTACCTAAAAAAGAAGAGACTACAATGAAAAGCGAATTAAAAAACTTTTTAAAAAATCAACTACATAACTCTCCCAAAGATGGAGGAACAGAGATAACAGCTTTAGATTCTATGACAATTTCAAATTCTTTTTCTTCTTATAAAAATGATTAAATGATATAAAGATAAAAATATATAAATATTTATAATTAATGTTGTCACAAGCTGATAAAAAAAATGTGTTAAATGAATTTCCAAATATAAAACTTTCTTATGAAAATATAACCCATAAGAAAGTTTTCAATCCAGATTATATAGTGGCTATTCCTGAAGGGAAAAAATGTTTTGCTTGGTTTACATCTGTAAATGAAAAAAATGTATGTTTAATTATGGAACTAACAATTAATAAACAAATTGAGGATATAAAAATAACAAATGCGTGCTTTTCAAGTGAATTATCATATGGGACAATACTTTATGGAACTGTATTTTATAGCTCGAAAAATAGATTTTTTTCTATTGAAGATATATTTTGTTATAAAGGAAATGATATTGAGAGAATGTGTTGGGGTGAAAAATTAATTAAAATTAATAATCTTTTACAGAAAGATTTAAAGCAAATTTCATATAATAATTCTTTTATTGTTTTTGGATTACCTATAATTTGCAAAACGCAAGATGAATTAGAGAGAAAAATTAAAAATATTGATTATAAAATCCAATATATACAATTTGTATTATTTAATAGAATTAATAATTACTTAATTATGGAATATCAAAAATATATTTTAGATAAACATAATGAAGTAGAAAAAAAACTTCATATTCAGAACAAACCATTAGAAAAAATAACTTTAAAAAATGAAACTAAGAGAGAAACAATATTCAATATTCGGCCAGATATTGAGAATGATATTTATCATATATATTGTTTAAATAATGAATTAAAAGAAGAAGAACATGGCATTGCTCATATATCTGATTACAAAACTAGTGTAATGATGAATAAGTTATTTAGAATAATTAAAGAAAATGATAATTTAGATGCGTTAGAAGAAAGTGATGATGAAGAAGAATTTGAAAACGAGAATGTAGATAAATTTGTTAACTTAAATAAATCATTAAAAATGTTATGTCATTTTAACCACAAGTTTAAAAGATGGGTTCCTATTAATTTAGCTAATGAAGAAAAAGGAATCATAACAATTAAAGATCTTAACAATATTTACAAAATATATGAACAAAATAGATCAACAAAACATATGAGCAAAACAGGAAGATTTTAATAAATTATATAATATATATATATATGTCAGGATCTGGAGCTTCAAATTTAGGTTATGGTAATGTAGCTCCATTAAGTAATATTAATGGAGCTTATGCAAATGTAGATAGTTCAAATTGGCCTGGAACTTTTGGAAGTAATCAAATACCTGGTCTTCCAGGTTTAGCAGGAGCAAAAAGCAATATAGATGCTGCGGCAGGAAATGTCCCAGGTATTTGTTTATTTAAAGGAGGTGCAAAAAAACTTAAAAGAAAAATAAAAAATATCACTAAACATTATAAGAAGATGAAAGCTGGAAGCAGAAAGATAAAAAGCTTAAAACAAAGAATTAAGTCTAGAATGGCGTCTAGAATGGCATCAAGAAGTATGGCTGGTGGTAGAAGTAGAAGTATGGATGAGCCAAGTGGTGGTAGAAGTAGAAGAAGAAGTATGGCTGGAAGTAGAAGAAGAAGTATGGCTGGAAGTAGAAGAAGAAGTATGGCTGGAAGTAGAAGAAGAAGAAGTATGGCTGGTGGATATTCTCAATATCAAAATAATTTACCAATGACGCCTACTTATTCAGTAGGAGGTGTTTTGCCAGCAAGCCAATTAGGTTTAGCTAATCCTCCTCCTATCCAAGTATTACCTAATACAACTAGTTGCATTGACAACTATAATCATTTTACAGGTAAGGGTTTCCCAAGTAGAGGACATTAATAAGTTCCTAAGACGATAATTTTTTATATAATATTTTATAATTATATAAAAATAATTTTAAAATATATAATTATAATGGAGCAAGAATTATTAAATAAAATAAAGATGTTAGAAGAAGAAAATGAAAATTTAAAAATTGAACTACAAGATACAAAAGAACATTTAAAAAAATATACTTCACCTGATAGATGTAAAAAATATTACGAAGAAAATAAAGAAAAATTACTTAATAAAATGAAAGAAAATCCTATACCATCAGAAAAGAGAAAAGAATATAATAAAAATTATTATTTGAATAAAAAAATAACAAAAATAGAAAATATTTAGGAATAAGATTTTTACATAAATTACTTAAAGTTATAATCTCTGATTATATTATAAAATGTCTAATAAAAGATTTACAAGAGTATTTTTATATGACTTATGTAAAGAATATAATATTAATTTACTTCGTGAATATGATGAAAAAGAATTAAATTATAAAACAATTATTCATTTTAATTGTACAATTTGTAATGATAATACGTGTAAACAATTTATAAATATAGAAAAATATAATTCTTTTTGTAAGAAATGTAGTTATTATTCAACAAAAAATAAAATTAAATATGATTTAAATTATTTACACAAAATTTGTCTTGAAAAATCACTTATTTTAGAAAAAGATTATTCAGATGAAATATTAAATAGTTTAACTCAGATTGAGTTTTTATGTAATAAATGTAATTTAATAACAAATAAAAGGTTTCAATATATTACTTTGTATGATGCATTATGTCATAATTGCAGTTATAGTGATAAAGGTAATAAGGCAAGAAAAACAATGATACTTAGATATGGAGTTGAAAATATTTCTCAATTAGAAAATATTAAAAATAAAAAAAAAGAGACAACAATAAAAAATTATGGTGTTGAACATAATTCACAATGCCAGTTAATTAAAGATAAAAAAATTGTAACTAGTATTAAAAATTATGGTGTAGAATATCCACATCAATGTAAAGAAGTAATGGAAAAAACTTCTAAAAATGCATATAAAATTAAAGAATTTTGTTTTCCTTCAGGCAACATTATAAAATGTCAAGGGTATGAACCATTTGCATTAAAAGAGTTAGTTGAATTATATTATGAAACTGATATTATAACAGGTTGTAAAAATGTTCCTACTATTTGGTATAATGATGCATCTGGTAAAAAACATAGACATTATGTAGATATTTTTATACCTTCAGAAAATAAATGTATTGAAGTGAAATCATCATGGACAATACTAAAGAAAAGTAGCAATATATTTGAAAAACAAAAATCAGCTAAAGAAATAGGCTATAATTATGAAATTTGGGTTTATGATTGTAAAGGAAATAGATTAGAAACTCATATATAAATTTTTATTTTTTAAACGTTAATAAACATTGTCCAGATAAATACTTGTCTTTTGGTTTATCTTCTTCAGAATCAATATCAGAATCGTCTGTAATACTTTTGTCTGAATCATTTATTTTTATTGACATTTGTTTTTTTGCAATGCATAAAGATTCAATTTTTGGTTCATATATATTTTTCCATTTTTTTGTATCTGAACAATAATCATAACTATTTGTACCTATAATTTTATAATTTTGTTTTTTGTAATATGCTTTTCTTTTTAACCATTGTCTTTGAAAAACATCGTGTGTATCAACAAAATCATAAATAATTGGATGTGAAAATTTATGCTTTGCTCTTAAAATTCTTCCAACTGTTTGCACAATATCAGTCTTAGGTGTGATTAAAAATTCTGTATTTAGAGTGGGAACGTCCAAACCCTCGGAACACATCGAAAAACTGCTCAGCATTATTTGTTTTTTCTCTGATTTTTTTAACTCAGCTTCTTTCATACCTCCAACATAGTAGCCAACACTTGCTAAATTTTTGCAAACAATTTTTTTATACATATAATGTAATATATTAAGGTTATGTGCCATTACAATTGTATGAGTTTGTTCTAGTGGTTTCACATATTTATTTTCAATATAGTTTTGTTCATATTTTAAAACTTTTTTACAGCTAGGACATTTTGGTCTTTCCTTTTTAGGGGTCGTTGCTTCAATATTTTCCATACAAAGCATGCAATAGTTGACAACATCACAACACGTATTGCGAATTAAATAATTATTATTTTTATTGCAAATTTGGCAATTTGGTACAGCATTATCCATTTTTAATTTATTATCAATAATAATTTGTTTATCAATATTATCAACACAAATAAAATCACATAATGTTTGAATAATAAATTCAGTTCTACGGTTATATTCGCATAATTTGCTTATCATGGAACTATTTTGGGGCTTTCCTCTATAATCTAAAATAGTATCATTAAATTCATCATCATTTACTTTATAAGTAAGTTGTCTTACTTCGACAATAATGTCGCTTTTATTTTCTGTTTTATAAATTACATCTCCCAGAAACATTTTAAACACCTTAGTGGTTCCATCTTTTCTCTCCATAGTTGCAGACAAACCCAACATATATTTTGTTACAACTTTAAAAAGTGAGTTAGAAAATGTTTGGCTTGATATGTGATGTACTTCATCTAAAATTGTAAACCCAAATTGTTCGAATATTGACGGTTCATAATCCTTTGAAATTAAACTTTGTAACATACATAATACAATATCTTTGTTTTCAACATCAATAGTAGGACCTTGAATTTTTCCTACTCGTGCTTTTGGTAAGAATTGCTGAATTCTCTCTATCCATTGATTCATTAAAAATTCTTTGTGAACAATTACCAATGTTTTTTTTTTGAGTTGTGATAATATATATAAAGACCCTGATGTTTTTCCCCAAGCACATGGAAGCTCTAATAAACCGCCGCCGCATGTTTGTTCTTTACAATGCTGAATAAATTTATTTACAACAGGTTCTTGATAATCTCTTAATATACCTACAAATTCTAAATTTATATCAATCCCTTCAGAAATTTTATATTGTTTAGGAGGTCCATAGTTTTCAACTCCGTAATAATGCGGAACATAAAATTTGTTTCCAGATTCGCGATATGCTGGAAAAGTTTTTTGGTCATTATTCATTGGTGAACCCATAACAAATGGTTTTATTGTTAAATCATTTCTTATTTTTTTCTCTTGTTCAGCAGTAATTTCATTTTTAGGTATAGTATATCCTTTTTGTCCTAAGTAAGTATTAAGTTCCATTTTTGACTTATATTATTTAGTAAATTATATTTATATCATTTTACTAATCTTTAATGTTTAATAAATAAAAATCTATTAATATGATATATGGAAAGTTTTTCTAGTTTATTTAAAAAAGAACACATGGGTGAACTAGTCTTGGTAATATTGCTAATTGTTTATTTAATATTAGGTTTCAAGACTCCTGAACCAATTGCTAGTATGATTGATTCTTTAATTGGAAAGGTTGTTATATTTATTGTTGTAATTTATTTATTTATGCACTCTAATCCAATTTTAGCTATATTATCTCTTTTTGTTGCTTTTGATTTGATTCGTCGTTCTTCTATGACAACTGGAATAGATGCTCTTCAAAGATTTGCTCCATCTGAACAAAAAAAATCATCTCAATTTACAGCATTTAATCAATTTCCTTATACTTTAGAACAAGAAGTTGTTGCTAAAATGGCTCCTATAATGAAGTCAGGCTCATCATTAAATCAAGCTTCATATAAACCATTATTAGATAACCTTTACGATGCTTCGCCTGTAAATGGTTCTGATTAAATAATTAATAATTAAATAAATTAATAATTATGTTAAATATTTAATCCAGATACTTTTGGAAGGGAAGGTAGTTTTGTAGCGCCAGTAGTAATCCATGAGTAAATATAGTTAAACATTAAAAAAACAATAACAAATAAAATACATCCAACTATTATTTGAATTATTAAAGAAGCTATAGGACTATTCATCATATTTGATAAGTCATATGAAGGAGTGTTTTTAGAGTATTCTACTGCTGTTTCTTCATCCGAAGAACCTGTTGGTTTACACGAAATATAAATTCCATCTCCAACATTTCCACTTGAATTAGGTCCAGAAGAGTTAAAGAATAAAGAATTTCCTGTCATTGGGAGTGGAAACGGTTTAATTATTTGCCCAAGAGTTGTTAGTGTATTACTGCTTAAAGGTATTGCAGATAACATTCCAAATACAATCCAATCATTTTTATCAGAATCCGTATAACTAAAAAATGGCTTATTTGGAACTACATTTTGCAATGTAAAATCAGATAAACTTAAATTTGTTGAATTACCTTGGCTAGGAGCATTTGTAGCAACGCTTTGAATAATTTCAGTTACAAGATTTGAAGCAGTTGAAGATTCGCTTGATGAAGAAAAAGGAATTGCAACAAATAATTGACCACCTCCAGTTACAGGAGAATGTTCAATTACAATTTCTGCTGAAGCTTGAGAACCGTTAAATGTATGAAGTGAAGGACATGTAATTAGAATATTTGTTACATTATATTTTTGATTATTGTATAAAACAGGAGGAACACTACTATTATCATAAGATAATCCTATCATAACACCATTATTTCTAGCAGTTGAATTACTTTCAGAATATTTAAAATTATAAGCACATTTTAAATCACATTTACCTGAAACATTTTGAGGTGATATATCTATATTTTGAGTACTCATTAATATAACTATATAAATAAAAATATTAATTTATTTATATAGAATGAAATTAACTAAAGGAAAAATATCAAAATTATACAATAAGAAAAAACAAAGTTTAAAAAAGAAAGTTAATAAGAGAAAGACTTCAAATAGAAGCAAGACATTTAGAAGAAAACAAAGAGTAAATTTAGCTAGAAAATCATTAAAAAGAATACATTATAAGAAATTAAGAGGAGGAGAAAATAAAAGTGAAGAAGAAGTGTCGCCTAAATTAGAAGATACTAAAGAAAAATCTGTTACTGAAACTGAAGAAAAACCAGCTGAAGAAAAACCTGTTACTGAAACTGAAGAAAAACCAGCTGAAGAAAAACCAGCTGAAGAAAAACCTGTTACTGAAACTGAAGAAAAACCAATTACTGAAAAACCAATTACTGAAACTGAAGAAAAACCTGTTACTGAAACTGAAGAAAAACCTGTTACTGAAACTGAAGAAAAACCAGTTACTGAAACTGAAGAAAAACCTGTTACTGAAACTGAAGAAAAACAAAATGAAGAAACTGAAGAAAAACAAGTTGAAGAAAAACCTGTTACTGAAACTGAAGAAAAACAAGTTGAAGAAAAACCTGTTACTGAAACTGAAGAAAAACAAAATGAAGAAACTACTGAACAACCAATTGAGCAACCAATTGAAGAAACTACTGAGCAACCTGTTGAAGAAACTACTGAGCAACCAATTGAAGAAACTACTGAACAACCAGTTGAAGAAACTGAAGAAAAACCTGTTACTGAAACTGAAGAAGAAAAACCTGTTACTGAAACTGAAGAAGAACCTGTTACTGAAATTGAAGAAACTACTGAGCAACCAGTTGAGCAACCAATTGAGCAACCAATTGAAGAACCAATTGAGCAACCAGTTAAAGAACCAGTTGAGCAACCAACTGGAGAAACACCAGATAAACAGGAACTTACACACGCACTTGATACTGTAGTAGAATATATTACAGATAAAGTTGCTCAAAAAGTATCCCAAAATATTTCAAGTCAATCCAGTGATGGTCAACAAAATGGATTTAATTCTATAAATAAAGTTGCAGAAACAATGGCAACATCTGGAGGAAAAAAACGCAGAACGCGTAGATTTAAAATAAAAACAAATAAAAATAAAACAAGACACTTAGCTTAATAATATAAATTATAAATTATATATTTTATATTATTTAAACAAAAGGTAAATACTTAATAGTATCATTATCATATATCGTAACTCTATATACCTCATTAGAACCTTCAATATAAACAGTATCTGCATTATACAATTTATCACAACCATACTCATTTGTACAACTTTTTCCAGAGCGTGATACAGGCAATTTTACATTATTATGCTGATTGCTTGTAGAATAATATTGCCACTTGTCTCTATTTGTAAAAAGAGGACGTCCCATTAAAGGTATTATATTATCTTTACTTGAACCATTTGATGGTGTTAATATTCCAAGTTGTCTATATGAAGTATCAACAGCACCTATATTAGTAGAAACATTAATAGGAACTGCACCCATCGGGACGCCATTAAATCCAGGAATAAAATAACGCTCATCTCTTAAAGGTGGAGCATAAGGATTTAATAATGGGTCACTTGGCAAATTAGTATAAGGCCAACTAGGAATTAAACCCCCAAACCATCCACCATTCTCTCTTTGAGTGTCTTTAATAATAATTTTTTCAGATGGTTTATTGTTGACAGTAATATTTTGAGTATTCACGCTGTTGTAAATTAAATAAATAATAACTAGAATACAAATTATAATAAAAAACATTGAATAATTTTCAACACATATAACTCCAGGAGGACACTTTTTCATATTATATTATTATAATATAAAATACTAATAAAATATTATGAAAGTTGTTTTAAGCTTTGGGAACACCTCCTAAACCGCTAGACATTTTTTTAGCAATTTCCATAATATTTCCTAATCCTCCGCTTCCATTATCCATACCTTTCATCATTTCTTGAGCTTTTTCTGCCATAGGCATAATGCCTTTAATAAGAGGTGTCATTGCCTCCATTGATTTAGCAAGTTCCATTTGTTGTTGCATTAATTTTTGCGTATCATCAGTTAAACTTTTAACACCATCGCTTCCTAGAATTTGATTTAATTGATCATATGCATCTTCAATAGTTGTAGCATAATCGATTTTAGAACCACCATTTTTACGACGTCCAACTTCAAAACCAGATTTTTCATCAGCAACATTTGAAGAAACAACTCCTCCATCATTGTGTGAGTCAGTAGGAACAATTATAGGTGAATCTTTCTTCTTCTTATCTTCAAGCGCTTTATTTAAAATATTTTTTTGTGAAGATTTGTCGGACGTACCATCTGTGTTATTTTCCATACCCTCAAATTGGTACGAACCATTTTTAAAATTAAATAAGTTTACTAAAATAAGAGGAACACCTAAAACAATAATCATATTTTTACTAAAGTATCTAACTAGAACAGCTAATACTATAAAAAAAGCGGCATTATTCAAGTTTCCCATAACAGCGTATCCAATTACATTTAAAAAAGCAAGAAAAGCAACAATATTTAATACCCACTTGTTTGTAAGGATTTTCGATACAGTTGAGTTTAGTTTCATTATATATATATTATTTAAAAAAAATTGAATAAATTATGTAATTTATAATAATAAATATGATAATATAATGACAGATTCAGAATATACTGATTCAGATAATGAAAGCGATTATGATGTAGACATTAGTAATATAATTTATGACACAGAAGAAGAAAGTTTAACTCGGTTTAATATATCACTATGCGAATTATATAACAAAACTGTACATGGAAATGTAAATTCAGAAGTATTGTATCATTATTTAGTTTTCTTTAGATATAAAAATTTAAATGTAGAACATATAAAAGAAACAATAGAATTAATGAATTTAGAATATCTAAATTTGTCAAATAAAAGTCATGATATTTTTAGAAATTATAGTGAAATTATAAGAAATGAAAACTATATTAAACCAGAAATAATAGAATGTATTTATTTAGACACAGGTCATTGCATTGCTATTAAAAAAACATTTTGGATTAAAATAATACAGCGTTCTTGGAGAAATATTTTAAAAAAGAGAGAACATATAATAAAAATAAGATGTCATCCAAATTCTTTAAGACAAAGGGAAATTACTGGAAAATGGCCTGAAAGTTGTAGAATTTATCCAAGTGTAAAAGGAATGCTTATTAAATAATTTTAATTGCTCTTTCTTGAAGAAGTTGTTCTTCTAGATGAAGATGATGAAATACTTCTTCTCTTTGTATTATTTCTGTATATAAATCCTCCCTTTTGTTTTCTTATTTTTTTTGTTTTATTACCACCCATAATTGCTCCATTTTTATATGCAATATTATTACGACTTAGGATTGGAATTACATCTTGTATTGTTTTTGCTTGTCTTAATTGTATTAGTGCATCTTTATATTTTTGAACATTTCCTCCTTGTCCAGCCTTTCTTTGAACTCCTATAACAATGTCTTTAAATGAAACTTGCACAGGAGTTGTTTCCCCTTGTGGCATAATAGAAATTAATTCATCAGGATTAATTTGAGTGATAGGTTGTGAATTTTTTCCCTGAATTATATTGCTAATATTTTGAATAGATTGTTCAATTTCTAAAAATAATTTGCTAATGTACTGTTCAGATTGTTGATTAGGAACTGAATTAGCTAATTTTTCTAAATTATCTGTAGCTAGATTAATAGCTTCTGTTGCTGAAATAATTCTTTTAATTAAATCTTCATTTTGACTTTTAAGCTGTGAAATTTGTTCATTTAATTGAGTAATTTGATTTGCTCCTGTATTTTGTGTATCAGTTATAGTCTGGGCATGAGTAGCAGCTTCATCTGTTTTATTTTTTAATTGTGTTTGTAATTCTAACATTTTGTCATCACAATCTTTAATTTTAGCCATTAATTCATTAATTTGAGTTTGGTTTGCTTGCTCTTGAGATGCTAATTGTTTTTGAAAATTGTCAGTTTGTTGTTTAATCTGTTCAGCATGTTGATTTTGATTGTCACCTTTATTTGCTAGCTCAGCAGTTAAAGCATCCGATTGATTTTTAAGAGCAGTATTATCTTCAGTTAATTTACGAATTTGTGATTCATCAGAATCAATTTTTTGTTGCAATGCATTTTTGTTATCATTTGATTGCTTTTGAAAATCAGTTAATTGTTGTGCAATCTGTTGTTTTTCAGCTTCCAATGAAGTAACTCGTTGTGTTAAAGAAGCAATTTGTTTATCTTTGTCACTTACAGAATCAGTATTTGATTTGACTTGTCCATTTAAACCATCAAGGCTGGTTTTGAGTTTATTAATTTCTCCTGCTAAATTTGTAATCTTGTCATTAATTTCTTTTAACTTAGCAATTAATTTATCACTAAAATCTTTTTTTTGCTGGAGACTATTTTGAATTACCTGGTTCATTCCATTAAGTTTATTCATGCTAGTTTGAAAATCTTGTAAGAATTGTTGATTTTGTGTCATAACTATATATTTAATTTATATTAAATTTAATATAAAGCATTATTTAATGTAAAATATTCTTTTCTTCTAATTCAGAATTAATATAATTTGTATTATTAATTATATTGTCTAAACCTTTTTTAATAGACTTAACTTCATGAAGTATTTTGCTTTGTTCAAATTTTGCATCTTCAATGTTATGTTTACTTAATTTGCCCGAAGAAGACAAATCATGTATATAATTATTTAATAATTCGAGTGCTGAAATTTGTTCTTGTTTTTGCTGAGAAATATAATTATAATAAGTAACATAGTCATTTTTTACTGCATCTAAAAAACGATTCTGCTTTGATATAAATCTAAGTTTTTTTTGTTTATCGAGAAGCATTCTTCTTTTTGAGTCAATTAAAGCTTCTATATGTAATAATTGTTCATCACTCTTAATTAAATGAGCATTAACAGGGATAATTTCCATTCTTAAAATAACTAATTATTTTAATATTATATAAAAAATAATATTAAAATCTTCGTAATATATTATTTAGGATGTCGAAAATTCAAACAGAACCTTTACTAGCACCAGATGATAATAGATTTGTTATGTTTCCAATTAAATATCAAGACATATGGGATATGTATCAAAAACAAGTTGAATGTTTTTGGAGACCTGAAGAAATTGATTTATCTAAGGATTTTGTAAGTTGGGAAAGCTTAAATGTAGACGAAAAATATTTTATTTCTATGATTTTAGCTTTTTTTGCAGCTAGTGATGGAATTGTATTGGAAAACCTCGCTTCACGATTTATGACTGAGGTTCAAGTTTCTGAAGCCAGAGCATTTTATGGTTTTCAAATTGCGATGGAAAATATTCATAGTCATACATATAGTAATTTAATAGAAACATATATTAAAGACAAAGAAGAGAAGTCGAAACTCTTTAATGCTATTACACACTTTCCTTGTATAAAAAAGAAGTCTGATTGGGCACAAAAATGGATTCATGATAATCGTAGTAGTTTTGCGACCAGATTAGTTGCCTTCGCGTGTGTAGAGGGTATTTTCTTTAGTGGTGCATTTTGTAGCATATACTGGTTAAAGAAACGTGGTTTAATGCCTGGTCTCACATTCAGTAATGAATTGATTTCTAGAGATGAAGCTCTTCACTGCGAATTTGCTATGCTTTTATATTCAAAGCTTGTAAAGAAAATTGATAAAGCTCGCATTCATGAAATTATTAAAGAGGCTGTCGAAATTGAAATTGAATTCATTTGTGAGGCTTTACCATGTAAATTAATTGGTATGAATTCTGATTTAATGACGCAGTATATAAAATTTGTTGCAGATAGATTAGTTGTTCAACTTGGATACAAGAAGATTTATAATGTTTCTAACCCTTTTGACTTCATGGAGCTCATTAGTTTGGAAGGGAAAACCAATTTTTTTGAGAAACGTAATGATTCTTATGCTTTGGCAAATAAAACTATATCTGATGATGTATTCATTTTGTCTGATGATTTTTAAAAATAAAATTGACTATAATAAAACATAATATGTTATAAGACAGTATAAGATATTATAGAATAACGATTTTTAAGTTTTTTCAATAGTTGTGACTTTAGTTATATTTTTAATTATTTTATCCTCTTTCTCAGAATCATTATCTCCTGAACCTCCCATTGATTCAACTATTATTTTGTTATATTGATCTGAAAACTTTGACGATGATCTGTTACAATCTGGATGAGCTTCTTTAAATTTTGGTAATAATCTTTGGTTTTTAGATACAACTCTTTTTATTGCTTTTCGTATCTTCTTTTTATCATCATCTTCTTTTTCCCATTTATTTTCATCTTTTATATATAAAACTTCTCTTTTTTTATCAGCACAATGGATTGGTCTTTGTGTCACATCTAAAGCATTTAAATTTGAAGTAATTATATTTGATATTCCCTCTACATATCCTATTTCACCGACTCTCTCTAAATCTGAAAGTTGTAATTTAATTGAGTCCACAAAATCCATAATATTCATCGCATCTTTACATGTCTCATTTAAAAATAATTGTAGATTAAATGTTTTGTTATGAGAATTATTATTATTAATAGTATTATGAGTTCCATTTTTTGCAATTTCTAATACAGCATTTTGTTGGTCAATAATCATTTGTTTAATACTTGTTTGTTCTTTTATAAGTTCTGCATTTTGTTTTATTAAAATCATAATTAGTTCATCTTTATTAGTTATATTTACTTGTTCCTTTATTTTACATTTTTGTTTATGTTTCCATAAACCTCCTGATGTTTGATATATTTTATTACAAATTTCACATTCAAAATTATTGCTTAAAATTTGCTTATTTATATTTCCATTTATTTCCTGTATATGTTTAAGGCTATTTAAATGATTTTCTATATTACTTTTTCTATCCGTATTGTAGTTGCAAATTTGACAGCTATATTTTTTGCTTAAAATTTGCTTATTTATATTTCCATCATTGTTATTTATATGTTTTGGTGTGTTAAAATGATTATCCATATTACTTTTTTTATCTGTAATATAGTCACAAATTTTACAAACATATTTTTTGCTAGTTTTTTGCTTAATTTCACTTCCATTTACTTCCATATATAATAAGTATATAATAAGTTTTTAATATAGTTTCAAAGTTTTAAAAAATTTTTATCGTAATAAAATAAAAATTATTTTTTCTGTCATCAGACCATAAATTTCAATTATGCAGCGAAAACACATTTTTGGCATAAAGTATTTGTATATTTCATTTTTGGACATTTATTTTTGTCCAATTTCAAAATTAGAAAAAACTTTCCCGTCATTTTTGTCGATGTTTCTCTTCATATGAAGGGAACTTTTTGAAGCATTATTTTTACAAATTCCTTACATTATGTAGTATTTCTCTTTAAGTATGTATTTCTCTTTAAGTATGTATTTCTCTTTAAGTATGTATTTCTCTTTAAGTATGTATTTAAAATATATTATTTTAACGACGTCTTTTTGTTTTTGATTTTTTAGAACGTCTGTTCTTTCTAGATTTTCTATTTTTTCTAGACTTTCTTCCACCTAATGGTTTTTGTGTACCTCTAAATTGACTAATTTCACCAGTCATAGTTTGAGGCAAATTTAATGAATTCATAGCTCTTTCTGCTAATAACTTCTGTTCAGTTGGCTTACCAAATTTCCAATAATTAACATCTAAAAATACTTCTCTCTCAGTATTAACAATTCTATTTTGAGATTGGTCACTAAATGTATCACATCCATCAGCAGCTGCAAGAAAACCTTCAGGATATCTAACTAACATAAATCTACATAAACCTTGTTTATAAATTTTATTCATTATAAATACATTTTTAAATACAGCATATTCTCTAGGTTCAACTATTCTGTTAGGTTCTTTATGTAAACGAACAAAAGTTCCTTTTAAGTTTGATACTGGAATATTTTGGCGTTTATCAACAGATTTTCTAATAATATTATCATTTAATTTGATATAATAATTATCACCTGGGATTAAACTATTCTTATCAATAATTTCAAAAGGGAAAAAATATGGGTCTTTTGACATTATATATAATTATTTAGATTTTATTATTTATTTTTCTTTAGTTTCTTTATTTTTCTTTTCCTTTGGTTCTTTCTTTTCTTTTGCTTCTTTTATAGTTGGTTCTTTTTTAACTTTGGGTTCTTTTTTAACTTTGGGTTCTTTTTTAACTTTGGGTTCTTTTTTAACTTTTGCTTCTTTTACAGTTGGTTCTTTCTTTTCCTTTGTTTTAGTTTCTCTTGTTTTTGGTTTCTCTCCAAATAAATTTATTATCTCATAATCTAATTTATCTCTCTTATTTTTATTCATTGTTGAAATTCTTCCAAGAAACTGTGGAAATTTAACCATCACTTTTTTATTACATTTTGATGTAGCTTTTATTGTATTTAAAGCAACATGTGTTGATAATTCAAAGTCAAACACAGCATCAAATAAATCTGCATCTGATAATGAATCCGCAGAATAAGATATATTTTCCAAACGTTTAACATCATCCTTTGTAGTCAACGTATTATTAATATAATTCTCTTGAATCATTAATGTATGAATATCGTGTGCCATCCAATAATATTTAACTTTATCATCAATACTTGTTTCCATAGAGAATAACTTTCCTGTAGTATCAAATATATTTAAGCTTTGAATATTTTTACTTGTATCTCCCTTTTTTAAACCTAATTGCAAACTGTTTAATATAAAACGAATGTCTCCATTTGATTGTTGATATAATTTATCCACTCCTTGTTTACTAATTTTTATATTTTCATTTGTTACAACATTATAAACTAATCTATAAACCTCATCATAACTAGGTTTTATAAGCTTAAAATCTATACAATAATTCAATATTGGTTTGATATTTTGGTTGTACCTATCATCACAAATACAAATGATTGGAATTTGTGTTTCCTTTATGCATTCAACAAGAGTAGAAATAAAACCATAATCTCCACCACTGCTGTCAATATCGCTTACAACTAATACATTCTCTTGTCCATCAAATGTTTTTTTTGTTTTTAATATTGGTTTAATGGTTTGCACTATAGTTTCTTTATCTCTATCATCATCAATTGATAAATTTATAATGTTATAATCGTGTTTGTAAAGCAAAAGCTCAACTAGCAATGACTTACCAACTCCATTAACTCCAGAAACTAATGCACACTTTGTTTTTTTTTCATTTGGTTCCCACTCTAATAACCATTCAATAAAAGGTTGGATAATATTTTTGTTTCCAATAAAATTTTCAATCTTATTTGGTCTATACTTTGAAGTAAACATTGTGAGTATTTTATTACATTATTATTTTAATAATATAATAAAATCATTTTTATTTAAAAACAATTTGTTAAATAAAATAAATATGATTACTTGCAATCTAATGGGTGGTTTGGGAAACCAAATATTTCAAATATTTGCTACTATATCTTATGCAATAAAAAGCAGAAACCAATTTAAGTTTCCAAAATTACACACGCTAGGTGGTGGAGCTACAACACTTAGATATACATTTTGGGAAACTTTTTTTGTAAATTTAAAACCATTTTTGGTAACAGAATTTCCTCCAGTTCAGGTTATTAAAGAGAATGGATTTACATATAAACCATTATCTGTTATTGAAATGGTAAATAAAAATATTATGATTAATGGTTATTTTCAAAGTTATAAGTATTTTCAAGAAAATTATGCAATTATTTACAGATTATTAAATATCGATAAAATGAAAAATGATTTATTAAATAACCTCAATTTTAGTTCTCCAGAATATCTGGATTTAGAAAATACCGTTAGTATGCATTTTAGAATCGGTGACTATAAAAAATTTCCAGATGTTCATCCACTAGCTACTTATGATTTTTACGAAAGAGCTTTATTGCACATTAAAAATTCAAACCCAGATAAAGAGTTTAATATACTTTATTTTTGTGAAGATGATGATATAGATGAAGTTTTAGTTACAATAAATAAACTATCTGATAAATTTCTAATATATACCTTTAAAAGAGGTTTAAATAGTCTTCAAGATTGGCAACAAATGATTTTAATGAGTTGTTGTCATCATAACATAATTGCAAACAGTTCTTTTAGTTGGTGGTCTGCTTATTTAAATTCACATGTTGACAAAATTGTGTGTTATCCGTCTGTTTGGTTTGGTGCTCTAGCAAATAATGATACAAAAGATTTATGTCCACCAAATTGGGTAAAAATACAAGTTTAAATTAATTTCATATTTATTTTATTCATTTGATTAGGCATATGCATTTTGGTTGAATCAATATTATTTTCTGTGCGATTTTTGAATCCATGACTAGATAATAACTTATCTACTTTATTATCATTTCCTTTTGAATTAAATGCTGACTGATTATGAATTCTATGTTTAACAAGTATTTCCTTAAAATTATAAAATTTCTTGTTCTGTTTTCTTAATCTTAACCAAATATCATAGTCTTCTACTCCATCCCAACTGCCATTCCAATAACAAAGCTCTTTTTTAATAATACAACTTGAATTAATAAGTGGATTAACGAGAGAAAAATCAATATTTGAAATATTACCAAAAGGTATATTTGGTTTTATTCCATTTAATCTTTCTCCAAAATATACACATTGACTACCAACAACATCAAAGTCATTAAGCGCTTGTGATTGTAATTCTAATTTTTGTGGATGCCATATATCATCAACATCAAGAATTGCTACATAATTAAAATTACAAAATTGCATCATAAAATTTAAAGTATTTGATTTACCTTTTATATTATAAAAGTCGAAAACTCTTATTTTCTCATTTTCATATTGCTTTGCTTTTTTATATACTTCTGAATCTTGTGGATGACCATTTACACCAATTAATAGCTCCCATTTATCATATGTTTGGTTTAAAACAGATGAAACAGATTCGTCAATAAATTCAATACCATTATATATAGGAATTACTACACTAATCATTTAATATAGTATATTATATTTGTATTTATACTATTTAAAATAAATACAATATAAATAAATAAATTATTATTTGTTAATAAATGAATAATAATTTAACAATTGTTTCTGGATTTTGGAAAGTAGTAAATAAACACGATAATAAATTTGATAATTGGTTTAGTAAAACATTAAAAATAAATTGTCCTTATATATTTTTTGGAAATGAAGAAAGTATTAATATTGTAAAAAAACACAGAAACTCATTGCCAACACATTATATTAATTGTGAAATTTCTGATTTTTATACATATAAATATATTGATTGTATTGAAACGCATGATAAACATTGTCCTTCAAAACAATTAAATTTAATTTGGAATGAAAAATTATTTTTAGTAAAAAAAGCATCGGGACTTAATATCTTTAATACTGAATTTTTTGCTTGGATTGATTCTGGAATTTGTATTTTTAGAGATGAAAATCCACCACAAAAACCATTTCCAAATATAAATAAATTAATGAGTTTACCAAAAGATAAATTTATATTTACATCATCAACTGATTTTTACAATAAAATGTTTGTAAGTGATAATATGTATTATCATTATGTATCAGCTGGTGTTTTTATAATGCATAAAGATTTTATTAATAATTTTGTTGATTTATATCAACAATTTGTAGATGAGTTACTTCCTAAAAAAAAATGGATATATACCGAACAAGTAATATTAACACGTATTTTTTGTTTATATCCTCAATTATTTTGTAAGATAGCTGATGGATATGGAAATATTATACCATTGTTATATTAAATTTAAAAAATGAATATTTTAAATTTATTTTTTTTTATTTAAAAAAAATTTTACAAAAATCTTCTTCATATAATATATGATTTGATTTCCAATTGTAATACATATGAATAGCAAAGCCATTTTTAACAAACAAATGGTTCATATTATTTAACCAAGCATATTTATTTAACGGAACTTCTTCAAATCCATCAACATATAATGAGTTGTCTTGTAAAATTTTTTTATAATTATCTGTCTTAATACAGAAAATACTATTGCATAAATAAGGAGAATTATCATTATCAATAATACTTAAATCATAGTTTTCCATAAATCTTTCTTTATTATTAATTATATATGAATTTAAAAACTGTAATGATTCTTCATTTATTCTTATAGGATGTATTCCTTTGTAATGATGATTCATAGATTTTACATTATTAAAAAAATTATCTTTTTTCCATTCATTTGAACGTAATGTATTATTATTTAAAAACTCATAAGAAGCGCCATCTCTGTTGTAAAATTGTGTTTTTAAAAATAATTGTTCAATGTGTCTTTGTGCAGATTCATCTAAAAATTCGTCCTTAAAATATTCAATTCCAGGTATTCCAGATGTTAAAACAGGACCAATTGTTAAATGTTTATTATTTTCAAGTAAATTTAAATTATCAATCATATAATCTAATGTTTGAGCTTTTAGAAAAATATCATTATCACATTTCATAACATATGGTATAGATGATTTTTCGGCATATTCACAAGCATAATTAACTTTAACTAAGTAATTATTGTTTTCTGGAACATTTTTGATATCATAACAAATAACGCTTTTTTGTAATTGTTCAATATAAAATTGAGTGTCATTAGTATGAGTAAGTATTAAAAGCTTCCAATTATTTTTTTTTTCAGACTTATTTAACATTTCAATGAAATGTGGAAAAGTAAAATGTCTTCTGTTATCAGTTAAATAAAAAACTAGCAATTCCATAATTATAATTAAATTAAAAGTTTTTAAGCTTATATAATAACAATTTACATATTTTAAATAATTAAATAATTAAATAATTAAATATTTAAATATTTATTATTATAGAATAGTATCATGAATAAAAATATTATAATTATTCACGCTGCTATTTTGGAAAAGTGTAAAGAAAGAATATTACAATATTTAAATATTATTAAAAATAGTAATCTAATAAATTTTATAGATTCAATATTTATATGTTTTGTAGGTGATAATGAACTCCCTATAAAAGAAGCTGATATAACAAATTATAATTACAATAATAACATAAAACTTATTAAATTATCAAATAATTTATCTGATTATGAACTACCTACATTAAATTTTTTATATAATTTTTGTATTCAAAATCAGAAAAATAATGTTTTATACTTACACACAAAAAATGTAGGAAAAGAAATTAATTATTCTATAGAAGACCAGATTGAATATATGTTATATTTCCTTGTAGAAAAATGGGAAAAATGTATAAATAATTTATTAGAATGCGATACTTGTGGCGTTGATTTAAGAAACAACCCAACTTTACATTACTCTGGTAATTTTTGGTGGTCAACAGCTAATAATATAATTTCTTTACCAAATCCTATAAGTTTTAACAATTTAAATAGATATCCAAATCCTTTAAATTCAGCCAGACATAATCAAGAATTTTGGGTTTGTTATAATAGAAATAAAAAACACCTTTCAATGTGGGATTGTGGTATAAATGTATATGAAAGACATTTGCATAGATACCCTTCAATATTATACTGTAGTTCTTAATATAAAATCATCTATATTTGATATATTTTCTAGTTTTTCACCTTTAAAAATAAAGTTATTATAAACTTGATTTGTAATATTAGAACAATAATTACTAGGCATATTCTGTTTAAATGTATTATCATTAATTTTACTTATAAAAATAGATTCATCTATTATATTATTATGAAATATTATAGAAATAAATTTGTCTTGAGTATTGCATAAATAATAATTAATATTAATATAATAATTACTTCCCCAAGCTATTATTATTTTTTTGGCTTTATTAATTAAGAATATTTTTAATTCTTCATTATCATCAATATCATTTAAATCAAATATTTTTTTTTCAAAACAAAATTTATTAAATAAGTTTGTTTTTTCATAAGTTGTATTTAATCTATCGATTGAATTATTATTTTTATATTTAATTTTAATAATATTATCATAATATTTTTCATTCATTCCTTCAAATTTATTAATTATTGGTTGTATTAAATTTATATTTATAAAATTTTTAACTTCATTAAAAAATATATTCTGATAACTTCTTGTACAATAAAATTTTTTAAATAAATATGTCTTATAAGGTTTTATATATATAAACTCTACTCCAAAGTATTTTTCAATTAATCCCAATGTTGAATTATAATACTTATTATTTGATTCAACAACAAGTAGCTTTGATGTTAAATTATTAGTTTTATAAAAATATAAAAGATAAAACATTAAATCATAAGAATGTCCTGTTCCATTTATAGACTCATAATCAAAAAATTGAAAAACATCTTCATTTATTGTTAATATATCATTAGATGGAGTTGAATTTATTTTATCATAAGTATTTTTTAATTCTCTAGCGTATTCATTACCTAAAAAATGTATATATTTTTGAACTAAAAAAGAAAATTGTTTATTTGTTAAACTAATAATTTTATTATTATGTAATCCAATTGGAGTAAAAAAATTCATATGTGATGAAATATGTGTTCTAAATTTAACTTCAGAAAAGGCATAAAATAAAGGAGAATTATTATAATTATCAACATGAATAATATCATTGTAGCTTATATAATTAAAAATTTCAGACATTTATAATATATTTAAATAAATAATAATATAAATATATTACGTATTAATTACAATATATGAGTTCACCAAAAACTATTTTTTGTGATATAGATGGTACAATTTTAAAACATAAATCTGATATATTTTTAAATTATTCAGAAACTCCAGAAGTGTTAAATGATGTTATAAGGAATATAAAAGAATGGGAAAAACTTAATTATAAGATTATTCTTACAACAGGAAGAAAAGAATGCCTTCGAGATATAACAGAAAAACAACTTCTACATCATGGTGTTGTTTATGATAATTTAATAATGAACTTACCTAATGGTTCAAGAGTACTAATAAATGATAAAAAACCTAACTCTCCAGAAAATAGTGCATTTGCTATTAATTTAGTTAGAAATAAAGGGATGGAAAATATTGATTTATCTTCAAAAAATGTTACTATAAAAGATAGTTTATTATTTGGTAAAATAGAAAAGCCTTGGGGGTTTGAAGAATTAATTGAATGTAATGATAAATATGTTGTAAAAAAATTATTTATGAAAAAGGGAAATGCTTGTAGTATACAATATCACGAATTAAAAACTGAAACTATAGTTGTTTTATCTGGTAAATTAAATATATATATAGGAGATAAATTAGAAAATCTTGAATGCGTTGAATATAATTATGGTGATACTATTACAATTAAACCATACACAATACATCGTATGGAGGCAGTAGAAGATTCATTATATATAGAATGTTCAACTAATGAGTTATGGGACGTAATTCGTTTAAAAGATAATTATAATAGAATTTAATTATTGTGTGTCTAGTTCCCACCACGTATGTGTTCCTCTTGTATTTGTATCAACACCAAACGATTCTAAAAAAACTTTTAATGTTGGGTATTTTTTAAAGTTCCATAACCCTTCACTTAAAGCATGCATATGTGGAAATAACAAAGAATTAGTTGTTCTAAATGTAGTTACTGTTTCTCGATTTTGAACAGACCAACAATTTTTACTTTTCATAAAATCTAAACATTCTCTATCTTCATTTTGATTTTTTGATTTATTTAAAACACTACAAAATTCAATAAAAACATTTTTATTCCATATAGCTGGTTGAAATATATGATTATCTTCAGAATAATAAAAATAATCTTTAATGCCTGTAAATATACCTTCTTGAGTAGATGTTCTGCTTATATGTGAATAACTTAACAAAAAGCCACATTTTTGGTTTTTCATAAAAGTTATCATTTTATTTAAAACATCTAATTTAATATCATTTATTGGTAACCAATCTTCATGAAGAAATAATATATAGTCATCATTTATTTCATTTAATGCTTTAAGAACTCTTTTTGTCCATATCATATTTTCATTATAAGTATGTTTATACCACTCTAAAGGTAGATATAAATTTACTAATTCATTATCAGCACTTTTCTCAAAAAGCCAATGAATATCTATATTTTTAACATATTTTTTAAGAAGTTCACACATAGGCTTCCACATAAATGAATATTCTGAATGAGTATAAACTAAAATAGAAATTTTTGACATAATAAAATAAAATAATATAATATTTTAAATTTTTTATTTTATTAAACTTTTAAAACAGCATAAATAAATTATATTTTCCAAAATAAAATAAAAATTCACTTAATTTACCATCATACAAAGGTGACATATTTAACCATATTATTGAAGTTATTATTTTAATTTTATTAATATCATAATTATTTTCATTTACAAATTTTTCAAAATCATTTAACTGTTGAATTAAAAAATAATTACATTTTAAATCTACGATTACTTCATCATTTTTATATTCAATTTCAAAAAGGTTATTTAAAATATTCGAATGGTTAAATATTATATTATGTCTTAATTTAGCTAGTTCATAATATATATCACCATAGTATAGTTCTGTATCAAATTCGTGTCTCCAATCAATTAACTTAAATGAATCTGATGTTTTAATTATATTATCAAGAATAAAATCACCATGAAATTTAGTAAATGTGTCATTTACTAACATATTTTCTGGTAATTCTTTTATAAATTTAACAATATTTTCACATTTTAAACCATTTATTATATTCTTTTCATTTTCTAAAAATTTTAACTTTGATAATCTATCAAGTGTTTTTGTTATATAAAATCTTTTACAACAATCAATATAATTTGGGTTTAATATTTTCTCATTCCATAAATTTGTATTACACCAATTTAATAAATTATAAATAATTTTATTTTCATAACAATCTGATAATATTTGACCATCAATTAATTCCATTGACATAAAATTATCAGAATAACCTAATATTTTTGGAGATAATGGATATAAGTATTCTCCTCTTAAGACGCGCTTTTTATTTATTTCAGAATCATTTACAAATTTTATAACTCTATTATCTAAAAAACATAAAGATTCATTATTTTTTTCTATAACATTATAATTGCATGTAATTTCATTTTTAATTACTTCATAACTATCTAAATTTCCTGTATCATACCATTTTTCTAGAACAGTATAATTAAATAATGTACCGTTTTTTAACATTAACAAAATAGAATCTACATCATTTAAACTTGAATTATTTTTATCTTTTTCATATAATTCTTGTAAATAATTCCAAAATAATACATAATCATGTATATATGATACTCCTGTATAAATATAGTCAAAATCTTTATGATTTTTATTATTTATCTGATTAACTATATTATTTTCACCTTTTATATTTGTGTAATTATTGCTATTTTTATAATGATATACACATAGACAGTTTTTATTATCTTCAAAAATAAATTTATCTAATATTATAGAATCACAACAATGAAAAATAAATGGTTTTTTTAAATAATCCTTTGCTTTAAGCATCGAATAACCTAAGCTCGAACCATGTCCAACAAATAAATCAATATCGACAAATGTAAATCTTTTATTAGGGTATGCTAATAATAAAAAATCCTTAACATAATTTCCATAATATCCTAAAGTTATTATAAATTCTGTATCAGGCTCTTCATAAAAATCTATAATGTAACATATAGCATATTTGTCCCCAACTTTTACTAAAGATTTATTTGTATATTTAGTAACCGAACCAAGTCTCTCTCCTATTCCACTAGTAGTTATTAAAACTGTTTTAGACATAGTTAATATATATAATAAAAAATATAATATATATTATATTATGAATTATTTTTTTGGTGTTATGTCTAAAAATCAAGTAGATTCTATAATTAATTATTCTTTAGAATATGAAAATGTAGAAATAACTTTTATTCCAAGCAGAAGACAAATAGAACATAATGGTGGTTATGTAAATAATTGGACAACTGAAGAATTTTCGGAATATGTTAAAAACTTAAATCCTAAAATTAAAATTGAAAGAGACCATGGCGGACCTGGACAAGGACTATATGATGATGATGGATTTGTTTCTTTAAAAGAAGATTGTAAATATTTTGATTTAATACATATTGACCCTTGGAAAAAATATCAGAATTTAGAAGATGGTATTAAATGGACTATCGATATGATAAATTTTTGCTATAATTTGAATCCTAATATTGAATATGAAATAGGAACAGAAGAAGCAATTAGACCTTTTACAGTAGAAGAAATTGAAAAAATCATTACATCTCTAAGAAATGCTTTAGAAGAAAAAATTTATAAAAAAATAAAATACTGTGTTGTTCAATGTGGAAATGGGTTATGTAATGGGAAAAATAGTGGTAATTTTGATAAAAATAAATTAAAAAATATGGTTGAGTTAGTTAATAAATATAATTTTATTTCAAAAGAACATAATGGTGATTGGGTTTCTATTAATATAATAAAACAAAAAAAAGAACTAGGTTTGGAATGTATAAATATTGCTCCTGAGTTTGGTATGATTGAATCTAGTATTATTCTTGAAAATATAAAAAATAACAGCGAACACTATAATAAAATATATGAATTATGTTTAAAATCAGAAAAATGGAAAAAATGGGTGAATAGCGATTTTGATTATAAAACACAAAAAGATGAACTAATATTAATAACATGTCATTATATTTTTAGCTATGATGAATTTAAAGAAATAAGAAATTGTTATGATAATATTAACGAAGATATAAAAGATAAAATTAAAAACAAGTTATTATTGTTAAATTTTATATACGAAGAAAGAGAGAAATGTATATTTTGCGGAAATAATAATTTTGATATTTGCATTGAAAAAGATTATAAAACATCTTTATCATTGGGAATGTACAAAGAAATCAAAAAATCATATTTTATGCCTTATAATATTTTACTATGTAATAACTGTAATACAGCTCAAAATAAATATATTGGAAATTTACAAGTTGTGTATGATGTAAACCATTTAGATAATTTTGGAGATACAAAACATAAAAAACATAAATTATTTAGTGAATTTATTATGAAAAATAACGATATTAAAAATATTATAGAAGTTGGAGCATGCCATAATACTTTATCAAGTTTAATAGTAGAAAAAAATAAAGAATTAAATTATACAATTATAGAACCATCATTTACAGGTGATAAAGAAAACTTAAATATTATAAATGAATATTTTGAAAATGTAGAATTAAACAATATTAATCCTGATACAATTATTATGTCTGATGTGTTTGAGCATTTTTATAATCCTATTGATATTCTAAAAAAAATACAGGATAGTTCAATTAAATATATTTATTTAAATCATCCTGACTTTGATTATAGTATTAAAAATAATATATTTATAAACTTAAATTGTGAACATACTTTTTTAATTGAACATTCGTTTTTATTCAAATTATTTGAAAAATATGGTTTCAAATTAAATAGAAGATTTGATTTTGAAAATTTCTCTCTTTTTATTGAATTTATTAGAACTGATAGAAAAAATAAAGATAATGATGAATTAATTAACTTAAATACAAAAAATGATGTGAAACGTTATATTCATGACATTTCATTAATAACAAATAAAATAAATAAATATATTGAAAATAACACCAATAAAAAATATTATATTTGGCCAATGTCAATACACAGTATTCCTCTTTTTATTTTTGGGTTAGATTATAAAAAGTTATCGGGTGTTTTGGATAACTCTCCAAATAAAATAGATAAGTATATTTATGGATATAATTTATTATGTTCATCTTTTAACGAGTTATTAAAAAGCAAAGAGGAAAACATATGTGTATTTATTAGTGGAGCTGGAAATTATATTAAAGAGTTAGATTTAATAAATACAAATATACAAATAATATTTATTAATGAGTTATAATTTAAAATAATAGTTATAAATATAATTATAATATGTCAAAACTAGTAGATTTAATTGATAATTCTTTAACAGATAAAAATACTTGTCATAGTTATATAAACACATATGAAAGATTATTTTCTCAAAAAAAAAATGATAAAAATAATATACTTGAAATAGGTATAGGCGAACCAAAACAAAACAAGGAAAATGGAGGAAGTATAAAATTATGGCATGATTATTTTCCAAATTCTACTATTTATGGTTTAGATATACATGATATTTCAAATGTAAATGATGTTATTAAAAATAATGATAGAATTAAATTAATCACATCTGTTAATGCATATGATACAACATTTATTGAAAATACATTTGTTAAAAATGACATTAAGTTTGATATATTAATAGATGATGGTCCTCATACTTTAGATAGTATGGTTTTTTTTGTTAATCATTATTTGCCTCTTTTAAATGATAATGGTATTCTTGTTATAGAAGATATTCCTGACATTAAATGGGTAAATATTTTAATAAGTTATACACCTGAAGAATATAGAAAATTTATTCAAATCGAAGATTTAAGACATGTTAAAAATAGATGGGATGATATAATGTTCATAATTAAAAAATCGTTGTAATTAAAAATAATAAATAATGACTAATAATATTAAAAATGAATATTATTATTCCTATTGGTGGTAAAGGAGAAAGATTTATAAATGCAGGTTATAAAGAAAAGAAACCATTAATTAATATTCTAGGTAAACCGATGATTTATTATGTTTTAGATAATTTAAAAATAACAAATGACGATAAAATTTTTATTATATATTATGACATTGACGATAATATATTTAAAAATGTGATACTTGAAAAATATCCATACATAAATTTTATAAAAATTAATTTTCAAACAAGAGGAGCTTCAGAAACAATATTTGAAGGATTAAAAAAAATACGTAATTTAACTACTAATAAAAAAACAATGTTATTTGATTGTGATACATTTTATACAGAAGATGTTATTTCATTATATAGAAATATTGAAGAAAATGCAGTTTTTTATACTATAAATGAAGATGAAAATCCTATATATTCATATATAGATATTGATAATAATAATTTTATTAATAATATTGTTGAAAAGGTAAAGATAAGCGATAAAGCTAATACAGGTATATATTGCTTTAAAAATATTGATGAATTAAATAATTATGCAGAATTTGTTATTGAAAATAATATTACATTTAATAATGAATGTTACACTTCATGTATAATTGATAAAATGATAAAGGAAGATAAATTATTCATTGGAATTCAGTTAAATAAAGATTATGTTTTTAATCTTGGAACTCCTAAACAAGTTAAAAATTATATAGATAGAACATATATTTTCTTATTTGATTTGGATGGAACTCTTGTATTGTCAGAACATATATATTTTAAAGTATGGAAAGAATTATTAGAAGAGTATAGTTATACTCTTACAGAAGATTTATTTAAAACATATATATCTGGTAATAATGATGAGAATGCTTTAAAAAATTTGTTAAAGGATAAAAAATTTTCACTAGATAAAATATCAAAAAAAAAGGACGAACTATTTATTAACAATTTAAGTGAAATTACTCTAATAGATGGAGTAGAACCTATGCTTCAACAAATAAAAAAAAATGGTCATAAATTAGCAATTGTAACAAATTGTAATCGAGAAGTATCTGAAAATATAATATCTTTTTTTAATTTAACACAATATTTTGAATTTATTGTTGTAGGCAATGAGTGTAATAATCCAAAACCATTTCCAGACCCTTATAAAAAAGCAATTGATAAATTTAATTGTAATAATGAAAAAACAATAATATTTGAAGATTCAAAAACAGGATTATTAAGTGCGTATAGTGTTTCACCTAGATGTGTTGTTGGAATTGAAACTATTTATAATTCTAATGAGCTATTAAAATGTTTCGCAAATATAACAATGAAAAATTTTTTAGAATTTAATATAAATTCTTTATTAGATTTTAATTATTACCAAAACAATACAATAAAAAAATTTATTAGTAACTCGATAACTAATATTACAATTGATAATATTGAAATAAATAATACAAAGCTAAAAGGAGGATTTATATCAGATGTAATTGATATAAAAATATATTCAGAAAATAAAATAATAAAATGTGTTGGAAAAATGGAAAATAAAAATGATAATTTTTTGACAAAAATGTCAAACGACTTAGAATTATATAACCGTGAGTATTATTTTTATAAAAATATTTCACATTTAGTTCCTGTTAAAACACCAAAATTTTATGGATTAATTTGTGATGATAATAATAAAAATATTGGAGTATTACTTGAAAATATACATGATGATGACCATAGGCTTAATTTAAATTTAAATAATGAAGACATAAATGTCTCATTTAAGGTAATAGAAAAAATATCTAAAATGCATTCAATGTTTTGGGAAAAAAATATAAAAGAATTTTCATCATTGAAAAAAAATAATGATAGTTTATTTAATCCTTTTTGGCATAATTTTATAAAATCAAAATGGCACATATTTAAAGAAAAATGGCAAACATTATTAACAAAAGAACAATTTCAAATTTCTGAACACATTTTTAAAAATTTTTCAAGTATACAACAAAAATTAAGTGATAAAAACTTGACTTTTTGTCACGGAGATGTTAAATCGGCAAATATATTTTATAAGATAAATGGAGATACATATGATCCTGTTTTTATTGATTGGCAATATATAATATTAGGGAAAGGAGTGCAAGACCTAGTGTTCTTTATGATAGAAAGTTTTGATTCAAAAAAAATGAAAATATATAAAAATTTATTTAAAGAATATTACTATGTAACATTAATTAAAAACGGAATAATAAATTATTCAAAGGAAGAATATGAAGAAGATTTTATAAATGCTTCATATTATTTTCCATTTTTTGTAGCAATTTGGTTTGGAACATTAAATGAAGATGAGTTAATTGATAAAAAGTTTCCAAGTGAATTTATTAACAAGCTATTTAATTTTTATACAATTTAATTATTTTCACAATAAGTAATAAATTTATTTAAATAAAATGGATGAATTTCTTTTTCCCAATGAACTGATTCTTTTTGTTTTAAGAATATAACATTAGAATGTTGATTGCACTTAATTATGAAACCTTTTGAATGTAATCTTTTTGAATATTCAACATCTTCACCTCTGCCATGAACTAACTTTTCATTTAATAAATTATTAATAGCTACAGTTTTTTTTATTACGTAATATGTGCCTGATATGTACATATATTTATTGGTTTTAATATTATTTTCAAAATTATAAGGAAGTAGACAGTAGTTATCAAAATATCTATCAATATCTTTCCCAGGTGAATAAAAAATATTTAAATAGTCAACTTCATATGGAAATAATGTATAATCTCTAAAACGTTTCCCATTTCTATTTATTATTTTTGTAACACACCAATCGTAATTATCTCCAAATTTTAAAAATCCTTCATACCAATTATCTCCTAATTTAACATAATCATGTAATAAAACAATATTTTCATATTTTGCATTTAAAACAATTATATTTTTTTTTCTTGTTATCCAACCAGCCTTTATATTTTCATTAAAATAAAAAATTTTTATTTTATCTGTTCCTTTTATTTTTGTATTTCCTACTATAATTATTTCATAGTTTGGAATATTATTTTTAACTATTGATTCAATAATCTCATCTATATAATTATCATATCCACCAGAAGTTATTATACCAAAAGTAAACTCCATTTGTTATAATATAATTTTATATTTATATTAAAAATAAACATAATAATTTTTTTTACTTACTGTTGCCGTTTGAGGATATTCTTCAACTACATGTTTTATATTTTTACCAATAATATTTACATTATTAATTGGTAGATTAAAAATTGTTTGCCAAATAATAAATCCATTTAATATTTTTGGAAATAAATGTTTAATATAATTATTTCGATGTAATTCATCAATTTCAGTAAAACAATAATTTGAAATAAAAAATAAATCATTTTCATTTATATCTAATCCATAATTATAAGCTGAATGTATTGAGTAGTTGATATAAATATTATTTTTATGCAGTTCAATATAATTTTTAATTAAACCGCAAATTTCTGGCAAATCAATAAAGTAATATTTATCAATTTCAATATTTAATATTTTTGAAAAATGATTTATTCCCAAAAATAAACCTCCGTATCCACAACCTACTTCAACTATTTTTTTACTATTATTATTTTTTATACTTTGTAAAATAAGTAATGAATGTAAAACATACCTTAATGATGTTGGGCTGCAGAAAATTTGCATATTATTGTACATAAAATTTTCCTTTTTAGGATTTCCATAAGTATCATTCATTAGTAAAAAATTATTTATATTTTCAAACGTAATTTCTTTAAAATCATCATTTATAATACTTATTATTAAAGATATATAACTTTTGCCTTGCTCATATGAAACATGTTCTAATATAGAATTATATGCTTTATCACTTTTAAAATTTAAATTTTTATTTTCTAACATATTACTTACTTGTATTTGATATTGAGAATACATTAATATATTAATATAATAAAAATCTTTATATATTTAAATTTATTATTTATTATATTTTTTTAAATAATATAATAAATAAATTACATTAATTATTATATAATGATTGAACAAGATTTTATAATGCTTATAATTAATTGTAAGAAATATATAAAAAAAGCTAGGTTTCAAAAAATGACATGGTTAAAAAAAATCCCTTCTTATTTGTGTTACTATCATGTAATTGGAGATGATTCGCTTGAAACAAAATTCAGATTTGACTATGACAATAATATATTATGGGTAAAAGATACAGATGATTATAATTCTTTGCCAAACAAAGTAATAACTGCATATGAAGCTGTATTCGAGACATTTAATTTTAAATATATTTTTAAAACAGACGATGACCAAATTTTAGTAAAACCTCAATTTTTTAATACACTTACAAATTTACTTGTAAACAAGCTTCCTATAAAGCATTATGGAGGATATATTGTTGATATAAATCAACCTCAATTATCGGAATATAGTAGAATACATCCCGAGCTACCAAAACATTTACCATTATATGTAACAAAATACTGCAGTGGTAGATTTTATTTTCTCTCTAAAAGTGCTATTTCAAATTTAATAAATAAGAGAGAAGATATAATAAAAGAATTTCTTGAAGACTATGCTATAGGTTTTTATTTAGATAATAGGTTTAAAACCAATATGTTATCATTAGCAACAAATGCGTTTTTTACAGATATAGAACTTTCCGATTTCCCAAGATTATTAAAAGAAGGAAAAATTTAAAATTTAATCTTACCTAATTCCGCTTTATATTTTCTATCTGTATTAGCTTGTTTTTGTGCCATAAAAAATGATTCTTTGTTTAAATCTGTCATTACTTGGGTATAATCAGTTGTTCTTTTTTCAATATCACTATAATCTTCTCTTTGTGTTACAGTCAAAGGAATAATTAAAAACCAATTATGACTTCTTTGTAATCTAAACCAAAACTTATCGATTGCATACATAATATGTAAATGAGGAGATTCTAATAATTTATTAATTCCATTTCTAAAATTATTTATTAATATACTAATATAATGACCATTTACCAAATAACCTGTTGTAGTTTGACAACTTGTTATCTTTACACATGTATCATCTATTTTTTTATATGGAGGAATATTATTTCCACCAAGTAATACTACATCCCATCCTTTATGATTAGATAAAAATGTATTTAATTGATGTTTAAATAATTCAGGGTTTAAAAACTTTATATCATCTTCAACAATTAATATATGAGGCAAGTTATTAGCCTTAGCTGTTTCTAATAATTTAAGATGGCTCATACTACATCCAATAGCACCATTTGGCAATTTAATAGCCTTAAATCTCTCTGCTTGTATTCCTATAAGACTCATTTGTTCTTCAACATGTTCCTTTCTATCAGTACGTGAATCTAAATTTATATAATATGCATGTGTAATATCAGAGATAGAATTCATACTTATATTCAATAAATTATTTTAAATTAGTTACTGTAAATATATTATTTAAATGAGTATTTAATTTTAAATAAAACTGATTTTTTTCTCTCAATAAAAGTATATGTTGTCTAAAGAGGAAAAGGAAATCATATCAAGTAAAATTAAAAATATTAATATTAGTGATATTGAGCAAGAAATGAAAAAGCTTATAGAAATAGGTAATAGTTCTAATACTGTTGGTCCTCGTTCTAGAGTAGGAAATAATGTTGTAGATTATTTTACATTTCTTCAGCGTCTTGAAACAAAAGGAAAGTATGATATAAATTTTTTTGAGTTTATTGAAAAAATAGAAGAATTCAAAAAAAAGAAATTTATTCAAACTATGTTGAAATATTATAAAGATGTAAAAAATAAAAATAACACCAAAAATGAATACATTGTTTTAAAAGAAGTGTATAATATATGTATAAGCGCTATTAACATAATGAGACCCTTAAATTGTATGGAAATTTACACAAAGTATAAAGCAAAAAGGGTTTTGAATTTTTGTGCTGGATGGGGAGGTTCAACTGTTGCTGCAGCTGCTTTAAATTTGGATGCGTTTTATGGTGTGGAAATAAACACAGAATTAAAAGAACCTTACGACAACATGGTTTCGTTTTTGAAGACAAAGAGTGCGACGTTTTTTGATATGCAATTTTGCGATGCAGTGACGTTTGATTATTCTAAAATGACGTATGACACCGTATTCTCGTCTCCACCTTATTATTTCTTAGAAAAATACGCCAACAATGTGAAATACGAATCGAAAAAGGAGATGGACGAAAAATTTTACAAACCATTATTCACTAAGACATATAATGGTCTTCAAATTGGAGGACATTATATAATTAATATTTGCAAAGAAGTTTACGACAATGTTTTAAAAAAATTGCTTGGAGAAGCTCACGAAATATTCCCTCTTAAAAAATCAAAGCGCCAAAATGATTATACTGAGATGGTATACGTTTGGATTAAATAATTGATTAATTTTTATTTAAAAAGCACCTCCCATTCCAATTCTGGCACTTGCTTGTGCTCTAGGTTTAACTCCAATATAAGACGCATATTGAGGTGAAAATTTATTTGGTGGAGGTTGTCTTTGAAACTGTTGTATTGGAACTCTTGAGATATGACTGTTTTGTATAAATTGACGATGTACTGGAGGTTGTAATGGAGGTTGTGGAGGATAAAATGGCTCTTCCTCTTCCTCTTGTTTATTATTTGTATTAAAATTATTAAAGGCATCATTATCAATTTCACTTCTTTTACAATCTGCTATCTGTTGTAATAAACTTTGAGGAACTGGTTTTCCCATTGACATTAAATATTTTACTACATTTTCTTTTTTCTCTAAAGTTGTTGGATAATGTGGTATATTTGACCAATCAGTTGTTGATACAACAGTTTTTTTTGTTTCTCTTATTTTATCTGGATTAATTATTTTTCTTTTTGGCTCTCTCAAATCATAATTATAATATTCTTCAGAACCAAATGGTATATGAGTTAAAAATGTCGAAATATTTATAACCATTATTCTTGGGTTATCTACAGTAAATATATTGTCGTTTGGATTATCTGATTTATCGCTCAAATTATATTTTAACTGTGATATAGTTCTTAAACCATCTAATCCATTATCGTGTTCTCCTCTCCAAGGATCCTTTTTTGATATAATTCTTGATATTCCATCAAATAATTGAAGCATTTCTGGACTTCCAATGTTGTAAAATACACTTCTATCTATTTTTAATCCTATTGCCTCACAACGCTTTTGTAAAACATTATCTTCCATTCCCCATCCCCAAAATCCTGGAAATCCGTTTGTTCTCTCGAAATCTCCACCCTTCATTACAACTATTCCTCCTAAAGCATATTTAAATCCATAATAATGCTTTACTACACCAGGTATTGTTTCATAATCAAATATTTTATAAAAAGGAATAGTGTCTACATCATTAAAAATAAAAGTAATATCTTTATAATGTTCTGGATATTTATTTCTAGCAGCAATAAAACCAATATTCTTAATAGCTCCTCTGTTAAATGTTCTAGCATCGCACTGATGAGAGAAATATATCTCATAATCGTCTTTGTCTTCTAAAATAAAATTCATATATTTGCTAAAAAAGAATTTATGTTGAACACGATTTCTATAAGGCACAATAAAAATACGCTTTGGAATTTTTTCTGTGAAATCTGTCATAATATAAACACTAAAGCTTTTATTTTGTAAAATAAACCACAAATATAATAAACCACAAATATAATAAACCACAAATATAATAAAATATAAAATATAATATAATATATTTTATTATATTATATAAGATGAATAAAGAAAGCCAAAAAAAAATTAATTTTAATAAAGATGATATAAAATTTTTATTATTAAATATTTTAGGTCATGATGTAATACATGATTTTTATGGAAATTTAGGAAAGGAAAGATGGGATAAAGTTAAATCTCTTGCTAATCAATTTAAATCATCATTTACAATGACAGCAGGTGGTTCTGAAACTGAAACTATTACATCATCAACAAATACTAGTGATAATCAAAAGATACTTAATCTTAGATTAGTAACAGGACAAAAAAGAACTCGTGAAGATTCAGAATTAGATTCAGTATCTAATCAAGACCAGCCTTCCAAGGTACAAAAAATTGGTGAAATAACTCCACTATACAACTTAGTTAATGATGAAGAAGAATTCAGTAGCTTCTGCACTGATATTGGTAATGATATTCAATTTAAATTATTTTATGTCGTTGCAAATGTGATTTATAATAATAAAGTAAACAATGCAAATGAAGAGTTAAATATTAGTTCATCTTTTGATTTTTTTATTCCTAATGATTTAAAATCGTCTGATGATTCAGATAATACTCCTGAAATAAAATCTAAATTGTATTCAATTTTGCGTGATAGATTTATTGATTATTATTTTGACAATTTGAGTGATAGTACAAATGATAATGCAATGGAAATAGATTCAGGTAATTCAAATGTCTACCCAGATATAACATATACAAATATGTTTAACTTATTATACGATTTTATAACAGATGACTATTATTTTTCATATACAATTTATAATTTTTTAATAAATAATAATCAAATTGGCGGTGATGATGATGATGAGCAAATGGATATTGCAAACAATGAGCCAATGGAGATTTCAGAGAATACTACCTTTGTAGAAAAAATGGCAGAAAAGAAGAAAGAAATGGAAGAACCGCCAAACGGATTTATATCAAAAATAGTTAATATTGTCTCGTCAGATAATAAACAAAATATAGATGATAAGATTAAAAACTACCAAAGATTTAAAGTATCTATTTTGTCAGATTTTAAAGCTATTATTAGAGAATATAAACAAGATACCTTAGCAGGAGGTTTTGATAATTTTTTATTACCATTATCATTTGATAAAGCAACAAAATTAATTAGCCTTAAAGATGAAATAAATTCACAATATAATAAATTAATGAAGAAGTATAGTGATATTGATAAAAAAGAAAGAGCTAAATTAGTAGGTTCTACATTAAAAGTAAAATCTCCTGCATACGATGTAAAAGAATCATTTGCTTTTATGATTATAAAAGGTTCATTATATTTAACCGGGTGTGTTGATGAAAAACAAAAACCAATAATTACGGATATAAGTCAGGAACAAATAGATTTAATAACTAACCAATTTAATATAATTAATGAAATTAATGAAAAAGGATATGAAATAAATGATGTACAAAAATCTGCGTTAACTGAAATTTGCGAAACAATAAAAATAAATAATGAATTTATTTTGCCTTATATTAAAGAATATATTATTTTTCAAACTGTGTTAAATCTAAATAAAAATATAGATTACGATGGTTTTTTGATAAATTTTATTAAAGAATTCTTTAAAAAATATGAATATACAAATGAATCGCAACAAAGATATGAATGTATTGATGTAAATGATAAATATGTAATTAATAATGCTTCTAATTTAGTAAAATTTTCTCCAAAACAATTGGATTTAGAGATTTTTTGTCCATATTCATCAATATTAGATGCTATGCCTCAATGTAAATATAATGATTCTAAAAAAAAATGCCTTCTCGAATATGGTGATATTAATTTTAATTTGATTAACACCGATTCAAATATGTATTATAATGGTAGTTCAAAAATTGTAAAAAATGATGATGGAAATATTTTTTCAAAAACAAATCTAGATATAAAATTACCATTATTAACAATTAAATCTGAAGTGGATGTAAAAGTTAATTATGATGGTAGAAGTCAATTAAGCGCAGAAGATTCTTTACGCACAACCTTAACAGACATGATTCAATTCATAGAGGTCCAAGAAAGACCTGTTTTAGACCAGATATTTAAGGGGAAAGAAATTTTCGAAAATTTATATGCAATGGCAACTGAAGAAAAAGTAACTAGTTTTCAAACAGGTGCTGAGAAAAGTGAAATTAATTTCAATTATTCAAATTTTATAATTGATACAAGTGTAAATGCAAATTTAAACATATTTGGTGTTGTATTTAATAAAATTTTAATTAAAGGAACAGGTGATTTATATCAAGAAATAAATAGTGTTTGCAAATATGGAGGTTATGTAGGTGACAATTATCATTGTGATGAAAAAATCTTATCGTATAATAATACAACTGGTAATCAAACCAGATTCTTTGCTGCAAATGACCGTCCATCAGCATCAAGATTTATTTTTATACTATGTAATGGAGCTGAAACTGAAGTAAATACAAAATCATTAGGTGGATATGTTTCTGGTTCTAATAACTATATTGTTAGTAAATATACAAATCCAAAAAATAATCAACCTAATCCATGTGAACCTAATCCATATGAACATAGTCAATGTGAAAATAATCCGTCTGAATCTAATCTGTCTGAACCTAATCCATCTGAATCTTCTAAAAATTATGAGGGAGGATTAAAACATAAAAAATCTAAAAGAAATATAAAAAATAAAAATAAGAAGACAAAAAATAAAAATAAGAAGACAAAAAATAACAATAAAAAATTAAATACTATTAAAAGAAAACATAAAAAACATAATAAAACTAAAAGAATAAAATAAATAAAAATAATATATTTTTTGATTCCAAATTTATAACTATTTAAAATATAACTAGTGATAAATTTATTTTTTAGACGCTATATTTTTTGAGAATTGAAGCGGGAATTATGTTATCATCTTTTGTAATTTTTTCTAATTTTTTATAGCATTTATTAATTGTTACTTCACTAGTTTCACTTACATTTTTAACATCTCTTTTACTTATATTTAATTTACACATTTGTGAAACAAAGTATACAACTCCTGCTGCGATTGACGGCGGTGTATTTTCAGGCATAACATCCATTTTTTCTATTTTCATCGAAATAAACTGGCATAATTTTGTTAATTCATTATTTATATTAAGTTTACTGCAATATCTTTCAATGAAAGCTTCTGGCTTTGTCTTTCCAAAATTTGTTTTTTCTTTGTTATCCATATCTTTCTCCAAATTATTAATAATTCCTAGAGCATTTTTACAACCTTTTGTGGCACTAGTAACATCTAAGCGAAATATTGATGCAATTTCTTTTGCTGTTCTTGGATAATTATTCACTCTACAAGAAATGTAGATAGAAGCAGCTAAAATTCCATCTCTATTATCACCCCTAAATGTTAGTTCATATTCTGAAATTTTTTTATGATAAACAATAGCATCATCAATAATCATTTTGGGAATTCCTGCATTTTGAGCCATAATTGTAATAATTTGGAACTCATCATATTGCGATTTTTCTTTATATGGCATTGACTGCCACTCTGTATAACGTCTTATTTTTCTCATCTCATATGACATTGGTCCACAGCATAAAACTTTACAACCATATGAAGACTCTTGTAATAATGGATTTATTGGCATTCCACATCTTGTTGGATCAGAGTTTTGATTGTCATCAGCACCATAATATCTCCATTCAGCACTTTGGTCTATTAAATCTTTATAAATTATGCCACATTTATTATTTGTGCAAGTCAAAAATCCTTCTTCTGAAAATGCTAAAATATTTTCACATCTTTCACAAATTTCTCTATTTCCTGAACCATAAATACATTCTAATGGAACCTTTTGTTTATCTGGATTTTCTATTTCAGAATCAAATATATTCCATAGTTCAGTCTTATTTATATTATTGTTCTTTCGTTTTTGACTTTTATCTTTGCTCATCTTTGTATTATCTTTCATTAGATAAAATATTTCTAATTCAATTTTATTTATATTAAATTTCATATATTTTTTTAAGATAGTATAATATATGGGAAATACTACTTCATCTAATTCAAACAAATCAGAAGAAAAAGAATTCAAAAACTTTTATGATGTTATTGATTATATTGCCACTTATTACATTTTAACAATGGATTTTAAGAGTTTAAGCAAACTATCTGAAAAAGCTTACTGTGATAAATTGGTAATTTTAACATCAGATATTATTCAAAGATATTTTAATGATATGGAAATTACATATTTAGCCCAAAGAATTAAAGATGGAGCTGAGGTTAATAATCTTAGTAAAGAAAAAGTTATTTTTATAAACAAGGATAATCTCGAGAGTTTAGATATATCAAATGATGCTCAGAAAAGCATTAAAAAAAAGCGTGTATGTATTGGAATTGCTAAATTTTATGTTAAAGTTGCCCATATATTTGCTGCAATTGTTATGACAATTAATCCAGTTTATACATACAAAGATGCTACGGGACAAACTGTTAAAACAGGACTATTAGAAAAAGACAAAATTCCTAAAAATGTTAATAGAAAAATGTATAAACTTAATATATGCGACAATAGAATTAGGTCCCTCAAAAAAGGCGAGACTGTTGATGAAGCAACTGGAAACGTCACAATTCAACCAAATGTGTGTGATATGAATATTACTAAAACCGGTCTTGATAAAACATTATCTGATGAACCTGGTATTACTGAGCTTATGAAACTTTATTTAGATGATAATTATGATTATTCTAATGGTAGCTTTATGGGAATGTCTGATTCTACAAAAACACAATTTATGAAAGACTTAAAACTTTTTTATACTGCTTTTACTGGAAATGAAACTATGCCATCAGAAATAACTAAATTTAGTGATATTAAATTGAAGAATTATAATAAAAAAAATGGATGTCAAGGGACAAATCCTATTTTTAAAAATAAATATACTCTTAATAAAAAAGATAAATTATTTATTGATTATGCTGAAAATACTAAAAAAATGATTCAAACTGCTTCTGATAACCAATCAAAATTATTATCCATCATTAATGAATTGTTTACTTTTATTATTGACCCTTATTCCGGTAAAAAAGTTATTAGAATTAATCCAAAATTAAATGATGAATTATTACAAAAATCAGTTGAAAAAACTAGAAAATTAATTGTTGATTTATATGTTAAGTGTGAGACCGATTATGTAAATGGTGTTAAATTATATGAAGCAATAGTTGAATCTAAAATATTGGAAACAACTCAAAAACAAATTGAAACTCTTAAAACTGAAGCATCCAAAATTATACAAGAAACTAAAAAGGCTTCTAAGCCAACTCCAGTTGTTGTAGCAGCTCCAGCTCCAGTTGTTATAGCAGCTCCAGCTCCAATTATTATAGCAGCTCCATCAAACACAACATCTTCAGCATCCACAATGAGTACACAACAATCATCTGGTCTTACTTCTTCCACTGTTCCTTCTTCTTTGACACCAAATATGTCTTCTACGCCTATATCTCCTTTAACAACTTCTAGTTCAACTTCTAGCACATCTCCTTTAACAACTTCTAGTACAACTTCTAGTACAATTCCTTTAACAACTACAACACCTAATATTAATATTTCACAAGCATCAACAATGCCAACTACTTCTTCTTTGGTATCAGGTGTAACTCAAATTGCTACAAGTAGTTTGCCTTCTACTAAAACTGTATAACTTTTTTTACACCTTTTAACATTTACTACGAAGTGAAACGCCGATTTTCTCGGAATAAAAAATATAATATTTATTAATATTATAATGGCTAATATTAATAACGTTAGTGATTCTTATGGTTTAGTTCAAAAAGCTGGAAAACGAAGAACTAATAGAAGAAAAAGAACATTACGTAGAAAACACAGAAAAACACGCAAAAATCATCACAAATAAATAATATAACTAAATGAATTAAACAGAATATAATATTTAATTTATTACAATGCAAACAAAAACTGCAGTTAAAGTAATAACATTATATGATTTTTGTGTTAAAAATGAATTATTAATAATTTCTACAGCATATCATGTATTTATTATAATGTTCAACTATTATGCAATTAAAGATTTACAAAGACTTGAATTTGAATTTCCTGATTATAAGACAAATTTTGATTTAATTGAATCAAATTTAGAGTTTTGCCAAGCTATAACATTATTTACAGCAGTTGGCATATTTTATATCAAAGATATATCTATAAAATTTAAAAGTGATGATGCTAAAATATTTTTTATGTGTATTAGTTGTTTTATTAAAATGAGCTATATGTTATTACAAAGTTATAATAATAATAATAATTTTTTATTAGTTGCATCAGACAAAGATTCTATAAAATTTGGTGGTTTTTATATAATAATTGAAATGTCATTTAATATAAGATTAGCTGTATTTGTTGTTCCTCCACTTGTTGTTTTTATGATTTTACTTGTTGAATTAGATATTTTATTAAAAAAAATTAAAGAATGGGCAAAAACATATAGAATTCAATATACAGAGAAAACATTAATTAAATCTTCTGAAATTGTGTAAAATATTTTTATGGTTCGAAATTTTTCACCAAATAATCTAATAAAACTAAAAAAAACATATGAAAGCTTGGAAAAATTACTAAAATAAAAAAAGCAAAAATAATTAAATCAAATAGGGTTATTATCATCTTAAGGATATAATATTATTATTATTATATCTTTAAATAAATTATAAAATGTATTTATACAGAACCAAATAACTTACGAGCATTAAATAGAGCTTGTTTTCTTAAACTTTTCTTGGCTGCTTTAATTGAGCCTGTTTTACTAAGAGTTTCTGATGCAGCATCAATAGCAGTTATCCACTTTTTACCAGACTTTGATTTTTTTCCACCTGCCATCTTTCTAGTTCTATTATTTTTAGAAAATCTGTGACGTTTTGTAGCCATTTATATATAATTAAAATATTAAATATTTAATTAATGTATTAAATATTTAAAAAATATTATTTTATTGCTTAAGCAGCAGCACGGGCACGACTGGCAGAGGCAGCACGAGAAGCGGCGGCGGCAGCGGCACGTGAAGCAGAGGCGGCACGAGAAGCGGCAGCAGAGGCAGCACGACCAGCAGCAGCACTACGGGAAGCAGAGGCAGAGCGAGAAGCAGAGGCAGCACGAGAGGCGGCAGCAGAGGCAGCACGAGAAGCGGAGGCAGCGCGAGAAGCGGCAGCAGAGGCGGAGCGGGAAGCAGCGCGGGATCTACCGCGAGCAGCACTACGGGCAGCACTGCGAGAAGCAGCAGCACTACGGGATGCGGATCTAGATCTAGACATTGAGCGACGACGTTGAGTTCTTGCCATTTATATATTATGAAAACAAAAAAATTTCTAAACGCTTGGTTTTATTTTTTTAATTAAATAATAATTCCTTAATCACCCCAAACACTATTTACTGAAGGCCACCACATTTTATCTCCTTTTTTAACATTGTAAATTGCCCTAAATACTCTGGTTCTAGTAAGCGGAACATTACAACGATATTTATCTAAAGGATGTGGATTCGTTTTTAATTGTGCTAAAATAGCTTTCTTTGAAATTTTTTGTCTAGATTGAACGGCAAAAAACACAAAAAAACCTTCAAATGACAAAGATTGTATTGGTAAAATATCTTGATTTTTCATTTGAAAATCTCTTAAATATTCTTGACATATTGCTAAACCTGAAATATCTGCTAAATCTTCGCCAATACTTGATTCAGCATCAAAAACAATACCATCATATGATGCAAAAACTTCATATTGCTTAATAACATCTTTTTGGATTTTTTGAAATTCTTTTTTGTCTTTTTCTGTCCACCAATCATTTAATCTTCCAAATTCATCATACTTGCTTCCCCAGTCATCTAAAGCATGCGACATTTCATGTGCTATTGTAAAACCAATACGAGACAAATTATATTCTAAACCTCTCTCATCTAAATCTACAAACGGTTTTTGTATATATCCTAAAGGTATGTAAATTCCATTTTCTGTAGGAGTATAAGCTGCATTTACTACATATGCTTGAGTTCCAATAAATTTTGGAGGTACCTGAGACCAATCAATTACTGGAATATCGACTACTGGTTTGCCAACTAAACTAATAGCTTCTTTATGTCTCCACATAGCCATTTTAACGATATTTCCCCAAGGGTCATCACTTTTATAATCTAGTAAGGGATCATCTCTTAGAATCTCTGGAGAACCAACAGTTAATTTAAAGTTTGCTAGTTTTAATAATGCTTTCTTTTTAGTTTTAGGTTGCAACCATTTGTTACGCTTTATAATTCTAATAAAAACCGTTTTTAAATCCTCTGCCATTGTTTTTACATAATTAATAGATTGTTGATTTTTATATTTTGAAATATACTCGTTTGTTAAAAAAGTATTAAAACAAAAACTCATTGAGAAAATAGGTCTTATATAATTATCTATATTTCCTTTTTGACCTCTCACAAAATTTCCTTCAAAGTTCCAGTAATTTTTAGAACCTTCCTCATTCCATCTGCATTCTTGGCGTATATATAAATAAACCCAAAATGTTCTCCATTTTGGACTATTCCATTTTTCAATTAATAATTTTGTTCCACATAATAAATAATTTACATTTGATGTAACAAAATCTTCTGGCACTTTATCAAAGTCTAGAGCTTTGCAAAATTCTTCCCAATTAAATCCAAAATTTTTTAAAGCTTCATCTTTTGTAATTAAATTATATCCATCTGGGTCTGATTCTGTAATTAATTCACATGCCATAGCATTTAATATTTCAAATTCTGTATCAAAAACATCTTTAATATTGAAACCGTGGTTATCTCCAAAAGAAATTGTAAATAAATTATTTAAATATTTAAAATACTCATTTCGGTATTTTTTTTTATATTTTTTTTCTTCTTCTGTATCAGTATCATCGTCAAAATATACATCAATATCTATAAGAGTTAATTGCGGAGGTTCTAAATAACATCTATATTTTTTTGGATTTTTATCATCTGGATTTATCGACCAAACAAATGGACATCCCCACGATGTTACTTCATTTCGATTTATAGTTCCTATTTTTAGCCATAAGTTTGATTTATCTTTCATAATTTCATCATTATATTCTACAAATGATTTTGATAAACATCTTGTTTGTTCATTTGTATTATAACCTTTAAATGATTCATAAGCATTTTTTATACACTGTGTTTGTTTGTTGTTTGTTTGTTGTGGTTTTGATAAAAATTCTTCAATTATCACAATTAATTCTCTATAGACTTTATCTTGAGTAATTCTAAAGTCATCTACTTGAACAATATATTGTTGTTGTTCTGTTAATTCATAATCTGTAATCCATCTGTCATTTATATATGAATAAAAATCTTGGTTTGGTTGAACACCTGTTGGATTAACAGCTTCTTTAAGTTCAGATACTATTTGTTTTTCTAAATTAAAACTTGTTGACACAACATCTATTTTATTTTTTTTAAATAATTCATCTACTTTATCTTCAAAAGTGTTATATGTGTTAGAAGATGTTTTGCACAATATATCTTTTTGCTTAGATGTAAAGTTATGTGATGGTTTAAGTGATATATCTTTTCTTTTGATTGTTTTATTTTTTAAGTTACTAATTTTTTTTATTGTGTTATCTGTCATATAAAATAATAATATATTTAATTATTTTATATTAGTCTGCTTCTTTATCAATTACTACTTCTTTTGCTATTTTCTTAATAATTTTATTTTCTTTTTCCAAATCATTATCGCCTGAACCACCCATTGATTCAACAATTAATTTGTTATATTGGTCTGAGTATTTAGAAACAGATCTATTACAATCAGGATGTTTTGCTTTAAATTCTGGAAGTAGGCGGGAATTTTTATTTGCAACTTTTTTAATTACCTTTCTTAATTTATTTTTATTTTCATTTTCTTTTTCCCATTTATCTTCATCTTTAATGTACATTACTTCTCTCTTTGAGTCGCTACAATGAACAGGTCTTTTATGAACTTCTAGAGCTTGTAAATTTTTAATTATAATACTTGAAATTCCTTCAATGTAACCAACCTTTCCAACATTTTCTAAGTCTGACAATTGAAGACTAAGTGAATCAACAAAGTCAGTTATATTCATTGCATCTTTGCATGTTTCGTTTAAAAATACATTAAGGTTAAATGTTTTGTTATGAGAATTTATATTACTAATATTAGTATTTGAAGTTCCTTGTTTACAAATTTCAAAAAGTTTATTATTTTGTTCAATTATAGTTTTGTTTTGTTCAATAATTAATTGTTTGAATTCATCATTTTGTTTAAGAATATGTAACATTACAGTTGTATCTTTTATATCAAATTTAGAATCGTCATTTATTTCATTTAACTGATTTGTATAAAAGTTACATTTATTTTTATGTGCACATAGAGAAGATGCATGTTTATACACCTTTCCACAATTACACATTGATAATGGGTTTTTTTGGGTTTTTAATGTAGGATTTTGTAGGATTTTGTGTTTATCGGTTATATTATGTCTATTGAAGTCTTTTTTGTTAGACGTATAAAAGTCACAAGTTTTACAGGAATATTCTATGGGTTTTTTTGGGTTTCTCCCATTAGTATCCATTAGTATAATATACTAATATAAAAAACCCCTAAATACTTTTCACAAAATATATATAAAAAATATCGTAACAAAGCTAGAATTATTTTTTTTGTGACCAGACCATAAAATTCAATTATGCAGTGAAAGAATCATTTTCGACATAAAGTGTTTGTATATTTCAATTTTGGACATTTTTTTTGTCCAATTTCAAAAATAGAAAAAACTTTCCCAACAAAATTTCAATCATTTCTCTTCATATGAAGGGAACTTTTTGAAGCATTATTTTTATAAGTTCCTTACATTATGTAGATTAAATGACGATTTCGGCACCTGAATATTCTATCCAATCAGTTAATGTAAAAAAAATAAAATCATCAGGTAAAATCCAATCTTTGAATTGAAGTTGATAATGATATTCTCTTGGAATATTTATTAATTCGTATCTCCAAGATTTATGAGCGAATTCTGTACTCATAATATTCAAAAACTCATTTTCTGCATGTTCTCCTGTTTTATTAGCACCAATTCCAGTATAAAAAATTTTCATATATACATTTATAATAATACAAATATTTATATTGTTTTATTATAAAAAGTGTAATATAATATTTAAAGAAACCTATCTTCAATTTTATTTAAAACATCATCACCATAAATTAAATTACCTGAAGGTTTATATGATTTTATTGGAGTATATTCTTTCTTTTGTGTTTTATTTTTATCCATATTATCTTGGTTTTTCATATTTAACATATAATCATTTGGATTTGTTGGTTCATTTGTTATAGATTTTGTTTCATTATCTGGATTTTGTTCATCTATTTTTTGTCCAAATTCATTTACAACTATTCCTGTTTTCTTTTTAAACTCGGTTCTTACATATGAAGGTATAAAATGATTCCAAGATATAAATAACATATTTGGATGAATATAACGAACATTAAATCCATTTTCCTTTAATTTATCAATTAAATAAGCTATACATGATGCTTGGTCATATCTAGGAACACCAATTATTGTTTCAGGAACTAAAAACCAACAGAATTGTTCATTTACTTTTTGTCTTGATATAGTTTTAATTTTTACATGAATACGGTTTAAAATTTTATTAAATAAAGCTAATTTAGTTAAATCTTGTTGACGTTTTTTTTCATAAAGTTCATCAATATTTAGTTTCTCTGAGAAATCTTCTACATTTTCTAATGTGAATATATTTGCCATTTAAATTAATTTAAGAAAAAAACTTATTAAAATTAATGTAATACATTTAATAAATGACAATTAAACATCTAGTTATTTCTGGAGGAGGTCCAATAATGGTTCTGGTTTTAGGAGCTATTCAACATCTTGAACAAAATAATTATGTAGATATGAAAAATATTGAATCTATTTACGGAACATCTGCTGGAGCAATTGTTGGTGTATTAATTTGCCTTAAATACGACTGGGAAACAATAAATGATTATATTATCAAAAGACCTTGGCAAGATGTATTTCCAATTAAAGTTCAAAATATTTTTGATGCTTATACTAAGAAGGGTATTTTTGATATTAAAACAATTGAAAAATGTTTTAAACCATTACTAGATGCAAAAGATATTCCCATGGATATAAATTTAGAAAATTTTTATAATTTAACCAAAATAGAACTGCATTTATTTTCTTTTGAAATAAATGAATATAAAGTTCATGATATATCTTATTTAACACACCCAAATTTATCACTTATGCTAGCTATTCAAATGACTTGCGCATTACCCGTATTAGTTACACCTGTATGTATTGATGATAAATGTTATATTGATGGAGGAATGTCATGTAATTATCCCCTAAATTTTTGCATTACATCAGGAAAAATACCTGATGAAATACTTGGATTTAAAAATAAATATAGTGATAAAAAAGATAATATTAATTTAGAATCTACATTATTAGATTTTTTATTAAGTTTTTTATTTAAAGCAGTACTTAGTGTAAATACTGACCATAGCCAACCTCAAATAAAAAATGAAGTTATATGTGACGTTCAATACTTAACATTTAATGTTTTAAGAAATGCTCTAAGCGATATTGAAACAAGACGTGATTTATTTAAAAATGGTACGGAAACAGCTGATAATTTTCTCTCTAGATTAAAGGACTGTGTTCAAGAATTGAGTGAGAGTCTCCTTTGAAGGTTTTGCATCATATTCAATAACTTGTCCATCTTTTAATAATTTAATGGTAGGATAACCTTCTACACTATATTGATTCATCATCTTATCAACTTCAGCTGTTTCTTCAGAACAATTAATATCAGTAAAAATTACTTTGTATCCATTAATTGTCTTGTTTTCATATTCAGATTTTAAATCGTTCAAAATTGGTTTAGCTGTTTTACAATGAGGACACCAATCGGCATAGAAAAATAATAACTCTGCTGTATTTCCAGTGTTTGTGCCTAGAGGTACTTGTTCACTATTTGGATGGTATTTAGCATTCATTTGTGGTGCAATATAATAATAATAGTATAACCCTGCTAAAATAACAAATAAAAGAACGGAAACAATAATCATAATTGTAGTGGTATTTAAGTTTCCTCCTGCACTTTTAATGCGTGAAAGCATACTTGAAGAACTATCTTCCATAGAACCTTGGTTTAAATTAAAATTAACATATTTTGCGTTGGACATTTATATATATTCTAGAAGAAATTAAGATTCTCTTTTAACGAATACAATATAAAGATATTAATTTATTATATTTAATGTTGTTCAGAACAAATAAAGGAGAGTTAATTGAAATTAATAAATATGATTTTCCAAATGATAAATTATACTATAATAAAATAATGGAAATTAAGAAACCGATTAAACAAATATATTTCTCTAAATTATAAAAAAACTCTTAATAACAAAAATAATTAATAATCCAATAAATATAGTAAATACATAACTACATAATATATTCATATTCAATTGTGATTTAACTTGTTCTGGTTGTGAAGAATTAGTAGCTAATCTTAATAAATTAGTTTGTTCATTATTTAAGTATATTGTATAAACTAGAAGTATTAAAGCTATTGCTTTCATTAAAATTGACGTCAAGAAAAAATTGCTTAATGGACTAATAATAAAAAGAACAATTATAAAAATAGAGCTAGCAGAGCACATACAAACTTTTTTTGTACTGTCAGTGAAAATCATTAAATTAAATGGGGTGCTTGAATCCATATAATTTTAATATATATTTTATTTTTTTTATATATACAATATATAATGACAAAAACGCGTAGAAATAGAAATACACATAATAAAACAAAAAAAAGAGTATTTTCTAAAAAAGATTTTTCATCAGGCGATGGTATGATGACAAAAATATGGGGGCCTTTACAATGGACATTTCTTCATACAATGAGTTTCAACTATCCAGTAAATCCTACAATAGAAGATAAAAACCACTATAGAGATTATGTCTTAAATCTTCGTTATATATTACCATGTAAATATTGCAGAATTAATTTAGCTAATAATCTTAAAAAGAAACCTTTGAAAATGTGTCATATGGCTAGCAGAGAAACATTTTCACGCTATATATATGAGCTGCATGAAGTAGTAAACAGAATGCTTAATAAAAATTCAAATTTAACTTATTGCGATGTGAGAGAAAGATATGAACATTTCAGGTCAAGATGCACAGAAGAAAAACAAAAAATATTTACTTTTAAAAAAACTGCAACAAGAAAGAAGAGAGAAAAAGGATGCACTGAACCATTATATGGAAAGAAATCAAAATGTGTTATAAACATAGTTCCTCAAGAAGATAAAACTGCTACATTTCAAATGGATAAAAAATGTATTAAGACGCGTGAATAATAGTTAAATGTATATTTTATTTATATGAGCACAGAAACATCTTTATTAAATTATTTAATAAATCAATAAATAATTTAATTTTACATACCAAATGTAGAGAAATCATTTAATACAGGACTTGGTAAATATTGACTATCTATGGCATTATAATTAGGAACTTTCTTGCATTCAAAAGAAGGTTCTGGACATCTAGCACACGCTGGACAAGGAGGACATTTTTCTTGTCTCGGACAAGCAGCACTACTTGGACAAGCAGGACAAACAGGAGGAACAATTTCAGATTTTAAAATGTATAAATCTTCTTGACCAGGTGGAATTTGACTAGCTGGAATTCCTGGAGGCATTGTGCTATAATATTGGTTGCCATATCCGCTACTAGAAGCTCCTGCTACAGTATTTCCATTTGGTCCTTGAGCATAACCTGCACTTCCTCCATAAGGTCCTTGAGCGTAACCTGCACTTCCTCCATAAGGTCCTTGAGCGTAACCTGCATTTCCTCCATAAGGTCCTTGAGCGTAACCTGCATTTCCTCCATAAGGTCCTTGGGCATAACCTGCATTTGGTCCTTGATATGCTAAACTATATCCACCTGATTGAATAGGAGAACCAGTACTTCCATAATATTGAGTTGATGTTATGGGATTTTGACTAGGACTAGAACTTGTTCCAGATTGGGTAAAAAGAATATTTTGACCATTTGGAAGATTAAATTGTATAGCAATCTGTCCGTTACTACCTGTTATAACAGTAGCAGTCATATTTCCTACAGGTGCATAAAATGTGTTAACAGCAGCTGTTATATTAGATGATGCAGGTGGTGTTGAATTTAATACCATTGGTGTAGTTTGTCCAACTTGTAGCAATTGTATGCTCTGTGTTCCATTGCTATTAATTACGACAGTTATAGTATTTCCACTAGTATCAGTAAATATCATTCCATTTTGAAGTTGAGATGAAGAACCACTACCGCTATAATGATTATAATTATCAAAGCTGTTAACCATTGAATTAGTTGCGCTTCCAAATGCATTTGCTGTGTTTCCAACAGCAGTTCCGACAGAATCAGCAGTATATTCAACAGCATTTCCGACAGAATCAGCAGTATTTTCAACAGCATTAGCACCTGCATCAAACATACCAGAAATAGAATCAAACCCTTCTTTATTACATTTACCTCCTAAAAAGGAACATAAAACTAGACCTAATAATAAAATCAAAAAAAGAAATAATGCTTCCGTATTCATTGTATAATTTATATAGTGAAAAAAGTTTAAAAATTTTAATATTTAAAATTGAATAGAATTTAATGAAATAAAAATATATTATATATAAAGATGAAGACAGACTACGAGTGCGCACAAATTATTGATGATTCAGAATCAGATGAAGAGTATATTATTATGCCAAAAACAAAAAAAATAAAAACAATTAAAACAAGAGTTCCTCAACAAGTATTAAAAAAGTGTTATAACGAAGATGATAAAGTGTATGAAATTGGTGTTGATGAAGTTGGTCGAGGTCCTATGTTTGGGAGAGTTTATACAGCAGCAGTAATTTTACCTAAAGATGACAGCTTTGATTGTTCAATGGTAAAAGATAGTAAAAAATTTCATTCTAAAAAGAAGATAGAAGAAGCGTCAAATTATGTTAAAGAGAATGCTTTAGCATGGTACATAAGTTTTGAAGATGAGAAAAAAATAGATGAAATAAATATTTTACAAGCAACTCAGTTATCAATGCATAATTCAATAATAGAAGTTAGAAAACAATTTAATAAATTGCTTAAGGAAAAGGGTCAGGAAGAGAAAAAAGACTATTCTTATAGTTTATTAATTGATGGAAATTATTTTAAACCTATATCTTATCTAAATAAGAACACTAATAAAATAGAAACAATTCCATATACAACTGTTGAAGGTGGTGACAACAAATATGCATCTATTGCTGCTGCATCAATATTGGCAAAAGTTGAAAGAGATCGATATATTCATGAATTATGTGAGAAAAATCCAACATTGTCTGAATATTATTGCATAGATTCAAATAAAGGATATGGTGCCAAACGTCACATGGATGGAATAAAAGAGCACGGTATTACTATTTGGCATAGAAGAAGTTTTGGAATTTGTAAAAATTATGTTTAAAATATAAAATAAAATTGAATAAAAATATTATTTTTTTAATTATATTAAATACTTAAAAACAAAGGCTTAAACCTTAATTTGAATTTATTATAATGAGAGTTTTAGTTTTTGATACTGAGACAACAGGACTTCCAAGTTCCAAATTTATAAACCCATACGCATTAAATTTATGGCCACATATTGTTCAATTTAGTTATGTATTATATGATACTGAATTAAATGATATTGTAAAATCAAGCGATACAATAGTTAAAGTAAAAGATGACATAATTATATCTGAAGAATCGACAAGAATACACGGAATAACAAATGATAATTCAAAAATAAATGGCAAACATATTGCTTTGGTTTTAAAGGATTTCTTTGATAATTTTAGAAATTCTGATTTATTAGTTGGACATAATATTTCATTTGATATTAATATGGTAAAAGTAGAGCTTCTTAGGTTAATTTATGAATGTAAATTAAATATTTCTGAAGATGAAATAAAGTCTTATAAATATGATTTGCATTACTTAACAAATTTTAACAATATATGCTGTACATTAAAAGATTCTATTAAGTTTTGTGACATAAAAACATTAGATAAATATGGAAAGGAATATCAAAAGTTTCCAAAACTAATAGAATTACATCAAAAATTATTTGAAAGCACACCAAACAATCTTCATAATTCATTTAATGACATTCTAGTAACATTAAGATGTTATATGAAGTTAAAACATAATATAGATTTAAATGAAAAATGTGATAAATTCATTGAAACTGCAAAATCAATTAAATTGTTTTAATTTAATAAAAAATACTAATAAAAAATCTAAGTATAATCTATGAATAAAAATATTTTTTCTAATTTTGTTAAAGGATTAACAGGTAATAGTAATACCACTCATTTAGATTTAGATGTAACTTGGGATATTCCTAATTTACTTTTAAACTCAAATGAATTATTGCTAATCATGTTAACAAAATTATCTATACTACCTTTTATTGATGATTTTACAAAAATAAATTCAGAACTAGGATTGTCTAGTGAACAAGCTGAATCTATTCAAGAAAGTAATGTAATATTATTACAACTTCAAAAAGCAGTAAAACAATATTGTATTCAACAATTTGTTCTAGGTTCTATTATGAAATCAGAAATGGATAAAGTTATATTGTCATCACCTGAAATACAAGATGTAAAATCGATTGATGATTTAATTACTTATATGGATAATTTTAAAGGTGCACAATCTGGTGGTTCGCCAGATATTTCCTTAAATATGATAGCAATTTTAATAATAATTACAATATTATCATTACCTTCTTTCGCCAATATTGATATCGGAAAAGATTCTTCAGGAATGCAGTTAGTATTGAATAAAAATAATTTAGTTCAACCATATAATTCTCAAATGGTTAGTATTAGTTTAGAAGATTTTAGTCAATCAATAAGTGAATCACCCTTAATAAAATCAAGAGCTCAAACAAGCGTAAATAAAATGGTTGTAAAATATGACCAAAAATATGAATCCTCAAAAAATCAATTAATAACAATTTTTTTAAGCAAATTTACAACACCACAAACAGGTATACAATTACTTCAAAGTATAATAGATAAATTTAATACAGAATCATTAGGTTTTTCACAAGGTGTAGAAAATTCATGTTGGGATTTGATGGATAAAGCAAATGACAATAGTGTTTTTAGTCATTATATGAGTTTTGATTCTATTGATGAAACGATTCAAAAAATAGAAGATATTGAAGAATCTGTTAAAGTACATAATTCAAATATCCAAGAACAAGTTGTCGGAAGTTCAGTAGGAACAGTTGTTTCAGCTGTTGGAACAGCTATTATGACAAATGATCCTATAGCCGCATTAACAGCAGCAGCACCATATATAGCATCACTAGGTAGTTCATTATTTGATTCTTTAACTAATACAAAAAAAATTTCTGAAGAAACTAAAAAAGTATTAGCGGTTGAAAAAACAAATAATGAAACATCAACACAACTAACTACACAGCAAAAAATAGATTTAGAAAATAATATATATCATTTTTCAAAAATTTATTGTTCAAATGGTTATAACTTACAATTAGACCTTCAAGGAACAAGTATTCAAGTAATTGGAGATAAAATAGATTATAATTTGTTATTGAATATAATTGCTTTATTAGAAAATAATTTAGATTTAAAGATAACAAATGCTTCTCTCGAAAAAGATGTAAATAAAGTTACAATTAATATGTTAATAAGTTTACAACAACGTTTACAGGTTTTAAAAGCTATAACACACAAATTGTACGGTATAGTTAATTTTTCATTACAAACACATATTTCAAGAATTGAGAGAGCAGCAACACCAGATTCATTAGAAACATTAGAAATATATTTTGATAAACAAATAATAGAATTAAAAAATATGTTAACAAGTCTTAATAAAGAATTTCCAAAAAGAGAACAACAACTCCAAGAAGAGACATCTTTATTTATGGCTGAAAGTTTTATTAAAAAAGCTGAAGATGAATTAAAATTACAACAAACCGAAGCTGATGCTGAAAGTCAACAACGACAAAATGAAATTGCTCAGCGTGTTGCTGAAATGAAAGCTGAAAATGTATCCGCATCATGGAAAGCGACAGAAACAATAGCTCACAGTTATATTGATTTGGCATTAAATGGTACTACTTTTGTTGGTGAAGGATTAGGTAATTTTACAAAAGTCATTGGTGATACTGCTTTTAAGATTCCTCTTGGAGTCACAAAATCCTTTTTAGAATTTATTAATAGTGTCCTTTGGTTATTAGCTACAAATCCATCTGGTTGGTTAGTACTTGGTAGTGGTTTTATTGCTATTTCATTTTGGTTTGGAAGCATGATGGGATTTATTACTATATTTAAAAAAGGATCCAAGTTATTCGTCACAATTATTTATGGTGGAATTATGTTTGTATATGAATTAATAAAAACACCTTTTGGATATATTTATAGAAAGAAAGATGTTATAGCTATTTCTAAAGAAGCATCCCCACCTCTACAAATTACAAATACTGCAGAAAATATAAGAGTTACAACTCCTGATGAAGATACAGCTTTAAGTGCTTTGTTATCAATGGGTAAATCGAGTGGTGGAAAAACAAAAAAGAGAAAAAATAGAAATACAAAAAATAAAACAAAAAAGAGAAATACAAAAAATAAAACAAAAAAGAGAAAAAATTCAAATAAAAAAAGACATACTAGACATCATAAATAAATTATAATATGCTATTAATTAATTATAGTATATTATATTAATTATTAAAAAACATCTCTCTAGATTCTTTAATAATATCGTTTTTCATTTTTTTTACTACAAGCTCTTGAATTATTAAAGAACATTTTTTTCTCTTTTCAGACTCCAAAGGAAATGTTTTACTAAATTCTTCAAAACTATTTTTAAGGTTTGTACTAATTTCATTTCTTAATTTTTTTAAAACCATACAACTTAATATAGTTGTATCTAATTTATCTACCCAAATATTTCCACAAAAACTTTTAAAAGAAAATTTTTCATAATTTAATTTATATAAAACAAGAGCAATATCATAAGCTGTCTGGCAATCAATAGCGTTATTAATTAATTCTTCAATTGTGTTATCTTTAAAAGACTTATATTTTTCTGTATTTACTATTTGTTTAATATCAGAAATTGTTTTTTTAGGTTTTAATACGACAGTTTCATTTGATTCAATAATCTTTTTTAACCAATTAGAGTGAAATTCTGAACTATCTGAATTTAATTCAGGGTTAGGTATGATAGAATTTGGGAATTCATTTTTAAGAAATTCTTCTCTTGATAATCTCCAATACCTAAATTTACAAATACTTTCTTCGTTATTTGAATTATATTTAATATTTGTGTCATCTTCAAACATTTGAATAACTTCTTTTTTTTCCATATTTTTAGTATTATGAATATGAAAAATAGTCATATTAACGCACTGTTCAAAACATTTTCTTTTAAAAATATGTTTTTGTGTTTTTAAATGAGCTTTATGATGAGATAATTGGTCAGGTTTAGTATCACAAATGCTACAATAATATTGTGTATGAGGATTTAAAGAATTATGTTCTTCCATTTTATATTATAATATAAGAAGTTTTTTAAGTTAATTAACCGAAAAAAGGTTAAATAACATTAAAAAAGTTATTTTCCTAAATTTTATGCGGAACACATTTCGCAAATTTCATCCTTTTCATCTGGAGGTTCCTTTGCATCTGGTTCAATTGTAAACTGTTGAGCTTGATGTTTTGCTTTTCTTCTTAAATAATAAATTCCAGTCTTCAACCCTTTTTTCCAAGAATAAAAATGCATTGAAGTTAATGAGTTGTAAGTAGGGTCTTCCATCCATAAATTTAAGCTTTGGCTTTGGCAAATAAATGCACCTCTATCAGCAGACATATCAATAAGATGTTTCATCGGCATTTCCCAAACAATCTTATATTTATTTCTAATATGCTCAGATAAAACAGTTAATTGTTGGACTGAACCTTTATTTGCAATAATATTATTTTTAATTTGTTCATTCCAAAGACCCAAGTTAATAAGTTCTTTCATTAAATATTTATTGACAACGACAAATTCTCCTGCTAATGTTCTTCTGGAATATAAATTACTTGTGAATGGTTCAAAACATTCATTGAAACCGAGAATTTGTGATGTGGACGCAGTTGGCATTGGAGCAACTAACAAAGAATTACGTAAACCATAATGTATAATAGATTCTTTTAATTTATTCCAATCATAACGGTCAGAAGGAGTTACAGACCACATATCAAATTGAAGAATACCTTTTGATGCAGGTGAATCTTCAAATGAACTATATGCACCTAATAAGTCTTGGTTATTACGTCTAATGCATTGATATTCATATTCATCTACAGTTTCAAATAATTTTTCCCTTCTTCCATTTGTTAAAAGGTCTTTAAATAAACTAGTTCGTTCAATAGAAATTTCATTACTTTTCTCTAAGGCTGCATGATAAATTGTTTCAAATATTAATTTATTAATTTCTTTTGCCTCATCTGAATGAAATGGTATATCCATAAGAACAAATGTATCAGCCAAACCTTGAATTCCAATTCCAATAGGTCTATGTTTAAAATTACTTCTTTTAGTTTTTTCTGTTGGATAAAAATTAATATCAATTACGCGATTTAAGTTATTTGTTACAACTTTTGTCACTTCATGAAGCTTTTCATAATTAAATTGTTTTGTTTTTTCATCTACAAAAACAGGCAAAGCAATAGAAGCTAAATTGCAAACAGCAGTTTCTTTACTGTCAGAATATTCAATAATTTCACAGCATAAATTTGAACTCTTAATAGTACCAAGGTTTTGTTGATTAGACTTAGAATTAGCAGCATCTTTATAAAGAATATAAGGTGTACCTGTTTCCATTTGAGCATCTAAAATTTTAAACCATAAATCGCGAGCATTTACTGTCTTTCTTACCTTTCCAGATGTTTCATATTTTGTATAAAGCTCTTTAAATTTGTCACCATATACTTCAGATAAACCAGGACATTCGTGAGGACATAATAGAGACCATTTGGCATTTTCCTTGACACGTTCCATAAATAAATCTGAAACCCAAAGAGCATAAAAAAGGTCACGTGCTTTCATTTCTTCGTCTCCGTGATTTTTACGCATTTCTAAAAAGTCTTCAATATCTGCATGCCATGGTTCCAAATAAATTGCGAATGAGCCATTGCGCTTATTACCTCCTTGATCAACATATCGAGCTGTGTTATTAAAAACACGTAGCATAGGAACTAAACCATTTGAAGTTCCATTTGTTCCTTGAATATGACTACCTTTTGCTCTAATATTGTGAAGATGTAATCCAATTCCTCCAGCCCATTTAGAAATATGAGCGCAATCCTTTAATGTACTAAAAATTCCTTCAATACTATCTTTTTCCATTGCAACTAAATAACATGAACTCATTTGAGGTCTAGGAGTTCCAGCATTAAAAAGAGTTGGTGTAGCATGAGTAAAGAATTTTTGAGACATTAAATCATAAGTTTCTTTTACTAATCTTAGACTCTCTTTTTTATCTATAGAATTTAAATCTCCGTGAATTCCAATTGCAACTCTCATCCACATATGCTGAGGTCTCTCTACAATAGTATTATTAACTCTAAAAAGATAAGCTCTTTCTAATGTTTTAAAGCCAAAATAGTCTATTAGATAATCACGCTCATGATCAATCATTTCATTAATTTCTTTTGAAAAATATTTTGTAAAATCACAAAGCATTTCAGAAACAAGAGGTTTATTATTACCTTTAATATCATTAAATTCGTTTAATGTCATGATAACATTTGAAAAAATAGGTTCTGTATTTTTCTGATGATTTGAAACAATAATTCGAGCGGCTAATGTAGCATAATCAGGATGATTTGTTGACAGTGAAGCACATTGTTCAGCAGCCAATTCATCAATTTTTGCAGTAGGAATTGTATCATATAATTGATCAATAACTTTCATAACAAGTGAAGAATAATTTATATGAATTCCAGCTTCTTGTCCTAATTTTTTTACTCTCTCCATAATCTTATCAAATGCGACTTCTTGTAATTCTCCATCACGCTTAGTTACACGCATTTCTGTTGAACTATCCATTATTATATAATTTATAAATTTAGTTTTAAACCGATTACTTATAAATTTATAAAAGATACTACTATATATTTATTTAATTAACTTAAATATATAGATAGTATTAATTTTAATGTCATTAAGTACTACTCATGTTAATAAACCTGCCGATTTTGAATTCTCTACAAGATTGCATTTAAATTCATATATTTTAGAATTGATAGTTAAACATTGCACTGTAAAAAGAATTTATGAAAATAATAATAAAATGCACGCTTGTCCTGAAACAGGATTTTATACTTGGTACGGAACTGATTGTTGGGTTTATAATCAAGAAAAACAAGGATTTTTGATATTTTATTTTAAATCTATTCTAGATTATAATTTTTTGGTTAAAACTTTTAATTTATTGTCGAATAAAGCTGAAGAAAAAATCCAGAATAAATTATACAGATATAACGAAAAACAAGGTTGGGTTTTAACTGAAACTTATTCAGAATTTGACGAAAAATATTTTATTGGATATAAAAATTATTTTGAATCAATTGAGAAAGATATTATAAGTCATAAGAAGAATAAGACACTTTTAAAAAAAATAGGTGAATTTAAGAGTTTAAGTTATTTACTTTATGGTGTTCCAGGAACAGGAAAAACTACATTAATTAAAGCTTTATCATCAAAATATAATATGGATGTTTATGTTATTAATTCAATTACAGTTAGAAGTGCAAATATATCAGGTATTTTAAATCCTGGAAAAGGTAAGGATAAAAATGTTTTATTATTATTTGAAGATTTTGATAGATTTTTAGAAAGTGAAGACACAAAAGTATTACTAGCACAAATTTTAAATGCTATGGATGGTTTTGACGACACCGCAAATACAATCCGTTTCTTTACTGGAAATAACTGTGATGTCATCTTTAAAGAAAAAGCACTAATCAACAGAATTAGCGGAAAGTATAAGTTTGACTATCCTGATTCAGAAATGTTTAGAAATAAAATTAATAAACTGTTATCTATTACTGAAATTGATTTGGAAGCGAATAGAGAGAAACTTGACAAATTTATTTTTTTAATTTCTGATAAGAATATAACATTAAGACCCTTTACAGCTTATTGTGTAAGATATTTATTTAATGAAGATTTTTTTGATAAAATTATAGAAAATGTAAATGATTTAATTGAAGGTGTATAATAATATATAAAATTTATAAAATATATAAATTATATATATGAATCAAATAGTATTTTTATTTCTTATTCTAGTGTTAGCAGTTGGATTACCACTTTTTTTTAAAATGTATAATTCTATTGAAGGATATTCAAATTATTCTTTAGACGGAGCGATGGGAGATTTTCCAAAAGCTCAAAATGAAGTATTAGTTCAAGATACTTTTCCTGCAATTGGAAAAAACCAAATATCTAATAATTCAGCATCTGATATTTGGTGGGAGTATCCAATATTTCAATTAGGTTCTTATAAACAAATAACAAATAATATTAGATATCAAGATAATCCAGATGAAGGAACATGTATGCCAGCATCAATGTGTGGAGCTTTATATCATAATATAAAAGCACAAAGCAATTATGTAAAACCATTGCCTCCTCTTAATCCAACATGTGGTACTCGTGTTGGTTATTTTGACACAAATGTTCAATTAGTTGATAGTTTGCCTTATAGAACTGACATATCTAACATTTTGTATTAATTTAGTTCGCCGTTATTAGTATTGTTTAGTTTAATTATTTTATTAAATTTAAGTAGACACCCTTGTGATTCTTTTTCAACAAATGTATTAAATAATTCTTTCTTTTGTTTTTTAACAGGAGCTCTATGTTCATAACCAGTTATTCTTTCTTTTTCGATTATTTTCCAAACATTTTCTAATTGTCCAATATTATTTTTAAACCAATCCTTCTTTCTTAAAACTAATATACAGCTTACAACATCTAATTTCCAATATATAAATTTTAAATATGTGTAATTGTACTTTTCAGATTGATATATAGCGATAGCATCCTCTTCCCAATCCATAATTTGTTGATGTGTTTTTAAATTAAGTGGTTTATAAGCATAAAAAGGTGTTCCTTCTTTAGTGTGAAAATAAATAATTATACCTTTTTGTTTTCCATCAGATGATATAGTTGTATCAAAAGCATCTTCATCAATATCATCATATTCATCTTCATCTTTACAGTCATTTTTATAACTATGTCGATCCGGATATTCAATGAATTTAGTTTCTAAAAAGTCACACTCATCTAAGTCACAAACTTCCATTTGAAGCTGCATTTGTGTCCAATATTCCTTTTTAGGTATTCCAGTAATTTCTCTACTGACAGGATTTTTAATTTCAAGCATTCTGCCATAACGGTCAGATTCTTTATTAACAATAATACCATCAGGTGATGCACCTAAGAATTTGTAAGTAGAATGTTGAATACAACCAAAATCTTCTACTTTTGTTCCATATTTTTGCTCATAATACATAACTGATAATGGTTCATATTTTTGACCCCAATGCATTGCGGTATTTGTATTAACCATTTTAATTTCTTCATCTTCATCATTAAATGTTTTAAGAGGTTGACATTTTTCATAAACTAACTGATTTATAGAAGATTGTGTTTCAAAAGCTTTATATGCATTACTTGCAGTAATTAAATTCCATCGAAATTTATACCATTCTGGCGTTCTCTGAACTGGCTGAGGTATTTCTCTCAATTTTTGAATTTTCTCTTCAATTTTAAAAAGTTCTTCATCATTATAAACCTCTGGTTCTATGAATTTATCTTTAATATCTTGTGATTTATCAGGATGAAATATAGTAATAAAAATATTAAAAGCATCTTCTAAAAGGTCATTCATATCGTCTTCAATATCATCTCCAATATCTATATCGTCAATATGGTCTTCCATTTGAATATAAAAAATATCCTTAATTTCTTCTAACAAAATATCGTGAAAATTTGGCTCTGAAATAACATGTGGAAAATATTCCATATACTCATCCATTAAATGCAAAGCAGTATCAACTAATTCGATTGCGTACTCTTCTGTGAATATAGAAGGTTCGTCTTCAAATACTAATGTATCTGTAATATCTTCAAGGTCTTCTATTTCTGAAATAAACATGTTATTATATATAATACTTTAAATGTTTTTAATATAATTATTAAGTTATATTAAAACAAAATTAATTTTCGTCATCAGATTCAGAATCATCAATCTTAGTAGTTGTTTGTAAATCCTTATGTCTAATAGTTCCATTTACTTTCTTAGGAGCTAGTGATTTTAATGTTGAAACACGCTTATCCATATTTTTTAATGTGAAATGTTTATTAGCTTTTGTGTATGTTAAAGAAGGTATTTCTTTAACTATTCCTGTTAATTTATCATAAATAACATCTTTAACTCGAGATAATTTTTTTTTATCAATGCTGTCTTTTAAAAACGCAGTTAACATTTTAATTTCATTTTCATCAAGATTTTTGTCCTTACTATAAATGTCTACAAACTCTAATAATTTTTTTGTTTTAATAGTTTTATTTAATTTGCACCAAGGTTCATTACTATTATTTAATTTTTCAGCTTCCAAAAATTTTTCAAGATTTGAAAGGTCATTTGAAGATTTAGTTTCACTTAATGGTGCTCCGTTTAATAGCATTGTTTTATATTTTATATTTTTGAGTTCTTGGCATTCATCAGTAGTAGTATCATTATTTGAAATTTCTTCCATTATATATATTATATATTAATATATAGGGATGAGTTTAACTCAGTTTCGTAAAATATATATTTATTGAAAAATTTTTATATTGATTTAAAAATAAATATATATTATAACCATATATATGGATGATTTTTCAAAAATAATAAATATAACTGGTACAAATAATAAATATCAAATGAAAAAAATAAATGAAAGAAATATAGAAAAAGAAGTAAAAAAAAGAGTTCAATCGGAAAAATGGAGTTTTTCTGATGAAAATTATGAATATTCTAATCAAATAAAAATGATAATTGATATATCAAACAATAATTTAACATATATGAACGAAGTGTCAAAAATAGCTATTCAAGAAATTAATAAAAAGATATATGGTTATAAACAACAAGATAAATTAAAAAAACTATTTAATGAAATTAAATTTTTGACCTTTGATTCAATAATAAATAAAATGATTGAATGCGAATTAAAATGTAGATATTGTAAAATTGGAATGAATGTTTTGTATGATATTTCGAGAGAAGTTAAACAATGGTCTGTTGATAGAATTGATAATGACTTAGGCCACAATATTGATAATTTTCATTTAGCTTGTTTAGATTGCAATTTAAAACGAAGGAGAAGAACTGATGAAAAGTTTTTATTTACAAAACAACTAAATATCGTTAAAAAAGATAAATAAGTTTATTAATAATATTTAATCCCTATCGTAATATTATTAATATGGAGTGGAAATGGACAAAAGGAGAACCTTATGAAAGATCCAGAAGATTAAAACATTCTCAAGAATTGGAAAATAAACAATTTAGTAAGGACATGGAATCTTCAGCATATACATCATCATTAAATCACGATGAAAATACGTGGGATATATTGAACCAAAGTTTATCAGGAAATGGATTTAAAGTATCAAATAAGAGAGAAGAATTAGATACTAAAATAGCTGGTAGAGATATGGTGCAACAAATTGGATTTAATCCTTTTTTAGGACAAACAAATTATGCTGAAGATATATCAATTAGAGACCAATACTTAAAACCAGTAAATACTACACAGGGTTCTACAAGAGCTAGCCAAAGTGAATTAAATTAAGCTAAAGATTTGGAACACATTGTGTACATTAAACGATTAACAAAATAAGTAAGCCAAAAATTTAATAATAATAAAAGGCCATGAGAAACTATTCTAAAATTTAATTGTCTAAAATTTGTAACTGTATAATATATTTCAGCAATTAATGCAAAAACTAAAATACCAAAGAATAATACTGATAAAAATAAAAAATATACACAAGAACTTTTATCTAAAGGACCAAAATATGTGGACATGAAATCTGACATTATAATATATAGTTTTAATTAAATTCAATTAAATTAATTAAATATATTATTTAATAAACAACTTAAATAAGTTTTAAACATTTTAACATAATGAGTGTAGCTACAAATTATACAACCCAAAATGAATTATTATTAAATAATTTAATGGATTTCTATAAAAATGAAAATTATTTGAGCAAAATGTTAAGTATTATTACAGGTGAATCTAAAACTTCTTTGCGAATTGTTGACTGGTTTGCAACAAATTATGCAAAAAAAAACTATACTCTTTATGATCTTACAAATCAAAATGGCGACAACACAAGATTTAAAGTTTACTTTGATTATAAACTTAAATTAAAGGCTTATAGTAAGAAAAGATTTGACCCTTTTTGTCGCTGGGATAGAATTAGTATACCATATAAAAATGGAACATGTATTGAGACCACTATTGGACAATTGAACTTCTTTAAGTGGGCAATTGAAAATAAAGTTATTGAATTCATTGAAGAAAATTATGATACGATTGAAAAGGACATGAATAACCGTAACAGCACTTCCAAAAGAAAAGAAATTATTACAGATAATACTAAAACACGTAAGAAGAGAGAAGAGTTATCAATTTCCGCTACAAAAAGCATTAAAAAAGAAGATGTTGAAATAGTTGTTCAGTTTCATTAAATATTATGGCTTTACTTTTAAAAGTAAAAGCATAACATAAATAATAACTTAGAGATATAACTTATTATTTATATAATGGAACAACTAGATATTGTTAAGCTTATTGAAAATAACCCGATAACTAAATTATCGAATGATTATAATGTTAAATTATTAACTAAAATTAAAGAAAACTTTACTAATTTTGAACAACAAATATTTTTATCCAGTTTTTATTGTTATATAAATTGTGATCCTATTAAAGATTTTGTTATTGATTTAGATAAAGTTTGGGAATGGTTGGGTTTCAATCAAAAATCAAACGCAAAATATATGATTGAAAAAAATTTTTCTAATGATAAAGATTATAAAATCTTTGCTCCTGAATCTTCAGTAGCAAAAAAAGAAGGTCGTGGTGGTCATAATAAAGAAACAATTGTGATGAATGTTAAAACATTTAAAAAGTTTTGTTTAAAAGCTGGAACAAAAAAAGCAGATGAAATTCACGATTATTATATAAAGTTAGAAGAATTAATTCAAACAATGATTAATGAAGAATGTAGTGAAATAAAACTTCAATTAACACAACAAAATCAGTTATTAGAAAATGTCGAAAAAGAAAAGGAAGATTTAAAAGAAAAAACTATATTAGAACAATTTCCATTAAACACACAATGTATTTATATTGGATTAATCGATAATAAAACATTAGGAAAATCTAATAGCAAAATGTATCACGAAACTGTAATTAAATTTGGTCAAAGTAATAATTTAAATGAACGAGTTAAAACTCATAAGAAAACATATGATAATTTTAGACTTTATACAGCATTTAAAGTAAAAAATAAGATTGAAATTGAAAACTGTATTAAAAAAAATTTGTTATTAAAAAATCGTTTAAGAATCATTACTATTAATGATATAGCTTATAGAGAATTAATTGCGTTAGATGATGAAGAGTATACACTTGAAAAGGTAGAACAATTTATTAAAGATATTATTAAAGAAAATGAATATAATGTTGAAAATTACAATCTATTACTAAAGAAGAATGATGAATTACAAAATGAAATTTATAAATTAAAACATGAATTAGAAGACAAAAATAAAATAATAGAAAAAGTTGATAAAAAAATTAATAAATTAGAATATGATATAACTGATGAAATTAAATTAAAAATAGCTAGTAATTATGCTATTTGTAAATATGGATATTATTTATACGCATATCAATATGAAGATATGCGGTTTGTTTGTTCTATTTCACGGCAAAAGGATTTTGAAACAGTAAATAATAATTTAAAAGATTTATATCCAAATGGAAAAATGATATGCCAAGAGAAATGTTCATATCCTTTATCTGAAAAAAATATGATGTTTGTATTAAAACAAAATTGTGTTTCTCTTGGACAAAATAAATTTGAATCTTCTATTGACAATGTCATGAAAATAATTAACGTATCTGTTAAATTAGAAGAGATATTAATTGAACAATCAAAAGATTTAGATATGTTATCAGAAACATTTTCAAATAATATAAAAGGTATTATCGACGAAGAAAATGACCCTGAAGTTCCTATTGTAAGAAAAGCAAAGAGATCAATCGACCAGATAAATAAAGATACAGGAGAAGTTATAAAAACATATGAAAGCATTGAAGCAGCAGGAAGAACTATTGGGTTAACAACAGGGACTGCTGTTGGTATAGCTTTAAGAGAAAATCGTACTTGTAAAGGTTTTCTCTGGAGATATTCTGGTGTATCAAAAGAAGAACAATTTGCTGAACAACCAGTAATAAAAACATCTTGTTTAAATGGAGAAAAAACTTTTTTTAAAAATATATCAGATGCGGCAAAAGATATAAAGATTTCAGCGCCTGCTCTAAGAAGAAGAATATTAACACAAGTTCATGTAAATAATTATCATTGGACATTTGATAAAACAGCTTGTCATTATAATTAAATATATATTTAATATAAAATGAATAGTATTCAAAAACGTTTTTTATTATTTTTAGTTGGATGTATTGGAATGCGTTCTCTCTTTGTTATAATCGCTAAAAAAATAGATACAGAATATTTAAAATATATGGGTTATCTTGCTCTTCTACCAGCTATTGGATTTATCTATATTTATTTGACAGGTTCTAGACAAACTGGAGGAGAGACATTTGGAGATAAAATATGGTGGAATAATTTAAGACCAATACATTCATTAGTATATTTTTTATTTGCTTACAATGCAATTATAGGAAATAAAAATTCTTGGTTATATTTATTATTTGATGTTGTATTTGGTTTAACAAGTTTTTTAATTTTTCATTATCAAAATGGTGATTTTTCAAAACTAATTTAATTAAACACTTCAAGATATAAACCTTTGAATATTTATTATTCTATTATTATATGATTATTTTCATCAAGTTTAAATCTTCTGTCCCAACTAAAAGCATGACGAATGCTCGTTTGGTCTTCATCACAATATAACCGAACAATAATAGAATTTACCTGACTAGAACGGTGTTTGTTTCGTCTGAAAACATGTTCTATATCAGATATTGTATACATTTTACCATTTTTGATATATTTTTGGTTTCTGCGAATATCTATTTGGCTTATAGAATTTTTCCTCTTACAATTATCATGATGTTCCCAAAATTCAGACCATGTAAATTCGATTTCACACCATGAACAACGTCTGAATATTTTTTTATTCTCTTCTTTGTTTGGGTTTTCTTCTAGATTTTTATATTCATCTTTATTTTCCATTATAATAATATAATTAGTATTATAGATTTTTTAAGTTTAAATATTATAATTATTTAAAAGTTTATTATTTAAAAATTTAGTTAAATGTTAATGTATGGGAAATTCTCAATCAACATCTATAAAGATTAATTATGAAGATGTACAATATGTCATAAAAAATTCGGAAGTTCATATGCTTATAAATACACTTGGTGAAAATGAACAAAATTGTCTAATAATTAATACTGTTAATTTTAAAAATGAAGAAGCTTTAATAAACAATTTTTTAAAAACTGGTAACAAACAAGTAAAAATTATTATTTATGGTCGCAATTGTAATGATGAAAAAATATATACAAAATATAATCAATTTACTTCTCTCGGATTTTATAATGTATATATTTATTCTGGTGGATTATTTGAATGGCTTATGCTACAAGATATTTATGGTTCAGAAGAGTTTCCTACAACAAAAAAAGAATTAGATATTTTAAAATATAAACCAAACAAGGTTTTAAATATTCAACTGTTAGAATATTAAATTTTATAATCTTTAATAGCATCATTTGACAATTCATCTGCTCTTTTATTAAAATTTCTCAAAACATGTTGATAATATATATTATCAAACTTTGATTCAAGTTCTTTTGCTCTATTATAAAGCTCAATTAGATTTGAAGAAGAACACTTATATGTTCCATTCATATGATTAATTATAAGCATACTATCTCCTTTGACCAATAAACTTTTTATATCTAATTCGTAAGCCATTTGTAAGCCTAATATTAACCCAGCATATTCTGCATGATTATTTGTTGCTTTCTCTCCAACAAAGAACGAGTCTGATAATATTTCAATTTCATTTTTGTATATAACTGCACCAGCCCCTGCTATTCCTGGATTGCCTTTACTGCATCCATCAAAATTCATAACGAATTCGAATTCAGGATATATTTTAGGAGTGTTAATTTCTTTGAACGGTGTTTTTATTTTTGGAAGCATTGTTTGTGTGATAATATAATATAAATTTATATATTTATATTTTGTTCAATTTTATTTAAAAATTTTTGGTGTATATATATATTATGTAAACTAATATAAAGAATGTTAAAATGGCTTTTATTTCTCTCTTTATTTGCAAATATAGTTTTTTCTGATACAGAATGTCCAGTTGTTACTTCAATTGGAGATAGACGTACAGATAAAAATAAATTACGCCTTGTTCAATATAATGTTGAATGGCTTTTTATAGATTATTATGCTAATATGGATTGCCCAGGAGATGGTTGTACATGGAAAAATTTAACAGAAGCCCAAACACATATGGATTATGTTGTTAAAAGAATTCAAGATATAAATCCTGATATTATTAATTTTTGCGAAATAGAAGGATGCGATGAGCTAAATATGTTAAAAGATAAATTAGATAGTTCATATAATCCTTACTTAAAAGAAGGAACTGATAGTAGTACTGGACAAAATGTTGGAATGTTAACAAGAGTAGACCCATTAAAAAGTTTATATAGAACAGAACTTAAATATAATTATCCTATTCAAGGTTCTAATTGTGGTTATACAGGTTCAACAAGCTCAACAGGCGTTAGTAAACACTATATTACTGAATTTAAATTCAATGAAATGAATGTAGCTTTTATTTCAGCACATTTAATAGCTTATCCAACTGATTCTGAAAGGTGTGCTAAGAGAGAAGCTCAAGCATCTGTTTTACAAACAGTAATTTATGATTATATAAATAAAGATTATGAAATTATTATGCTTGGAGATTTTAATGATTTTGATTATGAGATACTTGATATAAATAGTGATAAACCAAAATCAATTGTATTAGATATTTTAAAAGGACTAAAAGGTGATTACGCTGGAAAATATCAACTGTATAATATTGCTGAAACCATAGCCCAAAATGAACGTTATAGTGATTGGTGGAATTCTGATAATAATTGCAATACTTCTTCAAAAAAGGATTATTCAATGATTGACCATATTTTAGTTACCGATTCTATAAGAAAAAATATTGTAAACACTTTTATTTATCATGAATATAATGAATATTGTGGAAAATATGATTCTGACCATTTTCCTGTTGTTGTTGATTTAATTATTTAATATTTCCTTTAAACTTTCTACATCTTTTTTAGCTTTTTTATTTAATTTTATGGATTCTCTTTTTGAATAATCAGTTTTAAATAGACGGTCTTGTCTCATTCTAAAAACACGATAATCAAATAAATTTAATGCTTCTTGTAAAGCTGTTGTGTAATTTGAATTATCGCGATGCATTGTATACATTACACATCTATCAATATCATAAGCAGCTAATAAATCTGCCTCTCTAACAATATGATATGCTAATTGGTATTCTCCTAAATCAGGATATCCGTTAACTTTTACTTTTGAATAAGACATTGTTCCTATAATTTTCCCCATTATTTCTAAGTCAGAAGGAATCATAAATTCAGATAAATAATTTTGATATCTATTTATTCCTTCTTTTTCGTTCATATATTTTTTATCACACATGTCGTGACCAATTGCTGCCATGTAAATAATTTCTCTCTGTTCTTTTAAATAACTATTTTTAATTAATTCACTTTCGTAAATTTTCTTTGCAAATCCATAAACTTCCATACTATGCTTTAAAGAATGAGATTCATCAATTTTATATAACTCGCTAGTCTCAACTACGTATTTAAAACCACGGTTTACTAAATTTAATAACGATATTGCTGTTGGCATTATTCTCATTTCTTTTGTAAAATACTTTATAAAATAAATTTCAATTTCAATTTTATTTTTTAAATATAATCACATATTTCTATTGAAAAATTTTCTCCAATTAATATTATTTTAAATGGTTTACCACATCCATATATTAATTGTTTATCAATATAATAATCACATTCATCTTTAGGAGCGTGTGGATTTATTTGTATACTATTATTTTTAAAAATACCGTGTCTAAATATTCCACAATTTAGTTTTTCAATAATAATATATTCTTTACAATGAGGACATTGTAATATAGGTTGACTATTTTCTTCTTTAAACATAAATAATATTATATATAAACAATATTATTTATTTTATTTAACGTCTTCTTTTTGTTTGTCTTTTATTATGCTTTCTAGTTTTTCTTTGTTTTCTTTTAGTTTTTTTGCCTCCAATAGTTCTTGGTTTTTTTGTGATTCTTTCAGATGAAGAAGTTGATATTCCTTTAATCATTGGATATCTATATCCTTTATCTTTTGGAACTGTTTCTTTTTTAGTATTTGGAGGCAAACTTAATCCTTCTAATATTTCCTCGTATAAAACTGGGATTTTGGATTCATCTAAGTAAGGTGAATATAATTCTATAAATTTGTCTCTCATATTATATTTTACAAGATTTCTAACAAATGAAGCAGACAAAGCACCAGAAGGAACTTCTGACATATTCAATGCCGCCAACTCAGTAGGATTGGATGAAATACTTTTAAATTTTCCCATATTTGGCCTATCTAAAATAAGACCATCAACAGAATTCACGTTGTTCCATTTGAAAAAAAAATCAGTAACACTATCTCGCATATTTTTTCTATCATCGCCAATTACTATAAATAAATTTAAATCTGGAATGTCACGTTTTTCTCCAATAATATTATATAAAGGAGTGAATGGTGTAGCTCTTGGAACTTCAGGAACGCATATACTTTCAACATCTATATCGTTTATTTTTTTTTTCATATCTTCATCATTTTCCTTAGATATCATTTGCTCTTTAACAGCTTTTACCATTGTTTTTGTAATGTCTTCAGCGCTTCCTAATACACTAATTTTTTCTGAACAAGGTATCGGATTTTCATTATTGTCATTTGTTTTAGAGAGAATAACGTAAACTTTATTAACATTTTTATTTATACCTTCTTCAATTAAACGTTGAATAAGATATAAATGTCCTGGTGTAGGTGGGTTCATTCTAGCTAAAGTAAAAACAATTGTATTATCATTTCTATAATCAATGCTCATATATAATAATTATATATTTTTATTGTTTAATAAATTTGTCAATATCTGAACTCCAAATTTCTAGTTGTTTTTTATTTTCATAAATATCAATATTGCCATCTAAAACTAGTTGATTGTTACAAACACATTCACTTGAAGACATATCTAACATATTATTATGATATTTGCTGCAATTAATTAAATAATCTAATGGAATATTTTCCTCACCGTCTCGTGAACGTTTATGAACTCTTGAATAACATTTTTCAGGACATGTTTTAACATACACAATTTTATGTACTGGAAATTCTTCAGAAAATGTATCAAACCAACTCAAATAAATTTGATAATTTATATATTCAATTTTACCTGAATCATATAACATCTTTGCAAAAACCATTTTATCTGTATGTAAACTGCGTTCAGTTATAATAATAGTTTTTTTATTTTCTGAAAATTGTATATTTTTCAATTCATCACGTAAAACCTTTAATCTCGAAACATATGCCATCATTTGAAATGAAAACGAATACTTAATTTGATCCGAATAAAATTTTTCCAAAATAGTAATTCCGTTTTCATCTTTAATTTTTTCCCATTCATCAACTGGTTCCTTTAAAAAGACAATATTAGCATCATTTTTATATGTTTCACGTAAATTAGCTAATAAAGTAGATTTTCCAGACCCAATATTTCCTTCAATAGAAACTATAATTAAATTGTTAGACATAGTTCGTATAATATAGTATATCTTTTATTATTTATATTATTTTAATTTCAATTTTAAAAAAAAATTGAAATTTAAAATATACTTAAAGTTATGAGTATAATATTATACACTTATACCAAAAATGGATTTAAATCAAAGAAAGCTTAACAGATCTGAATGGAACTCTATTGAAGTTCCTGTATCTAAATATGAAATTGAAGTTCTCAATATGATTATGAAAGGTTATCATGATGTTAATATTAGAATTAATAATAATAATTCTATCTTTACCTTTTTAAAGATAGAATACACAGAAAAAATGGAAGATTTTATATATAATAAGCATCTTAGAGTTCGTGGAGATAATGCGGAAGATGAATTAATAAAAATAAATTTAGAATATGAAAAAATGAAAATTAATAGTAGTGTAAAATTAAATTCAATCGATAAACTTCGTTTAGATAGATTTGATGAAAATAATTTAAAAAAGAATGACGTTTACGAATTTGTTTTGCTTTCACATATTGAAAAAATTTTGCATTATTATAAAAAATTTGAGGAAAATGTAAAGTTGTTTCATTTTCATTATTTAACATTATACAAATTAATTAGAAATAATATTATAAGATTAAATCGTCATATAGTTGAGCTAACTAATCGTATTTTAAAAATGTTTGAGAATAAAATAAACATATTAACAATTATAGAAAATGGATATGAGTTTATTGAAAAAAATGATAATTTATTAAGATATGGAGATTTGATGTTATATGAGCATCAAAAAGATATATTTACAGCATGTAAAAAACCTAATCCTAAGTTAATATTATATATGGCTCCAACTGGAACAGGAAAAACTCTTACACCAATTGCACTGTCGGAGCAAAAGAAAATTATATTTGTATGTGCTGCTAGACACGTAGGATTAGCATTGGCAAGAGCAGCAATTTCAGTTAATAAAAAGATTGCTTTTGCATTTGGTTGTTCTAGTGCAGATGATATTAGATTGCATTATTTTGCAGCAAAAGAATTTACGAGAAATAGGCGTAGTGGCGGTATCGGAAAAGTTGATAATAGTGTTGGTGATAATGTTGAGATTATAATTTGCGACATTAAATCATATTTACCAGCTATGTATTATATGCTTGCGTTCTTTAGACCACAAGATATAATTATGTATTGGGATGAACCAACTATTACAATGGATTATAATGACCATGAATTTCATAAAACAATTAGAAAGAATTGGAAAAAAAATGCTATACCAAATGTCGTTTTATCTTCAGCTACCTTACCAAAGATGAATGAGCTTACAGAAACATTACCTGACTTCTTAAATTCGTTTCCTGGAGCAGAAATTGTTAACATTGTTAGTCACGATTGTAAGAAATCTATACCAATAATTAATAAAGATGGATATGTAGTATTACCACATTATTTAGATAATAATTATGATAAAATTGTAAAAATAGCACGTCATTGCAATGATTATTTAACTCTTCTTAGGTATTTTGATTTAAAAGAAGTTGTTGAGTTTATTGGTTATGTAAATTATAATAACTTTGGAACATCCAGAACAAAAGTGGAAAGGCATTTCGAAACATTAGATGATGTTAATATGAAAAATATAAAAATGTATTATGTTTTACTTTTACAAAATATTGTTAAAGGAAAATGGGAAGAAATTTATAATCATTTTAAGTTAATAAGACAACCAAGGTTATTTGAAAATACAAATATTGATGCAAAAGGAAACACTGTTAGAAAGATAAGAAGCACTGAACAAGTGACAAAAAATGTTAAAGAACAACCAAAACTTCCAGGAACATCAGGTGTTTATGTTACAACAAAAGATGCATATACATTGACAGATGGACCAACTATATTTATATCGAATGATATTGAAAAAATTGCGAAATTTTGCATCCAGCAAGCAAACATACCAAATATTGTCATGGAAGATATAATGAAGAAAATTGAATTTAATAATATTATTAATGAAAAATTATTTGAATTAGAATCAGCCGTGGAAATAATTAAAGATGCTTCTGACAAAAAAGTAAAAAATGAAGTGTCTGGATTTGCAGCTGGTAATAAAATAACAGGCAGAAATAAATCAAATAAAGATTCTAAAAAGAGTAATAGAGACATTCCTGAAGAGTATGAGAACAAAGGGTCTTTATCTAAGTTAACTCAAGAAATCACATCTTATAGAGCATTGATTAAGTCAGCTATGTTGAATGATGGATTTATTCCAAATAAAAAATTACATTTAGATAAATGGGCTGATGGAATAGATACTAAAGGAGCATTTACTAGCACTATTGATGAGCAAACAGTTTCTGATATTATGGCTTTGAAGGGAGTTGAAAACACTTGGAAGGTTTTATTGATGATGGGCATTGGAGTATTTATTAACCATGAAAATATAACATATACAGAAATTATGAAAAAGCTTGCAGATGAACAGAAGCTATATATGATTATTGCTTCAAGTGATTATATTTATGGTACTAATTATCAATTTTGCCACGGCTTTCTCAGCAAAGATTTAGATTTGACTCAAGAAAAAGTTATTCAAGCTATGGGACGTATTGGAAGAAATAATATTCAACAAACTTACACAGTTAGATTTCGAGATGATGCGCAAATTTATAAACTATTTACATCTGATACTGAAAAGCCTGAAATTAGAAATATGAACCTATTATTCAACACTCACAAAGTTATTTGGAAAGATAATCAATATGTTGAGATTCCAGATGACTTAGAAAATGACGAAGGAATAGAATCAGATTGTAATAATGATGAAGAAATAGACGAAGAGTATTAAACTATAAAATTTTAAGTATTAAAAATTAAATAAAAAATTGTAATATATATTTTTTATTTAAATCGATAATTGTTTTGGTTAAATATGAATGTAATATTAGATTTATATTTTACTGGATTGGATTAATAGAATAATCAATTCCTCTTATAAATTGATTTGTTTCAGGATTTATTGGTCTTATATAAAACGCAATTGAACTGTATGTATTTCCATATTTTTCTTCTAAAGATTCTTCTGATGAATATAAAACAGGAGCTAGTTCAGCATCTCCATTAATATTATTACCAGATTCAATAATTTCTACACAATAATTTTTATGTATTTGAAAATATTCTGTTTTATAATTATTTATAAGAGACATAAATTGACTAATTGTCATTGAAGAATCCACAATTATGTCTTGGGTAATTCCAGTATAAGCAACTTTAAGATAAATTTTTAACATTCTTGTTTGAGAGAGCATTTTATAATAATAATACTTTAAACTTTATATTCATTTTTTAATAATTTAAAAACTATAATTTATTTTAAATATATATATATTTTCTCCTTCATATTTTTATTTTATTTTTTAATTAAATCATCTTTAATTTGTTTCCAATACTTTTATAATAAAAACCGTTGTATTGTACATTTTTATCTATAGCTTTTGTCAATGTTTTGTCACTCATTTTTAATTCACGAATACAGTCATATTTACACGAAAATTCATTAACCAAGTTGTTATCTAAATCATATTGTCCAACACCGTTTTTGTATAAAAGTGGTTTTCCATATTCTGCTTCAAAATTGTTTATTAAATCTGCTTCGCATTTGTCATATAATGTGTAATATTGATTATTTACTTTTGTTCCATTTTTAACTGGATTGTCTAAGGCTGATGAACTTTCAAATCCATTTTGTTGAGATGCAGTTTTTCTATCTAAATAGACGTTTAAAATTTGAGTTTTGTCTATATTTAATTTGGCAATATAACCTAAATTTTGCACTTTGGTTTCCTTTGTTGGTTCTAAAGAATAAATAATATTTGGGTCTAAATTTCTCTCTACTAGTTGCCATCTAAAATCGCAATAAATTGTATTTTCCTCAACAGCCTTTGCTATACTTGGACGTTTAATATTTTTATTTTCATTCATAGATTCTGTTACTGATTCATAAACTTTTACCAAATGAAGTGTTTCTGGATTAATTTTTTGAAGTCGTGGTCCTAAATGTGGAAGCTGTTGATTAAAACCTGTAACAATTTTGGTTTCTTGAGCATTAAGTTTGTTAAGAATTTGTTCATTTGTTTTTTCCATATTATCTATTTTTCCAGACATTTGTTTAATTGTTTTTATTAATTCTTGTATTAACAAATTATCATTGCTAGTTGTCTTCATTTCTAGCATTAATTTTAATTGTTCATTTTCCAATTCAAGTTTACTGGTATCGTTTGTATTAAAAAATTTAACATTATTATTGATAACATCCAATACTGTTTTATAAGAAAGAAGTTTACCAATTAAAAATAATTCTAATTCTGTTTCATGTCCCTTTAAGTTAGAAACTCGATTGCCTCGAATAGTTTCGTGATTATGTAAAAAACTTTCAAAGTCTTTGCTTTTGTTAACGGCAAAGCAATCCAATAATAAACACTCTTCGTATTTCGATTTGTGTTCGTTATATCTATCCTTTATACCTCTACGACTTTCTCCTAATTTGATAATATATTGACCATTCTCAAATGTTTTGACTTTAATGAGGTATACGATGGATCCAATTGTTGCGTATTCTTTTAATAATATTTTCTCTCTTTCTAGAACTTTTTGATTCTCTAATTTTAATTCGTATTCTTTTGCTTTTTGATCTTCAACTTGTAATAGTTGTTGTTTTAATTCATTACTTTCTTCTTGTAAAATTTCTTGTAAAATTTGTTCTAATTTAATAAAATAATCGTGAATTTCATCTGCTTTTTTTGTTCCAGCTTTTAAACAAATTTTTTTAAACGTCTCAATATTCAACATAAATATTTCTTTATTGTGACCTCCTCTAGTATCTTCTTTTGCTTTTGTTGTAACAAAAGCAAAGTTCTTTTGCTCCACCAACTTGTGGAGCAAAACTTTATAATCTTTATTAATAAGAAATTGTTTTTCAAGCAAAGTTTTAGCATTTACTTTTTGACTAAATCCAAGCCATTGCCATACATTATCAAGATCAATAATGAAATCATTTGTATAATCATGGTTTAAATAACAATAAAAACTAGCTATAAACATTTGTTGTTCATAATTATTAAAACTATTTTGTACTTTTGCTATTAATTTTGACTGGTAATTACCATTTAATTTGGTAATTGGATTGTTCTCGATAAGGTTTACTATATCTACGCTCATTTTATAATTTATATTATAGTTATATCTCTATATTGTTTGTTGCTTTAATAATTAAAAAGGAATAATTAATTATTAAAATATGTAAAAGATAATGAGACGATAAATCGTAACAATCTGTTTAATTGCTGTATGCGAGGCCTCCCATACCACTCATGATACGAAGAACGTTGTAATTGGTAGCATAAACACGGACCTTAGCAGTCTTGGTGCCTTCAACAGTGGCGTTACTGAGAACGAGTTGAAGAGTAGCGTTATCAATTCTGGAGAAATTGCACGTGCCTGAAGGTTGGTGTTCCTCAGGGCGAAGAGCAAATGAGTAAACGTTAATACCTTCATCAGGGTTTCTGGTGTGGGCTTGGTAAGGTTGGACCCATGAGAAGTATGAACCTTCACGCTCAGAGAAGCGGTCTTGACCGTTAAGTTGGAGCTTAGCGGTGACGACGGGATTTTGCCCCCAACAATGCATGTCCAAAGAGGTTTCAGTGAGGACGAAAGTACCAGCATCAGAGACACCAGCATTGGTAAGGTGATCATTTACACCACCAGCAATGGCACCAGCGGCAAGGGCGGCAGCATTAAGCGGGACTTGTGGACCACCAAAGTTGGGCTCATTGTAGGGGTTGGAAGGACCATGCCAGTAGCCAGTGAAACCAGCAGCGGGTTGGTAATCCATGGCACCAGCATCATTGAAAAGACCGTTGGCATCAATGAAGGCACGAGAATCTTCGGCAATAGAGGCGGGACCTCCAAAAGCGTGGACGGCGTTAGGAAGAGCATCAATAGCATCAGTGTAGTTGAAGGGTTGAGCACCAAGGACCTTGAAAAGGAGAGCATCACAAGTCAATGAAGAGCAATAATCAACGTTTTGATCGGGTTGGACAACCCAGACAAGCTCCTTAACGGGGTGGTTAAAGTTAAGCTTGATCTTGTTACTTGAAGAACCGACAGACTCATCACCAGTGAATTGGAGTTGAGTAATCAAGTACTCGTGGGGGTTTTGTGCCATTCTGCGACGTTCGTCAGTGTCAAGGAAGACATAGTCGACGTAGAGGGAAGCAGCAACCAAAGATTGATTGTAGGCAATAGTGGCAGGGACGGGGCGACCAACAGAGTATTGGGCAGCAGCACCACCATAGGGGTTACTGTTGCAGTTCAAGGTGGTGACAGCCCACAAGCACTCATCAATAGGGCGGATATCAAGATTAATCTTGACTTCGTGGTATTGGAGAGCAATCAAGGGAAGAGCAAGACCAGGGTTGGTGCAGAACCAGAATTGAAGAGGAACGTACAAAGTGGTCTCAGGAAGAGCATTGCGGGGAGCGCAAACTTGACGAGGAGCCAAGGAGTCGCAAGGAGATTCGACATCAGAGAAAGAAGGATCAGTGATGAAGGTAAGTTGAGTGGTGTTACCAATCATCTTGAAATAACCTCTTTGTTGTTCAGAAGTCATAGTAAGTTGGTTCCAGATGTGCATCCAGTCACCATATTGTCTGTCAATTCTTTGACCACCAATTTCAACCTCAACTTGAGCGATGAGTTGTTCACCGGGGAAATCTAACCAACGGGCATAGACACCAGTGTTTTGGCCGGTAGAGTAGTTTCCGAGACCCATAAGTTGGTTGATCTCAGGAAGTGTGACTTGTAAATAAGTGCGGTAAGCAAGATCTCCGTTTCTGGAGATGACACATTGGACTCTGCGTCCAAAATCGGCTTGACCGTTGAAAGTTTGTTCAATTGATTCAATAGCAAAGTTAGTATATCTGCGATAGGTAACTTTCCAGAAAGTAATTTGAGGATTACCAGTAAGGTAAACATCTTGGGCGCCATAGGCTACGAGTTGCATTAATCCACCTCCCATATTTATAAATATGCTAAAGAAAATAATTTTTTGGAATTCAATTTAATTCAATTTAATTCAATTTAATTCAATTTAATTCAATTTAATTCAATTTATTTCGTTTTTAATTAAAAATGAATTTATTTGTTATCAAAACAACTTATAATAATAATTATATATTATATTAATGATATCACAAATAAATAAAACAAATTTATTTATTTCAAAAGCCACTAAAGTTCATGGAAATAAATATGATTATTCAAAAGTTGACTACATAAATGCTAAAACAAAGGTTATTATAGTATGTAATATACACGGTGAATTTTCTCAAACTCCATCAAATCACTTAAGCAATTATAATTGTCAAAAATGTTCAAATAATTTTAAATTAAATACTCAAACTTTTATTGAAAAAGCTAATCAAATACATAAAAATAGGTATGATTATTCAAATACAAATTATGTCAATGCAGATATATCTGTATTAATTATATGCAAAGAACATGGTGAATTTAAACAAATTCCTGATTTTCATATAAATAGAAAATGTGGGTGTCCAAAATGTTCTAATAATGTTAAACTATGTTTATTTGAATTTATTACAAAATCTAATAAAATACATAATAATACATATAATTATTCTAAGGTTGACTACATAAATAATAAAAAACAAGTAATTATAATATGCAAAAAACACGGCGAATTTACACAACAACCATTTGTTCATCTTTCAAGGCATGGTTGTCCAAGCTGCATTAACAAAACAGAATTTAAGTTTTTCGAAAAAATAAAAGAATTGTATCCTTCAATTAAAAGACAATATAAAGTTGAATGGTGTAAAAATAAATTATATTTACCTTTTGATTTTGTTATTGAAGAATTAAATATTATTATAGAACTTGATGGAGAGCAGCATTTTAAACAAATTTCTAATTGGACTTCACCAGAAATTCAAATAGAAAAGGATAAATATAAAATAAAATGTGCTAATGAAAACGGGTTTTCTGTAATTCGTATATTACAAAATGATGTATCAAAAGACAATTTTGATTGGTTAACAGAAATAAATACTGCTATTTCTAAAATTCAAGATGAAAAAACAGTTCAAAATATATATATATGTAAAAATAATGAATATAATATATTTAATTTATGAAAATATTTTATTTAAATCTAAATTGGTCTTCATAAATTTCTTCAAATATGAGTCTTCTAGTACTTCTTTTTTCCCTTCGTGGTTTTTTGTGAAGACATAAGAATCGTTTCTTTTTTTTACAGACCATCCTTGTTCAATAGAATTAAAAAGTAAAAGCATTTTTTGAAATTTTATAACATCTATTTTTACATTCTCATTTTCTAAATCTTTTAAAGATTCTAAATTTATTTTAAGGTCCATTAAATAAATTCAAGAAAACAATTAAGGTTTTTTAACTGATTATATTCAGTGATTTGCGTCTAAAATATTTTGAATAATGTTTTTCTTCTGAGTCTAATTTATTCAAAGTTGTTTTAATAATATTGCCTTCTTCATCTGAATAATAAATATTTTCAATTTTATATCCTTTCTTTTGTGGTAAGGTTTTCATAGTTTCTATACAATTACTACATGGTTTACTAGATTGAATCTTGTTTTTTGTTGATAATCTTATAACTAATAAATTTATTGATTCTAATTTTTTTTTATTTTTAAGAGGCATAAGCTTTAATATAGCATCACATTCTGCATGAATTCCTGGTGTTTTTCCTTTAATGTCTCCCATTTGATTCACTCCAAAACTTAGAATTCTAGCCTTTTTCAAATCGCCCTTTCCCTTTTAGAACGCACGACACATGATTATAATTTCCGCAGAGACACGACGAAATATTACATTCTCCTGTCTCATACGAACTAATATCTGAACCAGATGGCAAACAAAATCTCTTAATAAACATAGTCTCGAGCAAAGTATTCATATTGTATTAGTATAATGAATATCTTTTATATTTTTTTTATAATTCAATTTTATTTTTTATTGTAATTTAATATTTTAAAATCTTTTTTATAAATCTCATTAATTAATTTTATCGAATCTTCATTTAAATATTTATCATAATCAACAGTATTAGGGTTCATATTCATTTTAATATTAAAATCTTTATAGCCTAATTTACACATATCATCATTTAATGTCTCAGTATGTAATATTATAATATTATCTATTAAGTTTTCTTCATCATTTGTTATAAATTTATATTGAGGTGTTATATGATTGTCATAATTCTCTTGCAAATAAATTTGCATTTTTTCATATACTTCTTCTTTTGTTGAGTTTACATTTATTTTTTTTAAATAAAATAAGTCGCTCATTATTTTGTTATAAGGATTTCTAACTACAGATAAAATTTGAATATTGTTTTCATCTATTTTAAAAAAATCCTTGTATTTTATAATAGTATTATACGTTAAATGTTGTAAACTAGAATTTATTTCTGGTTTATCAGAAAATTCTCTTATATCTTCGGTGCTCATTAAAGATTTCTTATTTAATGGAATATTGAATTTTACATTGAAATACTTTTCTAATGAACTTCCTCCTGTTTTTGGTATGTGTATAAATAACAAATTAATCTTATTATTTTTAAAATATGGCATTTATATAATAAGGTATTGTAATATTTAAATAAAAATTAATTTAAATAGTTTAATGCATATGATATATAAATGACAACTGTTGAACCTCGTAATATTATTGATATAAGCAAACAAATTATGGATATTATACCTAAAAATGAAATAGAAATAATAAATGAAATAGAAAATTATATAACACCTTTGTGGAATCAACCTCCTGAAGTTTTAAAAGGTGCATTATGTTGGAGTCAATTTTCATCAATTTTAAATGAACAAATTCCAATAATATCTGAAGATTGGCAAATAAAAATAAGAACAATAATAAATAATGAATAATGAATAATATATGTTTTCTTTATATTATAAATTAAATAAATTTCATTTAATTTAATAAAAGAGGACTATGCCAAATTTCAAGCCTAAATCCAATAAAAAAATTAAGTTTAATAAAAAATCTTCTATAACACTTGATACAAAGCATAAAGAATTTTTAAATGAATTCTCAAAAGATGAGCATAATGTTATACCTGATTTAAAAATAGAAAGGCATGAATTGAGAGATAAACTTAAAAATGAACGAGATGAACTAACTGTAGAACAGATACTTGATATAGAAGATAAAATTAATGAATTAACTGAAAAAATTAAAGAAATTAAATGTAAAAAAAAGGATTATTTTTTGGATAATTCAATATTTATTTTTGAATACTTTGAAAATAAAAAAAATATATCTGCTGGTAATAGTGTTCAAACAACTACAAATAAAACTAAACTAGTTAATTCTTTTTTTAAAATTAAACAAGAAAATGAATCTGATAAATTAGCTGAGAGAGAAAATAACAATATTGTCCAAAAATATTTAAGCAATATTGACGACATCTTTATTGACGTTAATACATTTATTTGTCAAACTGATATTTGTAAAACTTGTCATAAGGGTGAATTAATTCCTCTTGAAGACGAAGGCATTATGGTTTGTAATACTTGTTCAAGAAGTATTCCATATTTAATTGAAAATGAAAAACCATCATACAAAGAACCACCGAAAGAGGTTTGCTTTTATGCTTACAAAAGAATTAACCATTTTAAAGAAATATTAGCACAATTTCAAGGCAAAGAAACAACACAAATACCTCCTGATGTTATCGAAAATATTAAACTTCAAATTAAAAAAGAGAGATTTGAATTAAATCAAATTACAAATATTAAAACAAAAGAAATTCTTAAAAAATTAGGTTATAATAAATACTATGAGCATATACCATTTATTAAAGATAAATTAGGAATTAAACCACCTATTATGTCTCAGGAATTAGAAGAAACACTTTGTAACCTTTTTATCGAGCTACAGTCACCTTATTCTAAAAATTGTCCTGACGATAGAGTTAACTTTTTGAATTATTATTATACTGCTTATAAATTATGTGAACTGCTAGGAGAAGAACAATATCTTGAACACTTTCCGATGTTAAAAGATAAGGAAAAAAGAATAGAACAAGACGTAATTTGGAAAAAGATATGTGAAGAACTTGATTGGGAATTTATTCCTACTATTTAATTTGTTGGTCTATAAGGAAATAATTCTAATTCACGAGTATTGTAAATAGAAAAGCTAGGGTCGTAATTATTTGCTCCTACTCCATTTCCATAACACACGCCGCCTCTTTGTTTGCGACTTTTACGACCAGTTTTGCGCCCATTTTTTCTTCCAGTTTTGCGAGTTTTTCTTCCTTTACGCTTTTTCATTGTTCTTCTCTTTTTTCTACCACCATTCATATCATCATCACTATCAGCCTCATTATCAGTTCCTTCTTGATCAATATCCATATCTAATTCATTCATATTCATTTGACCAACATCATCATGATGCATATCCATATTATGATTAGCAACAGCTTGTGCTGGTGGTGGCATTCCTTGGTTCATATGTTCTTCATCAAGAGCTTGCTCTACAGCTTCAACTAAATCTTCTGAATTTCCATGAAAATCATTACCCGTTATTTCTTGTATTTTTTGGTTAACTTGGGCAAATGTAAGTCCCATAAGCTGAAATCTCTCAATCTGACCTGGATAAAATCCGCTATTTTGTAATACTGTCTTTTGTTCCTCACTAAAATCTCCACCTCTCATAACTCTTTTTGCACTTCTTCCCTTGCGTTTTTTGTGCATTTGTTTGCGACTTTTTACCATAATATATTATATAAAGATTAAATATATTATGCTAATATGTTTCTAATTTATTACCATTTTTGTCAAAAATCCAAATATCATAAATAAATCCTAAATCCTTTGCTGACTTTTGTTTTTCAAACACATTATTTTTGTCTTGATTTGTCCAAGTTGATTTAACTTCAATACATCTATTTTGAGATTTAATATAAAAATCTACATAATGTCGTCTTGTTTTTCCATTTTTATCATTATACCATATTTCAGGCACTAAATTTCTAGAATTAATTATATCATATTCACAAATTTTTTCTATAAATAGCAACTCAATTAATGCAAATTTTTCATACCCTTGATAGTCTATTATTTTACCTGATGGTAAAATATATTGTTTCTTATTATATGAATTTTTTAGCATCCTGTCCGCCACTTCAGCATTTTGTGAATGATGTTCAACTCCATATCTCTCTAAATTTGTTTTACACCTTTTCACATTTCAAACGCCGATTGTTACAATAGAATTAATATTTTCTAAAATATCTATCCATTCTTTACTGTTATGAAGAATGAATAAATTATCAATTCTATTCTTAACTTCTTCTTTACAATTATACTCTGTTGTTTCAAAATAGTTCATACTTGTTTGTATATGTTGATTACATCTAGCAGATTGGAATGATAAATTTTCAGGGTTATTAGAACCACCTTGATTTAATGATATAAGATGTCCTATTTCCCATTTTATATAATTTATTTTCCACCCTCCATTCATTGGTGAGTTCCAAGCACGAGGTAAAGTATCTTGATACTCATAAATTGGTTTATTTTTTTGATTTTCAAAAACTAAATTGCCTAATTTTTCAAGCAATTTTATTAACAATTTTTTATTTTTTCCACAAGAGCCATAAAATTTATACGATGTTTCGGCAAATTGTTTTATTGCTCTTTCTTTATCTTGAATATATCTGTTTGGATTATTCAATAAATTATTACGATGGTCTAACAGAGTTATATGTTGTTTAGGTTCGTCCATTTCAATTACCAAGGGTGTAATGTATAAAATGTAGCAATGATAATAAAATTAACTCAATTTTATTATTATTTATAAAAATAAATCGGCATTTGAAATGTGAAAAGGTGTAATAACTTTGTCTCTAAATATTTTAGATTGTAAATTATGTTTTACTCCATATTTTTTAAAATTTGTTTCATAATATTTATTTCTTATTTCTATATTTTGTTGTGGATTTTCTGCACCATATTTTTCTAAATTAGTATCTGTAATTTGTTGTCTAATTTCAGGAGATTGTAAAATATATTCAACACCATATTTTTCTAAGCTTTTTTCTTTCTTTTGTTCTTTTATTTTGTCTAATTGAGAATTATGTTCAACACCATATTTTTGTATCATTGTATTTTTTTGTTTTTCTTTAATTTCATTATTCATCATAGCATTTTCTACTCCAAATTTTTTTAAATTTGTCTCTATAATTTTTATCTTACCATTTTCTTTGCTACAATTTTCACAATAACCATTTATTTTTAATAATTGTCTAAATGGTTTAATAAATATATTTTCACAAGCAGAATGTAAACAAATACCTTCAATAATTGTATCTCTATTTATAAATTTATCGGAATAATCATCTGTTAAAATTATATTATTTTCATTACAAAATTCAGTTAATATATTGATATCATACTTTACTTTTGAATCTCTTATTTTATTACTTGAAATTTCTTTTATACATAATTCACAATAGGCTCCAGTTTTTACTAATTGTCTAAAATTTTTATGAAAATTATTATAACAATTATCAGTTATACATTTGCCTTCAATATATGCTTCTCTATTTATTAATTTATCTTTAATTTCACTTATTAATTTAATATTATTATCACTACAATATTCTAAGAGTGATTGATTATTGTATTTCATTTATATAATTATATTAATTATATCTAATTTGTTTTTATAAAATCAATTTTATTATTTTATAAAATTATGATAAAAAAATGTTACCATATTACGTCTTAAAATCCCCCAGGAAATCTCACTAAATTTGCTCCAATTCCAAAACCAGCTCCACTTCTAGCAGTAGCTCCCATACTAGGGACATATGTGTCAAGAATACTGAATGTAGCAGCAGCAGTCAAAGCGATCAAAATAATCTCCTCAATGTTCAACGAACGTTTAGGAATAGCATAAGCAGCAATAGCGACCATTAAACCTTCAACAAGATACTTAATGATTCTTTTAACAAGTTCAGCGACGTTTATTAATCCGTTCATTATAATAAATAAAAAGAAAAAAATATATATATTGCGATAAAAAACTTAAAATTAAATAATTAAATAAATTAAAATGGATCGTTCTAAAGACAAGAATTCTAAAAAGATTGGTTTTGAAAGAAAACAAACTAATGGAAAAACAAATCCTAAATATGTTGATTTATTAGAAGAAGATAAGCCTATTGCTGGACAAAAATTTGTGTGTGTTTCTTTTTGTTCTCCTGAAAAAATCCTAAAGGAAAAGGAAATTTATTTTTTTGAAGAGTTCCTAAAGAAATGGGAATTTAATAAATCAATGGAAAAATTTGTTCAGTTCCTAAATTTTATTTCATACAAATATAATGTTTCCTTTGAAGATGTCTCAAACGATTTTAAGGATTTTGTTAAAGAAGAAAGAGAAACATTGTCAAAATCAAACATGGATGATGAATATAAGACCTTTTTAGATAACAACGAAGAAGAACTTCAAAAACAATTTGACATCTCTCATAACTTTCAAACTAGTACAAGAGGTTTGAAGATTCGTGGTTCATATCCTACTCAAGAAGAAGCAGAATTGAGATGCAAAATGTTAAGAGAAATTGACCCTAATCACGATGTTTTTGTTGGACCTATTGGTATGTGGATGCCTTGGGATCCTGAATCTTATAAGACTGGACGCGTTGAATATATGGAAGAAGAGCTTAATCAATTGATGAAAGAAAAAACTAAGAATGAGTCAAACGCTAAAACTGCTTTCGAACAACGCACAAAAGAATCTAAACAAAAAGCGATTGAAGAAAATATTAAATCTGCTGAGAAATCTGGTAATACATTAACTCAAACTATTGACGAACAAGGCAACTTGATTGGCGTCAATAATGCAAATACACAAGAATTCGCATTGAAGGAACAAGAGAATATTTCAACTGCTGATATATGCATGGAATTGTTCGAAGGAGAAAATATTGTTGTTGGAAAAACTGATAATGGTCAAAGTCAATTGGTTAGTGGACCTTTTGCAAACAATAAAGCAAACTAAAACTTTAATGATTAAAATTATTATTACTTAAATAATTAATAATAATATTTTATTATGTATTTAATAAAAGAAAAAAGTTATAATAGTGAGATACCTATTTATATGAAATTACCTAATAATGATAGTATTATGTTTATACCAGAAGCTAGAGTTGCAAAAGACTATTTTAATACTGGATTTTATGAAAGAGGATATGTTGATTGGGCTGTTGAAAATTTTGTTTCTTGTGATAAAAATGTAATTGATATAGGAGCTCATATCGGATGGTATACAGTAGCATTAGCAGAAAAAGCAAATCATGTTTTTTCTTTTGAATGTTCGCCAAAATCATTTAACTATTTATGTGCTAATATTGCATTAAACAATTTAGATTATAAAGTTACTAAATACAATTGTGCTTTAAGTAATGAAATAGGAACTACTCCATATTATATTCGCGACCCTAATGATGGTGGTGGAAATGGAATTTCTAAATTTGAATATGATAATATTCAAAATACTCCACATATTGATGTTCCAAAAAATACACTCGATTCATACAATTTGACAAATATTGGATTTATAAAAATTGACGTGGAAGGGCATGAAAAGGAGGTTTTGGAAGGAAGTGTTGAAACTATTAAAAGAAATAACTATCCAAAAATTTTATTTGAATCATGGGATGAGCACCAAGAGAATAATAATTTTCCAGCAATTAAATTAAGAAAAGAATTATTTGATTTTATTATGAGCTTAGGATATAATATAATAAAAATTGGACAGGATATGTATTTGGCTGAAAGATGAAAATATAATTTAAAAAATACTTAATAAAAATAAATATAATAAGATTATAATTTATTATATTTAATTAATATGATTAAATTGGTTTTCATAAAAATTTTTGTTTAAGCTATATATATTATTTATATATGGATTTATTTCAATTAAATTTTTAATTTTAATAACTTGGTCTTTCGCTTTAATATTATCATAATAAAATAATGCAACGAATAAATTAAATAAAAATTTAAAATAAATTTCATAATCAATCTCAATTGCATAACTTTCATATCTTTCTAAAGCTTTTGAGCAGCAATCTACACACTCTTTATAATATCCATGATTCAAATAATTATTTGAAATATGTAAAACATAATTTAACCCTACATTTATATTGATAAAATTATTTAGTATATGCTGATAATCTCCATATGATCTTTCTATTTCATCATAATATTTATCTAATATTTCTAGATAAAACATTTCTTCAGCATGACCATAACCATGAAATGTATGTTTTATAAATATATTTTTTAATTCGTTTAAAATTTTAAAACCTACTTCTTTTCCAGTAATAAATAAGCTTCCACAAACAACCCATCTATAAGTGCTATAATATTCATGTAATCTATCTTCTTTTAATAAATCTTTATTACAGACATTTAATATTTGAATATGAAACTTATCTTCAGAACAATTATTTAAAATATTTAAAAGCATATTGTTTTTGTAGTTTGTACATATTTTTGAGAAATTTTCTCCAATATTTGCGTCTATCCAGCCAAATTTAGTTGTATTAAAAGGATTTAACATTATTGACTTTATAACCAACTCAAATTTGCTACAACATACAATATGACTTTCAGCACATGTTCTTTCATCTTTTGTTGGATAATATTTTTCTCTATTTTTTTTTACAATTTCTGTATATTTGAAGGTTTCTAATTTTTCAACATCTGTTACAATATAATGTGTTAAATAATCTAACTTATATTCATCTCTTTTATTTTTAATACATTCATATAGATTTTTATCTGTGAATATAATTAAATAACATGGAACCTCTAATAAAGCATTCATTTTATTTAAAGATTCATTAAAACTTCTTGAATGTTTATTATACATGGTTAAATCAAAACAAGCTGTTACTAATGTGCAATCTGGTATCATTTTTATTAAATATATTTATTATTTTTAAGTTTTTATTATGAAGTTTATATTAAATTTTATTATTATAATTTAAATATATATATTTATTTTAAATTATATATGAGTATTTGTTATATTATTTCTACTTGTGATAAATATATTGAAACTAGAGTTAAATACCAAATGGAAACATTTTTAAAAAATGTAAATAAAAATGATATTTTTTATCTTACATCAAAACCTAATATAGAAAATAGGCAATTTGGATGGCAATGCATGGATGATACGCAAAATATAACTTGGAAATATATTCATTTTATTTATAATATGAATATACCAAATTATGATTGGTATATATTTATTGACGATGATACATTTGTGTTTGAAAATAGGCTCAAGATTTTTTTGCAACAGTATAACTCAAAAGATTCATATTATATTGGAAAAGAATGTGACCATATAAAAGAACAATTCTGTGTCTATATGTCTGGAGGGGCAGGATATGCTATTTCAAATAAATTATATGGTCTCATTACCGATTACATAAAAAAAATAGGAATTAATGAATCATATTATCCTCTAATTAATTTAAAAGAACAATTTTGTGATGATTTATGTATAGGAACGTGGATAAATGAAATTAAAAAAGAAAATAAAGTTAATCAAATACATAGCAATTTATTTCACACAAGATTACATAAAAGTCAGGAATCATTAAATGAATCAATTACTTTCCATAAAGTAACAACTCAAGAATTATTTATTTTTTATTCATCAATAGCTGATAAAGAAAAAGAACTAGTTTTAATTGAAGAAAAAAAAACAAAATTTGACACTGTTTTTGCTTTAGTTGCAGATTCAAATTATTTTAATAAAGCTAAAAGAACAATAATTGACTTAAGAACAAGAGGAAAATGGAATGGAGATATTGTTTTGGTAACAATTGATTTTAATTTAAATGAAAATTTTAAAGAATTTTATAATGTAATTGAAGCTAAATTTCCTTTAATAGATAAAACAAATTTATTAAATAAAATAGGTAGTGAAGGTTTTACAAATAATCCAGATAAAAGAGAATTAAATAAATTAAATCAATGGGAAAAACTGCATATATTTGATGATTATTTCTTAAAATGGTCTCGTGTTGTGTTTTTAGATTCTGGGCTAAGAGTCTTATATGATGTAAAATATATTCTTGAATTAGACTATAAAGACAGACTGTTGGCACCCCAAGATTCAAAATTATATGAAAATCAAGAGTTTAATTGTCAAATAAGTTATGATAAACCAGAATTAAATAATGAGTTTATAAATGATTATGGAGAGAATATTTTAAAATCAAATTATATGCTTAACTGCATGTGGATTTATGATACAAATATACTAAAATTGTGCGATAAAAAACAACTTATTGAAGCTATGAATAAATATACTTTTTGTAAAAATAATGAAATGGTAATAATGAATATAATGTTTCATTTTAAATATCATTTATGGGAAAGATTGTCTGTAATGGCATCTAACGGAAAAATTTTGTTTGACTGGAGTGAGTTAAATAATCCAAATACAACTTGGAAAGATTATTGTTTTATAAAGTATCCAGCTACTATTACATTTGAAGATTGTTAATATTACTTTTCAAAATCAGGCTTATTTGGATAGTATTCATTAAAAAATTCGAGCATTTCCTTAGAAACTATTTTTCTTTTTTTCGGGTCAGTTTCCACATCATTTATGCAAAAAAATTTTGGTCTAATTGTAAAAATTTTGTTTAATTTTTTCGCAAAAGTTGGGTCTATTGACGGAACATAATAAATTGTTTTATTTTCATTATTTACTAATTTTGCTTTGTGTTGTAAATACATAAATTTTCCAATTGGGTAATGTATTTGTTGGCAAGGAGAATTCAAATTATTTTTCTCACATATGTCAAAACCTCTATCATTTCTTTTTTTTGTCATACGTATCCAATCAACATAATCAGCATATGTTTTATTAAATTCAAGGACAGAATCTTTAATTTGTGAAATTGGAATATGTTTATATAATTTATCAGCATTTTGAGGAATAACAAATTTTAATTTATTTTCCAATCCGTCTTTAGTTACAACTCTTGTATTTAAAGAATAATCATCTATTTTTGCTTTGCCATCTGGTGTAAAAAAATCTGTGTATTTAACTTTTCTTCCCAAAAAAATATCATCGTTAAAATATATATAATGATTTGATAAATCCTTAATATTTGCTATAGTCGTTTCAATTGCATTTGAATTTGTGTTTGGTAAATATTTATCAGATGGAAAAGTATGTGAATGATCAATTACTATTATTTTATCATTATCTTTAATCCAACTAGGTTGTTTATAATTATTCATTAATATATATATCTTATTAACCCAAGGTGCAAAAAAATAAATAGAACGCAAGCTGTATTTTAATTCATAATTATATGCTAATCTTCTATTATTTGACATTTCTTCTCCTTTCCACGTATAAACAATATCAATTGGAAATGGTGTTTTTTTTGACGCGCTTCGTTTTAAAGTTTTATTTTTTGCTTTATTTCTATTTTTTTTACTTTTATTAGCAATATATTTCATATATATAATATTTATAAAATATATTTTACCATTTATTTGCCTTTTTAACACTGATTTTAGGTCCTGCTCCACGCTTTTTAACATTATTAGGGTCATATTGCGCCTCTTCATCATCATCTTTAAGATTTTTCGATAATTCCCAAAATTCTTTTGAACCCAATCTAAATTCACCATGATTATCAGCTTTATACCAAAAAACCTGGTCATGTAATTTATTAGATTTAGAGTTATTATTAATTACTAAACACTCATAATTCTCAGTACATTGGTCCATTACTTGACAAAATGCTTCAAATGTTGGAAACATACCAGCATAATTTTCATAAATTCTTCTTCTATTTGCGATATAATTTTCTCTCAAAATAAAGACATAATCAATATTTGTTCTTAGGGTAGGAGGTATGCCTAATGGATATTGCATTGTAATAACTAACATAACCTTCCAATGTCTCAATTATACCATTTTCATTCAAACATTTCCTTTTGAAATCATTAAACCTGTGCTTTTTAAATGGGCACAGCATCCTCTCGGATGGGTTTAGACTATATCTTAAGGCATCATCGTAATTGGTTAGATTACTCAACCCCACGGGCATTTAGTCGTTGAACTGTCATCATATCCTTACCATAATGGACTTAGATGATTAGCTGCGGGTTTTCTCTATTTTATACCTTTTTACTGTACCTTATGTAGTTAACATAAGCCACTATTATATTTCTATAGTAGTTTAGTAGTATAAACTTTCAAAGAACTTTTGTAAAAGTTCTAAATCAAGACGTCTCCGCAATTTGGACGTGTCGCTCACTTTTAAGTATTGCTAAATACTTATGAAGTAAACTAGCCATTCTTTTGGAATGACTTAGGCAAACATTTCACCATTCATGAATAATAATCGCATCATTTTATCGCGAGTCCATGTAGCATCATACAAACAATCATCTAATATAACAAATGCCCTAGGGTCAATAGTAGTACGTCTATATGTTTCCATCTCCTTTTTAATTTGCTTTAAAACTGTGCGTTGTCTTTTTAAAATATTTTCTATAATAGCTGTATTATATTCATTATGAACGAATAATTTTGGCACCATATTTGCATAAAATCCATTTCCTTCTTCAGTTCCTGATATAACTGTTCCAATTGGTATTTCTTGTTGATAATAAAGTAAATCTCTTACCAAGAAAGATTTGCCAGTATCTCTCTTTCCAATTAAAACTACAACAGGTCCTTTATTTTCATTTGGCTTAAAACTAATAGATTTCATATCAAATTTTTTAAGTTCTAATGTCATTATTATTTTAAATATAAATTATTTTTTTACATATTTTACGCAATGTAATACTAATATATAGCATAATATATTAACATTTATAATAAGTTAAAAATACATATAATTTATATATTAATTAGCTAAAGAATGATAAACGTAAACTATCAAAAAAGAAAGAACATTGAACTTTTAAAAAGTTTAGAAGAAACAAATTCTCTTTTTCTCTCTGAATCACAAAATTATATTCCAATTTATACAAGGTTCTTCTCATTAAATGATACTAATTATAATGGTATTAATTTGAATAATAAATGGTATATATCAAGTGTAAAAAAAAATGATGACGACATTTCACATCTATATACTTGTAAAATTAAAAACATAAACACTAATAAAGTTAAAGATAAAGAAGTATTTTTTAAATTAGCTCCATTATTGGATCCTTATAAGTTTTTGGTAGGTAAGTATAATATTGAAGACAAAAATTTATTTTCATTACCAAAACTCAATTCAACTGAAAATGATTGTAATTCTAAGTTTTTAGATGTTAATAACTCAGCATATGTTGATGGTTTATTTTTATATTTAGCAAGTAATTTATTATATTCTCATAATTTCTCACATGGAGTTGATTATTATGGTTCTTTTTTGGCAATAAAAAATAATTTTCAACTTAATGTATTTGATGATATTGACTATTTGAATAATTCAGATTACTTTAATAAGAATAAAAATGTCTTATTCACAATTGATGAGTATGAACATTTATTTCAAAATGAAAATCAAAAACTAAAGCCAATCATTATACAACATAATACAAGTGCTAAATCACAAATTTCAATAAAATCTTTTGATAATGAAATATTTGAAAATGTTTTTAATGAACAAATAGAATTAGATTTAAATAATTTAAATGATATGTCATCTGATTTGGTAGATTTAACAGATGTAAATTTTTTAGACAATAAAGAAATACATAATAATGTAACATTAAAATCAAATTCAACTTGCTCATCAAGGTCATCTTATACAGATAATAGTGATTTAGATGAAGAAGATTGTGATGATATTGAAGAATTAAATGAAGATGAAAAAACAGACGAGGACCTCCGACTAGAAGCAGAAGCAGAAGCAGAAGCAGAAGAATGGGAAGATGATGATGATGAAAGTTCTGAAGAAGAGATAATAAATGCAACTATACCAAAATTTCCTGTTCAAATTATTGGAATGGAATATTGTGAAAATACTTTTGATGATTTAATTTTAAGTAATGATTTAAAACCTGAAGAATGGTATTCAGCATTTATGCAAATAATTATGATTTTAATTACATATCAAAAAGCTTTTAGTTTTACACATAATGATTTGCATACAAATAATGTTATGTATAATGAAACTGACAAAAAATTTATTTATTATTGTTATAAAAAGAAATATTATAAAGTTCCTACATTTGGACGCATATTTAAAATTATAGATTTTGGTAGAAGCATATATAAATTTGATGGAAAACTTTTTTGTAGTGATAGTTTTCAACCTGGAGGAGATGCTGCAACCCAGTATAATACAGAACCATATTTAAATGAAAAGAAACCTAGACTAGAGCCAAACTTTAGCTTTGATTTATGTCGCTTAGCTTGTTCAATATTTGATTATATTATTGATGATTTTGAAGAAATAAAAGATTTAATTAATTGTAATGACCCTATTAAACGTTTAATTGTTGAATGGTGTTTAGATGACAAAGGTATCAATATGTTATACAAAGGAAATGGGGTTGATAGATATCCAGATTTTAAATTATACAAAATGATTGCAAGATGTGTTCACAATCATACTCCTCAAGCTCAACTAGAGAGACCAGAATTTAAAGCATTTTCAGAATTTAAAGGTGAAGTTGGAAATGATGTAATTAATATTGATAATATTCCCTCATATATTTAACAATATCTAGCAAATTATTATTTTGTTATCAGTTCATAATACAATTATATTTATATATATTATGAACTCATATGGATTTATTATTACAAGACACATTAATTCAGAAACTACAAATAAATATTGGAATCAATCTGTTAAGCTATTAAGAACATTTTATCCAGAGAGAAAAATTATTATCATTGATGACAATAGTAATCAAAATTTTGTAAAAGCAGATTTTGATTATAAAAATATTAAAATAATTACATCTGAATTTCCCGGAAGTGGAGAAATTTTGCCTTATTATTATTACTTAAAAAATAAGTATTTTGAGAATGCGATTATTTTACACGATAGTGTTTTTTTTCATAAAAGAATAAATTTTGAGATGTTAAATGGTTATCGAGTTTTACCTTTATGGTATTTTAACGGTGACAAGGAAAATATAACAAATACTTTAAGAATAACAGAAAGTTTAAATAATAAACATGAAATACAAAATAAATTGTCTTTAAACGATAATGTTATAGGTTTGCCACAATCAAAATGGTACGGATGTTTTGGTTCACAATCATATATAAATTATGATTTTCTTTTACAAATAAATAAGAAATATAATATAACAAATTTAGTAAATACAGTAAAAAATAGATCAGATAGATGTTGTTTAGAGAGAATAATTGGTTGTATATTTTTTACAGAAAGCCCAAATTTATTTAAAACAAAGGCTTTATTTGGAGATATAATGAAGTACCAAAAATGGTGTGGTTATTCTTTTGAAAAATATGAAGATAACTTAAAAAAAGGCACTATACCAAGAGCTGTTGTGAAAGTTTGGACTGGTCGCTAGAATATTGTTCATAAATTGTAATATTTTTAGTTTTAAAATACAATTTTAATATATCTAAGTCTATTTTATATTCTTTATTATATATTATATATTATTTAATATTTAAGCTATTGATATAAGGTTTGCATTATTTTATCTTTTATTATATCATCTTTAACACCTAATTTGTCCAAACGGTTTATTATTGAGCTTCTCTCTTTTATTAATAATTCATCTGGTAAGATTCCAGGAAATCTCTGTTTTTGCAAACCTTTATTCATTGCCAAAATAGCTCTTTTAAATTTTTCCAAAAATCTATCACAATCGATATATGTTAAATTTTCATAACCTTTTTCAGTTATAGGTTTTCTCTCTTCTAATAAATTTTTAAACTCTGTATATTTTGAATAATAATAAATTTTCTCGTCTAAGAGAGAACCTATATTTGGACATCTAAATAAAACATTTTGGTTTAATTCATCAATGTAAAATTTATATTCTTTTGACTTTTCAAAAAATAGTTTTATATTTTGAGGTACATCTTTAAAATCAATATCCGAAAATTGTTTAAAATCATCAACCATCATTTGTTTTCTATAGTCTCTTTTTTGAATAACCTTTACATAGCTTAATTTAAAAATAAAAGGGTTTGCTCTTGTGTTTTCAGGATTTGGTACTTGAACAGAAACCTTGTATTGTGTTTCTGGTGTATTTAAAAACCATCTAACTAAATAAGCTAAATGACCAGACAAATTTTTAACATTTAACTCATTATATGGAATATCAGTTTCTGGTAATATTAAAACATCAATATCTTCAGATTTATAAGATGCTGTTTCAGGTGTTCCAGCTAATTCTAATTGAATTGCTTTTCCACCCTTAAATATTAATTTATAATCTTGTCCAACCATTTTTTGCGATATTAATCCAAAAACAATTAAAGCTGCACATAATACAATATTAAAATGAGAAAAATCAATGTCTTGATCTCCTATAAAATATCCGAATGATTCATATGGTTCATTTTTTGTAGGTGTAAAATATGTCGGTATCATTGCTTGATTAATTTTGCAAACACTCCATAGTTCAGTAACCTCTTTATTATTTATTGGAATATTTCCATCAGAATTCATCATCTCGTTTATTTTTTGCCTTAGTGTAATCATTTCATTGTCTCCAAAAATAGGTTTCCAAAATTCTGGTTCAATTTCTGGATTATATCCGGAATCAGATGGTAAATCTGTTGGTATTGTTAATTTAACAATAGGTTTTTCAGACTCTTTCTCAATTATTTCTTGAATTTCTTCTTCTTTAATAAGATTTTCCATTATTTGTTTCTGTTCATCTGTAAGAACTTTAATATCAGCACCATTCTCAAGCAAAAACTTAACTAATTCTTTGTCTTGTAATTTTATAGCAGCATATAAAGCTGATATGTTTTTTGTGTAACTTTGTAAATTTATATTTCCCTTATTTTGAATAAAACTTTTGATTAAAATTTTTCTTGTCATAATATCATTAATATTGTCAAAAATAACAACTAATAAAGGAACAAATGCTACTATCGGAGTAGTATCTGATGTATATTTATATTTATCAACCGGAATTGTACCATTAGTTACAGGTATCAATGTATTAATTCCAAGTTGATTACTTTTAAATCCATTCTTAAATGCTTCAGTAGCATCTTGTAATTTTTTACTATCACCAGATTTGATAGAATCTTGCAATTTTTTAAAAGCTTTCATAAACATATTTCTAAAACTATCTTTAACAATTTTATCTTTCTGTTCTTTATCACCACCTCCGCGTAATTTTCTTGTTTTTCTTTGTCTATAATTCTTTTTAGAAATGTTCTTTTTATATTTTCTTGTTCTTACTCTTTTCATTATAATATAATATAATAAAAAGAAATTTATTAAAATCCTGGATTGTCTGTAAATACTGGAGTTATAGTTGAGCCTCCAGAGCCTCCTTTTAACATTGGATTTATTTGTCCTATTATAAAATAACCAAAAACAACACTAAAATAAACTAAAAGAGCGTCTCTAATTAATAATTTTAGTGGTTTATTTTCTTTTTCGACAAATCTCATTTCAATAAACTTGGAAATTAAAAATATTACTGATATAACAGCAGCAATAACAAATATATTATCCATTAACTTACTTAAACAGTTTCTTATTTATTTTTTAACGCAATTTATTCTAAAACTTCAATATCATCAATTAACAAATCTGGCAATAAATCTAATTGAGGTTCTTCAATATTATGGACATCTAAAGAATCCAAATTAAATGATTCGCCTGAAATATTTAGTTTTACATTATCATCATCTTCTTCTTCATCTAATTTTCTCTGGTTGGACCTCATTTGACTTATTTGTTCTAATCTATCAATAGATTTTGGAGCACTAACATTAGTTATACTTCCGTCTTCAGTTCTTATATAGTCAATATCATTAAAACTTAATCCTGCTTTTTGAGGAACTGTTACTGCAGATTCAAGATGTTGTTCAACACGTTGTTTAATAGGTTCTTCAATAATTTGTTCATTTATTTCTTCTATTACATCTTCCTCTACAGTCTCATCCATATATGCCTTTAAAATTGCCTCTACAGGAATACTTTCTCTCAAAGTGTTTAAAATACATTCTTGGACAATTATTTCAAGCTCTCTATAATTTTTTTGTACTTGTAAAGGAGGAATATTAACATCAAAAAGATAAACATTTTTATAAACTTTTCTTGCTATATTTATGTATGTTTTATGTATAAAATCATCTAACTTTGGAATATTTATATCAATCTTTTTTTGTTTTTGTCCAACACGCATAGCAGTTAAAATTTTAAGTTGAATAATATGAACACAAGTTACCAAATCTTCTAAATAACTACACCCTGATTTATCACAAATTCTTTTTTTCTCTGTTTCAATAATTTGAGTATTCCACTTAGGAATTCTAGAAATTAAGTTTTGAAAAGTCATTAAATATTTATCAATTTCACCATTTTCTTTACAAAGTTTAATAGACTCATCAAGTATAGATTTATAACCATCAATTATTAAAGGAGTTAAAATCGTAACTAAACGAGACCCCCATTCATTTTTGGATTCATGAAGCGCACTGACATTGAAATCGTCCATTTACATAAAACTAATATTTTCTAAAGATAGTTCTGAACTTAAAAAAATAAAATTTAAAATAAATAAGATTAATAATTTTTCATTTCTAAATTCTTTTCTTACACGATTAAAGCATATTAAAAGTTCGTACTTTTTTTCAGTTGTTATTGCACATTCAAGAAATTTAGTATTTTCTAATAAATTCATTATGTCTAAACCACTATAAGCTTTTTCATAAATTTTTACACACAATGCCATTAAATCTTCTACAGTTATTTTTTTATTTACTGATTTTATTAATTCTTTTTTAAGCCATTCAAGACGATGTATTTTTATTTCTTTCATTTTAAATACTTCATTTAAATTGTATTGGTATAAATTTATAATGTTATCGTTTAAAACTGGTTCTGGAACATATAATTCACAAAAACGTGACAAAATTGGTTTCATTAAATTATATTTATCTTCGGCAATAATAAAAAACCTAGTGTTATGACTAAATAATTCAATACATCTTCGTAATGCTGATTGCGCATCCATTGTTAATTTGTCTGCATTTAAAAGAACAATACTTTTAAAAATATTTCCACCATTTGAATTTATATGTGTTTTGGCAAAAAATTTTAATTCTTCTCTTATGAATTTTATACCTTTACCATGAGAACAATTTACGTACATAACAAAAGACTTTATCTTCTCTCTATCATCGTCATAAATTTTATGAATAAATTCATTTACAATTGTTCTTTTTCCACTTCCAGATGGTCCATGGAATAAAATATTTGGTATTTTTCGCATTTCGTGAAAATAGTTTAATTTATTTTTTATGGTTTCATGAATTTGTAGTGACATAAACTTACTATAATTTGTGAAGTGTTTTTATATTTAAATATAACGTATAATTTAAATATAATTTTTGTTTTTTCTTTATATTTTTCTATGATTTTTTAATAATGTAGTTTGTTAGAAATTTATAATATTGGTCATAATTCATATTTGGAGCTAGTTTATTTTTATCCATTGTTACTGAACACCCACCACTATCTAATGCTGATACATCAAAATTTATAATTTTTCTATCTAATGCTTTGTGAAATATTTTTTCAACTTCAGACTCACGATTATTCTTAACATGTAAATGCAATGACAGTTTTTGCATATTTATTCCAGAACTCTTGCAAGAATCAATAATATATTCAAAATCTTCACTATTTAAACTTCCACAAGTATCAGATAAACAAATAGTATCTACATTCATATTATTTAATGTTAATAATCTATTGACTATCAAATCATTATTAATTTTTCCTTCAATAGGACATTCATTTATGCAAGAAACATATACTTTTACAAAAGGAGAAATATTTCTATTTCTATTATCATCTAACTCTTGTAACATTGTATAAATATCACTATCCGAATCTTTTAAACTCATTTTTGTGTTTTTCATTTGAAAACTATTAGAAACTGATGTTATGAATGAAAAATAATTAATATTTTTATTATTTATAACATTTGACAATTTATTTTTATTTGGAACAACAATATAAAGGTTTGAATTTTTATATAGTTTGTCAACATTTCTATTATAAATTTCATTACTATTTATTATTTCAAATAAATCAAGTGTATCTTTAAATATAGGTAATACTTTTTCAGAAACAATTGACCCTATTTCAATATTTACAGGATTATAATTTAATTTAATTTTTAGATATAATATTAATTTTTGAACAGGTATAAAAAATTGTTGTTGTTCTTTTGTTAAAGCTTGAAGTCCATCTCTTAAAGTAACATCAAATGGTTTTGGTTTTCCTAAATTAATATAAACCTTATCAAGTTTGTTATTTGATAAGAATTTTTTAAAAGAATTAGCACATCTGGGATAAATAAATTTTGTTGTCATTATTAATTAATAATAATGAAAACCTTTAAGTAAATTACATAAATCAATTATACAGAATTTGTTAAAGAATGTGTATATGGATTGTTTTTAAAAGCATTTAAAATATCTGGTTGAATTCTGTCACAACCAGCACATTCATTATAATATTGTGGTGCTCTAATTGCACCATATGTTTGCGTTGAAGGAGGTAAACTTGATATACTTGAAAATGCTGGGTTAACTCTTCCGTCTAAACGGTCACTATCACTTTTAATTGTACTTAAATGCATTTGTTGGTTAAATATTTGAGTTCCGCCTTGGTTTGGTCTGTTCATAATAGTTTGAGATTTAATATCATTATTATGTTGCATATAAGCTGCTTCATAACTCATATCACCATATCCAGTCGCATATCCTCCAGCTGCTGTATAATATTCACAACTAGTAGTGTCTCTCTGTGTATTATCTGGAGAAGTATAATTGTTTACATAAATACCTTCCTTTTGATTATTAATATTGAAATTTGGTGAATACAATGTTGTTTCTTTAATTGTTGTAGCAGTAGTATCTTGTGGATTATAAACAGGTCCTTTGGACATAAAAGATGTTCCTGCATCTCCGTAGACTCTTACATTATTAATTGTTTCGTCTTTACGTGTTGGTCTAAACATATCCATTAATGGTGCAATAACAGCGCCTATGGCGCCACTAAATCCACTTCTTAATGTTTCTGGTTGTTTAACAGTACTTCTATGATTTTCATAATTAGTATGACTTCTTAAAAACATATCTTTATCTGTATGGTTTCCTTGTCCTGTGGCTCTTGAATGATTTACACCACCTTGAAATGCCTCGTGACGCTTTGATTTTTCAAAATTTTGAGGTGCTGTAGTAGCTTTTACATCAATTGCTCCAGCTGGACCCATATATTCACTAGCAATATCGTTACGTCTTAATATACCCAACTCTTGAATAGGTCTAAGTGTCTCACCTTTCTCAGCACCAGTAGTTGTAAGCCAACGGTCTTGTGTGTTAATAAAAAATGTATCTGGTCTTTGCTTCTCAACACGTCCTAACATTTGTGTAGTTGGTGCAGTTTTGATAAAAGAATTAGCTGGACCCTCGTGATTAATTAGTTCATATTCAAGTTTCGGGTTTGTATCAACTCTCAATTGATCAACTGTTTTAGGTAACCATTTATCACGTGCCTCCATACCAGAATTATAACCATTACTTCCATTAATTCCATAACCTTGGTCTAAACCAGGACCAACCATAATACTGTCAAATGGCTTAACATTATTATTTTTCATAGCAGGATTAACACGTGATTGATAAAAATCACTTTGATTTGGCATTCCATAAGCCCACTGCATGTTTTGTTCTGGTTTAAACAGAGGAGCTTGTTCAATCTTTTTAATAACCTGAGAACCAGAACCAATCATATTATCGAGAACAGACTCATTTATATTTACATCATATGTTCTTCCTTTTACCTTTCCACCATTAAACGGAACCATATTATTATGTTTAAATTGTTCAGAATTCAAATAATTACCAGTCATTGAATATACATCTTGAATTGTTTTGGTTACAGGAACATTATTTCTTACTTTTTGTTCATATAAATTTTGATTAAAATATTTATCTGTAGCAGCATTTGGATTAGGATATTGTTGAACAGTATCAACTAATTGATTTATATTTGATACAGGAAAATTTTGTGGAGGTATATTTACATTTGGCAAATAATTATCTGTTTTTACACCCAAATTACTTCTAATTCCCATATTTGTAAAATTTTCTTGTCTTTGTTTTCTTATTTCTTTTTTGGTGCAATTTTCATTTGATTGGTTTGACACTACATACATACCACCTAATGCTATTAAAGGGATTGCTATTTCCATATTTATATATATAGAGTATTATATTTTATTCATATAATAATCTAAACTTATTTAAAATTTTATAATTATAATCTTTGGCAAGAATTGGTTTGTTGACAAGTTGTAGGACCTCCAGCATAACCACCTCTTATTAAATTGTAACTTGATGGTAAATAATTTTTTGTTTCATTAACAACACAATCTCTCTTTGGTGTAAAATAATCTTTTTCTAAAATTCTTGTGCTTAGGTTATTTTGAAAAGGAACACAAGTATTAACTTGAGGATTCAAGGGAGGAAATTGCCAATCAACTTGTTCTAAATCTCTATACCACCATGCTGGATTTGTAGCTCTTGATTGTTCTGTAAATAAATTATTACATTTTGGATATTGAATAGCTTCATTGGGGACATTATAGCTTTTATAATTATCTTTTCCTAAACAATCTCTGCCTATTTGCCTATTGACTCCTCTTAAATCGCTTTCTAAATTAATTGTATTTGTTCGTAAATTTCCTCCCCATTTTTGTATAATAATTTGTGGGTCTTCCATATAACAAGGATTTGCTCCATTACCTGGAACATTTAATACCCATCTTCCAGGGTCTGTTGATTGTTGTAATTCTTTTTTTGTTCTACAGTCATCATATTTGAATCTTGTGTTAGCCATTTTATATTTATTATATATATTTATTTATTAATAATTTAAAAATTAAATGCATGAATTTATTATGGAGCTAATTTTAAATAATCAAAAACATCCTACTTTATGTTTAAACATGATTGTTAAAAATGAGAGTAAAATTATTAGACGTTTATTTGATTCTATTTTTTCAATTATTGATTGTTATTGTATATGTGATACAGGTTCAACTGATGACACTGTTCAAATAATTACAGAGTATTTCAATAATAAAAATATACCTGGAAAAGTTGTATCAGAACCATTCAAAAATTTTTGTTATAATAGAAATTTCGCAATACAATCTTGCATAGGAATGTCAGATTATATATTATTTCTCGATGCTGATATGATACTTGAAATTAAAAATTTTAACAAACAACTTTTAAATTCGTCTGATAGCTTTTATATTCTTCAGGGAAATGATTCATTTTATTACCAAAACATGAGAATCGTAAAAAATAATGGATTATATAAATATATTGGAGTAACTCATGAGTATATATCTACACCATCAGATAATAGAATTTTAGGTTTTGAAAAAAATGATTTATTTATTAGAGATTTAGGTGATGGTGGTTCAAAACATGATAAATTTGAAAGAGATATTAGATTACTTTTAGATGGAATTAGAGATGAACCTGAAAATGCTGATAGATATCATTTTTATTTAGCAAATAGTTATCATGATTGTGGAAGATTTGGGGAAGCTATTAATGTCTATAAAAAAAGAATTGAATTTGGAGGATGGAAGGAAGAAGTATGGTATAGTTATTATAGAATTGGTTTGTGTTTTAAAAATATGGGTAAAATTGATGATGCTATTAAATATTGGCTAGATGGGTATAATTTTTATCCTGAACGACTAGAAGGATTATATGAAATTATTAGTTATTATAGAATTATTTCTAAACATAAACTTGGAGAGATGATTTATAATATGGCTAAAAAAATATTAGATTTAAATTTAAAAAGAGATAATTATTTGTTTTTACACGATGATATTTATACAAATAAAATATATTACGAATATACAGTTTTTGCTTCTTATGTTGGGGTTAATAATATAAATTATGAGGTTATTAAAGTTTTGAACAATTCAAAAGATGAGAATGAAGTTAATAATATGCTTCAAAATATGAAATTTTATAAAGATATTTTAATTCAAAAATCAAGAATAATTTTTGATAATAAATTAATTTCATCAATTAATAATGAAGATATTATGTTTAATTCATCATCTAGCTGTTTAATTCCAAATATTAATGAAGAAGGGTATAATATGAACATTAGATATGTAAATTATCATATTGATGGACAAGGTGGTTATTTAAATTGTGATAAACATATTATATCAGTTAATAAATTTATTGAAATTGATAAAGAATTTAATGTAAAAAATGAAAAATGGATGGAATTAAAATTCGATGATAGAAGATATATTGGAATTGAAGACATTAGAATTTTTGATGATATACAAACAAATGATTTATTATTTATTGGAACTGGATTTCATAAAAATGGAAATATTGGTATAGTTTCTGGTAAATATGATATTAATAATTTGAAACTTAATGAAAAGGAAATAAAAACTAATTTTAACGAATCTTCATGTGAAAAAAATTGGGTTTATGTTGAATATAAAAACTCAACTCATATTATCTATAATTGGTTTCCTTTACAAATTTGCAAATTAAATAATGAAGACTGTTTATTATCTTTAATTGATAGAAAAGAAATGCCTAATATTTTTAGTAAAATTAGAGGTTCAACTTGTGGATTTAATTATAATAAAAAGATTAATGAGAATAGTAATGGTAATATAAAAATTGATATTATTGAATCTGAAATATGGTTTGTTACGCATTTAGTTTCTTATGAAAACCCAAGACATTATTATCATTTAATCGTTGTATTTGATTCTAATATGAACTTAAAACGATACTCAGCTCCATTTAAATTTGAAGGCGACCCAATTGAATATTGTCTTAGTATTGTTGTTGAAGATGAGAGAGTTTTAATAAATTACAGTACTTGGGATAGAACTACTAGAATTGGAATTTACGATAAAAAATATATAGATTCAATCGTAAAATATAATTAATAATTGTCAATAAGGCTTGTATTATGGTTACAGTTGTAGCTATCAAACAACGATTTATTTTCTTTGTAAATTAAATACCAAATATTAACTTCCCACATAATTGTATTCTTTGATGTCATAATGTCAATACATTTTGACTTCATAAGACTAGCAAATTTTTCAAGTGATAGTATATTTCCTCCAAACACTCCTCCTGCAAAATACCAAGCAACGTCTTTATAAATATCTATATTGTAATCATAACTTAGATTCCATATCCCTCCAATTCTAACCTTATTATATTTTTTATCATTTAATTTGTTAATTTTTTCAACAAATTCTTCATCAGAACAATAAGAAAATGCTCCATTTAAAATATGTTTTATACCAAAATCAATCCAAATAAAATTTTCTGTTTTAAAATGATTTAAATAAATTGCTCTTCTAATCCATTCTGTTTTATTACACATTGTAAACATAAATTCAATTGTGTCTTTTGAATGGTCTGTAGAATTTAGCTGAAAATTTGTTAAATGTGATGTGTAATTATATAAATATGAATCTGTTTTAAATATTTTAATTATTACAGTGTGTGTTTTATCATATTCAGTACCAATTAAACCAAACATTATTTCGTCGACAAAAATTATTTTTGGAGTTATAGATTTCATTAGAATTCTACCATGTTCATAATATCTTTTTAATGAATCCGCATATCTTTCATTAATATTGCTTACAAAAGCTGAAACGATTGTGCTCATTTTATATTTATTAATTATATGTTTATATTTTTAAATATAATTAATTTAAATGTATAAATATGGACCATCTCCTTTAATATTTATAGTGTCTTTATTTGGTTCAACTTCAATATCAAATCTTTTTCCATAAACTGTCCAATGAAATTTGGAGTTTTCTCCATAAACCTTAAATTTATTATTTTCTACTTCACTTGAGTTTAATGTAACTATTTTATTATTGTAAATAGGTGTTACTTGAACTGTAAACTCGTAAGCTAATTTTTCAACATAATGAGGCAATATTATTTCTACAGAATTATCATTTGTAATTTCTCCTTTACCTCTATAATATACACCTGCTTCGGGTCCTTCCAAACAAACGTGAACTAAATATTTATTTATGTCTTCAGGATGATTAATGATAAAAGATTTTGGTCCTGGTTCTCCAGTAGGTCCTCTACAACCTCTTCCTGTTGGTCCTGTAAAACTTTGTCCACTCGCTCCTGTAAAACCACGTGGTCCTATTTGAGAATATCCAGTTGGACCTCGGAGTCCAATAGGTCCTTGGCCTCTTAAATCGCAACATCTTTGGGCTCCTAAATATTGATTATATGTTCCATAATATCTTGACATTTATATATATATATTTAATAATATATATATAAAATTTATTACTTCATAATTGTAATCTTGACTTGCGATTGTTAGCTTTTCATCATTTATTGTAGCGAGATTTAATCGTTCTCTAAAAATATATACTATACGGATATATTTAAAACTCCGTTGTTATTCCAAACAGCACCACTGACAGATGGATTGGTTGTTGGTAGATTTTGTAATATTAGATAACCATTAACTTTCGGCGTGATAGTGATAGTTCCTGTTCCTGTTGAACTAGCAGTTGATATAGTCATACTCCCAGTAGAAGTTTTAATCGCATTTCCACTCATATCCAGTGGTAAAAACATAATGTTCGCGCTGGCATCCCCATTTACTCTAAAAAACTCGGTCATCGTACCATTAATAAGACTACTAAAACCAATGCTTCCGTCATCATTTCCAGCGCCAGTATTTGCAACACGTGCTTCTATTCTTGCGAATTCTTTTGTGCCGCCACCGTTACTAATCGCTTGAAAGTGTTGCGACCCAATAACATCATTAGCAACTGCAGTACGACCAGCTTTATTAAATACTATTGAAGGCACGCCAGTCGTATTACCAGCGGTGGCGAGTGTATTGCTTAATAAAAGCTGAGAACTAGTATAACCAGTTTGATTTGTCGATAAACTCAAAGCTCCTCCGTTGATTGTAGCCTGTGAATCTGGATTACCGAGTGATATATTATTATATGCTAAAGTTAAAGCGTTTATAAAACCCGACGGGGCTTCATTTTGTACATTAATACTTCCTATTGCCATTTGCGCGAATGTATTAACACTACTTCCAGTGGTCTGCGTTAATTTTAACCCATCGCTATTAATCGTATTTTTTTTGGTCGTACTAGTATTTTCTAGAATAGCCTCCCCTCCATATGTAGAAGTTTTATTGCCAGCGCTACTTAATGTAATTGTTTGACTAATATTTCCAACAGAACCAGCGGTTAAAACTGAACTCAACGGTGGTGTTCCAGCATTCGCTTTATTAATAATATCCAACCAAGTTGCACCAGTTACACCTGTTGTCGTTTGTAATAAATTTGTAGTAGAAAATGTTGTAGTAGTTGTAATTGAATTGTCAGTTAAATTAATTTCATTATTATTTAACGTTACTTCATTGACAGTAGCACCGTCTGATAAAGTAATTTGTGGGTTCAATGTAGGTTGTAAATCTATAAATCCTGGGTTTGTTCCAGAAAAATCATCCATTCTCATTTTTTGTACTCTTAAAGCTCCACCTGTTTCAATCCAAATACCATCACCGTTTAATCCAGGACTCAATTCTGGTGGCACAACTGACTGAGGTGTTAATGCTAAATAAGTTGGGTCTATTCCACCTTGGACATATAATTTGCCAAAAACCATTACATCTCCTGTGTATCCAATTCCTGTGTATCCTGGTCCTATAGGTCCTACGTAGTCAGAATTATTCCATTGACTTGGACCTGTAACTCCTGTATAACCAGTCAATCCACTCGGATTTCCAGAAGGTCCTGTAGGGCCTCTACATCCTCTCCCAGTTGGTCCTGTAAAACTTTCACCTTGAGGTCCTGTGAAACCACGTGGACCAATTTGTGCATGTCCAGTTGGACCTCGAGGACCAATAGGACCTTGTCCTCTTAAATCACAACATCTTTGAGCTCCTAAATATTGATTATATGTTCCGTAATACTTTGACATTTATATAATTATATTATAATTAATTATATAATTTTTAAGTTATATTTTATATTTTGGATAATTTTATTTAATCTCTCTTTATATCATTATATTCGGGAGTATCAACGAAATTTGAGATTTTTTAAAAATTTGTTACGATAAATGGTAACAACTTATGAGGAGGGAAGCGGTGCGAGACAGAGTTTTATCTCCCCAAGACTAGCAACATTATACTTCACAACCAGAGGCAAATCGTTTTCCAAATAGACCTCAATTTGCTGACAAAGGTTGGTACATTTAATGAAGTAGCCTAAGTTCTTAAGAGAGAACTCTCCTTGAATTATTTTCGAAGAATCTTGTTTCAAAATGAATCCCATACTTCCATCCGATTCTGCACGATGAATCTCAGCTGAAGCAAATTGGCCAGAGCATTTGAAAATGAGTTCATTACCAACTGACTTAATTTCTAGTTTATCGGATATACAAGAAAGGTCTCTAATAATCTTTTGGAAATCAGCAGAAGGTAAATTTATAATCGAAGAAAATTTTACATCAGGATATTGCAGCTCTTCTGGTTCTGGTTCAATAAGACGAAGTTTTTGCGTCTTACATTGCTTAATCTCTCCGTTCTCAAATTTAAGGGCTAAATGAGAAACAATTCCATCGACATAGTCAGAGTTTTCAATATAAATAGTTAATGTATCATCATTATCAATTGAATTAATTAATTTAAATAAATGAAACATATTTACACCAATAATAATTTTTTCCTTCTTACATTCATAAACCTCGAAATTTTGGGCAGCTAAATACAGGTGAGCTAAAATGGTATGCGATTTATCCATATTAATAATACGAATGCCATCTGGCTCAAAAGTTATATTTGTTTCTAAAAGAATATCTTTTAGAGCAGTCATTAAAGTTCTAAAAGGAGCTATTTGAACTGTTTTAATAGTTAAAACATTACCATCATTTTGAGTTGTTACTTGGTTTTTATTTGAAAATGCAGACATTATACTATTTTTAATTTAAAATCTTTAAATACTTATGAATTTAAATATTTAAAATTAAATTTTGAACGAATTAATTTTAAAATAATTTATAATTCTATAATTTATTGAAACTTACATACTATTTATAACTATAATTGTGTTACATTTTCAATTGCAAATGCGTAATTTGAAATGGCCGAAGTAGTAGCTCCAGTTGCTCCGCCAAAATCAGTATAAGTTAAGGCATATAACTGTATGTAACATGTTGTTCCTGATGAAATAGTTGTTCCTCCTAAATTAAAAATATCCGTAAATGAACCAGTAACATATGTTTCAGAAAAATTTGTTTGACTGCAAAATATTTTATTATTATTCGATGCATCATAGTTAAAAATTGTAGCAGAATAATATGTAGATGGAACGTATAATTTTAAATAAAGCAAAACGTATGGTATTTCTATATCTATTCCAAAATTATAAGAAACAGTTACTTTAAATTTATTTAATCCTCCATTTGGAGCTATAAATATGTTTCCATTTGTTAAGTTTCCTATAATAGGAGAATTAAGAACTACTGGAACGCCAGTGCCATTAATAGGATCATTAACGAATAATCCAGTTGGACCTGTTCCTATAGTGTAATAACTTATTGTTGATGCTAAACCGGTTGGTCCAGTAACAGTGCTTTGTGGTCCTGTTGGACCCGTTATTCCTGTAGGTCCTGTAGGTCCTGTAGGTCCAGCGAAACCTTGAGCTCCTGTAAAACCTATAGAACCAGTAGCACCAGTAGCACCAGTAGCACCAGTATTTGTGCTTGTTCCAGGAATTCCTTGTAAACCTGTAGAGCCTGTAGAGCCTATAGAGCCTATATCACCATTAATTCCTGTAGGACCTCTAAGACCCCGAGGACCTTCAGGTCCTGGAATACAACAAGAATTTTTATTTTTTAAATATTCATTATAACTAGCCATATATATTCTAAAAATAAAATAAAAATTATATTTTTACCTTGGCGACTTTTCTAGTTCCATGTCCATACTTTCTTTTTGCTTTTTTTGCCATAGTTAAAGCCTTTGAGTTTTTCTTACATTCTTCTTCTAAAATATTATAATCAACAGCTGCTGCTTTACCAGAAGTAATTGAACTAGCTAAACGAGCAATTCCCCATGACTGTGATGTCTGATTAGGTCTTGAGCCTGATGAATAATATGCTCCTTGTCCTTTATTTATAATTTTTGCAAGAGCAGATTTTGAACAACCTGTTGCTTTTGCTAGTTCATTTGTAGCTCCAATTTTATAAATATTATATATTTTCATTGCCTTCAATATATGAGGTGATTTTTTAGATTTAAAAGATGGAATTGCTTTTCTTGTATAGAACTTCCCTTTTTTATAGAGACGCCTTGATTTTATTAACATTTTTGATTGAACACTTTTATCTTTTCTAGTTATATTTTTTGGTAAATATCTTAGATTTATTTTCATTAATATAATAATATATTTAAAAAAATTAATTTAAAGACAATATGTTAAAAAACATAGAATGACAGAAAATATAAATGAATTTAAATGTTCTGAAACTTTAAAAGATTTACTACATAAATACAAAGATAATGAATATATGACTCAACGAATATATAATCATATTGTTAATTATTTACCTAACACGCTTAATAATGAATCAAAAAATCACGAAAAACGCGTTAATCGTAACAATTATTTAACAAATGAACAGAATGTTTTTATCCAAGTTTTTTTAAGTAAAAACAAATACTTTTATTTGCCAAATAACAATTTATTTTATGAATATGATGGGCAAAAATATTTAATTATTAAAGAAGATGATGTAATTCATAAACTTCTCTCTACTATTTCAAAAGATAGAGTACTTTTACAATGGAAACATAAAACAAAAATAAATATTATTAAACAAATTAAAGATCGAAGTCTTTTTAGTTCTATACCTGAAACTGATACAATTCAAAATGTTTTAAATGTTATTTATCCTTCATTCTTTACTTCTAAAAATTCCGCCAAATATTTTCTTACCATAATAGGCGACAATATTTTAAAGAAAAACCAACAATTTATATACTTGGTTAGTCAAAAAATGAAACAATTTTTAAACGAATTGGATAATGTTGCTTTGGTTTCAATTGGAAATAGCAATTCTACAAATAATTTTATGACTAAGTATCACGAAAACCATTCTTATGAAAATTGTCGACTAATTAAAATTAATGAAAATTTTTCTAATGATGTTTGGAGAGAATTACTAAAAAGGATTGGGTTAGATTTACTATGTGTTTCGGTGCATTATTCTAAACGCTACGAAAATTCAGATAAATTTATTGAAAATAAAGCTGATGAAGAATTAAAATCATATGCATATTACATTAAAAATACAAATCCTGTTAATATAGTTTCTGAATTCTGTAATAAATTCATTATTGAAACCACACCGGAATATAAAATGGAATGGAAAAATTTACATTTTGTTTGGAAACAATTTCTCTCTAGTTGTAATTTACCAAATATTATTTATTCTAATTCATTAAAAAATCTAATCAAAGATAGATATCCTTATGAAGAATGTTCTGATTCTTTTATTGGATTAACAAGTAAATATGTACCAGTGCATAGTGATTTTATTCAATTCTGGGATAAAACAATAAATTTTTCAAATGTAGAATCAGACTCAGAATCAGAATTATTATTTGATTATGAACTTGAAATTGATGAAATTTGTTCTCTATTCAAGTCTTGGGCAAAACAAAATTCTGAACACCTTATGTCAGCTGGAAATATTAGTGAAGAGAATGTTTTAAAGATTCTTAAACATTTTTTCCCATTAATCGAAATTATTGAAGATAAATTTGTTTTAAATGTCTCTTGTTTATTGTGGAATAAAATAGAAGATATTACTGACTCATTTGATTATATTAAACAACAAATTGTAAGCGAATATAAATTAGCTCTTGTTTCATTTGATGACGTATATAATTACTACTATAAATATTGCAATAATAACTCATTAAAATTTATTGTTAGTAAGCGTTTTTTTGAAAAATATTTATATTTTAAGTTATCAGAACATATTGTGTATGAAAAATTTATTGAAACAGAATGGTTAAATGAAACAAACTGAAAAAAAGGCACTTAAATACTAGAAAGATAATTATATTGTAATTTAATTACATTACATTATAATTTGAAATTATTACTTTATTTAAGCGGCGTTACCAGCAACAAATTGAAGATTAACTCCAGAAGTTCCGACACCTTGTCCGTTGTATGATAAAGGAGCCAAAGGGCCTCCTAAAACCATACCACCCTTCATTTTGTGTCCGACCATTGCATGGTGATTATTTGCAGTTGTATGATGAACCATACCACCCTTCATTTTGTGTCCGACCATTGCATGATGATTATTTGCAGTTGCATGATGATTATTTGCAGTTGTATGATGAACCATACCACCCTTCATTTTACGGCTTCCCTTGCGTCCCTTGTGTCCCTTTGTACCCTTCTTAATAAAACCAAAATGTCCCTTCTTAGTCAAAAATCCAGCTTTAACAAGGCGTTTCTCTCTTTTGGCTGTTTCATGCTTCTTTCTAGAAACAATGCGACCATGTTTATTCATCATTAATGCAGACTTTGTAAGTCCTCCACTTGTCTTTTTAGCAGTTCCATGCCAAACTTGTGCGCGAGTTCCAATAGTATGTTCGATTGTCATTATAAGATAAAATGAGAAAAAAATAAAATGTTAAATCAAATATATAAAACGCATTTAAAAATTTTTTGGAGGACTTCCACTTCCACCAGCCATACCTTCTACTCTACCTAAATAATTAATGCTTAGTGGTTGTCCTAAATAAAAATTACCATATTGTGTTTTTCCTCCTTTTGAATAATTTATTATTTGTGAAATTCTTCTATTATTTGAAATTCTTGTGGATGGTGAATCTGAACCAACTACTAATTTGTTATTTTTGTTTGGAAAACATCCAGAAGAACATGTTAACTGTTGAGCATTTGGAAATAATGCATTGTAAGCTGCAATATAATTTATTATACGTGATGTATTTGAGGTAGAACCTGGAGTAAAGTGTCTTCTAGACTGCATATTAATATGACTAATGATTTTATTTTATTTTTATTAGTTTAAATAAAAATTGATTTTAAAAAATGAGTTAAAAATAAAATTATATACTAAACTACAATGAGTGCTACTGACGCTAATAACAATGCATTATTCTTTGATGTTCAACAGAAGACTGATAAGCAGCATATCTTGGATAATCCAGATACGTATATTGGTTCTGTTGAAAGTATCGATGCTGATATGTGGATTATGAGCGAAGATGGTAATAAAATTGTCGAAAAAAATATTAATTATATCCCTGGATTATTTAAATTATTTGATGAAGGTATTGTTAATTGTCGTGATCATGTTGTCAGAATGAAAACTAGAGTTGATAGTAAGTCTGAAAATGCATTACCTGTTACACATATTGATATTGAAATTAATCCTGATGGAACAATTACGATGACAAATGATGGTAATGGTATTGACGTGGCTCAAAAGGATGGTGTATGGATTCCTGAACTTGTATTTGGTCATCTTAGAACTTCGACAAATTATAATAAAGACGAAAAAAAGATTGTTGGTGGTAAGAATGGTTTTGGATTTAAACTTGTTCTTATTTGGTCTACTTATGGTCGCGTTGAAACTGTAGACCATATTAGAGGCCTTAAGTATGTTCAAGAATATAAGAATAACTTAGATGAAATTTGCAAACCTTCTATTACTAAATGTAAAAATAAACCATACACTAAAATTACATTTAAGCCTGATTATCAAAGACTTGGAATTCAAGGACCTTCTGATGATGTTATTGCTCTTTTAAAGAAGCGTGTCTATGATATTTCTGCAATAACTGATAAAAATCTTAAGGTCAAGTATAATGATAATTTGGTTCCTATTAAAAATTTTCAACAATATATTGATATGTATATTGGTGATAAAGCAGAGTCCCCTCGTGTTTATGAAGAAAATGGAGAACGTTGGGAATATGCTGTGGCTTTAACTCCTACAAATGAGTTTGTACAAGTTTCGTTTGTTAATGGTATTCATACTGCTAAGGGTGGAAAGCATGTCGAATATATTTTAAATCAAATTACTAGAAAATTAGTTGAATTTATTGAAAAGAAAAAGAAGGTAAAAGTAAACCCTAATAGTATTAAAGAACAACTTGTTTTATTCATAAGATGTGACATTGAAAATCCTGCGTTTGATAGTCAAACTAAAGATTACATGAATACACCTTCTGCCAAGTTTGGTTCTAAGTGTGAAGTTACCGATAAATTTATTGAAAAAGTAGCAAAGATGGGAGTTATGGATGCTGCATGTGCCTTAACTGAAGTAAAAGAAAATAAAGCTGCAAAGAAAACTGATGGTGTTAAGAGTAAATCAGTTCGTGGAATTCCTAAATTAACTGATGCTAACTGGGCAGGAACTGAAAAATCTAAAGATTGTATTATTATCTTTTGCGAAGGTGATTCAGCTAAGGCTGGTATTATTTCAGGATTATCATCTGAAGACCGTAATACAATTGGAGTATATCCTATGAAGGGTAAGATTCTAAATGTTCGAGGTGAGAATGTTAAAAAGATTTCTGAAAATAAAGAGATTGCTGAAATCAAGAAGATTTTGGGTTTGGAAACTGGTAAAAAATATTTGGATATTGAAGATGTATATAAAAATTTAAGATATGGTAAGGTATTATTTATGACTGACCAGGATTTAGATGGAAGTCATATTAAGGGATTAGGTATAAATTTATTCCAATCTGAATGGCCTACACTCGCCAATATTCAAGGATTTATTGGATTTATGAATACTCCAATCTTGAAAGCAAAGAAAGGTTCTGTTGAACTTGAGTTTTATAATGATGGAGAGTATAATGAATGGAAGGAGCAAAATGATTCTAAAGGTTGGAATGTTAAATATTATAAAGGTTTAGGTACCAGTACAGGTAAGGAATTTCGTGAATATTTTTCTAAAAAGAAGCTTATTGGATTTGAACATTCTGATAAGTCTGATGATGCAATTGATATGGTTTTCAATAAGAAAAGAGCTGATGATAGAAAGGATTGGCTTAAGTTATATGATAGAGATGCATATCTGGATACTTCTAAAACAAATGTAACATATGAAGAATTTATCAACCGTGAATTAATTCATTTCTCAAAATATGATTGTGATAGAAGTATTCCTAATATCATGGATGGTCTTAAGATTTCATTGCGTAAAATTTTGTATTCAGCGTTCAAAATGAATCTTAATAAGGAAATAAAGGTTGCACAGTTTAGTGGATATACATCTAAAGAATCTGGTTATCATCATGGTGAGGCTAGTTTAAATGCAGCTATTGTTGGAATGGCTCAAAACTTTGTTGGTTCTAATAATATTAACTTGTTTATGCCTAATGGACAATTTGGAACTAGATTACAAGGTGGAAAAGATAGTGCTTCAGAAAGATATATCTTTACACAATTAAATAAAATTACTAGAAGTATTTTCCCAACAGCAGATGATAATATTTTAAATTATTTAAATGATGATGGATTATCAATTGAACCTGTATATTATTCTCCGATTATTCCAATGGTTTTAGTAAATGGTTCAAAGGGTATTGGCACTGGATTTAGTACTGATATTATGTGTTATAATCCATTACAAATTATTGATTATTTGAAGAATAAATTATTATCAATTGAAGATGACATTGATTTCATTCCTTATTATGAAGGGTTTAAAGGACAGATTACAAAATTATCAGATGATAAATTCTTAATTAAAGGATTATATCAAAAAATAGCTATTGATAAAATTAAGGTTACTGAATTACCTGTTGGTTATTGGACTGAAGATTTCAAGGAACTAATTGAAAGTCTTATTGAGCCTGGAGCTGATAAAGACGGAAAGAAAATCCCTGCTACAATTAAAGATTACGAAGATATGAGTAAAGACACTGATGTTGATTTTACCATTACATTTATGAAGGGAAAATTAGAAGAGTTAGAAAAGGGAAAGGGAGACCACGGTTGCAATGGAGTTGAAAAAATTCTAAAATTATATACTACAAATACTACAACAAATATGCATTTATTCGATTCTGATGATATTCTTCAAAAATATAATAATATATCTGACATTATTGATTCATATTATGCAACAAGACTTGAAATGTATGGAACAAGAAAAGAATATTTAATTGATGCTTTGGAAAAAGAGCTTGTTGTATTATCTAATAAGGCAAAATATATAAAAGAGAATTTAGATGGAACTATTGATTTGCGTAAGAAAAAGAAGGAACAAGTTACAACAATGTTAGAAGAAAAAGGTTATGATAAAGTTCAAGGAGACGAAGACTATAAATATCTTGTTAAGATGCCAATGGATTCAGTAACTGAAGAAAATGTTGAAAAATTATTGAAAGATAAAGGAACTAAGCAATCTGAACTGGAACAGATTAAAAATACTACTATTAACAAAATGTGGATTAACGAGCTTAATAATCTTAGAGAACAATATATTGAATATAAAGAAGAGAGAGAGAGACTTATGAGTGGAGAAGAAAAGAAGAAGAAAGTTGTATCAAAAGGAACAGTCAAGAAAGTTTTAAAGAAGGCTTCCTTAGTTGTAGATGAAGATTAAATTAAATGTTTATAAATTTCATTACAAATTAAATAAAAACTTTATTTTTTTATTTAATTATTTTCGCATTTTTTTACACAATATTTGAATTCTTCATCATTTTGTATATCTTTACTGTCTAACACAATATTTGCTTGCTTTTCAACAATATTTTTTTTTGTAAAAAATGAAGCTAATTTTTGCATTGTTTTATATCTTTTATCCTGCTTAAGTTCATTCAAAAATTTATTCTTACATTTAGTTATACAATTTCTATTTTTCCCGCCTCTTTTATTAGTACGTTTTTTTAACCTTTTTGTTTTATTCATATATATATATATGTAATATATAAATAATTATTAAAATACTTAAAGACATACGACTTTTGTTTCCAAATTATAGTCTATAAAGTAACTCTATATCTATATAACAGTCGTATGTAAAATTATTTTTATTCTTTTATTCTTAATATAGAGAGAAGTATAAATTCATGTAAAATAAAATAAGTAAATGCATTCTTCATATGTTAAACTATTTTTTCCAAATAATAATTTTTCATAATCTAATAATTTTTTCATAAAATTTTTATTTGGACATACTTCATTTCTTCTATTTTTAACAAGAACAAATGCATCTTTAAAACAAATTTTATAATATTTCATTATATAAGCAATTACAATTGTTGATGATCTACTTATACCAGCAGCACAATTAACTAATACAATATTTTCATTATTAATAATTTCTCCTATTTCATTAAAATAGAGAGAAATATCACAATCGTCATTATCTTGTAAATTATATTTATATATTTTTACATTTGATTCTGAAATATTTATTTTTAAATTTTCAGCTACACAAATAATACAAGTTATATTTCTTTTTTTAATTTCATTATCATTATTTGCGTCAAATAAGTTCCCTAAATATAATTTATTTTTTATAATTTCACTCATATTTCACATATATTTAATCCTTAATATTGTTATTTAATACCTCAGTTATTTTTTCTTCATTATAATTCTCTCTACAATCAATAAACTTAAACAAATTTTGTAAATTATTTCTATCAAACATTTTTTCAAAACTAGTTAAAAAACACCATTCTTTATTATTTATTGCAAAATCTACAAGTTCTTTAGTTGTTATTGTTAAAAATTTAATAGAATTCTTATCATCTTTATGCCAACCACTATTACTTTGAGCTTTTATATTCTCTCTAAATTGAATTATAACTTTTGTTTGTGGAAATAATTCTTTGAATTCTTTAATATAATTTATGTTTCCAGAGTCATATCTTATTTCTTTAAAACCCCAAATATTAGTTGACTCCTTATTTTTAAACATATTTATAATTGTCATTTTTATTAGCTGAACAATTTGGGAATAATTATATGAATTATACCACGATGGTTTGACATTTTTACTAACTATATTGTCAAAACTTGCTGGATTAAAATGTCCTGGTACATAATCAATCGAAGTTTGTTTTATTTTTCTATAAAAATCAAGAAGTGAATTTATAGCTCCAAAGTTTTCACCACAAATATTACTATTTGGTATTGTATTTATTATTCTTTGCATACTCGTAGATCCTGAGCGCCCAGTAGCACATATTAAAACTATGTTGTCGTCCATGCTTATTAGTATCTATGTTAATAAGTATTTAAATTAGTTTAATAATTTACAATTTAAAACCAAGGTTTTAGTTCTAATTGTTTATCATTATCACTTGTCATAACAGGAGGAGCAATTGGAACAACTAAAGTGCTTACATCATTTATATATTTCATGTACCCTTGCGCTTCACCATAAACTTGTTGAATACAGTAATTTAATACAATCTTGTTTAGCTCGGTAATTTGTTGTTGGAAATTATTTGGTTGGTTTGCAGAATGCTGCAAAAATACACTTCTCATTATTATTTTAAGTGAATCACAATCTTGAGGACCAATAACATATTGTCCATTGGATCTGTTATAAACACCAGCTCTAATACCATTTTGAATCATTAAAATATTTTGTTGAGAGAAAAAAGCTTGCGACAAAGGAGTTGAACTCCACAAACCTTCAGTAGCATTCCTAAATGTTACACATTGATTAGCTGGTATTTTGTCGTACATTTGAAATAAGGTTGTTGTATTTGGGCTTTTTATGTCTACACGTCCATTATTAACTTTATTCATTTATATAAAATAGGCAAATAGAAAAAATTATATTTATTTATTTTATATGGAAGGTTTTCAAAAAATTGTACTTTTTTCTGCTATCGTAATATTAATTATTGCTTTAATATTTATAGGTATAGCATTAACGTATGCTAAGGATCAACACTGGCCACCTATGGTGCCCCAATGCCCTGATTATTGGATTATTGATGGGTCCGGCAATGATACTACTTGCACAAACACAAAAGATTTAGGAACATGTCCCTCAAATGGAGGAAACCAACATTTAGTAATGAATTTTAATAGTCCTTCTTTTACTGGTTCTCAAGGAAATTGTAATAAATACAGATGGGCATCTAATTGCGATCTAAGTTGGGATGGCATCACATATGGTGTCAATAATCCTTGCCAAACATCTTCTTAATAAAAAATAAACTATAATTAAATATTATAAATATAACTTATTATATATTTATAATGACAACATTTGTAGATAAAATTAATAATTTGCCTAACGAATTAATTAATTTAATTAAAGAATTTTTACCAAAAAAAGAATTAATATTTACAAACAAAGAAAATTATTCATTATATCACAATCTTCTTAAACAATCAATAAAAAACTATGAAAATTATATAAGAAACATTATAAGAAGAGATAATGAATTCGTCTTTAATTTGATACTTAGAGAGAATTACAATAAATGGTGTGAAATAAAACGATACACGTACAAAAATATGCATTTTTTGAATTATGTTTATTTTATAATTAATTATTGTATAGAAAATGATTCCAATAATTGCAGAGTAGTTGTTATTAATTTTTTAAAAGAACATGGATTAGGTAAAAACCCACATAAAAAGAATATTATTAGATATATAAGATGGAAGGATTAAATATAAATAAAATTCTTAACAGAGATGATAAGTCCTCCTATATTAAAGACGTATTACACGATTTTGAAGTTAATAAAAATAACATATTATTTAAAAAAGGAATATATGTTTATGGTGATCCAGGAACAGGAAAAACTACATTTGTTACAAATATTTTAAAAGAACTTGATTATGATATTATTAGATACGATGCTGGAGACATAAGAAATACTTCTGTTATTGAAGACATAACAAAACATAATATGTCTGATAAAAATATAATGAGTTTATTTAATAAAAAAACACGAAAAATAGCTATTATTATGGATGAAATTGATGGAATGAATAATGGTGATAAAGGTGGAATTAATACATTAATTAAACTTATTAGACCAAAAAAAACTAAAAAACAAAAGCTAGAAGAAGTAACAATAAATCCTATTATATGCATTGGAAATTATAGAGTAGATAAAAAAATTAAAGAACTTATGAAAGTTTGTAATACAGTTGAGTTAAAAACACCAAATGTAATACAAACGCGCAATATTGTAGATTTATTGCTTCCGTCTATTGAGCAAAATATTAAAACTAAAATTACTGAATTTGTTCAAGGAGATTTACGAAAACTAAATAGTATTTTAACTCTTCGAAAAAATAAACCAGATATTTTTAAAAATGAAATTGTTGAAAATATATTACAAATTAAATCATATAGCGATGATACTAAAAAAATAACAAATAAGCTTATAAACAATTATTATACAATTAGTGAACATAATAATGTTATGAATGAAACTGATAGAACTAGCGTTGGGCTTCTTTGGCACGAAAATATTATTGATGTTATTGATAAAACAGATAAAAAAATTTCTGTACCCTTTTACATCAATCAATTAGAAAATATTTGTTTTGCTGATTATATTGATAGAATAACATTTCAAAAACAAATATGGCAATTTAATGAAATGAGTTCTCTCATTAAAACCTTTAAAAATAATAAATTATATCATGAAACATTTATTAAAAAACAAAAATATAATCCAACAGAGGTTAGGTTTACAAAAGTTTTAACTAAATACTCAACTGAATATAACAATTCACTTTTTATACAAAAGTTATGCCAGAAATTAGGAATGGACAAAAAAGATTTATTCGGGTTTTTCATTGATCTCAAAAATAATAGTGATGACAATGAAATTAGTAATTTATTAGAAAATTATGAAATTGGTAAACTAGATATTAATCGCATATATAGATATATTGAAAAATACACCAAGGAAAATGCTACTGGAACAGCTGACAAAGAAGTTGAAGAAGACGAAGAATGTGAAGAATGTGAAGAATGTTAAATAAAAATTAAATACAATATTATATTTAATTTTTAACATGTTGATTTTTGTAAATTTTAATTTAATTTACAACTACTGAAGTCATACTATTAGAAGACATATTTATTTCTTTAGTTCTATCATCGCGCTTTGTTTCCCATCTAGCAATAAACTCTTCGTCTAATTCACATTGCATATGAGACATATAATGATTCGGAGACAAATAAAATAATGTAGACGACTTATTTTTACTAGTGCATTCTCCAGTTGAAAGACCAACCTTAAAAAATAAATCTTCATCCTCAGAACCTACATTACTCCTGAAATATTCACCAGTTTCAGCATCTCTAATGCTAGAACCAATATCACCACTAGTATAAACATCAATTTTGGTTTTCTTAAGTTTACCGTCTGAACGAGGTCTCATTCTAAAAATTGCATTGTATCCTCTGTCCATTTTTTTAGTATCTTCAATTGTTTTACGATTATCCATAAAATCACCAATATAATCGTTATCATTATATACAGGATTAAAATTATCATTGTATTCCATTTTGTATTGATAATTTATTTACTCAAAATATCTTTAAGCGGTTTTTTATATTATAATATTTAAACTATATTTGGTGGCAATTGTGAAAGTTCAACTGTTTTTGTGTTAAGATTTAACTGTGTAGAGTTAGAATTTTTATCTTTAATTTTTTCTTGGATTTTTTCACTTAAAAGTTGTTTTAATTTATTTTCTAAATACTTAACCTTGTCTTTTAATTGGCTGTTTTCTATATTTAATTGTTGTATTATTGAAGTTTGTTGGTTAATTGTATTTTGACCCTCTTGGGGATTCATCATCATATTATTATTATTAATCTTATTAATTGTATCATTATATTCATTTTGTTTTTTAATATGTTCATTTTGTTTTTTAATATGTTCTTTTATTTGATTTGCTCTGTTTTCCTTTATTTCAGCAATTTGTTTTATTACATCCGGTTTAAACTCGCTTTTTCCAGGATTATAAGCTTCTAATAAAGGGTCTATATCTTCCATAAAGAACTTTAATATTTCTTTCTCCTTAACAATGTCTAGTGGAGTTAGAGGCGAATCATGCATAGTTTCATTATAACCTTGGTTTAATAATTCTTTTTTGTCAAATGAATTATGGTCATGAGAGAAAACTAAAATTGTTTTAATTGATTCTAATTGAACAAATGGGATTGTATAATCTTTTAAAAATTGTCTTTCTTCAGCTATAGAAGATAATTCATTAAATTTAGTTTTACTCAATAATTCTCTTTTAAATGCAAATGTGGCGGCAGTTGCATGATTTGGTCCATATGGTCCAAATTGAATCATTTTATTTATATGTTTGAAATAAATAAACATTGCGCTTGAACCAGCACATAAAGCTTTTGAATTTTTTAATGTATCAACTGCATGACTTATTCTTTCAGGTGGATAATAATCATCATCATCCATATAAACAATAATGTCTCCAGTAGCTTTTTCATTTAACAAATTTCTTTTTTTTCCTATACTCATTTTTTCATCATATTTAAAATATTTAACCTGAGGAATATGACATACCAAATCTTCTATTTTATCTGTTCCATCATCTATAATAAGCCATTCAATTCTGTCTTTTGGATATGTTTGGTGTTCAAAACATTTTATCATAATCGGTATAAAAGGTCTTCTATTAAATGTAGGAGTACATATACTTATAAAAGGTATCTTTGATTTTTTTTTTTTATCCTTTCCCATTAAATAAATAATAAATATTTATTTAAGTATTAATTACGAGATATTTTTTTACCTATATTTTTTAATTCTTTTGTTAAATTACCACCTTTTTGTCCTCCAAATAATAAATCATATAATAATCCATGTTTGTCTTTTGATTGTTCTTTGAAACTACATGTTTTTTTTGCTTGATTATAACTAGATAATGCCGATAAATGTTCTTGGTTTATTGGTTTAAAAATATCAATTGCTATTATTCCAAAATATATTAATGCTAATACTATTATTGAAAATATTCCTGGAATTGTTCCTAGATTAGTAAATGCACTAACTATTACTAAGAAGCTAAATATTCCCATAATAGGAATTTTATAATATTTAAAAACATCTTGAATTATTGTAGCAGCATTTATAGATTTATTATTCATTTCTGCTGTATACGTCATACATGAAAACATACACCATCCCATAGCAAGAGAAGCAATAATCGAAAAAAGAGGAAAACAAAATAAGAATAAAATAATGAATAGAAAGACTAACCATACAGCACACCAATAATAAAATGGATTGCCAAATCCAACTTCTTCCCATTTTGGATTTCCTGTTCCACTATCATTAGTATTTGTTTTAAAAAACCAACCCATTTTGGAAAACCATAAATAAATTAAATATATATGATCAGCCAAGAAAATAAATGTAGATAATATAGCAACAATTATTGGACCAAATAAAACAAGCAATACTTCTGGCAAACCATTTAACATATTTAAAATATAATTAAACGATGAATAATTGAATTGAACAACTGATTCCATTATTGAAATAAAATAGTTTGCTAAAAAGTTTGATCCTGGTTCATTTTTGTATTCTCGAAACATATCTAAAATTTTATTTGAAGAATTGTAATCATTATAAGGAAATTTCATTTTCATAGATAAAGCAGGATCTGTAAATGTAGTAAAAATATTTGTTTGAATTGGGTCAATATTTGCCTTTGTTTCTTCATATGGATAACAATGAACATCGGTTGGCAAAATATTTGATTGACCTAATTTACATGCGTATAAAAGCAATCCACTACTTCCATAATAAAAAGCTATTATAATAAATAAAATAATTACTGTTACGACAAAACCACCAATATTAGAAATAAAATTACTCTGATTTGATGAAGTTGACTGGTCTTGTTTTTCATCAATTGCTGACGTATCGCTTGTATCTGACATTACTTATAATAAATTGATATAAAATATTTGAATTATTATTTAATTACTAAAATGCCTAATTCAGTTTATATTTTTATATCATTTTATATTATATGGAATTATCGATAAAGCAATATAATATAATATTTTTGGCAATAGTTAGCTTTATTTTAGTTATATCAATATTTAATTGGGTTGATTATTTAGTTAGTAATAAATATATTACTGAATCTTTCACAACAGGACAAAACCAAGAAGATTATGGAAATTCAACAAGTCACACAGTTAATTTACCTTTAACAACAACATATAGTTGTACAAATTTTTGTGGACCAAAATCAACTTGTTCTATAACTGGACAACAATGTTCTGCTGATATAGACTGTCCTGGTTGCCAACCATATTCACCACCTTTAAAAAAATCAACTGGTTGTGTTCCTGGAAATAATGATGCAGGAAAATTAACTTTTGGAGTTACATCTCCATATTCACCTTTAACAAGTGGATATGGAACACGAGAAAAAATAATTACATCAAATATGTATTCTAAACCTTCAATGGCTAATTTCGGTGTAAATACTTGGTTAGCTGAATTTAAAGAAGAACAATATCTCTTTGATAAAAGATATAAACCTCCAGCTCTTCAATATATGCCAAATTATCCAGAAAGATATAGTTTAACTGGAGAATTTATAGAAGACGGACCACTTGCTTCAAATTCCTTTATTCCAAATAATTAACATTTTATATAATAAATTGGATTTTATACTTAAAGAGATTCTTCTTTTTCAATAAAAACTTTTTTAGAAATATTTTTAATTATTTTTTCTTCCTTTTCAAAATCATTGTCACCAGAACCTCCCATAGATTCAACAATAATCTTATTATATTGATCTGAAAATTTGGAAGAAGACCTATTACAATCAGGATGAGCTTCTTTAAACTTTGGAATTAAATTTTGATTCTTACAAGTAACCTTTCTAATAACCTTATGTAATTTTAGACGCTCCTCATCCTTTTCCCATTTATCCTCATCTTTAATATATAATGTTTCTCTCTTTTTATCAGTGCAATGAACAGGTCTTTGAGTAACATCAAGGTCCTTCAAATTCTTAACAATAATATTAGATATACCTTCTACATAACCTAACTCTCCTACTCCCTCTAAGTCAGATAATTGTAACTTAATTGAATCAACAAAATCCATAATATTCATAGCATCTTTACATGTTTCGTTAAGAAAGAATTGTAGATTAAATGCCTTGTTATGTGAGTTTGTATGAGTAGTATTATGTGTTCCATTTTCTAAAACCTTCATCATCATATTTTTAAACTCACTATTTTCTTTAATTAATAGCATAATTAATTCTTTATCTGATGGTTCATTAGATTTTTCTTTTTCTTCTTCTTTAGTTAATTTGCATTTTTGTTTATGTTTCCATAAACCAGCATTAGTATGAAAACATTTTTCGCATTTTTCACATGAATATTTTTGCCCTTTTTTTCCACTTTCTGCCCCAAGTTCATTTCCAATTATTTCCTGGATGTGTTTTGATGTATCAATATGTCTTTCCCAGCTGTATTTTTTGCTGCATTTATAATCACATTTTTCACAATAATAATCAGACTGCCCTTTTTTGCCCTTTTTTGCCCCAAATTCATTTCCTAAAGTCTCCATAAAATAGAGACAGATTTTATTTTTAAGCTTTTATAAAAAAAATTATCATAACAAAGCTAGAATTATTTTTTTTGTGCCCAGACCATAAAATTCAATTATGCTGTAAAAGAATCATTTTCGACATAAAGTATTTGTATATTTCAATTTTGGACATTTTTTTTGTCCATTTTCAAAATTAGAAAAAACTTTCCCAACAAAATTTCAATCATTTCTCTTCATATGAAGGGAACTTTTTGAAGCATTATTTTTATAAGTTCCTTACATTGTTGTAGTAAAATGACGATAAAATATATAATTTAAAATCCTACTTAAAGAAAATAATATATAAAAGGCTTTAAATATTATTCATATTTCTTTACATTTTAAGTAGCATACATGAGACCAGCATTGCCACCAATAAATGTTACCATATTAACTCTCTCTTCAATCAAATACATATTAAAATTATAATCATAAATGCGCCATGTAGGTTTGTTAATTCCTATAATATCACCAGTATTTGGGTCACAAATAGTTAAAACTTGAGCATATGGGTCAACTGGAGGTGATATAGTTGTAAATTCAAATTGTATATTAGAAAATCTACTCATATTCATAGCTCCAGATGGCTGAGTATTCATTTGATTTGTATCTAAACAAAAATTATAACAATATAGACCTGGAGGTGCATTACCAGATGTTCTCACATATTTTTCAATAAAATTATAAACACCTGAAGGAAGCATATTCTCTCTATATTGACCATCCAATAATATTCCTAGTGCTACTAAAATATATTGAATATTTTGTGGATTATATACTCCAGTTATGTAGAGACCAGTTAAAGTTCCATCTGGGTTAAGACCTGGACCTAAAAATGGAGTAGCAGGCGGTATTGGAGGTGCTGGATTTGGAAAATCACCTGCTGTCGAACCTGGTACAACATCTTGAGGCATATAATTATATGGCCAATTTGTGTAATTTGACCATTGATTACGTAAATTTGCATCACTTCTTTGGAAATAAAACATCCAGCTACTAACCATACCAAGTGAATCTAAATTAAGTTTATTTTGACCTGTTATATTATAATAAGGTTTTTCATAAATTTGTTTCATTAAATATTTTTGTTCATTTTTCGCAAACATTTCTGATTCATCGTTGGAAAGAAAACAATAAGTACAATTTAAATTTATATCTGCATTCCAATTTGTTCTAGTATCCAAATAAGATGTTGGTCCTAATGCTTCGTCAGGAGGAGTTTGTAAAAATCTGTATAATTGCATATAAAATTGATTAAAATTGGGCGCAATAATAGGAAAGTTATTAGTATAATCCATAACGTCTCGTATAGTAAACCACTCATTAACTGGTCTAAATGAGACATTAATTTGAAGTTCATTATATTGAAGAGCAACCAAAGGAAATGCTTGTGTTGTAACTAAATTAAACCAAGCACCAAGAGGTATATATAATGTGCGACCTGTTATAGAAGGTTGAGCTCCTGCAGGACTTGTTGTATAAAATGCATTTGGATAAGCATTTACACGTGCTCCGTAATTTGCTGGGTCATTTAATTCAGCTGTCTGACCAATCATTTCATTAAATAGTGCCAATTTTTGTGCATTAAAGTCTCTTTGTGTTGACGCTAAAAGATATTGTCCTGAATATTCTTGTAATTTCTGATTTCCACAATTTATTGTAATTCTGCTTATAATTTGTGCGCCAATATTTTCAATCCATTGGAATTCATAAGGAGCCCAATCTGTATATCCTGTTGAACTATCAGGGTTTGTATATTCTTGCGGAGGCATAATAGGACTCCATATACTTGGTAAATTTATTGATATATAGCAATCCATAAGAAGATCGGCATAGCGTTTGACCTTAAATGTAAATGTAGATTCAGTTGTTAACCCCAATATTGGGGTTCCTTCAAAATCTAGCCTAAAGTTCTGTTTTCCCCAATTTGTGTACTTTTTATATGTTGCCTTCCAAAAACTCTTGCTTGGGTTACCATTTAAAATAATATTTTGTTGTCCTTGGGACACTAATTGCATCAAGCCACCAGCCATACTAAGTATATACTATATATTTTTTTTAATTCTTTATTTCATCATAATATAATTTTATTATTTCTAATAATTCTTCATTTTCTTCTTTTTCTATTCTACTAATTTGTTTCTCAATTTCTTCTTTTAAAATAGGTAAACGAGTGTAAAGCATAGGATTAACTGATTTTCCATTTTTATCCTTAAACTTATCAGGATTAAAACGAATATAAACAAATTTCCCACCATGTAACATAAATAAATCATCATACCGAATTTCTTCATCATCTTTATTGTATCCTTTATGTTGGTTTTCATCTGTCTCAATACATAATAATGTATTACCGATTAATTTTCTATGGTCTAACCTTCTTCTATGTGTACAATCACAATTACCAGTCCATAATGATTTATCGTGTTGAAATCCTTCAAAATTAGAATTAATATAATCACGAACAGCTATTTCTTTTGTCTTTGAATTCATTTGTAATGTTAAAGGGTCTGTTGGAAATAAATTTTGATAACAATTTGCACAATATCCTTTGTATTTTGGATTTCCTCTTGTTCCTAAACAAAAATTAGATTTACAATTTTTATGTGTAATATCAACCATGTTAGATACTTTATGACTTGAACAGTAAATAGGGTTTTTTTCATTAATAAAATTAAAACTGGGTCTAGTTTTACAATTTTCAAAAGAACATTTTGTATGACGAATATCAATCATATTTTCTTTTTTATGTTCAAAACAATATAAACCATTTTTTCCATTCTCATAATTATAATTAGGTATTTTATTACAATTATTATATAAACATCTTTTACTAATAATATTCAACATATTATCTAATTTATGGGTTACACAGTATATTCCTTTTGTTTGTCCTTTTAAATTATATAATGGATTTTTTTTACATCCTTCAAACTTACATTTGTTATTAACAACATCTAACATTTCATTTAATTTATGATCTAAACAAAAACGACCTTTAGTTTCTTTATCAAAATTATAGACAGGTTGTATTTTACATCCTTCAAATTCACATTTATTATTGACAACATCTATCATTTCATTTAATTTATGATTTAAACAAAACCGTCCTTTTGTTTCTTTATCAAAGTTATAATTTGGTTGTATTTTACATCCTTCAAATTCACAATGTCTATTTAGAATATCTATCATTTCATTTAACTTGTGTTTTGAACAAAATATTCCTTTTTTTTCACCTATAAAATTATACGTTGCTCTTATTATACAATTTGTGTAATTACAAATTTTACTCTTATTTTTAACATCAATCATATTATCTTTTTTATGTTCCATACAATAAATTGGTTTATTTTCATTTTCAAAATTATAACAAGAAAATATTATACAATTGCTATTTTGACATAACTGACTTACTAATTTATAATCCCCTTTATGTTCCTTACATCGCGATGGGTTCCCATAAGAGTTACCGTAACTAGCTTGCTTACGACAAGTTTCAAATTCACAAAGCTTAGGCATTATTATACTATATTAAAATATTATATTTAAGTAATTTATCCTCACTTTTAAATTAAGAGATAATATCCTAAATATTAATCTCAAAACTTTAAACAAAATTATAAAAATAGTATAATATTATATTAGTAAAATGTCAAGCCAACAAACAGATTATTTAAGCGCAATAAAAAATACTAGCGAAAATTTCCAAAGCTATATGATTCTTTCATTTATTTTTATTATTTTAATAATTTTTATTGGTTATATGATTTACCTAAGTAAATTAGACAATAGTAATTGTGATTATATGAATAATTTATATTCTACTGTTGATGGTAATATAAGACCTATTACAGGAAATGACCCAGATTGTAGCGGTAATTTATATGATTATTATATTAAAACTGCTTATAATGCTTGTTCAGGTGGAACATATAAAAACAGTTTTGTAGATGTTTGTAATCTAAAAGCTTTAATTAAACAAGGTGTTCGTTGTTTAGATTTTGAAATTTACTCAATTGATAATCAACCGGTAGTTGCTACAAGTACAACAGAAGATTATTACGTTAAGGAAACATTTAATTCAGTTGATTTTGGAAGTGTAATGGATACAATTAATAATTATTCTTTTTCAGGAGGTACAAGTCCAAATCCAACTGACCCATTATTAATACATTTAAGAATAAAAAGTAATAACCAAGAGATGTATAGTAATTTAGCAAATGTATTTAAGTCATATGATACTATTATGCTTGGAAAAGATTATAGTTTTGAAAATTCCGGACAAAATTTAGGAGGTGTTCCTTTATTAAACTTTCAAAATAAAGTTATATTAATTGTTGATAAATTAAATAATTCTTTTTTACAAAATCAAGACTTTTTAGAATATGTAAATTTAACAAGTAACTCTGTATTTATGAGAGGATATAATTATTATGATATTAAAAATAATCAAGACACACAAGAATTAACCGATTTTAATAAAAGATGTATGACAATTGTATTCCCTGATAAAGGGGTATCACCATCTAACCCAAGTGGTATTTTATGTCGTGCATATGGTTGTCAAATGATAGCAATGCGTTATCAAACAGTTGATAATTTGTTGATGGAAAATGCATCATTTTTTGATAATTGTGGTTATGCGTTTTGCTTAAAACCTGCTAATTTGCGTTATGAACCTGTCACAATTCCAAATCCTACTCCTCAAAACCCAGCTTATTCTTATGCTACACGAAATTCTACAACAGATTATTATAGCTTTAATTTTTAAAATAATAAGAAATAAAAAATATACTTAAATACAAAATTTATTTTAATTAAATGGGAAACAGTATTGCTCATAGTATTATCGAACCTATCAATTATAATTGTCCAGTTTGTATTGATTCTGGAAAATTGCCAAATATTGCTGGTAGATTTTTTTTAATTAATGAAAAGGAATGTCAATGTAATGGTTGTTCTACTATTTTTCCAAAAGAACAATTTTATAAAATAGTGATAAATGATGCTGTAAGCTGCAAATAAATATATTTTAAATATATATAAAGATTAATCATAAATATTTATATACATAATGAGTGATAAAATTCCGTTTATTATTTCTGAAGCATGTCCTGATTATAAAAGGCCATGTGTAATTCAACAATTTGGAACATGTTATAAATCAGAAATTCCAGATTATTTTGTCAATAAAGTTGCAGAATTTATTTTTGAAAGAAGTGTTCCTGATGCAATAAATGACCTAGAAGGTATTCAAGATTTTTGGGAACAATACTATAGTGAATATTATATTGATAATCCACCTTGGGATGCAAATGCATTTATTGATAATAAATGGGTAAATATAACACCAACTGATGAAGAAATTCTTGAAAGAATAAAAATTTTAATACTATGGGAAACAGAAGATGTTGAAAGAGATTGTGATAAACAAGCTGAATTATCTTGTGAAGAAGAAAAAGACGAAAACTTGTATCAGTTATCAAATGAAGATAAATTAGTAATAGATAAAATGAAGGAATATTTTGAAAAAGAAGGATTACAAGTTTCGGAATCAGAAGACACCAATCAGCAAGTAATTAGTACTCTTAATAAGTTTATTTTAAATACAAATATTGAAAAATTTAATGAAAACAAAGAATTATTAGACAATTTTATAAACACTATGACAAGATGTATTGAAAAAGATATTGAAAAAATAACATCTGATTTAGAAGTAATTCATAATGAAGAAAATTCACAAAGATTAAAACAGATTATGGTTCTTTATGGAAGTTTATTAGAATATAAAAATAATTATAAATTTTAATATAATATTCTAAAAATTTTTATTTATTTGCTCGTTAAATAAATAAAATGTTTATTTTAAATTAAATTTTATTGTCATAATATAAGAATGCCGAAGAATAAAAATATTTGTAAAGATTTGTCATTTGATGATTGTGAATTAGCAATTCTTCGTATGGCTGTTGATAAAGCAGAAGAAAAAATGGGAAGGCGTGTTGTAAATTCAGATGATATAAGAGAAATTATTAAAATTGTTGAAGATTTTATTAGAAGAAAAAACTTAGTTTGTTATGGCGGCACAGCTATTAATAATATATTACCATCTGAAGACCAATTTTATAATAAAGATGTAGAAATTCCAGATTATGATTTTTTTACAACGAATGCTTTAAAAGATGCAAAGGAATTAGCAGATATTTATTACAAAGAAGGCTTTGAGGATGTTGAAGCAAAGTCTGGACAACATCATGGAACATATAAAGTTTTCGTAAATTATATTCCTGTTGCTGATATAACAATGATCCCAAAAGGCATTTTTAATGCAATTAAAAAAGATTCTATAAGAGTTGGTGGAATATTATATACGCCACCGAATTATTTAAGAATGTCAATGTATTTAGAGTTATCTAGACCTGCCGGTGATATTAGCAGATGGGAAAAGGTAATGAAACGTTTATCACTTTTAAATAAAAATTATCCGATAACTGATTTAAATTGTAATCAAGTAGAGTTCCAAAGATCTATGGAAAATAAGACACAAGCAGATGAAATTTATGATAATATAAGAAACACATTAGTTAACCAAGGTGTTGTATTTTTTGGAGGATATGCTATTTCTTTGTATTCAGAATATATGCCAAAGAATCTTAGAAATAAATTAGAAAAGATAGCAGATTTTGATGTCTTATCAAATGAACCAGAAACAACAGCAGAAATTGTAAAAGAACGTTTAAAGGATATAGGTATAAAAAATACAAAAATTATAAAGAGAGAACCAATTGGCGAAGTAATTCCTTTACATTATGAAATTAAAATAGGCAATGAAACTGTTGCATTTATTTATAAACCAATAGCGTGCCATAGTTATAATGTTATAAATATATCTGGACAAAAGGTTAAAATTGCTACAATTGATACTATGTTAAGTTTTTATTTGGCATTTTTATATGCTGACAAGCCTTATTATAATCAATTTTTAGATAGAATTTTATGTATGTCAAAATTTCTTTTTGATGTTCAACAAAAAAACAGATTGGAACAAAAAGATTTGTTAAAACGTTTTAGTATTACTTGTTATGGTCATCAAGAATCTGTCGAAGAAATTCGTTCAAATAAAGCTGAAAAATATAAAGAACTTAAAGAAAAAGGCGACAAAAAAGAATTTGAAGAGTGGTTTTTAAACTATAAACCAGATGATTTTAAAAAGAAAACATTAAATGATAAAAATGATAAAAATGATAAAAAAGAAAATAAACCAAAAACAAAGAAAAGAAAACCAAAATCTAACAAGAGCAAAACATTAGCTATTTATGGAGGCAAAACAAGACGCAAAAATAGATTTTAAGTATTAGAAACCCCATCATAACAGTCATCTAATTTATCTTGAAATGTAACGTGTTTTTGTTTATTTACATAAAATTTATAAATTAAAAAGGAAATTACAAGAGCTAAAATTGCAATTCCGATATAAATATATAGTTTATAATCTACTACTTCGGCTCCTCCATTCAAATCATAAGCATTTCCTAATGAAAATCCAGAACTAGTTATATCAATAGAGTCCATTTAAATAAAATAATATAAATGCTAAATAATTTAAACTCATAAACAATAATTATCCAATATTATGATAAAAATATCGCATGTTATTTTTGATAATATTTTAAACAATACTGTTTCTTTAAATTCGTCAGAAATTTTATTCTTAATTAAAATCAAAAAATATGTTAAATAAATACAAATTTTTTCTATTAAAAACTTGAAGTAATTAAAACCATAATTTAAAAAATTCCAATCATTAACATAACTACACATAGGTGTATTAGTTTTTTTTATAAAAAAAGAATGTATATCTAACAAACCAGAGAGAACCCTATGAAAATTTGATTTTTCATTTTTAACATTTATTAAATTTCCTATTTTATCGTATCCAAATAAGTCTAAATATAATATTTTTTTGTTAGGCTCATTATTAAAAATATATGGATTTATTCCATCGATATATTTATTTTCATAAAGAACGTTACCGTCTATTAAAAATGGAATATAGCTTGATTTAATAATTGTATTTATTATTTCATCTACATTTTTGTACCTAGATTTAATAGTTTTTTTACCCTTTTTGATATTGTTATATGTAATAAAAAATCTATTGTTTACTTTTTTACAAATATCTTTTGGAATATGGTCTTCTAAATGTTTTTTAAGTTCTTTAACTATTTTTAATTTGTATGTTTGCCTAAAATCTTTATTTACTATTTCATATAATTTAGACATATGTTCTAATCCATCAATGTAATATAAAAAAGCAACGATTGACCCTATACTACATCCTGAAATTCTTTCAATTTTAATATAATTACGTTTTTCCATTTCTTTTAAAAAATATAGAGCTCCTACAAGATAACTTCCATTAAATATACCTCCATCTAATACTAAATCAATTGATTGTGGTTTTTTTACATTCTTAATATCATCTGGTAAATTATCTATTAATTTTACAACATAATCATTTATCATTTAATTATTATTAAAAGTTATTTACTATTTTGTATTAAAACGAAAAATATGAAATAGTAGAAAAATATTTATTAAATATAGAATGTTAAGTTTGTCGAATTGCAAGTTTTATTGTTTATCTTTCAATGATGAAGAGAGAAAAACCAATATGTGTAAACGTTTTGAAAAACTAGGCATAAACTATAAATTTTATGACGGTGTTCAATACAATGACCCAAGACTTATAAATAGAAATTTAAGCAAAAAATTGTTAAGTGAATGGTCTTGTTGTTATGGACATTTAGATATGATTTTTAATTTTTATTATAAATCTGATAAATGTTATGGAATATTTTGTGAGAATGATATTCATATACATAAACAGCTAATTGATATATTGCCAAAGGTATTATCAGATTTTAATATACTTAATTTAGACATTTTACTTTTAGGATATCTTACAAATTTTGTTGTCACTGAAAGCAAAGAAAATTGTGGTTATAGTTTAAAAAAAAAGACATCTAAAAAACCTATTTATACTTATCATAATTACCCAGATAATTTAGTAGGAACGCAAATGTATATATTGAATAGAAAACATGCTAAGTATTTGATTGATAAGTATTATAAAAATTATGCAGATGAAAATAGTGATTTTATAGCTGACATTATAATTACTAAAGATGGAAATAGAGCTTTAATATCTCCAGTTTTAGCCGTTGAAGAAAAAATTAACCAAAATAATCATCATAAAAGATTCCATAAAATACATTATGATGAACAAATATTTATTTAAATTTTTATATTTTGAATTAATCTTTCAATGAATTCCTTTTCATTTTTATACGAAACAAACATATTTATTAATTCTGCAGGAGAGTAAAAATATTCATTGACTGTTTTTAAAATAGTCTTATCTATTTTGTTGCAAAAAAGGTGTAAATATATTTCAGATATTGTATTATGACTTGCGTTACTTAACTCATGAGTAATATCAATTCTTCCTGGTCTAATAAGAGCAGGGTCTAATTTGTCATAATGATTTGAAGATATAATTAATATTCTTCCTGGTGTCTCTCTAATTCCATCCCATAAATTAAGAATATCATCAAGAGTAATAGCTGGTTCATTTGTTGAAGAAGGAACTGTACATGTACCATTTTCATTTAGTTCACATATACTTTGTAAAACATCACCTATATTTACACTTTTATCTATTATATTATTTTTTTTGTTTCTCGTATTATGTTTTTTTGGTTCTTTATTTTTCCTGTCTAAAATAATATCTCCAACACAATCAATATCCTCAAATACAATAATTTTTTTTTCAAATGAAACAGAACTATTCTCGTTTTTATCATTATATGTATTTTCAAAGAAAAATTGTTCTAATTGTCTTTTAGTTTTTATTGTTTTAAGAGACATAACAATTATATGACGATTAGTATAATTAGCTAATGCTTTAATAAATGAAGTTTTACCTGTTCCAGGAGGACCATGTAAACCAATTCCAAGAGAATACGGAATGCCTTTTTGTATATACCATTCTTTATTATTTAAAAAATAATCTATTTTTGATATTATTTCTGATTTACCATCAAAAAATATATTATTAAAGGTTCTATAACTTTCAAATATATCTTCCCTCCAACAATCTAATATACACTCATCGTCTTCTTTAAATGAAATTCTATCAAGATTATAAATGAACCTTTTATTTCCACGATGTTCTCTTATAGAAGATAAATACTTTTCAGTTATATTATCTATATAATTTTTTAAATAACTAACTGAATATTTATAAGAATAAATATGTATTGTAATTTTGTCTGTTTTTGTATTTATTTTTTCCTTATCATCTCTAGATTCTTCTTGTTCAAATTCTGATTTTACAAATATATCTTCACTAATTATAAAATGTTTATTTTGATAAACCATAAAAATATCAAGATTTTTTCTTTTATTATCAGAATCATTTGACGACGATTGAAAATTACTATGTGCTTCTTTGATGCGAAAAATTGTATTATTTGTGTCAATATTTAAAATTATAAAATTCCATATAGCCTTAAAACGGTCGCTATATAATGAAGATGTTGTATATGACAATGAATAAGCTGACGTTACTGAACTTTTTTTCCCTTCAATAACCACTGTGTTTTTCTTAAAAAATATACTTTTAATATCATCAAATGACATTTTATACAAAAGTTTATCAATTCCATAATCATACATGTAATTAACAATAAAACCAAAAAAACTAATCATAATAGTTGAAATAATTGCATCATAAACAGGATTTCCAGTTTTAAAAAAATTAAATAAAATCATTCTATTTATATTTTCATAATTTGATTTAAATATAGACATAAATTCTTTCATATGTGTATATTTATTACCATAAATACATTTAAGTATTTATCATATATTCTATAAAACTAAGTTTTAAAACGCTCCAAAATGATTAGAAACTTTATTAAGAAAATAAAATAATAAACCAAAAAGCGCACTTGTGAATAAAAAACCATTTATGTTAAGATTACCATCATTTGAAAACAAAATAGGAAAATAATTATAAATAAATTTTCTAAAAAAAGGTAACTGAAATAAAAAGTAAAGAACCGCTAATAGAAGAGGAGTTTGTATTTCATTATACATATCATCTAATGAATTATGTGTTTGATAATTTTTATTATAATCATTAATCATATCACTTGTGTTCTCGTAATTTCTTATGTAATCAATATTATTTTGTGGAGGAGGTACATAATTTGGCTGAACATTTGGATCAATGCTATGACTAGAAGTTGACATTGGAATATCTCTAGACGGTAATTGAGTTGCTCCAGTTAAACTAGCTTGTTGAAGTCCATTTACAATTTGAGTTATAGTAGTTTGGTCTAAACTTAATCCATTTGCTCCTGCTGTAGGCATTTGAGATTGCATCGACGCATTTTCAGAAGCAGACATTGATATATTATTGCTTATATTTCCACCTCCAACTGGGTCAGTTGGTAAATCTAAAATGCTAGTTGATTCGCTCATAAGTATTATAAAGAATGATTGATTATAATAATTACGCAAACATTAATCAAATTCAATTATTTTTGAATTTGCGCTACATTTACTTGCAACCGAATTATATTTTACACATTTATCTCCGCTTTTATATATTTTATCTTTAATTTGGTCTAAAGGAGGAGCATGAAATATTAGACAGTCTTTATTTTTACATACAGTTCTAAATAAAGAAGCTAAACCAAAACCTAATAATATAGACATTATTATTCTTCCAGTTTCAGTATGAACAAATTTTCCAAGGTACATTCCCATTATATATATGATGAGTTTTTTTTATAAAAATAATATACTATGCTGTTGTAAGTATAAATTATTTATATAATTAATATTACTTATTTATGATTGTATTGGTATAGTAGATATATCTGATTCATCTTTTGGACAGTCTACAAATTCTTCTTCAAAATAAAAACAATTATCTGCCTTATCTTTAAATAAAAACTTTCCAACACTTTCTGGACTAGGATAAATATAAATAGTTTTCATTTCTGGTCCTAAAACATATACAAAAAATAGACCTATTGCAAAACTTATTAAAAAAACCGGAATTGAAATATAATTTAATATCATATATAATTTATAAATAATTTAATTTAAAAAAAACCTTTATTAAAACCTACTTCTTTTGAAACAAGGTCATTCATAGAATTTATTAACATGTTATAATTCTTAACTCCATCTTTAACTGAGTAAAATGTCATATAACTTTGTTTCAAAGATTCAGGTAATTTATTATACTCATCATTATAAATTTTAATACCAAAATCTACTTCTCCATTGGGTAAAATACTTGGAGGAATTTTTAAATCAGGTGGAGTTGTAAACGGATAACCATTTATTTTATTTTTTGTATTTAAATAATTTAACATAAACTCTTTCATCCATTCACGATTAGTCATTAAAACATTTTTAAGTTTAATAGGCATTTTAATCCAAAGACTTTGATACTTTGGATTTTTCCATTTAATTCCACCATTTATATAAATTGGTTCATCAAGAGGAATTTCTGTTGGACTTTCAGGAATAACTTGTTTTTCAGGAATAATTTGTTTTTCAGATTCAGATGATTCAGATGATTCAATAACAAACATAGGTTTCTTTTTTGGTTGAGCTTTTAAGCCAACATCATATGAAACTACTTTATCTTGAAAACTTGAGAATGATAAATTAGAAATGCTATATTTTGTTTGAATTAAATTACATGTATTTAAATTGTCATTATACCATACCATTGTTTCATTATAATTTAAACTTCTAATTTTATTGTAAAGTGGTTGAAGAATATTTACGTATATATTTGCTGCATCTTGAGCATATTGAACATTGCTGGTTTCATTCATTTTTTTTATACAATCTTTAATTTGTTCTATTTGTATGTAAGAATTTGTTATTGCTTCGTTTAATTCAAGTTTTTTTTTGTCATTATCAACTACATTGTCATAAGTTAATAGATATACATCATACAAAGCAGAAAAATGGCTTACAGAATCCTTTAAATCTTCGAATTTTTCTAATACACTTTCAGCAGTTAAAAACCCAAATAATAATTTATTTTTATTATCAATTATTTCATTTTTTGTATCAGTAATTTCTTTTTGTATTATATTTAAAAGTTCTGGCATTAATTCAACTTTGCCAATTTTAATTTTAATATCTAAATTACAAGGGTCTGCAACAATTCCACAAGTTGCACTATATTGTCTATATGAATCTTCTAGATCAGTTTCTTCAAAATATGTAATATTAAATTTGGATCCTCCTGGTCTTTGACAATTTATACATTTTGGTTTTAATTTTAAGTACTCTGAACGTTTTTCTCTATTACTCAATGTATCATTGTTTATAATTTTCTTTTTATTTTCATTAATTTTATTTTCATATTTTCGTTTAAGCTTAAAATATTCGTTTAAAGCTTCTTTTACATCAGGTATGTTAGTTGTTTGTTTTTTTTCATCCATTATATATTATATTTTATATTATATTTGTTTTTTAAATTAATATATTTGCTTTTTAAATTAATATATTAGGTTTTTAAATTAATATATTTGTTTTTTTTAAATTAATATATTTGTTTTAGAATGTATAATGTCGTATTCATTATCCCAAGCAGGTAAACCAGTTATTAATTCTTGATGAGCTACACGTTTAGCTTCTTGAAAGGTTTTTATTTTTGATAAAATATATTGTTGTTTTTCTTTATTTTTTCTTTCTAATTCAACTGGTGTTAATCTACCTTTATGTTTATAAAGTAAAATTAGTCCTAAAATAATCAAAAATCCAGCTAACATACCAATATTAAAGACTAAATTATGAAAATTATCTCTTGCAATATGACATTGTTTAAGAGTTTGATGCAAAAAATATTTAACACCAGGTTCTGTAAGTGCAGGTTTAGGCGAAGCCCACGATTGGTTAGAAATGTCATCAAGATAATCCATATTAATTATAGTTAAAATTATAAATTAAATTATACATATTATCTATAATATGGCTAGCTCTTATTTGAATATTATAACATTTTTATTAACAACATTATTTTATTATTTGGCAATAAAGCCTAGTTTTACTTACGATATATCAGTTGACCCACAAAAAAACAAACAATATATAAGTAGTAGTTATATGTATTTAGCTATTTATTTATTATTAGTTATGGTTATTCAATTTATAGTAAATGCTTCAATAATAACGTCTACTTGTGGAGGAAACATAACAGAAAATATGGGTGCTGCAGGTGTTTTTACATTTTTACCATGGACATTAATTTTTGGTGTTGTAATTTTAATTTTAACAATTTATCCTGGTTTTAAAAGTGCATTTTCGGACGTTGTCGGATATTTTTGGATTTCAAGTTCTGCAAATAAAATAATAACAGAATTATTGGTTGATCCTGAAGTTCAAAAGAAAATAGATGCTGACACTACTTCTACACCTGAACAAAAAGAAGCAATGCAAAGTGCTGCAGATGCTATAATTAAAATATGTGGAAATACATCTGTACTAATTAATCAAATTGTTCCTACGAATTTTAATTCATATTGGTCAATTTTAACTCCATTAATGAAAGACAAATATAAACAATCTGGACCAGAAACTGACAAAATGAAGAATGAATTATTTGAACTAGTGGTTTCTAGAGATAACGTAGGTGAATCAATGTGGTATATGTATACAGGTATATTATTGACTTCACTTGTACAACTTAAAATGACAACAAGAGGTTGTGCTAATAATGCTGAGACTATGGAGAAAAATTATCAACAGTTTTTGGCTGCTGAACAACAATCAAAACAACAAAAAGATTTATCTACAAGCACTACATACACAATCACAAGTTAAATTAAAGTTTGATTTCTTTATTAATAAATAATGAAATTTCATCAAATATTTCTTGAATATTATTATTAAATGAATCTATATATTTTAAATTAATTTAAAAGTATAATAATTATAATATTATATAAATTAACAAATGTCAGATAATTGGGATGATTGGGATTGCGATAATTATGAGGTTCCTGTTTTAAATATAGAACAATCAAAACGTATAGAAGAGAGAAAATTGGTTGAAGAATCTGATAATAAAATAGCAAATCAGTTATTTGGTTTTGAAACAAATGAAACAAATGAAACAAATGAAATACAAAATAGTATTGCTAATATTAATAAATTTAAGCCAATTAGAGAGAGAAAAAATGATGTAAGTAATCAAAAAGAAAATGAATTAAAGCAAAAAGAATTCTCTAAAAAAATTAGAGAGATAAAAATACAAAAAGAAAAACAAATTGAGTTATATGGAAAAGCTGAAGATGATGAATATGATGAATATGCTGATAAGTTTTATTAAAGATAAACATTATGTACATTAAAATATTTTCGCAGAAGATACATAAAACATTACAGTTAAATAACATAATATACCTAAAAGTAATGATAATAACCAAATTGGTAAAATTGTTTTATTTCTATATCCAACACCAAATTCTCTAATACTTCCATCTCTATTATAAAAACAAACCGGTTTCATCATTTGAATAAATCCAAATATAATAATAAATAATACAACTGATACAAGTGTAATATTTTCTCTAATAAGGTTTCTATACATTTTATATATAATAACAAACAAATTTTTATTATATATCTAAATATTCTTCTAAAACTTAATTAATAAATTTATCTAATTATCATCTTGATAATCATCATATTCTTCTTCTGGAGCACCTACACCATCAGTGTTACCATCATAAAATGTTTCATTTAGGTATCCCATATCATATGCTTCATTATCTATATCATTATCAATTTCTTGTTGTTCTATATATTCATCTACTAGAGCATCAATATTTTCATCTGTTGCATCAGAATTTTTCTTTCTAATATTTCTCTCTGCGTTGTCCATTTTATCTCTAAATTGTTGTTCCTCATCATAAAAATCTTTATCTAATGTTGTTAAACCTTTTTGCATTCCTTTTCCATACATACCTAATTTATTGATTTTTAATATAGTATCAGCATCTCTCTCTTGGTCTGTCATACTTTTAAGTCTATCTGTAACCATATCTTTTTCTTTTTCGCGCAACTTAAAGACTCTATCTTGAATTTCTTCATAAGATGTATCAATTGTATCTTTTTGATTGTTCAATATGTTTATAAATGCAATAAGGAGTTCAGATGTTTTTTGTCTTAATACTTTTTTATTTCCAGTTAATAATGTCGTATCTGTTTGTTGCCTAGAGCTCATAGATAAATCAATTCTTGTGTCAATTTCTTCAATATATTCAGATGCAAAAATATCTGTAATTTCTGTTTCTTTTCTTACTTCAGTAACAATCATATCATCTCTATCTGTTAATTCAATAAAATTAATTAAAACACGAAGCAAATAATATTCAAATAAAAATCTACTTGTTCTTTCATCAAATACTGGTTTTATAATTTTATCATTGTTTACTTTTATACTAGTAAAACTTGGAGTAGCTTTGGAAATTTTAACTAAATTTTTTGATGATTCTTGTATTGTTGTTAAAACATTTTCCAAAGTATTAATTCCATAAAAAATTTTTAGTTTTTCATAATATCCACTAACGTATTTCTTTAATTTGGTTGCATGATTTTTGGAAAATCCATAATAATTTGGTATGTGAACATCATCATAATTAACTTTGTTTAAAATAATATTTGGAAAAACATTAACAAAGTTATCGACAAAATTTTTATAAAAATTAATAATATTATACAATTTTTCATCTGAAATTTTATTTATATCTTCTCTTTTTGATGAATCAGATACCCAATTTGATAAATTTTTAATTGTTTTTGTCATTTTTCTTATAGAACCTACACTAACATTTGAACCTGAGTTTTGTTGAACAAATTCTATGATTTCTTGTTTCATTTCTCCAATATGTCTTATTAAAAAATCATTTAAATCTTTTACTTCTCTCGTGTAATTTTCTGTCGCTATGTCAAATGTATCTAATGAAGTATTAATAAGATTTCTTAATGATTGTTCAACAACTTCATCATTTTCATCATCAATTGTTTCCAATAGTTTTATAAGCTTAGTAATTGAAGAAATTACAGTATTATCAATATTTATATTAACTATATTATGTTGGCTAACAATTTGAAGCATTCTTAAAAACTGTTCGTTTGTATAATTTCTTCCATCTTCTCTTAACTTTTGGATTATTCTATCTAATGAATCATTTGGATTTATTATATCTTTTTCTGGTTTATTTGTACATATTGGTAATAAATCTTGTGGAATAGGAACCAACGATTTAAACTTACAAAACTTTATAAAAGCCATATAAATTGTTTTTTCGCTAAATTCAGAAAGAATTGATGGATATTTATTTTTTGTATTTATATTGCTAAAAAATAATGAACCTTTTGAATAACTTACTATGTCTTCCATCATATTTGATAAGTGTGTAACAATTTCATTATATTCTGTAATTCTTGGGTCATGTTTCGAGAAATAACCAACAGTTGTCTCGTCTTCTTTTGTTTCGCAACAAGAATTCTCAAGATATGGCTCATTTCCTGATGTATGAAGAAGCATATTATGTTTATTAACTATTCCTTGGATTCTCTCAATTAAAGCTAGAGAGAACTGAATTATTTTTGATTCAATAACAAGTATTCTTTCTCTTTGATTTATAGAGCCTGACCTTAAATCAGACATTAATGATTTTTTAAACTCAGGAGAAATATTTACTAGATGTTTAATTGTGTATTTTACTAGAGGAGGTAAAAACTCTGACCATTTTGCTATATCGTGTTCTTCAGGAATTTCTGTAGCAGGATTTGTTAATAAATAATTAGTTTTTTCTTCAAATTTTCTTTTTACATCTGGATTTGCTAATAAAACATCATCAATCGAAGATTTAATTCTATTTGTTATTATTTCTTGTTTTTTTCCTTTTAAAACATTCCATGGTTCGCCAGATTCTCTTATATCATAAGCCACGCAACCTAAATATGTTATAGTGCTAAAATCTCCTGCACCTTCAAAAGGATAACCTGAAAATGATCTGATACAACCTGAATGAGTTTTTCTAGTTTTTACTGATGGAATTGATGTTTGAACAGCAATTACAAACATACCTAAAGTATAGTATAAAATAGCTGTATTATAGAAATCTTTGTATGACATTATTTTTTTCCCTTTTTCTTGCATCTCTCTAACTTTTTGTTTATAATCACTTTCTGTTTCAACTGTATCTCTAACTGAAGATAAAACACAGTTTATAATTAATTCTTTTTGGATTTCAATGTTTATTCCCATAGCAATAGATAATGCATTTACTATATTATTAATCATTTTTGTTTCAGGTGTGTCATATTTTATTCCAGATTTAGCCAATGCAGATATAATTTTTGTACCAGCATCTTCTTCCATAGCAGCTCTTGATGTTACCTTAAATCCTGCTTCAAAACCTTCTTCAAAATCTAAATCAACAGGACAAATTGTCCATCCACTATTTTTATCACACCATAACTCTCCATCATCACTTAGCTTTCCAACTAGAGATTTTACTATGTCTAAATATTTTATATATTCATATTGACCACCAACCACAAATGAATCAGCCAAATTGTAAATAAACGACGGTAATAATGGTACATTTGATTTAATACAATATAACCAATGTTCATTTTCTTTTTCATTTAAAGGACCAAAACCTTCTAGTGATTCTCTAGTGAAAGTATTTGTAAATTTAATAATGTCTGTTTGTTTTTTAACGAAGTCATTTTGACCCATAATTAAATTAAGTAAGGGTTTGTAAGGAGATATAGGACTATGTTTTTTATCTTCTTCGACATTTGAACCTAATTTATATTTTTGATTATTATATTTTAATAATTCATTTGTTTGAATTTTATTTAATATAGCAATTAACGATTGATAATATTTAAATTTATCATCAATTGTAGTTTTTAATTGTTCACTTGTCATTTTATATTTTGTATCAAATTCACTAATTATATCTTTTAACAGTTTTGTTTGTAATCCTAGCTCATCTTCTTTAAGGCTTTCGCAATTATCTCCTGTCTCTCCTGGAACATTTATACATTGTTTTTGAATGTCACATAATACAGATGTTTCGTCAGTATTAATATTTTGTTTGTTCATATTTGAATCTAACACCCATTTGTTATCTTTACGAATATAAAATTCTATTTCATTTGCTGAATTTTGTTGATATCCTTTATATAATATAGCAAATTGTCCATCAATAACTTTTTTATGTCCATCAACTAAAGTGTTAGCTAAATATTCAGCATCATTTTCTAACATATGTTTATTTTCCATTAAATTTTTTGTTATATGTGCTCGTAATTCTTCAGGAGACATTGATAAAACATTTTTTTCATAACCATTTGGATCTTCTAGAACTCCATAATTTGTTTTATCATACTTTTTATCAAAGTAAACAAGCTTATCATTATCTTGTCTTAATTCGTCGAGAGAAGTATAATATTTTGCGATTATAACTGTTTGGCATTTGTTAGAGTTTTCTTCCTTACCTAATTTTTTATCTAAATTTTCCTTTTCTTGATCAAAAAGAGTTGAAAATTCGCTTGGAAATAATAAAGGGAAATTTTGAACAGATATAGCAGTTGTATATAACTTTGTATAATCTTTTATGGTTATTTTTCTCAGAATTTCAGAATTTGTAAGAGATATTTTGTCTTCATCAATATCATAACCTTCAACCAAAACTTCGTTTCTTAATTTTTTGTCAAGTATATCTATGATTGAAAAGGCTTTTGAAAAAATAATATTTTCTTTTTGTTTCATTTGACCTAACATTTTAAAAATTCTTGAGCGTTCAACATATTTTTTATTGTACTCGGAAATTTTATCATTTATAAAATCAATAATGTCACTATATTGCATAAATGTTAAGTCATCTGAATAAACTAAAAATGGTTCTAAGTAAGAAACTACATCTACAATTGACAATTTACCATTTATATATTTTTTCATTAAATTGAATAATATTTTAGTTTTTGGAATTATATTGTCAACAAATTTTGTGTAAATTTCTTTGCGATTCATACCTTTTAACTCATCACTTTCATTTAAAACAAAGTTTTTAACACTATTTGCAAAATTTTGCTCATTGAAATCAATTGTATTTTCAAAATTATCAACAAAAATTGTGTTTACCTTTGTTTTCTTTTTAAGGAGTTGCCAATAATTTACAAATGACAAGTTTAAATTTGCTTTATCTAAAATATTGGTTCCTGGAAGATTTATTTTTGAAAATCTTATAACTGGTTCAGGTAGTGTAATAAATGATTTTACTGATAATAAATCATTATTTGTTATATTTGTTCTTACAGTAACAAGCTTGACACCATTTGAATCTATAGTATCTAATTTAGTGAGAGCTGTATTATATTTTTGAATAACAAAACGTCTGTTTCTTACAGCATTACCGCTAAAAATAGAAGAATACATTTCTTCTAAATTGTCAATAACTGTATTAATATTTGTAAGCACATATTTTTCAGCAATTATTCCACCTGAATTTTCATAATCAATTGAATCAAATGGAGTAAAGTAAGGATTTATACTTGAATATAAAGAAGAATATTTGTTTTTCTCATTTGGCAAATCATCTGATTTATAATTTTCTATTAAATCCTTAATATTTTTTAGGTCTGAATCTATATCCAAATTAATTATATCATTATTCTCATCATCATTAATATCAGAATTATAAATTTTTTTTATATTTTTAACAACAGGTAAAATCCAATACAAATTACTTTGTAATTTATTAAAATAAGTTGCAAGAGGCTTAAACGATGCCTCTTTAATCAAAACACCTTCAACATTTCCATATTGGTCAAAAAATGAAAAATGTTCTCTCAATTGTTTAAATCTTTCAATCATAATGTGAATATTATTTAGAACCTTTGGAGTTCTTTGTGCATTTGGAATTGTAGAGAGAAGTTCATCAAGTAAATCACTAACTTGTGATTCAATACTATATCTTTGGCTTTTTGATTCTACATCAACATACTGAACAATTGGGCCAAATTCTTCATTACCAAATTTAACCTGATCTGCTTCAATAATAAATTGACGAATTTGGTCTTTTACATCTTTAATTGGAATATTTATTTGAATCTTTTCTGGTTCAACAAATTTCTTTTCAGGCTGTAATTCAGGAATTTCTTCTAAATCTTCCTCCTTAACAATTTCTTCTTTTTCATGTTTAGTTAATGGTTCTGAAGGCTTTCCTCTAATTTCTATCATTTCAATTGGCAAATTTTCTGGAAGACCTTTGTAATCAAAATTTAAATATATTATATCTCCATCAATTGTTTTAACCTCAATCATATCATTTTCTAAATTTGTAATTTCACCAGTTATAATAACAGGAAAATCACCTTCGAAATAAATATTTATCCATTTTCCTGACAATAGTCCATTTTGTCTGGCATAACTTGGTGTATCACTTCTACTTAAAATAGCTATGCGTGTTACGTTTCCATCTCCAATTGTTCCGTCTGATGAAATAGGAACACGAATTTTATCCATTGTGTCTGCATTAATTAAATAAGTTTTTGACTTATCAATGTAATCAATAATAAATGTTTGTTCATTTAACAATTCGTTCAATGGACTTGTTATACTTATTACGTCTCCTAATTGAAGTTCTAATATAGTATCATTTGGGTTATCAGAGGGTTTTATACTTTCAATATTTGATGACATTTGTTTCTATATTTATAACAGAAATTTTTATGCTTAAGTAAAAATCAATATTAAATATAGTTTAAAGACAATTCTATATTTATTAATATTAATAAATGATTTATCCAAGCTATAATTTGTCTGATATTCCTGGTTTTAATAACATTATTACAAGCGGCGAATTTACTATTTTTAATATACTAAAATTAAACAAAGTTGAATGTAGAACATTAAATAAGGCTTCCTATAAAGTTATTAGATACGACAAACAAATTTTAAGTTTTGATTTGATTCCTAGTTACGGATTATGTCGTTCTGTTATTGTTAATAATAATGACAATGTTGTTGGATTTTCTCCTCCTAAATCTATTCCAAGTGATGAATTTATTAAAAAGTATAATGAATCAGATAATGGAATTGTTGCAGAAGAATTTATTGAAGGAACAATGATTACTGTATTTTGGGATGATTCGATTGGTTTGACAGGCGGTTGGGAGATTTCTACACGAAATACCGTCGGCGCAACTTCTAGTTTTTATAAAGGTCCTAGAGCTAAAACCTTTAGGGATATGTTTATGGAGGCTGCTACTGAATGTAAATTAGATATTAATCAATTAGATAAAAATTTTTGTTATAGTTTTGTTCTTCAACATCCTGAAAATAGAATTGTTGTTCCATTCAATAAAAAACAGTTATATCTTGTAGCTGTATATTCAATTCATAATGATGTTGATAAAATTACGGTTACACCTTATAATCCTACAGAATATGTTCATTTTTTTTATAATATTCTAGAAAGTAATATAATGTTTCCACAAATTTATGCATTTGATAATTATTCTGATTTAATTGAAAAATATGCTTCTATGAATACATCTTATGATATTGTCGGTGTTGTTGTTCATAATTATTCTACTGGAGAAAGAATGAAAATTAGAAATCCTGTTTATGAGCAAGTACGTAACCTTAGAGGTAACCAACCAAAGCTTCAATATCAATATCTTTGTCTTAGAAAAGAGGGTAAGGTAGGAGAGTTTTTAAAGTATTACCCTGAAAATAAAAAAGATTTTTCTACTTTTAGAGACCAAGTTCATTTGTTTACTGATACTTTATTCTCTAATTATATTTCTTGTTATATAAAAAAGGAAAAACCTCTTATTCAGTTTTCAGAACAATATAGAACGCATATGTTTAATATTCATCTAAAATATATCAACGAGCTTAGAGAGAAAAAACATTTTGTAACTAATACTGTTGTAATTAATTATGTAAACGATTTGCATCCATCTCTATTAATGTATTGTTTGAATCATCAAATGAGAAAACGAAATGTTGATACTGTTGTTGCTGATTCAAGTAATTAAAAAAAATAAATTTACCAAATAAATAATATGAAATTTATAAAATTATATTATTTATATTTACCTCTTGACAAATTTTGTGAAGTCTTTCTTTAACTTTGTGTAAACCTCGATTGCATCATCAATGCATTCTTTTAAATGCCCTTTAATAGTTGATTTTTCTACTGCTGTCTTATATGCTAAACGAATAATACTATAATTATCGTGAGGATGCATCTTTTTAAAACCACAAAATGTCAACATATGTGTTTCGTAAAATTTTGTGTATAAGAAATATTCTAATATTTTTCCTATTGTGTAGTCTTCATTTTCAAGAATAACATCAAAACAATTTGACATAGTATTATCTGAATTTTTAATTTCTAATTCATCTTTTTCAATTATAGTACTAATATTGCTTAAATTTTCGATTAATATTTTACAAGCTAAATTTACAGTTTCATTATTCGAATAAACACCTACCGATTCAACAACAAAATCATAACTGTCTTTTTTGTATATACGTTTTGCATCTAATAATTTCCAATTTGCTGTTTCAAATTTAATTTCAGTTTCATTTTTTCCTTCATCTTTCCAAGTTTGAATTTTTCTAACTAATTCAGCATCTTGTGCTGCTGTGTCACTTGTAAAACCATACGAGGCTGTGGATACTGCATTAAACATTCCATCTTCTTTTGCTGTACCTATGTCAAATTCACAAGTTAAATGAAGTTTTTCACCTGGTATTTCATCTGAAATTCTCGGTCGTAATCTTACAAAATCAATATAATATCCAGTAACATCATCAGCTGGGAAAATTTCTCTAATTTTATCTTGAGGCAATGGTTTTCCACTAATTAAGTCTTTAATAATAAAATGTTCAGTTGTAACAAACATTATTGTGTCAGTATTATTTTCTATATTTACTTCCATAATATAATTTTTTAAAGGAAAATCAGTTACATCCTTAATATGAATAGGTATACAACTTAAACGTTGTTTAATAATTTCATTATTAAGACGACTTGTGTTTGCAATAATATTGCATTTATTTTGCTCATATGGAGTTGTTCTAAATACAACCAAAGGTAGGTCAGATAGCATTGTTCTTCTAATTGCATTAGCTAAACTTACGTTTATACCACTTAGTGTAAAACCAAATGAATGGTCATCAGTATCAAAAGGCTCAAGGTGCGGATTCATTGTATCTAATATATATTTATATTTAAATTGTTAATTTAAATCATTTTTTTTTAAAATGAGTTAAATATTAAATTCAATTAACTAAGTATAGATTAAGATGAGTTGTATTTTATATTATAGCAAATATTGTGAAGTTTCTAAGAAATATTTACAAATCTTATCAAAGTCTAATGTTCAAAAAGATATTCATTTTATATGTATCGATAAAAGAGTTAAGGAGGCTAATAATAAAACATATATTATTTTAGAAAATGAACAAAAAATTATTTTACCAGAAAATGTTACTCGTGTTCCTGCTCTTTTATTGCTAACTAAAGGTTATCAAGTAATATATGGAGAGCAAATTTTAGAACACTTAAAGCCAAGACAAGAAGTTGAAGTAAGACAAGCGACGCAAAATAATATGGAGCCTATGGCATTTTCATTGGGAGGCGGAGGAAGCTTTGGTGATATTGTTTCAGACCAATATAGTTTTTTAGATCAAGCTCCTGAAGATTTAGAAGCAAAAGGTAATGGAGGTATGAGACAAATGCATAATTATGTTGATTTAAATACAGCATTTAGCGGTCAACTTTCTCAACAAGGAAATAATGAAGAACAAAACACAACTATTCGTGGAGCAAAAAAAATTGGAGAAGATGCCTCTAACCAAGTTATGGAAGATAGAATTAAAAAAATGAAAGAAGAAAGAGATGCTGATTTAAGAACTCTAACTGGAAATAGACCTCCAATGAGTTATTAATTATTATTATTAATTTTATAATTAATTTATTTATTTATTATAAAAGTAATTTAAAAAGAAAAGAATAAAAATACATAATGTCTAATATTTTAGCTGCGTTTAATGATCACTTTGTCGCTTTCATTAATGATGTACAAAGTGTATTTCCTGAAGATATAGATGTTTTGGCTGCGAAAAATGCTTTGACTGCAATTAGAAAAGCTAATCCAAAGATGATTGTTAAAATATGGAAGGCATTTATTGCAGATAAATATAAAGCAGAAATTGATACTGGAGATATTTCTTTTTTTACTGAAAAGGACTATTCGTCTGATGTAGCTTCGTCAAATAGTTCAGATAAAATTATGGAATCTATTGACCGTTTAAGAGCTCCAATTAAAAATATGTCTCCTGAAAATCAAGCAAAGACTATGAAGTACATTCAAAACTTGACTAAATTATCTGATTTATGTGAATAAATATATAAATAGTCATTTACAACTTTGAATATTTTGGTTTATTTTTATGGATAATTAAAATTCAACCTATTGATATTTAAATTAATTAATATATATATATCAATGAGTTTGATTTAAATAAATATATACTATATTAAATAATATGACAGAAGAAAGTAAATCAATTCCAGAAGAATTTACTAAGGTTATTAAAGATTTTGTTGGGGATATTAGAACAACATTTCCGGAATATGATTCTTTTATCAATAAATGGTGGAAGAGTAAAGAGAATTTTAGTTACATTGATGAAGAAGAAGAACGAAATAAAGCATTAGAAAAATCTGAACAAAATTCAGTTAAAATTTTATTTGAACATTGTCAAAAAAAGTTTCCTCCAAGATTTTTTGATATTTTATATCAAAATAATGATATGTTTAAAGATGAATCTGACATTGATACTGAATTTTTACCACAAATTCATTTCAAAAACTTATGGCAATGTGAAATATCAGAAAAAACAAAAGGTATTATTTGGAAGTATCTTCAATTAATTATGTTTTCTATTGTCGGAACATTAGATAATAAAGAAGCGTTTGGTGATACAGCTAAAATGTTTGAATCTATTAATCAAGATGAATTTAAGTCTAAGTTAGAAGAAACATTATCTCAAATGAAAGGATTATTTGATATCCCTTCAGGAGAAAATACATCTGAACCTTCTGAAGGACTTGGTGCTGGGATTAATATGCCAGATGCAGACCAACTTCACGAACATATTACTGGTATGTTAGATGGTAAATTAGGACAATTAGCACGTGAAATTGCTGAAGAAACAGCCGCTAATTTAAATATGGATTTTGATGGAGCGACTGATATGAAAGATATCTTCCAAAGTCTTGTTAAAAATCCTACCAAATTAATGGGATTAGTTAAGACTGTTGGTGATAGATTAGATTCTAAAATTAAATCTGGAGACCTTAAAGAAACTGAGCTTATTGCTGAAGCAACAGAAATGATGAATAAAATGAAAAATATGCCTGGTATGGGAAATATTCAATCGATGTTAAGTAAGATGGGTATGGGTGGTATGGCTGGTATGGGTGGAAAAGTAAATGTGGCAGCAATGGAAGCAAATTTAAATCAAAAAATGAAAATGGCAAAAACCAAAGAGAGAATTAGAGCAAAGGCTGAATCAAATGCAAAGGCTAAAGCTGAACAATTATTGGCTCAACAACATCAGCAATTACAAGCTCAACAAAAACCAGCTATTCCAGAAGAAGAGTTGATTAAATTATTTAGTTCTGGAGAAAAAGTAGAGAGAACTCCAAGAGGCTCAAATAACTCTAGTAATAAAAAGAAAAAAGGAAAAAAATAATCATTATAATATATATATATGAGTGAAATACAAATATATTATAATGCTCCAATAAATATAATAAATAATTTAAAAAAACAAGAATTAGATATTGACCCTATAGTGCGTTCAGGATACAAAACTTTTGATGAAATAAAAGGTGGTATAAAACAATATAGAAATTTTTGTAGAGATGAAGAATCAATTACTATAAATCATTTGGTTGGAACAATGGCATCTAGTGTTATTTTATATGCTATTTTAAATGAAAAAATTGTTGGTCTATTAGTATTTATGTTTAATACTAATAAAAAAGGTGATAAAATAATAAATTTTGATGGAATTTGTTCTCCTGAAGAATTTAAAGGTTTAGGGATTGGACAACAATTAATTGATACTTTAATAAGAATAGGCAAGTTTAATAACATTAAATATATAGATTTAGAGTGTAAGGGTAGCAACTTAATGAAATATTATAAAAATAAATTTGGTTTTGTAGTATCATCACAAAAAACTACATACGATTCAGATGCTGAATCAGATGATGAAGGTGAACCATATTATTATATGACATTAGACTTATCGACTGTTATTGGAGGAAAAAAAATAAGAAAAAGAAAAACAGAAAAACAAAGAAAAACAGAAAAACAAAGAAAAACAGAAAAACAAAGAAAAACAAAGAAAAACAGAAAATATAAAAGAAAACAAACTAGAAAACACTAATAAAGAAAAATGTATAGAATAATATGTATTAAAATATATATATATGTTTAACGAATATGAATCTTCTGGAAAACATATGATTTGTGATTTTAAGGGAATACAAAATATAGAGTTATTAAATAATTTTTATGAACTAAATTTATTATTGAAAAATATTTGTCAAAATAATGATTTTCAAATATTAAATGCTGTTGAATATAAATTTGAACCAATAGGTTGCAGTATTATATTTTTATTATCAGAATCACATTTATCTATTCACACATTTCCTGAAAAAAATCATATGTCATTTGATCTTTATACTTGCCGACAATATAAAGATAATGAAGTGTACAATAATATTTATAAGTTTTTGGTAGATAAATTAAAAGCATCTCCAAATAGTTTATGCAAAATAGTTGACCGTTTTTTTTGACATTTTAATAATACAATTTAATGTCAAATAATAGTTTTTAACAAACTTTTTAAAAGATTTATATATATATAATGACAATACAATTCTGGTCCAATGATCCATTAGTCTTATTTAATAAAGAATACATATTTGAATTATGGCCTACAACAAATATGTGCTATGAACAAAAGCTAAATGCCATTTCAAGATTAATTATTTTAATTACTATTTTAGGATATATTTTAACAATGTCTCAGCGTGTTTTAGTTGTTGGAATTTTAACTTTATTAGTTATTTTTGTATTATTTAAGATGAGAAAACAAAAGATAACTAAAAATATGTTAAATGAAGGTTTCTCTCTTCAAGGCAATGAAGTAACTGGAATGTTCGATAAAAATAATGCTTCTTATGTAAATCCTGAAACTTTAGATTCTGTTTTAAAAAGTGAATTTAAAGAGGGAACAAAAAAAAATCCATTTAGCAATGTTTTATTAACCCAAATTGTTGATGACCCAAATAGAAAAGCAGCTCCTCCTTCATTTAATGTTGATTGTGATGAGGATATAACAAAAAATGTTAAAAGAGCTGTTCAAATGATGAATCCTGGTATAAAAAATACAAATAAACAATTATATGGAGATCTTTATCAGGAATTTGAGCTAGATAATTTTTTAAGACCATTTAACAGTTGTCCAAATACTAGAGTAACAAACGACCAAGGTGCATATTCTCAGTATCTATACGGTACAATGTACAGTGCTAAAGAATCTACTCCAGAAGGAAATATGCAAAGGGTTGCTGATAATTATCGTTACACATTATATTAATAATATTTATCTTCACAATTATTTATTCTATTTCCATTATTATCATAAAACCAAAATTCAAAATTATATCCTAATTTTTTTGCTGATTCTTCTTTTAATAAATTTATACATTCATACTTTTTATATGTGTATAATGATTTAACTTCAATACATTTATTTTGAGATGGAATATAAATATCAACATAATATCTATGTTTTATATTATTTTCATCAATAAACCATATTTCAGGAATCATAGTTTTTTCGTTTACTATATCATCTTCATTTATGTCAGATTTTATTAAATCTCTAAAAGCAAAAGGTTCATAACCTTGACATTTTATAATTTTTCCTGAAGGTAAATTATATGTTTTAATCTTATAACAATTATTGGATGCTTTTTCAGCTATTTTAGCATTTTGAGTTGGATTTTCAACACCATATTTAAATAGACAAGTTTGTTTAAATTTTTTCTTTACTGATTCTAATTGACTTGTATGTTCAACTCCATATTTAATCATACAGGCATTCTTAATTTTTTCTTGAATACTTTTATTTTGTGAAATTATTTTAACTCCATATTTTTGTAAATTAGTATTTTCTCTCTCAATAACAGCATTAGAATATTTACATATTCTACAACACAAATTATTATTTTTAATAATGTCTTTTAGTGTTCGTGAAAATAAGTTTCCACATTTATTTAAACAACATCCTTCAATTATACTATTGCTATTAACGCTCTCATTATAAGTTTTTGTTAATACAATATTATTATGTAATATTATTTCGTTTAACTTTGTTAAGGTATAAATTTTTTTTGGTTCATCAACGCCAAATTTATTTAAGTTATATATTTTTCTTTTTGCATCTCTAACTAGTTGTATACATAAATTACAATAGCCACCAGCATTTATTAATTCTCTATATCTTTTTTCAAATACAAATTTACAATTTGAGTAACAGCATATACCCTTTAAATAAATATCTCTTGTTAATTTACAATCGCTATAATCCTCTAACAATATCACATTATTTTCCTTACAATACTTATCAAGATGACCAAAGTCATATTTTCTACGGTCTGTCATTATATAATATATAAAGAATATATTTCTAAATCATTTAAAAAGAATATAATATATTATATAAAATGGAATCAAAATATTATTGTGAAAAATGCAATTTTAAATGTGATTACGTTTCAATATGGAATGAACATTTAGAATCAAAAAGACATACTGGAGAGAAAAGAAAACCTAGATGTGATAAAAAAATAGATGACAAATGTAGTTTTTGTGATTATAAACCAAGTAAAACAACAAATTATAAGCTTCATTATTTAAATAAACATGCAACTAAAGAAGAGAGAATAAAAGAATTTCCTTATTATTGTGAAAAATGTGATTTTGGATGCTTTGGTGAGATTTTATATCAGAGACATATTGAGACGCAAAAACACTTACAATATATAAATTCATAATCCTACTTAAAGAGATATACTACATAATGTAAAGGAATCCGCAAAAATAGCTCAAAAAAGTTTCCTTCATGTGTAGTGAATATTTTTTAAATTTTTGGGGAAAGTTTTTTCTAATTTCTTAAAATGGACAAAAAAAATGTCCAAAATGGAAATATACAAATACTTTATGCCAAAAATGATTCTTTTACAGCATAATTGAATTTTATGGTCTGGTCACAAAAAAAATAATTATAAAATTGTTATGATAAAATTTAAAATTAAAGCTTAAAAATATTTTCTTACAAATATGTATGGAAACTTTAGGTGACGAAACGGTGACAAAAAAGGGGCAAAAAGGGCAAGAAAAGGGCAAAAAATTTTATTGTTCAAATTGTGATTATGAATGCTGTAAACAATATAGTTGGGATAGACATATATTGACATCAAAACATACGAAGGTGACAAAATGTGACATTTTGGTGACAGAAAAAGGGCAAAAAGGGCAAAATAAAAAATTTACATGTGAAAATTGTAATAAAATGTATGATTCTAGAAACGGATTATGGAAACATAAAAGTAAATGTTTTAACAATGACAAAAAACCAAATGACCCATCTGACAGAGAACTTATTGTGCTTTTAATTAATGAAAATAAAGAACTCAAAACTATGATGATTGAACAACAAAATATGGTTATGAAAGTACTTGAAAATGGTACTCATAATACTCATTCTCATAATACAACAAATTCACACAATAAAGCTTTCAATCTTAATTTCTTTTTAAATGAAACATGTAAAGATGCAATGAATATTATGGATTTTGTTGATTCAATTAAACTTCAACTTGGTGACTTGGAAAAAGTTGGTGAGATTGGATATGTTGAAGGCATTTCAAAAATTATTACAAAAAACCTTAAAGCATTAGATATCACTCAAAGACCAATACATTGCACTGATAAGAAGAGAGAAGTTTTATATGTTAAAGATGAAGATAAATGGGAAAAAGAAGATGAAGACAAAAATAAGCTTAAAAAAGCTATAAAAAGAGTAGTTTCAAAAAACCAAAGACTTATACCTAAGTTTAAAGAAAAACATCCAGATTGTGGAAAGTCTGCTTCAAAATTTTCAGACCAATATAATAAGATAATTGTTGAATCAATGGGAGGTTCTGGAGATAATGATTCAGAAAAGGAAGACAAAATAATTAAAAATATTTCAAAAGTTACAATAATAGATAAAACTGAATAAAATATATTAAAAAGTTTATTTGTCAGAGTGGAATAAACATTTAGAAACAAAAAACATTTAAATTTGTAAAAAATAATGTATATTATAATATATAAATGGCTAATGTTTCTAGTTATACCTTTCAAAATATGAGTCGCCTTGGACTTGATGAATGTAATAAATCACAAACTGACATTCAAAATGTAGCATCATGTAATTATACAACACAAAATTACTTTGCTTCTGATTGTACAATGAAAAATGCAAAATTACTCGCAACATCTCAACCTGGTATTATGTATAACGGTGGTTTTAATTCTGGTGCAGGTGGATGTAATATCGATGATTCATCTAAACTTCAAATTGGGTCTATTCAAACACATCCTAGATGCCATATTGATTTATTTCAAAGACCATTTGCTACAGTACCATATTTAGGACGCGGATCTGTTAATCCTATTATGGAATCTCAAATTCAACAAGGTGAACAAATTGTTAATAAAAAGAGCACAAGTAATCTAAGTGAGAAAAGTTATATTAAATATCACCAAACTCCTCTTTTACCTGCTGTTCAAGAAAAGATTAAGAATTCTTCTATTGAAAGTGATGCTTCTCAAGGATGGATTCGTGGTGGAGTTCCTTCACGTGAATTAACACGTGATGGTGATTATTTTAATAAACATTCTACATATCAATATGTTTAAATAAATATAATATTAAAAGTATTATCATAATCATAATATGAATAATGATTATGTTGGATATTGTGGGTCTTTTTTAATAAGTATTAATTTAATTCCACAAATTTATCATATTTATAAAATTAAAAATGTTAAATCTATTTCTATTATTTCTTATTTTTTAAATATTTTTTCAGCTATTTTAATGATTGCTTATGGAATATTAATAAATAAATTTCCTATTATTATATCTAATATTATGATTTTAATATTTTCTTTTATTATGCTATTTTTGAAATATTTATACAAAGAAGAAAATGAAAATATTGAAAATATTGAAAATATTATTTAAATTATAAATTAATTTAAATAATTATTACTATTTAAATTAATGTATAATACAAAAGTAATTTGCACATATAATATACCTGAAGTATTTTTTGCGTCAGATAAAATAACTGATGAAGAAAAGGATTTTATAAGAGATACTATTTATCGACAGGAATTGCTTGATATTTTAGGGATGGACGATTATAATGAAAAAGAAATGGATAGAGCAATTCAAGAGTTATATGAAAAAATTAGAGATAATAAAGAACTCAAGGAATGTATGCTTAAATCAGCTTCTCATTTTATGAGCATTGATGAAGATTTTGGTTTAATGATAATGTTTGCTTATGATTATATGTATTTAACACATATTTGTGTCAGTGAATTACTTAAAACTGGTAAAATAACTGAGAATAATATGTGGAAATTAAAGTCAGCAATATTTTAATTATTTTAATTATTTTAATTTAAACTTTTTTTAAAGGTATATATAAATGGCTTCTACACGTAATAGAAATACTCAAGGCAATTATTGTTTAGAACAGAGAGAGTTTAAACATTCAGAAAACTACACACTATATCCAAATTCACAATATGGAGCAGCTTATAACACAAGATTACCTGGTAATGGATTAATGCCTGCTCAAATTCCTTGGAATAAGTTATCTTATAATGCTGCCGACACAGAATCATTTTTATTTGGAATTAACTCTACTAATCTAGTTAATCCTGCTCCTTGTTTTGTTCCAGAAATAACTAAATTAGCATCTACTAATATTTACGATAAAGGACCTATTTTTATACCTGAACCTTTAGTTATTGAGAAGAATCAAAGACCATTTCCTGTTCCTAATTAAATAAATTTAATAAAATAATTAATATTAATTTATTTAGAAATATGTTATTAATATTAATTTATTTATTTTCTGTCTATAATAGTTTAAAATATAGTAATTAATATTAATAAAATATAATAATTTAAAATATGTGTGCTTTTTATATAAATGAGTAACATAAATGCACAAAATATAAATAGTCAAAATATTACAGTAACAAATCTTACTGTAACTTACATAAATGGACAGCCATATGGTGCAAATCCATGTGCAAATCCTTGCACAACTGGTTATTATGTTCCTTGTCCTGATTGCGATTACACTGGTCCTGATGATTGTGATTGTGGAAACACTTGTGATTGGTGTGATGAAGTTCTTTATGTTCCTGATGAATGTGAATGTTTTGTTCCATGTAATGGAGGCGGAGGTGGAGGTTCTGTTGGACCAACTGGTCCTACTGGAATGCCAGGTACTGCAACTGGAACAGGTGCTACAGGATATACAGGACCAACAGGTGTAACAGGACCACAAGGAATACCAGGTACGGCAACTGAAACAGGTGCTACAGGATATACAGGACCAACAGGTGCTACAGGATATACAGGTGTAACAGGACCAACTGGTGCTACTGGTAATACAGGACCAACAGGTGTAACAGGATATACAGGTGTAACAGGACCAACTGGTGCTACTGGTGCTACTGGTGCTACTGGTGCTACTGGTGCTACTGGTAATACAGGAGAAACAGGTGCTACTGGTGCTACAGGACCAACAGGTTCTCCTGGAGTAGTTATACAATATGTATATAAAAACACAGGATTCACTGATAATTTACAAAATTTAGAAACTATTGCAACTCCATTTCCATCTGTATCAGTTCCCTGTTATAGTTGTGCTTTACAAGGTTATACTGAAAGCATTACACCACAAAGTAACCAGAGTAGAATTAAGGTCCAATTTAAAGTAAAATACCAAGCAAGTGACACATTCGGAACAAGACTAAATTTAGGTATTGTCTACACTACTGACGCAGGAACAAGTTATACACTTTTAGGTCAAGATACACTTTGCGGAACGAATAATGCTTCTGGACCATTTACTGACACATATACTTTTAATTTTATGCATTGGCCTCAGACTACAAATGCTATTACTTACACTTTATTTTTTCAATTGGAAAATGACACAATATCGCCTACATATACATTAGGAGTTATTGGGAACAACCCCACAGTAACAGCAAATTGTATAATTTTAGAAGAATATTTGGGAGCTGGAAACCCAAATCAAGGTTTTACAGGACCAACAGGTGTAACTGGACCATATGGTGGACCAAAAGGAGATACAGGACCTACAGGTCCTACAGGTGTAACAGGCCCTACAGGATATACTGGACCAACTGGACAAACGGGACCATTAGGAACAGGACCTACAGGAGCAGCAAGTTCAGTAACAGGTCCTACTGGTGTAACAGGTCCTACTGGTGTAACAGGACCTCAAGGTAATACTGGTTTTAGTTATTGGTCACCAACTGGACCGACGGGAATATATTACAATAATCCAATAATTTCTTATGACGCAAGCGGGTCTTCAATTACAATTACACCTACAAAAACAACTTTTATAAAGTCAGGAATACAAGAGTCAGTAGGATATTTAACAGGCTCAACAGGTTCACCCTTTACTTATACACTTTGGAGCGACTATTACTATAATTATATTTATATAACATCCATCACCAATGGAGCGGGCACAATCGGAACTATTACTCTACCTGCCATTACAACCGCTGATGATGGCCGATATGTTCAGTTTAGAAGAGCCGGAGGTACATCAACTAATCAAACGCAAGCTGCATTACAAATAGTAACACTTAATTCACCTGCTGTTAATATTGTAGGAATTGACAATACAATTAGTAATACAGCCGCAAACACTTATAATCTTACTAATTCACAGCTAATGCGTAAATTTCAAGTCGCAACAATTAGTGGAACTACTTATTGGTTTGTATCAAATGACGCATAAAAAGTATTTGAATTATAAAAAATATTTTAATTTTTGGCTGTTACTTAGATGAAACTTTTTAAAATTGTTTTTTATTATTATTAAAGTCATCTAAATTTTTATAATAAAATTTTTTCTAGGAGAAATGATTAGAAACTAATCAGAAATAATTATTTGTTTATTAATATATTATTTAATCTAATATATAAATATATGTCAAACCAACAATTGAATGATCCTACAAAAAATTGGTATATTACAGCTGAAAATATTAGCACGTCTACTACTGGTTCTGATTTAACTTTAGACGCTTCTGCAAATATAAATTTATTTTCAGGAACTGGACCAACAGGAAGTATTTATTTTAATAATAATGCTTGGTTTGATTCAAGTGCAAATTTAAATTTTTCTTTTGGTGAAGGAACATATGAAAACTCTCTGCAAACTTCAAATAGTAGTTCTTTATTAGCATTGTCTTCTAGTGATTTATTTCAAACATTTTCATTTAATCCAACATCTAATAAAATTATTCAAATGCCTAACCCTTCTACTTGTAAAATAGGCTCGTGGATAAATATTAATAATTTTAGTTTAACATCAACAATAACTATTAAGGATTCTGGAGGAACAAATATTTATACCGTTTTATCTCAGTCTATATCTGGAACAATTGGTGGGAATGGTGTTAAAATGTTAGCTGTTTCTTCATCTGCTCAGACGGGTGGAGGGTTTTCAAATAACTGGATATGCTCTCAAAGTGGTGGACAAACAGGTGCTACAGGAGCAGCAAGTAGTGTAACTGGTCCAACGGGATCAACCGGATCTACAGGTGCTACTGGTGCTACTGGTGCTACTGGTGCTACTGGTGCTACTGGTTTCACAGGACCAACAGGTTTCACAGGACCAACAGGTTTCACAGGACCAACAGGTTTCACAGGACCAACAGGTTTCACAGGACCAACAGGTTTCACAGGACCAACAGGTTTCACAGGACCAACAGGTTTCACAGGACCAACAG